>ERZ1643251.4-NODE-4-length-592020-cov-44.994824_pt1 | contig 592020 bp, 578 predicted proteins | sample MGYA00579261_ERZ1643251 | MGnify/ENA primary metagenome ERZ1643251 (study PRJEB29033, sample SAMEA4952267) | chicken gut metagenome | biome: Broiler Chicken; feature: Gastrointestinal Tract; material: Caecum | place: Ireland | collected 2018 | study: Broiler... | reverse complement strand
TTCGTCCTGAGCCAGGATCAAACTCTCCATTGTCAGAAAGTTTATGTCCATCGGATACCGAAGTATCCTGCTCGACTTTGCTTTATTCGTGTCCGTTAAATTTTATTTGTTGTTGAATCAACAGGTATTTATCGTTTTTAGCTATTCTATTTTCAAGGTTCAAGTTAAGATTTGAGCAATCTATCGAGGACTGCTCGATACTAAACAAGCTTTTCCCAATCGAAATCAAGGAGCTTATTTAGCGGAAACTTGTTTTAGATTTTAGTCACCTTAATAGGTTTCCAACTCATCCTTTTTCTTTGACGTTACTTCATCGTAACACTTCAAATTTTATTGTCAAGTAGTTTTTTAAAATTTAATTTTTTGTTATTAATCTTAAATTTTCAACTTAGTGTAAACCATTCCAAACAAGAACTAGTTTTAAAATCTTTGGGTGCGTTTTCGGAGCTTCGGGATCAACTCCCGGCTTTTCGGTTTTCCCTCCGTGGCCCGCTGACCACTCTTATAATGTAGCTCAAAGGATTTTTAATTTCAAGCACTTTTTTTGATATTTTTTTAGATTTTTTAGGCCAATTTTCAAAACGCTTTCCACAAGAGGCTTTTCGGCTTTACATTTCTTTATAATATGTTTTTTGAAAGCGTTTTTTTACAACAAATCACTTTATTAGACGAGGCATGTTCAAATTTAATTTAATAGAATAATCATGTATCGACATGTATATTAATTAAATAAAAGGAGAATCCCCATGAAAAAAAATATACTAAATGCAGCACTGATAGGAGCAATTGTATTAGGCTGTACACAATTTTCCATGAAAGCATGCGCAAATGACATGCCTTATGAACCTGTTTTTGAAAATGTACCGATTACAGAATCCATGACAACAACAGCAAAAGCAGAACCTGCTCAAAGCACAATGACACCTGTTGCTAAAACTGCGTCTGAATCTACACCTGCTGTAAATAATGCAGCAAATGCTGCTGAGTCCGGCAATCTGCAAAGCGCATTAATGCAAATTGACGGCGCACAGGTAGAGATAAGAAACCAGTTAATACAATACAAAAGTGAATATACAAATATAGATAATCAATATAAAGCAATCAAGCAGCAAAGAAAATTGAAAGCAAAGCAAGTAAAAGAAACAGAAAAAAAGATTAAGTCTCTTGATTCAACCAAAGAAAAAATCAGAAAGAACATGAATTAGAATTTATTATTTAATATATATATACATGACAAACATCGTCTTTTATCGAGACGGTGTTTTTTATTGCAAAATAAAAAGCCGCTGTATAAAACTGCGGCTCTAATTATATCCCCAACTATTCTTGTTTGTTGATTATGAATATTTGTTTGTTATTGAGGCTGATTCCACAAAGCATCTCTAATGAATTTGCTTTTTTGAGATTCAGAGCTCAAAGCTACGTTGCTCGGTGTGAAGATAAACACGCTGTCACCGATTTTTTGTTGATTACCGTTTAATGCATGAGTTGCACCACACAAGAAATCAACGATTCTCATTGCTTGTTCTTTATCAAGCAAGTGAAGATTCAAGATAATTGTTTTCTTTTCTTTTAACTGTTTTACGATAGAAACAGATTCTTCGTAAGAACGAGGTTCAGAAACACAAACTTCGTAACCTTTAAAGCCAGGATGGCTTACTACGTTAGAAGCCGGTGCTTGTGTTTGTTTTGATGAATACATTGGTTCTAAAGCAAGGTTGTCTGAAACAGGATATTCATCCATTTCATTTGCCATGTCTTCAAAAATATCATCTCTGCTCTCAAATCCTGATGTTAAAAACCCCACGATTGATTTAATTTTGTCTGAAACGCCTGCCAATTTTTTCTCCTCCCGATGTTATGTAAATAGCTTTCTTCCGATTCTTATCATTGTTGCGCCGTATTCTAATGCTGTCTTGTAGTCATTGCTCATGCCCATAGAAAGTTCTTTTAGCTCATATGAATATGTTGTTTGCAATTCTTCTTTTAAATCTCTCATGCCTTTAAAAAGAACCTTAAGTTCATCTTCAGCTGCAATGGGAGCTATGTTCATCAGACCTTCTACTTTTATTCCTTTTAGGGCAATTATTTGTGAGAAGTCTCTTTTCAAGTCATCAACACTAAATCCTGATTTACCTTCTTCATTAGCGTTGTTTACCTGCAAAAGAATTTTTTGAACAATACCTTTGGCCAGAGCATGCTCGCTTACAGACGTAGCCAGTTTTAATGAATCTATTGAGTGTATCAAATCAAATGACCCAACCGCTTTTTTAACTTTGTTTGACTGCAAATGTCCGATAAGATGAAAACGAGAGTTTTGTTTTATCTCTTCGGGTAAAGAGCCAAATTTTTCCAGAGCATCTTGCACTCTGTTTTCGCCAAAGTCTCTTAATCCGTCGTTATAAGCTTCTATAAGTTTGTCTGCTCCAAAGTATTTGGTGACAGCAATTATAATAGGTTTATAAGGTACAATTTCTTTTCTCAGCTCGGACAAGTTATATTCAACTGTACTCATTTGAACTTAACCCTCTTCCCAAGAAATACATATTAGTAACCATGTATACTAATACTTTATAAATTATAAAACATGTTCAAATAATGGACAAACTATTGCTAATTATTACAATACGGTTGTGTAAAAAATACACCCGAAACACATGCATGCCATGGTTTTTGCCATGTTTATAAAAAAGTCAAACCAGCTTAACATTTCTTTACAATTTACTGAAATCATAAATAAAAAAAGAGCTTTTGGATAATTTCCAAAAGCTCTTTTTACTTCTTTTTTTTACAAATTATAGATCTTCAAAAGAAGAGTGGTATTTTGTTTCATGGTCTGCAAATTTGTTTGGTCTTTCCACTGTAGGATCAAGAGTTTCCAACAATGTCCAACCGATATCTTTCCATACAGACTGTTTTTCTTCTGTTGGAATTGGTGTGACAGGGTCTTTTGTTTTTACATCGATAATTCTTGAAACTTCTGCAGAATATCCCTGGTTGTGAATAAACTCGGGAGAGATTGTATCTTTTACGGAAATTTCAGCATTGGCAGCTGTCGCAGCAACTGTAATAACAGCCAACACCATTGCATATTTTGTCAAATTTTTCATCTGTAAACCTCGCGTTATTTAATATTATATATAGTATATTATTTTACGTTTTTAGGCAAATCCTTCTTATGCTCTATTTTATATAGATTTAATTCCCGTTTTCAATTAATTTTAACAATTCAGGTAAAATATCATTTTCAGGTACTCTTTTAATTATTTCACCTTTTTTAAAAATATACCCTTCCTTAATTGCACCGGCAACGCCATAATCGGCATGTTTTGCTTCGCCCGGGCCGTTGACAGGACAGCCCATTACTGCAACTGTAATTGGTTTATCAATATTTTGTAATGCGTTTTCTACTTTTTTTGCGAGTTCTATCAAGTTTATCTGACATCTTCCGCATGTCGGGCAAGAAACAAAATTAATACCTTTTTGTCTCAGTTCAAGAGATTTTAAAATCCCGAATCCTGCATGCACTTCTTCTACGGGATTTTCGGTCAATGATACTCTGATTGTATCACCTATTCCCTCTGAAAGAAGGGTACCAAGACCGACAGAAGATTTTATGAGCCCGCCTTTTAGGGTGCCTGATTCAGTAACACCCAAATGCAAAGGATAATCTACCATGCCTGCAATCATTCTGTAAGCATCAATAGTAGTTGGCACACTGCTTGATTTAAGAGAGATTTTAATTTTATCAAAATCGTTATCTTCAAGGATTTGAATATGCCGCATTGCACTTTTTACCATCTTTTCATGCAAAGGAATATCCATTGCAGCAAATTCTTTTTCCAAAGAACCTGCATTGATACCGATTCTTATGGGCACGTTGTTAATTTTTGCTAGACTAACAACCTTTTTGACATTTTCATCTCTGCCAATATTACCGGGGTTGAGGCGCAAAGCATCGATTCCGTTTTCAATACATTGTATTGCCAGACGGTAGTCAAAGTGTATATCAGCTATGACAGGTATTTTTACCTGTTTTTTTATTTCTTTTACAGCTGATGCAGCGTCTTTATTAAGAACAGCAAGCCTGATAATCTCACAACCTGCATCTTCCAGCTCTTTTATCTGTTGAACAGTCGCATTTACGTCACGTGTGTCGGTATTGCACATTGATTGGACGCTTACAGGAGCATCGCCGCCTATTTTTACATCACCTATCCGGATTTGTTTTGATAATCTTCTTTTAATCATAATAAATTTATAATAGCACTAAAAATTTGTTTCAAATCTTTTTTTTTATGTCTATAATAAATATAAGTATTAGCAAGAAAAGGAAGAACAAATGCAAGCAAGAAGAGCTGCAAGAGAATTGGCTTTAATATTATTTTCTCAATTTGATAAAAAAATTACACAATATAATCAAACAGAGTTTGAAGATATTATCCTAAAATCAGTACGAACACTAACAAACAATGCTATTGATGAATTAAAAGTATCTGTCGGAGCTATCAATGCAATGAAAGAATATGTTGATACATACGAAGCAGAAAGCCCCGAAAACCTTAAACGCCCGATGCATGCCAACAATGTGCCTGTGCCGCTGCCTATGACTTCTGATTTGAGCGGAAGACTGGAAGAGCTTTTAAATATTTCAGAAAAAGTTGTGCTCGCCTTGGAAATTGCAGAAATGACAGCACTTGAGCATACCGGTGATGTAAAAAGCTATGTTGTACAAATAGCAACAGCATATAAAGAACATGCTCAAGAAATTGATTCTCTTATTCAAAAATATGCTCACGGCTGGGATTTAGACAGACTGGTGAAAATAGACAAAGATATTTTAAGAATTGCAATTGCAGAACTTCTTTTTATTGAAGGTGTACCCGTTAAAGTTGTTGTGGATGAAGCTTTAGAGCTTGCAAAAAAATATTCTACTGACGATTCATCCTCTTTTATCAACGGAATACTCGGCAAAGTAATCGATGAAAAAAAAGACCAATAAGAGTGTGATTAAAAATTATGTTTGATTTTTTTAAGAAAAAAGATGAAAACAAACCTCAAGAGCAACAAGCCGCTCAAGAACAGAGTGAGAAAAAAAGCATTTTCTCCCTTACGTTTGAATCCTTAAAAAAAACAATTGAAAACACATCACAATCGCTTGTCGGCAATGTTGTAAAACAAATCGAAAACGAAGAAGAATTTGACGAATTTATCCTTGACGACATGGAAGAGCTGCTCATAAAAGCGGACCTCGGGGTCAACACAGCCTCCGGTATTGTTGACAAGCTACGCAAACAAAATAAAATGAAACCTTCTCAGGTTAGAGAGTACTTACAAAACGAGTTCTCATCAATATTAACCGGTGCCGGTTCAAACGAATTGAATTTTAAAGACAATGAATTGAATCTATATTTTATTGTAGGTGTTAACGGAGCAGGCAAAACAACTTTAATAGGCAAGCTGGCAAACAGGTTTAAACAGCAGGGCAAAAAAGTTCTTGTGGCAGCAGGAGACACTTTTCGTGCAGCAGCAGAAGAACAGCTCAATATATGGAGCCAAAGAGCGGGTGCGGATATTGTAAGAAATGACGGTGCAGACCCTGCGTCTGTTGTGTATGATGCAATACAAAAAGCAAAAAATGAAAACTACGACGTTATTTTGGTTGATACAGCCGGCAGATTGCAAAACAAATTCAACCTTATGCAAGAGCTGTCTAAAATAAAATCAGTTATTGATAAAAATGCGCCTGAAACTTTAAGAGAATCTATACTTGTGCTGGATGCCAACACAGGCCAAAACGGGTTGTCACAGGCAAAAGTGTTTACAGAATGTGTTAACCTTACATCAGTAGCACTCACTAAACTTGACGGTTCTGCCAAAGGCGGCATTATAATTGCCATTGCAAAAGAAATGAATCTGCCCGTAAAATTAATCGGTGTAGGCGAAAAAATGGAAGACCTTAAGGATTTTGATGCACAGGATTTTGTAAAAGCCCTGTTCTGCTAAGCCAGATTATTTTTTTCCAGCTCTTTTCTTATTTTGTTAAGGCCTGATTGAATAATTCTTGAAATACGTGAAGGTGAAATGTTGAAGTCATCTGACAACTCACGAAGCTTTTTATCTTGAAAGAATTTTGCTTCAATTAAATCACGTTCTCTTTGGGGTAAAAGTTTCATTGCTTCTTTAATGGCATGGCTCATTTCCTGAAAAGCAGCCAGCTCATCAGGTGTTTGTGCATCATCTTTTATCTGTGTAGGATTTTCAGCCTCTGCCATTTCGTCAATAGACAAAATTGTTTTATAAACAGCTTCTCTTATATCTTCATTTGCTGTTTGAGCATCGGAATTAGATACCCCTTCTTTTTTGGTTTTTTGAGAGTACCATTTATATCTTCTTCTTACTTCGTTTCTTATTGCCCATTTTATGGCTGTGGAAATGTAAGAATTGTTGTAATTTGTAATATCCGAGGTTGAGCACAGGTGATGAACAACCTGGGTACCTATATTTACAAGCTCTGAAAAATCAATTAAATATGATGAAGAAAGTTTTTTAAACTCAATTTTGGCAATAGTTTCTATAAGCTCGTTATACTCTAACAGACTTTTTCTTATAGCAGCTTTTGTACTAATGTCCAATTTCTTCTCGCTTTTCAGTAATACTTTTGTCAAATATTTGAATCTGATATTATTTTAAATTAAAAATGCAAAAGTGTAAAATAGGCCGTTAATAATTTGTATCATTATATGTTTCAAATGCTCTGTAAGAGCTGCGCACCAGACCGGAAGCCATGATTTGCTTTATACCTGCCTGTTTTGCAAGCTGCTTAACATTTTCAAAATCTTTATCCGTATAATATTTTTCCACGGGCAAATGATGTTTTGTAGGCTGCATGTACTGTCCGACAGTGACTATATCACATCCTACCGCATCAAGATCAAAAAAAGTCTGCTTGAGCTCATCAAAAGTTTCGCCAAGGCCTACCATAAGACCTGATTTTGTTTTCATGTTTGGATATTTTTCTTTTATGTGATTTAAAAAATCCAGCGAGCGATGATACTTTGCAAGAGGCCGTGCTTTAGGATATAGCCTTCTTACTGTTTCAATATTATGGTTAAAAACATCAGGATTTGCGTCTGCTACTATATCAATAAGGTCGTGTATACCTTCAAAATCCGGAGTAAGCACTTCTATTTTGATAGAAGGACACAGTTTTTTTGTTTCTAAAATAACGTTACGAAAGCAATCAGCACCTTGCAAAGGCAAATCATCACGGGTTACTGATGTGATAACAGCATATTCTAAGTTCAACTCTTTAATAGCCTGTGCAACTTTAAGAGGTTCTTGCGGGTCAATGCTCTGTGGGGTTCCGCCAGATATGTTGCAAAAACGGCAGTTACGTGTACAAATATTGCCCATTATCAAAAAAGTTGCGGTATTTTTTGCATAGCATTCTGCCTTATTAGGGCAGCGTGCAGCTTCGCACACTGTGTTGAGGCATTTGTGCTTGAGTATAGAACGCACAAGTTTTGTCTTTTCTGTGTCTATGATTCCTCTTTTTAGATAATCGGGTAAACGTTTTCTTTCCATAACTTTAGTTTAGCGCAGATATTTGTTTTGTCATATTTTAAACAGGAGGAAGACTAATTGAGCCATCTTCCAGCCCCAGCAAACTTTCAAACACAGCTTCTGAATATGTCGGATGTGCAAAAACCGTTTTCAGTGCAAGTTTGACATCAATATTACCCGTCATCATCAATGCAAACTGTTGGATTATTGATGATGCCTCGGGCATGACAGCATGCGCACCTGCTATTTTTCCGTTTTGCTCAATAACTTTTAAGAATCCATCTATTTCATCATCAGCCTGTGCTTTTCCAAGAGCTGCTACCGGGAAAGTTGATACTTTATAGTCTTCAGCGTTTAAGTCTTCTTCTGTTTTGCCCACCCAGGCAATTTCCGGGCTGCCATAAATAACTGAAGGCACAAGATTTTTGTCAAAATGAACGTCATCACCTTTGACAATATAATCAACAACACCTATAGCCTGATGCTGCGCGCTGTGAGCAAGCTGAAGTTTTCCGTTTATATCACCAATTGCAAAAATATTTTTGTAATTGGTCTGAAAATTTTGGTTTACTTTGACAAACTTTCCGTCTTTTTCTATCTCAATACCTTCGCACACAGGCAATACCGGTTCTCTGCCTATTGCGCACAAAATCATATCCGGCTTTAACACCTGTCCGTTAGATAGTATAACGTCATGGTTTTCGATTTTTTCTATTTTTGTTTGAGTAAAATATTTTATCTTTTCTTTCTTAAACAAACGCTCCAGCCTTTTTGAAACATCTGTATCAGCTTGCGGCAAGAGCTTTGAAGCCAAATCCACAACTGTAACCGCCTTGTTAAAGCCAGAAAAAATTCTGGCCCACTCAACCCCTATTGCTCCCGAGCCGACAACCAGAATATTTTCCGGCAAGGACTCAAGACAAAGCACGTCATTTGAGTTTAAAATAAATTTGCCGTCGCATTCGAGCCCGTTGATTTGAGAGGGCTTGGATCCTGTTGCAAGGATAATGTTCTTGCACGAATAGGCCATCCCTCCGGCGTGGATAATGTTTGTGTCTGCTATCAGCGCTGTTTCGTTTACGATTGTTACACCGTAGCTTTGGACGAGTTTTGTCAAAGATTTTTGAATTTTTGAGACAATCTCGTTTTTACGATTGAAAACTTTTTGATAATCTGCTGACAAAGCTGCATTTTCACCAAATGAAACTCCGAATTTTTCTGCTTTTTTCAGACTCTTGTAGAAGTCTGCACAGTGGAGAATTGTTTTTGTCGGGATACAGCCTCTGTTCAAACATACACCGCCCAAGCAGTCTTTTTCAAAAAGTACGACTTTCAGACCTTTTTGTGCTGCTCTTATTGCTGCACTGTAACCCGCAGGTCCTCCGCCTATTATACCCAAATCGTATTTTTTTTCCATACAAAATCCTAAAAAACTATCCCCTATAATTATATTACAGGTGAATAGTTTTATAAATATTTAATTGTTTTCAAGAGACAAAATCTCCCAAGTATCATTGTTTAAAAAATCCTCTTTTGTATATATTTGTTCTCCGAGTTTTTTGTTATTTATAATTTTTATAATCAAATAGAAACACCTCTTTTTTAATTTTAAAAGAGGTGTTTCTTTGATTTTTTTAATTATTAATTATCTAGCAGCTTGCAGTTGCTTTACATTTAGCAATAGCATCTTTTACTTTAGTCGCTATTTCTTTTTGTTCTTCTGCTGTTAATTCAGCAAACATAGGCAAACTCATAACGTGTTGTGTATTGTATTCGGTTTTTGGAAGGTCACCCATTTTGTAGCCCAAGTGAGCGTGCACTTTTTGCATATGCAACGGAATAGGATAATAAAGCATTGCGCCAACACCGTTTTCTTGAAGCATTTTTTGAACAGCATCACGGTTAGGAACTTTGATAGTGTACTGGTGGTATACACAGTAAGTATCATCTAGCTCTTTAGGTGTGATAACATCTTCACAGTCTTTGAACAATTCTGTATATCTGTGAGCAACTTCGCGTCTCATTTTGTTCCATTCGTCAATGTAATTCATTTTTACACGAAGTATTGCAGATTGAATTTCATCAAGACGGCTGTTAACACCGATTTCATCGTGGTGATATCTTACGGCACCGCCATGGTTTCTTAATGCAATCATTCTGTCTTTCAAGAAATCACTGTTTGTAACAGCCATACCGCCGTCACCCATTCCGCCTAAGTTTTTGGTTGGGAAGAAGCTGTAAGCACCGATATCACCGAAAGAACCTACTTTTTTACCTTTGTATTCTGCACCAACAGCCTGGCAGCAATCTTCAATTACATAAAGATTGTGGCGTTTTGCAATATCCATGATTACATCCATATCAGCAGGCTGGCCGTAAAGGTGTACAGGCATAATAGCTTTTGTACGCGGTGTAATTTTATCTTCAATTTGAGTTACATCCATATTGAATGTATCAGGATCAATATCAACAAACACAGGAGTTGCACCGACAATTTCAATAGATTCTGTAGTAGCAACAAATGTGAAAGCAACAGTGATAACTTCGTCGCCTTTGCCTATATCAAGAGCACGCAAAGCAAGGTGAAGAGCATCTGTTCCAGAGTTGAGACCTATAGCATGTTTTGTGCCGAGATATTGAGAAAATTCTTGCTCGAGCGCTTTTGTATTAGGCCCCAGAATATAAGCACCAGAGCGCAAAACGTCCACAACGGCTTTTTCTATTTCTTCACCGGTTTGTTTATACTGTCTTTTTAAATCAACTATAGGAATCATATAAATCTCCTTTTCCTCATACTTTCTAATCTATTATTCAATTCTACCACCCATAAAAAGGGTCTTTATAAAATCTTTACAAGAGAACAGTACCCTTATATAATTATATATTATGGAATGTTTACTAAGAAAAAAAGAGCCGATACTCGGGTTTGAAGTGGATTTGTTTACATTTGAAGAAGCGCTTCAGTTTGTGCATAAACATCTGCAGGAAAATAAAGGTATGCACATTGTAACAATTAACCCCGAGATGATTACATCGGGCAACAAAAATGACGAATTCGGCAGGGTTTTAAACCAAGCTGATATGTCTATTCCTGACGGAGTGGGTATAAAAATTGCTTTGAAAATGAAAGGTATTAATCAAGAAAATATACCGGGAATTGAGTTTTCAAAAAAACTTATTGCAATGTCTGCACTCGAAGGCTTTACAATAGGGCTGCTCGGCGCAAAAGAAGAAGTTGTGCAAAAAGCAGCGCAAAATTTGAGAAATGAATTTGAAAATCTCAACATTACTTATGTAAGAAACGGTTATTTTTCTGAAGATGAAGAAAACATAATTAAAGAAGAATTGAAAGCCATAGCACCAAGGGTGCTTTTTGTTGCACTTGGTGCCCCAAAGCAGGAATTGTTGATAGCAAAACTCAAGCAAGAAATGCCAAACACTATATTTATAGGTGTAGGAGGAAGTTTTGATGTTTGGTCAGGAATGGTAAAAAGAGCACCTGAAATCTACCAAAAAATGGGACTGGAGTGGTTGTACAGAACTGTTAAAGAACCATCAAGATTTAAAAGGATTTTTCCGGCTTTGCCATTGTTCCTTATTCAGGTTATAATAGAGACCGTACACGAAAATTTGGTAAAATAATATGATTCAATTAAGAGGTGTTACAAAAAAATATAAAAACAATTACGCTCTGAAAAATGTCAATTTAGACATTATGTCGGGCGAATTTGTTTTTATTACGGGTTCATCAGGTGCAGGAAAATCTACTTTGATGAAACTTTTATATAAAGAAGAAACTCCCACAACAGGCAGCGTAATGATTGGCGGTATCAATATAGCAAACCTTCCGTCTGAAAAGGTGCCTAACCTCAGAAGATGTATGGGGATTGTTTTCCAAGATTACAAACTTTTAATGAACCAGAGCGTATATGACAACTGCGCTTACGTAATAAGAACACTCGGTATGAGCTCAAAAGAGATTGAAGCTCGCGTAACCGGGGCATTAAAAGTAGTAGGGCTCCTTGAAAAAATGAAAGCAAAACCAACAGAGCTCTCAGGTGGTGAACAGCAAAGAGTATCGATTGCAAGAGCAATCGTAAACGGCCCGCCGCTACTGATTGCAGACGAGCCTACTGGTAACCTTGACCCCAAAAACTCTATGGAAATCATGCAGATTTTGGAACAAATTAATCAAAAAGGTATCACGGTACTTGTTTCCACACACGACCATGCAATGGTAGATTATTTCAGAAAAAGAGTGCTGACTCTTGAAGGTGGCCAAATAATCAGAGACGTACAAGCCGGTACTTACGAATAGATAATGAGTAATAAACATGAGTGATGAATCAACAAAAGCAATAATAAAAAAGAAGGTTAAAGCCCATATTCCAAAAGATTGGCTCAAAGAATTGAGAATAATCTACAGAATTACGCTTGAAACTATTTACGGTATCAAAAGAACAGGATGGATAAATATTGCCATTATTACTACAATGGCCGCTATTTTAACCATTTTTGGAGGCCTTTTCAGGTTCACAATTTCTTTAAATTCTTTTGTTCACGAGCTTGGCAACGCGTTGGAAATTTCCGTTTACATCAAATCAGATGCCAGAACAGAATCAGTAGCTCAAGAAATAAGAGGCCTCGAGCATGTGGAAAGGGTAAAAATTATCCCCAAAGAACGATCCTGGTCAGAGCTCAAAAGAGAATTTGATGTGCCGAATATGGACAACCCATTGCCAGACACTCTTCACGTTAAAGTTGATAAGCCTGAAAATATTACAACGGTTTTCAACAAAATAAAAACATATAACGGTGTAGAAGACTTAAATTATGCACAGGATATTGCTAAAAAAATGCAGTTTTTCAACAATGTTGTACACACCATTACGCTTGTTGTTGTGATACTTGTAGCTATTTTGACAATTACAATAATTAATAATACAATACAACTAGTTATCCAGTCCCGCAAAGAAGAGATTGAAATTATGCGACTGATGGGCGTGAGCAACTGGTACATAAAGATTCCGTTAATTTTACAAGGTGCAATTTACGGCTTTATGGGTGCATTGATTTCATTACTTCCCCTCAATGCGGTAAACAACGGACTTATGAAGGTTCACGAGTTCTTTATGGTTCCACCTCCGGTTCTGGCTAACAATACGGTAATTTTGGTATTATTTATCATCGCAGCTGGATGCGGTGCAGGCGGAAGTTTACTATCAATCAAGAAACATTTACAGGTATAAATTATGACAATAAACGCACAACAAGTATTGGATCAAATCAAAGAAATTCCTGCAATGCCTAATGTCATTGTTAAGGCTCTGGGTATAATTAAAGATGACCAGTCAGGTACAAAAGAACTTTCTGAAATCATGGCCTATGACCAGGCACTGACATCTCAGGTACTCAAACTTGTGAATTCGGCTTATTACGGATTTGCACAAGAGATTACCTCTGTTAACAAAGCGCTGGCACTTTTGGGTATGACTCAGACAAAAAATATCATTATAGCTGTAGCAATGAAACCTATGCTTACTTCACAAGGCGGTCGTGATATGTGGAAGCACTCTTTAAGATGTGCTGTTGCCTGTGAGTACCTTGCGGAAAAAACAGGCGTTGTTGATACAGGAGACGCTTTTACAATCGGATTTTTACATGATATCGGCAAAATCGTACTAAACATTGTAGATACAATGACTTATCAAAAAGTTAGAACTATGGTTAAAAACGGTATGGATATTATTGAAGCCGAAAATGAAATGTTTGAAACCAACCATGCTGATATGGGCTTTTTGCTTGCAAAAAAATGGAAGTTGTCTGTTCTGCTTGCAAACTGTATAAAATATCACCATGACCCGTTATCTTCATCAATGCCGCAGGTCAGCACACTCGCTTATGCAGCTAACAAAATTTCGCACGAAGAACCTGATGTTATGGATGAAGCATTGGTAAAAGAACAATTAAATATTAGTATCAGTGAATTAATGCAATACAGAGAAGAAATTATTGCAAAAGCTAATTCTCTGTTTGCACAACTCAATGCCGGTTAATAAAAAGATTGGATAGAATATGAAAAAGAAATTTCCTGAAGTAAAAACAGCGTTTACTCTTGCTGAAACACTTCTTACATTAGCAATTGTAGGTGTTATCGCAGCTCTTACAATACCAACGCTAAAAGACCATTCTGACGAAGTACGTTATGTATCTGCAACCAAAAAGGCTTTTGCAACAATTAATGCGGCAACAACTGCAATTGAGACAAAACATGGTGATGCAATGTTTTGGAAATTTGACCAGGAAAAAACAATCAACTGGTATAAAGAAGCTATGAATACGCTTCCAACACAAAACCTTAACAGCTGGGAAAAAGCAGACCTTGAGGGTAATGCAGAAACATTCACACCAAACTTTATTACAGCAGACGGCATGGCATGGGAAATAAAACAAGATGATGAATATTCTTGCGGTGGCGGCGCCGCATACGTTGACCTAAATGGCCCGCAGGCTCCTAACGTAATAGGCGTTGACATCCATGGCTTTAGATTGGGTGCACCTTGCAACGGCGCAGCAAAAACCGGTGACTGGGGTGTATACGCAATGGGTGACGGACTCAATGATACAAATGCAGCCTGGGCGTGTACAGCTTATGTAATCAAAAATGGAAAAATGCCATGGATGACAGATATGAGTATCAAAAAATGCGACGACATTATAGGCAGCGGCTCATCAGACCAAGACGATACGATATAGCCCATTAAAATTAAAACATAGAATAAAAAAAGCTCTATATTAATAGAGCTTTTTTATGAATAATATTTTATTGATTAATGTCTGTCAGTCATTATGAATAAACTGATTAAGTCATTTAAAGCAACAGCCTGTTTTTTGTAATCTTGAACCTGTTTTTCAAGAGTTTTGATATTGCTTCTGTATTCCTGAATTTGAGCCATACAAGCTTTTGCACTTGTTGTAAGGCTGTCTTGGCCTTGTTGAGCTTCTTTCAAAACGCTGTTCATGGAAATACCCAGGGCTTCCATTGTCTGCCTGATAATTTGTGCACCAGTTTGTTTGGTAACGCCTTGCGGAAGTTGCATAATCAGCCTTTTCAAAACGGCAACGTTTGCTGGCATTGAATAATTTTTTTGTGGAGGTACGCCATTGATTCTGGGCTGTACTGCTGGGTTTGGATTAAACATTTCTTTTTCTTCAAACATTGGTGTATCCGTTTCTTCAAAATTTAAATTATCTGTAATACTTGAAGGGAATGGCTCATCAAAATCACTTTGATTTGCACTATCCAAATCATTGTCAAATGAGTTTTCCATATAATCGCCAAGCTCGTCAGGAGCATTGTCATCTAATGAAAAATCAACAAAGTTGTCATCAAGACTAACTGTGTCTGTAATTTGTTCTTCAAAATTTTCTGCCGGAGAAGCTTGAGGTTCTTTAATAAGAGAGCCGGCATCTTCAACGCTGTCAGGTATTGGCTGTATTTCTATTTCTGCTTGCTTTTTCAAAGCTTCAACAATTTTTTTGCCTACACCTGAAGGGAGTTTATTTTCTGCCATATTGCTAACCTTTTCTTTGTTTTCATGCAAATTATATATAAAATATAATTATTTTTCAAAAGATAATTACAATATATTAAGTATGTGCAATGTTTGCACATAAATATATTAATCATTCAGGCAGACTTTTCTCTTAATTCAAATATGCACCAAATGCCGAGAAGGTTTTGCTTGCTGGCTCTAAGGGCTGCGCTACGGGATTTTGAGCAACCTTCATTTTTTCAGAAGCGCTATCAGCTTTTGCCGTCTTTTTGCCCTCAACTGCTTTGGTGATTGCAATATTCAGTTTCGGTATGCCCCATCCGAGCACCACGCCTGAATATACATAACCAAGCAACTGTGCATAGTTTTTATATTTAAGCTGGCTAAGTGCTTTTTGTGCAACTTCTGCATTCGGGGTATTTTGTGCAGCGACTTCTTTAACTTTTCCTACCAGTTTTCTAAACGGAAGTTTTTTACCGTTTTCCATTGCACTGATATTGAGTTTTTTAAGAGCAGGATACAGGATTTCTTCGTGAGTTTTTTCTACAGATTTTGTAATATAATCCCACAGTCCTTTTCCTTCAGCTTTTTCATAGTTTACAATATTTTTATCAAAAGCTTTTGCTGCAAGTTTAGAAACAAAACCGCCGAGAATCAGCCAGTTAGCAAAACCCAGTGTATCTTTGATAACAGATTCTCTAGTTTCATTTTTGTCACGTGCTGCAAATATACGGCTCATAATTGTCATACCGTAAATAAACTTAAACTGGTTCATTGTAGGCACCGGGCCTTTGTATTGCAGTTTGGATAAAATTTCTTTGCCTGCACTGCCGATGTTTGTGTAAAGCTCTTTAGGATTTTTTAAGATAGTAGCTATCATAGCAGAGCCAATGCCAAGACCCAAGACAGTTTTTAACACCTTGAATCCGAATGTTTTGTCAGGTTCTCGGCCTTCCACACCAACAAAGCCGTCTGAACCTGTACGTTTTTTGGTCAAATATCTGTTAAGCGGCTGTACGCTCATACCTACACCTACAGGAACAGCCAGACCGGCAACAACAGTGGCCACTTTTTTATTTTTAATACCCTTGAGCAATTCGCCAAGGTCTTCGATAACAGCTTTTGGAACTTCGCCTTGCTTAAGATCTTTGTTGATTTTTGCAAGCCTGTCCACAACTGTTTTTCTCATAGCATAAGCATTATCAATGAGGTTTTCTGCAGAGCCTTCAATATTTGTACCTTTAAACCTAAAGGTAGAACCTGCACCTGTTTCTCCTGTAACAAGCTCAAGAGCTTCTGCCATAGTGGCTTTTGGTGTTTTATAAGTATTTTCGGGAACTTTTGTCATAACATCAGACAGTTTTTCAACAGTATTTGCGTCAATTGTTTTCCACGCATTTTTACCGTCTGTTGTATTGTAGCCTTCTATTGAATTGAAGAAGTTTGTCCAATATGCTTTTGCGTCGTATTTGCCGTTTACTTTACCGGCTTCTACAATAGAGCCAAGTTTGTCGATAGTTTCGTTGTTAGCAAATAAGAGATGTGCCTTAACGCCGTTAGACTTATTAAATGCCGAAGACACAAGATAACCGGCACCAAGACCCACAACACCAGCAGCCGCATGGTTAATGGTTCCTGATGATTCTCTGAAACCTGTCTCCATACCGGCATCAGCAGAACGGGAAAAGTCGACAAGTGTTCTGGGTAAAACCATTGAGAAAAAGTCGACAAAGCAAGCACCTACAGCAGGGCTTGTGTTAAGGTAATTTAATACCTGAGTACCCATCTCAACAGGGCCTTTAAAACTCGGGTTGGATGATTTATTATTATTTTGTTGATTTTGTTTTAATGTTTTCGGTTGTACTTGTGATTGTGTAATTCGGGAAATCATATTTTTACCTGTTTATTGTTTTGATTGGTCCAACATCATGCCAAACGCCTGAAAAGTTTTTTTGTTGCTAGTAGACATGATTGAAGGATAAGAAATAAAATCTTTTAATTTTTCCTTAAGCTTCATTTGTTCTTTTCTTTCGGTTTCTTTACGCACATACCAAGGAACCAAAATACCGAGTACAAGCATAGAAAATCCGAGTGAGCTTACTTCGCATATAGCCCTAAGGCCTTTTGCCTTGGCGCCGCCTTTGTATTCCAATATTTTTTCAACGCCGTTTTTGTCTTTTCGTTTTACAATTCCGTCTGTGATGGCATTTGCTTCGTCAAAGCTTTTGAGTTTTGTATCTTTAACCCAGTAAACAAATTTCTTTAACGGATTTTTTGTATCGGGGCGTTTTTCCATATAATTTAGAAGAGGTACACCCTTTACTTTTTGCATTATAGTACCAACAGCTTTAGAAACATAGTCCCCTAAGAAATATAAACTGGAGAATGTTGCAATATCTCTCCAAGTTACTTCGTGGAGCTCGTTTTCATCCTCTGAAGCAAGCATACGGCTTGCAAAAGTAGCTGTGGCAATCCATCTGCACTGATCCATGGAAGGCATGTTCTTTGTGAATTGAAGCATTTTAAGACTGGGCTTTTTCATCATAGAAAGCATTGCCACACCTGTCATCAAACCGGCTGCACCGATTTTTTTACTCCAGAATGCAGACTTTTGGGCAGGAGTCATTTCTTCTTTTTTCTTGCCTTTGCCAAAGTTTTTGTATATAGGAGCACCGTCTTGTCCTGATGATTTACGGGTTATCCATCTGTTAATTGACTGCATGGAAGCTGCCAGAGGAATAACAACAGCAAGGCCAAGGAGGCTCTTTTTGTTTACAAATTTGGTTGCTTTTTTTACAAAAGCTTCTATAGCGCTATGATCTTTTTTAAGATCAATTACAAATTTTTGACCTACATCCACACCGTCACGTAAGAGCGTTGTAATATTGTCGTGGTAAACTTTACCATGAATTTTTATGTGTTCAGCACCGCCTGTTACTTTAAGGATTTTGTTGTACAGGTTATTGCGCGCTTTCTCAATTACTGCTTTATCTTGAACGTTGTTTTCTATAATTTTTGTATATTCGCTCAGTTCATTTTCAAGGCTTGTTGGTTCTAATTTTGCCCATTTTTTGCCGTTTAATACTTCTGCATCCTCAAACAGTCTTGAAATAAAGCCTTTGGCTGTTCCGTCAGACTGTTTATAGTGGTCTTTTAATGTTTCTAAAGCTTCCTGATTTGCCCACATGCCTGAAAGGCCTTTATTACCTTTGTTAAAAGCTTCCATAAGCTTGGCAATACCAAGCACAATAAAACCCGGTATCAAACAGTTAACAATAAGTCCGGAAGACTCACGTCTAAAGGTTTCGGCAGCAGCAAACCCGTTTGTTTTGGCATCCACAACAGTCCTTGGTACAATCGCAGTTGCAAGGTCAATAACAGATACACCGACCATGGGGTTTGTGTTACAAGCCTGCAGACCTGCTGTTATAAGCTCCACAGGACCTTTAAAACTCGGGGATTGAGAATTTTTATATGAAGGATTTGTTTGTCCTTTTTTGTAAACTTCCTGATTGTTAATACTTACTTTGTTTATCATAATTTTAGTCTAGCCAATGTCTTTGTATAAAACCCAGAGGTGATTAATGCTCTATTATCATATGAAAGACCTGCTATAAATACAAATCACCTCAAAAAAAAAATTGCTAGTTTAAAATGTTAAATTTTTTAAACACCTGCAGCGAAATATGATTTTTTATTTAACAATACAAATATTTCAAGATTATGTGTACATTTTACGCTTAATCGTTTTTGCTATGCCTTAAAGTCATATTAAAATTCATTTTTACAAAACTTAATATAAATTCGATTTCATATTTCTTTACAAATAATACAAAATCATTAAAGTTTATTTGAAGGTTAGTCGATATATATATCACAACACAGTAAAACAGGGGTGATGCAAATGGCAGACAACTTTATAAACCAGCCTTTTGGCATGAATATAAAGATTCCTAAAAAAACTCTAAAACAAATAGAAAAAACAGCCCAACAGCACACAGGCGGTATTTTTGAACCTCTGTTTAATTTTATTGATGAAAATCAAAAAGTTTTTACAGGCGACATTGCTAACGAAATACAAAAATACAATCTTATGTCATACAACGTAGGTGCAGCCCTGAGGCACGGAAACACAAACGGAGGCTTTGACGTAAAAGGTTAAAAAAGATATAACCATCATCTATTTGAATACCCGTATATTTTAATTGAGTTTTGTGAACCGCTCAAATAAATATACGGGTATTTTTTAGCGTGTATAAACTCTCGGCAAACGCACACGCAGTGCACATGTGAGTTCATAATGTATTGTACCGAGTATTTTGGCCCACTCGTCAACACCGATATATTCTTCACCGTCACGGCCTAAAAGTGTGATAATATCGCCTTCCTGTGCGTCACAATCAGTTATATCAAACATCATCTGATCCATGGTTATATTTCCGATTTGTTTAACCTTTTTGCCGTTAATTATCCCGTATATTTTATTGGAAAGTCCACGAAATACGCCATCAGCATAGCCTATGGGGATTGTCGCAATTTTGGTTTTTCGCACTGTTTCAAAGGTATGAGAATAGCTCACACCCTCGTCAGCATCTGCAATATGAATATTGGTTATTCTGCCTTTTAAAGACATTGCAGGTTTTAAAAAAGGTTCCTTAGCTCCTTTTATCAAATCCGGCTGAAGCCCGTAAATTCCAATACCTACACGTGCCATATTGTAGTCAAAATCCTTGTAACACGCAACTGCAGCCGTATTGCAGCAATGAACAAGCAGACCTTTTGTATCAACATTATCAACAACGCTTTTAAACTGCTCATACTGCTCACAAGCGTAAGATTCTGTCTCTGCAGTAGCAAAGTGTGTAAATATCCCCTCAAGCTCTATAAAATCACAGGCTCTTATTTTTTCTATAAATTCTACTGCTTTGTCAGGACGCACACCGATTCTGTTCATTCCCGTATCTATTTTTACGTGGACTTTGGGTTTTATTTTCAGTTTTTCATATGTCTGGCGGCAGGCTTCTATGTGTTCATCCGAAAAGACTGAAACAGAAATATTATTCTGAGCTGCTCTGTCAAAAGACCACACTGGCACAGCGCCCAGCACAAGAATCGGAGCAGTGATATCGTTTTCCCTTAGCTGCAGCCCTTCATCAACAGACGACACCCCCAGAAAATCCACACCCGAAGCGAGCAATACAGGAGCTATCATAACAGCGCCGTGGCCGTATGCGTCAGCCTTTACCACTGCAAAAAGTTTTGCATCTTTTTTCAGGTACTTTTTAAACTCTAATATATTATGCTCTATGCAATCCAGATTTACTTCTACCCAGGCATCTCTGTGGGTATTTAAAAAAGAGGCTCTGTTAAATTTCACTTTACCACCCGCTATCGTTTTTTACACAATAATTCTATCTCAAAAAATATATTACATGTTAAAATTTTAATATATAAAACAAACACAAAGGAAAAAACATGAAAATAGCGGTAATATCAGATATACACGGGAATATGCAGGCTCTTCAAGCTGTATTAAAAAACATTAAAGAAGAAAACTGCGATAAAATCTTCTGTCTCGGAGACCTTGCAATGGCAGGACCTGAACCGGCAAGAACCATCGACAAAATACAGGAGCTGATTAAAACAACTGATTTTACCTGCATTCAGGGAAATACTGACGAAATGATTGCTAATTGCGACAATCAGATGATTCACATGCTGGAAGAAAACAACCCTGTTATGGCACACGCTCTTGAATGCGATGCAACTGTTGTTTCCGACGAACAAAAAGAGTTTTTAAGAAACCTTCCTGTGCAAAACGAACAAGAAATCGAAGGCGTAAAAATACTTTTGGTACACGGCAGTCCGAGAAAAAACAACGAAAATATTTACTGCGATTTAAAAATCGAAGAAGTTGAAGAAATGATAAAAGGCACAGATGCAAACATTATTTTTTGCGGTCACACACACGTACCTTGCGGATACCAGACAAACACCAGACAAACAGTTGTCAATGTCGGCAGTGTAGGCCGTCCGTTTGCGCAAAAGCCAAAATCCTGTTATGCAATTCTTGAAATCAACAACGGAGAATTTTCTATCAAGCACAACCTTGTTGATTACGATGTGAAAACAGCATCAGAGATATTAAAAGGCAGAGGTTTTGAAGGAGCAGACAAGCTGGCTGCTATGCTAATAAGCGCCACAAGCAGATACCCGCAGTAACAGATTGTCATAAAAGAGGCAAAACTTATGATTGAAAGATACAGTTTAAAAGAAATGAAACAGTTGTGGGAGCTCGAATCAAAATTCGGATTTTATCTGGAAGTTGAGCTTGCAGTTTGCGAAGCATACAACACACTCGGCCAAATCAGCAACGAAGACTTAAAAACCATAAAAGAACGCGCCAATTTCAGCGTTGAAAGAATTGACGAAATTGAAAAAGAAGTCGGCCACGACGTGATAGCATTTTTAACAAACGTTAATGAAAACGTAGGCGAGGCCTCTAGATTCATCCACATGGGTATGACAAGTTCCGATGTTATTGACACAGCGTTTGCACTTCAAATTAAAAAGGCATCTGAAATTATTGAAAAAGACCTTGATAAGGTTATTGAAACCATCAAAAACAAAGCAAAAGAGCATAAAAACACAATCTGTATCGGCCGTTCCCACGGTATACACGCAGAGCCTATGACCTTCGGGGTAAAGCTTTTAAGCTGGCTTGACCATTTTGAAAGAGCGAAAAGAAGATTTATTGCAGCAAAAGAAGAGATTGCCCAGGGTCAAATTTCCGGCCCTGTCGGGACTTACAGCAATATCTCGCCGGAGATAGAAAAACTTGTCTGCAAAAAACTGGGCCTAACACCCGCAAAAATCTCCACACAGGTGATAGCCAGAGACAACCACGCATACTACATGCAATCTCTTGCATTGATTGCATCTGCCATAGAACAGTGCTCTATTGAAATACGACATCTGCAAAGAACAGAAGTGCTTGAAGCAGAGGAAGCATTCAAAAAAGGTCAAAAAGGCAGCTCCGCAATGCCGCACAAAAAGAACCCGATTTCTTCGGAGAATCTTTCAGGCCTTGCCCGTGTAGTCAAAAGCAATGCAGCAGCATCCTTGGAAAATATTGCACTCTGGCACGAAAGAGACCTTTCTCACAGCTCTGTAGAGCGTATTATTTTCCCGGATTCAACAATTCTTATTGACTATATGCTCAACCGCTTTGCTAACGTTGTTGAGGGGCTTGTGATTAACAAAGAAAATATGCTCAAAAACACATCATTGTTTGGCGGAATAGTTTTCTCCCAAAGAGTATTGCTTGAGCTTACCAACAAAGGGCTTTCAAGAGAAAAAGCCTACACGCTTGTTCAAAAAAATGCACTTGAAGCTTTTAACAAACCTGACGGAAATTTTAAACAAAACCTTTTGTCTGACCCGATGGTGTGTGAGCATCTAAATGCTGACGAAATTGAAAACTGTTTTGATTCAAGTTACTATTTAAGAAATATTGAACAAATTTATTCAAGGTTTGGAATTTAGTTTGGAGAGCTTATGGGCTGTTTAAAATTTATAATCAAAGTTGCAATCGTTGTACTCGCTATAGTGGGATTTAAATCACTGGGCGGCTGGGACTGGTGTGTAAAAACATTTCATATAGGTCAAAAGCCTACGCAGCAGTCAATGCTTGAAAAGACTAAAGATGTGGCAGATTTTTCAAAAATCCCTGACGAGTATGAGCTATCAAAATCTGCAAACATTCTGGGGTTTAGAGCTGTTGTTGCCGAACATGGAGCAACAGGGCAAAAGCTGGCTGTAGTCAACGAAAATAAGAATATAAAAATCACACAGGAAGATTTTAAAAACGGACAGCTAAAAAAAAAGATAGACGATGTTAACAAAAAGCTGGAATATCAATATATTCACGTTGAAAACTTTAAAATCTTAAAACAGGGCACAATGAAAACAATGGGCCAAAATGCTCCTTATGCACTTTTTGAAGCAGAAGTTACAAACCTGCCTGTAAAAAAACTCAAAGGTATGATTTGCGTTGCCAAAGACAAAGAAGGCAAGAACAAAATCATTGTTTCTGCTAATGACGGCGGAAAATATTCACAAATAATATCAGAACAGTTTTTTAAGAATGTAAAATTAAATGACACAAAAAAATAATGAAAAATATATAAAAAAATGTATAAAACTTGCCAGAAAAGGGGAGGGGAAAGTTTCGCCTAACCCGCTTGTCGGAGCGGTTATTCTGGATAAAAACGGAAAAATTGCAGGGTACGGCTGGCATCAAAAGTACGGCGAAGCACACGCAGAAGTAAATGCAGTAAAAATGGCAAAAGAAAAAGGAATAGACATAAAAGGCGGCACTATCTTTGTAAGCCTTGAGCCGTGCTCGCATTTTGGAAAAACTCCTCCGTGCTGTGATTTAATAATAAAAGAAGGCCTAAAAAAAGCTGTAATTGGCTGCATTGACCCTAATCCGATAGTGTCCACAAGAGGGATACAAAAGCTCAAAAAGGCAGGTATTGAAGTAGTCACAGGCGTATTGGAAAACGAATGCAAAAAGCTTAATGAAATTTTTATAAAAAATCAGCTCGACAACAAACCTTTTATTGCTATAAAAACTGCATCCACACTGGATGGCAAAATCGCAACTAAAAACGGATCTTCAAAATGGATTACAGCTGAAAAAGCACGTAAACATGTACAAAAATTGAGGAATAAATACGACGCAATCCTCACAGGCTCAAGCACTGTTATTGCAGACAACCCGTCTTTGACAGCCAGAATAAAAAACGGAACAAACCCGATCCGCGTAATAATAGATTCAAACGGGCGCACCAGCGCAGAGTCCAAGGTTTTTAACAATGACGGAACAAAAGTTTTTCTTGCTGTTTTTGCTCAAACCGACACATCAAAGTATCCTGAAAATGTTGAAATAATAAAATGCCCCAAACTCGAAAGCACCGGTAAAATTGACCTTCAATTTTTAACCCGAAAGCTTTATGAAAAGGGAGTAAGAAGCATACTCGTAGAAGCCGGAGGCACATTAAACGGAGCTTTTATCAAAGAGAAACTGGCAGACAAGCTTTATCAGTTCATTGCACCTAAAATTCTCGGCGACAAAGACGGAAAAAATTTTGCAGAAGGTTTTTTAACAACAGACATCAATGAATGCACAAAGCTAAAAATCACAGATGTAAAAACGTTTGCTCCGGACATATTAATAGAAGCGGATTTTAACTATTAATTTTATTATTCTTTGAGCAGCCCTTTAACAACTTTATAGGCTATTTCTAACTTTTCACCTTCAAGACTGTGGACAGATTTACAAATTTCATTAATCAAATCTTTTTCCTGTTTTATGTGATCAAGAGCAAACAACTCTTCGGGTGTTGTCTCCAGTGCGTTTATAATTTTATCGAGTGTTTCTGCGGTACAAAAATTTTCTCCTATTTCTATTCCGCTTAAAGTTCTTTGAGAAATATTGACAGCCTCGGATAAAGACTCCTGGGTCATTCCCCTTTTAAGGCGCATTCTTTTAATTTTTATACCAAGGTCTTTTTTTATACCCACAATCAGTTTCCTTGAAATTTAATCTCTTAATCATTAAGAAATAGATACCTGATTGTATTGTATATTAACTTTTGTAAACCTGTAATGAGGCGTCATTGCTAAACATGTTGGTAATATGAAATTTAATATCATAAAAACACGCAATTTTATAAAAACAAAAACCTTTATAAAAGAGTAAGGAGTTTACACAAAACAAATTCTAAAAGCCTAAACTCCACCTACACCATAGTTTAGGCTTTTCTTTAAAAAATTATAAGTGTATTAAAAGGTTAAGACAAAGGAAGGAAGGTCAATTATGACAAATTTTGCAGTTCAATCAACAGTAGGTCCGGTTATCTCATCATTAGCTTCAAAAGACAAAGGTACAATGGGTAACAAAGTAGATTGTGCAGGTGCACAATTAAAAAATAACGTCGTAACAGGATTGCAAGCAGGCGCTGTAGCAGCAGGTGCAGCAGGAGGCGTCTACGGAGTTGCAAAAAATGCAAAGCTTGCCAGAGGTGCAGCAAAAGTTTTTGATTCAATTATGAACGGCTTTGGCAAATTAATAGGTGAAAAAGATTTTGCACAAAAGATTAATAAAAAAGTACAAAATAACCTAGCAAAAAATCTTGTAAAAGACAATGCAAACTTTGGCCCGGAAATGCTTAAAAAAGTAACAGATGCTATAAGAAAAAGCAAAGGAGCTCTGCTTGTTGCCGCTGCAACACTCCCGATTTTGAGCTATATCTCACATAAACATTCATACAAAATGGGACAAATTGACCAAAAATACACGGACAAAGCTCAGCTTCAAAAAACATTGTAAACTCCACTAAATAAAAAGCGCTATAATTAATATAGCGCTTTTTTATTGAGTTGAATCCGTAATTACAGCTTTCTTCGCTCTTTTCCACAGGTTGTCGTACTCTTCAAAAGAATACTCTTCAAGCGGTTTTTGTGGATTTTCTTTTTGCGCAAGCTCTTCCATTTTTCTAAAACGTGCCATAAACTTTCTATTTGCCTTTAAAAGAGCCTGTTCCGCGTCGATTTTATTCCATCTTGCAACATTAACAGCCGCAAATAATATATCGCCGAATTCTTCTTCTGCATGCTGTGTATCGCCTTCTTGCACAGCTTCTTTGAATTCATCTATCTCTGAATAAAAACACTCCCACAATGTTTTTTCATCAGGCCATTCAAAACCTTTTTTAACAGCATTTTTGCTGATTTTTTGCGCACTCATTAGTGCAGACTGGGCTTTTGAAATTCCGTCCATTGCAGATTTTCTATGTTTTTTTTCTTCTGCTTTCAGCTTATCCCAGTTATCGAGAATATCTTTTGTGTTGCTGACTTTCAAATCGCCAAACACATGCGGATGACGGTGTACAAGTTTATCAGATATTCCTTTTGCAACATCTTCTATAGTGAATTCGTTTTCTTCTTTTGCAATTTGAGAATGCAAAACAACCTGTAAAAGAACATCTCCAAGCTCTTCTTGCAAATGTTTGCAGTCGCCGTCTTCGATAGCATCAACAGCCTCGTAGGCTTCTTCTATCATATTTTTTTTTAAAGAATAATGAGTCTGTTCTCTATCCCATGCACAGCCGTTTTCACTCCTCAGAATTTCAAGAATTTCTATTAGCCGTTCTAAATTAGGATAATTACACGTTTCTGCCATATTAAGAACCCGATACTATAATTGTAAAATCACTGTGTACGCAATACATTCTGATTGGGTCATAAACAAACTGGGATGATTTTACTTCCGGAACCTGCTTTTTTAACCAACCTACAAAGTCGCTTGTAACAGCTGCATTGTGGCCGATGATTTGAGAATGCGGAAGGTGTGCTCTTCCGATACAGTTTACTTCATAACCGGAAGCCGTTAATTCATCTTTAATTTTCATTGCTTCTTCTTCTTTGTCAAAGGAATACATGATTCCGGCCACAAGTTTTTTGTCTGACGGAGAAGGTTTGTCTCTGTAAACCATTCTGTCAATTACTTCCTGCGTTTTTTCAGGGTCAAGTATCCAGTAGCTTATATAGCCTTTTTTGGAAGGAGCGCCGGGCAAAGTTGCAAATTCAACATCGCTCATATTTATATTTCTCAAAGCTGCTGCTATGTGAGACATTTCATACAAAGAAAGGTTTGTTTTAACGTATGTGGAAGCAATATTCAAAACTTCAGGAATTTTGGGGATAACAGAAGGTGATTGCAGTTTTTCAAGCACAGCTTTTACAAACCACTGCTGTCTTGATGTTCTGCCGATATCGCCAAGACCGTCTTTTCTGAATCTTAAGTAGCCTTCCACCTGTTCGCCGTTGAGTACATGCAAACCTTTTGAAAGATTGATGTGAAGACCGCCTGAGTAGTCGTTGTAGTACATATCCTTTTCAATGTAAACAGGAACACCGCCCAGGGCATCCACCAGTTTTTTTACACCGTCATTATTTACAACTACGTATTTATTAACTTTTATTCCAAGAGTGTCTTCAACGGTTTTTATTGTCAAATCAATACCGCCTAAAGCGTGTGCTGCGTTGATTTTTTGAACCCCGAAATCATTAGCAAGATAAACCTTACTGTCGCGGGGGATAGAAATAGCATTGATAGAATGTCCCGCAGGATCAAGGTTTACAAGAATCATAGTATCTGAACGTGTGCCTTTAAACGGGTCTGCATTTTTTCCGTTAGAGTCAACACCTACAATCAGAATATTTTGTTTTTGTTGCAAGATAGGAAGATTAAACCCTTTTTGTTGTTTTGGACTAAGGTCTTTTACAAAACTCATCAACATTTTTGAGTATTTATTGTCTGTACCGGCATAGCCGATAAAAGCAAAAGCTGCTGCTATTATGACTATCACGGTAAGCAAAAGCCCTGTTATTATTCTGCCAAAACCGCCTTTTGATGGATTAGGCTTGTGTTTATACAAATATTGATTATACTGCTCGTTTTTATCCTTGAGTTCGTTCATTTCTAGTCTATCCTTGTAAAAAAAATTATTAAAATTACTAGCCAATTAATAAATATATTACTTCAAAAAAATTTTTTTTAATACACGGTTTATTTTAATTTAATCATTTTTTACGTATAATTTGCGTATGGATAATAACAACTTTAGAGAAAAAATAAAAAACGCTCAAAGAATCGTCTTTAAATTCGGCACAAATGTTTTGAGAAACGATTACAAAGAAATTTCTCTTTCCCGTATTTACACATTTATTGAAGACATTGCACAGCTCAAAAAACTGGGTAAAGAGCCTATTATTGTTACATCAGGAGCTGTAGGTCTTGGTGCAAAAAGACTCAGCGTAGATTCCTCAGAGAGTATGTCTGTAAAACAGGCCTGTGCTGCTGTAGGACAATCACGTCTTATGTCTATTTATGAAGACGGATTTGACAAATACGGCATTATTACTGCACAAATTCTTTTAACAGAAGAAGATTTTACTCACAGAAGAAAATATCTTAGCTTGCATGATACATTGAACACGCTCATATCCCTTGGCACAATTCCGGTAATCAATCAGAATGACACCGTGTCTACGCAAGAGCTCGATTTTTATCAGGATACTTTTCAAGTAAGTTTTTCAGACAACGACAAATTGTCTGCCCTTGTTGCCAGCGAGCTGGATGCGGATTTGCTGGTTGTATTGTCTGATATTGACGGACTTTTTGATGACAACCCTAAAGAAAACCCTGATGCCAAAAAGATTTCAGTAGTCGAAGAGCTTACGGAAGAAATAGAAAAATATGCACGTGAGGCCTCTCAAGGGGGACGCGGAGGTATGAAAACAAAACTCGAGGCAATGAATGTTGTAACACGCTCGGGCGGAACAGGTATTATTGCCAACGGCAAGGAACCTCATATAATAAAAAGACTTTTTGATATAGATAACAATGAAGAATTGGGTACGGTATTTTTACCTACAGAAAATCTTACAAACAAAAAACGCTGGATAGCATATGCCACAAATATTCAGGCAAGAATGACTGTCAATGACGGAGCAAAAAAAGCACTTACGCAAAAATACACAAGCCTTTTGCCTATAGGAGTGCTCAATATTGAAGGCGACTGTCAAAAAGGCGATATAGTAAGTATTTTGGATACAGACGGAAACGAATTTGCCAGAGGTATGGTAAACTACAACTGCTCTGACTGCAAAAGAATAATAGGCCACCATTCCGATGACATTTTAACAATTTTGGGATACAAAAACTACGATGCAATAATTACACGCGACAACATTGCATTGCTATAACATAAGGACAATTAAATATGGTCACAAATTTAGAAACAATGGCACAAAATGCCAAACTTGCATCTTACACTTTAGCTTCACTTGATACCCTTACAAAAAACAAAGCGCTTGACGCTGTTGCAAATAAGATTGAAGAAAATAAACTTGCAATTCTACAAGAAAATGCAAAAGACCTTGAAGAAGCAAAAAAACTTTTAGAATCAGGAGAAATAAACAACAGCACATACAATCGTCTAAAACTTGACCATAACAAAATGCGAGATATGGTGCAGGGAATTAGAGACGTAAAAAGGCTAGAAGACCCTGTAAACAAAAAACTCTGGGCAATGGGGCTTGATACGGGTCTGGATTTGTATCGTGTGAGCTGTCCGATAGGGGTTATCGGGGTGATTTTTGAAGCCCGTCCCGATGTAATCCCGCAAATTTGCGCGTTAGCAATAAAAAGTGCTAATGCTGTTCTTTTAAAAGGCGGAAAAGAAGCTTATAACACAAATGTAATCTTAACAAGGCTGATAAAAGAAGCGCTTGATGAGCTTGGAGCTTTCCCGCAAGATACAATAAATATTCTTTTCAGCCGCGACGAAGTGGCTCAAATGCTTACAATGGACCAATATATTGACCTTATTATCCCGCGCGGAGGCAATGCTCTTGTCCAGTACGTAAAAGATAATACCAAAATCCCCGTGATGGGTCATGCTGACGGAATCTGCCATATTTATATAGACGAAGCAGCAGATGTAAAAAAAGCCACTGATATTTGTATTGACGCAAAAACACAGTACCCGAGCGCGTGCAATGCTGTTGAAACAATACTTATACACGAAAGTCTTCTCGAAAATTACCTTCCGCAGCTTGTTATAGAGTTTGAAAAAGCAGGTGTAACAGTAAAAGGCTGTGAAAAATGCAAAGAATTTGTCCCTCATCTGGAACTTGCTACAAAAGAAGACTGGGCAACGGAATACGGTGACAAAATAATTTCAATAAAAGCAGTAAAAGACCTGTTTGACGCAATTGCGCACATAAATGTTTACGGCTCTGGCCACACGGACTGTATAATAACAGAGGACAAACAGGCAATAGATGTATTTATGAATCTTGTGGATTCTGCCGGTGTATTTGCAAACGTTTCCACACGTTTTGCTGACGGATTCCGCTACGGGCTCGGCGCTGAAGTTGGTATTTCTACATCAAAAACCCACGCGAGAGGACCGGTCGGACTTGAAGGTCTTGTTATTTACAAATACAAAATGTACGGTTCAGGCCAAACCGTAGCGCCTTACGCTGACGGCAAAAAGACCTTTATTCACCAGAGAATAATTTAATGACTCAAAGCGCATACATACATATTCCCTTTTGCAAAAACAAATGCAACTACTGTTCGTTCACATCTTTTAGCGCGCACAGTGATGCACAACGCAAAAAATATGTTGATACACTGCTTTTAGAAATTGATGATTTTTACAAAGGAGAACCTTTAAAAACTCTTTACATCGGGGGAGGCACTCCGTCTTTGCTCGAAATTAAAGATTTGCAGAGGATTTTATACTGTTTTAATTACGACCCATCTTGTGAAATAACAATAGAAATAAACCCCGAGACAGTAGATTTTGAATATTTGAAAAAGCTAAAAGACACAGGATTTAACAGAATATCCATAGGCATACAGAGTTTTAACGATGAAATTTTAAAAGCAATAGGCCGTATACACAACGCGTCCAGAGCATTACAAACCGTTATTGCTGCAAAAAAAGCAGGCTTTGACAACATAAACGCAGACTTTATATATGGACTGCCAAACCAAACAACAGACGATTTTGTAAACGACCTCAGGACAATCGAACAAACTGGAGTTACGCATATATCGCTTTACGGGCTAAAAATCGAAGAAGGATGTAAGTTTTTTGAAAACATGCCTGAAAACCTGGCTGATGATGACCTACAGGCAGACATGTACCTTGCAGCCATTGATACACTAAAAAATGCAGGATACGAACACTATGAAATAAGCAATTTTGCAAAAAAAGGGTTTGAGTCCCGCCATAATTTAAACTACTGGAATGATGGAGAATATTACGGATTCGGCGCTGCTGCACACGGATATATCGGGGGAGTAAGATACTCAAACTTTTGTGATTTAAAAGATTATGAAAAAAAATACGACTCAAAAGAGTTTCTTGAAGCACTCAACAAACAGGAAAGGCTTGAAGAAACCATATTCCTCGGTTTAAGAAAAGCAGAAGGCATAAACATAAACGAAATAAATCAAAAGTTTTCAATAGATTTTGAAACATTTTATAAAGGTATTCTTGACAAATACACACAAAGCAATCACCTTGTAAAAACCCAAAACGGATACAGATTGAGCAATGAAGGATTTTTGATTTCTAACGTCATTATGGCTGAGTTTATTGATTGTTAAATATTGTTTACAATTGTTGAAAAAATAGCCAAAATCATTAAAGTTAAAGCATAAAAAATCCGATAATACATATGTGAAGTGTATTAGTGTATCAGTTTTCTGTGAAGGGAAAATGCTATGACAGCCAATTTTTTCTCAAACAAAGATCCCGAACTGCCTAATTTGAATCTCAAAAAGCTGCCAAAAATTAACAAAGGGCTGCCCAAAATTCAAATGCAGGGTGATTCTGACTTTTTGTTCGAAATAGACGGAAAAAACATTAATATGGACGAAGTTGCTCAAAAGTTCAGCACAATTTATTTTAATTCATAAAATTTGTGCAAAGCTATGCAATCATTCCGTTTTCTTTTCTTGAGTTAAAAAACTCTTTTTCGTAATCGTCTAATTCTGTTTTTTTATCTGCTTTTGTTTCGACAGGTTCTTTTTGCGGCATTGTTGTTTTTAAAACTTTATTATCTTTTACTTCAATTTTGTTTTTTTGAGGTGTTCTTTTTATCTTATTTGCAAACATCTTGTCCCCGATTTTGTAGCCCACATTGCTTGAAGCAATAGAACCGAGAACAAACAAGACGCCCTCAAGAGCTGTTACACAGGTTCTTAACTTTGGATTTTTTATACCAGCTTTAAAGTTGTTCATTGTATTTGATTTAAAAAATTCTTTCATTGCAGCTTCGCCCGCAAACATAGACGACATGCCAAGAACCTCTCTTTTTAGAGCATGTTCTTTGTCATCTGCAACAACAACTCTGTAACCGGCTGCACCAATCAAAAGAGGGTTAACGTGATTTGCAGCCCAGTTTGCGCCTTTTGCAAAAGTTTCAAGTGCTTTGTTGTTTTGTGCAACGCTGCCCATGGCATTAATTGCAGCCTGAGCACCCTTTCCAAGAGCATTATCCAGTTGTGCTGCTGCTTTTGCTGCATTTGTAAATTGGCCGACATCCGCAAAAACTCTGCCTTTGTCATTCGTTGTTGCGACTTTATCGGCATTTCTTACACCAAATATTGCTGATTTTAAAAATACGTCGTACAAAGTATCACCTTACACTATACACTTCCATTTATATAAACAATTTCTGATTTTAAAAATTGCTATTAATTTAAAATTTTTTACAATTGTAATATAATATTTTTTACAGTGATAATGCGGTGTTTACAATCAAAATGTTAAAAAATTTTTTAATAAAATTAATAAGTATTTATCAAAAAATATCATCACTAAAACCTCCTGTTTGCAGGTTTTATCCGACATGCTCGGAATACACTAAACAGGCAATAACAAAATACGGAATAATAAAAGGAGGCTGGCTTGGTATAAAACGTATCTGCCGCTGCCACCCGTTAAACCCCGGCGGATATGACCCTGTACCTTAAGTATATTTACATATTTTCATCTTTATGTAGGATTTTAGGCTTCAGGCTGGATTTTTGAGTAATTTTTTTATAAAATTTAACACATAATTAAGAGCCCCACTTCGTATTTAAATCACCCCATATTATAACAGCTGTAAAAAGGGCTCGTGACGAGGAATAAAATGGTTGACTTTTTAATTTTCATACTGGTTTTAGTACTGGCATCACTTTTAGTTTATGTAATGGCTTACACGGTTTACTTTACGGCCTGTGTCTTCAACAGTACAAAGGCAAAAAGATTTTTGCTCAAACAAAAATACAATGCCGCAGCACAGCCTAACAATATGATTATCATTATTTACGCAAGAAATAATGAATCTACAATTGTGCCGCTATTAGAAGCGTTAAACAAACAAAACTACAACCGTGAAAATTATCAGACACATATCATATTGGACCACTGCACAGACAACTCATCAAATATACTAGAGTTTATAGGCGGTGCAAAAATCTGGAGAGTAGGAGAAAACGCACCTGTCGGTAAAGACGAAGCAGTTTCTTGGATACTTGAAGGATTATTGTCATACCAAAATGTGGATGCATTTGTATTTTTAAGTGCTGACAGATATATTGATGAAAATTTTCTTCCGTCAATCAATGCAAATCTTTACGGAGAAAACATTCTCGTTGGTTCAACAGACTATATTGCGCGCAAAAAGACTCTTTTAAATGCAATAAAAACAACCTACCACTCTTATACAGACAGAATACTCAACTGCGGGCGTTCTTTGATGGGTTTTGCAAACATTGTTGACTCTGACATGTTTGTTATAAGAAAAGAAGTTTTGGACAAAATCAAATGTGTAGATTTTAAAGACATTAACAGTGAGCTTAAGTATACAACACTGCTTGTCAGAAACGGTTTTGTACCAAAGTTTTGTCCTCTTATCAAAACATATACATCTATAGACAACTTTAAAGACAGAAAACAATCCATTTCTTATAAAATTTCTCTTGTATGGAACTGTTTACCGCTTTTGATTAAATCATCACCAAAATTTGGAGAATTTTTAATCAACACATTAACTCCTAATTTTTGGTTGTTAATTTTAATATATGCAGGGCTTTTGAGCTTTACCAACTCTTATGAATTACCAAAATTTGGTTTTATAAACTTCAACCTGATATTTTTCTTCTTTGGAGTTTTGACTTTATCCTTCATAGCTTCTTTATTCACTTCAAAAATCGGCAAAGGGAATATAATCTATCTGCTTTTATATCCGGTTTATTCATTGCTCAAAATATTTTTGCATATTCCTGTTATAGGCACTGTGATTAACAAATTAACAAACAACAAAGACGACGAAGACAGAGAAATGTCTACAGTTGATGTTTATGTAACTGACGGCAAAAATAATCTTAAATGCAAACTAGATTTGATATCCGAAAGCGGGCTGGTAAAAGCTGTTTTTAGATTCAAAAAGAAAAAATACTCGTCATCTTCCCAAATACGTATGGTTGACGCTATCAAAGAAGTGTCTGACAAGCTGAACGAACACGGATTCAGAATAAAAATATGCCAGTCTTGCGGATTCTTTAACCTAAAAATGGATGGCTCAACAAACATGATAAAAGGTTATTGCAACAAACCGGTTGTACAAAATGAATCAGATATTCCTCTTGATACAATCCTTTGGAACAGCTGCCCTTATTATGTTCCGCAAGAAGTTAACAAAATCATTGATATAAATTCATTCAGAGAAAACTAAATGACCACAAACAATGAAAATGCAAAATACTGGCTGGCTTTTGCTTCTATTGAAAAAATAGGAAGCGTGTTTATAAAAACGCTTTTCAATCACTTCGGCTCAATAAAATCAGCGTGGTGCGCAGGCTCTGACGAATTGTATGCAATAGAGGGACCTACTTCAAGGCAGATATCAGATTTTTTAAAACTGAGAAATCAAACAAACCCTGATGAATGCCTTGAGTATATTCAAAAAAAGAATATCAAATTTTTAAACTATACAGACACAAATTATCCTAAACTCTTAAGACAAATCTATAACCCGCCAATGACACTGTTTTACAAAGGTGATTTGTCGCGATGTAATTTTGACAGAACAATTGCAGTTGTCGGCTCAAGAAAAGCCAGCGAAGCGGCAAAAACAGTTTTAACAAAGATTCTTTCAGATTTTAAAGGGACAGACATATGTATTGTTTCAGGTCTTGCTCTGGGCATAGATTCTTGTGCGCACAAAGCAGCAGTCAACAATGGAATCAGCACAATAGGGGTCATTGCCAGTGGATTTGATTATATTTATCCGACACAAAACAAAGACCTTTACAAAAAAATAGAAGATGAATCAGGTGTAATCTTTAGCGAATACTGGCCCACATTCCAGCCCCTTCAATGGAGATTCCCCCATAGAAACCGAATCGTAACTGGGCTTTCTAAAGGCACACTGGTAGCAGAAGCAGCAATAAAAAGCGGAGCACTGATAAGTGCAAACCTTTGCCTTGAACAAAACAGAGAGCTTATGTGCATGCCCGGTCTTTTGACAAACCCGAATACAGAAGGCATCTACAAACTCATCAAAAATGGAGCAGCCGTTGTCACAAGAGCACAAGATATACTTGATACTCTGGACTGGCAGGTAGAAACTAAACCTGAAAAAAAACAAAACCCGTTAGAATCACTTGATTTAACAGAGGATGAAAAAACAGTTTTTGATATCATAGCAACAGACCCGACATCATTTGATAACATTGCATCAAAAACAGGTATGGATTTTGGAAACTTGATGGTAACTTTAACAAATCTTGAACTAAAAGGCTGTATAAAACAAACCGACGGTGAAAAATACATGTCTGCAATAAATATAGGCTAAATTTTTATGTTATAATCGTGCGTGTTACAAAACAGGCGTCAACTGACTTGACGGAGGAAAACTAATAAAAATGTTCGACAGCTTATCTGATAAATTACAGGAAATTATAAGAAAAACATCGGGAACAGATAAATTAACAGAAGACAATATGTCTGATGCGCTGAGAGAAATTCGCCGCGCACTGTTAGAAGCAGACGTTAACCTGAGAGTTGTAAAAGCTTTTGTTGCAGCAATCAGAGAACGTGCAGAAGGCGAAAAAGTTGTTCAAGGTGTTGATCCTGCCCAGCAACTCATAAAAATCGTTAACGACGAGCTTGTTAAACTTCTGGGTTCGCAAAATGCACCCCTAAAACTCGACGGACACCCTTCTGTAATCATGATGCTCGGTCTTCAAGGTTCCGGTAAAACAACTTCCAGTGCAAAGCTGGCTGTTAAACTGAAAAAAGAAGGAAAAAACCCGCTTCTTGTTGCGTGTGACGTATACAGACCGGCAGCAATTGCACAATTAAAAACTCTCGGACAACAAACCCAAACAGAAGTATTTACCATAGAAGGCTCAAATGACGTCCAAAAAATTGCGACAGAAGCCATTGAATACGCTAAAAACAACGGATTCAATGTTGTTATTCTGGATACAGCAGGCCGTTTGCAGATAGACACGCAGATGATGGCAGAGCTTTTGATTTTAGACAGGACTATTCACCCTCAGGAAAAGCTGCTTGTAATAGACGCAATGACAGGTCAGGAAGCTGTTAATGTGGCTGAAAACTTTAACGCTCAGCTTGAGATTACAGGTCTTGTGCTCACAAAACTGGATGGTGATTCCAGAGGTGGTGCAGCATTGAGTGTTGTTTACTGCACCCAAAAACCGATTAAACTTACTGGTATGGGTGAAAAACTCGATGCCTTACAGGATTTTTACCCTGACAGAATGGCAACCAGAATCCTTGGTATGGGTGACATTGTATCGCTTGTTGAAAAGGCGCAGGAGAATTTTGACGCAAAACAGGCTCAAGAGCTCGAAAAGAAAATGAGAAAAGCAGAATTTTCTTTTAACGACTTTTTAAACATGCAAAAAACAATGAAAAATCTTGGTTCTATGGATCAGATACTCGGTATGTTGCCCATTCCCGGCTTGAAAAAAGATGACAGACAGCTTATTGCCAACGAAGGTGAAAAACAGCTCAAAAAAATAGAAGCTTTCATCCAGAGCATGACTCCGGAAGAAAGAGACAATCCCGCGATTATCAACACAAGCCGAAAAAAACGTATTGCAAAAGGCTGCGGAATGGAGCTTGCTCAAATCAATCAATATATTTCTCAATTTGAACAAATGAGAAAAATGATGAAAGGTTTTACAAAAATTTCCGACAAAATGAAATCCGGCAAAATGAAAATGCCTAAAATGCCAAAAGGTTTTGGAAAACACGGAAAACTACCTTTTTAATCAGCTGATTGTTTAACATTCCTTTTAAAAGTTATACGCTGAAAATCAATGGAATCAATAGTTTCATCGAGTTTGCCCTGATACAAATCAGCCAGCTTTGTTCCTGCAAAAGAACCAGCAACAAGAGAGGCTAAAATAGCAGGATATTTAATATAACCTGTTTTTTTCGAAACAGCCAACGACACTGCAGATACAAGTAAAGAAGGTATCAAGCAGTTGGCTATCAGTTCTTTTGAGGTACGTTTAATTTTATTATTATAACCTTCCATTTTTGCAACAGACATACCTGTAAGTGCAATCATAGGCGGAGCACTAAAATTGCTTACACCCGGCAAAGAAAGGAAAAATCCGGCTGTTTGAGCAGCATGTTTGTTTGCATAGTTAAATTTTTCAAAAACTTTGTTTTCTGCAAAAAATTTGTCAAAAGAATCTTTTGCTTTTGCGTCTTCTTTTCCTGTTTTTTTATTTGCAGTCTCTTCTTGAGGTTCAACTTTGGGTTTTTCATTGAAATAAGGTTTATCAAGCACAAACCTGTGAACTACTTCATTTCCGCACACAGCACCGACAATACCGCCCAGAGTAGACAAAGCACCCGCAACACTCTGCTTGATAACATAACTTGTGCTTTGCAGAATATTTTTTGGAATATTTGATTCTTTTCCGCATAACCATTTTGCAGGCGCTTTCATAAGCAGAAAGCCGGCTAAAGAGCCAAGAAGCATTGCACTGTCTTTTGCAAATATACGCCTTTTCTTTTCAGGTTTTGCTTTTTCGTAATCCAGCATAGTTTTGCCGGTCCCCACAGCCATAAATACAGTAGGGACAAGAATTCTTGGCTTTGTTAGAATTGTGGCTAGCTTTTGCGGTCTTACGTTCATTTTCTATAACTGTCTTTGTAAACTCTTGCGCAAATATAATTAAACATCTAAATTAATTTTTTTGCCTCCTACAGGCGAATTGTAAAGAAATGTAACAGTATATACTCAAGTCTGCAATTTTGAGATTCGTATATACTTTATATATATGTAAGACAAAATCAACAAGAACATTAAATAAACACAAAATATAAAAGAGACTTTCACACTAACACTAACCTACCTAACTTCCTAACCTTCCCTTCCTATTAAAAGTATTGCTCTAATGATAAATTAGAGCTTTTTTTTGCGCATTTTTAGCTTTTTTTCTTATCTTTTTATAGTAAAATTTAACTATAAAACAGTTAAGAATAAGGAATGAAGTTATGTCAGAAATTCAACATAAACCGCTTACAGGCGCACAAATTCGTGAAGCTTTTTTAAAGTTTTTTGCTGAAAAACATCAATCAACAATCGTAAAAAGCTCCTCACTTGTGCCTGACAACCCGACAGTACTTTTGACAACAGCAGGAATGCTTCAGTTTGTACCATATTTCCTGGGTTATGAAGAGTGCCCCTATGACCCTAAAAGAATCACAACCTGTCAAAAATGCGCACGTGCAGGCGGTAAAGATTCTGACATCGAAAACGTAGGAAGAACACCCCGCCACCATACTTTTTTTGAAATGCTCGGCAACTTCTCTTTTGGTGATTATTACAAAGAAGAAGTTATTCCTTGGGCGTGGGACTTTGTTACAAACTACCTTCATTTAGACCCTGAAAGACTATACATCACTATCTACACAGATGATGATGAAGCTTTTGATATTTGGCACAACAAAGTAGGAATCCCGGCCGAAAAAATATTCAGAAAAGGTAAAAAAGACAATTTTTGGGGCCCTGTATCAGACGTAGGCTCCTGTGGCCCTTGTTCAGAAATTCACTATGACCTTGGCGAAGATATGAAGTGCAGTGATGATTGTTCTGTTGCCACATGTGAATGCGACAGGTGGGTAGAAATCTGGAACCTTGTATTTACAGAACTATTTAAAGACAAAGAAGGCAACTACCTTCCTTTAGAAAAGAAAAACGTTGATACAGGTATGGGTCTTGAAAGAATTGCAATGGTTGTTCAAGGCAAAACATCCACATTTGAAACAGATCTTTTAACTCCTATTTTGAATAAAGTCTGTGAAATGACAGGCAAAAAATACAAACAGGATAACAAAACAGATATTTCTTTAAGAATAATCACAGACCACGCAAGATGTGTATCGTTTATGATTTCAGACGGCATTGTGCCGGGTAACGAGGGAAGAAACTACGTTCTGCGTATGATTATGAGACGTGCTCTTCGCCACGGAAAAATGCTTGGATTAGAGCTTCCTTTCCTTTACAACATCGTTGATACAGTTGTGGACAACTACAAAGAAGCTTACCCTGAGCTCGACGAAAATCGTCAAAAAATCAAAGACGTTATTAAAAAAGAAGAAGAGAAATTTAAACAAACTCTTGATAGAGGGCAAAAACTTTTGGATGACTTGTTGGGTGCAGCTTCGGCGGGCAGCACAGGCGAAGCCGCTGCAGCCGTTAAAATTATCAGCGGAGAAAATGCTTTCAAACTCTATGACACATACGGTTTCCCTCTTGAATTGACAGTTGAAATTGCTCAAGAAAAAGGCATTTCCGTTGATGAAGAAGGCTTTAAAAAATGTATGAAAGAGCAAAAAGAAAGAGCAAAAGCAGCTGCTCAAAAAATTATATTAACTGACGACCTTATCTATATAGATATTGAAAAAGAAAAAGGCGAGACTGTATTCACAGGCTATGAAAAAACTTGCGGAGAAGGCAAAGTGGTTGCACTCGTAAAAGACGCGCAAAAAATTGATTCTGCTGACGAAGGAGAAACCGTTGATATTATTTTAGACACAACACCTTTCTATGCGGAATGCGGCGGTCAGGTTGGTGACTCAGGCGTGATTGAAGGCAAAAACTTTAAAGCAAAAGTTTTAAACACCTTCAAAGTCGATAATCTCTACGCTCACAGAGCCGAAATAACAGAAGGCACAGTAAAAGCAAATGACACAGTTTGTGCAGCTATTGATGAGTACAGAAGAAAACAAATCACAGCCCACCACACAACAGCTCACCTTTTGCAATCAGCATTGCAAAAAGTACTCGGTGACGGTGTTAAACAGGCCGGTTCACAGGTAGAACCCGACAAAACCCGTTTTGACTTCTCTTTTGACAGAGCAATGACAGCTTCTGAAATCGAGCAGGTTGAAGAGTTGATGAACAACTGGATTTCACAGGGCCTGGAACAGCACACAGATGTAATGGATGCCGAAGAAGCTAAAAAATGCGGAGCAATGGCCTTATTCGGTGAAAAATACGGCGACAAAGTAAGAGTTGTCGGAGTAAAAGACAAAAAAGGCAACTTTGTCTCACGCGAGCTCTGCGGCGGTACGCACGTAAACAACACGGCAGAAATCAGACTGGCCAAAGTTGTACAGGAATCTGCAATTTCAGCAGGCTCAAGACGTATTGAGGTTGTTGTTGCAGATGCTGCGTTCAAATTCCTCAACGATAGAGCAAAAGAAGCAGAAAAACTTGCACATCTTTTCAAATCTCAAGTAGGTGAAATAGGCGAGCGTGTTGACAAGCTTATTGAAACAAACAAAACCCTGACAAAACGCACGGTTGAGCTTCAAAAAGAAATAGCAAATGCAAAATTCTCTACTTTCTTGAGCAAAACCCAGGAAATCAAAGACGGCAAATTGTTTATTTCCAAAATTGAAGACTTTGAGCCTGCAATGGTAAAAGAGTTTGTGGAAAAATTATCCGACAAACTCGGCAACAGCATTATTGTAATAGCAGCTCTCAAAAAAGACGGCGGTGTATTTATCATGGTTAAAGTCTCCGATAACTTTGTACAAAAAGGTGTTAACGCCGGCAAAATCGTTGGAGAAATTGCTGCTGCAACAGAAGGCAAAGGCGGAGGAAGACCGAACTTTGCACAGGGTGCAGGTTCCAATGCTGCCAACCTCGATAAAGTGCTTGCTGATGTAGAATCCACACTAAAGCTTCTATAATTACCAAATTGGCTAAAACAAATAAAAATCCGGAATCATTTTATTTTTGCATTCCGGATTTTTATTTTAACTTAATTGTTAACAAATATTAAAAAATTGGCATGGTCAATTTCTCTGTTATTATAAAGATGTTGAGGATATCTATTTATTGTATATCTATTGTTAAAAATATAATCTTGGGTTGCAAATAATGCAGAAAATTTACATTCACTCCTGGCTGGATAAAAAATATCCGGCAGCAGGGTTTATTCAAAGTGCCGATAATGAGCTTGAGCTTGATTTCTCAAATGTAGATGAAATCTGTCTTAAGGACATTGAAAAACTATTGGATCTTCAAAAAATTGCGGTTTTTAATGAGATAAAAATTCATGTAGAAAACATGAAACCTAACATCTCAAGACTGTTTGAGCAAACAGGCCTTTACAAAATGCTGACTTTTGGTAATCCGCAAAAAATAAGAACAAGAAAACGTCAGGGGCTGGCTTTTGACTAACAATAAAGAACCACAGGTATATATAGTAGCCACACCTATCGGAAACAAAGCCGATTTCACTCTGCGTGCAATAGACACTCTAAAAAATGCAGATATAATAGCATGTGAAGATACCAGAACAAGTGCCAATCTTCTTGAGTCCTGCGGAATTACAACAAAACTTGTGAGTTATCACAAATTTAACGAAAAGCAAAGAACAACAGAACTGTTAAATTTCATAGAGCAGGGTAAAAAAATAGCCCTCATATCTGACGCCGGCACACCGTGCATTTCAGACCCGGGGAGAATTCTTGTTCAAGAGCTTTTTAAACACAAAGTAAAAATAACCTCCGTGCCCGGAGCAAGCGCTCTCACAACATTTACATCAATGATTCCAAGAGACACTGAAGAGTTTGCTTTTACAGGATTTTTGCCCAGAGTAAAAAATCAACAGATAAAAGTTTTTGAAAAATTTGTAAATACAGACCTTGTATTCTATGAATCCGCTCAAAGACTCATAGAAACACTTGAAAATATTAAAGAATCCCGTACAGAAAACGCCATGATAGCAGTAGGCCGCGAGCTCACAAAAATGTTTGAAGAGATAAAAACAGGCACTGTACAGGAAGTAATCGATTATTACAAAACAAATACACTTAAAGGCGAGATTGTTTGTATGCTGTATGCCGGCCAAAACGCAGATGAAGAAGAATATAAAATCATTGAAAACATAAAAAAACTCAAAAGTGCTGCATATACAGACAAAGACATCTCTCAAATACTCAGCACGCTTTACGGTTACAACAAAAACAAGGTTTACAAACTGGCTTTGGCTTTAAAATAAAATACATTTGTAACATTATTATAAAATTAGCCCCATGTGATATAGAAAATATAACCTATTGATGTATAATGATAGGGTGAAAGTTGCTGAAAAAGAAGTTGACTATTAATCAAAGGAGACAAAATGGCAAGAATATTGGTATCAATGCCCGATGAATTCCTCAGCAAAATAGACCAGGTTGCAGGAAGTGAACAAAGAACAAGAAGCGAGCTCGTAAGAGAAGCTTTAAGAAGCTATATAAAAAGAACAAAATTGCCAAGCCCTCAAAAAGCTTTGAACAACGCTAAAATTTTAGAAGAAATTCTGGATTAATTTTTTAATCCACAAGGAACAAAAAGCAATGGAAGTTCTTGCAATAATACCCGTTAGAGGCGGTTCCAAAGGAATACCCGGAAAGAACATAAAACCTCTGGCAGGAAAACCTCTTGTGGCGTACACAATAGAAGCTGCGCACAACTCAAAATATATTACCAGAACAGTGGTCTCTACAGAAAGCTCAAAGATTAAAGACATTTGTCTTGCCCTCGGTGCCGAGGTTATAGACAGACCGGAAGAGCTTGCCCGTGACGAAACAAAAACAGCACCCGTTTTATTACAGGTGGTAGAAAGCCTGGGAAAACAGGGCTACAAACCGGATGTTGTCGTTCTCTTACAGGCAACTTGCCCGTTAAGAGACGGAAAAGAAATTGATGAAGCGTTTGAGCTGTTTTTAGAAAATGAGCCGCAAGGCTGTGACTCTGTTTTTGCGGGAAAAGTAATCGGTCTTACTCACTCAAAATGGAGAAAAGACCCCGCTGACGGACATTATGAATGCCTTTATGACTACAGAAACCGCCCCAGAAGACAGGACAGCGACAAACATTTTCAAATGCTCACAGAAACAGGAGCAACTTACATTATAAAAACTGATGTAATGAAAGAGGTAAAAGACTTTATCGGCAAAAAGCCGGAAGTCTACACAGGCGGCAGATGCGTGGATATTGACACAGAGCAGGATTTTGAAACCGCTGCAAAAGTAATAGAACAGCTTCGTCAAAAAGAGTGCGGTGCCAAAGATGGATAAAAAAGAGATTTTATACTCTGATTTTAACAGTGTTGAAAATATACTGGGCGCTGTTATGAAAAACCCTAAGCTCAAGCAGGGTTTGAAAAACGCCACGATTTTTAAATTTTGGCCAAGAGTTGCCGGCAAAAAATTTGAAAAATACTCAAAAGCAAACGGACTCACACAAACTCCGGAGGGACATGTTCTTACGGTTGCGTGTGCAAATGCTGCTGTAAGCTCCGAACTTTTGATGTTTAAGCAGGATATTTTAAAGAAAATGAACATCTATTCAAAACCGCTTGGTGTTGAGATAACAGACATTAATTTTTCCCACAAAATTTGGAGCAGCACAAAAAATACGCAGCAAGCTGCTTTTAGCATAGAAGAAAAAAATCCTTACAAACCTGACCTCTCAAACTTTGACCCGTCAAAAATCGAGCTTGATCCATTAGAGGTGGAAGCGATTAAAAATAGTGTTGATAACAACAAATTTGCAACGCAAGAGCAGAGAGAAAAAATGTTCAATGCTATTATACTGGATTTAAAAACGCAAAAATATATAAAAGATAATAATTTATCCCATTGACAGCCATAGTATTTGTTTTACAGGTTTTGCAAGCAATATCGCAAAATATCCGAAAACAAAATCATATATCATTTTGGCGCCACTTTGCATAGAGATCCACCCCGCAACGTGAGAAAACGGGTCCTGATGGATGATTGCCATAAGAATCAGATAGAAAACGCCGATAATATGTATTGTTAAAACACCGAGCAGTGAAGCTTTTGCAATGGTCAAAAAATTGAATTTATCTTTGAGGGTAAATGCCACAATAAAAATTGCGGGCAAATATGCAAGAATATATCCGAAATTGTATTGAAAAATATACCCTATTCCGCCGCCGAGAGCAAATACAGGAAAAAAAGTAAGCCCGAGTAAAATATATATTGTAACAGCCGTTATACCGAATCTCTTGCCTATCAAAGCGGCAATAAAGAAGATTACAGGAATTTGCGGAATATAAACACAGTGTTTAAGTTTTAAAAACGAAGGGTCAGCAGGATTTAAAGAACCCGGCACATAATGAGAAAAGTCAAGCTGGGTAAAAGTTGCAATAATAATCAAGAAAACACACCATCCCATAACCACAAGCGTCCCGAATGTGATTTTGAGTTTTTTATTTTCCGCATTAAATGCGTCCAATTCTTCTTTCAATCGTTTTGTGTTCATTTAATCTGCAATTCCTGATGCAATTTATTATATCTTTTCCTGAATTTTTCGTACCAGATGTTTTCAGTGAACATAATCAGAGCATTTTCATTGTTGTCTTGATAGTAGCCTTTTCTTGTGCCTATGGATTTAAAACCGTTTTTTTCGTACAAGGATATGGCCGCTACGTTGGACTCTCTGACTTCCAGCGTAATATATTTAATCTTTGCCTTGTAGCAGTCATCTACAATCGCAAATATTAGTTTTTGAGCAACACCCTGTTTTCTAAAATCAGGATGAACGGAAAGTGTTGTTATATGAGCTTCTTCAAAGATATGCCAGCAGCCTGCATAACCAATAAGCCTGTTATTTTCGTCCACTGCACAATAATAATAGGCAAGGTTGTTTTCCAGTTCATTGTAAAAAGACTCTTTTGACCAGTGATGCTCACCGTATGAGAGAGCCTCGAGTTTTACAACATCATCCACATCTGATTTTGACATTCGTCTAATATAAGCGTTCATAACTTAAATATTATCAAAACAGTATACAAAACTCAAACATATGTACAATTCATTGTATTTATATATTTTGTTTGATAGAATACAGCTATATTATAGAGATTATGGATTGTATATATGTCAGAATTTGAAATGCCAAGAAAGTTTAAAAACCCGAAAAAAAACAGCGCGTGGAAACAATTTTTTGTAATGTTGTTTTCTATAATGCTTGCAGGTTTCATCGGTGTAAATTTATATTTAACATCGCAGCCGCCTATACAGCATCTGGAAGATTTTAAACCAAATGTTGTGACAAAAATTTATTCTGCTGATGAAGAAGTTATTAAAACATTCACTGCTTATAAGTTTGAAAAAGTTGATATAAAAGATGTTCCAGACAACATAAAAAACGCAATTGTTGCTACAGAAGACAAAAATTTCTACCACCACCACGGATATGACCCTATAGGTGTTGCACGTTCAATGGTTGTAAACCTTACTACAGGCGGGCTTACACAGGGTGCCAGTACAATCACTCAACAGCTTGCAAGAATTTTGTTTTTGAGCAACGAAAAAACTTTTGATAGAAAGATAAAGGAATTTATTGTTGCAGCAAGAATTGAAAAAACTCTGCCCAAAGATAAAATTCTTGAAATGTATTTGAATAACGTTTACCTTGGCTCAGGAGCTTACGGTGTTGCAGGAGCTGCACAAATATATTTTAACAAGCCGCTTAAAGACCTGACCCTTGCAGAATGCGCATTAATAGCAGGTTTGCCGCAGGCACCTTCTGTTTATTCACCTTACAACAACAAAAAACTTGCTATCGAAAGACGCAATCAGGTTCTTGGCAGAATGCTCAAGATGAGATACATAACCAAAGAGCAATACAAACAGGCTCTTGATGAACAATTACGCCTGAACCCGAATCCCAGCATATATTCTTTGAACAGAGCTCCTTATTTTGTTGACTTTGCAATGAAAGAGCTGGAAGAGCTGGGATTTGATGAAACAGAAATTTCGCAAGGCGGCTACAAAGTAGTTACAACCCTGAATTATGCAGCACAAAAAGCTGCCGAAGATGCAGTAAATGCACAGGTCGGCAATAGACAAGCAGCTGTATTTTCATTCTCGCCCATAACCGGTGAAATCTATGTTTATATAGGCGGAAAAAATTATTTTAAAAGCCAGTATGACCGTGTAACACAATCAGTTAGACCTCCGGGTTCTGCATTTAAGCCTTTTGTTTATGCAGCAGCCATTGAAAAAGGCTGGGGCCCTAATGATATGCTGGAAGATACACCGGTTAATATAAACGGCTGGAAACCACACAACTACAACAACAGATATAGAGGTCAAATGCCTTTGTATATGGGCTTGATGTTATCTTCAAACGTTATGGCGGCAAGACTCATAAAAGATGTAGGTGTACGCTCTGTTATAGGAATCGCCCGTTCCCTCGGCATTACAACCCCTATAGAATACGATATGACAATTGCATTAGGCTCTAACGGGGTTAAACTCTATGAAATGACAGTGGCATACGGTGCTTTTGCAAATGGAGGTTTTAAAGTTAAACCCTATGCAATCGAAAGAGTAGAAACCTCAAGAGGAAAAGTCATTTATCAGGCACCAAAAACAAGGGTAATGAAGGTATTAAACCTTAACACAGCAGCTGTAGTAACAGCAATGTTAAAAACAGTTGTGGAAAACGGAACAGGAAGAAGTGCCAATATAGGCAAACCGGCAGCAGGTAAAACAGGTACAACTGATGACAGCAAAGACGCATCATTCTATGGTTACACGCCTGATGTTGTTACAGGGGTATGGGTAGGAAACGACGACAACTCACAAATGGGAAGCGTATACGGAAGCACAATCCCCGCTGCTATCTGGAAAGCTGCAATGAAAGTTGCAACACAAAAATTCGGCGCTTCTGATTTTGATTATCCCTCAATTGAACTCAAAAGATATGCAACCGGTGCAGCAAAAACTATCGGAGATGACGAAGCTTTTGACAAACCAAAAACTGACACTCCGGCAGAAGGAGAGGCTGCTGTAGACAATCCTAATACCTCAGTACAGCAACAGCAAAATACTGCACCAAACCCTGTATCATTTAACAATACTTTCTTAGAACCGGCAAAACCGGCAGCGCCTGTTAATCCTCCGGTTCCACCAATGCCCGCAATGCAAAGGTAACAAAAATGGAAAATACTATCAAATGGAAGCAAATGTTCAACGGAGACTTTAAAAAGTATCTTGACTTTGTGGTTTCGTTAAAAACAAAGCTGGAAAAGCTTGATTTGTCAAAACTCCCTGAAGACAAAAAAGAAGCCTTGTGCAAAAGATACGAAAAATTGTTTTCGCTTTCCTGTGATTTGCTTGGAGAATATCTGAGTTATAACGGTATTTTTGCTGGTGACAAAAGTCAGATTATAAAATTTGCTTTTAATACAGAGCTTATTGATGACGGCCAAAAATGGATAAACCTATTTTTCCTGTTTAATCGTTTCAAAAAAGAAGGATATGAAAAATCAGGAAAGTTTATATTATTGCATTTAAATGCTGATTACATTACTTTATTTGAAAACTTGAACAATTATTTTGAAAAAGAGTGCAAGCAAATTAATTAACAAAGTGGATTTTATGCAAGAAAGAAAAGAAGAATATAAATACAGGCTTCAAAACGGCTTTTTAAAAGGATATAAAAAGCTAAATGAGTATGAAAAAATCTATAACGCAGCAAAAATGTCACCAAAAGAGTCAGAAAAATTTCTTGCTGCAATAAAAAATGTTTATGACCAGGCCTGGAAGGTTATGGAAGAGTATTTATTTGCTTGCGGAGTTTTGTGTTTTTTACCCAGAAAAATATTAAGCCATTTTAAAAACGAAATAAACATAAAACCCTGGAGTGCTTTTATTGATGAATATAATAGTTATTTTAAGAATCAGAATACCGATTCAGCAGAAAAATTTATAAAAAACTATTTTCTTACATACAAAAAAGCATTTGATGAGTTTTATTCCGTATTTACATTAAAATCTAAAAGCGCTGTAACACAACAATCACGACTTGCACTCAAAAAATATCCAAACAGATATGTACTAGACAGTTATATGTTCTGGGTTTTAACAGAGTTTTTTAAAAGACACAAGAAAATACATATTGTTAGAATTATTGGCTCCAGAACAAATGGTTCGTTTCGCCGAGGTAGTTATATCAACCTTTTTATGGCAGGCAGTTATTCACAGGAAGAATTTTTACAAATTTACAAACAAATTAATATGCTGAGACATCCTTATTTTGTATATATTACAGATTCGAAAAACTGTGACCCGGATTTTGCAAAGCAAAACCTGAACCACAGCATTCTTTTATATGATAAAAAAGATTTTATATAGCTATTTAACTTTTATTGATATCCGATAATATTACCCCATTTATCAATTATTGGTGTGCCTTGTGTGCCAAATGCAGGAATATGGGAGAGATAATCGTCATTTGACCCGTCATAGGCCATATCTCCATTACGGTCAAAACCATCCTGGTCATAACCTAATGCGTCATATCCATCTCTGTCATAACCGGCCATATCATATCCGAATTCATCATAACCGTCTTTGTCGAAGCCATCCATGTCAAAGCCGTCGGAGTTGTAACCATCTTCGTCAAAGCCCCACTCGTCATAGCCGTCATGGTCATAACCATCTATGTCAAAACCCCATTGATCATAGCCATCTTCGTCATAGCCCCATTCATCGTAGCCATCACGATCGTAGCCGTTTTCATCAAATCCCCATTGATCATACCCATCGCGGTCATAGCCATTCTGGTCAAAACCATCTTGGTCATATCCGTCTTTATCATAACCGAATTCATCGTATTTACTGTCATGATCAAGCAAACCCGAACCGCCTGTGATATCGCCAACAGGTGAACCGTCCAAGTCATTCATTATATGGTAAGAAGCATTGCCCCAGGAGTCAACAGTAACATCGACCTGGTATCCGTCACCATATTGCTGCTCGAGTTGATCCTGTACATAGTCTCGTATTTGATCAAGCTGTTCTTGAGTATAGGACGAATTAAACCCTGTACCGTCAGAAAAATCTTGATTAATATCAGGCACTATTCCCGCATCAAGTCCGGCATTATCAATGGTTCCTGTAATGACTTCAAAGTCATCGCTGTTATTATTGCCCGATGTATTATCGGAAAAATCAGGCCCAGTGGGATTAAAATCATCTAGAGGATTGTCTGTATTGCCGTTATCATCAGGCTCATAACCTGTATTGTCATCTGTTGAAGGATAATTTTCAAAATCATCTACAACATCATTGTTGCCATCATCAAACTCGTTACCGATGTTGTCGTCTGAGGTATTATCTTCAATATCACCGGAAAAATCAAAATCGTTGTCATAGTCAGGATTTATTACCGGAGGTATTTTATCATTTGGATTCTTTATAGTTTGACCGTCATTTCGATGATCATCGGGCATTGTTCTTGTATCATTGATTATTTTATCAAACGTTAAAGACAATTCTTTTATAATATTTTTTATCTTTTTAGCTTCTTCTTTTATAGTTTTTTTGTCGATACCGTTTTTGTCTTTCTTTTCATTTATTTTTTTACAGCTTTTGAGTTCGTCATAAAGCTCTTTAAATTTATTATCAGTGTCTCCGCACATTTTATATGCATAATATTCTGCAAAAAATTCATTGATATTTGATAAACCGTAATACATATCTTTAAAGTTTTTGTCATAGTGACCTGAACCCTTTTTGGGCAAAAGCTCAATCAATTTCCAGAAGGATTCAATATTGTCTGTTGATTGAATTTTGTTGCTGTAATCAAGGGCATCCAGCATATGTCCTACTTCATGAGCAAGAACTGTTTGTTGAAAAGGATTGGCTGCGGTTTGTTCTCCATTATGGTACCAACCCATAGGATCATAGACAAAATAAATTTTACCATTAAGACTATCTGCTCCCGCAAGTGCACTTGAACCTGTTTGTGTTCCGGGAAGCAAGTTTACAATATCAAAGGTATCAACTTCTTTAACAAGATCCTGCATCAGCTCGGGTTTAATATCTTTGAGCATATTTACAAGTTTTTCTATAGCTAATTCTTCACCGTTAGTGTCATTCACTTTGATAGTATAAGATGTTCCGTCTTGTCCCTTGATTGTAATTGTGCCTGTACAAGATTTATCTTCATTATTCGGGGTATAAGAAATATTATATCCGTTAGAGCCCTTAACGTTTATAGGGCCTGTTTTAGAAGCTGCACGAGCTGGAGCAGCGCTTCTTGTTTGAACACTTTCTGCCTTAGCTGAATCTGTAGAAGATACATAAATATTAATTTGTTTGATTACAGCAGCATCAAAACTGTTAGAAACTTCTTTTATGTCGCAAGATTTTTCACCGCTTACTTGTTGGAGAATTTCATTTTTAGCTTTATCAAATATTTGGGCAAAATCACTATTTGATATAGAGCCGCAGTACATTTCATGATAATTTTGTGACGATGCACTAAAGAAATCATCGAGTTTTGTTTGCAAATCCTCACTCGAAGCGCAATTGAAATTGAGAAGAGAATTGTTAAGACTTTCTTTAACTATTTCTTCTGCATTATTGTAATTGCCGGCATTAATTGAATCCAGAGCATTGGCAAATGCTTTGTCAAAGTTTGAATTAAGCATCATAAAGTTAGAAGTGGTTTCATAAAGAAATTTTATTTCTTCTTTCTTTTCTGCAAGGCTATCTTTTGTTTTATTAACTTCTTCTTTTGATAAAGCTGCAAACTTCACCACATTAATCTCATTGAAATTAACAATGAATGAATCAATAAGATTGCCTACATTGTACGAACATGTGGATCTGAAAAAGGATTTGCGCTTGTACTCAAAACCATTCTCTACACCACGTCCCTCGTTTTGCGCAAATTGATTTATCGTCCTTTCTATTGCCTCATTTATCGATGCTCTTACCAGCGAATCATTATACCCGGAGCCTAATTCGCCCTTTAACTGCTCCCTTATCGTATCCGTTAAAGCAGACATGTCAGCCCTTGCCATTTCTTTTACATCATTCATCGCCTTAAACTTTATCATGCTCGTTGAAGTCTTCTTCTCGTTGTCTTTGTATGACGTATATACTCCGCTGCCTACTACAACTCCCTTGCCTATGGCTCCAGGAGCTTTCTCTTGCTGCGAATCATTGAATAACTCTGTTGCGATTTCGTTGTAACTTGATAAAAATGTATTCGTTAATGCCTGAACATTGTATGTGTATGTGCCTATAATGCCAAATAATCCGCCCTTCTTCTTGAAAATAAAGGCATTGTCATTGACTCCGGCCTCTGTCCTTCTTCTTTCTTCATTGTCTGAAAAAACCTTGAGAGTCTGCTCTATCGCTGCGTCAATAGCCCTTTGTACTTCTTTTTCATTGTAATCAGATCCCATCTGAGCTTTTAACTCAGACTTTATCGCATCTGCTACTGCATTAAGATCACCTCTGGCCATGTCTGTAATAGCTTCAAGCTTTGATGGCGTTTTTAACCCCCTGTGACCTTCTCTAACCACACCACTGTTGTATTGAGATGCTATTGAACTCGAATTAATCACTGAATTGCTTACTGTTGCGGGCTTTGGCTCCTTCTTTACCTCTAATGGAGCAATATTAACAGGCTGTGGGTTGGAAAGCATTGGCATGAGCGTATCCATGGTCACAACCGTTTTCTGCTGCGCTGTCTCTATATGATTTATGTTTATGCCCCTGTAAGTCAAAAGTAAATCATCACTAATGCTTGAAGACTGCGCTCTTGTCTGCGTCGATGATTCATCTGAACGTAAAGATGTCTCACTTTGCTTCTGCTGCTCAAGTTTTTTCTCCTCCTGCTGCTCTTGCTGCAATATCTTTGCCTGCGCCTGCAATTGCAACCGGTTTGTCAACGATAAAAACTTGTTATTTATTAAAGACATACGCACTCCTCTTGCTTAGACTGTTACTTTGTCTATCGGTTTCTGCGCTGCTTTCTTTAGCTTTTTCTCTTCTTTTTTTACATTTGTTTACATTTTTAGAGGGTTAAATTGAGTTTTGGGATTTTTATTCTGAAAATTTTTTCTATATCAACGCTGTTGATAAAAATATTTATTAAAGCACCGGGTTTTATTTCGTCAAAATTTGGTATATCAGGTAATATGCCAAGTATGCTCACATCTGAATACTCCTCAATAAGTCTGGGAGCTGTTTTGATGGCTAGGTCATTTGTGCCCTGAGGATATCTGTTTATTACCACACCTGCAATATCAAGCCCCATTACTTTTGCCTGATTTATTGTCAAAAGCGTATGGTTAATTGTGCCAAGGTCAGGACGCGCAACAATAAGTATTGGAATATCAAGCATTTTGGCAACATCGCCCATTAAAGCATCTTTTGTGACAGGCACCATCAAGCCGCCTGCACCTTCGACAAGGACAGTTTCACAAGATTGTTTGAGGGTTAAAAATTCTCTGGAAACTGTGCCGAGGTTTATTGTAACACCCTGTTCTTGCGCTGCAACATATGGTGCGGTCGGTGCATAGAGCAAATACGTGCAAAGTGTATCAACATAAAAATCCAATTTTTTTACATAAGACAAGTCAGGAGAGATAAGGAAGCCGTTTTTTTCTTCTGCGCCGCTTTGAAAAGGTTTGTACACACCTGCTTTATAACCAAGAGACTGCATTACAGCTGCCAGACCCGCTGTAACAAATGTTTTGCCTATACCTGTATCTGTACCTGTTACAAAAACCTGCATTTATTTTTCTTCCTTAGATGCTTGTTTTTCCAGTTTTTTGATTTGTCTTAGCAAATCAGTTACTTCTCTTGGTTTTAGATATTTAAACTGTCCTTTTTTTAACCCTTGTATATTTATTGTACCGTGAGAGATTCTTTTCAAAGAAATGACAGGAAAACCCAGAGAGTCCAACATTTTTCTTATTTGTCTGTTCATTCCCTGATAAAGGATTATTTGCAACACTGTATTTTTGCCTTCGTAATCTAAAATGGCAGAATCTGCATATGCAATTTTTCCCTGTTCAATTTCAATACCCTTGGCCATTTGCAAAAGGTGCTGCTGATTCATTTTGCCTTCGGCTGTTACTCTGTATACTTTTGGTATTTTAATGGAGGGATGGGTCATTTTGTTAATAAAATCCCCATCATTGGTCATTATCAAAAGCCCTGTAGAGTCTTTATCCAAACGGCCTACCGGTTTTAGGTCTTTAACCTCTTGCGGGAGAATGTCATAGATAGTTTTACGGCCTTTTTCATCACTCATAGTTGTGATATAACCGGCTGGTTTGTAATATTTTATATAAACAAGGTTAGACTTTTTGAGAGGCTGTCCGTTAACAGTTACTTTATCTTTTGTGCTAACGCTAAAGCCCAGCTCTTTTACGACAGTGCCGTTTACTTTTACAACACCCTGTTCTATCAGCTCATCAGCCTTTCTTCTTGAGCACAGTCCTGATGACGCTATGAATTTGTTTAGTCTGACCTGTTCGACTTTTTTATTTTTCTTGTTAAACATAATTTTCCTTTACTTAATCATGAATAAAAATTGCACAAATTGCAAGACAAACGTAGCAGGTTTGCAAGAATCAGGTGCGATTGATACAATAAAATTTATGGAATCAGAGAATTTTTTAAAAAAGGAATACAAATCCTTATTATTAATTTTAGTTTTATTTTTAATCAACCTTGTACTCTTTAACCACAAAATGATTAATGTTCATACCGATTTTGGTCGTGAAGTATTTTTTGCAAAACTTGTGTCTCAAAATGCTGTTTTGTACAAAGATATGTTCAACACTTTTTTGTGCCCGTTTTCTTATCTTTTTAACGGGTTGATACTAAAATTTTTGCCCGTACATTTAAATACATTTTATTTTGCAGGAGCAATAAATGCTCTTGTTATACTTTACGGGTCTTATTTTGTGGCGAGAAAATTTCTCTCCCGCACAATTTCAACGGTTTTAACGGTTTTCATTATGTATTATTGCTGTTTTTATGCAGGTTTGATGAACTTTTTGATGCCGTATTCTTATGCTGTTGTATACGGGCTTAGTGCTTGTATTATATCGATTTTTTTGTTTCTAAATTATTTGAATGAAAACAAAAAATCTTATTTATACGCTTCGTTTTTCTTTGCCGGAGCAGGTGCTTCAACCAAGTATGAATATATTCTGTATGCTGTTATGCTGGCAGTGTTTTTTGCTTTTCTAAAAAAAGAAAGCCTGAAAACATATGTTAGAGCACTGTCTTGTATTTTTATAATACCTTTAATCTGTCTCGCAGCTCTTATGCTGCAAGGATTGGGATACGGTGATTTAAAGAACTTTTGCGATATTTTTTCCTCGTTTGTGCATCAACCTTATTTAAAAAAAGTTTATGAAGCCACCTTTTATTTTAATACCATAGGGCTTGTTCATCTTGTGAGATGTTTGGCTATCTCGGGTATAATTTTCTTTTTTTTCCGTAAAGCCGCTGCAGCTACGATGATTATAGCAATGCTGTGCGTTTTGTTTTCTTTAAGTGCCATCAATTACTTTGCTTATGATTTCTGGTGTTTTTTGCCTGTGGTGACACTTTTGATGGCTGTTGTCAAATTCAAACAGATAATAAAAGACACAGATATTTTGTTTATCACAATATCGGCAATAGTTATCAGTTGTAAATCCTTCTGGATGTTAAGCACAAACTTTTACGGCAGATATTTTTTACCGCTTTTAATCATAGCGTTTACTGTTGTTGCAAAAAAATATTATGTTGAAAATCAAAAACTATTTGAAAAGTCAATGTGTTTTTTGCTTATATTCCTGTGCTTTGCGGCCATAAGACTAAATATTGCGCTGCTTTTAATGAAAAACACGCCAATTATAACAAACAGGGGTACAATTTATGAGCAAAAACAAACCGCACAAGAAATTAACAGCCTCATAGAATTTATCCAACAGCATACAAAGGAGCAAGACAGAATTGTTGTACTTGGAAATGCACCTTTACTCAATTTTTTGACACAAAGGAATTCCGTAAACTTCTATAACCATTTTGATGAGGCCATCTACACTGCATACGGCGAAAATAGAATATCACAGGCATACAAAACAGATAAACCAGAGTTTTTTATAATAACAGAATCTTTTTGCGGCGGTTATGGAAAATTTGTTTGTGATGAAATAAAAAAAACTTACCGGATAAAAAGGTCGGATTCCGTTTTAATATTTGAAAAAATATGATAATATAATTTAAAACAAAGAGTTTGAAAGGTCCTTTTGAAATGAGATTATTTAAGCCCCATGAGCTGCCGGGTACACTGATTTGCGTTGAAGGAATTGACGGTTCGGGTAAATCTACCCAGCTTGCAATACTTAGAGACTGGTTAAAATCAAAAAATTTGGACGTAATTTTTACGGAATGGAATTCGTCTGATTTGATTTCGCAAACAACAAAAAAAGCAAAAAAGAAAAATCTCTTGAGTCCGCGGACTTTCAGCCTTTTGCATGCTGTTGATTTTGCGGACAGACTGGAACAAATAATTATACCGGCAATGAAAGCAGGGTTTATTGTGCTCGCTGACAGATACGTATACACAGCATTTGCACGTGATGTGGCAAGAGGTGTAGACAGAGACTGGGTAAGAAACATGTACGGATTTGCCGTAAAACCGGATTTGGCACTATATTACAGCATCCCGGCAGAGGTTTCTTTAGAAAGAATCTGTGCAAACCGTGCTCCGTCTTTTTACGAAGCGGGAATGGATTTAAAATTGAGCAACAATCCATACAAAAGCTATGTGATTTTTCAAAGCAGGGTGAATGAAGAATATGCCGATATGGTAAACGAATTTGGTCTTGTAAGAATTGATGCAAACAACACAATTCACTCAAAACAGGTACTTTTAAGACAATACGTAACAGAACTTTTAAGCAAAAAAGGAATACAAATTTAAAATGGAAAGCTGCAAAAAAGGCCACAAGGGCCTCTTAATAGTAATAGAAGGTACTGACGGGTCAGGAAAATCTACACAGATAGAAAAACTCCGCCGCTGGATAGAAGACAAAAGCTACGGCTGTATGGTTTCCGAATGGAAAACCAGCCGTCTTATAGCAAATGTTATTGACGATGCAAAAGACAGAAACCTTCTAAACGCAACAACATTCAGCCTTTTATATGCAGCTGATTTTGCTGATAGGCTGGAAAATACCATTATTCCTGCACTTGATTCGGGTTTTGTTGTGTTGTTAGACAGATACACTTACACTGCTTTTGCAAGAGATGTTGTAAGAGGATTAAATATCGACTGGGTTAAGCAATTATACAATTATGCACCTGAGCCTGATCTTGTTTTTTACCTTGATATGCCTATAGATGTTCTGCTAAAAAGAGTCATCGGCACAACAGGGCTGGATTACTGGGAATCTGGCAGAGATATCGGTTTGAGTACGGATTTTTACGAAAGTTTTAAAATCTATCAGGCAAAATGTCTTGAAGAATACAACAAAATGAAACCTGAATACAATTTTGTCAGCATTGACGGAACCCTGCCAAGAGAAGACATCCACAATAAAATGATTGAACACGTTGAAAAGTTATTAAATACAGGCAAGCTGGATTAGTGTAAAAAAATCACAACAAACCATGGTAAAATCATTTTGGCCATGGTACAAATATATATAAATATATTTCTGTTTGGAGTAAAAAATGATTACCATAAAAGATGTAGAACATGTTGCCAAGCTCGCAAGACTGGAGCTTACTGAAGAAGAAAAAGTTAAATTTTCAAAACAGCTGGGTGATATTTTAAAATATGTCGAACAAATGAATGAAGTCGACACCACAAACGTAGAACCAATGAGCCACGCAATACCTGTTGTTAACGTTATGCGTGAGGATGTTGTGGTTTCGGAACAGACAAAAGAGGAACTGATGGCCAACGCGCCTTTTAAAGAGGACGGGTTTTTCAGGGTTCCAAAAATTAATTAACTTTTCTAAAAGCTTAGAGGACCACCCTCTAAGCTTTTTAACTATAAAGGAAATCAGTATCAGACTATTATTAATAAGGGGAAAAAAATGACAACTAAGTACATTTTTGTAACAGGCGGTGTAGTTTCATCACTAGGTAAGGGTATAGTAGCAGCATCTCTGGGTAAACTTTTAAAAGCCAGAGGATTTTCTGTGGTAATCCAAAAATTCGACCCTTATATAAATGTTGACCCCGGGACAATGAGTCCGTTTCAGCACGGTGAAGTATTTGTGACAGATGACGGAGCCGAAACTGACCTTGATTTGGGGCATTATGAAAGATTCACCGATACATCTCTTGGCAGAGTCAACAACGTAACATCGGGCTCTATTTATCAAACAGTAATAAAAAAAGAACGTAAAGGCGAATATTTGGGTGCAACTGTCCAGACAATTCCTCATATCACCAATGAGATTAAATCAAGAATCAAGAAAGCGGCTTCTCAATTTAAACCTGATTTTTTGATTATAGAAATCGGCGGCACAATAGGTGACATTGAAAGTCTTCCTTTTATTGAATCAATCAGACAATTCAAAACCGAAATCGGCTTTGGCAACAGCATCAATATCCATGTGACATTGATACCGTATCTGCCGACATCAGGAGAGTTAAAAACAAAGCCTTCCCAACACAGTGTTGCTGTGTTAAGAAGCTACGGACTGCAGCCTGAAATTCTTGTTTGCAGAACAACACGTTCTATCCCTAAAAAAGAAAAAGAAAAGCTTGCTCTTTTCTGCTCTGTGCCTGTTGATGCTGTTATCGAGTGCAAAGATTTAAAATCAATTTACGAAGTGCCTCTTGCTCTGGAAGAACAAAATATGGCGCATGTTGTACTTCAAAGATTACAACTGCTTGATAAAAAGCCTAACCTCGACAGCTGGAAAAAGCTGGTCGATACAATCAAAAATCCTACTAAAACATTTAAAATTGCAATCGCAGGAAAATACACAGGACTTTCAGACGCTTACATATCTGTTGTGGAATCGTTAAAACATGCCGGATACGCACACCATGCAAAAATTGATATCAAATGGATAAACTCCGAAGATTGTACTGATATGAAAAAAGCAAAAGAAGTATTAAGTGACGTGGACGGCCTTGTTGTGCCGGGAGGATTTGGCGTAAGAGGAATTGAGGGAAAACTTAATGCAATAAGATACGCAAGAGAAAACAATCTTCCATTCCTGGGGCTTTGCCTTGGTATGCAGTGTTCTGTTATTGAATATGCAAGGAATGTTGTTGGTTTAAAAGATGCCAATTCAATGGAATTTAACGAAGGCACGCCATACCCTGTAATCGACATTATGCTGGAGCAAAAAAATATTGAAAACATGGGCGGCACAATGCGCCTTGGCAAATACGACTGTGTATTGAAAAAAGGTACAAAGGCTTACGATGCTTACGGCAAAGTAAAAACAATCTCCGAACGCCACCGTCACAGATATGAAGTAAACAATGAATACAAAGAACAAATAGAAAAAGCCGGATTGGTATTTTCCGGAATGTCGCCTGACGGTCAGCTGTGCGAAATAGTAGAATATCCAAAAAATGACTGGTTTGTGGCTTGTCAATTCCACCCGGAATTCAAATCCAGACCCGAACATCCGCACCCCTTGTTTGCAGGCCTGATAAATGCTATAAATAAAAAGAAATAGCATTCTATGGTTTATAACTTGTAAAAACGGGCATAAATCATGTAGGAAGACATAAAACAGGAGTGTGTAATGAATATTCTACTATCAAACGATGACGGACTTATGGCGAACGGTATCAGAGCTTTGACAGAGGCATTGAGCTGTGAGCACGATGTGTATGTAATTGCACCTGACAGAGAAAGAAGTGCGGCAGGACACTCCCTGACACTGCACACTCCGCTGAGAGTTGAAGAACTCGAACCTAAATTCGGAGCAAAAAGAAACTGGGTCACAACAGGAACACCCGGTGACTGCGTTAAAATAGGCTTGAGTGCAATTTTAGAACCGCATGAAATGCCTGACCTTGTTATATCAGGTATCAACCACGGGCCAAATCTTGGAGCTGATATCCTTTATTCCGGCACGGTAAGCTGTGCATTAGAAGGTGCAATGCTTGGTTTTCCGGCAATTGCAACATCTCTGGCAGGCCTTCATTACGAGGTAGAAAACTTTGAATACGCAGCTAACTTTATGGCAAAATTTGTGCATAAAATTAAGGAAATCAACTTCCCGCAAAAATCTATCCTCAACATCAACTTCCCTTCGCTGGAAGAAGAAGATATCGCCGGTATTGCAATAACAAAACTCGGCACAAGAATGTTTACAAGCAAATATGACAAACGTCTTGATCCGAGAGGCAAAACATATTACTGGCTTGCAGGCGAATTGATTGAATACGATGAAAACGACGGAACAGATATCAACGCTGTGCGAATGAACAAAGTTTCAATTACGCCTATAACATTTGAAATGACACACCAGAGTATTATTAAAGACCTGGAAAAAGCTTTTTGTTCAGAAGAATCGTGCGATTTTTTTGCACCTAAAGAATAGATGTTATTACAAAAAACAAATCTTTGACTTATAATATCCTTAAGTTTAAATCAAACCTAAGGATATTATTTTATGTCAAAAATTAAAGTATTAACGGTGTTTGGTACACGTCCGGAAGCAATAAAAATGGCTCCGCTGGTAAAAGAGCTTGAAAAACATCCTGATAAAATAGAAAGTATTGTTTGCGTAACAGCACAGCACAGGCAAATGCTTGATCAGGTACTTGAGCTTTTTAAAATAAAACCTGATTTTGATTTAAACATAATGAAACCAAATCAAGACCTGTGGACAATAACATCTGATGTACTGCTGTTAATGAAAGATGTTTTTGAAAAGAGCAAACCGGATATTGTGCTTGTGCACGGAGACACAACAACATCGATGGCAGCAGCTCTATCTGCTTTTTATGCAAAAATCCCTGTGGGTCATGTCGAAGCAGGTTTGAGAACATTTGATAAGCACTATCCTTTTCCGGAAGAAATCAACAGAGTATTTGCAGATGCAGTGTGCACTTACCACTTTGCACCAACAGACACAAGCGTGGAAAACTTGATAAAATCAGCCATACCTAAAGACCATATATATAAAACAGGAAACACTGTAATAGATGCGCTTTTGCATACTGTAGAAAACAATAAAACAGATTTGAGCTATATTGGACTGAACCCTGAATTAAAAACAATATTATTGACTTCTCACAGAAGAGAAAACTTTGGCGAACCAATAAGAAATATATGTAAAGCAGTGCTTGAGCTTGTTGAAAAAAATAAAGATATTCAAGTTGTGTACCCTGTGCATTTAAACCCTAATGTACAAAAGCCTGTAAAAGAACTTTTGAGCGGAAAAGAAAGAATTTACCTTATTGAGCCAATGGAATACGCTCCGTTTTCTTCTTTAATGAAAGAGGCTCATATCATTATGACAGATTCCGGCGGGGTGCAGGAAGAAGCGCCTTCTCTGGGCAAGCCGGTTCTTGTTTTAAGAAGCACAACAGAACGTCCTGAAGCAGTAGAATACGGAACAGTAAAACTTGTAGGAACAGACAGAGACAAAATTGTTGCTGAGGTGCAAAACCTTCTGGACAACGAAACAGAATACAAAAAAATGTCCGAAGCCTCTAACCCATACGGTGACGGTCTTGCAAGCAAACGCATTACAGATATCATAATAAAAGAACTCGGCTAAACTACCACTGAATAACAACCGCACCGCTATGTCCGCTGTTAGAGCGTGCGCTTGTATCTTTTGTAAGTTTATCAAATTGTCCGCCGGCACCGTATTTTGCAGATTTTGGAATATCGTACAAATAATGATATTTATCCGGTATATGATATTCCACAATTCGTGGAGTACTGCCAAGAGGAGTCATCCTGGATGACTTTGCACCGCCCAGTGCAATTATTTTTAAATCTTCTATTACAGTAGGATAGCCGTCTTGAGAATCTATAAATGTGCCGTTTTCGCCAACATACGTGCCATGTCCGCCTTTACCTATTTTTATAACAATTACGGGTTTGTTTATTGCCCTGTGTTTTGACACAATTTTACCGGCATTACCGCTTTCATAAGGTGTAGCTCCGCCTCCTCCGCCTATTGCAAATACAAAAAATCCCGCATTTACCTTTGGTCTGGAAAAGATGCAGCTGTTGCTTATTGCAGTTTTTACCAGTGTTTTTTCACCGTTATTTATTTTATAAAGCTTTGCCACGTGATTTCCCTGACTATCAAGTGTGCAGGTGTATTGACCTCTAGCATATTTTTTTGCAACAGATATGTATTTTGAAGTTATAACGGGTTTTAGCACTACTAAAAATAACGATATTGCGATAATTACAATAAATAATGCAGAAAGAATTTTTTGTGCCAAAGTCATATTATACGCAAGCCTTTTAAATAATACCCCATTCTAATCTTTTTGCCGTCGGATTGCAAGACGTGTTAAAAAGCTGTTATAATCGTATGCGTAAACATAAAGAAGGAATTTTATTATGACAACAGAAGTTAGAGCGAGCCATCTTCTTGTTCAAACAGAAGAAGAAGCTAAACAATTGAGAGAAGAAATCTTAAACGGTAAAAAGTTTGAAGACGTTGCTGCAGAAGTTTCTATGTGCCCGTCAGGTGCCAACGGAGGAGACCTCGGTTTCTTTGGCAAAGGTGTAATGGTAAAAGAATTTGAAGATGCAGCTTTTTCAATGAATGTAGGCGATTTGTCAGAACCTATCCAAACACAATTTGGCTGGCATTTGCTCTACTTAACCGATAAAAAAGACTAATTATGATTGATAAATTAAGAGAATTTTTAAAAGATAACAACCTTGACTGTCTGCTTGTCAACACAACAGACGAGTTTCTTGTGGAATACAATGAGCTTTGCAACTGTGCAAGGTATTGTGTCACGGGGTTTTCCGGCTCCACCGGCGATGTGCTGGTTACAAAAGAGCGCGTTTACCAGTTTGCAGACGGAAGATATCACGAGCAGGCAGATGCGGAAGTTGACCACGAAACAACAGATGTTGTAAAACTGCAGCTCGGGCAGACTTTTTTAAGCGAGCTAGCGGCAAGAATAGCACCGGAAAGTGTCGTAGGAGTTGTGTCCGATAAAATTTCTCTTAATTTTTATAAAGCACTAAAATTTGCACTCAATAAAAAACACTGCAAGATAAAACCGCTGGATTTTGACCCTGTAGGACTTTTCAAAGAGTTAAAGCCAAGCGATAACGGTCAGACAGTCAAACAAATTGACCTTTCCATTGCAGGAGTGAGTGCTGATGAAAAGTTTAAAAAACTTGCAAAAAAACTCAAAAACGACGAGGCGTATCTTGATACACACCTTGAAAACATTGCGTATTTTACAAACTGCCGGCAGTACAAAACGCCTTTTTCTTCCACATTTAAGGCAAAAATGCTTGTTAGAAAACAAAAGGCTCAAATTTATACTAATGAAAAATTTGACACAACTATTGGAAAACACTTTGAAATTCTGCCATTGAAGGATTTTTCAAATGGATTAAAAAATGCAAACAAGGTAATTTTTAATCCGAGCACAATAAATTATCGTGATTTTACGCTTATAAAATCAAAAGCACAAGAATCACCTAAAGACTTTATAAAAGAGGCAAAAGCCATAAAAAACAGTGCAGAGATAGAACATTTTAAAAAGAATTTTGAAAGAACAGATAATGTTGTAAACAAAGCATTTATGCTTACACAAACCCGAAAAAACCTTACAGAGCTGGATTTGTCAGACGCTGTAGAAAAAGAATACCTCGCACAAGGTGCAAACCAGTTGAGCTTTAAAACAATACTGGCTGCGGGTGCAAATTCTTCCATTATCCATTATTCCCACCCGTCAAACAAGGTCAAAATAAAAGACGGAGACTTTGTTCTGCTGGATTGCGGGGGACACTTTGAGGGTGGATATTCAACAGACATTACAAGAACTTTTGTTAAAGGTAAAGCAACTGCCCTCCAGAAAAAAGTGTACACTACCGTCATGAAAATGTTTTTAAATGCATATCACCACAGGATTACACCAAGGACAACAGGTTTTACGCTGGATAAAATTGCAAGAAAAATCCATGCGCAATCAGGGTTAAAAGATTTTAATTTCAATCACGGGCTCGGTCACGGAGTGGGTATTAACGTACACGAAAATCCTCCCACAATATCCTGTGGCCCTTCGGGAAAAAGAATATTAAAAGAAAATATGGTTTTTACAATCGAACCGGGTCTGTACAAGGCCGGTTTTGGAGGAGTAAGGCTCGAGAATACGGTTTATTTGACAAAAGTTAACGGCGAATTAAAGATTCAATCGTTTTCGCACGTACCGTTTCAGGAAGAAGCCATTGACTACAGCATTTTAAACGAGCAGGAAAAAAAATGGCTCAAGGATTGGCAGGCAGGTAAATGACAGAAATTACAAGCGTTCAAAACGAAAAAATAAAAGAAACCGTTAAACTTCAACAAAAAAAATACAGAAACGAAAAAGGCTTGTTTTTAATTGAGGGGCACAAACCTATTTTTGAAGCATTTGTTGAAAAAGCTGAAATTTGTACAGTTTTTACAACACAAAAATATCTGGAAAAATTTGAATTCGTTAAAGACAAAATTATAATCGTCACAGATGCTGTTATGGAAAAAATCTCCACAACTGACAGCGCCCCTGAGGCAGTTGCAATAGCAAAACAGGTAAATATAACCCTTGAATCAATCAAGCAAAAAACAAGAATTGCTCTGCTTGAGAACACTAAAGATGCGGGAAACCTTGGCACACTGCTTCGTTCTGCAGCGGCTTTTGGGATTGAGGCAGTTGTGCTGTGCGGTGACACAATAGACAGATACAACCCGAAAGTTGTACGCTCAACAGTGGGTGCACTTTTTAAAGTTCCGGTTGTAAAAGCCACTGTTAATGATGTAAAAAAACAGTTTGGCTCACACAATTTCATCGCAACTGTTGTCAACGGTAATGACGTAAAAAAACCTGATACAATCAATTATTCAAAACCTTTCGTAATCATGCTCGGCTCTGAAGCAGACGGGCTAACACAAGAAGCCTTAATGACAGCAAACACAAAAACAACAATCCCCATGGCGAAAAATACAGAATCCTTAAACTTGAGCGTTGCAGGTTCTATTTTATTTTATTTAAGCTCACAAACATTACTCTAATTTGACCTGAGCAAAGGTAATAAAAGATTCCATAAACTTTTCTCTGCTTATTGTAATTTCCTTTTGTGTTAAAGGATTTATAACCGTAACTTCGCTGTCTGTAACGTTTTTAAGAGAATAAGCATGAGAATTGATAAGACCTGCTTTTTTATCTTCTTCACTAAATTCCGTATCAACTGTCTCAGCAAAGGTGTGTACGGTTATGGCATAATTTCCGGTGTGCAAATTTTTTGACATATTATCCAGCACTTTATTATCTATAGTTTTGACAATCCCGCCAAATATTATATTGGATTCTCCTTCTTTTCCACAAAGTGCTTTGAAAACCTCTGTAGAAAAACCGCTGTCTACAACTTTGCTCTTGCTTTGTGCACGGTATTTTTCATACCCCAGAAGAAGCGCAGCAAAATCAGGATCTCCTGTTGAAAGCCGGCCCATTGCTTCTTTAATATCAGAAGAAGAAAACTTGTATTCTTTTTTTGCACCTAAAAATTTAACAGTAGATACATCATTCTCTTTGTCATAAGACACACTCTGTTTTACAATTTCACGTCCTTTTGTTGTATTTAAAAAGCTCTGGACAGTACTTACAAAATAGCATGTTCCAGACATACCCTGTTCAAAATCGTTTTTTAAAATCCCGTCAAAAGCCTTTTTATCAAATTCATCAAAGTCAGGGTCATCGGTTCTTTTATTTTTGATACTTTCAGTTATCGTGCCGTCAGGAGCATATTTTGTGTTTATATACACACTTCGGTCAGAATTATAAACCGTCCTTTCATTTAACACGCCCTGACGTCTTGCGTCTGTTTTGTCTACAACATACAATTTCCCGTTTTTATAACGTTCATTTATGATTTGAGACTGTTCGTCATTATAGGTTTTTTCTGTTAATTTGCCCTTTCTGTCATATTTTTTTTCTTCCAGAAGAAAAATCTCATAAAAATCTTTATAAAGTCCTTTGGAATAAACGCTTCCGTCCTCACGATAGACAATAGTTTCAAAATTGCCGTCCGGCAGCTGTTTTGTTGTAGATTTTAAGGTTCCGTTTTTCCTTTTAACAACACATTCAAAAGGCTCATCATCTTTCAATTTCGTTTCTGTAATTGTATATGTATCTTCTTTTCTTTCCGTATATATTTTATTTTTATCCTGATGTTGTTCTTTGGTGTCTGATTTTTCTATATGTAGCCCTTCCAGTTCGTCAAATCGGGCATCAAAAAATTTTTCATCACTTTTGGGAAACACACCGTTTTGTAATGAAGAGTTATCGTTTAAGAATATTTGTTTTGAATTTGTAATTTTCATAGCAATTTTACAGTTTATATATTATGTTTATCGGCAAATTTTATTTAATTTTTAGTAAGTATAAAAAATTCGTTACAAAGATTAATATCCAAGCAGGCTATTTATGGATTTTTTTACATTTATAATCGTTTTTTTGCTACAATTGTGCTGTAAATTTGAAACATTATTTTAAGGGGTATAGAGAGGCAAAAAAATGAAAAACAAGAAATTAATGTTTTGGATGATTATTGCGCTCGTAATAGCAGCAGCTGTTGTAATCATCAAAAAGCCTACAAAACTCGGTTTAGACCTTGTGGGCGGTTCACGTATCGTGCTGGAAGCACAAACAACAGACACAATTGCAAAAATCACACCTGATATGATGAGTAGTTTGCAATTTGCCATAGAAAACAGAGTAAATGCACTCGGTGTTGCGGAAACAGTTGTGCAGCAAACAGGTGAAAAAAGACTTCTGGTAGAAATTCCAAACATTTCTGACCCTGCTAAAGCCAAAGAATTCTTGGGAGAAACAGCAGAATTGGAATTTAAAAAACCTTTAGACAATCAGTACGGAGCAACAGGCTGGGCGCCTACAGGCCTTACCGGTAAAGATGTAAAAAAAGCATTAATTTCTACGAATCCCGGCGGACAGTGGGTTGTATCTCTTGAATTTAATGACAAAGGTACAAAAAAATTCGGCCAGCTGACACAAGAATTGGTCGGAAAACCAATGGCGATATTCTTTAACGGAGATATGCAGTCAGCGCCTGTAATCCAAGAGCCTATTTTAGGCGGCCATGCTCAAATTTCAGGCGGGGATTCAGGTTTTGCTTATGAAGAAGCAAAGAAAATGGTTGACCTTCTCAATGCAGGTGCATTGCCTGTGCCGGCAAAAATTATTGAAGAAAGTTTAGTAGGACCGACACTCGGTGCGGATAGTATTGCAAAAAGTAAAACAGCAGGTATTGTAGGTATCGGCCTTGTAATGATATTTATGCTTTTATATTACCGCTTGCCCGGTGCTATTGCAGACGTTGCATTGATTATTTATTCTTTGCTTGTTTTTGCAGTATTCAAGATTGTTCCTGTTACGCTTACACTTGCGGGCATTGCAGGTTTTATCCTCAGTATCGGTATGGCTGTTGACGCAAATATCCTTATCTTTGAAAGAACAAAAGAAGAGCTAAAAGCAGGCAGAACATTGTTTACAGCAATCAATGCGGGTTTTGACAGAGCATTTACGTCAATTTTTGACTCTAATATGACAACTATCATTACCTGTGTAATTTTGTATTTCTTAGGAACAAGCATTATCAAAGGTTTTGCCCTTACATTGATTATCGGTGTATTGATAAGTATGTTTACTGCAATAACAGTTACAAAAAATTTCATGCACCTGTTATTTGGTGCCGGACAGCTTAAACATCCCGGCTGGTTTGGTATTAAACAATCTGAAATCGGTAAGGCTTATGAAGCTACTGAAACTAAGAAAGAAAAAGCAAAATTCGGTATTTTAGACTAGCGGATTTACTAAAACAAATTTAAGGAGACAATATAAATGAGTGAAACAGTTTTACATCAACACAAATGGATTGATGTCGTAAAATACAGATGGGTATGGTTTGGCCTGTCATTATTGTTAGTTATTCCGGGCCTGATTGCAATGGGATATCTAATGATTAACTCGCCTCAACATTTACCTGTTAAAGTAGGTATTGATTTTACAGGCGGTACAATCACACAATACTCTGTAACCAAAGACGTATCTAATGATGAAGTTGCAAAAATCAGAGAAAACCTTGTAAAAGCAGGAATCGAAAACCCTGTGATTCAGGTTCTAAGAACAAATAACACAATCTCCAAAGCAGAGAATATTGCACCCGCAACTGTATTATCTGTGAAAACAGCATTTAAAAGTAATGACAAAACCTCTGAACAAAAAATTGCTTCGGTAGTAAAAGCTGATTATCCCGCAGCACAACTTGTACAGGTAAGCTCTATAGGCCCTTCTTTGGGTAAAGAGTTATTTATCAATTCTTTGTATGCATTGGGACTTGCTTTTTTAGGAATTGTTATATATCTTTCCTTCAGATTCCAGCTGGATTATGCGGTGATTGCGCTTATATCGCTTGCTCACGATGCATTATTTGTGCTCGGATTTTTTGCAATACTTGGCATATTCTTTGATGTACATATCGACGCATTATTTATTACAGCAGTTTTGACAGTTATTGGTTTTTCAAACCACGACACAATCGTTGTTTTTGACAGAATAAGAGAAAATTGCAGATTCCTTGCAAAAAAAGCTACCTTCCCGGAAATTGTCAATGCCAGTGTAAACCAAACTCTGGCAAGAAGTATCAATACTTCATTAACAACATTAATCACTCTCAGTGCATTGTATCTTTTCGGTGGAGAAACAACTAAAGAATTCGTACTTGCAATGATTGTAGGTATTGCAATAGGTACTTATTCAAGTATTTTCTTTGCGTCCACACTGCTTGACTGGTGGAGAGAAAGACAGGAAACAAAAGGGGCTAAAGCTTAAGATGACACAAGAAAAAGCCTTGGCGCAATTTGTTTCGGAATTAAGAGAAAAACTGGGTTTATCACAGACAGGGCTGGCAAAAAAGTCAGCTCTGCCTTTAAAAACCATAGAAGATATTGAATCAGGTCAGGAGCTGTTTCTTGCTTCAACAATCCGCCAAAAGCTGGCCAACGGATTAAAGCTCAAACCCGCTGATATTAAACAGTATGAAAAACACCCGAATTTATCATTGCTTCCTGACAACGAGGCAACTCTGTTCATAAAAAACCAGATTTTAGCGCACGATGTTGCAGACCTAACTTGCCCTGTCTGCGGGTCTAAGCTTATTACAAGAATAGCTAAAATGTATGACCTTGAAGACAATCTCATACTTGTGCCCAAAGCAAGATGCGAAAAATGCCCGTTCCAGATTAAAGGGTAATCTTTTTTATAAATGCTATTGCTTCATCTTTTGTATTCACTTCAGAAGCTATCTGGGCTTCTTGTAGTTTGTGAATAATCTGCCCGAGCACAGGAGATGCCGGAATTTGAAGTATTTCCATAATTTCCTTGCCATCGAGCAGCTTTGGTAAAGGTGCGAGTTTGTTTTTTTGCTCAAAATAGCCTTTTAAAAGGTTATCAAGGCCGTTTAGGTTCTTATCTATCATTTCTTGAGTAATATCCGGCCCCAGCGCTGACAAACGGTCGGCATATGCGAGAGCAATAAGGTCTATCACCTCATCTTCCATCTTTCTGTAAAAACGAAGATAGGCCTTTTCAGAGCTGTCATCAGACGTGACAACACCTGAGGGATAGATATGGTTTTTTATCATTTTTTGCAAATAAGCTATCTGTTTTTTAGAAAACTTGAGATTTTTTAAAGTAGGAACAATTAACTTTGCTCCCTCGCTGTCGTGCATGATAAATCTGTGACGGCCGGAAGAAGGTTCTATTTGCCATGTGGAGGGTTTGCCTACGTCATGTAAAAAAGCAGCCAGTTTGAGATAAGCAAGCCTTTTTTGTCCGCAAAAAAACTCTTTATCACAGTGGTCTTTTACTTCCTTTGGAGCCTTATCATAAAAACATTGAACCTGTTTAACCGTTTCTATGGAGTGTTCAATTAAATCAAGGTGATGATGTGAGTTTTTCGGCACTTTTTTCATTTCAGCTACTTCAGGAATCAATATTTCAAGAAGAGAAAAATCATTCAGAGAATGTAGCGCCTCCACGGCGTTTTGACCGCCAAAGAGCTTTATAAGCTCTACATTAACACGCTCCTTTGCCGGGTTGTTCAAAAGCAAGGCATGCTCTTTAATAATCTGATTAAGGCTGTTTGAAATATCAAACCCTAACGTACTTTGAAAACGAAAAGCACGTAATATTCTTATGGGGTCATCTATTATATTTTCTTTTGAAATCTCTTTTATTAAGCCTGCTTTTAAATCATCATACCCGCCTGTAACATCTATCAGACAGTCGTTTTTAATATCATAAGCCAGAGCATTAACAGTAAAATCTCTGCGTTTTAAATCGTCTTCAATACAGTTACCCGTGCAATCTGCAATATCCACGTATGTAACCTTGTCTGAAAAAACAACACGATAAATTTTATTTACATCATCGAGCTCGATAAAGTATCCGTTTATGGTGTCTGCAAGCTCTTGAGAAAGCTTCTTGGCAGAATCGTTTGCAATCACAATATCAATGTCACAGCTTGTCTTATTAAGCAGACAATCCCTTAAAAAACCGCCAACAATATAAGCCTGAGCATGCTTATTTAAAAAAAACGGCTTGATTAGAGATATTACGGGATTGTTTGCTACTTTTTGTTTAATCATTTTCCAACTCGTAGATTACATTAGATAATGCACTTATAACAGCTGTTTCAGCTCGCAATATCATCTTGCCCAAACTCACCTTATGAACATCTTCATGCCTGTTGAGCAATTCTATCTCACGAGCACTGAAACCTCCTTCCGGTCCAATTATAACAGCAATTTTTGTATCGCTCTTTATTTTTATATTTCTTAAGCATTCCTTTAAAGTCATAGTGTGAGTACGCTCAACACATGCTATTTTTATGTCAAAATCCTGATTGTTTAAAACCTGCTCCAGTGTTGTTCTTTGAGAGACAATAGGGAAATCTACTCTTTCACACTGTTTTACTGCCTCGTTTGCAATTTTTTGCCACTTATCTACCTTGGAATCAGCAACAGAAGGCTTTATAACGGAATTATCTGTAATAACCGGTATTATTTTTTTTATGCCAAGCTCAGTAGCTTTTTGCATGACAAAATTTTGTGCATCTGTCTTGAGCACACTTTGCACAAGGTACAGGTTCAAGTCAAGGCAGTGATTGGCTTTTAGGGTTTCTACGACTTTAGTTGTAATAGATTTTGAATCTATATTTTGTATAACAACTTTGTATTGAGTTCTGTTTTCATCAATGAGCAAAAGGGTTTCGCCGACTTTTGAGCGCAAAACTCTGGCAATATGATGAAAATTCTCCTTGTCGGAAACAGTTATTATATCTTGATTTACGTCACTTGTTGAAATAAAAAAGTGCGGCATTTAAGGATTTCCCCGTTTTTTCTACACCGTTTGGATGATTTGTCATACCTAAGTATAATACCAGTAAAATCTTTTTATAACAAGCATTTCAGGCACTTTTTCATAAAATTTTCGTCAAAAAGTATACTAAAGTATGATAACTTCTTGTTCGATATATGGAGTGTTCACAGAGTTAGTAAAAAAAGAGAGAAAGAGAGAGAAACATGAGTTTATTCGTAAACACCAACATTAACTCTTTGATTGCACAGAGAAGCTTGAACAGCGCGAACAGCAGTTTACAAAGCGCAATCACAAGGTTATCAACAGGTTACAGAGTTAACCAAGCAGGCGATGACGCAGCAGGTCTTTGCGTGGCCCAAGGTTTGGACACACAAATCAGAGGTAACAAAAGAGCGATGCTCAACGTTGAAGACGGTTTGAACATGATGTATATCGCAGAAGGCGGTATGTCAGGGGTAACAGAAGACTTACAGAGAATCCGTGAGTTGTGCCTCCAGGCAGCCAACGGTATCTATTCACCAGACCAACAACAAACGTTGATGAACGAAATCAAACAGAGACTTGAAGACATTGACGTAATTGCAAACTCAACTGTATTTAACGGATTGCAACTGGCTAACGGCTCAATGCAAGCAACCGGCAGATCAATTGTATTGCAATCAGGTTCAGGTTCTGACGCTGCAAACAACACAATCGATATTTCAAGCGCATTGACAAACATGCTTTGTACAGCACTTGGTATTTCGTTAGACATTGTTAGTATGACTGATACAGTAACAAGCTTAGGTGATGACTACCTCGATACAGGTGTATATGACCCGGCTAACCCTCCTAAAGTTAACGGTAACAACTGGGACAACGCAGCTATCCGTGCCTACATTGACAAACTTGACGCAGCAATTGACAAAATTTCTCAAGACAGATCTATGTTAGGTGCTTATCAGAACAGATTGCAGTCTACATCAGACAACTTAACAGTAATGAACGAAAACTATGAACGTTCAAAATCACAAATTATGGACGCTGATATGGCGGAAGAAAGTGCAAACATGGTTAAATATCAGGTATTGCAACAAACTTCAGCAGCTATGCTTGCTCAAGCCAACCAGATTCCTTCTATCACCCTTCAGTTATTAGGACAATAATAACCCATATATCCCCAACACCAATATACAGGTTTACGTATAAAAAGACTCAATGTCTCTCTAGCGTCGATTGTTTATGCAATCGGCGCCTCTCTTGTTTAAACAAAAAATTAAGAAAAGCTCTCATCAAAAATAACAACGCGGTTTCTGCCGCGTTTTTTGGCTTCATACAAGGCTATATCTGCACTCTGGTGGAGCTTTTCAGGTGTTTCAAAAGACATGTCAAACTCACTAACACCTACACTGATTGTAACGTTAAGAAAATCTGTGCCAAGCACCTGGTCATCAGAAATGTTGATATCAGCCGTTTCAACAGCTTTTCTTAATCTTTGAGCAACAAAAGCAGCTTCTTTGATTTTTGTATCAGGAAGCAAAATACAGAATTCTTCTCCTCCGTAACGTGAGGCAATATCATATTCACGCAGCTCATGCGCAACTATTTTTGCTACGTTTTTCAACACACAATCCCCTGCACTGTGCCCCCAGGTATCGTTTACATGTTTGAAATAGTCAATATCAAGCATAATGCAACACAGCGGTTTTTTGTTTCTTCGCGCATTTGCAACTTCTTGCTTAAGGCGCACTTCAAACTGACGTCTGTTATTGAGTCCTGTCAAAGCATCCAACGTGGCAAATTTAAGAACCTGCGCATATGCATTTGCTCTTTGCGTTGTAACAGAGGCCTGTGCACTGAGCTGGCAAAGGTAATCGATATCTGTTTTTGACAATTTATCAATATTACTGCTGGCTGCTATAACGCCAATGGTTTTGTCCTCGTTTCTTATGGCAAAAAGTCCGGTTTTTCCGTCTTTTGATATAACGTTAGCTTTTTTATCCGTCAATTTTGGCAAAAGAGACAAAACTTTTTCGTCCTGACAGTCCAATGGCCAGAAGAGTTTGTATTTGTTGTTTGCATCTTTTATAAAAATATAAATCAAATGCTCTGAAACAAATCTGTCTATCAATTCACCTATAATCGGCAAAATATAATCAAGCTCAAACTGTGTTTCTATGAGTTTTGCAATACTTTTCATCACATTTTGAAATTTTATATGCACACAAAGATGTTTGTTCAGTATTTTATTAACAATCACGGTGGCAATTTGCGAAACTGCTATACGCAGTGATGTTAAAAATTGAGTTTTTTCAATATTTTGCGAGAATGTATCAAAATTTATTTCTATAACGCCTATTAGTTTTTTTTCATTAAAAACAGGAAAATAAAGCAGGTTTTTATCCTGTTTTAGAGTATCACAAAACGTGGTTGATAATTTTTTATCATATTTTAAAAGCTTGTTATTAAGAATAAACCCTTTGTTGTATGAGGATTTAAGCTTATTAAAAATATTTTCAACCAGCTCTTGCTGCTGGTTTTTTTCTATAATAATCCAATCCTTAACAAAGTCCCTAAGGGTAGAAGTAGATTCATCTTTGATAAAAATTTGAAAGTTATTAACACTTAAATACTTTTCAAAAATTGTTTTTAATCCATCCAAAAGCAAAGCAGCATCATTAACCCCTGCAAGAATATCAGAGATTTCCCATAGAAAATTCAACTCATCAAAATTAGAAACTTCTGTCATATCTGCCATTGTAGAGAGTATCCTCTTCATATTCTTCAAAAATCTTTTTTGCAGTACATTTTTTGAAACTTTTTTTCATAAACTTATCCGCCTCTTCAGAATCTGCAACGACTTTTCCGTTAACATAAGTTATATGGTTAACACCGAGCGGGTCGTCTTCATTCTCTACTTCTTCTGATACGATATGCGGCGTTTTCATTCCTTCTTTGATTTGAGACTCAGGAGCAATGCCTCTTTGGGTTGTCTTAAATTCATTTTGTATTGTAGATTTTTCTATAACTTCTGAATAAATATCAAAGATGTATTTAGCAATATACGGATTTTGTTGTGTGTTGACAATAAGCATTGCCTTTTCCAATTCTTCTTGAGATTCACGCAGTTTGCCTAATTTTCTTAGCAAAATAGCGAGGTTGTAGTGCGCGTCAAAGGCCATTGGCTCTTCTTCTATTGCTTTACAATAGCTGAGTCCTGCTTCTTTATAATTGCCGAATATATGATTTGCCAGTGCATAATTGTAGTTGATATTATAACTGTTTTTTTTGCGTTTTAATGCTTTTTTATAAGCATCAATTGCTTTTTCAAGATAATCATTTGAGGCATGAGTTTTTTCACCCAGCAGCATTGATTTTCCTCTATATGCAAGGCCCATATTATACCAAGCTATTGTTTTGTTTTCTCTGGTACTTTTTACACTGTCAAAAATCAAAGGAATATGAACTGTCACACGATTTGTATCTATAATTGTCTGGTATTCTCTGATAGCTTTATCAAAATCAGACAGTTTTTCTGCAGAGACAATACCAAGATTCATGCGGCATACAATAAATTTAGGGTCGTATTTAAGAGCCTCTTCATATTGTTCAACTGCTGAATAGTAGTCTTCGTATTTAACATAGATGTTTCCAAGGTTGCAACGGGCAAGAGAATGTTCTGGATATTTTTCCAGACCCTGTTTATAAAATTTTATTGCTTTTTCGAGCTTGTGTGAACGGTAAGCTTTATCACCCTCGTTTACGTAATACAAGCCCCACAGTTTATTCACCTGTTTTACGTACCAGCCCCAAAACACAAATATTGAAAGCAAAAATACAAGTATAAAAATACCCGCAATTACTTTTGGCACTGTTTTTTTAAAAAGCTTTTTTAAAAATCTCATATAACTTATTTTATACTTGTATAGGCACAATAGGCAAGTTGTTTTATTTTTCAAACTTTATTAGTGCATTATAATGTTCATCGGAAAAAACTCTGGCATTTTTTTGAAGCCCTGCGTAAGCACTCAGGTTTTTAAAAACATACGGTTTATCTGCACTGTGGGTAAAAAGTATGTAATAACATCTATTGGAAGGCAACAAATCATATACTTCTTTAATTTGCCGTTGCTCATACAACGGAGTTTTTAGAACATAAATATTTTGCGAAGGATCGCTTACAGAATTTTTATAATATTCAAAATTGATTGATGATGAATATGGAACAATAAGAGTGCATTTATTATTTGATTCTTTTTCAAACAATTGCAAAAGATTTTTTGTGTCTTCTCTGTAGTAGTGTTTTTGTAATATCAGCCTGTAATCCGTTGCAATGCTGCTCATAAAAAACATCATACCAAGGACTATTGAAGCAAATATATAAACCGGTTTTCTTTTGCACCATAGATTTTGAAACGCAAGTGACAAAACAAGGACAAAAACAGGAAACAAATAAATTGCAGTCCTTAAATATAGTGGATAGATTTTAAAATAAGACAATGCAAACGCTGTCAAAAAAGGAATGGCTAATACAAGATTTCTTTTTACCTTAATGTTTTTAAACAGCACATATAAACCTGCAACAAACATTATCACAATAATAATTTTTGCCTTAAAATCTTCAAAATAATAAGCCAGGTTTGCTGCACACAATGATAAAATGTTAGAAAAATTTTTGGCAATAAAACCCTGTGTCCAAAAATCATTCAAAAAACCGTCTGTATGAAGCCGAAATGTATATATAGCAAACAACACTAATGAAAAACCAGGCAGTACAAACAACGCAAAAAGCTGTTTTTTAGAGAGTTTTTGCAATATCAAAAACACCGCAAAAAGAGCAAATGATGCTGTATAAGAGAACCAAACCGACAAAGCAAACAAGATTCCTGTTGCAACAAGCAATTTAAAATTATCTTTAATTTTATCAACATAAAACACAAACAACAAAATGACACAAAAGCAAAAAACATCACACGCATAATGCTTTAGCTCCTGTGAAAAATAAATCAGTTGATAGTTTAAGACAAATAACATATTTGCAAACAACACAGCAGCTTTGCTTTTTAGGGTTTTGAGAGAAAGCAGACAAAATACAATCACTGAAAGCAAACCAAAAATAAGGGAAGGAAGTCTGAAAGCGATTTCATGTTGTTTTGAAAATACAGCACAAAACTTACACACGCAAGCATACAATGGAGGTGTAACCTGACTGAAATCCAAAGGCGCAAAAAGTTGAATAAAATTACGGTTTAAAAGATTCAACGCAAGCGCACATTCATCATTCCAAAAGGGTCTTGCATATGAGAAAAACAAAACTCTAAACAATACACCTGCTGCAACAAGAAGTCCTAATGTGATATAAAAAATAACTTTGTTTTTTGTTCTGTCCATCAAGTATTTATCATAGCACAGAGTATGATATTATTATTTTATGAAAAGAAAAAAGGAAGTATTTAATGATTAGTAATGTTTGTGTTTTTGCATCATCTTGTAATTTTCTTGATGAATCTTATTATACAGAAGCAGCGGAACTAGGCCGTATGCTGGCTGAGTCGGGTATGGATATGATTTATGGAGGCAGCTGTCTCGGGTTAATGTGGGCTTGCGCAAAAGAAGTAAAAGACAATGGAAGAAGATTAATCGGAGTTATGCCGGAAAAACTCAAAGAGATGGATGTTTTTTCAGATTATTGCGATGAATTTTTTCTTACTCCTTGCATGAGGAGCAGAAAAGCCAAAATGGACGAACTCTCAGAAGCCCTTATTGCTCTGCCCGGAGGTTTTGGAACACTGGAAGAGCTCAGTGAAATGATTGTGCAAAAACAGCTTGGTTATAACAACAAAGCTATAGTAATCTTAAACACTAACGGCTTTTACAACAATTTGCTTAACTTCTTTGACGATATTATTGAACAAAAATTTGCAAATAAAAAAGCACAAAATTTATACTTTATAGCAAACACTCCAAAAGAAGCCGTAGAGTATCTCAAAACCTATGAGCCACAAGATTTGGCAGTAAAAAAAGAAGACATTTATGCAAGGTAAATATTTATGAAAAAATTAGTACTATTATTATTTTTGATACTTGCTGTTATGCAGACGGCAACCGCACAAACTCTTGAAGGCAAAATCACTTATACCGTCGATAGTGCACGAAAAATAACTTTCGACGGAGTAAAAAAACAAATACCTGTCTCGCTGTTTTCGTCATACCTTATTGACCCTGATTACAAAAGCAGTATGGACTATATTAAATATGAATTGTCTCCTACTGACAGAGATATTGAAGTATTTAAAAAAGGTAAATTTAAAATAGGTTATGCTGTTACATACAACAACAATAAAGATATTACTTATTATTTTACTAAATTTAAAGGTCTGTTAATTGCGATTGATATATACGAATCAACAAAAAACCAAAAAACAAAATACCCCAGAAAATGTTACAGATATGACACCAATGGCCAATTAATCGCAGCAGGAATCCGTGTGACAGAAGAAGAAAGTTTTTTGTATGATAAAAAACAAAAACTCATAACACACAGAATCGGTGACTACGGTTACAACGACAAAGGAAAAAGAATGTGGAAAGCAGAAGAAATAGAATTTTAGTTTTCTAAATTCTGTTTTCGCCAGGCTTCAACAGTTTATTTATAATTGCAAAGTTGAGAACATATCCGTTTTTTATAAATTCTTTGTTATTGTTAAAAACCTTATTCTCCGCACTTATGGAACTATTAGTATCCTTTATTTTAAAAGATACATCATTTGCATTCATGGCCTGATTGATTAGTCCGAGTTGTTTTGGGGTAAGATTTACATGTGCTGTAACTTTGCGCTGATAGGTATTGTAGTTTACCAAAACATCATCTCCGGTAAATACGTCAAATACCATATTTTTCCCGTCAGCATACAAAAAAACTTTATCCGGTTTCATACTCTTACGGCTATAGTGATAAGTACAAAAGCGTATTTTATATAAAGGAACATTATCCCTTACATAAATATATGGATGCATTGCAAGTGAAAATGTAACTTTCGGGCTATATACATAATAATCCTCGTACTTGTCATAAGACACAGAGAAGGTTTTTACTGCATCATCAAACTGTTTTGCTGAAATCAATTCCTCCATTGTTTTTTGCAAAGTCTTTTTTTGTGATTCTGTAAGGTTTTCTCTTTTTGCTTTCAGTCCTAGTTTTAGAGCTTTATCATATTTTTTTGCACTAAAACATTTATTCATCTGCACAATTGTGTCTTCAAACGAGAAGTCTTTGGCATTTACCATACAGGTACTAAAAACTATTGTAATTATTAATAATGAAAGCTGTATAAATTTATGCATAGCTCACCCGCCGAGAAGTTTATCTAATATAGAATCATTTTTTGTTGATTTGCGGTATGTATCGGCAAATATACCGGTTCCGATGTCTCTTTTATCTTCGCCTTTTTTAAGGCTTTGTAGGCGCAATTGTGCAGCTTTTACTGCTTTATCCAGATTTCTAAAATCGATTGCGCTCATATCATAATTGTTGTACAGAGCAAAATATTTGATTGATTCTGCCTCTCTGATCATGTTTTCTATAGCAGCTCTGTTTTTTGTAGCAATATTAGCAATATCTATATTGGCAAGTCTCTGCTGCAGAACATCCGTGTTTTCATTTTTCAGTTGTTCTTTGTGAGCCATTTCTTGCTGGGCCATGCGGATTCTGTATTCTTCAGGCGTTTCTGTAACTTTTCTGATATTGCGTGCACTATCAAATGCCGCATCTCTTTGCTTTTTTAAATCAGAAGAATACGGTGATGTAATATAAGCATCTATGTTCATGTCGTCTGGCATTTTAAGACCTCACTATTAACACAATTATTATAAACCCAAAAATGATTTTTTTTTGCTATTTATTGTGCGTATATTTAAAATTTTGTTGTACACCACCAGGTTCTTAAAATTTCTTGTACATCTTCGCCTGTTTTATTGAGCTCAGTTTGTACAGAGCCGTCTTTGTATTTTGTATCACAAGATGCACTTGCAGTGCCGTCAGCGTATTTTGCAACACGGCATATAGAATACCCCTTCTGGCATTTATATATAACGCTTGTGTCTTTTTCAAAAGTACATTTGCCTGCTTTTATTCTTCTAATGATTTCAGCCGTACCCAGGCCGCAATCGCCATATATTTTTGTACCGGTCTTGAGTCTTACTACCTCACAAGTATTTTTGATCTTTCTTGTTCTCATTTTATTTTCATAATCTTTAAACGTTTCAGTGGTTGTATTGACACATTTGTAAGAGCCGTAAGCACCCGGATTGACCGCATCAAAGATTTGGTCAACAGTTGTGTAGTAATAATTGTCCATACCTACTGCATACGCATAACCTGCAACGGCAAGAAGAATTACCAATAGAGCAAAAAACTTTTTCATACAATAACTCCACAAACTAATGATTACCAACTATTTAATTATATCAAATTTTTTTACTTTTAAAATTATACATTCAATGTATATAGCAAAAAATTTTATTTATTTGTTTTGTGTAATCATAAGGAAAAAAAATGAGCATAAAAAAATTAAACACTTTAAGCAATATAACACAAAATCTCAACGGCAAAAAACTCACACCGTTAAAGGATTACAAAGGTGTTGTTCTGAAATTAACAAGCAAAGATAAAAAACAAATAGAAAAATACAACGCCGAAATAGCAAAACTTGAATGTGACCTTTACAAGTTTTGCAGATATCAAGATGAACCCAAAACACTTCCGGAGAAAGTATATTACTGGAATAGAAAATATGTGATAGAAGAAGCAATAGACAAATTGCGTGAACTAATCAAACAAGTCAAACAAAACAGGCTTGATATACAAAAATCAAATTTAAAATAATGGAGACGAGGGGAGTCGAACCCCTGTCCGAAATGGAATGCAGCAAACATCTACGAGCGTAGGAGTCTTTTATCTTATTTTAGCAAGGAAAGCTTCCTCAACCTGAGCTAAAACAAAGCAGTTTTAAGAGATACGCTCCTTGAGAAAAGTCTTGATACGGTTAATTCTCATCCCCGTACTGCGTCTTGCATAGTGGACCCCGTACAGCGGCAAGCTGGCCGTACAGAGTGGGCATAGTTCAGTCTGTCGAACTATCGGTTACTAAGCAGCGAGAGCTGCTCTTCTGCCGAAATTGCCTTCAATAACGTTGTTAGCGTTTAATTTAAGTTGCTCGTTGATAACCGAGAACAGCGCTCGGACCCGCAGTTTGATACAAACGATCACCCCGTCAAATCCAAAACGTCCCCATATTTAAGTTTCAAAGTACTGTAATATGTATTATACCACAATTTAAAACCGTTTATGCAAGTCTATCATTCAAAACATATGTATGCAGATGATTGTCAAGACCTTTAAGATATTTTTCAATATCTGGGTTGTGGACAACATCAAAACAAAAATAAGATTTTACGGGTTCCATTCCACAAAATTGTTGAATTTTGTGTAAAGCAACAATAAGATCCTCAGGACTTTGTGTCCCAAAGAACAAATTTGGATTATCAAAAACATCTTCAGACGGGTTACAGGTAATTGAATACATGTATTTTTTACCTTTGAAAAGGCCGCCCCTGCCATAGTCTGCTGTGCCTTTATAAAAAATATTGTGCAAGTAAACTTCATCAATATATTTTTTAAAACTCCACGGCACAGAAAACCAGTTCATAGGGGTTTGAAAAATTATAAAATCAGCCAGTTTGTACTTTTCAATTTCTTCTTTTACGTCGTAGCCGTTCTCAATTATTGTGGTTTGAACAGAATTCCCAGGTGAGACAATTTCTATAATTTTTTCAAACAATGTATGATTTAGCTCCCCTTTGGCATAGGGATAAAATTTATGTCCGTTAATTACAAAAAAGTTCATGATTTATATTAAAACCATACAGCAGAAAATTGCTTCGGTCTTGAGGTCATAGCACTACTACGAAATTATATCCATCAAAACTTTATAAAAGATACGAACATTAGCCTCGGATTGAGATTCTAAAACAGCATTGATTTCTTTAATCAAAACAGATTTTCCTCTCAGGTGTATAGTTTGAAACAACAAATAAGGCTCAATTTCCAGAATAGTTGCTATTTTGCTCAACAAATCAAGAGAAGGAAAATTCACACCACATTCTATCCTGCTGAGATGTTTGGAATCAATACCCGCTTTTTCTGACAACGCCTCTTGAGTGATACCTTTATTTTTTCTAAGTTCTTTTATTCTTTTTCCTAATAATTTTTTGATATTCATAACAATTATTTATTATTACAGTCTCGAATACTTTGCTAAACAACACAATTTATCAAGTTTTAGATACAATATTGACATGTAATGTCGAGTTGTCTACAATCTATGTAGATGTTTTAAAATAATTCTGTATCAAACATCACTTTGAGTTTAACTAGATTATTCAGTTATATTTATAATCGGGAGAATTTTTTTAAATGCTGGATAAAAAAATAAAATATAAAATTATTAAAAATGAGCAACACTCTATCCCCAAATACATAAATCTTCTTTGCAAAAAATTCAAACAATTCGCTAAACAGACTGACTGTTATTTTACTTATACTATCCTTAATTTCCCCAGCACTAGCCTGACAGAAAAAACACTATTATTCAAAAGGCTTATTTGTTAACAAAGTGTTAAAATTTTCTTGGAGGGACTCCGTCTATCCAATTTTTTTCTATTGTTTCTAAAGAAATGCCCTTTGTTTCGGGAACGCAGAAATAAACAAAGAATATACATAACAGTGACACAGCACCAAACATCCAGAAGGTACATGCTTCTCCTATTCTGTGGATTAGAGGAAGAAAAGAGAAAACAACAAGGAAATTAAAACCAAAGTTTGCAACCGTGCAAAGGCTCATAGCAGCACCTCTTATACGAAGAGGGAACACCTCCGAAACAAGAATCCAACCAATAGGTCCAAGACTGCATGCAAAACATATGATGTAAGTAATAAGGCTTCCTACAGCAACCCATTTAAGGTTATCACCCAGTACATCTGCAAATTGGAATGCACAGCCAAGTGCAATCAAACTGAGCATCACTCCGGTTAATCCAAAATACAATAGTGGTTTGCGGCCGAGCTTGTCTGTAAAAGCTATTGCAACTATTGTCATAAGGAAGTTTACTACACCAATACCTGTGGCTGCATAAATTGCGCTGATATTGGAATCAAAGCCGGATATTTTAAAAATTGTCGGTGCATAATAAATTATTGTATTAATACCCGTGCATATTTGGGCAAACATAATACCTATGCCGACAACAAGAGGCATTATCATCCATTTTTTAAATTTAATTTTTTTATCTTTTGCATCAAGCTCCTCTTTTAGCGTTTCTTTGATGTTTGCTATTTCGGCATCTGCATCGCTGTCTGGTTCAATTTTATTAAATATTGCTTTTGCTTCTTCATCACGCTTTTTACTGAGCAGCCATCTGGGGGTATCGCCAAGAAAAGATATACCAATAAGCAAAACTGTTGCAGGCAATACACCGGCCAACAACATCCATCTCCAGTTGTAAACTGCCGCAGCAAAGGTTCCGTTTATCAAATAAGAGAACAAAATACCTGCTGTAATAGCCCATTGATAAAGAGAAACAAGCATGCCTCTGATATTTTTTGGAGAGACCTCAGAAAGATACAAAGGTACTACAAAGTTTACCATGCCAACTGCAAGACCAACCATGACCCTTGATAATATAAGGATTACAACATTAGGAGCAACCGCACTCAAAATAGAGCCTATTATAAAAATTATTGCAGTAGCTATGATAATTTTTTTTCGTCCGAAAATATCTGCCATGACACCGTTGGTTGCTGCACCAATGACCGCACCTATCAATACTGAGCTGACAAGAAATCCCTGTGTAAAATCAGTTAGGTCCCATGTTTCGTTTATAAAAAGAAGTGCACCTGATATTACGCCGGTATCATAACCGGAAAGTAAACCGCCTAAAGATGCTACAACAGCGATAACATAAAGCCAGAAGTGGACTATTTTCATTATTATCTCCTTACAAACATCACACAGAAACTACTTAATAAATGCCATTAATTGCAAATTTTAAAACATTGTTGATTACACTATAAACAATTTTTTGGAGCGATGTATCGTTTAAAAGACTTATACATAATTTTGTCAGGTAACATTATGTTGAAATTATTAATTGTATTATTTTTGCTGAAATTTTTTGGAATAACTAGTCTTTAATAGCGTCATATGCACGTTTAATTTCTTGAATATCCTGCCACATGAGCCACTTGGGACTGCCTTTTGCTCTGGATTCATTACGCAAAAGATAAGAAGGATGAAAAATTGGCATCATTTTTGAGCCATACGGCCCGTCAAACCATTGGCCTCTGACTTTGGTTATGCCTTTTGCGCCTTCCATAAAAGACTGTACGGCAATATTTCCGCACAAAAGTATAATTCTCGGTTTTAAAGCACCAACTTGAATATCAAGATATTCACGGCATGCGGCTTTTTCTTCCGGCAGAGGATTTCTGTTTTCCGGCGGGCGGCATTTTAAAGTGTTACAAATGTAAACATCATTTTGTCTTGATAATCCGACCGAAGCAAAAATTTTATCCAACAGTTGTCCGGCCTTGCCAACAAAGGGTTCTCCTTTTTGATCCTCCCAATATCCCGGCGCCTCACCGATTAGCATAAGTTTGTTGTTTATCGCACCGGACGAAAACACAGATTTGGTGCGAGTTTGCCCCAGTGGACATTTTTGACATTCTGCGCATTTTTGTCTTGTTTTTTCCAGCAATTCTTCAGAATTTTTTAAACTTAAAACTTCACTCATCTTAACATCCTTCCTCAGACAAATTAATTGTACTATAATCTTTTAATGATTTGAATAAAATGCGAATTTGATTTTACAAAATACGGGATTAAGAGGGATAGTATGATAAATCAAAGTCATGCATCAGTTTTAGATATAAATGGTGAGGAGCATGAAAAACTGTTAAAATCTAAAATTCTGATTGCAAAAAATATAGCGGAAAACTATACATTGGCAGACAATGTGAGAAAAAAACTTATCGCCATAGGGCTAAAAGAATCCAATATTGAAAACCTTAACACAATCGACGATTATTTTGAAAAAGTTAATGATTACGACATAATTATCGATTGTCTGCAAGACATCAAGTCGAAATTTATATTAAACAACCTTTCTATCAAATATACAAAACCATTGATATATGCAAATTTAATAAACACATATGCTCAAATTACCACAATTGTTCCTAAAGAAACTCCTTGTTTAAAGTGTCTTTTTCCGGAACTGGATTTTGACAGCTACAAAGATTTTTGTACACAGGAGCAGCCTTTTGCAATAAACCAAATAGCTGACATTGAGGTAAAAGAAGCAATAAACCTGCTCCTTAATAAAGGAACAGGTTTAAAAAATAATCTTTTGACATTTAATGCAAATGATATGAAGTTTAGAAATATAAAGCTTTCAAAAAATTATCATTGCAAAATTTGTTCTACAATTTAATATCTATAGGAGATTGAAGATCTTCTGCTGTCACTTCTGATGGGTCTTTGATATCGTCAGTTACAGTAGTTTCGTCTGTATTTGTAGAAGCAGTACCATCTGCAGATTCTTCTTTTGAAGCTTCCTTGAGTCTTTCTGCCAATTTTTGTTTCATTTCATCAATAGAATCTGTTGTACTTTCGAGCAATTCTGTTTGTAATTGCTGTGTACTTTTTTTGCCTTCACCAAGCTTGGCTATCCATGCGTCCATGCTCAAATCAACGGCTGAATCTTTAGAAGTTGCATAATTAAGTATCATAAAATCACTTCCTTTTCTCTTTCTTAATACCTAAATTATAGCCTTATGAAAAAACAATAAATCCATCTAATATTGTAAATTGGTAAAATCATAAACAAAGCCGCCTCCAAAAGGAAAAGGCGGCTTGCTTTTTTAATTTTTAAACTCGGATATCAATGGGGGATTGAAGCTGTGCCGCAGTAATAGTTGAAGGGTCTTGCGGCATTGCGCTGATTGCGCCTTGCAATAATTGCAAAGCAATTGCGCCTTGCTGTTTTTGCTGAGACAGTCCCATGCATGCCATTTGTATGCTGGCTGTCTGGCTTGCCATTTGTGAGTTTATAGAACTGATTGCGTCTGTCATTTCACATTCCTTTATTGGCTATATAGTTATTATACCACTATACAATCACTTTAAAACTATACAAAAGGTGTAGATGAAGAAATATAACTAGGCCAGATAGCCCTTATTTTGTATAATGGTTTTCACATTTTCCTGGAATTTTGAAATAAGCAGGCTTGAATCAATAGTATAAACATAGTTGTTTGTTGTGCTTGCCCATTCTGTACAATCTGACAAAGCTGCTGTTGCTGCATTATCCAGCATGTTTTGCAGGTCAGAAGCAGTTATTGTACCGGCATATTGAGCTATAATTTTATTTTTAATAGGATTAAGTATTTCAGATTCTGCTTTTGCCTGTATTTCTGACGCTGATGAAGCATTTACTACCTGTATATCTTTATTTGCTCCGACCTCTGATGCAAGTGATTGATAGTCGGTGTTGTATATTGATTGATAAGCTGATTTTTCACGTGCAGCTTTTTCTTCTGCAGCCTGCTTTTCTGCTTGCACCTCTGCATCTGTTTTACCTTTGTTAACACAAAGTGAGTTAAAGCTGTTAAGGAATAAGTCGGTTACGTTTTTTACGCTAACAACAGCTCGTTTTTTCCTGCCTTTCCAACCTTTACAGTCAGTGGCACCCCAAACGTCACTTCTTTTAACATGTCCATCGTCACAGATACTTTCATCTTTAGTTACAACAAATTGTGTAAGTAATTCATTTTTAGCTTTTTGCGCATACTGTGACATTTCATCTGTCCATGCATCACCAATTTGTGCCTGCATGCTACTGATTAATGAATCAATAAGGCTAGTAGCATAAGTAATGGCTTCTGATTCTGCAATTTCTGCTTCTTCCATACTGTCACCTTTACGCCACTCACCGGTCCAATTTCTATCCGCCTGATAGTCAGCAAAAAAGCCGGCATTTTGTATTACAGTACTTTTATCATAATCAGGAACCGTTCCGGTAGTGCTTTCAGAACCGTCTGTTCCGCCTGTTCCTCCGGCACCTTCTGTGGTTGTATCATTTTCTGTCAAAGAGCCTGATGCGCTTGTGTTTTTAACGTGCGTATGCTCTTCAACCCACTCCTGAGCCTGATCAAGATTTTTTAGCAGTATTTCTTGCAATTTGGCTTTATATTCTGCTGAATTTGTACCATACTCTGCAGCTACCGCATCCAATTCATCCATATCTGTATCAGGAAGCCATTGGCTGGCATGTGCACACAGGTCATCAAAAACGCCTTTTGCTATTTGGTATTGAGGATCAGTAGGATCCATCAACAAAGCATTGAGAATATAATGTATATCAAATTCTTGATTTACCAGAGTAACATTTGAATATTTTCCGTTTACCCTATATGATGAAGAATCCTGTCCATCATCAAGGTTGCCGAATGTATAGTCTGTAATTGCAACAGAATCATAGCCAAAGACAATTGTGTCCACATTCTGTTCGGAGGACAAGCCAAGAGCCTTTGCAACGTCTTCTTTGCCTTCTATTTTGCGGTAAGTGCCGCTGTCATAATCAAATTCGTAATAGGTTTCTTCGTCTTCCCCCTGATAAATAGAGCTTGTTTGATTTGCAACCATTCTGCTGGTGCTCAGGGTGTTTCCGCTCTGGCCGTCACCTTGAAGTGTAGAACCTGTTTCCACGTAGTTTTCTACCTGCTGATTGAAGTAATTGAGGTATCCCTTCATTTGCAGATAATCTTCAAACGACATAGATGATTCCGGGTGGTTTTTTCTGTATGTTTCCCACTCGTTTTTGTACATATTGTAAAGGTAGATATCACTCATTGACCCCGAGTTATTACCTGTTCCGCCTACGCCTTGTACCATGCTGCTCCTGCACTTTCTAATTATTGACTTTCCCTGCAAGACTCCAATGAATCTTCATGAGTAATATCGGTACAAAAGGGTATAAACTTTAATATCTCAAGTCTGTTTGTAATAAATGTTTACAATTGTTGTTTATTTTTTTTGCTCAAGATTTTCCGTACCCGGGAATGAGTTTTTACCTGTTCTTAAGAAAGTGATATAGTACTGTATTTTTGGAATGATTGTAGAAAGGAACAATGCGGAAACACCCATTGCCAGAGCCATAAAGATTCCGTTTTTGTTCATGTTTCGTTTATTCATTTTTAGCATTGATTCAAAAGTTACATTAGATTTTTTGCTTTCTGCATCTTTTGCAATGGCTTCTACATAACCCAGTACTTTTGCTCTGTTTGCTTCAATATCATTCATAGAAATATATTTGTAAGGATTGCTTAAAGGATTTGTCTTTTTAGCAACAGATTTTGGATTATTTATGTCAATCAATTTGTCTTCAAATATATTGTTCAATACATTTTTCATAAATTCAGGATCTCTGGCCCATCCGCCTTTTAAAACATCTTCTACTTGAGATTCTGTGAGAATTTTTTCAAACGCTTTTGTTTTCGGGTTAAGTTTTTCACTTTGGAGTCCGGACATTTTTTGAGCAAGCTCTTTGATTAAATCAGGATTTTCCAGATCTTTTGCGTTTGTGTTTATGATGTTATTGAATTCTTCCAAAGTAATTGTTCTGTAAACTTTTTCCGGTTTACGGTTGAAAATTCCAAACAATTTTTTAGGTTCAGCTTCTGCCTGTTTCGGGAAGATTTTTTCATACAGCTTATTAAAGTTTTTGTCATCGCCCAGTGCAAGTTTTCTGAACTGTTCTACAGACATTTCTTTATATCCTGCAGCGGCCATTTTTTCAACCATATTATTGTGTACTTCCATCGCACTCATCGGGTTGAGTTTTGTATTCAAGCCTTTGAATGTGTCTTTTTTGTTCATAAATGCAACAATTGCAGGCATTGTAAAGCAATAGAACGGAATTGATGCAACATCTCTAAAAACAATCTCGACACGTTCATCATTGTTTCTTGCGTTGATTGTTCTGCCGGAAACAGTACCAACATCTGTACCGAGCAGTTTCCACACGTCATTTTCTTCAAAGTTTTGGACAATGCGAAGCATTGCATCTGCGTTACCTTTGAATGAAGGCTGGGAGACATTGCCTGATTGAGTTGTATTTTTATGCTGACCTTTAAAGTTTTCTACAGCATTTATAGAAATACCTTTTGCAGAAAAAATAGCTCTTGCATCTTTAAGTGTTAATTTGTTTTTATAAGGATCCGGTGCTTTTTCATGGTTCGGATCTTTTTTGTTCATTTTGCCAAAGATATGTTTTGTTATGCCCTGATTAACTTTTGGCACAACATAACCGATAAACAAACATGCCGTAATAATGCTGGCAATGGTTTTTCCAACAGCAAAATTTGCAAGATATTCTGGCGAGTGTTTGATTTTACCTGCCATTTTGGCAATATAGTTTTTAAATGGCGAACGTGCTGAATCCACGCCAACATCAGGCATATTTTCAGGTATGCTTAAGAATTTTTGGCCAAGCTTATCAAAAAGTTTACCCGCCATTGTAGCACCGAACAGCCAGAACACAGCCCCTAAAGATTCTTCTGTCACGCGTTCTCTGGCTTCTACAAAGCCGTCTCTTTTATAAGCCTGATAGGTTCTGCCCCCTGTAACAGTAGCTTCCAACAACAAAACAGGTAGTATGGCACCTTTTCTGTCCAGTTTTGTGACAAACTTCCTCATTGATGAAGTGCTGTTTCTAAGATATGATCCGTATTCGGTTTTTGATATAGGGGTAAGACTCATACTAATCTATTTATTCTGTTTCGGTGATATAAGTATTCTCAAGAATTATTTTTGCATGAACATGGTGCAAAAATGAGTGAAATCGTTACACTTATTTACATTCCTACACAATTATTTCATAAGCTTTCAAAGGCTTTCCTGCAGAGGCCGAAAGCGAAAATGCAGCAGCCTTTCCTTTTGTAGGCGGATGATTGTAGGAAGTTTCAGGTATTCCGGGATCTCTAAGTCTGTAGATTTCTGCAACCCTGTCATCAAGAGCTTTGGCTGACTGCTTATAAAGGTCTGCAACATAGTCCATTTCAGGGTCATAAATGTTTTTTACATTATCAACCCAGTATTTTGCCTGCACCCTGTAGGCATCTTGTTCTTCTCTAATTGAGGTATAAGGGTCATTATCTTTGCCGTGCACAAACTCATGGATTACATATGCCCCTGTCAATTGAGGATCAGCATAGGTGTATTCGTCAGTAACAGACACTTTTCTTTTGCTATGCTCATACTGTGCAATATTAGCTCGACCGCCCATTTTAGATGTTTTGTCAAAAGATACAACAATATCTTTCATATTATCGGTATAGCCTTTTGGTAAATTTTGTTTTGCAATTTTTACAGCTTCGGTAAGATTTTTAATAGCTGTATTATATCGTTCCTGTTTTGCTTTTTGAGGGTCATAACAGGCAAGTTGAAGGTTTTGTGCATCAAGCAAATTTCTGCGTGCATAGTCATAACTTGGCTCTATTGCCAGGGCTTTGTTAAAATGCTCAATCGATTTTGAAAACATGCCTGACTTTTTGCAGCACTCACCCAGCAGTGTAATATTTTCTATGTCATCCGGACGGGCTTTAAGATAGTTTTCAAGATGTGGTATAGCCTGTTTATACTGATTGTTATATGTATAAGTTTTTGCGAGACTGAGATTTACCTCCGAATCATCCGGAGATTGAGCCAAAACAGCTTTGTAGTATTCAATTGCTTTATCAAAATTACCGTTTTTTAAAAATTCATCAGCCTTCATTTTTAAAGGGTTGGAAGATAAAACAACGCTGAGTTTGGCGCCGAAAGAAGGTTGATTATATATATTGCTGTTAGATATTAAAGAAATCACGTAACACTTCCGATGTATATTTCACAAAATCTTTTTTATTTTAAAACGAAACGTGTTTAAAATTTGCCATGTTTGTTAAAAGTTTTTATAAAAATATACATTGAAAGCAAGTTTATCTTTCAAAACGTCTTATCATTATATTTTTGATTTCTTCTACGTCTTTTTGTGCGGAATCAATAACCGAATAAATAGCAAGTGCTTTTTGACTTTGACTGCTTAAATCTTTTTGAGATTTAGCGACTTCGGTCTTTTTGCCAACAGGGTTGAATAACAAATTTTCTTTAACAGCTTTAAGGTCAAAATGTTTGAGCTCATCAATAAATCTGTTGAATCTCATGCGAAAAGACTTTTTAGCGGGAGTTGAAAAAGTCATAAACGGAGGCGGGTAGATTGCAAATTCAGTAACCGTAACAGTACAATTTTCTTTAGGCATAATTTTTCTCCTAATTTAATAAGTACAATGTTTGTTATTTAATATTCAAGTTCTATCCATGAGGAATTAGGGGAGCAGAAACTTGGCTGTGACTGCATTTGCAGTACATGCTCTTTTCTATGATTCAATCTTATGACACAAATAATTTATGTCCATTACCCGATTGGGCAATATGGTGTAAAACATACAATTAATATCAAAAAACAAAAATTCGAAATTACAAAATATGGTTTTGTAAATACAATAAACATAGGATATATTTCAAGATTTTTGAGGTTAGAATATAAATCCCAACAGACAAGGGTTCAGAATTTTAAAGTAAAAATAAGAGTATTTGAGGTTTTTTTTAGCATGAAACGTATTATTATTCTGCTGCTTTTATTGGCATCTTTATTTTCACAACTGACAGTTGCGAAAGCTGAGCAAATAACTTACAAAGTCAAGGAAATAGATAAAACTCAGACAGCATTTATTCACCGCCCGATGCCGCAGGAGGAGATTTCGGAAAAAGCAAAAAACATAGAATCAGGTGCCAATTCCATACTTCCAGACATGGAATTTGAGACAGTAAAGCTTGAAAAAGGAAGAAAGTTTATTGTTGTTTCCGAGCAGAATTTGAACAACGGCAATGTTGAAGGTATTCCTGTGAGATTTGAATCCGTACAAAAAGAATATCTTACATACGATAAAAAACCCTCAAAAATAGTGTTTAAAGGAAAAATAGAAAAAACACACAAGCCAAGAATGATGGGTAAAAGCGGCACGGTAAAGATTGCACTTGAAAAAATAACCGTTGACTCCATTACATACCCTGTAACAGCGCTCATATCTAAAATAGACAACAAAAAGGTGTTTTTCAACACAATCGGAGCATCTCCTTGTTATCTGTCCAATCTCGCAGATGCAGCAAACAACGGCGTTATCCATTCAACTTTAAAGGACCCTTGCGGAGGCACCACGTGTACAACAAACACTTATACAAAACCTCTTGTATTTTTAGGCGCTGCAGCACTTCAATTAGCAGATCTGATGTTATCACCATTTGTTGCAGTTACGAGAAAAGGCAATGATGTCGATATTCCGCTTAATACTTATTTTGAAATTAAATTGGATAAGGATTTATACGTTTTAAATATTTGATAAAAAAATATTATCGACATGTTTATATAAAAAAGAGCGTGTGAAAAAACTCTGCCTTCTTTTATTTTGTACTTAATACAAAATATACAAAGGGGAAGAGAGTTGATACTTTTCGGCAAAAAGCAATATAAGTCAAAAAGTCTTGAAGAGCTTATACATCTTGCACAGCAAGATGACCTTGATGCTGTAGAAGAAATTGTCAAAAGAAATCAGGAAAATATCTATGCCTCTTTTTATTATCTGAGCAATAACTGTGAAGACATACTTGATCTTACACAAGAAGCACTGCTCAAAATGGCTCGCAATATAAAAAAACTAAAAGATGCAACAAAATTCAAAGCCTGGTTAAACCAGATAGTAACAAGGCTTTTTTATGACTACATAAGAAGCAAAAACAGAAAACTGAAAACAGTCCCTATAGACAAAAAAGACGATGAAGAACAAGACAGATTCAATGTTGCAGATGTGCCTTGCAAAGAATGCACACCTGAACAGTCAAGCCTGAACAGTGAGCTTAACTGCATAATAGAACGTTCTATACACAAACTTCCGGATTCTTTCCGTCTTGCAATAGTACTAAGAGAGTTTCAGGGCTTAAGTTATGAAGAAATTGCAGAAATTACCAATACAAATGTAGGCACAGTTAAATCACGTATTGCAAGGGCAAGAAACAAGCTTCAGGAAGAATTAAAAGCTTACATTGCATAAATAACGGAAATCGAGGGAAAAATGGCCAACACAGCGGTTTGCAAAAAAGTATCATCAATGTTGTCTTTGTATATAGACAATAAAGTCTCGTATCAGGAAAGAGCTTTTATAGAAGACCACCTCTCCAATTGTGAAGAATGCTACAAAAAATACATATATTTAAAATCTCTGATAAAAAACTTAAAAGATTCTTATAAACAGGTTCTTGAGCTGGCACAAAAAAAACAAAAACAGGCCACATTCAGCATAAGAGAACATGAAAAATTTGTGGAGAATCTTTCTCCTTATGTGGATAACGAGCTCAATGCACAGGAGTGTTTTGAATTCAGAAAATATTTAATGAAATCAAAAGCAGCGCAAAAAGAGCTAAAAAACACTTATATTATGCAAAAAGAGCTGCGTAATGCATTTGATAAAGCAAAGAAAAAAAGAAACGCTGATTTAACTAGAAACGTCATGAACTCACTTAAGGAACAAGACCACAAATGGTATCAACTCAATCATCACAGTGAGATACTAAACAGTATTTTCACAATGAAAACAGCCAAAATCGCAATACTGGCAGGTCTTGTCATGCTGGGTGCATATGAGTATAAGGAAATAAGCCTCCACGAAAAACCTGAAGAACAACAGGTTTATGTTGATCAGCAAAATACCAATATACCCAAAGACGTATATTCAAAAGAAAACAGCATTGAATTATTCAACAAATTTAATCACTAAATCTAAAGCGGATTAACGCAATAATAGCGTGGATACCATCTTTCCAGGTGATTTTTTTGCCTTCATTGTATTCTCTTCCATAATACGAAATAGGAAGCTCATAGAGTCTTGCTTTTTTCTTTAATATCTTAGCTGTGATTTCAGGTTCAAAATCAAATCTGTCGGATTTGATTTGAATACCTTCAAGAAAACTTGTTCTAAAAGCTTTATAGCAGGTTTCCATATCAGTAAGAGTAGCACCGTATAGGACATTTGTGGTAAATGTCAAAAGCTTGTTGCCAAGAAGATGGGTAAACATAAATGACCTTGAAGGTTTGGCGCCAGTAAGCCTTGAGCCGTAAACAACATCAGCTTTGTCTTCCACAATAAGCTTCACTAAATCTTGATAATCAGCAGGGTCATACTCAAGATCCGCATCCTGTATAACCATGATGTCTCCTGTTATGTGAGCCAGGCCTGTTCTGATGGCTGCACCTTTTCCCTGGTTTTTGTCGTGATAAAACACTTTATATTTGCTCTCAAGCTCTTTGAGATGTTCTCTTGTGCCGTCAGTTGACATATCATCTACAAGTATAATTTCTTTTTCCAATCCGCAAAATGGAGCGTTTTCTATTTTTTCCAGTATTGTATCCAGCGTATTTATTTCATTAAAAACAGGTACAATAATACTAACTTTATTCATATAAATCCCCGATATTTATCCATTGTTATTTATCATTTACAAAAAATATTGTATAATTAAATAAAGATTATGTTAAGGGTTTTATATGGAAGATTTTATAAAGTCAGTATGCGTTGAAGATATTAACCATGCACAAAGTACTATGTTTTCGCTCTTTAAGACACTTGAAACAGCAAGCCTTGGAAGTTTGACTGCAAAAGCAGAAATGATTCATAATACGTTTTTGCTTAACAAATCTTATGAGTTTATTGCTCAAAATCTATCTTTGTTAGCTGTTTTAAAGTACAAAGCAGACAAAAGCAATTATAAAATAGCATTGAATATGCTGGACGACGCAAAATTCCTTGCAGAAAACTCTCAAAACAAAAACGCCATCAAGACAAATCTTTTTTGCTGGGCATACATTTATTTTTCGGAAAAAAATTATTCCCAGGCACTGACTGTACTAAAACAGGCACGCAGTATACAAAGTGACAACACTATTATAAATATCAAAGTTATGGATTTAATCGGAAGAATTGATTCCATGGAATTGGATCACAGCGAAATAACTTTGGATACCGATATTGAAAAGCCGCTTGTTGCATTGCTCAACGTAGCAAGAACCCTTGCTGCAGAAACAAGCCTTGAGCTGCTTTTAAAAACTGTTGCACAAGAAATAAAAAAAGTGCTCGATGCAGATAGATGCACTGTTTTTCTACTTGATAAAAATAAAAATGAGCTTGTATCAAAAATTGCACTGGGTATGGGCACACAGGAACTACGTTTTCCTGCAGATAAAGGTTTGGCCGGTTATGTTGCTCAATCAGGCGAAATAATAAATATCAAAGATGCATACAGCGACTCAAGGTTTAACCAGGAAATTGACAAAGAAACAGGATACAAAACACAGACAATACTTTGTATGCCTATATGGAACATGAAACACGAAATATTGGGTGTATTTCAGGTTCTAAACAAAAACAACGCTGTTTTTACAAAAGAAGACGAAGAAATTCTTATTGCAATAGGCTCAAGTGCCGGTATTGCAATTGAAAACGCAAGACTATTTGAGTCACAACAGCTGATGATTAACCAGCAAAAAGAACTTTTCAAAAACTTTGTAGACACGCTTGCAGCTTCTATTGATGCAAGAGATAAAATCACAGCCGGCCACTCAAACCGTGTAAAAATGTATTCAGAATTAATTTGCGAAGTAATGGACACCGATGAAAAAACAAAAGCCAACATTATACACGCTGCAATTTTACACGATATAGGCAAAATAGGCATACGTGACGCGGTGCTTCAAAAAGACGGCAAGTTAACAGACGACGAGTACAAACATATTCAGGAACACGTAAAAATAACATATGACATACTCAACCGAGTATATATTTCAGAAGAGTTTAAAGAAGTAGCAGAAATTGCCTCAAGCCACCATGAAAAATACGACGGAACAGGATATTTCAGAAAATTAAAAGGCGAAGAAATCCACTTTGGCGGCAGAGTGCTGGCTGTTAGTGATGTATTTGACGCTATTACATCAAAAAGACATTACCGTGACAAAATGCCCATCAAAAATGCCCTGGATATTATCAAATCAGGTTCCTGGAAACATTTTGACGGTAATATTGTGGAAGCATTTTTCAAAATCAAACTCGACAGGCTTGTTGATGTATTCTTAAGCGAGGTAGACTCTGTTTTATACAACAACGAAGACAGAGAAATATTATCAAAGTTTGATGTAGAATATCTTTACAACCTGCTTGATGCAGATGAACAAAACTATTCAGATTCCGACAGGTCTCTGGTAGAATTATTTAACAGATACTATAATTGTAAGGCAGGTAATTAATTATTTTATGATTAAAAAATTTATAACAACAGCAGTAATTTTAGCAAGCTCTACAGCCTGTGTTTGTTTTGCACAAGGCCCTGATAAAAATATAATAAAAACACCTGTTTCCACGTTTAATCAGGAGAACCTCAAAGTCATAAAAAACAACGAACTTACAAATGACTTTTTAAGAATAATAACGTTCTCGCAAAACAGTAACACACAAAACACTGCATCTATTGATTATTCTAAAAAATATGCTGATGCAAATGAAAAATTTACACAGGGTAATATAACATCCGCATACAAAGACTACAAAATTGTGCTGGCCGGCTCACAAACAGAAGACTTTGTTAACCTTGGCCTTGCATACAAGTTTGCAAATATTGGGTTGTTCTCACTTGCACAGGAAGCAATCAACAACATACAAGACAGAGAAACCTACAACCACCAGATACAGCTGATAAAATCCAAACTCTTCCCACAGGTAGTACTTTCTTACGATGACGAAATACTCCTTGCACAAAATTATACGGAAATTTATTACAACAATCTGGCGTTTGAAGTTGCACGTGATATGAACAAAATGCCAGACAGACTCAAGCGCTCTGATTACGCTCATTACATACTTTCACAGGCTTATTACAACATAAAAGAATACTCGAAAGCCATTAATGAAATAAACAAAGCTCTGTCAATAAACCCTGACAATGCAAATTATGTAAAATACAAAGCTCAAATTTTTTGCGAAACAAACAAACTGTCTGACGCAATCAAAACCCTGGACAACCTTTTGAGTCAGGATATTAACATTCTGGATTACAGAAAAGATCTTGAGGGTTTAAGGTATTACACACTGGCAAAAGCTGCAAAAGACCGTGCAAAATCCAGATATTATCTGGCTCATTATTTTATGCAAACAGGTGACTCTCAAAGAGCTATAAAAGAACTCAATCAGAATATTTCCGCAAACAAAAAAGATGTCGATTCAATGACACTGCTTGCAGATATTTATTTCAAACAAAATAAACTTGCAGACTCAATGGACATGTATGAAAGAGCCTATAAAATCAAAAAAAATAATCCACAAACACTTATGGGCATTGCCAATATGTATATGTTCAAAAAAGATTATAAAAATGCAGTAGATTTTTATATAAAGGCAGCAAAAAAAGACAAAAACAATACAACTGCTCTAATCAATGCTTCTTTATGCTACAAAATGCTTGATATGACAGACAAATCTGTTGAATATGCAAACAAAGTGCTTGCAAAAGAAAATCTTAGTGCAGATATTTATTATACTGCCTCAAAAATTGACGAAATAAAAAACATACAATATTTGAAAAAAGCTGTGTCTCTTGACCCGATGATGACAGACGCCTGGCTGGACCTTGCAGATATTGCCATCAAAAATAACCGTTTGGAACTTGCAAGGACATATCTCAAGCCCGTAAAATACGTTAACAGCAAAGACCACAGATATTACTATCTGGCAGGTCTTATACAAAAACAACAGGGAAACAAAGAGGCTGCACAGAGTAATTTTAAAAAATCGTTAGAAATAAATCCTTTCTTTGTTGAAGCGTCAAAAGAATTGAGCTCACAGTTATAAAGAAATAAAGGCAATAATGGCAAAATACAATATCCTTATAGTAGAAGACCATGCTCTTACAAGGTTTGGCTTAAAAACAGCTTTTGAATCAGCAGACTGCCTGGCTGAAATATATGAAGCGTCTAAAGCACAAACCGGTATAGATATTGTAGAAAAAGAAAACATTGATGTTGTAATAATGGATCTGGGGCTGCCTGATATGAACGGTATTGAAGCAGCTAAAATCATTAAACAAAAACATCCGGAAATAAAAGTAATTATACTTTCTTCACACGAACAGCAAGAGGATGTGATAAAATCCGTAAAAGCCGGTGCTTCTGCCTATTGCACAAAAGATGTTGCCCCTGACAAACTAATCAGCATTGTAGAATCTGTTATTAAAGGTGCAGCGTGGTTTGATCCCAAAGTAGCAGGTTATGTGCTCAATGCAGCTTTTGCTTATGAAAAAGAAGACAAAAACCCGCCTGATACTGATGCAAAACAAGAAAAAACCGCAGACACAAACCTGACTACCAGAGAAAAACAGGTGCTGGCTCTGATTGTAGAAGGATTTTCCAACAGCGATATAGCAAAAAAGCTTGACGTAAGTGTTAACACGACAAAAGCACATGTCTGCAATATTTTGCAAAAACTTTCCGTGAGTGACAGGACCCAGGCTGCAATAAAAGCCATCAAAGACCATATTATATAATCTAAATAGATGAATTTCGAGTGCTTTTAATTGATAAATAATAACTTATCAATTAAAATTACAACTAAAGTATAAGAAGAAAGAATAAAAAAATGGTTGCTATAGCTAAAATCTTAATTATAGATGATAGTCCCAAATACCTTGCAGATGCATTGCCTTTGTACGGATATGAGGTTGATGTTGCTACAGACGGTATGCAGGGTCTGAAAAAGCTTACATCAGAAAACAGCGACTATGATATGGTGCTGCTTGATGTAATGATGCCCAATATGGATGGCTGGGAAACATTGAAAGCAATAAGAGTAAATAAAAGGCTTGAAAATATCCCGGTAATTATGATTACTGCACTTAACGAAGAACAAAAAGAAATCTCAGGACTCAAATTCGGTGCGGATGATTATGTTGTGAAACCCTTTATTCTTCCTAACTTACTAGCAAGAATTGAAGCACTTTTAAGACGTTCTACCTGGCAAAAAGAAAAAGTCAGCAATGTGGATTTAAAATTTGTGCAAGAAGGTGAAATAGAACCTCTTACGGCAAGAGAAAAAGAAATCTTAAAAATGGTTTCTCAAGGTGCAAGCAACAATGATATTGCACAAAAACTCTTTGTAAGAGAAGTTACCGTAAAAACGCACCTTAACAGCATTTTCAAAAAACTCAAAGTAAAAAACAGAACCCAGGCTGTTTTATTAGCTATGCAAATGCGTATAATAGAGGATTAAATAATATCAAATACGGGTATTATAAAAAAATAACAGTCAGCTAAGGAGAAGCGTAATGGCAGATTATTCAAAAGAAGAAATTTTTGATCTTATTGTAAAAAATTCTCAAGAATATGAAGAATACAAAAAAGACCACGAAGAGCTTGATTTGAGCGAGCTGGATTTTTCAAATTTGTCATTGGAAAATGTTGACCTTTCAGACGCTGATCTGTCAGGCTGCTGTTTTAGCGAATCTACTTTTACAGAAGTAAATTTTTCTAACACAGATTTAACATCAGCTGATTTTTCAAGAGCAAATCTTGTTGAATGTAATTTTTCAGGTGCACTCTTAAACGGAACCGACTACAGCTATGCAACTGCAAGCTACTGTAATTTTACCGATGCTGACATGGCGGGTGCAGTTTTTAACGAAAGTAATCTTGAAAATTCTGATTTTTCAGCGGCAGAAAATATGGAAGCCGTAAGATTTGATGAATCTACAATCTGGCCTGATACAGATTTGCTGCCTGAAGATTTTGACACAACATACACCCGCGATTTGTCATCACTCGAAGACGATGATGACCATGCATCAGCTGATTATTAGTTAAAGTTTTAGTTTTTTAATGGTATGTTCTGCTGTCAGTTTTGCTGAAGCAGGGTTTTGGCCTGTGATTAAATTTTCGTCAACAACCACATGCTCTGACCAGGGAGCAGCGTCTTCAAACAGAGCACCGAGCTGTCTGAGCTTTGACTCTAACAAAAATGGCACCATTTTGTCTTTTTTTATAATTTTTTCTTCTTCATTTGTAAAAGAAGTAAGCCTCATTCCTTTAACAATAGGTTCATTTGTTTCGGTCTTTGCATTTATCAACCCCGCAGGCCCGTGGCACAATGCTACAACAGGTTTATGAGTGTTGTAAAAATACGACACTATTTCACCTAAAAGTTCATTTTGAGCAAGGTCAAACATTGGACCGTGGCCGCCCGGTATGAATATTGCATCATACGTTTTGTAATCTACTTCATCCAGTTTTTTTGTATTATCCAGATATTTTTTTGTGTAGTCCCATTCAGTAGGATTTTTGCATTCCAGGCTGTTTTCATCTATAGGTGCCACTCCGCCGAGAGGGCTGGCAACCGTAACCTCATAGCCTTCATCTTGAAAGGCATAATAAGGTACGGCAAATTCTTCCAGCCAGACCCCTGTTTTATGCAAATCACCCGAATCGGATGTATTAGTAACTACAATCAGTATTTTTTTTGTCTTTTCCATATCTTTCTCCATTAATGTCCTGATGAAAAAACCATATCTTAAATATCGCGTCGTTACATTGGAAAAAAGCAGTACAATAAAAAACTGCCTGATATGATTATAATCAGACAGTTTTTATTATTATTTATCGTAATTATGCTTTCAATGAGCCGTCAGACAAATATTCCGTTATTTTTTTAGTTCCGTCATCTAAAAACTCTGTTACTTTTTTAGAGCCGTCTTCTCTAATAAGTGTCAGATTTTTCAATTTTGGTGAATTTACTCCGGCGCTAAGGTCATAAACCTTTTCCTGTTTTATTCCTTTTCCAAAGTACTGTGTTACGGTACGGATTTTATCTTTCATATTATCAACAGTTTTATCAATCATTTGTCCAAAAGCAGAGCGTGTAGTTGTCGGATGTTCTACATACATTCCTCCATCACTATATGAATGCACATCCTTTCCGGATGTTCTTGCCTTATTTACCATTTGTCTTCTGTGAGCAGCTAACATTTCAGGAGTTTGTATTGAAGAGTAGACTTCTTTATTTTTACGTTTTGTATCAATTACTCTTACTTTTCTTGTTCCGTCTTCTAATCCTTCAACTTCTTTGAAAATTTTTCCTTCCTTTAAGAAGACTTCTTTGTCTGTTTGGTTTTTTCCGTATGTATAAATACTATTTACACTGCCATCTTTATTTAATTCAATCTCTTTAACAGTGCCGTTTATATAATTAGTTTCTCTGGTGTTGTTATATGAGTTCTCAATACGTTTTTCTAAAATTCCGTCTTTTGTATAATAAGTTGTTGAGCCAGAGCCTCCTTTTGTTTTCATAACTCCTGAAGGGTAAAACGTTGTTGTATGCCCCATTTTATCAACTACTTTAGATTTTTGGCCGTTTGGATAGTAGCTTGTAAAAGATGCAACTGCTCCGTCTTTATTATATTCAATTACCTGCTTTGTTTGGCCGTTTGCATAGTTTTCAACATATTGTAAAGGCTTTCCTGTTTCTTTATCAAAAACTTTAATAGACTTTCTGTATCCGTTTGGATAAAACTCAACAATATCCTCTATCTTTTTCGCACCCGTTTCAGCAGCTTTCTTTGCCGGAGTTTTAAGGGCAGTATCAGCTTTTTGGGCTATTGATTCGGTTTCTTTTTTCATTTTGCCTGCTGCATCATCAGAAGCTTTGGGGGCTTCTTTGATTACTTCTTTAATAATTTCTTTTGTTTTTGCACTATTTTTGCCAATTACAAAAGCAGCACCCGCTGCGGCAAGTGCAGCAAGAGACAGAGCAATTACTTTTGTATTATCTTTATCAGATTTTACAAATTGTTTTTGTTTAACAGTTGATTTTTCATCATTTGATGAAGTCTTAAAATTAAGAGGCATTTGTGCCTGAACTTTTGATACTTCCATGTTTTCCTTTTTCCTTTTTACTTACTGTGACCTATATTCATGAAAATACAAAAGTTAAATTAATTGCTATACGCATAATCCAGCCTCATCTATCCTATCCTATCCTATCCTATTAGACATTATGAGCGGTTTTCAGCCATTTTAAATTCAACTTTACAAACCGTTACAAACTAAATACAACGAATATATGATGTGAAAACAGCGTCTGATTCTTAAGATTACTATAGGGGAAATTGTAAGATTAAGGGACAGTATTTTGCAGTTAAGGGAAGAGGAAGAAACAGTAACATCAGAGTTTTCCGGTCAGTTAAAAAACACTTTTAACTGGTTTGATACCAATTTTACAAAAATTCTGGAAGACACATTTTGCGAATTCTGGAATGAAAATGCTGACGTAAAACTGGTCTGTGTCAGTGAAAACACCAATATTCTTGCAGAAAGAGAAGAGTTTTTTGTTACACAAATAAGATTAAACAAAGAGCTTTCAGTTTTTATCAGGCTGTCAAAAAATATTGTCAAAAATCTGTTAGAAAACATTCTGGGCCCTAACGGAAGAAACTTCAACATAGAAAAACTCACAGAACTTGAAGCAAAAATTCTGACAGGATTTGACGATTTTTTATACAAAAATTTCAGCCATCTGATAAAATCAGGCGATGCTCTTCCTGTTAACAACACAAACTATAACGAAGCAAATCTTACATTTTTTCTTAAAACAAAGACAAAAACTATCGGAAAACTTGTAATAAAAATTCCCGTAGTTGCAATTGAACCTGAAACAACCCCGTTGGCAGAGGAATCTTTCAGCATAACAGATTTTCTCAACAGCACTGCCGAAGTAAAACTGAATGTAGGTTACACACGAATCCGCCTGAACGAGCTCAAGCATCTTGAAAAAGATGACATCGTTATGTTGGAGCACAGCAAATCAAACAAAATGGTTTTGACTTACAACAATTACTCAACAGAAATCAAAGTAGTGCCAAACCCTGCGATTATGATTGATTATGACAATTTTGACGACAACGGGAACAACCCGAAAGGAGATAATACAATGACAAGCCCTGATATATACAATATGTGGGACACAATACAGGTTGATATTGGAGCCGAGTTTGAAAAAGTTAAACTAACTCTTGGTGAACTCAAACAAATCTCTGAAGGTCTGGTTGTGGACATTGGCTCTGTTTATGACAACAGAATAGATTTGAAAGTAGAAGATAAAATTGTTGCCTCGGGTGAATTAATCATTATAAATGACAGGTACGGGGTAAAAATCAATCAGATATTTACAGAAGAAAAAAATCAAGCTTCTGACAATGCAGAGTATGCTCAGGAACATCCGCAGCAGCAACAGATAGAAGAAATGCTCGACGAGCCTGAATATACTCAAGACGAGCTTGAAGCACCGCATGTACAAGAAGATACGGATACAAGCGTAAATGAAGAAGATTTTGACTACAGTGATTTTGACGTTGATGACGAAGATCTGTAAGAAAATTAAGGGAACAGTTTATGGGAACATATCTAATTAACTTTTTAGTTTATTCAATGGCAATGGTAGGATTGTTGTTTGTTTGTCTTATGGTTTACAAAAAAACAATGGTAAACAACAGATGCTCGAAAAACAAAAATGAGCTGGATATTGAAAATGCACTCAATCTTTCACCAAGAAAAACTATATACATTGTAAAAGCCGGAAACGAAAAGTTTTTGATTGCTTCGGATGCTGAAAGAACAACTTTTCTTGCAAAGCTAGATGCATCAGGTAAAGCACCGGCAATGCAGGCTTATACACCTCAGACAATCACACCGGCTGCAGTAAAACCTGTACAAAAAGAAGACACAGGAGTTGATTATTCTGAGGTAATGAATGCGATAAAATCCACACAAAAAAGACAGCCTGTGATGAAAGAAATGCTAAGAAAGCTGGAACACAGCGCTATGGAAGAATCCAAACAGGGTAAAAATTAAGGAACAAAATATGGAAAGTGTTTTAAAAGACTTAAATCCGGTTTTACAGATGCTGCTGGTGATGTCAGTATTTTCAATGCTGCCGTTCTTTTTCACCTGTATGACCAGTTTTTTACGTTATGCAATTGTTTTTTCTATGTTAAAACAGGCACTTGGTACACAGCAGGTTCCTCCGGGAATGGTTCTTGTCGGATTATCAATTATTTTGACAATTTATACAATGAGTCCGGTATTTACCAAAATGTGGGACATGGGCTCTGTACCGTATCAGAAAAACGGAGATATTGTAGCTGCAATGACAGAAGGCTCGAAGCCTTTGAAAGAATTTATGATGAAGCAGACAAGACAGTCTGACATGACATTTTTTATACAGCTTTCAGGCGCCCCAAAGCCCAAAACACCTGACGACATAACAATATGGCAGGTTGCTCCGGCTTATATCATAAGCGAGCTGAAAACAGCATTTGAAATAGGTTTTGTAATCTATGTTCCGTTTATTGTGCTGGACCTTGTTGTTGCAAACGTATTGCTGGCACTTGGTATGTTCATGCTGTCGCCGACAATTATATCACTTCCGTTTAAGCTGTTGATATTTATCGCTGTTGACGGATGGAGCATGATAGTACACGGGCTTGTCACCAGTTTTAACTAAAAAAGGATAAAAGCTTATGGAAATGTTAATGGAATATATGGGCAAAGGTCTCATCACAATGCTTATGATATCAATGCCGTGCGTGTTGGTTGCGGCAGGTGTAGGTCTTGTTGTGGGTATTTTGCAGGCCGTAACACAGGTTCAAGAACAAACAATTGCTGCAGCGCCAAAGATTCTTGCTGTGTTTCTTGTGTTAATGATTATGGGTATGGGATACATCAAACTCTTAACAAACCTTTTAACAGAAGGATTTCAGCTTGCTTTCAACCAGATTCCGGCAGCAGACAGTTTTGTACTTTCATCAAACTACCACAAATACACAAGACCCTTTGATGCAGAATTTAAACAGGGCGCTGGAAGGTTTGATAAACAGGAAATCGGTGATATTATGAGAAATCCCGGCAAAATTCCTTTTATTGATTACAATTCAAAAACAAAGCATTACCCATCGGACAGAATGCCCAATCCAACGCCTAACCTGATTGAGCGCAACGCTATAATGAACAGATAAAAAAGATTGTGAGGCAGGCAGATGAAAAAATTTATTTTATTATTGACAATGGTTCTATTTTCACAACTATTTATCAATGCAAATGCAAAAGAACCTGACAAAACAATAAATTTGCACACTGACGGTGCTTACATATTGCTGCTTAATACAAGACCTATTGAAATGACCATAAGCAATCCTCAGATAATTAATGCAGAAGTTACAACGGAAATTTACTCACAAGACTCGCAAATTGTCATAAAAACATTAACCGAAGGAATTGCTTATATCAATTATAAGCTGAAAAATACTCCACAAACTATCAAAGTGCTTGTAGACAACAACGCGCCTGTTGATAAAGATGTAATTGAAATAGACAAAGTAAAGGGATAATTAAGTAAATGATTGACGCAGTCTTACAATCTTTTCCAAAATATTTTCCCGAAATCAACAATGCACTTGGTGCGGGCATTTTTATTTTTGCGCGTGTACTCGGTTTTGTAAGATTTGCGCCGGTATTAAATAGAAAAGAAATCCCCGGTATGATTAAGATTTCTTTTGCTCTTATTCTTACCATCATTTTGACAATGACAGTGGAAACAGGTCCGGCCCCCAAGGGGACATCTCTTATTCTCGGCATAATATTAAACATTGCCGGAGGGATGATGATAGGTTTTATTGCAAACTGCATAGTCTCTGCAATAGCTGCTGCAGGGGATATGATTAACATGCAGATGGGTCTTTCTTCCGCAATGGTTTTGGACCCCACAGCAGGAGCTCAGGTGTCCATTCTCGGTAATTTTTTCGGGCTGCTTGCAGTTATACTGTTTATTGATGTTGGCGGGGTATACTGGCTTGTAAACGCTTTACACAGAAGTTTTGAGATATTTCCTGTTTACGCAACAGCCATACCAATGGACAGGCTGATAAATAAAGAATACCTTGTAACAATCACATCCAACGTTTTGTATATAGGCTTGCAGATTGCATCTCCGGTTTTGCTGGCCACTCTCGGTCAGGATTTGATTCTGGGCATAATATCAAAAACCGCACCACAGGTTAACGTGTTTCAATTGAGCTTCCTTTTCAAACCCGTACTCGGTGCTGCAATACTGTTATGGATTATGCCGATTATTGTTAATGTAATAAACGATTATTTCATATCTTTTGCAAAGATATTTTAGGCTGTTTTAAACGACCATTGCCGCCAATACTGCTGCTCTCTGTATGAATATTTTTTCATCTCAAATTCAAAATACTCTTTTGGCCTGAATGGTCTTCTTAAAAGTTTCATGCCCGCTTCTTTTGGAGTTTTGTCTGCTTTAAACTGGTTGCACTCCTTGCAGCAGGTAACAATATTTTCCCATATATCAGGGCCGAACCTTGATTTAGGATACACATGGTCAAGGGTCAAATCACTTGCGCGGAATTTTTTGCCGCAATACTGACAGGTATATTCGTCTCTGACAAAAACGTTTTCCCGACAAAAAGGCAGTTCCTTATACGGAACTGCCACGTCATAGTTAAGCCTGATAACTTTAGGAATTTGTGTATTATCAATACTCAAATAATCCTCTATATTTCGGATACTTTTTGCACATTGAGCTTTACCTTTTAACAACAAACGCAAGGCACGCTTCCAGCTGCAAATCCGAAGCGGTTCGTTTTTATAATCCAATAAAAGCACCCTGCTGAAATCCCGGTTACCTGTGTTGTCCATTTTCGGCTCACTTCTTTGTTGTTACATTTGTAGTATAACATATTTTTATAAAAAAAATAAGTGTATGTTTCTGATTTGTTAACATATATTAACGCCACTTTGGCACGTGTTATTTGTGTTTTGATTGATTAAGAATTAAAATAATATTTATGAACAAAGCAGCTATTGCACTGGGTTATATATTGGTGGTTCTTGGAGCAGTTTCAATGATTGCACCGTTTTTGTGGATGGCAGCTGTTTCTTTTATGACAGATTCTCAAATTTTTTCTTTTCCGCCAGGGTTCATTCCTCACCCGTTTACTTTTGCAAATTATGCAAATATATTTGAAAAACTTCCTGTTACAAGGTTTTTTTTAAACAGTCTTTTTGTCGCTTTAATAACAACTTTTTTTCAGGTTCTTTTTTCGGCAATGGCCGGATTTGCTTTTGCCAGAGGCAGTTTTAGGCACAAAGATTTATTATTTTTTATGTTTCTTGTGACAATGATGATTCCGCCTCAGGTAAACATTATTCCTTTATTTTTTCTTATGAGAGAATTACACCTCATAGACACATATCAGGCTTTGATTTTGCCGGGCGTATTCGGAGGTTTTGGCGTATTTTTGATGAGACAATGGTTCAAGAGCATGTCATCAGAAATTGAAGATGCTGCAAAAATTGACGGGTGCAACATGTTGCAAACGTTTTTTAAGATAGCTTTGCCATTATCACTCAGTGCCCTTGTAACCCTTGCCCTGTTCACGTTTATAACCACATGGAACAGTTTTATGTGGCCTTTAATCGTGACAAATTCTCCCGAAATAACCACCCTTCCGGTGGCATTATCAGCATTCAAAAGCAGCTTCCGCGAGACCGTCTTGTGGGGCGATTTAACAGCTTGTTCAATAGTTTTATCCCTACCTGTGACAGCTGTTTTCCTGCTTGGTAAGAAGTATTTTATAAGTGACATGTTATCTGGAGGAATAAAAGAATAAAATTAATCAAAATTATCATCCATGTGGGTAATTCTTATTTGTGTAAAAACGATTTACTATGAACATCCACCCTAAAAAGAAGACAAGCTAATGGAAAAGACCGAAGGTAAAATTTTAATAGTTGACGATAATTCTTTAAACGCAGAATTGCTGGCAGAAACACTTGCACCTCTGAATTATGAAATGGTTGTATACTCTAATCCTGTCAAAGCACTTGAGGATTTAAAAAACACCAAGATTGATTTAGTGCTTACAGATGTTGTTATGCCTGCTATGGATGGGTTTTTCTTTGCAGAACAATTTTTAAAGCAGCATCCAAACACTCCTGTTATTTATATCAGCAGCCATTTTGAAAATGAGAACAAAATAAAAAGCTACAATCTTGGCTCTTATACTTATATTGAAAAACCTTTTGATGTAAAAACAACAAGAGCGCAGGTTCAAAGTGTTTTGAATCTAAAAAAAGTTCAAGACGAGCTGCTGAAAAAAAATCAAAAGCTGGATATAATTTTTGAATTTTCTAAAAGTGAAATAATCATCACAGATTTGAATTTTGATATCACATCTCAAAACAATGTAATCTTAGACAAAGCAAAATATAATGGTAAAAATTTCTTCGAAATTTTAGCAATGCACAAAAATGACGAAGCAATAACTCTTTTGAAAAATTTTATTAAAAGCAAAAAATCTCATACTTCTTTCAGATTTATTATCGACAATGATATTTATACAAAAACAGATATTTCAAAAATTTATTCCAACGAATGCCACACAGGTTATTTGATTCTTATCGAGAATAAAACTGAAGAAATAAAAAGAGAAGAACAGCGCGAAAATTTCATTGAAATGCTTACACACGATTTAAAAACTCCTGTCAGGGCAGAAAAAAGAGCGTTGGAGCTTTTGTATGACGGCAGTTTTGGTGAATTAAACAGCAACCAAAAAGATATCATCAAAGAAATTTTGAATTCATCAAGATACATGATGAGAATGACTGACAATATACTTGCAAGATATAAGCTTGAAAGTGAAAATTATGCGCTTCATTTGACAACAAATTCGCTCAAGCAGACATTGCAAAACTGTATTGATGAAGTTTTGTACCTTTTTGAAGAAGGACAACAAACTCTTAAGGTCAACATAGATTTAGACAACGATGTATTTGAATATGACGAAAAAGAAATAAGTTTGGTACTCACAAATCTTATTGTAAACGCCTCTGAATATTCTCCAAAAAATGCATTGATAAACGTTAACATCAAAAAAGAAGGCCAGAACATAGTTATTTCAATAAAAGACAATGGTCCGGGAATATCTAAAAAAGAACAAATAAATATTTTTAAAGAGCATTCCTCAAAAGAAACCAGATTTAAAAAAGTAGGCTCCGGTTTTGGGCTGTTTATTGTAAAAAATATAATAGAAGCTCACAACGGCAGTGTGTGGATTGAATCTGAAGAAAACAAAGGCTGCGAAATTATTTTATCTCTGCCATGCACAAAAAATGCTTCTGTTCCCGTAAAAAATAATTAGACAATTTTTATTGGCACATCATAATAGATATAATTTTTCACCACCGATTTTTTTGAAAACTTGCCTGTCAGATAAGAGGCATTGAAAGCATTTTTTAAAACAAATTCTTTTTGTTTGTTTAAATATTCCTCATTTGTATAAATTTGCATATCTCTCATATTACTCGTCTCTTTGTGTTTAAACTCTTTGCTCTATGGCCTTAACACTTAAGAATATGCTATATTTATTGATAAAAAGCCTTGCTCTTTTATCTCATTTTGAGGATACTTATAAGAGGCTTTTAAATTTCAATTTAATTTAAAATCACTTTAGAGGAACAAAAGTTGGACTGGAAGAAAAAGTTAAAGTTTGTGTTTATAACATCTGCATTTGCGGTATTAATTTTAATTGTTCTGAGCAATGTTGTAAAAATGACACAGGTGTCTGAAAAAGATTTCAAAACTTACAGACAGGGACTGGAATATTTAAATAAAAAAGATTATGAAAATGCTTATTTTAATTTTTCTAATGTTTCAAGAACCTCTGCTATATATGAAATTGCCCTGTTAAGACAAGCCCTTTGCGCTGACGAGCTCAATGACTCACAAACAGCATCAAAAAAATTCCGTATGTTTATAGAAAAATATCCGGAATCAATGTTTGTACAAAAAGCTTATTATGCCCTTGCACAAAACTACTTTAGAGAAAAGGAATATACTAAGGCTGAAAAAACTTTTAATGACATAAAGAAAAATTTTAAAGACAGCGAATACAAAACAGCCTCAAACTATTATCTTGGCGTTATCTACAAACAAAAGGCAGAAGAAGATATCCAAAAAGATAATGAAAAAGAAGCATTTTCAAAAAAAATAAAAGCAAAAAATCATTTTATACAATATATAGAAGAAGCACCCGGCGGCAGGTTTGCTATGAGCTGTATTACAGAGATTAATCAGCTGAAAACCCCGCTTGATCAAAGGGACTATTTTGTAATCGGCCAGGCATATTACAAAAACGGTGCGCTTAAATCCGCGTTGGACAATTTTAATAAAGCATACATGTCCTCTTGCTGGGGGTATTTGAGCATCATTTATACCAAGCTGGGTGATTATAAAAAAGCATCGGAAATTTTTGATAACAACTATCCAAAATACTCACAAAACCTGGATGATGAGGCTCTTTATAAAACTATTGAAAACTACGCATCAATTTGTCCTCAAGGTCCAAAAGAAGGCTGGAATAAAGCGCTGGCTGCCGCTCAATCAAATAATGCCAAAGGTGAAGATTTTATCCTTTACAGGCTGACAAAATACGAAAATACCGAGGGAAAAAATCTTCTGTACACAAAAATTTATACAAAATTCCCTAACGGAAATTTTGCTTCAGATGCAGTTGCAAACCTGTTTTGGCAAGCATACATAAACAAACAATTTCAAGAAGCGCTTCGTCTTGGACAAATCCATGCAAGAGATTATCAAAACACTATTGCCGCACCAAAAGTTTTGTACTGGATGGGCAAGTTAACAACAAGGCTTGGCAACAAAGCCGAGGCAAAAGGTTTTTATCAAAAAATACTAGAAAAATACCCTGATGATTATTATGCGTTTAGGGCAAGCAAACAGCTTAGTTACTCATACCATTCTGGATGGCAAACAAAATCATCTCACAGGCTTGTGGAAAAATCACAGTACATACCTTTCCCTGCAAAGCATACAAGTATTTCTGATGACAGTTTAAAATTAATCACTACAATTTTAAAACTTAATGATTACAAGTTGCTTGGCGAAATAGATAAAGAAAATAAAGCAGTACAAAGCTGGCTAAATTACAGAGAAGGAAAATACGCAACCTCCGCATTGCTTGCAAGAGACGTTTTGAGCGAATATGAAACAAAACCGCCATTTTCTGACAGCATATACAAACTTGCCTATCAATTGCATTATCAAGACACAATAAACGACTATGCAAAATTCTACAGGCTCGACCCGTATCTTGTAACAGCGCTAATTAGAGAAGAAAGTTATTTTAATCACAAAGCAGGAAGTGCAGCAGGAGCAAGGGGCCTTATGCAGCTAATGCCCGCAACTGCAGCATATATTGCGCGAAGAAACGGCATAAGATACGCAGGTGCAGACTCTTTGTATAATCCAACCCTAAACATAGAACTTGGATGCGCATATCTGGATTATGCAAAAGAAAGGCTGCACGAAGATGATTTGCTTGCTGTAGCATCATACAATGGTGGCCCTAATGCGGTATTAAGCTGGAAAGACACTCTAAATTATAGAAATTTTGATGAATTTATAGAAAATATTCCATACCCTGAAACAAGAGACTATGTGAAAAAAGTATACAGAAGTTACTGGGTATATCTCAATGTTTACTAAAATTGCCTTACAGCATATATTCCAAATTTAAATTAAACGTTATAATAACCATATGCAAAAACTCGTTGAAATTAAAGATTTAAATATGTATTACCCGCTACAATCCGGGTTTACATTCAATGGTTTTGGTAACCCAAAACAATATCTGCGCGCATTAAACGGAATCAATCTTGATATATACAAAGGCGAAATTCTAGGCTTGGTGGGAGAGTCAGGCTGCGGAAAATCAACACTGGGCAAATCTGTTTTAAAACTGATAAATCCGGAAGGTTTTGTTTTTTTTGAAAACGAAAATGTGCTTGATTTGGACACAAAGCAATTGAAAAATTTTAGAAAAAAATCGCAAATGATTTTTCAAAACCCCTACTCGAGCCTCGACCCAAGAATGACAATATACCGTCTTTTAAGAGAACCTCTTGTTGTGCACGGAATAAGAGACAAACAGGAAATAAATACGAGAATCCACGAAATAATCAGTCTTGTGGGTTTAAGCGAAGAAGACCTAAAACGCTACCCGCACGAGTTTTCCGGCGGGCAAAGACAAAGAATAGCAATTGCAAGAGCTTTGATATTAAAACCACAATTCCTCGTTGCAGATGAGCCTGTTTCTGCGTTGGATGTGAGTATTCAAGCGCAGATTATTACTCTTTTAAAGGAGTTAAAAGACAAGCTCAATTTAACTATTCTTTTTATATCTCATGACCTTGGTGTAGTAAAATATTTATCTGACAGAATAGCTGTTATGTATCTGGGTGATATTGTGGAACTTGCCAAAGCTGATGAGCTGTTTAAAGATCCAAGACACCCTTACACACAGGCTCTTATATCAGCGGTGCCCTCTATCCACAAAAAACAAGGAGAAGAAATAAAACTCACAGGAGACCTTCCCTCACCTGTTAACCCGCCAAAGGCTTGCAAATTCCATACCAGATGCCATTATGCAAAAGATATTTGCTCTGACATAAAAATAGGAGAGCCTAAAATAATTAAAATTTCAGACTCTCACTATGTTAAATGTCATTTATACGATTAATGTCTACTTTGCATATTTCAAAAACTTTTGTTGTTTTGTATACATCATTTCTTCTTTGATTTTGAGTTTACCGCTTGCATCCGGTCCAATTACAAAATGTGCAGGGATTTTATAATCACTTGTTGATGGTTGTCTTTTGCAGGTGATTTTATAATCATTGCCTTGTTTTGTTATTTTTCTTTCTGTGTAGAAATTTTTGTATTTATTAATTTTTGCAAGGTTAGCACCGATTCTCATCTGGTTAAAATACTGTTTTGTATCAGCAGTAACAGTAGCAGTGGTGCCATCCGGTTTCATTACCACTCTTATGATTTTTGCATCAGGTGCATAAAAAGAGGTAATTGTATCACTGTATGAATTTGCAGCGCTAACGTAATTGTTGAAAAAGGACAATACCTGTTCCGGAGTAGTAGCTGCATTTGCGGCGGTCATTATACCTGTAATCAGCAAAGCTGTTAATAAACTCAATATTTTTTTCATTTATAAAAATCTCCTTCTCTCTTTTTTATTTAATAGTACACATATTATATAACGAAAACACCGCCTTAAAGTTCAAATAAAATTGAATATTTTGCAAAACAAAATAAGATTTCAAATTAATATACAGTTGGCAAAATTTTGTTAATTTCCGGAAACTTGAAGTAAGCTGTAAGCAGCACTCCAGGGGTTAGTGGATTTTGCCATATTTCTAACTCTTTTTAGTTTGTCTTTTTTCAATTTTTCCTGTTCTTTTTTTGCTTTTGCAAGTTTTTTAGCATCAGCATTTCTTATCTTTAAGTTCGCATAAATGAGATTGAGCGCCTGTTGATAAGAATCTGTTTTATAATTTGCTTTAACCTGTTCAGGATAATTATAGTTTGCGTAATCATAGATGTTCATAATTCTTTCTTCGCAAGACAAATCAGAATCCAACAAGCCTCCGTTTTTGGCAATATCGGATTTATAAACCACAGAAATTAAAGCAAGCGGGTTATATTTTGCGCTCATCATAAGATCAACTGCTGTTATATCAGCCTCTTTTTGATTATCTTTGCTTACCTTGCTTGATGAGATTGCCTTGAGCAAATCAACTGTTGCAGCACCTTTTTCTGATGATGTTGTGGGGTTGAAAGAAGAAATAGCACCGTTTAACAGTGATGATTTTGTATAGTGTCCGTTCACAAGGTGGCCGATTTCGTGTGCAACCACAGCAGCAAGTTCATTGTCATTTTCAACATATTTTAAATCACCTGAATATATGTAAACATATTGCGTTGTATTGGTATTAGATGCATTCATATCTACATTATCTGTCACTTTAAAGGTAACGGTTGAAGGCATTTTATTTGCTTTGATAATATTTTGGCCAATTGTATTTAAGTGGCTCACATTTTTGGTATCAAACCAGTTTGTTGAGGTATTGTAAGAAGCAGCAAAAGCACCGGCTGCACTCAATACAAAACACAATAAAATTCCGAATAACTTTTTCATATTTATACTCCCTTCTTTTGCATGTATATTATAACAAATAAAAAAGCGGTACCGTTAAGATACCGCTTTTTTTATTAAGAATATTAATTATTCTACAGTAAAGTCGGGAGCACCGAACATACCTTCAATTTCTTCCAAAATTGCGGAAGGTTTTCTGGCATTGTTCTTTTGTGCTGCTCTTCTTTGAGCTTCTTTATCTTTTTCTTCAGAAGCGTGAGTCAAGTGGTAGTAACCTGTACCGGCAGGAATTAATCTACCGATGATTACGTTTTCTTTAAGACCTCTTAACAAGTCTTTTTTACCATCTACAGCTGCTTCTGTAAGGATTCTTGTAGTTTCCTGGAAGGATGCTGCAGAGATAAAGCTTTCTGTGTTCAAAGAAGCTTTTGTGATACCGAGCAATACAGGTTCGTAAGTAGCGGGAGCGCCGCCGGCTTCTTCAACTGTTTGGTTTTCGATTTCAAGAGCTTGAATTTCAACCAATTCACCCGGTAAGAGTTTTGTATCGCCTGATTCAAGTACTTTAACTTTCTTAGTCATCTGACGAACAATGATTTCAACGTGTTTATCAGCAATTTCTACACCTTGAGAACGGTATACTCTTTGTACTTCATCTACAAGGTATTGTTGAGCGGCTTCGATACCGTTCAATCTGATAACGTCATGCGGGTTCAAAGGTCCGCTTGTTAACGGTTGACCTACGCTGATTTTTTGTTTGTCTTGAACAATGATGTTAGAGTCAATCGGGTATTTGATTTCTGTTCTGCCGTTTTCGTTAACGAGGTACAGTCTCGGTACATCGTCTTCGATTTCGATTTCAGCAACAGCGTCAAATTCGGCAAGAATAGCAGAATCTTTAGGTTTACGACCTTCTAACAATTCTTCTACTCTCGGAAGACCCTGTACGATGTCACCTGTTTTTTGTCTTTCAAATACAAGGTTGGCTAACATATCACCGCGCAGTACGAGAGAACCTGAATCAACCTGTAACATAGTACCGGGGCTGATTAAGTAAGGACGACCGATTCTTACTGTTACAGAATCTTTAGCTACTGCAACAACCTGACCTGATGTCGGAGTAGTTTCTCCACTTTCAGAGATAACACCGTCACGTCTTACAAAGTCACCTTCTTTAACAACCGGTTTAGTTTTCAGTTTGATTGTTTGTTCTACGTTGTCAGAGATAAGAAGCAATCTTCTTAAGTCTTCTTTGTCTGATTTAATGCTTGCAACACCGTCATTGATAGCAAGTACCTGAGTTTTTGCAACAGGTTCTTTAGGAGCAATAACCTGTCCGTTTTCAACAAGCAGTTCTGTTTGCAATGAAGCTTTATTTGTACCTTCAACTTCACGTCTTACGATTAAAGTTTCCAATACAACAACTTTAAGCTCGTTTTCGTTGATCATTTCAACCATACCTTTGAGGTGGCTCAAATAACCCTGCATTTGAAGAACAAGACTTGTTCTTGTCAATGTTGCACCGTCGAGGTTTCTTACTCTTGCACCGTCTTTGTACTGCAATTGAGTAACAGGAACGATGCTGATCGCTTCATCTGTGCTTTCGAATTCGATGCTTACAGATTTAGGCTGAATATCAAACTGCTGAACAGGTCTTACAAGGATTTGTACAGGTTTGTTAGCAATTGAATCATCATCAAGAGAAGTTACATCGATATCTTCGTCGAGGTCATCAATAGCAAGGCTGTCATCTTCTGATTCGAGAATAGTTACGATAGAAGTTTCTTTAGCTTTAATTTTGCCTGCGATAACAGTGCCTTTTTCAACAACTTCGCCTTCTTCCACTTTTAAGTCGCCGATTGATTCAAGTGTATGAATTTCGCCGGGTCTTACTATTACTTCGTGGATGATATCGTTAAATTCTTTGATTTCAACAATACCATCAATGTGTGTATAAAGGTCTTTAACAACCTCTGTACCTGCAGTAACAAAAGTATTATTTTCAACCATTTTTAAAGTAACGTCTTTATTAATCTGGTGAACTTCTTCAGGAATAAATACTACAGAGCCGGGTTTTGTGATGATTTGATTTTCATCTACTTCAATACCCATGTATCTGATTTCGCCTGAAGATTGAACGGAATATTCATCGTCGATTAACTCAGCAATAATCATTCCGTTTTCTACAGTTGTATCAGCAGGAGATTTAACAATGTATTTTTCGCCTGTAGAGTCAACTGTCCAGAATTGTTCTTTTTTAGTAGTTTCAAAAGTTGCGTTTGAAGGAGCAATAGAAGCAATAACAATTGTCAATTCTTTACCTTGAACAATTTTCTTGATCTTTTTACCTTCAAATTTAACTTCTTCAACAACGAGGTTTTCACCAACTCTTACCTCACCGCCGTGTTCTGATGAAATATGAGTTTCAGCGAGTTTTTCACCTGTTTTGATTTTCTGGCCGTCTTTAACAAGGATTTTAGAACCGCCGGGAAGGTTGTATACGTCACCGCCCAATACCCAAACAATACCGTTTTTGTTTGCAGTTCTTGAAACGTTGCCCTGTCTGTCTTTCTTTTCGTCAGCCACAAAATCTTCAAAGAATACTTCACCTGACAAATCAGAGTTGATATCCTTTGTAGCTTTTTCTGTCAAACGGCTGCCGTCACCTGATGAAGCAGGTTCGAATTCACAGATCGGATCGCCTTTTTTGAGTTGCATACCATTAACCACATACATTTTTGCACCTGTAGGGATATGGTATTTTCTAGTCATTTTAGCGCCTTTTAATTCGAGGTCGCCTTCTTGGATGTTAACCTGTACGATATCACCGTGACGTGTTCTCAATTCTTTTGTTTTTAATTTAGAAATGATTTCACCGTCAATATCAGCGTCAATGTGCTTCATGGCACCTGAACCTTTGAATACACCACCGGTGTGGAAGGTTCTCATTGTAAGCTGTGTACCGGGTTCACCGATTGATTGAGCTGCGATAATACCAATAGCTTCACCAACATCAACCATTTTTTGAGTAGTCATTGCCCAGCCGTAGCACTTGCGGCATACGCCGTATTCAAGAGCACATGTCAAAGCTGAACGAACTTTGAGCTCGTGAAGCTCGATTGAATCGATTTTTTTGATATCTTCTCTGTCCATTGTTGTGCCGGCAGGAACTACAACGTTTCCGTCAGCATCTTTAATGTCTTCAAAAATTGTTCTTCCAAGAAGTCTTTCTTTTAAAGGAGCAACAACTTTTTCACCATCTTTGATATCTGTCATTGTGATGAATTTTGTTGTATGACAGTCATCTTCTCTGATGATTACGTCTTGAGCAACGTCAACCAGACGTCTTGTCAAATAACCTGAGTCAGCTGTTTTCAACGCTGTATCTACAAGACCTTTACGTGCACCGTAAGAAGAAATGATGTATTCGGTAACTGACAAGCCTTCTTTAAAGTTTGATTTAATCGGCAAGTCGATGATTTGGCCTTGTGCGTCTGCCATCAAGCCACGCATACCAACCAGCTGTGATACCTGAGAAAGGTTACCTCTGGCTCCAGAGAATGCCATCATATATACCGGGTTCAATCTGTCGAAGTTTTCTACTACCTGTTCTGTTAATTTAGCTGTTGTTTCAGACCAGGTGTCAATAACTTTTGTATATCTTTCTACCTCTGTGATTTCACCTTTAAGGTAGCGGTTTGTAGATTTTTCGATTTCTGCTTCAGCTTCTGCCAAAAGCTCTTTTTTTACAGGAGGTACGCTCAAATCGCTGATTGAGATTGTTGTACCTGATAATGTAGCATATTTATAACCGAGGTTTTTCAAGCTGTTTGCGAGGTTAGCTGCTTTTGAGCCGCCGTACTCGAGGTAAACTTGAGCGAGAAGGTTATTCAATGCTTTTTTGTTCACAATCTGATTTATGAACTCCATTGTTTTTTTATTATGTTTTTGAATTAATGTATCCATTCTTTATACTTCCCTTTAGTTTGTATTTGTGTACTGCCAAGGTTTTGATTTATTTATCCTGAACTAGGCAAGAGCTTTTCTTACTGTTTCATTGAAGATGATTCTTCCAACAGTAGTTTCGATTCTTTCGCCTTTTTCATCTCTTACAACGATTTTGTCGTGAAGGTCTATAACTTTAGCTTCCAAAGCAGAGATTGCATCGGCAAAGCTGTAGAAGTAGCCTTTAATTTCATCGTTGCCGTCATGATTTTTCAAGATAGTCAGGTAATACATACCCAAAACCATATCCTGTGTAGGAGTGATGATAGGTTTACCTGTGGCAGGAGCGAGGATGTTGTTAGTAGCTAACATTAACATTCTTGCTTCTGTTTGAGCCTCAATTGACAGAGGTACGTGAACAGCCATCTGGTCACCGTCGAAGTCAGCGTTGAATGCTGTACAAACGAGCGGGTGAAGCTGGATTGCTCTACCTTCAACCAATTTAGGTTCAAACGCCTGAATACCCAGTCTGTGAAGTGTCGGGGCACGGTTAAGCATTACAGGGTGTCCGTCGATTACTTCTTCCAAGATATCCCAAACTACGGGTTCAGAACGTTCTATTTTCTTTTTAGCAGATTTGATGTTTTGTACCAAACCGCGTTCGATTAATTTATTAACAACAAAAGGTTTGAACAGCTCAATTGCCATTTCTTTAGGCAAACCGCACTGGTTCAACTCAAGGCTCGGGCCTACAACGATAACTGAACGGCCTGAGTAGTCAACACGTTTACCCAGCAAGTTTTGTCTGAAACGGCCCTGTTTACCTTCGATGATGTTTGATAATGATTTCAACGGTCTGTTGTTAGGACCGACAACAGTTCTGCCTCTTCTGCCGTTGTCGATAAGAGCATCAACAGCTTCTTGAAGCATACGTTTTTCGTTTCTTACGATGATTTCGGGAGCGCCCATCTCAAGCAATCTCAACAAACGATTGTTTCTGTTGATAACACGTCTGTAAAGGTCGTTTAAGTCAGATGTTGCAAAACGTCCGCCGTCCAATTGAACCATAGGTCTCAAGTCCGGAGGAGTAACAGGCAATACATCCATAATCATCCAGGTAGGTTCTGTATTTGAAGCAATTAATGATTCGATTAATCTTAATCTCTTAATTAATTTTGCTCTTTTTTGTACAGAGCCGCCTGCTTGAGCCAATTCGCCTCTGATTTCTTCAACGAGTTCTGTCATATTGATTTCGCCGAGAAGTTCTTTAATAGCTTCGGCACCGATACCAACTTTCAGAGCAGATTCTTCGTTTTCCATGATGAAGTCTTCGTATTCTTCTTCTGAAAGCAATTGATATTTTTTGAATCCTGAATCAGCAGGGTCGATTACAACATAGTTGTTGAAATAGATAACCTGTTCAAGATCTTTTAAAGACATATCCAAAAGCAAGCCCAGATATGAAGGAATACCCTTCAAGAACCAGATGTGAGAAACAGGAGCAGCCAGTTTGATGTGGCCCATTCTGTGTCTTCTTACTTTTGAATCAGTAACTTCAACGCCGCAGCGTTCGCAGATGATACCTTTGTGTCTTACGCGTTTGTACTTACCGCAATAGCATTCCCAGTCCTTTGTAGGTCCAAAGATTCTTTCGCAGAACAAACCGTCTCTTTCAGGTTTCAATGTTCTATAGTTGATTGTTTCCGGTTTTGTAACTTCACCGTATGACCATTTCAGTATACGCTCCGGAGAAGCGATACTGATTCGTATATAGTCAAAATAATCTATACTTGTAGACAATTTATTATCTCCTTATTAGTTATTCTTTAAATGATGTAGGCGTTTCAAAGAAGTTGATATTCAACAACTCTGAATCGATGTCAGATAATGTTCTTTTTGCAGATGATTTTCTTAAATCATCAGTGTCAGACATTAAGTCGACCTCTTCGCCGCCTTTTTTAGCAACGGTGATATCCAAACCGATTGATTGAAGTTCTCTTACGAGTACTTTAAACGATTCAGGAATACCAGGTCTTGGGATGTTGTCGCCTTTAACGATTGCTTCGTATGCTCTTGAACGTCCGTTAACATCGTCTGATTTGATTGTTAACATTTCTTGAAGAGTATAAGCAGCACCGTAAGCTTCTAATGCCCAAACCTCCATCTCACCGAATCTTTGGCCGCCGAATTGAGCTTTACCACCCAGAGGCTGTTGAGTTACGAGTGAGTATGGACCTGTGCTTCTTGCGTGAATTTTGTCATCTACAAGGTGAACAAGTTTCAATACATATGTCAAACCAACTGCAACCGGTCTGTCAAACGGCTCGCCGGTTCTACCGTCTATCAGTCTGACTTTACCGTCTTCGCCGACCCAGTCGATTCCCATTTTCTTAATACCTTTAAGAAGCTCTTCTTTGGTAACTTTTTCAGACATACCGCCGCCGTACATTTCATCAAATGACGGTGCTTCGTAGTACTCTTTGTTCAAGTATGCAGCCATACCGAGCAAGTTTTCGTAAGTTTGGCCCACGTTCATACGAGAAGGTACACCCAGCGGGTTCAATACTACGTCAACAGGAGTACCGTCAGGCAAGAAAGGCATATCTTCTTTAGGTAAGATTCTTGAAACAATACCTTTGTTACCGTGACGACCTGAAAGTTTGTCACCAACAGATACTTTACGTTTTTGAGCAATGTAAACTCTGATAACAGTGTTAGCTCCCGGTGGCAATTCATCACCTTTTTCACGGTCGAATACTTTAACGTCGACTACGCGGCCGCCTTCTCCGTGAGGAACTCTCAATGAGTTATCTTTTACGTCTCTTGCTTTTTCAGCAAAGATTGCTCTTAACAGTTTTTCTTCAGGCGGGTGTTCAGATTCACCTTTCGGTGTAACTTTACCTACCAGAATATCGTCTGCGTAAACTCTTGCACCGATTCTTACGATACCTCTTTCGTCTAAGTGACGTAAAGATTCTTCTGAAACGTTCGGAACTTCTCTTGTGATTTCTTCCGGTCCGAGTTTAGTTTGACGAGCGTCTATTTCTAATTTTTCGATGTGTACTGAAGTGAAGATATCATCGTGAACGCATCTTTCTGAAAGCAAGATAGCATCCTCGTAGTTATAACCTTCCCAAGGCATATAAGCCAAAAGAACGTTCTTACCGAGTGAAAGCTCACCGCAGTGTGTAGAAGCACCGTCAGCAATTACGTCACCTGCTTTAACTTCGTCACCGTCTCTTACGATAGGCTTCTGGTTAATACAAGTATCCTGGTTGCTTCTTACATATTTCATCAATTGATATCTGTGGAGTTTGTTGGCTTTGTCTCTGATGTAGATTTCTTCACCCACAACTTTTTCAACAACGCCGTCAACGTCAGATACAACAACCATGCCGGAGTCTTTTGCAGCTCTCTTTTCAAGACCTGTACCAACAACAGGACGGTCTGTGATAAGAAGAGGTACTGATTGACGCTGCATGTTTGAACCCATCAATGCACGGTTCGCGTCATCGTGCTCGATGAATGGAATCAATGAAGTCGCAACGGAGAAGATTTGAATCGGAGATACACCGATGTAGTCTACTCTGTTACCTTCTGACATTGTAAACTCTGATCTGTAACGTACAGGTACGTATGGATATTTGATACTTCTGTCTTCGTTCAGCTCAAGGTCAGCAGGAGCGATACGGAGGTTGTCTTCTTCATCTGCAGTTAAGTAATGAACTTCATCTGTAACAACGCCGTCTTTAACAGCAAAGAACGGAGACTCGATAAAGCCATAGTCGTTAACTTTAGCGTGAGTAGCCAAAGAACCGATAAGACCGGCGTTCGGACCTTCAGGAGTTTCAACCGGACAAATACGTCCATAGTGTGAAGGGTGGATGTCACGAACAGCAAAGCCGGCTCTTTCTCTAACCAAACCACCCGGTCCAAGAGCTGAGATACGTCTTTTGTGAGTCAACTCTGCCAACGGGTTAATCTGGTCCATGAACTGAGACAACTGAGATGAACCGAAGAATTCTTTCAATGAAGCAACTAAAGGTTTAGTGTTCAAAAGGTTCAACGGTGTCAATGTGTCAGAGTCTTGAAGAGTCATTCTTTCTTTAACGATTCTTTCGATTCTTGAAAGACCAACTCTGAATTGGTTTTGCAACAATTCACCAACTGAACGGATTCTTCTGTTTCCGAGGTGGTCGATATCATCTACAGAACCTTCATCATAAGTTAAGTTAATTAAGTATTCGATTGAAGCTACCAAGTCTTGAACAGTGATTGTTCTTTGAGTTTCAGGCAGGTTCAAACCGAGTTTTTTATTCAATTTGTAACGACCTACACGACCGATATCGTATTTCTTTTCATCAAAGAAACGAGCTTCTAAGATAGAACGTCCGCCAGCAGCAGAAGCGGGGTCGCCGGGTCTTAATTTTTTATAGATTTCGATTAAAGCATCATCAGTTGTCTCTGTAGTGTCTTTGTCCAGAGTCTTTTTCAAGAATTCTGCGTGAGTGAACAAAGTTTCCATTTCAGAAACAGTGATACCGAGAGCTTTCAACAATGTTGTAGCTAAGATTTTTCTGTTTTTATCGATTTTTACGTAGATGTTGTCGTTAGCATCAGTTTCGATTTTTAACCATGCACCTCTGTTAGGAATAAGAGTTGCGTTATATAAACGTTTACCTGTCGGAGAGATTTCACGTTTGAAATACACACCCGGAGAACGAACGATTTGAGAAACTATAACACGTTCTGCACCGTTTACAATGAATGTACCTTTGTCAGTCATTGTCGGGATGTCGCCGATGTAAACTTCTTGTTCTTTAATTTCACCGGTGTCACGGTTAACAAGTCTTACCATAACACGGAGTTGTTTTGCATAAGTAGCGTCATGGATGCGTGCTTCTTCAATCGTATACTTTGGATTGTCAAAAGTATAGTTTGGAAGGAAGTGCAATTCCAAACGACCTGTGTAGTCTTTGATAGGAGAGAACGAAAGTAACTCTTCCTTTAAGCCTTCTTTTAAAAACCATTCAAAAGAATTCTTTTGTACTTCAATAAGATCAGGTAAATCATCCAATCTGGTATTAGGGATACCCATCGGTGTTACTCTGGTTGCTTGATTTGTTGTCGACATTTATTTACCTCGCTAAATGTGGCGTACTACATTGTTTCTTGTGTAAACTGTTGTTATTAATTTTTCGGACACAGAGGGGCTTTTGGCCGCTTCTGTTTATAAGATTTTGTAATTACAATACATTTTTACTCATATCTAACCATTATATAATCTTATTTGCTAAAACATGCCCGTCAAGAAAAACACCGTGTTTTTGGGCAATTCGTGAAATATTTTTTAACAATCGTACACAAAATTGTTACATTTGGATTCAAATGCTTGTTATAACTGGAAAAAACTGTCAAGTGCCGTTTTCTCAAATATGTAAATTGATTTTTAAAAGTTTAGACACAGGGGCAATGAAAAAAGTTTCAATTACTGTTCATAATTTTTATATTACTTAATACAGAAAGGAGTTTTTATGGGCGTTAATGTTTTGGACAGAATATACAAAGCCTCGGAAATGAGCGGGGATATCAAAGATATTGTTGTGTTTACGGAAAGTTTTAAATGCTACGGAACAATTGTAAAAGACCACAAAGACAATCTTAAAGACATTTTGACTTTAAAAGATGCAACTATCTGCCATCATTTTGATGAGTGCAGCTGCAATATAGAAAGCCCAAAGTATGAATGGCTCAACATCAATGAAGAAAAAATCATTGCGTTCAGCATACTGGGTTATATGACCTGCGAGAATTAAATTATTGCAACAAATCTAATACATATCTTTCGGAATTCATAACGGTCTTCATAACCTTGGCCATGAGTTCCATGGAAAACTGTGCTTTTTTTAAGTCAGTGATTGCTGAAATATAATCCGTATCTTGAATATCACTCAAAGATGCTGTTGTAGACATTATATTTGTCATCTGCTGATTAATCGCACCTTCCAGTGAAGATTGGACAGCACCAATTTCCCCTCTTTTTGAGCCGATATCAGAAAGCATTGAATCTGCCTGTGCAAGAGAAGCTGCAGCGGCCTCCGGCGTAGAGACATCAAAATTCAAAGAATCAAGAGCCATGTTAGGGTCATATGATATAATTGAGGTAGAATCCGTACCCACCATAAAATCCGTAACAGGAGCGGGGTTCGGATTTTCGGGTGTAACCGCGTTTATTGTTGGTTTCCCGTTGAATGTTGATTGACCGAGGGTTTGTTTTATCTGCTCAACATTTTGGTCAATTTCTTGTTGTATCACTGCACGCTGAGAATCAGAATATATCCCGTTTGAAGCTTGTATGCTCAACTCTCTGATACGTTGAAGGCTTTCAGAAACATTCCCCAAAGCTGAGTCAGCCACTGCTGTAAAGTTGTACCCTGTTTGTGCATTTTCTATCGCTTTTTTTGCAGAGCGAATCGTAGTATCCAGACCGGTTGCAACGTATTTATCCGCAGGATTGACATAACTATTTATGCCCGATGCAATACTTTCGGCCGCTTTTTCAAACGTCCGCTGAGCCTGCACCATGCCTGTCTGCGCAGAATATATACCTATTGGCATTACGACACTGAGTGACACTTTTTAATTCGCTTTCTTACAAAACTTTTATTATATACGCACAATCTGCTATAGTTTTTAGTCTATCCTTATTATGCCCTTATTTAAAAATTTTTAAGCAAAAATTTTTAATTTTTTTACAAATATTCATCACCTGATAATTTTGTAATAAAATTAATTAATATAAGACTTTTTAAAGGTGAATTTATGGACAGTATTAACAATAACTTACAAACTTTTCCGAGATTTCATTTTATTGCAATCGGCGGAATTGGAATGAGCGGGCTGGCAAAATATTTGCTTGAGCTTGGTTGTGAAGTTTCAGGCTCTGATATAAAAGAAAGCAAATACACAAAAAAAGTGGAAGCGCTTGGAGCAAAGGTTTTTATAGGACACGATGCAAATTATATTCAGCCTGATATGATTGTTGTTGCGTCCACTGCAATAAAAGATGACAACCCCGAAAAAGTAAGGGCAAAAGAGCTTGGAATCGAAGTTCTTCACCGCTCGGACGTTTTAAAAATGATATCCGAAGGCCTTGGACGAAAAGATACAGAAAAACAACAGTTCATCGGCTTTTCTGGCACACACGGAAAAACAACAACAAGCGGATTGTGCTCATATGTTTTGGAGAAAGCAGGATACGAACCCTCTTACTGTGTAGGAGGAATCATTCCTGACCTTGACACAAATGCAAAATCCGGAAACGGAAAATACTTTGTGGCAGAGCTGGATGAATCAGACGGAACCATTGTAAAATATCACACAAACCTGAGCGTAATAAACAATTTAGAAGTAGACCACGTTGATTTTTACAAAAACGGTTTTGATGACCTTTTAAAAACTTTCCGTACCCATATTGATAACCGTGCTGAAGGAGGTAAGGTCATTGTTAACAAAGACTGCAACGGCATAAAAAAATTGATTGCGGCAAATCCTGACATTAAATTTATTACTTTCGGTATTGAAAGCGGTGGTGTAGACTATAGCGCAAGAAACATGAAATTCACAGAATTCGGCTCGGAGTTTGATATTTTTCACAGAGGCGAAAAAATCATTTCTTTAAAACTTACAATACCGGGGAAACATAACATTTACAATGCACTGGCTGTTCTTTCTGCATTGAATGAAGAAGGCGTGGATTTGGAAAAAGTTAAGCCTCATTTTGAAACCTTCTCAGGTATGGGCAGAAGATTCCAAAAGGTGGCAGAATTTGACGGAATAAGAATCTTTGATGACTATGCACACCATCCCACCGAAATTAAAACAACACTGGACAGTGCAAGGTTGTGCAACACAAACAGGCTCGTCGCAATATTTCAGCCACATAGATTTTCCCGTTTAAAAGGATTGTGGGACGATTTCACAAAAAGCTTTACTGCTGTTGATAAGCTGATTGTTGTTGATGTTTATTCCGCATCGGAAGACGCGATTGAGGGAATCAACTCAAAAACATTTGCACAGAGTTTTCAAAACGAAGATGTTACCTATGTAGGCGGAAGTATGGAAAACGCTGCAAGAAAAATCCTTCCGCTTCTCAAATCCGGAGACATGGTAATAACTCTCGGAGCAGGTGATGTCACAAGAATCGGCGGAGAATTGCAAAAGCTCCACGATGATACAAAAGCAGGTGTTTAAATGACGTGTGAACCCATTGAAAATTACGAATTAAAAAAACATACCAGCTTCAAAATTGGAGGCTGTGCTAAGCGGGCATTTTTTCCGCAGAGCGTTGAGGAGTTTGTACAACTTTTAGATACACTCAAAAATCCTATTGTGTTAGGCAGTTGTTCAAATGTTTTAATTTCTTCACAGGGAATTAACGAAGATGTAATTATTACTTCTAAAATGAACGTGTTTGAGGTTGTAAACAATACAATTACTGCGCAATGCGGGGTAAAAGTACCAATGCTTGCACGCGAAGCCGAACAAAATAACCTTAGCGGTTTTGAGTTTATGATAGGGTTCCCTGGTTCTGTGGGCGGAGCTGTCTACATGAACGCATCAGCACATTCACAGGCTATATCAGACACATTCAAAGTCGGTCGTGTTTTTGACACGGAAAGCAAAAAAGTTGTTGAGCTCAACAAAGACGAAATGAAATTTGGCTACAGAAGCTCCATTTTGCAAGAAGGCAGATATATTCTTCTGGATGCAAAATTTGAGCTTTTACCTGTTAACAAAGAAGAGATTTCTTCTATTATGAACAGAAATCTTGAATTTAGAAAAGGCAAACAGCCAAGCCTTGCAATGCCTAACGCAGGCAGCATTTTTAGAAATCCGCCAAATGATTCTGCCGGCAGGCTGCTTGAAAAAGCAGGTGTAAAAGGACTAAAAGAAGGCGGCGCACAGGTATGGCTCGGACATGCAAATTTTATTGTGAATATTGAAAACGCAACATCAAAAGATGTTTCAAAACTTATGAATAAAATGTATAATGAGGTAAAAGACAAATACACTATTAAGCTTGTACCTGAAGTAAAATATATAGGAATTAAGAGTAAAGAAGAAGAAGAATTATGGGATACGATGTTAAACAAAAAATAGATACAAATGCAAAAATAGCAGTGCTTATGGGCGGTCCGTCAAGCGAGGCTGAAATATCAAGACGTTCGGGTAAAAATGTTTTTAAAGCATTGCAAAATTTGGGCTACAAAAATGCAGAGCTTATAGAAGTGGATGAAAACATAGCTGCAACTTTAAGAACAAAGAATATTGAATTTGTATACAATGCAATGCACGGTCGTTTTGGAGAAGACGGCTGCATTCAGGGAATGCTCGAAGTTATGGGCATACCATACACAGGCTGCGGTGTTATGGCCAGTTCTGTATGTATGAATAAAGAATATACAAAAAACATTTTAAAAGAGGCGGGTATTCCTCTTATTAAATCTGTGCTCATAAAAAAAGGCGAGGATTACAAAGAAAAAATAAAAGAGCTTAAATATCCGTTTATGCTCAAGCCCGTATCTGAAGGTTCCAGCATTGGAATGTATAAGGTTAATAATCCTGAAGAAATGGCAGAGTGCTTTGAAAAATCTGCAAAATACGGCCAGGATGTTATGGTAGAAGAATTTATACAAGGCAAAGGGCTTACCGTTGGTGTTTTAGAAGACGGAGATATGATGTTTGCAACAGAGATTATTGAGTTCCGTACAAAAACAGAATGGTATGATTACGAAGCAAAATATACTGCTGGGATGACTGAATTTATTATCCCCGCTGAATTGTCAGAAGAAATGACAAAAAAGGTAAAACAAATTGCTGTTGATGCGTTCAAAGCTTGTGATTGCAGAGGCGTCAGCAGAGTAGATTTTATGGTTGCAGATGACAAAGCATATGTGCTCGAAATCAACACAAGCCCGGGTATGACAGATTTGAGCGACCTTCCCGCGCAGTCTAATGCCATGGGAATAGATTATGATACACTTGTACAAATAATACTAAATGGCGCAGGTCTTAACAAATAAGAATAAAAATATTAGGGATGCAAAATCAGGATAACAATGACAACATAAATATAGAACGCAGGGTTAAAATTAACCAGATGCAAAGAAATGTCAGACGCGGTAAGGAACGTCTGAAATGGTTTCGCTGCTGGGTTCGTTTGTTTATGATCATGGTTTTGATTTTTGCAGCATACAAGGTTTATAAACTTCCGCAGTGGTATTTAAACAAAAATATATTCTCGTCTGCAAGCAACAATACACTCAAAATTGTTGGCAACAGTATTACACCCACCTACAGAATCATATCTATTTTGAGGCAAACACCCGTACCGCAGCGACCAATTTATCTTTTTAATACATCTAAAATTGAAAAAGAAATCGAAAAACTTCCACCCATTAAAGAAGTTTATATCCAAAGACTGTGGTTTCCTGCACGTTTAAATATTATGGTTGTGGAAAGACGACCGATTTTGAGTATTTCGCCTGACCCGAAAGTAGCACCCATTGCGTTTTTTGCAGAAGGAGGAAAGCTTATCGGCAGGGATTATCTTCCTTTAAAAAATGTAGAAAAGACCATTCTTGTTTTGACTTATGGGACTAAAGGCGATGATTACAGAACCTGGGATGAAAAAAGAATAAAAAAAATAGAAACCATTGTACATGCAATGGAACAGTTTTCGGGCCAGCCTGTGGAATATATTGATTTGAGAAATCCAAAGGATATTTATATAAAACTTCCACAGGTAAATGTAAGGTTGGGCGAATTGGATTATATGGCGCTTTCACGTGTAAGAAATATTTCTGCAATACTGCCCCAGATTAAAACACTCAACAAAAAAATAAAATACATTGATTTAAGATGGGAAGATACTCAGTACATCAAACTTGAGGAATAAATATGATTGTGGATTGCAACCTTCTGGCATTAAATAATCCTGATGACATACTTCCTTATCCAACTTACAAGTCAGGTCTTTTGGATACAGACAAGGGTTATGTAAGGTTTGGATACCCGTCTGTCAGTTATCCTATTTTAAATATGCCTTATATTTTAGAAGATTTTGAAGGCAACACGCTGCCACCAGGGCATTATCAGATAGTGCTTTCACCTGACAGACGCACATTGTATTTTGTGGAGTCTAATCAGATAAAAGCCTCTGTACCTGTTGTAAAACTGATTGAAAAAATGGTCTCTCAAGAAGAAGAAAAAAAGCGTATTGAAGAACAAGAAAAAATTGCAAAAAAATATAAGAATAACCCAAGAAAGCGTCCGCTTGACCAGACAGAACGAAAAAAACAGGCAAGCATGGAAGCCTCTATAGACAATTCACAACCGGAATATTATATTCTCAATTACAAAAACGGAAATATTAAGGCTACAGGTTATATTTTTAAATAGTTAATTAAACTTTGTCTGCGCAGCGTTAAGGCCCTGTTCAAGGTACACCTCAACAGCATCTTTGGCATTTTTTAGCACATCTTTGATTTCTGACAGCTGCTCTTGCGTAAAGTTTTGTAGAACATAAACCTCGGATGGCAGCGGGGGTTGTGGGCCAATGCCTATTTTTAAACGGTCAAAGCTATTATTGCCGCCAAGCACATTGATTATAGATTTTATACCGTTATGGCCTCCGTCAGAGCCTTTTGAGCGAAAACGCATTTTGCCCACCGGCATTGCAATATCATCATATATTACAAGGATATCTTCTTTTTGGATTTTATAAAAGTTCATAACACTTATCAACGATTGACCTGAAAGATTCATGAAAGTATGCGGTTTTAAAAGAATCAACGACTCTCCGTTATGGTTTATCTTTGCAATTTCGCCATTGAATTTTGATTCGAATTTAAAATCAAAATTCCACTGATAGCTCAAATAATCAAGCACCATAAAGCCTGCATTGTGCCTTGTAAATTTATATTTATCGCCAGGATTGCCCAGCCCTGTAATAAGTTTCATTGTTGTACTCTCTTTATAAATGGTGTTTTAAGTTTATAAATAAATAAGATTGCCCCTATTGTTTCGTCCTGATTACCAATAACAAAAAGTTCGAATCAGTTTATCAATATAATATAAAATTTAGAACATTTTCAAAATACTTTATATATTTTAGGGACGGAGGAGACTAATGTCAACCAAGAGTAAAGCCATAGTGAATCTTAAAAGCAGTGAAAAGGTTGCTAATTTTTTAGAATCCAATCACTTGCATAAAAAAGATTTTGCAGAGATGATAGGCGTTACTCTCTCTTATGTTTACAATCTGATAGACAGTGCCATACCTTTTTCCACAAGGGGGATAACATTAGAGAGAATTGCTACTGTAATGGATGTAGAGCCTGAAGAATTTGTAGAATACAAAATTCCTCAGGAGCCTATTCTTATGGATGAATCCATAGAGTTTTTAAAAGAAAAACAAAAGGAAAAAGGAATTTCTACTGTTCAGCTTTTAAAGAGTTTTCCCAGAAAAAAACGGGTAGAAATTGTTGATATCTTACGAGGGGCAAGACCTATACCGCTTGATTGGAAAGAGCTTTCCCTGATAGCGCAGGTCTTGGATATCAACAAGGAAGAAATTTACCCGTACTGGGAAGAAAGAACAAGACAGCTGTTTCAAAACGCAGGAATGAACCTTCAGGCAAATCAAGGCCTTGTTGATGCAATGTTTGACTGCGCAAGAAACTATGTGGACAAATAAAACTATTATTTGCCTATACAAAAATGCTCAAATATATTTTCCAAGATTTCATCGGTGATAACCTCGCCGGTGATTTCGTCTAAAGAAAGCAATGCAGCTTTTATATCTATAGAAATCAAATCCTGCAATTCTCCGTTTTGGGCGGCAAAAAGAGCATTTGTCAGGGCATTTTTTGCATTTGTCAGGCATTCTTGCTGGCGCTGGTTGGTTACAAATTCTGTTTCCAATGAATTTTTATCAAGCACAGCTTCTTTTATTTTTTCTTTTAACTCTTCTATATTGTATCCGGTCTTGGAAGAAATGTTTAAAGCCTCCGGGTTTGGCACCTCGGCAATATCAGCTTTTGTTGCTATTTTTATATGAGGTTTGTTTTCTATCATTTCATATATCAAAGCATCATTTTCGTCAAAACCTTTGCTCCAATCAAAAAGGAAAAGGATGAGGTCAGCATTTTCCACACAATTTTTTGTGTATTCAATACCAATAGCCTCTACCTTGTCTACCTCTTCGTTGTCTCTTATTCCGGCTGTATCAATGAGAGTAGCCGGTATGCCGTCGATGTCAACAGATTCTTGAATAACGTCTCTGGTTGTCCCAGGGATTTCCGTAACAATGGCTCTTTCTATATTTAGCAGAGCATTAAATAAAGAAGATTTCCCTGCATTGGGGCAGCCTGCTATGGCAATTTTTATGCCTTGACGCATTATGTTTGAAGCATTGGCATTTTTTAAAATTCTTTCAATATTACTGATATTTTTTTGACACTCTTCTATCAGATAAGAATATTCAGGTTCTTTTACGTCTTCCGGAAAGTCAACTGCAGCAATGATTCTAGAATAGAGAGTAAAAAGAGAATCTTTTATTTGTTTGATTTGTTGAGCAAGAGCGCCTGATAGATTGTTAGCACTTTTTTGTGCAAAGTTTGATGTTTTTGCATGGATAATATCAAGCACAGCCTCGGCTTGAGACAAATCAAGTTTTTTGTTTAAAAATGCTCTTTTTGTGAATTCTCCTTTTTGTGCAAGACGCGCACCGTTTTTTAGTGTTAAATCAAGAATTTGTTTTACGACTTTTGGCCCACCATGGCATTGTATTTCTATAACGTCTTCGCCTGTATAGCTGTTTGGATTTTTAAAAGGCAAAACAATAACTTCATCGATTTTTTTTTTGTTATCAATTATCCAGCCGTGACAAATTCTGCCCGGTTGCAATTCTTTTTTTGAAAATATTTTTTCTATTATTTTAAAAGCATCACTGCCTGACAGGCGTATTACACCAACGCCTCCTGCACCAAGGGGGGTAGCTATTGCAGAGATTGTTTCAAATTCATAATTTATATTCATAACTTGATAGTAGTATCAACAGGTATGTTTTTCAATTATTGTTTAATATTGTAAATAAATTTAAGACTGACTGGCAAAAAATATCTTATTCCAACTTAAAATAAAAAAAAGAGAAAGAGTAGGGATTTATGTTATTAACACCGGTTAATTTATTTTTGCAAAGGCAAACAACTTTAAAAAACACCGCAAAATCTGCAAATCAAACAAGTGTTACAGCTCCAATGCCATATGACAGTGTTTCTTTCGGCAAAAAATTATCAAATGAAGAAACTACAGCAATTTTTAACAATTACAATCCTGTTGTAAAAGACTTTGATTCTTATCATGTGCCTGTTCACAATAAAGATATCGCTCGCAGATTACAAAAAAGCTATACTGAAAAATCCTTTCATGATTTGTTTAAATACGTAAAAAAACACGGTACTTTTGACATAAACTTAGACCCTGAAACAAAATTTGTACAAACCAGCATAATCGACAAAAAAGAAAATCCTCTTATGTCAAAATTGGTCTGGGTTACAGACACAAGCAATTTTATGCCGCTTTTAAAAGATACAAATCCTGATTTGTGTGTACCTTTGATGGAAAATATATCAGGTTATTATGCAAAGCAGCAGAGCTCTTTTGACAAAATAATCAACAACCCGCTGCTTTTTGAACTAAACCACGACTGGCCTAATACAGCAAAAAACGGTGTGGGACACGTATTTAACCCCGAAAATAAAATAACCCACAAATGGTATCCAAGAACAAGGCTCGATTCCATTGGTTTGTATTTAGGCACAATGTCAGACCTTATCAAAGACGGTTTACAAGGCTCAAAATACGGTTACAAAAAAGCAGCCGATATATCCCAAAATGCTATTGAATCCATTGCAAACACAACAGCTTATTTAAACAAAATTGTATACCCCTATGCAAAAGATACAGGACCATGGGAAGAAAAAACATTCAACTCAACAGCCTCAAGCGATGTTGCAATTATCAATGACGCGTTTAGAAAAGTTATTGATTTAATGTATTCTCCAACAAAGGATAAAGAGCTTTTAAAAGTACGCACCCGTTTATTAAATGCCAAAAACGGCAGTATTTTTAAAGACGAGCAAGGACTGCGAAATATGCTCAAAATAGGTGAACACAGAATCAAAACAAACAGCGCGTGGGAATTTCCAACACAAAGAAAACGTGACGGTGCAATGAGTTTCATATTTAAAACCGAAAAACTTGATGAAGATGTTATAAATAACGCAATAAAGGTTTTTGCAAGACTGAAAAAATTTGAAAAACCAACACCAAAGAACAAAGAACTTGTAAGAGATAATGGTATTTTAAGATACACCGGTGATAATTATTTATATATAAATGCTGACCTTGATTTTGAGAAAAACGTATACATTCCAAACCGTAAATTCCCTGACAGAACAGAGGCCCAGTGGTTTATGGTCAGCGATATGTCAAAAGCTTACGGAATGATAGCAAAAAGCCTGATGGACTATATAGCCAAAGGAGGAAAAAGCAACGCTGCAAAAAACCTTTTGCAATATGCAATGCAAAAAGAAACCGAATACATAAACAGAAGCTATGCAAGAATTACAGGAAAAAATTCATACAAAGCCAACGCAAAACCCTGCCCTGCATTTAAGGTTCCGGAAGCATATCAGGCAGTAACAGATGCAAAAGGAAAAATAAAATTTGTACCCGGTACACATACTCCGTTAACCTGGGCACAGGCATCCTTGTATGACGCGTCAAAACTTTTTGAACAAAATCTAAAAAGATACCCTGAAATCATCAAAAGCTAAACCCTTGCAATAAAAGGGTTTGCACAAAAACATTAAGAAATATTACAAACAATTGTCTTTTTTAAACAAAAAAGGCAATTATTTCTTATGGAAATACTTTATATATATACGAGAGATAAAAAGAGATTTAAAGAGAGATTTAATTTTTAAACACATACATACACACTGACCTACCACACTAACCTACACTTACTTACACACACGAGGAATCAAACAAGATTCGACGGGAAATTCATTATGAGTTTCCCTTTTTTTTATTTATTCATCTGTTTGGAAATCAATTCAACATTATGAGCAAGCCCGAGATTTGTTCTGAGCTCCTCTTTTATTTTGTCATAAGAGTAGAGTATTGTTGTGTGTTTCTTTTCAAAATACTCGCCTATTGCAGGAAAGCTCTGTTTTGTAAGTTCTCTGCAAAGGTAAATAGATACCTGTCTTGCTTCAGAGACTTTTGCACTGCGGCCAGAGCCTTTTATTTCGTTTGGTGAAATATTATAAAAAGATGCTACCTCATCGACTATGCCGTCAAATGTGTATGTTTTTTCTTTTTCATTATAACCGATTATTCGTTTTACATTCTCTATTGTAAGAGGAGTTTCGTTTATACTTGCGTACGCTGTTACACGGTTAAATGCCCCTTCCAGCTCACGGATATTGCTTGCATAAGTAGAAGCGAGAAACTCGATTATGTTATTTGGCACCTCGATATTTGTATCTTTGGCAAGGTTCTGTAATATCGCCATTCTTGTTTCGATATCAGGAACCTGTATATCTGCCATAAGACCCCATTCAAAACGGCTGATAAGCCTGTCTGACAGAGAAGGAATCTCTTTGGGTGTTCTGTCTGATGTTAGTACAATTTGTTTTCCCGCACCGTGAAGAGTATTGAATGTATTAAACACCTCTTCTTCAGTTCTTGTTTTGCCGGCAATAAGCTGGATATCGTCAATTAAAAGTACATCCACTTCGCGATATTTTTTGCGGAACCTGTTCATGTTTTTAGTTTTTTCGTCACCCCTTGCGAGCGCATTAACTACGTCATTAACAAACTCCTCGGCGGTGATAAAAAGCACCTTTAAGTCAGGTCTGTTTTTTATAATATAATGGCCAATCGCCTGCATAACGTGTGTTTTGCCAAGCCCCGGACCTCCATAAATATACAAAGGATTGTATTTTGTGCCGGGGTGTTGAGCTACAGTTTGTGCAGCTACATAAGCCAGCTTGTTATTAGAACCCACAACAAAGTTTTCAAATTTATACTTCAAGTTTAAATTTGATGACTGCATTTGTGTAAGGCTGTCATACTTGAGTTTTTGGGGCTGTTCTTCGTTTTGTAGTGCTGTTGATTTTGCTTTTGATTTTTTAGATATTTTTTTTGCCAGCTCTTCATCAAAGATAATTTTTATCTCAAGATCTTTTTGTGTAACAGACTTAACGGCTTGAGCAATTTCATTGTAATGATTTTTACGAAGCAAATTAACAGCAAAAGCCTGCCCTGTATGCAGAACAAAGCTGGTTTCGTCATAATATTGCGGTTCCAAAGGGTGTATCCAGGTTGTCAAAGTAGATTCGGAGATTTGTTTCTCCAAAATTTCTAAAACCGCATTCCAAACTTCTATAATATTTTCCTGACTCATGTTTCTTATCTTACAACAAAAAGACTCAAAGTCATATAAAGGCTATTTGCAGATACTGAAATTTCTTACAAAATCTTTTGAAAAATCAGCAGCATTTCTTTTTTTGCGTTTAATTTCAATGCTGACATTATCAAGTTTTAAGAGTTCAATCTGTTCTTTTATACAAGTGTCTTTGACAAACCATTTTATTTCACCTTTGCAGTATTTTGCATAGTGAAAGGTCGAAGACAATACACACATTTTTAAAGCGTCAATAAGATTTAGCCCTGAAATATCTATGCACAAAAAAGGGCAATCGTTTCTTGAGATATAATCCTTTGCCTCATTTATTGCCTCAAAAATATTGCAGTGGTAGTTACCTACTTTTAGATAAGCTTCTTGTCCGTATAATGAGTCTGTTGCAGTCATAAATTCTCTTATTATATCCGTCTTCTTATGTGTATACTGTAGGGAAAATGCTAATGTTTACAAATAATATAACGATACAATTTCAAAAAAATTAAACTATAGGATAAAAACTACATCTTTTGTATGAGAATGTAAATATATAAGGGTTTGAACACATAAAAAAAAACCCTTGCCTTTGCAAGGGGATTAAGTACTGTTTTAGAAAAACTATATTTTACCATTGTATAAATACAAGACCTGAAGCACCCTGACCGCCGTTGCCTGCACTATAATTTGATGAGGTTTCGACAGTAACTGTACCGCCGCCACCACCGGCACCCGCACCATAAATATTGTTAAACCCTGAGACAGCTTCACCGTTTCTGAACATGGTTTGTGTTGCACCGTGAATAGAGTCATTGCCTTCAAACAATCCGCCCAGACCGCCTGTACCGGTTTTTTTATTAGTCAAAACGTTTGACAATATACCGTTTCCGCCAACAGGCATACCTGCATCGTTATAATCTGATGAATATGTTTCATCATCATTTGGCACAACCATTGGCGCCCCTGTACCTTGCAAAACATGGGATCCGTTTTTAATGTAAGAAGATTGCCCCTCAGAACCTGCGGTGACTTCGTTATTACGATAACTGCTTCCGCCAATACCAATTGACTTTCTGACATTGGGTGCACCTTGTCCGCCTTTGCCGCCTTTGCCTGGGAACAGAAGTGTTTTTTGAGGCATTTCCGCATATGGAAGCTGCAGCACACTACCGGCATTGCCGCCTTTACCTGCAAAAACTTCAATATATTTGTATGCCACTACACCGCTGCCTCCATTACGAATACCGGATTCATAATATTTGCATGCCCCATCGTCTACTTCACCTGCTGAGCCGGAGGCAAAAGGGGTCTCTTGGTTTTCTGAACCAGAAATACCAAATTCTTCCATAAATGGTTTTGTCATCATTGAGTTTCTATAAGGACGAAGTGCATTCAACCCGCCTTGCATTGCATATGTACTATGCAATCTGTCAGAAGGCTTAACACTCCAGGTACAACCGGCATTGCTTTTACGAAATGTCTTTATATTCCAATTTTCATCAAGTGTATAAGCCCCTATTCTTTCATGTTCATACCAGGTGGGGATATGTGTTTCTACTTTGGCACGGTTAATTGTAAAACCTTTATAGGCATACCCGCCTGGAGCCCCTGAACGAGCAGCCGATTGTATGGGCCCTTGTTGGTTTTCTCCCACCTGTCTTGAGACATTACCTTTTGAAACATAATTTGACTGTACAAAACCCGAACCTGCTGATGTAGTATAACTGGTTTTGTAATAGAGCCAGTTTGGATCTTCATTGTAATCCATGGTAAAACCACCGCCTCCGCCCTGCGCAATGATTGTGGAATTGTCTTTATCATTGAGTCTTACGGAAGAATCGCCACCGTCATAACCTGCGTGTGCACCAATATTTGCACCGCTGCCGCCAGCTCCGATTACAACGTTTACCTGTGTGCCTTTGGGTAAGAATTTGTAATTTGATACAACAACAGCACCTGGAGACCCTGTACCGGCACAAGCCCATCCTGTTTTTGCATTGTAGCAGTTGCTCTTTCTCATCCACACAGAGCCGCCGCTGCCCCCGGCACCGGCTACAAGAAATTGATAATACGCCGGTTCTTCAATAGTTTTTGTTGTATTTTGGGTAAACATGCGAGAACCAGTCATAATTCCGGCGCCAGCACCACCACCGCCTCCGCCGACTATTGTTGCTACAAAGTTTTTGGCATTGGTCGGAGGATTAAATTCGCAGCCATAACGCTGTTCTTCGGAATCAAAGACAACTTTTCCATCTGATTCCTGTCCGTTTATGATATATTTTGCTACGAGATTATCACCATTCCAGTAACAGGCATATACACCGTGCGGAAGATTAATCCTTGCTTTGTGTTTTTTTGTAATTACCGGAGCGGAAGCTATTGCAATAACACATATTACCAACAGTGTTATCAATGCCTCTGCAAGTGAAAACGCATTTGCTGCGACGATAGCATTTTTTGTTTTTTTCATTTGTTCTCCTTTGGGCGTTATGACTATGATATAACTTGAGTCGGCACGTTATAAAGAGAACTTGACATTATCCACCGTCACTTATCTTATCTTATAGAAAAGCTTACGTGGTCTAATTTTCAGGGTCAAGAAATTCAACTTTACATTAATTAACATTTGTGAATTTCGGTAATATTTGTTTACATTTTTAGATGTTGAAAATCTTTATTACAGATATTTTTCTATTTGAGTTTTTACTTCTTCAACAGAAATATCTTTTATGCATTGGTAATCTCTTTTGCATTTTTTCTTTAAGCCGCAAGGTTGACAGGGGAGGTTTGTTTTTATGATTGCAGAATTTTCTTCAAAAGCCCGCCATTTTTCAGTATTCATAGGGCCATAAATCCCTATTGCAGGCACATTTACAGAAGCAGCTATGTGAAGATTCCCGCTGTCACAGCCGGCAATTAGGTCACACAACTGTGTGAAAGCAAGAGTATGGCGCAAAGAAAACTTTCCGCAAAAGTTTATTGGTTGTATTTTCAAGTCTTCTGTCACAAAAGACATAATTTCTTCATAAGTTGCAGAATCATTTTTTGTTCCGTTAAAAACTACCTGCACATTCTTTTCGTTGGCCAGCCATTTGACAATTTCCGCCCATTTATCCTTTGCCCACTCTTTTTTACGGTTTCCGCTTGTTGCATGGATAATCACTCTTTTTAGCCCGTTGTCAAAGTTTATGCCCTGGTTTATCATTTCAGCTTTAACTTGTTCAGTTTCTTGCTGTGTAACCCAGTTTTCCAGATAGTTGTCTTTTGGCATAATCTTGTCTGCTCTTAACACATCTAAAAAGCACTCTATTTCGTGCCTGTCTTCTATGTATGGCACGCTTTTTGTCAGAAGAAAGCTTCTGCACTCTGTATTAAAGCCTATTCTTTGCTTTATCCCCGCTGCAAAAGCAAGAAATGCGCTGGACAAAGAACGTTTGAGAACATATGCTTTATCGTATTTTTGTGCACGAAGATATTTTACATAGTATAAAAAGTCTTTTTTGCTTTGACCTTCCTTATTTTCGTATCGGTGTTTTTTTGTTGTGTCAAAATAGATAAAATTATCCACATACGGGCATTTATCAATAATTTCTCCGGACACAGGCGCAATCATAAGGTCTATTTGAGCATCAGGATATGCATAGCGAAGATTTCTCAAAAAGGGTACGGTCAAAATTGTATCGCCAATAAAGCGATATCTCATTACAAGAATCTTTTGTTTTTTATTATCCTTATTCATCAAGCAGGCCTTTCAAATCTAGGACGGGTTTGAGCTTTAGTGCAAAGATACCTTCATCAGTGTCCAGTATTTCCTTGAGTTTTACAGCATCTTTTTCCGTAGTAATCATACATTTTGCACCATATTTTTCTTTCAGTGCTTTCAATTCTTCTACATCATCTTTTGTATAAATATGATGGTCGGAAAAGTCTTTTGTATCAAGGACATCATATCTTCGTAAAAACTTGTAAAACTGTTCCGGCTGGGCTATTGCGCTAAAAGCAATAACAGGAGCATCGTCTTCTATGAGTTTTTCGGTTTTAATGTTATAAACAATATCAGGCACCATAGAACAAACAAATGCAGGTTTGTTGTATTTTTTTCTTAAGTACCTTGCAAAACTTTTTGCTTTCTTGTCATTAAAGCTTTTATTGACCACTACGATTTTATCAGCTCTTTTTATTTCAGACAGGGGTTCTCTTAATGCGCCCAGAGGCAATACACACCCGTTAGAAAATTGTTTTTCACTGTCTGTAACGAGAATATTGAGGTCACGGCCTATTTTTTGGTGCTGAAAACCATCATCAAGTATAAGTTTTGTACAATGCAGAGAGTTTTTTGCAAATTTTGCTGCCTTAACACGGCTGGAGCAAGTCAAAACAGCACATTTAGGGCAATGAGAGGCAAGCCAGTATGGTTCATCGCCCGCTTCCAGAGCATTGTGATGGATTGTGAGCCCATCAGATACAACATTAACGTCTTTATTAGGCAGCTGCCCTCCGTAGCCTCTTGAAAGGATAGCAGGATAGTCGCCTTTTTTTGCAAAATAATTTGCAATCTCGGCAGTAATCGGCGTTTTGCCTGTTCCTCCTGTAGTCAAATTTCCTACTGAAACTGTATAAAGATGAGGTTTATAAGATTTTAGGAGATTTTTTTTGTAAAGAAAGTTTCTTGTTTTAACAATGCAAAGATAAACAAGAGACGGCAATGACAAAACAGCATACAAAACACCTGCCATAATCATTTGTACAGGTGTAAAGTGTTTTTTATAATGAAAATTTGTTAAAAATACTTTCATTGTCAAAGCCTTATTTTAAGTTAGAGCAAAATCCCCGCAATGCATGCTGAAAGATACGATGCCAGAGTACCGCAAAACAGTGCTTTTACACCAAGTTTTGCAAGATCTTTTCTTCTGTTAGGAGCAAGTTCTCCAATACCGCCGATTTGTATTGCAATAGAACCCAGGTTTGCAAAGCCGCAAAGTGCAAAAGTAGCAACAACAATACTTTTTTGGCTCAAAACAGGTTTTAAAGCAGTCAGGTCAAGGTATGCAATAAACTCGTTAAACACAAGTTTTGTGCCCATTAACGCACCGACATCCATAGCCTCTTTAAAAGGCACGCCCATTGCAACTGCAAACAGCGAGAATATACTACCAAGGATTTCCTTTAAAGACAGGTGTGTTAAATCTATGTGTATAAAAGACAAATTCATATGCAAAACATTTGCCATAAACAGACCCAAATGACCGAGCATCCAATCAACCATGGATATTAAAGCAGTAAGAGCAATAAGCATTGCTATTACATTAATAGAAACTTTCATACCGTCTGAGGCACCGTGAGCTATTGAATCTATAAGGTTTACGTGTGTTTTTTTAATTTCTATTTTTACATCGTTTTTAGTCTGCGGTTCATCAGTTTCAGGGTAAACTATTTTTGAAATAACAAGTGCGCCCGGCGCAGCCATGATAGATGCGGCAAGCAGATACTCAGCAGGAATACCCATTCCCACATACATAGCCATTACGCCACCCGCAATACAAGCCATTGAGCCTGTCATAGAAGCAAGAAGCTCTGACATTGTCATTGTGGCAAGGTAGGGTTTAATCATAATTTGCGCTTCTACCTGTCCGACAAAAGCAGATGCTATATTAGACAAAGATTCTGCACCTGAAACATTCATCAATTTGTACATAACTTTAGCACATGCTTCCACAACCCTTTGCATAATTCCGTAGTAATAAAGTATATTTACAAGAATCAAAATAAAGATAATTGTCGGTATGAGTTTTAACGCAAATATAAAACCTGCTCCGGCGCCGAACAGTTCTTCCATTTTTACGGGATTATTAGTTAACACGCCGAATACAAAATTTCCGCCTTCGTTTGAAAAATCAAGAATCTTCTGGATAAACATCCCAATTGCGTGGAACATATTTTTGCCCAGAGGCGTTTTTAAAACAAACACCGCAAGCAATACCTGAAGGACAAACCCCGGAATTATTGTTTTTAGAGAAATTGCCTTCCTATTGTTGGAAAATGCATATGCAATCCCTAAAATAAGTACTATACCGATGATTCCGACAAATCTATCCATAATGCTTCCTTTATATTCTGTTAAAACAATTGTACTTAAATAGCTTTTAAATTACTAAACATTTTTTATATATTTTTGATATTTGTAACAAAGTTAACAATTATTTCAAAAATCATGCAAAAACAAAGATGTTTTTGTTTTATTAGTACTGTGAAAGTGTGAAGGGAAAATTATGACTAACCCCGTATCAATGCAGGGACAACAAAATTACAGCTATTACCAGCCTTTAAAGGCAGGACATTTTGTCGTAAACCCGCCTGTTATAAGGCCACACTCTTTTTATGACGAAATAAAAGTAGACAAAGAATTCTACAACGAGCTGCTAAACCCCAAGAGCAAAGCATTCTTTCACAAGCCTGTTGCAATGAAAACCCAAAAGCCCAAAAACAGGTTAAAAAGGCTGCTTACCTGGACTGCAATAATAGCCGGTGCTATTGTATGCTATGCAAAAAGAAACTTAATAAAAACCTTTATTACAAATACTTATGATAAAATAAAAAATCATATAAAGCGTAAATAAAATGGATACCAATTCTAAACAGAATAAATCGAATAAACAGAATAACACTGCCGCTCAAAACGGCGCAAACCCTTTGGACAAAAAGGATTTTTTTCAGCTGACCAAACAACAGCTGTCTGTTAATATCGAAAAATACGAAACTGTTTTAAAAACGCCACCTGTGACGATTTTCAACACAAAACAAATTGATGATAAAAAGCTGCAGGAAAGACCGGTTGTTTTTCAAAAAAGGATTAATTCCACAGACTCTGCAATGCTGGAAGAAAGCGCATATATTGCACTGGATGATCAGGAATTGAAGCTTGAAAAGCGCATTGAAAGCTACGAAAACTCTCTCAGTCAGATAAATGAAAAACTCGTTGTTGCACAAACAATAAACGACGAAAAAGCTATCAAAGAACTTTTGTCAGGAAAAAAACTGATTGAAAGAAACCTTGCAAACTTGCAGCAGCAGTATCAGCAGCAAAACTTTGAAACCGGATTGACCAGTGCTCTTACAAAAGCAATGAATTTTCCGCAAAAGATGAAAGAAAATTTGCAAAAAGCATTTAAATCATTTTTACGTCGTTCAAAATTTTTAAGAAAATATACCCCCCTGGTCAAAGCAATGATGGTCAAAGACACGCTTGGCAAGCTGGACAAAATAAACAAATCCGTAGATGAGCTTGTAAAAATGAAGGTGCCGTTTGGTGAGCAGGAAGAAAGGTATGAAACTTTAGTTAACCATCTTTCCAGAGCAGGTGCACTGCATTCACAGATATTAAAAGAATTAAACGGATAAATTTCGTAAATATTCCAACGAACGGTTGGAAAGCATCTCATTTTTAAGTTTTTTATTCTTTTTAATTTTCCTGTCTACGTTTAATTCCTCGACAATGCCCCAGTTGGAATTTATGGGTTGGAAGTGTTTTTGTTCACAATCGCATATATAGTGAGTTAATGCTCCAAGCATTGTTATATTGGGTAAAACAAGAAGCGCTTCACCTTTTAAAAAGCGTGCCATATTTATACCGGCAAGCATGCCTGTAGCAATAGATTCTGTATAGCCTTCGGTGCCTGTGAGCTGACCAGCAAAAAACAGATCTTTTCTTGTTCTGCATTGTAAAGAAGGCTCCAGCAATTGCGGGCTGTTGATAAAAGTATTTCTATGCATTACACCATAGCGCAGAATATTGGCATTTTCCAACCCCGGAATAGCTTGAAGCAGCTCCTTTTGGCTTCCCCATTTGAGGTTTGTCTGAAAACCGACAAGATTATACATAGTAGCATTACGGTTATCCTGTCGAAGCTGAACAACCGCATAATTTTCCACACCCGTTCTTTTATCTACAAGTCCAACAGGCTTCAACGGCCCGAAACGAAGAGTGTCCACGCCTCTGGATGCAAGCACTTCTATTGGAAGACAGGATTCAAAAAACTTGGCATCTTTTTCAAATTCTTTGAGTTCTATTTTTGGTGCAGTTGTAAGAATACGATAAAAATTTTCATACTCTTCTTTATTCATGGGGCAGTTGATATAAGAAGCTTCTCCCTTATCATAGCGGCTTGCATAAAAAGCCTTGTCAAAATTTATAGAGTCTTTTTCAACAATCGGAGCTATTGCATCAAAAAAGTGCAAATGTTCACTACCCGTAAAACTTTTTATATCCTCGGCAAGATCCGCCGATGTTAAAGGACCGGATGCCAGTATTACAGGTCCTTTTTGAGGGATAGTTTTTACCTCTTCTCTGATTATATTTATATTGTGCTCCTGCAAGAGTTGTTCTACTTTTTGGGAGAACAATTCTCTGTCGATTGCCAGTGCATTGCCGGCAGGGACTTTGACTTCATGCGCAACTTGTATAAGGAAAGAGCCTAAAATTGACATTTCCTGTTTTAAAAGTCCGCTTGCATTTGTGGGGTCGATAGAGCCAAGACTGTTACTGCACACAAATTCTGCCGGATTTTGTGTGGAATGCGCTCCGGTTGTTTTATTAGGACGCATTTCATAAAGATCAACAGCAACACCATTTTTGGCTAGCTGAAGAGCTGCCTCACAGCCTGCCAAACCGGCGCCTATAACTTTTACCCTGCAATCTGTTGTCATTACTGTATCATCTCATCATAAGATTCAAGGTCGTTGTAATTAAACATATTCACAAACTGATACAACAATTCGGGGAAGAATTTTTTTGTACCGACTTCGAGCATTATACGAAGAGCCTCTTTGGTATTTTTAACCTTATGCACAGTTTTGTTAGAGGTAAGGTCATCAAAAAAGCTGCATAAACCTACAACGCGTGTGAGTTTGCTTATTTGTTCTCCTGAAAGTTTGAAAGGATAACCCGAGCCGTCATTATTTTCGTGGTGTTCGAGTGCAACAAGGCAGATATCTTCCGGCAGACCCATTTCATATTTCAGAATTTTGTAGCCCATGTGTGTATGTTTTTGAAAAAGTTTGTTATCCTGCTGGGACAAACTGGTTTTTTCAAGTATTTCTTTTGGAAGTCTTGTCATTCCAATATCATGGAGCAAAGATGCCTGTGCCAGTTTTTCTATGACATCTTCATCATACTCGAGCTTGTAACCCATTGCAGTAGCCAGAATAGCTGTATTTAATGCGTGGCAGTCATTGTAATTGCCGAGCAATTTGAGTTGAGAGCAGAATTTAACTTCCTGAATAACAGACTGAACGTCATCAAGTATTTTATCCTTGATTTCGTCAACCATTTGGATTGCATCTTTATTTGCGTTTTCTCTCAGCGCAAACATTGTTGTTGCGTAGTATGACTTCATATCTACCTGTGATTGCGCTTTAAACTTTGATTTTCTGTTAACCGTTTTGTCAAAGACAATTTCTTTTGGTTTTGCAGGCTCAAAAGATTCTTCATCCATATCCGCAACAGGAGTCGCAGGTGCCATATGTGTTGTGGGGCGGCTTTCTGTATGTTTTGGTGTAGATTTAAACAAAACATCATACTGACTTATTTGAAGCAGCTTACCGGAAGTAAGAATTTCACCAGCATCTACAAGTTTTTCCCCGTTTTCGTTATATAAATCAAAGGGGAGCATTTTATATTTTACTAATTCTTCTACAGGAATTTTTTCCATGGGAACCCAACTATAATCGTACCGTACAATAATAATTATAGGCTACTTTCTCGGATTTGCAAACAATACGTTTATATGATTTTAAATTATTGATATAATAAGAAATATAACGTAACAAGCAGGAGCTGAATATGAATTCTACTACAATTAAATACATTGGCCACAGTGCTTTTTATTTTGAAACAGGCAGCCACGGGATACTTGTGGACCCTTTTATTTCCAACAATCCTGTTGCAAAATTCAATTATAAAGAAGAAATCATAACCGATATATTTTTGACTCACGCACATGCAGATCACATGGGTGATGCAATACCTATTTCACGTGCGACAAAAGCCCCTATCACCGCTATATTTGAACTGGCAAATTATTGCATGGCCAAAGGTGCTCTTGTTGAAGGTGTTAATTTTGGAGGTAAATTATCATACCCCTGGGGATTTGCAAGGTTTCTGCCTGCATTCCACAGCAGCTCCACTCCTGACGGGCAGTATGCGGGAATGCCTGCTTCCATAATGTTTGAAATAAACGGTACTAAAATTTATCACGCAGGTGATACGTGCCTTAACTCAGAGATGAAAACAGCCGGCGAGGTTTACAAACCTGATATTGCATTTTTACCGGTAGGTTCATTTTATACAATGGACAAAAATGAAGCAGCACTGGCTGCAAAATGGCTGGGCGTAAAAAAAGTAATTCCAATGCATTATAACACTTTTGATGCAATCAAAACCGACATTCAAGAATTCAAAAATATGATTGAAAAAGAAGGCATAGAATGTATTATTCTTAAACCGGGAGAAAGTCTGGAGCTGTAATGCAAAAAAACATTGCAAAACAAAAAATCAGCCTTATGATTGTGCCCACGGGCACAGGTGCCTCAATTGGAGGCTATGCCGGTGATGCAAGCGCATATGCTCAAAAAATAGCCAGGCACATACCTTTGATTGTCAATCCTAATATTGTCAACGCTGCGGTTTTTTCGGGCATTACAGCCAATATGTATTATGTAGAAGGTTATTTTATTGAACAGTTTGTAAAAGGGGAAATTGGCCTTTTGCCCTCAAAAGACAACAAGATTGGCGTAATTTTTGACAGAGCAATAAGCAAAAATGTTTTGAACATACACATCAACACAATCAATGCAATGAAAACCGTTTATGGTATAGATATTACAGTTTATGAAATAACGGATGAAACAGCAGGTGTGGAGTTTTTTACAACCGATAGCGGAATTTCTTCCGGATGTGTAAAAAATCCTACAACCCTAAAAAAAGCAGGCCAAAAGCTTATCAAAAAAGGAGCACAAACAATAGCAGTTGTCTGCAAGTTTGCTGAGCCGCCGCAAGATGAGTACGAAAAAGGGAACGGAGTGGATATTGTAGGTGGAGTAGAGGCAATTATTTCTCACTATCTATCAAAAGAGCTGATGTGCCCTTGTGTACACGCTCCTGCATTTGAGGATGTGACAATAGACGGCAATATTGTTGACGAAAAAGTCAGTGCTGAGTATATTACACCAACATTTTTGCCCTGTTTGTTAACAGGATTAAGAAATGCCCCTTTGATAGTAAAAAAAGAAAATATTACACCTGAATGCATTACATACAAAAATTTGCATTCTGTTTGTGTGCCTTATAATGCACTTGGTTCTTCTGTAGTGCTTGATTGCATAGAAAAAGACATTCCTGTTTATGCAATTCTTGAGAACAAGACAGTACTCAATATTGACAAAACCTCAATTAATAAAACGATTGCCATCAAAGAAATAGCGACTTATGATGATTATATAAATATTATTAAGGAGATAGAATATGAAAAATCTTAAAGCGTTTTCGATACCTGAGCTTTTGATTGTTATCGGTATTACAGGTGTAATTTGCGCTATGATGCTTACTGTTGTAAAGCCAACAGACAAATACCTCCCTTATGCATATTACAATGCATATTACACACTTGCTACAGCAGCTTATAATATTAAAGAAGATGCCAGAGACCTGCAAAATACAGAAGGTGCAGAAGATGTGGACAAGGCGTTCCCAGGAGATATGGAAAACGTAGACAGCACAACTGCGGCAAAAGAATTATGCAGAAAACTGGCAACGAACCCTAATCCCGCAAATGAAGAAGAAAATAAATTGGGCTATCTCAACACAACAGTCTACAATTGCGGTGCCAATTTTAAAACAGTGCCTATAAAAGGTTCTGACTCGGACTTTAAAAAAGAAAACATGGCGTTTCGTTCTTCAAACTCTATGAGATATTTTATCTCGCCAATGCAAAAAGTAACGGTAAAAGATCCTTTAAACGGCAACACAGATGTGGAATTAAAATACTTTCTTGTATGGGTAGATTTGAATGCAGAAAGAGGACCAAATACTGCAACTTGGAATTCCAACAAGAAAAAAGCCATTGATATTGTTCCGTTTATTATATTAATGGATGGTACTGTATTGCCTACAGGATTTCCGACTACAGACAGCAGATATTTGACTGCTCACGTACAGTATTCTGCATCTAATACAGAACAGTTTTCACAATCACCAAGACCATACTATGACTCTGTCATAGCTGCTTTTAACAAAAATGAATATCCTGTTCACGATGTTTATTCATTATTCTCATCATTCCAAAAAGCATTAAAAGGTACTGCTGCAGAAATCAAAAGCTACACACCGTCTGTCACCGGATTTGATGAAAAATGTACTTTAGAAAGCGTCAACGATGCTCCTATTTGTACAATCGTAATAGACGAAAAGAAAAAATTCTAAGATAAAAGTTTTATATTATTATTAGCTTCTTTATGAGAAGGTTCGAGTTCAAGAACCTTCTCATATTCATTTTTAGCTTCATCTTTTTTGCCTGCAACTTCGTATGCAAGTGCAAGATTATATCTGATATCAACATTGTCCGGATCAATCGATACAGCTGTTTCCAATGATTTTATTGCATTTTCGTGTTCTTTATCTTTGGATTGCAAAATGCCCAGAAATGCGTGTGCTCTTGAGTTTTTAGGGTCAATAAACACTGCTTCTTTATATAGTTTTTTTGCTTCAATAAAGTTTTGTATTTCGTAATAAATATCTGCCAGAGTTTCGTAATAAAGACTTATTTCAGGAGCAAGCTCAATTGCTCTTTTGCATTGTCTTATAGCTTCAGAATAGTTTTTGATACTGCGGTTTGCAGTTGCGAGTTTAAAAAATATTTCAGGGTTTTCATTGTTGTATTGCATTGCCTCTGAAAACTTGTCAAAAGCCTGTTTTGTTTTGCCCTGATTTAAAAGATAAACAGCCTCTTCTGCAAGAATAGTGGACAAATTGTTGTGGATGACTTTAATATCAGACGGAACAGCCACCTCTAACGCATCGTCACAAACTTTTTTTGCCATTTCAAAGTCTTTGTTCATACAATGCGCCATTGCAAGGGTCTGGCTCAAAAGCAAATTGGTAGGGTCTTGCACAATTGTTTCGTTAATAAGCTGAATACTCTCTTTGATTTTACCTGTATAAATATAAATCTTTGCTATCTGATTTTTTACGGCAAAAACATCTGCTGTTGGCAATTCCAGAGCTTTTTGCGCATAGTCCAAAGCGTCTTGATATGCATGTACATGAAATAAAAGATTAATGATTTCCTCATAGTATGCATAATTATCGGGCTCAATATTGATTAACTTTCTTGAAAGATAAATAACATTTTCAGTATCTTTTTGTTTTAGATATATTTTTCTTAACTCTTTTATAACATCCGCATTGGAGGGCTGGGCTTCAAGCACTTTTTTATAAAGGTTGGCTGCTTTAACATATTCTCCATATGTTGTATAAATATTACCCATTATTTCGTAATAATCCATTTTTTCCTGCTCATCATCTATATAAGTAACAAGCTGTTTATATAGTTTTAGTGCAGATTCTTTTTGTTTGTTGTTGTAGTACAACTCCGCAAGATTTCTCATTGAGTTGAGGTCATACTTATCTTTGCTCAACACATAACTGTAAAAATGGATTGCTTTTTTATTTTGATGAGTATTTTTATACAGTGTTGCAAGCTGAAGATACAAGCTCAAATCATCAGGATAAAACTGAACAAGAACCAGAAGATTTGATATTGCTTCATATTCTTTTTGCGTTTCTATATAAGACTTTACGAGAAGTTTTCTTAAATCGTGATGATACGGGTTCTGCGCCAGATATTTTTTTGCAAGCTTTTGCGCGGTAGCAAAATCCGCATTTATAATGAGCGCTTCTACCTGTTTATAGATATCTTCGGGAGAAATTTGTAAATCCTCGCCGCCTTTTTTCTTAGTTTTGCCTGTTTCCTCTTTTAGCCTCAAATATACATATATCAGGCCTGAGACAAAACAAACAAATAATACTATCAAAATTAAATTATTAAGCATTTAATATTCCTATTTACTAACCGGGAGGCCACAATAAAGGTCTGCCTGCAAGAATATGAATATGTATATGAAAAACAGTCTGACCGGCAGTTTCTCCGGTATTTATTACTGTTCTGTATTCTTTTATGCCTAATTTTTTTGTGACTTCTTTTACAGCATTTAACAAGGCAGACATGTATTTTTCATCATCAAGCTCATTTAAAGATGCAAAATGTTTTTTGGGTATAACAAGAATATGGTTTGGTGCCTGTGGATTCAGGTCATTGAATGCAACGGTGAATTCATCTTCGTATAAAAGTTTTGAAGGAATTTCTTTGTTAGCTATTTTACAAAAAATACAATTTTCCATATACCGTCTATCCTTTTTTAAATTATATTATAATGCATTATGCTATAATTTAAAAGTATACCAACGTTGTATATATGTGTCAGTAGCTCACCGTTGAATCTTTAACGAAGTTAAAGTTCAACTAATTATAGATTTTTTGTCCTGCTGAGCGTACAATAGGTTAGTGAGAATATTAATAGTGTGTCAGTAGCTCAGCAGGATAGAGCAGCAGTCTCCGAAGCTGCAGGCCGGGGGTTCGAATCCCCCCTGGCACGATTATTTTAATTAATTAAAATAATTTTTTAAACCTTTGCTGAGATTGTTGTTTTTGCATAATTTTTTGAGTTTACTTATTGCACGGTTTTCAATCTGTCTAATACGCTCTCTTGATACACCGTAACGCGAGCCGATTTCCTCAAGAGTTTTGCGGTTACCGTCATCGTTTAAACCAAAACGCATAATAAGTACGTCCCGCTCTTTTGGGCTCAGCTGGTTGAGCATTTTTTGTATATCTTCAAAAAGATTTTCCTGAGAAACTCTCGTATCAGGAGATATTGTGGATTCATCAACAATAAAATCACCTAATTTAGATGATTCATCCTTTGCAGTAGCAGGAGTTTCTATACTTATAGTTGATTGCGCAGCTTTGATAAGGCTTGTGAGCTTGTTTACAGGAATTCCCACACGATAAGCAATTTCTTCTTTTGAAGGAACCTTGCCTGTTTCTGTTGTCAAATCCATTGTAACTTTTTTGATTTTGCTCAATGTTTCTATCATATGAACAGGAAGACGTATTATTCTGGACTTGTCAGCGATTGCACGGGTGATAGATTGCTGTATCCACCATGTTGCATATGTAGAAAATTTATAGCCTTTTGCATAATCAAATTTTTCAGCAGCTTTCATAAGGCCCATATTGCCTTCTTGAATAAGATCAAGAAACGAAAGACCACGGCCTATATATTTTTTTGCAATACTGACAACCAGACGTAAGTTTGCATTAACAAGAATCTCTTTTGAGTGTTCGTCATTGTGCTCTTTTATTTTTTTTGCAACCTCAAGTTCCTGTTCAGCTGTCAAAAGAGGTATTTTCCCTATTTGCTGCAGGTAAATTTTGACCGAATCATCAGCATTGATACTGGAGACGTTTTCTGCGGTTTTCGGCTCTTCCACCGACATAATCAAGTCTTCGTCTTCAGGTTCTTCTGTTATTTTATCTATAGAAACTTCACCGTTTTCTGCCATATCAACATCTTCATTGGTAAATTTCTCTGTTTTGTTAGCCATTTATGCTCCTGTAATTAGTAATAAATATTATACACTATGTTTTATTTTTTGATACAGACTGTCTGACCGATTCGTAAATAATTGCACAGGCAGCATTAGAAACATTAAGCGAGTTAAAATTTCTTAACATTGGAATTTTAACAACAAAATCTGATTTTTTCATATTGTTTTTAGACACTCCTGTCTCTTCTCCTCCCATAATGAGTGCAAAATTCATGTCTGTATAATCAATGTCAAAGTAATTATCTTTTCCATGTGCGTCAGCTGCAATTATCCAATAGTCGTTATCTTTTAGCTTATCAATAACACTCGAAAGACTATTAGCCTGAATCACAGGTATGTGGTTAATAGCTCCGGCCGATGTTTTTTCCACAGTAGCATTGACCTGTGCATTGCGGCGGGAAGGTATAATAACTGCATCATAACCCGCACAAGCTGCTGTACGTATGATTGCGCCAACGTTATGCGGATCTTCCACTCCATCTAATATAACTATTTTTGAATATCCATCTTTTTTAGTTTCCAAAAAATCATAAAAATCAGTATATTCCACCGGCGAAACGAATGCGACAACACCCTGGTGCGCAATGTTGGCAAAGTTTGCAAACCTTTCTTTGGGCACAAACTGAAATACAACACCATTTGCTTTTGCAAGATTTATTATCTCATTTATCTTTACATCATTTGCTGTATTTTTGGATATTAAAATTTTGTTTATACGATTAGCGCAAGTACTCAAAGCCTCTGTTAGAGCATTTCTTCCGTATATGTAATCTGACGGGTTTTTTGTGTTTTTATTTTCCATTTAATCTCACCTTTTTGGGGTATGTAAATATTCTTGCCATAATAATTATACTATAATATAATTGTATAGGTTTTAAATTACAGTGTTATAAACTTGGAATTATATTGGAATTAGTTGATGGAAAATTTTTTAGCAAAATTAAAGCCAGACACAAAGGTTAATATAGGGGTTTCGGTCTCTCCTAACGTCGGCGTAGAAATGATTATGGTAGACCCTGCAACGCATAAAATTATGAAATATGCACGCAGAGATTTGAGTTACAACTCTTCAACAAGAGAAATTGAAGATTACGGCGAATTTAAACAGGCATTGAGTGACCTGTTTAACGAAATTAAGATTGCACCGCAAAATGCAAATGTGGTTGTTAATATGCCAAGCGTATGTTTTGGCCACTCATTTTTGCCTACAGTTCTTGACGATGAAGGCGTTACTACAGCGCTGACTTCTGAAATTGAACAGAACTATTTGTTTAAGAAAAATGTACCTGTTGTAAGCTGGGTTGAAGTAAAAGAAAACAACTCAACAGAAAAAAGATACATTCTTTACTCTGCAATGCAAGAAGGTGTTGTAGATGTAATAAAACAAATCTTTACTGATTTGGGCGCAACTCTTATTGCAATTGAAAACACATATTCTTCATTAATGAAGACTCTTGAGTATACTGAAATTACAAAAGATTTTGCAGCTTCTTCCGGCTCTTGGAACATACTTTTGGTTTCACAAAACAGCTACGCAGTATTCTCATTGCTGGGATACAGCGTAATTGAATATTTTGAAGAGCCATTGGCGATACGTTCATTTAACAATGATGAAGTTTACGTTGCTATTTCTCAGGCAGCTTCTGCTGTACTTGAAAAATATCCTACAGACAAGCTGCTTATTATCAGTGAATCTAATGATGTAAGCGCAGAAATCCTTGCAATGCAGCTGAAACAGCCAGGAGATGTCATTTTTCTAGAGTGCAACCAGTATGCAAAATCTCAAATTATGGACGTTGATTTAAACGTTCTGCCTCACTACATTAAGGCTATTACACCGGAAGCAATCGGTGCTGCTATATATAGATTTAAAGATTACAGATTAAAACTCAACTTCCTTGTGACAGCTGATTACCAAGCTCCTGACACAATCAGGGTAATGGGTTTTGATCTTACAAAAGAACAGCTGACAATATACAGTCTTATAATAGGCGGTTTATTTATTTTAGTAGGCTTCTTATGTTCTACAATTGTCGGCAATTATGCGTCACAGCTTGAAGAAAAAAGCTCTTCTTTATCAAATGAGACAACCACTTTGCAAAAAGAGCTGACTGACCTTCAAAGCAAAGGCAACAAAATCGATATTTATTCTGCAGCCAAAGAAATTGACCAGAGTATGGTTGATAAAATTCTTTATTACAACTCTATTGGTGCAGATATTCCCGCAAAAGTTTGGTTAACGGTATTTTACGGCGACTCAAACGGAGCTTATGGTATAAAAGGTGAAACAACATCTGTTGATGAGGTATATTTATTCTTTAGAAACCTCAAAGCACAGGTGCCAAAATCAGACTTATTCCTCTCAAAACTCAGTGTTGATGATCAGGAAGGCTTGATTGATATTGAAAAAAATCCGAATGCTTCTTATACATTTGAGCTGACTAATAATAAATTTAGTTCTGTAAAAATCAAAGACCCGAACACAGAGGAAGACTCTTCCGCAAAAGATAAAAAAGGTAAGAAAAAACCTTCCTCAACATCTAATCCCGGAAAAGTAGGTTCAGGAGATTTGCCTGATATCCCTGATTTACCGGGAGCATAAAATAAAATTTAAACCTATACACGAAAGGGCATTGTAAAAGTGAACGAGAATCAAAAACTTATATATATTGTATTAATAGTTCTTTGTGCAGCAGTCGGAATTTATTTTATTGTTCCCAAAGCTGATGCAGCAATCAAAGCGTATCAAGAAGTACAAACAAAAACTATTGAGCTTGATAAAATCAAAAAGGATATTGAAGACTTAAAAAATAAAAAAGCTGCTTATGAAAAAGAAGAAAAAGTTTCAACAAAACCTGTTTATAAAAGCGAAATAGCTACTTTAGATATGATGTCATCTTTCGGTGTTATGTTTGAAGATGTTATCCAATCTGCAAAATACAACGGATTAAAATTACGTTCAATCGAATACAATATGAATCCTGCATACGACGTTGTACAAAAGAATATTGGCAGTGAATACAATGTTTGTGCAGTGCAAATGCAATTAATCGGAAATTATATGCAATTCCGTTCATATTTTCAGGACATTTACAACTATCCATACTTGATTAACCTTGATAAAATCAGTATTGTCCCTTATGCAGACAACAAAAGAATATTAATTGCCGATGTTACAGTGATTTTATATTCTGCTAAGAACGAACAACAAAAAGCCGCAGCCGCAGCTGCATCACAGCTTGACCAGGGCGATGAAAAAATCGAAGGTACAGGCGTAAACGTTGGCTCATAGACAATTAAAATAAGGGATTAATTAATGCCGGCAAGTGAAACTCTGGGACCATTTTTGAGCCGTAACTGGATAGGCTCTGTTGACAGTTATGATAATGCGGATATTGTAATGATAGGCCTTCCTTTTGACGGAACCTGCTCTTACAGACCGGGCAGCCGTTTTGCACCGGAAAGACTGCGCATTGCAAGCTGGGGGTTAGAGGACTATTCTCCTGTGTATGACAAACATCTTGATGATGTCAATTTCTATGATGCGGGTGAACTCGAGTTTCCTTTGGGTAACACAGAAAAAACGCTTGATGTTATTGAAAAAAATGCAAGAATTGTTTTTCAAGATGGTAAAAAATACCTTGGCATAGGCGGAGAACATCTTGTTACTTATCCTGCATTAAAAGCTTGTTATCAAAAGTATCCTGATTTAGCGGTTATTCATTTTGATGCACATACAGATTTGAGAGAAGATTATCTGGGTGAAAAGCTTTCTCACGCATCTGTTATGAGACGAATCGGTGAGACAATAGGCTTTGAAAATATAAAACAGATTGGTATTCGTTCCGGTTTGCAAGAAGAATTTGATTTAATGAAGAAGTACAACACACTTGTTAAAAACTCTGCTGATTTAGAGCAGATAAAACACAAAAAAATCTTTTTAACAATTGATGTGGATGTGCTGGATCCTGCATTTATGCCGGGCACAGGTACTCCGGAACCTGACGGCTTGATGTACAGAGAGCTTGCTGAGTGGATAAAATATCTTAAAGATTTTGATATTGTTGGTGCTGATATAGTAGAACTCGCCCCTGATTATGACAAGAGCGAGGTTTCTACTGCGGTTGTTACAAAAATTGTACGCGATGTTTTAATGATTTTATAATCTTAAAACATTTCCAGCCCGCTATAGCGTGTTCTTGCTACATTGGCTGTGTTTTCCATTGCCATGGAAAGAACTTTTTCTATAACATTACGAACTTTTCTTATGTCTTGTTGAAGCTCTTCATGTCTTTCTTCTTCTGCTTTTTTTAATGCATTTTTAAATTTTTCAAAACCTGCCATGATTAATACTCCCTTTTTCATTTACGACTTACAGTTTACTTATCGGCAATTTAAAGTCAAAACTTTAGGCACAACAGTCTAAAGTTAACAAATAGTTACAATTATATTCAGGATAAATCGTTGAAAATAATTTGCCCATACCTAAAAGTAGCATTATAATTAAATTTATGGATAATATAGTTGCTCAAATAAAAAACAAAGTAATAGTCTCTGTTCAGGCAATGCCATCTGAACCTTTGTACAAAGAAGATTGTATGACAGCGATGATGCAATCGGTTGTAAAAGGCGGTGCAGCTGCGCTTCGTGTGGCGGGAACAAGGGACGTAATTAATGCAAAAAAATTGTTTAAAATACCCGTAATAGGTATAACAAAACCGGAAGTCATACCGCCAAATTGGAGGGAAATAGTTTACATTACCCCGACAATAAAAGATGCCAAAGATTTGATACTGGCAGGTGCTGATATTGTGGCATTTGATGGAACATCCAGACCCAGAGGCGAAAATAACCTGAAACAGATAATCAAATTTATAAAAATAAACAAAAAAATTGCAATGGCTGATATTGCTACTCTGCAAGAAGGTATAAATGCAAGGCTGCTGGGAGCTGACATTGTTTCTACTACGTTGTCCGGGTATACGGTAGAATCGCCTGAAACATCTGAAGAACCTGATTTTGAATTGTTAAAAGGGCTCGTACAATCAGTTGATTGCCCTGTCATACTTGAAGGCAGAATATGGACTCCTCAACAGGTAGACAAGGCTTTTGAGCTCGGTGCCCACGCTGTAGTTATAGGTTCCGCAATTACAAGGCCGCAGCTCATAACAAAAAGATTTGTTAACAGAAAAGATAAAATCGCAAAAAACGGATAGTATATGAAAAAAGAACAAAAAGCACTCGGCATTGATATAGGCGGGACTAAAATTCTGTACGGTATTGTTGACCAAAACGGCAATATAGTCTCTGATATACAAAAAAAACCAACGCCCAAAACAGCGGGTGAAATCTACGAAACTTTAAAGAATATTATTGCCCTAAATTATGACAAAATTGACGCAGTTGGTTTGTCTTCCGCAGGAGCAGTAAATATTGAAAACACACGCGTGTTAAGCTCAACGCCCAATTTGCCTTCAGGCTACAAGGACATTGATTTTTCTTCACTTTCAGATAAAAAAGTTTTTGTCGAAAATGATGCAAACTGTGCAGTGGTGGCAGAATACAAAATAGGAGCAGCTCAAGGTTACAATACAGTGCTTATGGCCACAATCGGAACAGGCATTGGCGGCGGAGTTGTGTCTGAAGGAAAGCTTTTTAGAGGTTCAACCGGTAATGCTCTGGAAATAGGCCATATGCGTATTTTTGCAGATAACAGACAAAAATGCACCTGTGGCAGATTCGACTGCTGGGAATCTTATGCGTCCGGTACAGGGCTGAAAAATTGTGCAAAAGAAGGTGTCAAAACATACAAGGAGTTTTCAACAAGCATTTTAAAAGATAAAAATCCCGACGATATCACAACATATGATATTACAGACGGTGTTAAAAACGATGATGCTTTTTGCAAAAGGGTTTTTGAGCAGTGGCAATGCTACCTTTTTGTAGGTCTTGTTTCATTGACAAATGTTTTCAACCCCGATTGTATAGTAATATCTGGCGGTATGTGCAATTTTATTGATATAAAAAAACTTGAAGAAAATATCAATAAAGAATCTGTTGTAACAGATGTGAAAGTTAAAGTGGCTATGACCGAAAATAATGCCGGAATGATAGGCGCGGGAGTACTTGCCCTTCAATAAAAACGGTAGTAAAAAAAGAAAAAGCCCGGAGCTAATTGTCCCGGGCAAGTTGCCATCACCTATTATTGTAAATTTATCTATTGTTTGTAATGTTAAATTAACTATTGAATCAAGTTCAAAGCTAATGAAGGTAATTGGTTTGCTTGAACCAACAAAGCTGATGATGTTTGTTGAAGAATTTGCTGTTTTGTATATTCAGCTGATTCTTCCGCAATGTCAGCATCCATAATTGTTGATTTTGCAGCTGTGTTGTTTTCAATAACTGTTGTTAAAGAAGTCAAAGCTGCGTCAAGTCTGTTCATTGTCGCACCGATTGTAGACTTTTTAGAAGAAATGTCATCGATTGCTGCATCAATAATATCAATGTACTGAGCTGCACTACTTGCATTCATAAAGGCTTCTTCAAGGTTTCCTGAAAGGCCAACATCAGGATCCAATTTTGAACCAGCGGCAAGTTGACCGTCATATGAACTTCCAAGTGTAGTTGAGTCAGTTTTTGCAAAGAAAGTTTTATCAAGAGAGATTGCGTTTGCTGCAGAATCAGCATTTGCACCTACTTGAAGTCTCAAACCATTTTCTGCAAGTTGACCTTCACCGGCTAACAGCTGCAAGCCGTTAAAGTTAGATGCAAGCGAAATTCTGTCGATTTCTTGTAAACGTTGATCGATTTCGTCTTTCATCGCACCCATAGCGCTTTCGTCATAGATACTGTTTGCGGCTTGTACTGACAAGTCTCTGATACGGTTGAGGTTGTCCAGGATAACGTCTAAGTCACCTTCTAATGTAGAAAGTACGTTGTTACCTGTTGAAATGTTGTTTTTGGCTACTTTTGAACCACTGATTTGAGTGTTCAGGTTTGTTGCAACATAAAGACCTGCTGCGTCGTCTGCTGCTTTGTTGATTTTCAAACCTGTTGACATTCTTTCCAATGCTGTTTGCAAAGAGTTTGAAGCATTGTTCAAGTTTTTTTGCGTTTTCAACGCAGACATGTTTGTGTTAACGATAATTGCCATACGATTCTCCTTTCGGCATACCCTATTTACATCCTGTAAATTTTAATAGACTGTAATTCTCTTTAACTAATCTACCTATCTAATAGCTAATCGCCTATTTAGACTGTGAATTTTCTATCTATCCTGTTCTTCACATACATATAATACAGGTTTGAATTTGAATACTTAATTCTTAAAAAGTTAGAAGTTTTTAAAACTAAAGTATGAAATTAAAGCAAAATAAAAAGCCGAAGGTTTCCCTTCGGCGGTAATTATCGTTAACTATCTATTGTTTTTGTTTAAAATATTTTATTAAGAACCTCTGATTAAAGTTAAAGCAATAGAAGGCAGATTGTTTGCCTGTATCAGCAGTGTTGAAGAGGTTTGCTGCAATATTTGTGCCTTAGTATAATTTGAGGTTTCTTCCGCAATATCTGCATCCATAATCGTTGACAAGGCTGCAGATGCGTTTTCAATTGTTGTCATAAGTGCTTCTTGAGCAGAGCCCAATCTGTTTTGAACAGCACCCATTTCTGCTTTTCTTGTTGCAATAGTTTTTAATGCTGTATCACAAGCTGTTATTGCAGCTGTTGCACCTGCCGCAGAGCTTACATCAGCCGTTAATGTTACTGCGGCAAATGAAGCTTTGTCTATTTTTATCTGGTTTTCTGCTGCAGCAGCATTGGCTCCAACTTGCAGTGTCAGTCCATCTTTGCCCAGCCCGGCAGTTGCATCAAATAATTTTATACCGTTAAAATCTGCAGCTGATTGCACCCTTGTAATTTCTGCGATACGTGCTGTTACCTCGTTTTGCATTGCGGTTAAAGAATCTGTATCATAAACTCCGTTGGCTGCCTGTACAGCAAGGTCTCTGATACGGGTAATATTATCTTCTACTACATCTAGGGTTCCTTCTGCCATTTGCAAAACATTTAGGCCTGTTGCAACGTTTGAGTTTGCAACTTTAGAACCGCTTATTTGAGTGCTCAATTTTGCCGCAATAAAATATCCTGCAGCATCATCCGCTGCCGAATTGATTTTTAAACCTGTTGATAATCTCTCTAACGCTTTACTAAGACTATTTGTAGCCATTGTAAGATTGTTCTGCGTTTTTAATGCAGAAACGTTCGTGTTAACGATAATTGCCATGAATTATCTCCTTTCGCATATCCTTTTGTAAATACATCCCTGTGTTTTGTATTCTCATATTAAAGTATGGAAGGTTGTATTTTAATTCACATTAAGTTTGAGATTTCTACAACCAAAGTATAAAAAATACAAAAAATGGCATGCAAAAATAAACTTTTGTATGAAAAGCACAACTTTTTTACGGCAATTGCCGGCAGTTTATACAACTTTTGAATCAGGGTTATGCAAGTGCGTTGATAAGTTTTAATGCAAGCACGCCTTGAGCCTGATTTGCTTGTGTTAACAAAGAAGAAGCCGTTTGCTGCAGTAGCTGATTTTTTATATAATTGGCTGTCTCTGCCGCAACATCTGCATCCATAACAGTTGAATATGCACTTGTAAGGTTTTCGTTTTTAGTGATAAGGCTGTCTGTAATAGACTCAAGTCTTGCATTGTAGATGCCTGCTGTTGATATTCTTTCTGTGACAATATCAGCAGAATCTTGAACTATATCAATAAATTGAGCAGCAGTACTTGCATTTGCAAAAGCAGCATCTATATCTGCAAACTTGCTTGAACCACCAACAAGATTTAAAGACTCTACATCTGCTTTTTCAAAAACACCTGTCACTGTCAAAGAGTTTGTTGCGGGGTCGGCATTTGGCCCTATTTGAAGTCTTACTCCACCTGCTTGTGTTCCGTCCAAAAGCTGCACTTTATTAAGTTTTGATTCTTTGGCAATTCGGTTTATTTCTTCCACACGCTGTTTAGCTTCAGCTTTTATAGCGTTTTTTTGCTCATCAGTAAGGGATGAATTGGAATACTGTGTTGCCAGATCTTTGATTCTTTCCAATTGAGTATTAATATTGCTCAAATCACCAGATGCGGTAGTAATCATATTTATACCCATCTGCACATTGCTATATGCAGCATTTACACCGCTTATTTGAGAGTTAAGACCGGTAGCATAATATAATCCGGCAGGATCATCTTTTGCACTGTTGATTTTGCTACCTGTTGTTAATCTTTCAAGGCTCTGGTTCAAACCCCAAGAAGCTCTTGTGAGTGCATTTTGCGCCTTGAGTGCAGGCACATTCGTATTAATGACGATAGGCATAATTTATAAATCCCTTTTACACAGCAGCCATATCCCTGGCCACAACGATACTGATACTTAAGTTGTATTATTTAAACAATAGATAAATCAGGAAAAAACGACGTTCCCTACAACTTTAGTATAGATATTTTTTTATAAGATATGAACCCTAATTTGAAGAAGTTTTACAAAACTAAATATAAATTTTATATACATGTGTAATACATGCCGTATGTCTGCGTTTCAGACAAAACTTGTACTGCTTTATATCGCGTGATAATATTGAGACAGATGGTAGTTACATTAAAAAAAGGTTACATTATGAAAAAAGAATTAATTTTTATGGGCCCTCCCGCAAGCGGAAAAGGTACTCAAACAAAAAAACTGGCTGCTGACACAGGATTTATCCACGTAGATACAGGTTCTTTATTAAGAGCTGCAATGGCAGAAGGTACTGAAGCAGGAAAAATTGCCAAAGACTATGTTGAAAAAGGCGCGCTTGTTCCCGTAGAAGTTGTTGCTCAAATCATAAAAGATAGATTGTCTCAAGACGATGTCCAAAAAGGTTTTATCCTGGACGGATTCCCAAGAAGCATTGAACAGGCTAATATGCTTGATGAAATGCTTAAAGAAATCGATGCAGGTAAAGAAGTTTCTACAAAAGTTATTTACTTTGACGTTCCTATAGAAAACCTTATGGAAAGAATCATTTACAGACGCTCTTGCCCGAAATGCGGTGCAATATACAATCTTAAAACAATGCCTATCAAACAGGAAGGTATTTGTGATGCATGCGGCGGTGAGCTGGTACAAAGAAAAGATGACACAGAAGAAATCGCTAAAAACAGATTTGACACATATTTTGCACAAACTGCTCCGTTAATCGATTTTTATGAAAAAAGAGGAATCCTCAAAAAGATTGATGCCACAGGCAGTGTTGACGAAATTTATGCTAAGTTAAAAGAAATTATATAAGAAAGAAGTAATATAAATGGCAGTTCACAAAAAATCACGTGAAGAAATAAAGCTGATGAAAGAAGCCGGCAACATTGTTGCACTGGTTCATCAGGAAATGAAAAGAATCATAGAACCAGGCGTGTCTACAAAATATCTTGATGACGCTGCTATGAGAATAATCAAAGAACACAAGGCTATTCCTACCTTTTTGGGATACAACGGTTTTCCCGCTTCGATTTGCGCCTCTGTTAACGGAGAGGTTGTACACGGCATTCCAAGAGAATCATGTATCTTAAAAGAAGGCGATATTGTAAGTATTGATGTTGGAGCAACATACAGAGGCCTTGTTGGTGACGGTGCGTGGACTTATCCTGTCGGTAAAATTTCAGATGAGTGCAAAATGCTTCTTGAAACAACAGAGAGAGCCCTTATGGCAGCTATTTCTGTTATGAAAGATAACACGCTCCTTGATGATGTATCCGGTGCTGTTGAAGACGTTGCAAAAGAAAAAGGGCTGGGAATTGTGCGCCAGTACGGCGGTCACGGTGTTGGCAGACAAATGCACGAAGAGCCTTTTGTTTTTAACTACAGGGTCGGCAACAAATTTGTCATCAAAAACGGTATGACAATTGCAATAGAGCCAATGCTCAATCTTGGCGGTGATGATGTACATACTCTCGAAGATGACTGGACAGTTGTAACAAATGATGGTAAGCCGTCAGCACATTTTGAACACACTATCCACGTTACTGACGGAGAAGCTGAAATACTTACAAAACTGTTATAATTTTATAAGTATAAAAAAGAGAACCCTTGTAATATCAGGGGTTCTCTTTTTTGTGAAGAAATGTTAACAATAAAATGTTCAAAAAGGCAATTTTTTAACAGAGAAATTGTTTATATATGTAAGGGAATTAAAGGGATTACATTTTATAGGGAGAAAATATCATGGCAGTTGGACCAAGAGATTACATTGATCAGTTGTTAGTTAAAAAATATGCAGACGAAAAAGTTGATAACCCACAGATTGCAAAAATGGTTGAACCGGAAAAAATGATGAATGCAATGGGTGATTTTTCTGATATGAGAAAAAATATGATGCTTTTAAATAACAAATTAAACAGCGTTTGTGCAGCGTTAAATGCAAAAGCAGCACAATACAGATGTTCAAGGTTTGCAACAGCATAGTTTAATGCCTGTACAGATTTCGTGCTAGAATAGCACTATGAAAGATTTATTAAACAAAAAAATTGTTCTTGCCTCGCAATCTCCGAGGCGTCACTCTCTTATAAAAAAGCTCGATGTCGACTTTGATGTTGTCTCTCCTTCTTTTGATGAAAAGCTGGACTCGGACAATTACACTGACGACGCTATAAAATCCCTCTCTCTAAAAAAAGCTTTGTCCGTACTTGAAAATAGTCAAGATACGGACATTTGCGCGTGTAATAAATACAAAGATTGTTTGATAATAAGTGCTGATACCATGGTTGTTCTAAACAACAAAATATACGGCAAGCCAAAAAGCGAACAACGAGCAAAGCAAATGCTAAAAGAATTAAGCGGCCAAAGACATTTTGTCGTTACAGCGGTGACAGTACTGGACGCTGATACAAAACAGTCCATAACAGAAGTTGTAAAAACATACGTGACTTTTCAAGATTTATCTGATGAGCTTATAGACTCTTATGTAACAACCAACAAACCGCTGGATAAAGCAGGTGCCTACGGAATACAAGAGATGGGCTCTGATTTTATAAAAGAAGTTGACGGTGATTTGGAAAACGTAATAGGCTTGCCAACAAAAACTCTTCGCAAAATATTGGAAGAGTTTTTGTAAGTTTTTTTAATGTTTTTACAAATTACAAATCTTTGCCGCAGCAGTTTTTGTATTTTTTGCCGCTTCCGCACGGGCAAGGGTCATTTCTGCCGATTTTATCACCTTTTTGCACCGGTGCGTGAGAGGGTTCTTCGTCTTCAGATGGAGCTTTAAATTCCTGTGCAGCCTGTGAAAGCTGTGTTTGGATAACTTCATCGTCTTTTCTGTTAACAATCTGTACGCCAAAACGTGTTCTAAACAGGTACTTAACTGTTTCTGACTGGATTTCGTACATCATGTTGTTAAACAGGTCATAGGCCTCTCTTTTATATTCTATAAGAGGGTCTTTTTGACCGTATGCACGAAGACCGATGCCGTCACGGAGCATATCGATATTATGCAGGTGGTCAATCCATTTATTGTCTACAACGCGCAAAAGTATATCTTTTTCGATATTTCTCATTACATTTTTATGTGAGAAAGGTTCTTCAGGTACAAAGACTTCTTCGTACTGCTGTTGTATATCGTTATAGAATCTTATTGTATTTTCTTCGTGTTCTCTGTATGCATCTATTGCAAGCTTTTTAAACTTTTCAAAGATGGATTCGTAGCTCAAACCTTGAATATCGTTTACTTCAAGATAAGAAAGCTGAGGAATGAGAGAGTGGACTTCTTTTACCATTCCGAGCATATCTTCATAGATATATTCCTGCGGGTTTTGGCCGGGAGAAATATAGCTTTTTATGATTCTGTCCATCTCTTTTTCTATCATATAGTAGATATCCGGTGTCAGGTCTTCGCCTTTTAGCACTCTTCGTCTTTGCTGATAGAATTTTTCTCTTTGAACGTTCATTACGTCATCGTATTCAAGCACGCTTTTTCTTATATCAAAGTGATAGGTTTCCACTTTTCTTTGAGAAGCCTGTATTTGCCTTGTAATCAGTTTTGATTCAATAGCCATATCTTCTTCTACATTAAGAGTGTTCATAAGATTAATAATGTGCTGTCCGCCAAAGATTCTCATCAGGTCGTCTTCTAAAGATAAGAAAAATCTTGTTGAACCAGGATCCCCCTGTCTTGCGGCACGGCCTCTTAACTGGTTATCAATACGGCGGGATTCGTGTCTTTCTGTACCAATAACGTGAAGACCGCCGGCTTGAACAACTTTTTCGTGTTCTGCTTCAGTAATTGTTTTTGCTTCTTTTAAAGCAGCATCTCTTTCTGTTTCATAATTGGGGCTTTCCGGCGTAATACCTTTGCTGTCGAGCATATCTTTTGCAAGATACTCTGCGTTACCGCCTAAAAGAATATCTGTACCACGTCCGGCCATGTTTGTTGCAATCGTAACTGCCCCGGAACGGCCTGCCTGTGCAATGATATAAGCTTCTTTTTCGTGGTGTTTTGCGTTTAGTACATTGTGTTTGATTCCGCGCTTTTTAAGAAGTTCGGAGATATACTCTGATTTGTCGATACTGATTGTACCGACAAGTACAGGTCTGCCCTGTTCATGCATTTGTGCAATTTCATCAACAACAGCGAGATATTTTTGTTTTTGTGATTTATACACAACATCAGGAAGGTTAATTCTGATATCCGGTTTGTTAGTCGGAATAGTTGTAACTTCAAGGTTATAAATTTTTCCAAATTCTGCTTCTTCTGTCATTGCAGTACCTGTCATGCCGGATAGTTTTGGGTAAAGCCTAAACAGGTTCTGGAAAGTTATGCTCGCAAGAGTCTGGGTTTCGTCTTGAATTTTTACGCCTTCTTTTGCTTCAACAGCCTGATGCAAACCGTCAGACCAGCGTCTTCCGTCCATCAAGCGGCCTGTAAATTCGTCAACAATAACAACTTCGCCGTTTTTGATAACGTAATCAGTATCTTTTTGATAAAGTTCTTTTGCTTTTAATGCCTGCAAAAGATGGTGTGCATATTGATTTGACACATCAAAAAGGTCTTCAATACCGAGAAGCTGTTCAGCTCTGTCTATACCTTCTTCTGAGAGGATTACGTTTTTATTTTTTTCATCCACTTCGTAGTCCACATCTTTTTTGAGCTGCGGTGCAATCTTTGACATTGTTTGATAAAGCTGTGCAGATTGCTCTAGACGGCCGGAGATAATCAACGGGGTTCTTGCTTCGTCAATTAAGATAGAGTCAACTTCGTCGATAATGGCATAGTTATAAGGGCGCTGCACAAGCATTTCCATGCTGCCGGCCATGTTGTCTCGAAGATAGTCAAAACCGAATTCATTGTTGGTTCCGTAGGTAATATCGCATTCATAAGCAGCTTTTTTGCGTTCAAAATCATCAAGACCGCGTTCCTGATTTGCAAGAATAACGCCTACAGACAGGCCGAGGAATTTGTAGATTTTACCCATCCACTCGCTGTCACGTTTTGCAAGGTAGTCGTTTACTGTGATAACGTGGACGCCTTTTCCTGTCAGGGCATTTAAGTATGCGGGTAAAGTCGCAACAAGGGTTTTACCTTCACCTGTTCTCATCTCTGCAATATGACCGTTATGAAGAAAAATACCGCCAATCAGCTGGACATCAAAGTGACGCATATTCAAAACACGTTTGCCGGCTTCTCTTACAACAGCAAAAGCTTCCGGAAGAATCTCATCCAGAGCTTTTTTCTCCAATGCTCTGTCTTTTTTGAAGTCAGACGAATATTCTCTGTTTTTTAAATATTCTTTAAACTCCTGTGTTTTTGCTCTAAGCTCGTCGTCTGTGAGCTTTTCCATTTCCGGTTCAAGTTTGTTTATGTGCTCAACAATCGGCATCATTTTTTTTACTTTATTAGCATTTGGATCACCCAACAGTTTTAGTAATAAATCAATCATTATATGAAAATTCCCCATAGTCTATCTAATCTAGTATCGTAATCTGCCGAAAACTGAACGTTTCCGTCAGCTTACTCACCTTTTCAAGGTGTCACTCAAAAATTTTGCTCATGTTCCTTATCGCAAAATTTTTTCGGACTTTTTTCGCTATATTGATTCTAACACGCGCACGGCAAAATGAACATATGACAAAGAGAATTAGCCCCTGTGTATAAATATGTATTTTAGGGTATTATGTATATGTAGACAAATTTGGAATTGGTATGTCAGAAGAACAGCAATGCGATTACAGCTTTAATTTTAAACTGGATGACTTTCAAGAAGAGGCTCTTTTTCATATTAACAACGGTAAAAGTGTTGTTGTATGCGCGCCTACAGGTGCCGGAAAAACCTGTATTGCACAGATGGCAATACATAAGGCTCTTAAAGAAGGTACAAGGATTTTTTACACAACCCCTTTAAAAGCATTGTCAAACCAGAAGTTTATGGACTTTGGTGCAAAATACGGCACAGACAGAGTCGGGCTTTTGACAGGAGATACCTCCATAAACCGCAATGCACAGATTGTGGTTATGACAACAGAGGTTTTTAGAAACATGTTGTACGGTACCAATTTTGGTTCGGTTTCTGACAATTTAAAAGATGTAAGATATGTTGTGCTTGACGAAGTTCATTATATGAATGACGAACAAAGAGGCACTGTATGGGAAGAAAGCATTATTTACTGTCCTACAAATGTACAGATTATTGCTCTGTCAGCAACTGTTGCAAATTCACAGCAGCTGACTGACTGGATAAATACAGTACACTCAAGAACAGAGCTTGTATACACTGATTTTAGACCGGTGCCTTTGAGATATTATTATTACGACTCTTCAAAGCCCAATGACATTTTGCCCCTGCTCACTCCGGAAGGCAGACTCAATAAGAAAATTAAGCCCGAGTCTAAAGCAAAACATTTTGGAAGAAAAGGAAAAACTCCGCAAAGACAGGTTGCAAAAGATGTTGTATCAATTTTGCACAAAAAAAACATGCTGCCTGCAATTTATTTTACGTTTTCACGCAAAAAATGCGATGAGCAGATGGAAAAATGTTCCGGCCTGTGCCTGACCACGCCCGATGAACAAAAAGAAATCAAAAGGATTGTAGACGAATATCTGGCTGAGAACCCTTACCTTTACAACAACAAGCACCTTGAATACGTCTTGTGCGGGGTGGCATCTCACCATGCCGGACTTTTACCAGGGTGGAAAGTTTTAATCGAAAAGCTTTTTCAAAAAGGTTTAATCAAAGTGGTTTTTGCCACCGAAACCCTTGCCGCCGGAATAAACATGCCTGCGCGCTCAACAGTAATTTCCGCTGTTTCAAAAAGAACAGACTCCGGCCACCGAATGCTGACACCAAGCGAATTTTTGCAGATGTCAGGCCGTGCCGGCAGAAGGGGGATGGATGAGATAGGCTATGTTACGGTTGTGGGCACAGCTTTTCAGTCGCCAGAAGAAGTTGCAGAGCTTGTTACAAGTGATGCAAACCCGTTAGAAAGCCGATTCACGCCGACGTATTCAATGGTTTTGAACCTGCTGCAAAGGTTTAATCTTGAAGAAGCAAAAGAGCTTATTTTAAAAAGTTTTGGTTATTATACTTCGACAACACGGCTTACTCCGTTAATTAAACAGCAAGAAGAGCTCAACAATGTAATTAACGGGATAAAAGAGTTTAAATGCCCGTTTGGCAGAACAACAGCAGACATGTTTGAGTATAACAAGCTCAAAAATATCTACGTTGAACAAAGAAAAACTGCAAAAGTTTTAAAAAAGCAGATGAACAAAAAGAATGCTGAAAATGTCGATTATGTAAGAGATTTTGAGATAAAAACAAAAGAGCTGTTGCACAAAGTGCACTCATACCAGTGCGAAACATGCAAACTATATAGAAAACACATTAAAGAGACAGAGCTCTTAGACAGGTTCCAAAAACGTGCAATGAAGCTTGAAAAAACAATTGAATACGAAAAAGATATCTACTGGAGAATCTTCCTCAACCACGTTGGTGTACTGAACAAAATGGGATATATTGAAAACAATTATCCCAACGAAAAAGGTATGACAACAGCTGCAATAAGAGCTGAAAATGAGCTTTTCCTATCCGAGATAATATTCAGCGGAGTTTTAGACACGTTGAAGCCGGACGAGCTTGCTTCTGTAATCTGTGCAATAACAACAGAAGACCTGCGCGCTGATGTATACCCCGAGATACCAATCAGCAAAGGAACAAGAAAAGCGCTTAACAGAATCAAAGACATCAGAAGAAGATTAACCATTATCCAGCGGGATTTTGATATTGAAACACCGATGTATATTAATTCTTATTACTCGCCTTTAATCGAATACTGGGTCAATGGCGGAGAATGGGATGAGCTTATTGAACAGATTCCGGCCGGTGAAGGTGATGTTGTCAGATGTTTTAAACGAACAATTGATGTTTTAAGACAATTGACAGTTGTCCCCAACGTATCACAGGAGCTTGTTGAAACTGCAAGAGCAGCTATTGATGCAATTAACAGACAGCCTATAGACATAGATTAATAATTGATTTGTAATAAAAAATTTGCTATTATTGTTCGGTGATTATTATGAAGGAGATTTACTATGTCTGATGAAAAACTTTGTATTGGTGTGTCCACACTCGGTGCTATTTTGTTAGGGTTTATTGCACCTCTCATTATTTACCTGACCAAAAAAGAACAACTCACTGAACCTGCAAAAAGTCTTGTTATAGGTGCATTGAATTTTGAAATTACATTAGCAATAGTGTCGATTATTGTATCATTAATTCCTTTTATCGGACTGTTGTTTGTTCTGTTAATTGCTTTATTCAACTGCATTATTCTTATTATTGCTTTTGTTGCAGGCAACAAAGGTAATGAATATAAATTCCCTCTTACTTACAATTTTGTTAAGTAAGATATTTTAATTATTTTTTAAAAAGGCTGTATCAAAAATACAGTCTTTTTGTTATCTGATAGTGTATAATTTTAAGTATCAATAATAGTTTTAACATAACGGAGTGAGTATATGATTAAAGTAATTTTGGACAGAAGAACAGTAAGAAAATACAAACAAGAACCCATTACTGATACAATCTTGGAACAAATTTTAAAAGCCGGTATGTATGCGCCATATGCAGCAAAAGAGATGCCGTTTCATTTTATTGTAATAAAAGACAGTAAAACACTTTCTGATTTAAAGGCTATTCATCCGTTTGGACAGCCTTTGGAAAAAGCACCTGTGGCCATAGTGGTTTGTGCAGACAAAAAATGTGAGCCCGTAGATGGGCTGCATGTTTCAGACTGCGCTGCTGCAACAGAAAATCTTATGCTCGCTGCCAAGGCTTTCAACTTAGGTTCGTGCTGGCTGGGACTTTATCCCTGGGAAAGTATCACTGAAAAAGTAAAAGAGTATTTTAAGCTACCCGATGATATTGCACCATTCAGCATTATTACAATGGGTTATCCCAATGAAGAAGAAGAGCCAAGACCTGACAGATTTGACAAAACAAGAATTCATAATGAAAAATGGTAAAATAATATATTAATAACAAAAAACTTAAAAGCCGCTTTTTAAGCGGCTTTAAAAAACGCGCCCGGAGAGATTCGAACTCCCGACCTTTTGGTTCGTAGCCAAACGCTCTATCCAACTGGGCTACGGGCGCATTTGATTTTTATAATAACTCAAATAAAATTTTTTGTAAAATTTTATTTTAATTCATTTTAAATTATTGTTGAATTTGATATTACAAGATGGCTTATTTACGTATATCCTATTTTTTTTGTTCAGCAATGTTTTTATCGTATTTAATAGAGCGGTAAACGCCGTACAAAACACCACTAAATAATATACCAGTTGCAATTATTGTCAAAATTGTTTGACTATCCATTTTTTTGCTCCATTTCATTTAATTTTTCTAACAGTTTATCACATGCTTCTTTTTTATCCCAGTACTTTAAGGTAAAGCAGAAAAATAGAATTGCACCCAAAATAGAAAACACAGCTTTCATAAAATTTAAGTCTGTTGATAACAGTGTTACCGTTCCGCCACCGGTCAAAAATAAAGCACTCCATAACAAATTTACTTCATTAAGATAAACTTTTAAAGTTCTGTCTGTTATTTTAATTATATTTTTTTGCATGTTTATATTTTATCATTATTTCAATCTCGGTCAACATTCACCTACTTGAAAAATTTTACACTTCAAAGGATTATTATTGTGCAAAATATAGTAAAGCCAAAACCGGAAAAATCAGTACTACCAATTTCTTTTATAAATATATTCCGGGCAATAGCCTGATTTCATCATTTCATTATTTATGTTTATGTACTTTCCTTGAGGGTCTTTGTAATAAAATATACCAACAAGCCTGCTGTAGTGGTCAACGCCGGTGATTTCAAGATATATTTCTTTGTGTTTTCTTAAAATTTTTATCATTTCTTGTTTTGCTTTTAAACCGCGTGAGATTATTTCATCATCTGTGAGACCTTTGTTGCGTTGATATTTTATGTGATTGTTGTCTGATGTTTCATAACAGTCAATGCCCGTTAATCGAACACTTGTGTTACGCTCTTTCAAACGTATTTTAACTGTGTCTCCGTCTATGACATAAGCAATTTGTGGCTTGATAAGATAATTTTGATTAGCACATATCCCAATATTCGCCGATAAAAAAGCACAAACAGCGACAAAAATTTTTAATAAATGTTTATTCATAGGCATTTTCCTCCTTAACAATTCCACAATGATCATAATAGGATAAAACTTTATACATTGCAACGGCATGTTTGTCAATAGAATTAAATCATCCAATTCGGTATGATAAATTAAATGTACAGTATTGAAGAAATATTTGGACATAGGGTAAAAGAACTGCGTAAATCCAGAAATCTTAGTCAACAAGATTATGCAGATTTTATTGGTGTGCATTATAAAACTATATGGAGCATAGAAACTGGCAAGCATTCAGTACATTTTGACAATATAAAAAGAATTATTGATGCCGAAAATATTCCACCTATGTATCTCTTTATGACAGATGAAGAATTAAACATATATAAGCATCAATGTATTAATGATGAAACATTCAATATATACTCAAAACTTGATTTTGAAGACAAGCAAGCAATAAAGCGGATGATTGAAAATGCATATATGAAAAGAAACTTATAAATAAATGAACTGTTTACAAAGACTATTTTATGAACTCAAAATATCGTTATTTTAAAACAATATTTGCCACAAATTCGGCAAATATGCCGAATTTGTGGCAAATTTAACTATTGTTTTTAAGTAGCAATAAATTTATTTTAAATTCTATGAAAAAAATGACTTTAAAACAAAAAGTAGGAAATAGAGTTAAATATCTTCGCAAGTTACATGGGCATTCGCAAGATTATTTAGCAGAAAAACTAGATATTAACAAAGATAGAATTAGTAAAACCGAAAGAGGTCTTATTTTCATTAATGATAGTTTTCTAGAAAAGTTATGTAAATTTTATTCACTAAAAGAAAGTTATTTTTTTACATTCTCACAGATAAATGATAGCAATGATAGAGATAAGCTTATTGAAAGAATAAACGCTGAATTGTCAGAGTTAAATATTAGAAAACTCAACAAAGTTGAGAAAATGATACAAATCATTAAATCATAAAACAAAAATTGACATAGTTTAAAAAATCTATCATAGTTTTACAATTTATTTTTTAAGTATTTATACTTTAAACTTGTCCTATTTTTTTTCAAAAGTTATATTGTCTGATTTTTTGTATCTATATATACCATATACAATAACAAACAGTACCAAACCAGTAAATAATATTGAGATTAAATCCATAATATTTACTCCTTTTCCTCTAGGTTTTTAATCATTTTTACAATTTTATCACGTCTTGTAAAAAAAGCATTAAGAAAAATTATACTCAACAAAATTCCTAAAAAGCCAAAAATTTTACCTGTAGAAGTGGAACTTGTTAAAAATAGTGTAACACCGCCACCGCCCGCAATGAATATCGCAGTCCATAAGTATCCTTGTTCAGCAATTAAAAAATCTATCAACTTATTAGAATTTATTGTAGCCATTCTTATATTTTATCATTTTTTCAATCGCGGTCAACATCCATCTACTTGAAAAATTTTACAGTTAGGAGGGTTAGATACGAAAAAATACAGTTTTGAATAAAAATGAACAAATCTTTTTGCTAAATTTTTTTATAACTGACACGGCGACAGACACGGGGTGTATTTTGTGTTAGATTTATTTAAGAATCAGAAAATAAAAGGGATTTATTATGAACGATAACTACGAAAAATTCTTTGATGCAGAACCCCTGGCCTTAAAATACGGAGAAAACCCTCACCAAAAAGCTTTTATATATATAAATAATGACAATGCTCAATTTGAAAATCTCTCGGATGTTGAGCTTTCTTACAACAATTTGTTAGACATTAACTGTGCGGCATTAATTGCTGCGGAATTTTACGATGTTAATGCAGCTGTTATTGTTAAACACAACACTCCTTGTGGCGCAGCACTGGGCAAGACTTTAAACGAGGCTTATTTAAAAGCATTTGACACTGACCCTGTGAGCACATTCGGAGCAACAATTGCTTTTTCTAAAACAGTGGACAAAGAAATTGCAAAACACGCGTCATCCGTTTTTCTTGATGCGGTAATTGCACCTGACTTTGACCCTGACGCACTTGAAATTCTTAAGAAAAACGAAGCGTTGAGAATAATAAAACTCATCACTCCTTACAAAACCATACGCACAATGCAAGAACAGGAAGTCCACATTACTCCGTTCGGCACGCTTGTGCAGGAAACTGACAACAAAGAGCTTGACAAAGACACGTTCAAAGTTGTTTCTAAAACCAAGCCCGACGCAGAAATGATTGAGGACATGGTATTTGCGTGGAAAATAGCAAAACACGTAAAAACAAATGCTGTTGTTGTTGCAAAAGATTTTAAAACGCTGTCTATCGTCGGAGGCCAAACAAGCAGAATTGATGCTGTAGAAACAGCTCTGGATAGAGCCTGTGACGGTGCAAAAAAAGCTGTAATCGCATGTGATGGGTTTATTCCTGCAATAGACAGTATACAAGCAGCTGCTCAATGCAGAATCGGCGGAATTATTCAAACAGGAGGCACTCACAAAGACAAAGATGTTGTTGATGCTGCCAACAAATATGAAATAGCAATGATTACTACAGGCATAAGACATTTTAAACACTAGAAGCAAATCCGGAAACGAGAACATTTATGACAAGCAACGAAATATCACAAGAAAACATGGAACAGCATGAAAACAAGAAAGCAGTTGCCTGGCTTACGCTGGGGCACGGTATGGCTGACAGTTATTCAGGTTTTATCAATCCTATTTTGCCTTTTATTGTTGCAAATATAGGTACAACGCTTGCAGCTGCAACCTGTGCGCTTAGTGCTTCGCAACTTTTTTCTTCTATGATGCAGCCTGTATTCGGGTTTATTGCTGACAAGTGGAGAAAAAGATTTTTTATTTTCTGGGGCATTATTCTGGCATCGATATTTTTCTCACTTACAGGGCTTGTTCAAAATATATGGCAGCTCGCGTTATGTCTTATTTTAGGCGGTGTGGGTGTAGGTTTTTACCACCCGCAGGCAACGGGGTTTGTTGTAAGGTACAGCGGTAAAAATCTGGCAAAGTACATGAGTATTTTTATTGCCGCAGGCACAATAGGATACTCTGTAGGGCCTATTATATCCTCTTCAATAACACAGTTTTTCGGAGTAACAAAGCTGCCTTTGGCTGCAAGCTGGGGGATTTTATTTGCTCTTGCCGTATTTTTATTTGTACCTAAAATAAGCCACCAGCCGGTACCAAAAGACACAACGTCTTTTAAAACAGCGGTAACTGATATTTTTAAGAACAAAACAGTACGAATTTTAATAATGGTTTCGGCCTTAAAATCGCTTGTAACATCAAGTTTTAGTGTGCTGTTACCTTTTTACTGGAAAAGCCTCGGCTACAGTGCTTTTCAGATTGGTATAGCAGTATTTTTATTCCTGACGGTTGGTGCTTTTGGTACTTATATCAGCAGCAAATATGAAAAATTAATAGGCTACAAAAACGTGTTTTACACATCTTTGATTGTACCTTTTATTTTAACGCTTGTATTTGTTAGCCTTATGAAGCTTTCGCCCGTTTTATCTTTTATTTTGTTTATTCTGACAGGTTTTGTGACAATGTTGTCCGTTTCCATAAACATGGTAATGGCTCAAAAAACAATGCCACAGTACAAGAGTATGATTTCGGGCTTTATTGCAGGTTTCAGCTGGGGGATTGTCGGTGTAATGCTGCCGTTAATCGGTTTTGTAGCACAGAATGTGGGTATTATTAAAGTGCTTGTTGTAATTGCATTCATTCCATTTGTGCTTTCTTACTTTGTGAGATTTTTACCCGACGCTCAAAGCGAATAAGAATTATTACAATATATTAATTGCCATGGTTGATTTCTAATCATGTTTTAAATATTATTATTTGTACGAACCGCAGACAACAGGCGGGGGAATGGCGTAAGAGCTGGCAGTAACGGCCAGAAGGCACGTCGGACTCTCTTAAAAGACAAGCCTGTCGAGGATCAGATACTGGAACAATACAGTGTATTGTAATAGTAAAAACAGAAGAAATAATGTTTTGTCTGATGATTTTGCGGTTGTATGCAAAATCATTTTTTGTATGCAAATAAATAAAAAAGGTCGATAAACATAAATATAAAAGGAGCAAAACATGGCAACAAAAGCCTTTAAAGAACAAAAAATTGCACATATTAAAGAAAGTGCACAAAAGGCTAAAGTAGCAATTGTAACTAACTACAAAGGTTTATCTGTTGAAGAAATCACTAACTTGAGAAGAGCTCTTCAAAAAGCAGGTGCTGATTATACAGTTACAAAAAATACATTAGCCAAAATAGCTATGAAAGGAACTGATTTTGAAGTTCTGGCTGATTCTATGAAAGAATCAACTGCTATAGCATTCGGTTTTGAAGATGAAGTTTCTGCAGCAAAAGTTGTTGCAAAATTCATCAAAGAAACAAAAAAAGCAGAAGTTATCTGCGGCGCATTAGACGGCCAATTGCTCGATGCAAAACAAGTTGAAGCATTAGCTAAAACTCCGTCTAAAGAAGAACTTTACGCAAAAATGCTTGGCTGCGTAAATTCACCTGCTACAGGTATTGTTGGTTCTGTCAACGCTGTAATGAGCAGCCTTGTAAGAGCTATCGACGCTGTAGCTAAAAAGAAAACAGCATAAAATACACAAAAATAATAAAAGGAGAAAATCATGAGTGTAGAATCTATTTTAGAATCAATTGAAAAATTAACTTTGTTAGAAGCAGCTGAATTAGTAAAAGCTATGGAAGAAAAATTCGGCGTATCTGCTGCTGCTCCTGTTGCAGTTGCTGCTGCTCCTGCTGCTGGTGCTGCTGAAGGCGGTGCTGAAGAAGCTTCTGAAGTAAACGTTATCCTTGCTTCTGCAGGTGCTAACAAAATCGCTGTATTAAAAGAAGTTAGAGCTATCACTGGCCTTGGCTTGAAAGAAGCTAAAGACCTCGTAGACGCAGCTCCTAAAGCTATCAAAGAAGGCGTTAAAAAAGAAGACGCTGAAGCTATCAAAAAACAATTAGAAGCTGCTGGCGCTACTGTAGAAATCAAGTAGTTTTAATACAAAGCTTAGTTTCAAAAAGCCGTTTTCCAACAGGAAAGCGGCTTTTTTTATTCAAGATATTGAGACAGATTCTCTATATATTCAACGGGTTTTACTGATGCGTACGGCTCAAAGCTTAACACGTTCAGATATTTTTTTGCACGGCTAACTGCTACATAAAAAAGACGTAATGCCTCATTTTTTTCTCTGGGCTTTTGCCAGAGCTGTTTGTAGATAAGTGCTTTTGCAGTGGGCTTACCCTTGTATTTTGAAGCGATGATGCCAAATCCCGGTTTTTCTCCGTACTGCATATCAAAAATTATGCCTGATTTGTCCGCTGTTTTTGAAGAAGAAGCAATACTCAAAACAAAAACATACGGAAACTCAAGCCCCTTTGATGCATGTATTGTCAATATCTGCACTGCATCAAGCTCAAGAGTATTGACAGACGGCAATTCAAAGTTTCTATCATCCTGAATTTTTTCCAGATAATTTAGAAGAGTGTTTATGCTGAGAAAATTTTCACTTTGCGTAAAATCATCAATTATTTTTTCCAGTATCAAAAGATTGTTTTTGGCATTTTCCTGTTCAAATTCTGAGGAAAAATCACTACAGTTATACAAGCAAATATTTTCTTTTATAATTTCGAATATTTGCATAAGAGAAAGTGAACTCTTGTGTTTTTTGATTTTATTTACAGTGTCATAAATTTTTTCCAGATATGATATTGAAGTTTTATCAAGGGTTTTCAGGGTAATATATTTTTGTGCAAGATTCATCCTTTTGACGGTATCAAAATCCGTCTGGCAAAGTAACTCTTTATCCAATGATTTTTTTATCTCAAAGAGCTCTGCATCAGTAAAATTGACTTTTAAAAGTCTGAAAAGCGCCTGTTCGTCTTCGGAATTTTTAATAAGCCTGAAAGCTGATATTACGTTTTTTACAACCGGTTCTTTAAAAAACCCTGTATTAACTTTTTTTACTGCAGGAATATTTTTCTTTTTGAGCTCTCTTTCAACAATATCAGCCTGAGCGTGAGACTTGACAAGCACTGCAAAATCTTTGAAGGAGGCGTTATCGCGTTTGAGCAGTGAGGAAATTTCCTGTGCAATATATGAGGCTTCCGTTATTTTTTGTTCGTAAGCGTTTTCAAACCCCTCTATGCGTGTAACTTTTATATCTCTTGCTGAATCCGGATAAGTCAGATTGGGATTTGCATTGAGATTTTCGCCTTCCAGTTTAAGCTCGTTTTGTGTAACAAAATTTACCGCATTAAGCACCTGAGGAGTGGAGCGATAGTTTATTGAGAGGTTTACGGGTTCAAATTTTTTAGAGTATTTTTTTTCTGCATTTTTATGCAAAACCTCAAGATTTTCCATTTGAGCATATCTAAAAGCGTAGATAGATTGTTTTCTATCGCCTACAAAAGTGAGGTCAGGGTTATCCGGATTGAGCAAAAGCTCGATTAATTCCAGCTGTGCTCCGTTTGTATCCTGAAATTCATCCACGATTATCTGTTTAAAATAATTTTGATAATACGAACGGATTTGTTCGTTTTGTTTAAAAATCATGATTGTTTTGTTGATTAAATCATCAAAATCAGCGAGGTCGTGGTTTTCCAGTTCTGTTTGATAAAGTTCATACACAGCTGCAATCACTCTGGTGAGCAAAAGTTCGGCTTGGGTCACAGGTTCAATGATTTCAGGGAAACCTTGAGCCATACCGTATTCCGAGGCTTTTCTTTTACCGAATTTGTCGAGTACCAGTTTGGCCTTTGCAATGGAATCAAAAACCGCCTCATCCAACACGGTAGAATCATCCGTATAATCTTTAAAATGCTGTGCCCAGTTGGCTGCATAATCTTCTTTTGTTGCAAACTTGAACGGAGTATTCTGCATTACATTGGAAAAATCAGCTGTTGCATTTAACGAAGAGTGCAAAAACTCTTGAGGGGTGATACCCAGAGATTTAATTTTTTTGATTACATTATAAATATCATCAAAAAGAGTATCGAGGTCGCTTATTTTATTCAATCGTGCAATGCTTTTTACAGACAAAACCTCCTGATTTGCTTCGCCGTATTTGATTTTTTTAACAAGATTTGAATAAATTTCTTGCAGCTGTTGTTCTTCTGCCATTTTAAAAGACGGAGAAAGGCCTGCTTCGATAGAATATTTTTTTAAAATTCTGATACAAAAACTATGGAAAGTTGATATCCACAAATCCGTATCCGAATAAGCGTGCAAGTTGTTGTCTTCCAGTTCTTTTATTATACGTTCTTTCATCTCATTTGCGGCTTTGTCTGTGAATGTTATAACGAGAATTTTTGACTGCGGGTCTTTTTCCCCGCGTTCCATAAGGTCGAGTACAAGTTTTAAAAACCTTTTTGAGATGATTTTTGTTTTGCCTGTGCCGGCGCCGGCAACAATTTTTGTACAGGATTCAAGAGGGTTCAAAACAGCCTGTGTTTGAGCTTCATTGAGCCCGTCAACAATATCTTTAATATTTTGCAATGTATCAGTCATCTGTTTCATCCTCCGAATCGCAAAGGAATTTATAAGCACAGTTTTCGCACGCCCAGCCGGACGATTTTTTAAACTCTGTTTCGTTTTTAATTTTATCTATAACTGTTTCTTTCAGATTCTCTATGATTTTTTCTTTATAAAATTCTATTTTATCTGCTTTTACAGAATCTTCATTACAACCGTTGTCTTTGGCTTTTGGTCTTATATAAACAAGGGACAACTCTGATATTTTGTCTTTGTATTGAGAAAGTTCAGGGCTGTTTTGGCTTGCCAGATAATAAAGAGGTATTTGATAGTCATACGCATTTTGCAAAGTTGTTACATCAGAAGGATCTTTGCCGGTGCGCAGTTTAAAGTTTACCCCGTATTCGCTTATGGCATATTCAAGAGTATTAGCTTTATCACGTCCTGTTTTGTAGTCCACAATTTTTATGCTGCCGTCATTTTGGGTAAGGATAGCATCAATTCTGCCGTCAAACACAACATCCGGTATTTGAGGCAGTGAAAAAGTAAAAGATTTTTCGCACTCTGCCTTTACACACGGAGAGTCAAAGCCTCCGGACATACAAAAATCATCAACAGCATCTGAAAAATTCTCTTTCATTTCTGCAATTGCAAGGTCATCAGCAGCTTTAACAAGGTCTATATCTGTTTGTTTAAAGCCTGCGAGCAAGGCTTTTTGTTCGTTTTCTTCGTTTTGTTTTGAGTCAAAGAGAATACAAGAAAGTTCTATTGCCGTATTTTTATCAAAACTTTTAAGATATTTTGTATTTAAAAGCTCAAACACAGCGTGGACAACTGTTCCGTAACTTGCTGCAAAAGTGTATGGTTCTTTGAGGTTTAGCAGATTTTTGTAATAATATTTTCTCGGGCATTTTTGAAAAGCATTAATCGAAGAGGCATTCAACTTTAAAATGTCACCATTTGAAATTATTTGTTTATCAGGATTTTTTTCATAGGAAGTTTTATTCTCTTTTTCCAATGATTGTGATGCATTTTGCTCTATCGTTATTTTTTTGTAATTGAGAGAATCAAAGTCTTTTAGAGCACTAAAAGCAACAGATGGTTGTGTATTTTTTTTAGATTCATAGCTGTGATAAGAAAATGTAATTTTTACATCCGCCGCAGCCATTACATTGCAAAGAGAATCAAGTCGGGTTTTGAAAAAGACCCCGTCCGTAATTAAAAAAGTTTCGTATGAAGGGTTGAGTTTTTTAAGTTGGGTCGTCAAAATTTCGTTTGTTTTTATAGAAACAAACGGGTAAGACGGATTTGTGCCGGGAAAATTATTTTCTGTAAGGCCCGCAACAAAAACGTATTTAAACTTTGTTTTAGAAGATATATCAGCACTGATTGAAGCAAGATAAACAGCATTTTTATCTTTTTCTGTGTCTTTTGGCAGCCATTTCAAAATATCCTTAAATGATTCAAAATCTGCTTTTTTATTCAAAACTGTATCGTAAAGTTTTTGAAGCTCGTATAGACTTTTTATTTTACCTGCAAGAATTTTCATTAAGGGAGTTTTTTCAAAATACGGAAAAAATCTTTTTATTACACAATCCGCTGCCTGTGCGTAATTACCTTCTTTATAAAATGAGTAAAATGATTTTATTGCCCCGAATTCCCTGCCGAGAAGCTTTGCATCTTCCTCTTTCAGATTGTTCCATCCTGTATGAATGGCACCGAGAATTGATTTTTGAGGAGAGCTTTCAGGGAGTTTTTCTTTTGCATTTACAATTTTTTCTACTGCATAGCTGTCTGTAAGCACCTCTTCTAACAGGTCTTTAAAAAGTTCATCTGATTTTTGGATACATATTTCTTTTAATGCTTTTGAGTTTGGTGAGCTGTTTTGGAATTCTTCGTATGTAAAATCTTGAATATTTAGCTCAAGCAGCACATCACTGATATTTTGATAAATGTTTAGTTTATGTTTCAGATTTTCGTAGTGTTCATTATAGATACTGCTTAAAACAGGTATATTTTGAGTTTTTAAAATATCACAAATTTTATCTCTGGTTTCTGTTTTGTCTGCAAATACAGCTATATCCCCATAGTTTACATCAGGGTTTTGGGTAAGTTCTTTGATTTTATCTGCAATATAAAAAGCTTCCTGCGAAACATCGGTGAATTCAAGATAGCTGACACTTTTTGATTCTTCTTTTTCAATTTTGAAGGGTTGTTTTTTATTGAACAGATTTTTTAACAAAAGTCTTATTTTCTCAATATCTTTATTAGCGCATATCAAATCTTGTTTGAATACACTTGAATAGCCAGGAAGTACATAGCTGTTTTTTTCCATTGTTTTTACATATGCACTGTACAGTTCTGCTACGCAAAAAAGCCTGCTCTCATCAATGCGGGAAGTATCTAATGATTTTATAACTTGTTCAAATTTTTCCGGAGTTATAGCGTATTTATACAGCCCGTTAAAGGTGTTTAAAAGCTCTTTAAAAAAGCTGTCTGACTTCGTCAAAAGAGATAAAGCCTTATCCGAACAAAATATATTTTTACCCAGTGATTTAACAATATTTAATGCAAAAAGACTGTAACTTTGAGAGTTCTCTTTAAGAGTTTCCATCATAATCTCCGTTATAACAAAAGGTCGTTATCTATGATTACTCTCAACACATGTTCAGGTTTTATTGCGCACATACAGGGGTTGATATCAGTCTGGTTGTACTCTGCAACCTGGCATTTCCTGTTATTACAGGGGATACAGCTCAAGTCTGCTGATAGTGCAAAGTGATTTATTCCCCACGGGCCGGTTCTGCACACAGGCATTGATCCATAAAGACCTATGCAATAAGGTTTTTCTGCAGCAGAAGCAATGTGGAGCGGGCCTGTATCACCGGATACAAAAACATCTGCAAGAGAAAAAACAGCAGCAGATTCTGCTATAGAATATTTACCGGCAATGATTTTTATATCAGGATGAAGATTTTCAAAAACTGCTGCTTTTTCTGCATCTTCTATAGAGCCTGCAATATAAATATAGCAGTCATAGTTTTCCAGAATAGAAAGAGCAAGTTCTTTATAATTTTTCATCGGCCATTTTCTGCCCTGTCTGGAAGGACTTGCCTGTGTGTTAAAAATAACAATTTTTTTATCCTGAGGAATATCTGCTTTGACTCTTTCCAGTATATCGTCTGGAATTTCCAGTTTAAGATCATTTGGGTTTTCAATTTCTTTAAGTGCTTTTTTGGCAGTTCTGAAAAAGTTTTCGACCGCATGGAGTTTGTAAGTTTTTTTGTAGTTTACAACTTTTTTTGCAAAGCACATAAAAGCAAGGAATTTAAATCTTAAAGACGGTTGAAGATTGATTATCAGGTCATATTTTTCTTTTCGAAGCTGGGATGCAAGTTTAAACAGATAAGAGTATTTTTTGCTCTCAAGTACTATGACCCTGTTGAGTCTAGAGTCATTTTGCAAAAGCTGTGCGGGTACAGGGCCTGTGACATAATCTATTTCTACATTAGGATATGTCTCTTTAATACTTCTAAAAACGTTTGTTGTATGGACAACATCGCCTATTGCACCTTCTCGTATTATAAGAATTTTTTTCATGGTATTTCTCTCATATAAAACTTACAGCTCAAACTCATATATATAATCATCCATCACATAGCCGTTTCCAATATCGGTTTCAACGCTTGAAGTACGTACAAATCCGAGTTTTTCATACGCCATAATTGATGCAAAATTGTATTTGTTAACGGTTAAAGTGATTTTTGGAAGCTCCAGCTCTCTTGCTATCGGCACAATAGCATTTGTAAAGGCTTTTCTTGCATAGCCTTTGCCTCTGAAGTCCTTTTTTATATATATTTTTGACAAAAACAGGTTATCTTTTTGTTTTTGCACTGCAAAATAACCAAAGTTTTCTCCGTCTTCTTCAAGGAAATAGTAGCTGTACTGTTGATAATTCATCTGAGCCTTAACTACCTGTTCTGATTGAAATTTTTCGAGCATATAATCTATCTGCTCCTGTGATATGAAGCAGATAGAATACTCGTTCCAGATTTCTTTTGCCAGAGCACAGAGCTCTTTTATTTGTTCATCTGTTTCTATTTTGACCCAGTCAAACATTTATGGCTCCTAGCGTTCAGCTGCAAGTTTTTCTCTTACCTTAGCTTCAACTTCCTCAAGAATTTCAGGGTGTGTTTCAAAGAATTCTTTTGCTTTTTCACGGCCCTGGCCCAGTTTTTCTTCGTTGTAGCTAAACCATGCACCTGCTTTTTTCACAATATCCATGCTTACGGCTACATCAAGAATACAGCCGAGTTTGCAGATTCCTTTGCCGAATATGATATCAAATTCGCATGTTTTAAACGGAGGTGCTACTTTGTTTTTAACAACTTTTACTCTTACTCTGTTTCCGATATCTTTATCATCTTTTTTGATAGAGTCGCATCTTCTGATATCAAGACGTACGGAAGAGTAGTATTTAAGGGCATTTCCGCCTGTTGTTGTTTCAGGGTTTCCGTACATTACACCGATTTTTTGACGTAGCTGGTTGATAAAAATAACAGTGGTATTTGTTTTACCTACAATACCTGTTAATTTTCTCAAAGCTTTACTCATCAAACGTGCCTGCAAGCCCATTTGTTGGTCTTCCATAGCGCCTTCGATTTCTGCCTTGGGCACAAGTGCTGCAACAGAGTCGATTACAACAACGTCAACAGCAGATGAACGAACGAGTTCTTCTGCAATTTCAAGCGCCTGTTCACCTGTGTCGGGCTGTGAAATCAAGAGTTCATCAACATTTACGCCAAGAGCTCTTGCATATTCAGGATCAAGCGCGTGTTCTGCGTCAACAAATGCTGCAATACCGCCTTTTTTCTGGCATTCTGCAACAATATGCTGGGCAAGTGTTGTTTTACCGGAAGCCTCGGGGCCATAAACCTCGATAACACGTCCTCTGGGCACACCGCCTATACCGAGAGCCAAATCCAATGCAAGAGCACCTGTCGGGATAGCCTCGCAAGCCACTGCGGTTTTGTCGCCCAGTTTCATAATAGAACCTTTACCGAAATCTTTTTCGATTTTTTCGATAGCAAGTTTCAGCGCTTTATTCTTTTCTTCAGAAACAGCAACAGCTTCTGTATCTTTTTCTTTAACTGCCATAAATAATTCTCCCATAGTCTTTTATAATGCTATTTTACATTATTTGGGAGTTTTATACAAATTATTTATTTTGTTCCAGTGACAAAAGCTGTTCATACAGTTTTATCTGTTCAGCTGTTAAATCTTTAGGCACGGCAAGGCTGATTTTTACGTTAAGGTTGCCGTATCCGCCTGATTTTTGAGGCAAGCCAAGTCCTTTTAAACGAAGAACAGCACCGCAAGAGGTTTTTGGAGGTATTTTAATATTTATATTGCCATGCAAAGTCTGGATTTCTTTTTTTGTCCCCACAACAGCTTCTGCGGGAGTAACTTCTATTGTTTTTGTCATGTCAGTGCCGTTTATTGTATATTCTTTATCTGCAAATTTTACAACAAGGTACAAATCGCCTTTGGTACCGTCAGAGCCAAGTTTACCCTCGCCTTTGAGCCGGATTTTTTGGCCTTCTTTTACTTCGGCAGGAATTTTTACGTTAAGTGTTTTTGAATAAGTAACAAACCCTGTACCGTGGCACTGGCTGCACATTGAGCCTACACCCGAACAGCTTGTACATTTTTCAAGATTATTTATTTTTACGCTCACAGGTTTCTGGTTAAAGATATCTTTTGCGCTGACTTTTATTTCCTGTGTTATATTAAGGTCCTGTGCCGGTTTTCTGCTTTGTGAGGATTGTCTTGAGGTTCTGCCTGATCTTGAAGAAAAACCGCCTCCTAAATCCTCATAAAAAGACGCACCGCCTCTTGAAGAGCGTCCGCCTCCTGCTGCGAAACCGCCGCCGAATAAGCTATTGAAGAAATCGGAAAATCCGCCGAGGTCTTCAAAGTTTACGCCTGAAGAGCTATACTGATAGCCGCCAGCGCCACCGCCAAAGTTAAAGTTTTCAAATCCCGGAGGTGGAGTATAATTTGCGCCTGCCTGCCAGTTTGCACCAAGGCTGTCGTAGCGGGAACGTTTGTCTTTATCGCCAAGAACTTCAAAAGCTTCGTTGATATCTTTAAATTTAGCAGAAGCTTCAGGGGTTTTATTAACATCGGGGTGGTATTTTTTGGCAAGTTTACGGTAGGCTGATTTTACCTCAGCCTGTGTTGCGTCCCTTTTTACGCCTAATATTTCATAATAGTCTTTATATTCCATATGGTTTATCAGCTCCGTTATATTGAATGTATTTGTTTTATAGTTTCATGATAATACAAAATATGCACTAATTAGTTGATTTTAATTATTTATTAATAAATTATTCTAAAAACTGTCCGATAATAATTATAGATTTACGTAATTCAAATATTAAATAAGCTTATGAAAAAATTTATTGCCCTGATGTCAGTTATCATGATTATATTTACTCTGTTTGCTACAGGGTTGAGTGCTGACGCAAAAGGCAAAAAAGACAGGGTAAAAAAAGACAAACAAAAAGCTGAAAAAATCCAACAAAAAGAACCTGAAGAAACACCTGCTGTACCTGTTCCGTTTGAAGGAATTTTGTCACAGTCATCATACAAGATAAGCTCCATTGACCCGGTTTCCGGCGTGAATGTGTCGGGAAGTTTTTACCCCGGAGGAAGAGGTGCCAATCAGCTTGTTGTTTACACACAAAAAAACGGGTTGAGAACAGGGACAAATGAATTTGGCGCAGAAGCCATTGTAATTGATAACACTGTTGTACAAATCAGCGGAGCAGACTCAATTATCCCCAAAGGAGGCCTTGTCATAAGCGGACACGGACGGGCCAAAACATGGATGAATGAAAATCTCACTGTTGGTACAAAAATATTTGTTGATTACAAAAATATGACAATTAACTCATATCTGACCAATGATAGTTTTATTTTTGCAACAAAGGAAAAAATAAAAGAAATCGATCAGATGATGCGTTATTACAAAGACAACGATATTTATTACGACGATTCGCTTGCTCACAATTACATAACCAAAGCCTTGGACAACTTAAAAAGGGCAAATCGTCATCCTGAAGATACACAAAAATATTCTTCTATGGCAATAACTTCTGCTAACAAAGCAATGCAATATGCATTGCCCTATTACAAAAACGAGTTTAAAGGGGTATGGCTCCGTCCTACGGAAAAAACACCTGAAGATATTGAAAAAACATTGGACAGGGTTAAAAAGTACGGAATAGAAACAGTATTTTTGGAAACTTATTATCAAGGCAAAACGATTTTTCCTTCAGAAACTTTTGCAAAATACGGTGTTCAGCCTCAAAGACCCGAGTTTATCGGCTTTGACCCGTTAAAAATCTGGGTTGAAGAAGCTCACAAAAGAAACCTCAAAATTTACATCTGGTTTGAGACCTTCTACGCAGGCAACGAAAACCCTATGAACAACCCGATGAACGTTATTTCCGTATACCCGAAATGGGCAAATGTCACAAAGATGAAATACAATTCACCAACACCTGTGGCATCTTTATCAGAGCATAACGGATATTTTATTGATCCGGCAAATCCGGAGGTACAGACTTACCTTTTGACTCTGCTTGAAGAAATCATTACAAAATACAAGCCTGACGGCATCAACCTTGATTACATAAGATACCCGCAGTGCATCAGTGCAAAATTTGCAGGTTACGACCTTTCCAACTGGGGTTATACCGAATATGCAAGAAACGAATTCAAATCGGCAATGAATATTGACCCTGTTGATATCAAATACGGAACACCTCAGTGGGATGACTGGGCAAAGTATCGACAAAACAAGGTTACAAGTTTTGTTTTCAAAACAAAACAGCTTGCTTCTAAATACAATATTCCTGTAACTGCAGTTATTTTCCCTGACAGGTTTAAGAGTATGGAAGTAAAAATGCAGGATTGGAAAACCTGGTCTGACAACAATTATATTGACGGTTTTACACCCCTTATTCTTACCTGTGACAAAGACACTGCTGTTTATTTGATTAACGATATCAGAGTAAACTCAAAACCCAACACAAAAATTTATCCGGGTTTGTTTGTTGCATTTATGAACGGCAACCCTGACGACCTTTTGCGTCAGCTGCATGAAAGCAGAAAGTTGAAAACAGCAGGCATTGTATTGTTTGACTTTGCTCATCTTGATTCTAAATATACAAATGTACTTTTAACAAATGCTTTTACACCAAGCACACCGTCACAGACAACACTTTCAAAACAAAGTACACAGAACAAAAAAGACACTAAAGAAAAGAAAAAAAGAAAATTTTTATTCTTTAAGAAAAAAGGCGAGCTTACATCGGCACCACAGACTGATATGAATGTAAAAAAAGCAAGCAATTAGTCAGTGTAAGACTCTCTGTATGCAGCCTTATCGAGGCGTTTTTTCAGGTCGTCTACGATGTCGGATATCTCTCTGACTGCTTTTTGAGAGTTTAAATATTCTTTGCATTGTTTTACAGAGCTTGTTGGAATATATGTATAAGCATTGATGCCGCGCTTATCTGTCATATCAACCTTTAACACCGGAGCTTTATCTTTTCCCTTGCTATAGGCAGGACAGGCGCTGAGATAGACCTTTTCTTTAATATCCTGTAAGTTTACGGACTCTATGCGGCAGGCATCTTCTGTGATACGTTTTGCTATTGATTCACAGGCTTTTTTTACTGCCGGGATATCTTTTTGGCTTACGCCAAATGCTATATTGTTATGGTTCATAGAATCTGTTTTCATAATTAAATCCTTGATTTTGTTATGTTTAACGTTTGTAATAAATTTTTTTTAACATATAAGATTTAAAACTGTAACAATTTTAAACATGTGCAAGTTTCATGATATTTTCTGCTCTTAGGGTATCAGGAAAGCCTTGCGGGAATGCCGGAAGCTCAGGGGTATCAAGGCCTTTGATTTCAGATTTCCTTAAAGAGCCCCAGATTTTTGACAGGTATTCTTTATTAAACACTTCATGTTGTTTATTATTTGCAGTTAGTGCTTTGTAGTCGTTTATTATGGATTTTGCAATAATTTTTTGTTCATCAGTAAGTTTTGATAAATCTGGTGATTTGCCCATTCTTACATCATATAAAAAATGCTCCACATCGCCCCAGAGCGTTGTCAATTTACCGCCTCCCTGGATTTCTGTATTAACACCGAATATATTTGCGCTGGTATTTGTGCGGGTATATCCTGATTTTTTTGGTGCATTGACGGAAGTCGTATGACAAATTTGGCCTCTTGGATTTTTGTATGTAAGTTTTGCAAAATTTTGCATAACAGAATTATCAGCATACGGTTTTATCCCGTTGCCAAAGTAGTTTTCAATAACAGAGACGGAAAAATCTTTTTTATTTTTTGCATAATCAAGCATAGTGTCATATATAAGTTTTGCGGTGTCTTTACCTTTTGTTTTTTCTGCATTATAGATAAAGCGCATACCGTAAGAATCACCGATAATTTCTCTCATGCCTGAACCAAGGATAATATTTAGTACATCATTGCGTTTGTTTTCGTATGTATCAAAGTCTTTTAGATATCTTATTTGTTTTGAAGCAGTTGAGTCCACACTTTTTACGCGGCAAGATACTTTTGCATCTGCACCGGATTTTGTCAGGATATCCTGTGCGGTTTGTTCGAGTTTTGCAGCATTTTGTTGTGCATGTGCCACTGCTTTTTTTGCACTTTGCTTTGCTATATGTGACTTTTTCATTGTATTGACAAATGCGTCAAACATTGTGGGTTTAATCACAAAATGACTCCTAAAATACTAACCTTATATATTAATAAAGTTTTTGCACAAAAGATTATTGATTAAATCACGCAGTCGGGTTACAAAAGTTTACCTTTGTTTTATACTAAAGAAAAAATTTTAAAAGGAGTTTGTTAAAATGAAAAAACTATTGTCTGTTTTAACTGCGGTAATGATACTTTTGTCGGCAGTTTTTGGTGCGAATACAGTAAATGCAAAAAATGATAAAGTACAAATGCTTCCGGTCATGTCAGCAGAATCAAAACAGCCTGACAGAGTTTGGGTTGGCACTTTTCAGCTTGTATGGAACGAATTTGCAGACAATATCATAAAAGGGCCTGTATTGTTTAAAGACGGCACACCGGAAGTGGCAAAACAGCTCAACAGACAATCTTTTAAGAAATCTATGCTGTCAGAAGATTCTTATTACACAGCTTACGGAAAGACAACGCTTGAATTAAAAAAACAGATAGAAGATGCAATAATGGCAAAATTCAACGAGACAAGCGATATTCTTGACAAAATAGACTGGGAAGATCCTAACAATGCATATTTGATTTATTCTATGCTGAAAAAAGATTTTAACTACACTACTCGTTTTGACATTCTTGCAAAAGAAAAATTTAACAACAGCAAAACTAAATATGAATATTTTGGTATTGATGAAAAAAACAATGACCGTGATAATGATGGGGTAAAGGTACTTTTTTACAACAACCCGTTTGATTATGCCGTTGCACTGCAGGCTGAAAAGGATGAAGTTATTCTGTACAGAACCAATTCCAACAACAATTTCAAAAGCGTTTATGAAGATATAAACAAAAAAGCCGCAAAATACAAAGGCAGCAAAACATTTGTTAAAGGGGACAAATTAAAAGTTCCGTTTATTACTTTGAAAGAAGAAACAAATTACAAAGAGCTGTGCGGACACGAAATACTCAACACAGACAGGTTATATATAGGCCAAGCTCTCAACACTGTTGATTTTAATATGAACAACACAGGCATAAAACTCAAAAGCGAAGCTGCTATGAGTATTATGAAAATGTCACTTGTTATTCCTCAAAAATTAAAAGGCAGAAATTTTTACTTCAACAACACATTTATTCTTTTCTTAAAAGAAAAAGACAAATCAATGCCTTATTATGCAATGAGAGTACAGGATATGGAGTTGTACAAATACACCGGAGAGGTTAAATAATGACTGTTTATACGGAACATTTTACAATCAATTCACGAGGATTCACTGATATTATTGATATTACGCAAAAGGTAAAATCAGCTGTTTATCAACATAACCTCAAAAACGGAAACGTTGTTGTCGCACTGCCCGGCAGTACTGCTTCTATCACAACAATTGAGTACGAACCAGGTTTGATAAAAGACTTTCCTGATATTCTGGATAAAATTGTTCCCATGGAAAGAAACTATCACCACGACGACACCTGGCACGATGGCAACGGTTATGCACACGTCAGAGCAGCTCTTATCGGCAGCTCTGTAACAGTACCGTTAATAGACGGAGCATTGCTTCTTGGAACGTGGCAGCAGATTGTGCTTATTGATTTTGACAACAAGCCAAGGTCAAGAAACATTTATGTACAAATAATTACATAATTAAATATCCACAGGTGCCATCATTTGAACAAGGGTGCTGATTGTAGTTTCCATACTAACAGAATCTGACACGCGCTGCTGTAAGAAAGCATTGATTTGAGGCATCATTTCAATTGCAACGTCGAGTTTGGGGTTAGAACCGGCAACATACATGCCAACGTCGATTAAGTCTTTATTCTCACGGTAGAGTGCCATTGCACGGCGCATTTTGGCAGCAGCTTCTTTATGCTCGGGTGTTGCAATAGCTGACATAAGACGCGAGATACTTCCCAGAATATCAATGGCAGGATAATGGTTCATTTCCGCAACCTTACGGCTCAAGAAAATGTGTCCGTCTGTGATACCACGCACGGTATCTACAATCGGGTCATTGATGTCATCACCTTCCATCAAAACCGTATACAATGCAGTGATAGAGCCTTTAGGGCTGTTGCCGGCTCTTTCAAGGACTTTTTGAAGCCACGAAAAAATAGAAGGAGGATACCCCTTCATGGTAGGAGGTTCGCCAATAGACAGACCTACCTCACGGCCGGCCATTGCACAACGTGTAACTGTATCTGTCATAAGAAAGACCTTTTTGCCCTGGTCTCTAAAATATTCACAAACAGATGTTGCAGCTTGAAGGCACTTTTGACGAATCAAAGGCGGCTGGTCGCCTGTAGAGCATACGAGTACGGATTTTCTCATACCTTCTTCGCCAAGAGAATCTTCTATAAATTCTTTTACCTCTCTGCCGCGTTCTCCAATCAGAGCAACAACGTTGACATCTGCATCAGAGTTTCTTGCAATCATACCGAGCATTGTACTTTTACCCACGCCCGAGCCGGCGAACAAGCCCATACGCTGACCTGCACCCATTGTCAGAGTCGCATCTATTGCCCTTACGCCTGTTGAAAACATTGTGTTGATAATCGGCCTGTCAAAAGGACTGGGCGCGGGGCCGTCTATTGAAACAAAATTGGCTGTAGAAGTATCAAGAGGCCGTCCGTCAATAGGTTCGCCCATGGGGCTTATTAACCGTCCAAGAAGAAAATCACCGACAGGCAGCATAATCGGCGAACCTGTTGTGGTCACTAGGCTACCCTGTCCTATTCCAGCTCCGTCATAGAGCAAAAGAAGCTGGGCTGTATCACCTTTGAACGCAACAACTTCTGCAGGTTTTTTTTCGCCCTGCCATGTTTCGATAAAGCACAAATCACCTATTTTGAGCCCGGGAAGTTTAACCTCTACTGTCAGGCCGAGCAGTTTTGATACAGAACCTTTATACTGGTACATAGGCGTAGAGTCTATGATTTCAAAGGCTCTTTTTTTCATATATTCAATTGAACGTTCCGTGGATTGTTCGAGCATAATGTTCCTTATTTCCCCCTATTAGCCATATTCGGGGGCGTACATTTCACCAATTGTATCAACAGCTTCTACCTTAATGTCAGTAATCAATTCGCTGTAAGAGATTACAACGATTGTGGGAATATGTCTTTCAAGCAGCTGATACAATGGCAGTCTGATTCTTGGTGAACACAGAATTACAGGCTGTCTGCCCACTGTCTGGTGTGCTCTCATAAGAGTTGAGGCAGTTGTTTCAATAAGTTCCTGAACCTGCATAGGATTGAGCAGAAACATTGTACCGAGCTCTGTTCTCTGACAGCTGTCGTCCAGTGTTTTTTCCCATTCGCTTGAAAGTGTCAGTGCGTACAGCACCTTATCCTCTGTACAGTTTGAAAGACATATTTGTCTGCCAAGTGCTGCTCTGATACGTTCTGAAAGAATATCTGGTTCTTTAGAGAATCTTGCATAGTCGCAAAGTCTTTCAAAGATAAAGATAATATCTTTAATAGAGACTTTTTCTCTTATCAGGTTAACAAAGATTTTACGAAGATCGCTTGTTGAAATGATTGTCGGGATAAGGTCGTTAACAAGTGTCGGGTCTTGTGATTTAACAAGTTCCATAAGCTTGAGAACGTCTGTTTTTGTCATAACTTCATCAACGTATTTTCTTACGCACTCTTGAAGGTGTGTGACAATAACATCAACAGAATCTACTGCTGTCAGGTGGTCTTCCTCATCGATTTGCGACGGGTCTACCCAGTAGGCCTGTGCCTGATACGTCGGATCTATATTGACTATAGAATCTGTAGGCGTAGGTTTGCCCGTAGCATCCCACTGGTCTGCAATAACCATGAGTTTACCGGGGTAAACAAAGCCTGTTGCAACTTTGTTGCCTCTGATAGAAATCAAGTATTCGTTGGCATCTAATGCAGAGGAGTCCATAATTCTTATGTTAGGTATGATATAGCCCAATTCGTCAGTTACACGTTGACGAAGAGCTGCAATTTTAGCAAGCAGCTGGCCTTCCTGATCAGGGTCTGCAATAGGCAGAAGACCTGAGCCTACCTGGAGGCTCAAAACATCTACACCCAAACGTTCATACATTTTGTTCGGGTTAACAAGATCCTGCATGTTTTGTTTAACGTTTTCCAATTGTCCGAGCTGTGCCTGTACATCCTGATTAACGAGTACGGAAAATGCAGCAATCAAAATTACTATAGCAAAAAACGTAAACGGCAGCCACGGAAGACCTGTCCAGTGGCTGGAAAGTGCAATCAGTATCAAAAATCCTACTGCACAAAACAAGCTCATAGGTTTGCTCAAAATCTGACCCGCAACATCAGATGCTAAGCTGGGGCTTGCAGCAGAAGCACGGGTCATTACAATACCTGCAGATATTGCCATCAAAAGTGAAGGCACCTGTGAAGACAATCCGTCACCGATTGTTAAAATAGTATACTTTGCAACAGCATCAGCTGCCGGCATTCCCTGCTGGAGCATACCAATACACAAGCCGCCTATAATGTTGATTATTACGATGATGATACCGGCCATGGTATCACCTTTTACAAACTTCATAGCACCGTCCATTGAACCGAACAGAGCAGATTCTCTCTGGAGGTCTTCACGTCTTTTCACCGCCTCATCTGGAGATATCAATCCGGCATTAAAGTCCGCGTCGATAGTCATTTGCTTACCCGGCATTGCGTCTAATGCAAACCTTGCGGAAACCTCGGCAATACGTTCCGCACCTTTTGTGATTACCATAAACTGTACAATAGTGATGATAATAAAGATAACACCGCCTACTACCATGTTACCGCCGGTTACAAAGGTTCCGAATGCGTGGATAACCTCACCGGCCTCGCCTTTTGCAAGGATAAGCCTTGTTGATGCAATACCAAGTACAAGTCTAAACATTGTACCAATAAGGATGATAGAAGGAAATGCAGCAAGTTCCAGAGGTTTTTGAATATACAAAGATATCATCAAAAGCACGATACCGAGTGTGATATTTAATGAAATCGAAAAGTTTATAACCCAGTTTGGCACCTCAATAAGCAGTATCAGTATCAAACATACTACGAATACTGCAAGAGATATTTCACTTATAGGATTTGAGCCTTGTGCGTTTGCCATTATATCTGCTTAAATGCCTCTTTTATTAAGTCGAGCTGGGTGCTTATGTTTGCATCTATTACACCGTTTGAAGTTTCGATTATTGCGGAACCTTCCTCTACATCTTTGTCGCCCGATACAAAGATTTTAGCCTCAAATTGTCCCGAAGACAAAAGCTTTGGTACAATTTCTTTTGTGTATTCGACATCTGTCGGATTCACTTTAAGTATAATTTTATTTTCGTCTTTGGCAAGACTTTTTAGTGCATCGTGAACAATTGAATCCAGCACAGATTTGCTTGATTCAACTTCTTTTTTAATAATTTTTTCTGCAACCTTTAATGAAATATCCAGTATATCACCGGAGATTTTTTCATAAAGACGGTCTTTATATTCAAAAAATTCTTCCAGTGAATCTTTTAAATCGTTGACAGCTGCATGAGCTTCTTCAAGCCCTTTTTCAAAGCCTTCTTTTGAAGCCTGTTCTTTAATATTAATAGCTTCCTGCTGGGCTCTTGAGATAAGATTTCTGTCATCTATCCTTCTATAGCCCCTTCTTCTGTCGCCTCTTCTTCTTTCTGCTCGCTGGTTAAAATCAATTTCATCAAAATTAAACCCCGCAAAGATATCCGATGTGTCTTCCTGTTTTTCTTGTTCTTGTTGCACAGCCTGTTGTTGCTCAACAACAGGTTCCGGCTGTACCGGTGCGGCCGATTCAGCTGGTAGCTCTTCTTGTATTTGAGGTTTTATTATTTTTTTTTGACTGTATCTTTTGATTATCATCCGCTAATTTTTTCCTAAGCGTTTTTTAACGATTAAGTTTTTCTTCAAGGTGATTGCATATTATATCCGCAACTCTGGGTGGCAGCCTGTCTGATTTCCCGCCTGAACCTGCCGCTGAAACAAAGTCTTTTACGGCTTTTCGTTCTTTACTTATAATATTAGAAATCTTTGAAATATTCGAGTTCTTTACAATATTATATAATCTCTGGTTAATTCTTCCCGGGTTGATTTTCTTGGGTTCGGGAAGGCTTTTTTTAATTTCGGCAAGACTTTTTGCTATCAAGACAGGGTCCAGCTTATTTTCTAAATCATCCATGTTGACGTAGTCTCTTAAAATCGCTGCGTCTTGCTCGCTGAATTTATCGAGGAGTCCCTGTCTTTTTTCAGCAGGAAGGTGTTTTAATACGATTGCAAAAGTAGCAAGTTTTAAAATTTTATTGTCACTTACCTGATTTACATAATTGTCAGAAGGAGCAGCGCCGTTTGCCTGTGCCTGATATTCTTGCGCAGCAGCCTGTTGCGCCATTTCATCAATATTTGAATGGCTTTGTGCTTCATTAAACTGCTCTTCTGTAAGCACGCCTTTTTCTTTAAGCTCCTCAAGAGCAGAGGTGTAAGCTTTTTTAACCTGAAATTCGACAACGGCTATCATATCGCCTTGGGACATGTTTTTTATAATTGCTGTTTTTGCAATTTCAAACACGGTAAACGCAATTTTTTGCATAATACCGTCTCTGAATTGAGGATCGATGCCGCTTCTTATAACATCAATAGATTTATGAAACGCCCATTCACCTATAAACTGGGTCACAATGCTTGCTTGTTCAGCATTAAAATTTATTGAGGTATCATTTGAAAGCGCCTCTCCTGCCATATAACAGAAATTGTGGACAATATTAATGATATACTGCTTGTCAGCATCAGCTATATCCGGAGGCAAAGCAGGGCCAACCTGTTGCGCAAGGTTTTTGGCAAATTCTTTAAAATCAAATCCTTCTATTGGCAAAATGGTTCTCCCCTGTTATTTTGTGTTTTTAATACCCGTGCAGACTTTTAAAAAAGTTAGCTTTTTTCAATCCAGCTTTTTACATGGTCTGCAACATCATCTGTATCAAGGCCTTCGAGTTCCGCAGCAATATCAGACAGAGTGGAATTGAGCTCCGGAATGGGTCTTGCATTTTTCTGTTCGAGCATACCCTGTGCAAGCTGGGTCTGTTTTTCTATCAGTTCAGCTGCTTTCAGGTTTACGTCTCTTATTTGTTTTTCCTGATCCTGAGTTTTTTCTCTCAGCATTTCTATTTCTTCTCTTTGGCGTTCCTGTGCTTTTTTCACTTTGTCAGAGAGGAATTTTAAGCCAAAGCCAAGACCAATAAGAATCATAGCAATTGCAAGCCACCAAGGGTTACCTGTAGAATCAGGTTTTGGCAAGGATTCGGGTTTGTCACCTGCAAGGAACGGGTCAACCGAATCAGAGAATGCAATTTCTACGTTTTCAGGTTTTGCTTTTGGAGAAGCAGCTTTTGCTACAAGCACCTTGAGTTCTTCAAGCGTCATGTTAGCAGGAATTGAGCTTTCTTCAAGAGTTACGGCAATTGAGATATCCTCAATTGTTCCGGGTTTAATCAACTCGCTTGTTTGTATTTTAGGCACACCGTATTGAGACTCTCTGGCTGTTCTGGAGTAGCTTCTGTTTTGTGCAGAGTCTGCATTATTAGCCGGCAAGCCGTTTGGAAGGTATACGCTTACTGCACTGATACCTTTATTTGTATCTCTTGTTTGATCGCCGAGCCCCTCGGAGAAGGTTTGTTCCGTCAATGCTGTTTTTTTAGTCGGATCAAAATCTATTGCGTCTTTTTGCATTGGTGCCTGTCTCAAATATGTGCTGACAGTAACCGCATAATTTCCTTTACCGATTAATTTATCAAGTTGTGTTTTTACTTTTGCCTGCATGTACTGGTCATTTTCTTCCAGTTTGGCAAGCATATCGTCATCAGCAGAAGCGATGGAGTCATATACATTACCGTTGGTATCCGTAATAGAAATATTTTCGGCTTCCAGCCCGTTAACAGAACCCAGAAGAAGGTTTCTTATTGCTTTGACCTTCATGTTGTCGAGTTTTTCACCGCTTGGCATTACAATTTGAACGGTTGCTGTAATAGGTTTTTGATCCTGTTCAAACATTACCTGTTCAGGGATAGAAACAAAAACTGAAGCGTTTTCAATCGGCGGGATTTTTCGGATTAAGCGGGACAATTCACCGTTGATTGCGCGGGTGAGGCGGATTCTTTTGTCTTCTTTTGTTGAAGTAAAATCGCCTTTATCAAATATTTCGAGACCTATATTCTGGTCGACAAGGCCGCTTTTTACTATAGCAAGCAGCGCTCTGTCTCTTTGTGTCATAGTATATTTTGCAAGGTACAATACGGATTTTTGGCCGTCGGCACGTCTTTCTACAGTGATACCTTCTCTTGCAAGAAGAGCCTGAATCTCTATGGCTTTGCCCAGATTATCTGTAGTGAGGAGGTCAAGAGGTTTGTCTATAACTTTTTCTTTAACGGCTTTGGGAGCACCCGAATTGTTGGAAGACACGACAATGCCCACTGTTATAAACAGTGCCAGTACGACAACAAGTCCCCCTATTATCCCATACAGTAATGGCTTATTTTCGAGTATCTTTTGAAAATCCATTTAAAATTTTTTCCTGCCTCGCTACTTAAGATTATACTATCAATTACGGTAGAAGTTAACTGCCGATGTACGTCTTGAGGAAAATTTTCATACATATGGAGTAGAAAATCTTCTACATCATATTAATGATTTTTTTCAAAAAGTCATGTTTTTATATTATTTCGGCAGGAATTTCATTGCACAGACAGTGAACGCCCCCTTGTTCTTTTTCAAGAAGATATGAAACGTGATTGTTTTGGCCTGATACAAAATGGATGTCACGTCGTTTAACATACGGAGCAAGGCTTTTTATAAACATTTCTTCAAAATCAAAACCTATTTTTCTTGCTATTTGCCAGGTAATGCCGAACTTTTCGTTCAAATCCGATTTGTTAGTGATATAGGTGAGAGATTTATCAGGTTTTTGGTGCACAACAGCGTTTATATAATTTAGGCTGTGAGTTAAATCATCGCGTTTATAATTTTGGATAGTACTGTAAATCCTGGCAGGAACTCTTATGGGTTCAAATCCTTTTTCTTTCAGCAATGGCTCTATATCGTCAGCGTTATAGTTGTTATTCAAGTTTATATCGGTTTTAAATTCTTTTATAAGGTTTTCGAGTTTATCTTTTACAAATAAGAGCTTATTTTGTTCTTCTTGTGAACAATCGTTATTTTTTAAGTATTTTTTTAAGTTATTCAGCCCCTTTTGGAGAGCTTTGAGGGTCATTGTATCATCTGCAATCAAAATTTTATTATCAGTAAGAGGTCTGTAAAAAAGATCCAAATGGTAGTCTGCTTGAGGAAGGATATGTATTTTATCCACACCGTACATTTTTTTAATAGTTTCAATGTTTCTGCCGACAAGGTCTTCTGACCCGAGCAGCATCTCATTTTTTCCGTTGTTATTTATAAAAAACAGATTGCCGCCCTCAATTGCATCTTCTGAAGATAATGTTTTTGCCTTTGTTACAGAAGACAGGCTGCGCGCAAAAATGCTATTTTTATAATAACCATCCGATATTACTTTATTTTCCGGAGTAAGCACGGCCCTATCCTGTGCCCATTTGCAAAAACGAAAGCCTAAATTTTCATTAAATTTCTTTTTGATACTATTGATGTTTTTAAGCAGCTTTGAGCACCCGTTTGAATAATACACATCAAATCCGTCTTTTTTTCCTATATCAGAGATTTTTTTAACAATTTCAAAAGCAGCCGGTTCATCGCTGATTGTCATCACAACAGCCTTGAGAGGGCGTGCATCGTATCCTTTAAAATTACCGGGGGCTGCTGATTTATAATTATACATTTGATTGTTTATACGCATAACAACAGTTTATAAACCCGTAAATATAAAAAGTTGCTATTTAATTTTTGGCATAACCCAATTTACTATATCCGTACCCATTGACGGATTAGCTTTGAGCATCAGCATTCCCATTGATCCTGCCGGGTAAATTTTTATATCAAATTCGCCCTGGGCAAACTTTTTAAGAGCCTGTGATTCTTTATTGGAATAAGGGTCTCTGGCACTTACCATAGACAGAATAGGGAAAGGGTGCAAGTTTGTCAAAGCAATAGGCGTGTACAGCCATTTAAACTCTCTTGTTGGTGAAATCAACACCATTGCTGCCGGTTGATTTGGAAGTTTTTCCGCTGCAAGTATTGCAGTATTTGCACCTATATCAGCACCCACAATTGCATATTTTGTTGTGGAAAGATTTTTATAATTTGATGCAACATATTTGATAATATCAGATATGTCAGAGGGATATTTTTCGTAGGTATTTTTTGTAAAATACTGCCAGGAGCGTATTCTAAAGTTTGAATCGTACATGCTCTGACCGTGGCCTCTCAAGTCAATCATCAAAACAGCAGCGCCTTCGTCTATGAATTTTTTTGGTATATTTCCCCAATAATCACTGGAATAACCCAGAGAATGAAGCATTACCACCACAGGGTATACGGACTGCGGTTTAGCCGGATAAAAGAGTTTTGATTTTATTACAAAGCTGTCTTTTGTTTCATAAGTAATACCCACATATCCGACTTTTTGCTTTTTAGCTGCAGCCAAAGCGGTTGTCGGTGCAAGAATTAGCAACGCTATTATAAGTATTAAAATTTTTTTCATTTTAATTTCTCTTCTCAATGGATTATGGGATTTTAATATTTGTTTTTATTTTGCCAGCAAAGATTCCAGAATATTAACAAGATCCGGATCCCATTTGATTGCAGCTTCTTGTTTTATGATTTTGAGCGCCTCTTCTTTACTCAAGGCCTGTCTGTAGGGTCTTTCTTCTCTTAATGCACTGTAAGCATCAGCCAGAGCAATTATACGTGAACCAAACGGAATGCTTTGCCCTTTTAGTCCTTCGGGTTCGCCTTTTCCATCCCAGCGTTCCTTGTGGTAATGAATGTAAGGAATAACCTCTGAAAGGAAATTTATGCTCATTAAAAGGCTTACACCTATATTGGGGTGATTCTGAAGAGTTTCCCAGTCTTCTTTTGAGAGCTTTTCTTTTTTGTTGAACAGCTCTTCCGGGATTGTAATTTTACCTATATTTTGCAAAAGGCCCGCATAATATATTAAATCTTTTGTTTTTTCGTTAAGGCCAAGGTACTCGCACATTTCTTTTGCAAGGTCTGCAACGTGCTGTGAGTGATTGTTGTGATATTCACTTTTTGCATCAACAGCTTTTGCTAACATTTCTACAAAATTTTGCTGTTCTGCGCCAAGGTCGCCTATTACGGCAGTAAGTTCCGCACGATAGTGCTGCAATTCAGAGCTGGAAACATCCGGTTCTGCCATTACTTTTGATGTTTCATCAGTTAATTTCAGCAGCATCATAGATATTGCAAAAAGTCTGGATGTTACGTTAATGAGTTTTAAAAATTCATCGGAAATTTTCTTGCCCTCAAACGGTTCTATCATTATCAGTCCAGCATTTTCTGTGCCGTAATGCATAGGTATACGGATAATAGACGGGTCATCCGGATTTATTTCTTCATCAGGGTTGATTGAAGAACCAACAAGAACAAGCCCTGTTACATCATCTTCCAGCCCCATTGCATATTCATTTGCAAGAAAAATATGGCATGCCTTTGCATCTATCATTTGCACAATTGTTTTGGCAATAGAATTATAAATTATATAGTCTTCTTTATTTGTAAAACCAAGTACGCTCAACGTATTGTTGATGGAATAAATTGATATGAGCTCTCTTAATTGTTTTTTGAGGCTTTCGGCTTTATCTTGAGTGTCATGCTTTTTGATTTTTTGAGCGAGGTCTTCAGAAATCAAATGCTCTGTCAAAAAGTCGCCTAAATTGAGTGCAAAAATTTCCTCAAGCGGATCATCTCCTAATAACTCCGCGCTGCGTGAAAATACCGATACTCCATTGTCTGACTTATTCACATTCTCTTTGGTCATAATTTATTCCTACTTGTTTAATCCGTTAAAAATGTCGAAAAAATGATTCACTAATCTTCCGTATTTTTATTATCGGCATTTAAATAGGAAACTTTATAGCAAAATAGAAAAAATTATACTTTTGTTTAAGAAACTTAATATTTATGTATATTAAGTCTCTTAAACAATTGGTATTAATGCATTTTATTTTTTGTAATTATTGTATCCATCAGGGAGGATAGTTCTGATAAATTCTTCTCCCAAAGGTCCTTTTTTATTGAACCAGCTTTTGTCAACAGCTTCCTGGTCTTTTTCGATTGCTACTTTAATTTCTTCTTCGGAAATTACTCCGTCTTTATTTGTATCAATAAACCTAAAAGCATCCTGCATTTTAGACAAGCTTACCTGGCTAAAACGAACATTCATGTTACGTGTGTCTAATTTGTACGGTACTTTTATATCTTCAAATTTCTGACCAGGATATAATGATGAAGAAAATCTACGTTCTGGTGAAAATTTCTTGCCGTCATCGCCATATTTGATACAAGGACCTTGATATCTTTTGAACTCGCCTTCGTCAATTTTTTTATCGCCATTTAAGTCTGCAAGCGCAAAAGCTTCAAGATTTCCGCTTTTGTAAGCATCTTGATAAGTCATGTTCAGTGATATTTTTTTGTCCTTTGAAACAGGATTTTCTGTATTACCAATTTTTTTAACATCACCTGAGGGTGCATATTTGAAGGCTGTTAAATCGCCGGCAACTTTGGTTTCTTTTTTAGTGCCGTCAGCGTATGTTGTCCAGAGAGAAACTCCGTTTTTTCCGTTATTTGTAATTGAAGTTGCGTTAAAGACTTCTGCTTCTCTTTGACTGAAGCCGTCTTTGCCGTCTGCATCAAAAATATGCGCCATTGCTTTTTGTTCAAGTGTAGCATTTGGAGCTTTTTTTACATCTTCCGGTGTCATGCCCGGTTTAATAACTAATGTACGTTGTGAAGCAACTTTTGTTCCTGTCATAATAATTCTCCTATCTAATCCTCTTCCAAGTGTTTGTATATTCTTATAAAGAGTTTTTAGAAGTTAAAATTGCTCAAAACATGAAATTCTTTTCATCTTTCTTAACATTTTTGTTAAAAAAGACTTATACATTGGATTGTAAGGCATCTTATTAGGAAAACCATGTTTTTTTCATTTAAAAAATAGCCTTTTCGGGTACCTACACCTGTCATTTACAGAGTTCTTAGAATCTCTATAATTACTTTAGAAATAACAAAGAGTTATTCAAAATTTAAGGAGAAGCCATATGAAAAAACTCATTTCAAGAGCATCAGTTTTTGTTACAGCGGCTATGTTATGCACTGCAATGAATGTATTTGCAGACCCTTATGCAATTGTTCCTGTCGGTTGTCCTGTTCAAGGAGCACCGTGTGCACAAAATCAGCCCTGCAATTGCGGAAAACCTGAATGCCCAAAATGCTGTGACAGCGCACCTGTTTTTAATTCCTGTGAAGAGATTCAAGCATGGAAAATAAAATTCTGCGAAAAAAGAGCATGCCTGTACGACAAACTTTGCCTTACACAGGAACAAAGAGTAAAAGCAAAATGCATTGATGACAAATATTTTGACGAAATTGCACCGTTAAAAATGTGCTGCAAACAAGAAAAAATGAAGCTCAAAGAAATGGAATGCAAAAAGTGCAAATGGAAAGTAAAACATGAGCAGAAACAAAAAATAAAAGATTTGAAATCTGAAATTAAAGAAAAGAAAAAAGAACACAAAGAATGTTTTATGCAAATTTTGACAAGCTGCCAAAAAGACAAATACAAAGAATTAATGAAAGACAAATGCAAAAAACATAAAAAAGCAAAATGCGAATGCGGTTGCAAATAACAAAAAAGAGACGGCAAGTCCGTCTCTTTTTATGTTAAGCAATATTCATAAACCCTAAACCCCATGTTGGCATACGTTTTGTTTGGTATATAATCTTATATGTAGTATAGTAATTGAATTTTATACTGAAAACGTAGGGGCTGAGGCAAAAAGCCAAAGCAAAACCCGCTTAGTAGGTTAAAGTTCGTAGAAAAAAGGAGAAAAAGATGCCGGTAGCATCAATGATTGATTTACTCGAAGCAGGTGTACACTTCGGACACCAAACACAAAGATGGAACCCCAAAATGAAACCGTATATTTACGGTGCAAGAAACGGAATCTATGTATTGGATTTGAGAAAAACTTCCGATAAATTAGATGAAGCTTACAACATCGTAAAAGAATTTGCTGCAAGAGGCAAAAATGTACTTTTTGTAGGTACTAAAAAACAAGCTACAGAAGTTGTTGCAGAAGAAGCAACAAGATGCGGCATGTATTACATCAACAGAAGATGGTTAGGCGGTTTGTTAACTAACTTTGAAACTATCAGAGGCAGAGTTAATAAATTAAGAGAGCTTGAAGACTTCGTAAATTCAGGCCACATTGAAAAGCTTCCTAAAAAAGAAGTTGTTCAAATGACTAAAAAACTTGAAAAATTGTCTAAAACATTAGGCGGTATCAAAGAAATGCGCGGTATGCCGGACATTATCTTTGTTGTTGACCAGAAAAAAGAAGACATTGCTATTGCAGAAGCCAATAAATTACACATTCCTGTAATCTGTCTGGCTGATACAAATGCTAACCCTGATGGAATCGACTACATCATCCCCGGTAACGATGATGCTATCCGTTCTATCAGATTGATTGCTTCTAAACTTGCTGATGCTGTTTTGGAAGGCAAACAATTGAGAGAAAACAAAGCTGTAGGCTCTAAAGCTGAAACTATAAAAGCTGAAGATGCCGGTGTTACAGCTGAAGAAGTTAAAGAAGAAGCTTCTGCTGAAGCATAGTTAAATTTGTAAAATGCAGGTAAGTTACAAACTTGCCTGCATTTATTTAAATAAAACAGAGAGGATTACAAAATGACAATAACAGCTGCTATGGTAAAAGAGCTCAGAGAAAAAACCGGTGCAGGTATTCTCGACGCTAAAAAAGCACTCGTTGAAAACGATGGTGATATGGAAAAAGCTATGGAATTCCTTCGTCAAAAAGGTATTGCTTCTGCTGACAAAAAAATGGGCAGAATCGCTGCCGAAGGTTTGGTAGGCTCTTATGTTGAAGGCAACGTTGGTGCTATTATCGAAGTTAACTGCGAAACTGACTTCGTTGCTAAAAACGATGAATTCAAAGAATTAGTTTCTAACCTTGCAAAACTTATCGTTGCAAAAAGACCTGCTGATGTTGAAGCATTGCTTGCTACAACTTGTGACAAATGCGGTAAAAAAGTTGAAGATATCATCAAAGAAAAAGTTGCTACTATCGGTGAAAAAATCACTGTAAGAAGATTTGATATTGTTGAAGGCAATCCTGCAACTTACATCCACAACGGCAAAATCGGTGTATTGTTAAACACAGATTGCGCTGACGAAGCTCTTGAAAAAGATATCTGCTTACACATCGCTTCTAACGCTCCTGAATTTGTTTCAAGAGAAGAAATCCCTCAATCAGTTATTGATGAAGAAACAAGAATCGAAATGGGTAAAGAAGACCTTGCAAGCAAACCTGAAAACATCAGAGCTAAAATCGTTGAAGGCAGAATCAACAAACTTATGGCTGGAAAATGCTTGTTAGAACAGCCGTTTGTTAAAAACCCTGATCAAACTGTTGCACAACTTTGTGAAGGCAAGTTGAATGTTAAATGCTTCATCCGCTACGTATTGGGTGAAGGTCTTGAAAAAAGACAGGACAACTTTGCAGAAGAAGTTGCAAACCAGATGGCAGGCAACAACTAGGTTAAAGTATAAAACTAAAAAAGCTCTCTGATTTTCAGGGGGCTTTTTTATGTAATAAAAAACTCAACTTTACAAAACTTTTCATAACCGCTTAGTGATTTGATATTGAAAAAATAATAATTAATAATATTCTGTATGGATAGTTGAGAACGGGTGAGGATTATTGGATAAGAAAAAGACTTTTAAACAATTAACAGCAGTATTTGTGATAGGATGTATGATTCAAGCCGGTGCTTTTGCAGCACAAAATCAATACTCCGCAACACAGTCCCCCATGATGAAACCTGCTGTAAACCAATCAAACAGCTTTGTAAAAAACATTAAAGCAAACAACAATTCTAAAAGAAAAATCGAAGTCTACACAGACAAACAGGGAAACCCTATTTCCAAAGAACAGAAAGAACGCTCTGAAGAGCTCAAAAAAATCTACAAAGGAGTAACAAAAGACGAAAAATTGATGGAAGCTATGGAGCTGATGAAAGAAAACTCCATGTCTGAATTTTCAAGAAAAGCCTTGCTTGGCAACAATTTATCAGGTAAACCGATGATGGTCAGTTTTGAAGATTTAAGTAGATTCGGCCAAACATATGCAAACTTTGACGCACTGGGATGGAAGAAAAAAGACAGGCTTTATATTTACATCAACAAAAAACACGAAGACGCTCCTGCGCCTGCGCTTGCGGCAGTGCTTTCTCACGAGGCTCTGCATCAGGACGATTTTAATTCTTTAAACGAAGAAACATATGCCTGGACAATGGAAGCCGCTGTATGGACAAAACTTTCTGAAAAAGATCCAAAATACAACGACAGCATGCACCCCCTTGTGGTAAGAGAAAACACACTAAAAAAACTGTTTATCAAAGGCAATTACACAAGCAAATATATTAGAAAAACAGTTTTTTCAAATCCGGGTTATTCAAATCTGCCCTCAAGATCACCTGGGTTTGAAGATGACAACTTATAGAGGAAAGAGTCTTGTCATTTTTTCTCTGTAAAATTCTTCGTACCGATTTTCAAGAATAGCTTTTCTTGCTTCCTTAACGAGGTCTATCAAAAATTGAATATTATGTATGCTCATTAATATAGCAGCTGTTGCCTCGCCTGCACGATACAGGTGTCGGACATAAGCTTTTGTATGGTTGCGGCAGGTATAGCAGTTGCACTCTTTATCGAGCGGGGCAGAATCCCGCTCGAATTCTTTATTTTTAATAATTTTTCTACCGTCATTTGTAAAGAATGAACCGTGGCGCGCGTTTCTTGTCGGCAATACGCAATCAAACATATCTATGCCTCTTAGTATACCGTCAAGCAAGTCTTCCGGCGTTCCAACTCCCATTAAATATCTTGGTTTCAGCCTTGGCAAAAGAGGAGCAGTCAGGCCGACAAAGTGGTTTTTGACATCAGCAGGCTCTCCAACGCTAACACCGCCAATAGCGTAGCCAACAGCGTCAAATGAAGATATCACTTTTGCGCTTTCCTGTCTCAAATCATCATAAAAAGCACCCTGAACAATGGGAAATAGCGCCTGGTCGTCTCTTGTATGAGCTTTAAAACATCTTTCGAGCCAGCGATGTGTGCGTTCCATGGCGTTTTTAGCTTCTTCATACGAACACGGATAAGGAGCACATTCATCAAAAGCCATTGCAATATCAGCACCAATATCCTGTTGAATTTCCATTGATATTTCAGGGTTAATAAAATACTGTGTACCTGTTTTAGGGTCTTTAAATTTTACGCCGTCTTCAGAGATATTTCTCAAGTCAGAGAGGCTAAAAACCTGAAATCCGCCGGAATCTGTCAGGATAGGTTTATCCCAGTTCATCCATTTGTGCAGCCCGCCGAATTCTTTTATCAATTTATGACCCGGTCTTAAAGAAAGGTGGTAAGAATTGCCAAGAATAATCTGCGCGCCTGTTTCTTTAAGGTGGTGGTTTGTAAGCATTTTGACTGCCGAATTTGTGCCTACCGGCATAAATATAGGAGTTTCTATATCACCGTGAGGCGTATGCAAAAGACCGGCGCGTGCTCCGGTCTTTTTGTCTTCGTTTAATAATTCGTATGAAAAATAATCTGATTTCATTGTTCTTTCTATTTCATATCTTCCCAGACATAGTCCATCATGGATTTCCAGTCTCTGAATAATTCTTCGGGTTTAAAGTAGATATTAATTTCTCTTTCCGCGCTTTCGCAAGAATCTGAGCCGTGGATTGTATTGCATTCTTTTGTTTGTGCAAAGTCTGCTCTGATTGTACCAACCTGTGCGTCGTTAGGTACTGTAGAACCCATCATGTGGCGCATTCCTTCAATAACATTTTTCCCTTCTACAACCATTGCCACAATCGGGCCTGATGTAATGTAGTTGATTAAATCTTGATAAAAAGATTTACCTTTGTGTTCAGCATAGTGTTGTTCTGCAATTTCCAGTGTCGGTTGAAGCATTTTAAGGCCTACAATTTTATAGCCTTTGTGTTCAATTCTTCTGATAATGTTTCCTATCAAACCTCTTTTTACACCGTCCGGTTTAATTGCAACAAATGTTCTGTCCATTAATATCCTCCATTTCAAGTTTATTGAAGCATAAACACCAAGTTTAAACAAGTTTTAAGCAGTATTTATATTTTTATTTCTTTTAAAATACTTTTGTGAAAAAATGTTACAAGAATGGTTGCGCTCTAGCACTTTTTTTTATGTTTGGACTTCATGCAATTGAACAACCATATGAAATGAAGGAAAATTTGTTGATGGGATTAGGAAATGTTGCCTACAATAAATTAAAAGATATATGCCTTTCTCTTGGCAAACACAATGACGCACTTTATGCAGTGCTTGCTATTGCAATGTTTAAAGGTATTATGCGTCCAACATTCACAATGATGGACAAAGAATCTGATAAAGAAACAAAAAAATATGCTGCGTTTAGAGAAGGCTTAACAGAAGTAATTGCTTTTTGCTCATACATAGCAACTCATAATATTATTTTACCGTTAGCGGTACCTTTGGCAAAAAAAGCAAAAGTCAGCCCCAAAAAAGTAAAAAACGGATTGTCGCTTGTTAGTGTATGTTTAACAGCCGGTCTTATAATTCCTGCTGTTTGCAATGTTACTTTAAAACCGATAATGAATGGTATCACCAAATTATCTAACAAAAAAGAGCAGAAAAATAACGGCTTAGATATAAAAGAAAAAGCTGTTACACCACCGGCAGCTTCTGTATTTTCGCCCAAACTATCTGAAAACAGCAAGCAATTATTAGTGACAATTCACAAACCAAATATGCAAAACTCTTCAATGAAAGTAGGTGGATAACATGGGAATGCTCATTAACGCAATAACCAGCAACACCTTTCAAACAATAGCACAAAACACAGATGCTTGTGTAAAAATAGAAACAGGACTCAAAGCTGTAGGCAGACCTGCTTTTACTTTGATGGATAAAAACACAGATAAAGACACAAGACAATATGCTGCTGCGAAAGAATTATTATACCAATTATTATGTTTTGGAATATATGTTGCCGTGATTCCGCCTATATTTAAAAACGGCGGATTTAAACTTGCTCAAAAACTTTTCAAAAATGAAAAGCTTCCTAATTTTAAAAATGCAAAACAAATGCTTGCGTACCACCGCCTTGCACATATGGAACCGGCAGAAAGAATTTTAGAAAAAAACAAAAAATATCTTGATTTAATCACCGATGATTTAAAAAACCCTCTTGACAACAATGCAAAATTAAAAACTTATCTTGTAGGAGACAAAACGAAAAATATAAAACCGCTTAGAAAAGGAACCTTAAAAATAAAAGGCAGAATGTTTGAACTTGCCAAAGGTTCTATTGAATTTTCTTCAATTATAGGCTCTGTTGTAGGATTGACAATACTTGCGCCGGAGTTAAGTCATCTGATTTTACACCCTATTATGAAGGTTTTACATCTTGAAAAACCGGTTACAAAGCAAGAAACTACACAAGCCGGCATTGATAAAAAAGCCTAGTCCGATGAAGAATATTTAATTTTTCATGCATTTTGTGCTATCCTTTATTAATATATCCGAGAAAATTTTGCGATAAGGAATGTGAGCAAAATTATAGAGTGTCAATTGAAAAGGTGAGTAAGCTGACGGAAACGTTCAGTTTTCGGCAGGTTACGACGCCAGATTGGATATAAAGGTAGTAAAAATATGAAAATTATTGCAAAAAATCTTGTTAAAATATACGGTGACAGAACCGTTGTTAATGATATAAGTTTTGAAGTTAACAAAGGTGAAGTTGTTGGCTTGCTGGGCCCTAACGGAGCCGGAAAAACCACAACATTTTACATGGTTGTAGGTCTTGTAAAAGCAAACGGCGGTTCGGTTTTTCTGGGTGACAAAGATCTGACCACAGTACCTATGAATATTCGTGCAAAAGAGGGTATTGGTTATCTTCCGCAGGAAGCCTCAATTTTTAGAAAGCTGTCTGTTGAAGACAACATAAAACTGGTTTTGCAAATGAATGACAAGCTAAACGAAGAAGAGAAAAAGCAAAAACTAGAGGATTTGTTAAACGAGTTCGGTATGGAGAAGAAGAGAAAATTCTCGGCTATTTCTCTTTCCGGTGGAGAAAGAAGAAGGGTAGAGCTTGCACGTGCGCTTGCGGCAAGTCCGGAATTTATTCTGCTGGATGAACCGTTTACGGGTATTGACCCTATTGCCATTGGCGAAATCAAAGACAACATAAGAAAGCTTTCCGAAGAAAAAGGGCTGGGTGTTTTGATTACCGACCACAACCCCAAAGCAACTCTTTCTATCACTGACAGAGCTTATGTTATATTTGACGGCAAGATAAAAATTCAGGGCAAAAGTGTTGAGGTCGCTAACGACCCTGTTGCCAAGCAGTTTTATCTCGGAAAGGACTTTACTCTGTAATGCAGCTGCCTAAGATTTCATTACCAACAAAGATTTTTGACGGTTATATTACAAAGCAGGTATTTGCCGCAACGCTTGTTTGTATATTCCTGTTTGTTGTTATATGGATTGCTCCGGAAACTCTTTTAAAAGTAATAAAAAGAACATTGTCCGGTATGTACACTCCTATGGTTGGCATCCAGCTTTTGATTTACGAAATCCCCAAAATTGTGGGTAAAGCACTTCCGGTAGGCCTTTTGCTGGGTACACTTTTTACGTTTGACAAATTGAGCAAAGATTCTGAGCTTACTGTATTAAGAGGAATCGGGCTCACGTTCTGGCGTATAGTTTATCCTATCATTGTTTTGAGTATTTTTATTTCGGTATTGTGTTTTTCTTTATACAACACGCTTATTCCATACAGTGAAAAAAAGATTAATCAATTAAAAGGCGAAACCTTTGACACGCATTTTGTTTACACTGTAAAAGCTGCACATGATCAGCTCGAAAAAATTATTGTTGTACCAAGATATTACAGCGATATGATTAGCCATCCGCTGGTTTTGAATTTTGATTCGTCTCAATACACAGACACAAGTGTACTAAGCAGCATTATGCAGTCTGATTATGCTGTTTATACAAAAGACAGCTGGGTTATTCACAACGTAAAAAAATATGAATTGACCAAAGACGGAGTATTTAAAAAAATTACTAATATTCCCTCCATACAGGTTCTAAAAGGTGACAAGGCAAATACTGCTTTCAAGATAATGTCTTATTCAACAAAAAAAGACAGAGAATTGAATAATTCTGAAATCACAGAATATATAAGAATGCTAAAATCTGAAAACCTTAAAGACGAATACAGATTTATGCTAAACAAGTATTTGCAAAGATATTTCCATTCTGCAATCTGTGTTTTGTTTGCTGTGCTGGGTTCATTGCTCGGTTTTTCCCGTCCCAGAGAGCAGAAGCTTGTTAACTTTGTTATAGGTATTGGTATTGTTTTTGGTTATTACATTACACTGCCGTTTTTTGATATGTGTGCGGAAAAAGGTATACTAAGCCCCTATCTTACTTCGTCAATCCAGCCGATTGCCATATTGATAGCTATATTTATATTTAAAAAGATAAAAGACGTATAATCTTTGGAGTTTGAGATGAAAAAAATAATATCCGTGATGTTTTTGATTTGTGCTGCAGTTATATTCACTACGGGAGCCTGCCCTGTTGTATGCAGAGGGACAAAAAATATTGAAATTACCAACAACAAAGGGCTTTATATAATAAGAATCCCCAAAGAAAGAAACTCCTGTATAAAACCTTATGTAACAAAGCTTTTGACGTTTAACAAAGATGTATATACACAAACCGGCGCCGAGCTTGTTATTAATGCAGGATATTTTGACCCCAACAATCACGGGACATCCTCTTATGTTGTAATTGATGGAAAAACTGTACTAGACCCGACAACAAACGCAAGTCTTATGAACAACAAGGCACTTGAGCCGCATATTGATACAATTTTAAATAGAACAGAATTCAGAGTTTTAAACTGCAAAGGTGAAACAAGATACGATATAGCTGCACACAATGCCAGAGCACCGTTCAGGTGTGAAATAGTGCACTCTGTACAGGCAGGGCCGATGATTTATCCTGACTTAAAGCTTTCAAGAGAATATTTTGTTTCCAAAGACGAAAATGGAAAAGTTACACGGGACTCTATTACAGCTTTGAAAAAATGTGCAAGAACAGCTATTGGCATAAAAGACGGAGATATTTACATCATTATTGCAAATATTTATCACAAACTCACGCTGCCGGAGTTGTACAAAGTTTGCGAGGATTTGTGTCTTGAAAAAGCTATGAATTTTGACGGCGGCGGGTCTACTTCAGTAAATTACAAAGGCACAGACAACCCCGATTACAAAGACTTTGAGATAATTTCTGACAAACATGCAAGTGCAAGAAAATTAAAATCTTTCCTTGTTATTTATTAAAAAATTCTTATGCTAATATATAGCTATGATTTCAAACGAAATAACCGAAAAATTTTTTAAAGCATTAGACGAAATGGAAAAACAGGGCAGTGAGTTTTTGTGCACTGATATTTCGTCTTGCGATTTTTCTCTTGAGCTCAAGTACCCCAGAAGAGATTTTATTGAAGATGTTAACAGGGTATTGAACAAATACGATATTGCACAAAAAACTGACATAACAAGCTTTTTCGGTTTTGCTATTGAGCAAGGGCCTTTATATTTGACATTAAGAGGATATCCTTCTGTTTCAAATCTTATTGAAGAAGATTTTTCCAGCTCTGCAAGGGTTTTTAGATACGTAAAAGAGTTTGTTGAAGAAAACGAAATAACAATCAATGACCGTCCGCAGTTAACAAAACAAATGAATGCAATAATAAAAGCACTGCCGGAATTTTTAACCCTTATAGGAAAAGTACAGCACCACACGCACAGTTATTGTGTTGCTGTTCATACACTCAAGGTTTTGCAGGGGGTAATGTCTCATGCTGATTATCAAAAACTGCCCAACGAAGACAGACGAAACCTCCAGCTGGCTGTTTTGATGCATGATATTACCAAAAAAGAAGGAGAAATCGACAAGACTCATCCGGTTTGTTCGGCCAAGGACGCAGGGTTCATACTCAACAAATTTGATATGCCTAAAGCCCAAAAGGACGATATTTGTCTTCTGATAAGAAACCATGACTGGCTGGAGCGTTATAACAAAGGTATTACAAGCACCGAGGAATTTGCTAAAACACTCAAAAACGGCAATGATTTTTTAATGCTTTGCATTCTGGCTCAAGCTGATTTAAAAGCAGTGCAAAGAGACGGGTTGTTTTATGAAAAATACAAAGATGTATTACAAAAAGGTGCAATCGAAATTAACGAGATAATTCACAGTCTTGTAACAGCTGCATAACGCTAATTTTACATCCCGATATTTTGATACAATTTAAGTTCGTCAATTAGTTCCAATATGGATGCAAATTCTTCTTTCATTCTGTTAAACTGCTCATAGTCACAAACAGGTTTATGGAGTTTGCCAACTTTGAACAAATCCCTGCCTGTTGAAATGCCTATTAATATACCCTGTTGAGAAATTGAGGCTTCTATTTTTGACGCATTAAATGCCAGACTAATATTGTTAAATCGTTCCATAAATGCTGTAGTCAGGATATATCTTGCTTCTATCTGGTCATTTGAGTAAACGTTATATTTTTTTTCAAACTCCACATCTTCAAGATGAACCTGCTGTGTACCTTCAGGTACAAAATCAATGAGATGATCTTTTTTAATCAGAGTTATACCTTTAAATTTTCTTTCGGGTATGAGTTTTACAAGCACGCCTTTAAATTTTGTAATAATCGTTTTGCTTTTACCGCTGCCGCTTTCTTTTGCTAGATATGTTTCACAGATATCTATTTTAACGTCTTTATAGTCTCCATTAAAACAGTCATCATTTTCTCGCATGTTAAAATCGCCGACCAGTTTTGATTTTTTAATATAATTTTCATCAATGAAACTGGAATAGCCGGACCATTTAAAGTCGTTAAAAGTTTTTAAAAGCACCGGCATAACTTTGTCTTTAATATGGTTTTCAAAACTTGAAGCAAGGCAAGAGGGAATTATAAAAAACACTACCCCTGCAAAAAGCATCAATGCGCCTAACCATTCTGACAAATCTTCGCCAAGAACATTACTAAGCCCAATTATTTTCCACACAATAAACAAACATATACAGCCAATTATAATGCAGCCGATGCAATTTTTTATACAGGTAATCCTTTCATCCTCAAAAGGTTTTAGTACTGTGAGAATTTTGCCGTAATATAATTTATCAAAATTTTTTCTAAAATCATCAACACTTTGCATAATATAATGATACCCGTTTTAAGTGCAGCGTAAACCTTTATATGAATTAGATGGTATAATAACGTTATGTTTATACGGTCTGTGGAGCTTAAAAATTACAGAAACTACAAAGATTTGAGCCTTGAGTTTTCTAAGGACAAAATTCTTTTGATAGGCAAAAACGCACAGGGGAAAACAAATCTTTTAGAGGCGGTTTATTACTTGTCGTGCTTAAACTCTGCACGTGCAAAAACAGACAGTGAGCTCATTTTGTGGGAGGAACCTTTTGCAAGGCTAAAGGCTGTTGTGGAAAAAAATGACATGGAAAAAGAGCTGGATGTTTTGATTAATCCGCCAAAAAGAAAAGAAATGAAAGTAAATGGTGTAAAAAAAAGCAAGTCTGCTGATTTTTGTACAAATCTTTCTGTTGTGTCTTTTTCTGTTAACGATTTGCTTTTGTTAAGAGGTGTACCGGACGACAGGAGAAGCTGGCTGGATATGGCCATAAGCCAGATATACCCCGCGTATCCGGACAGGGTGTCAAAGTATAACAAAATTAGGATACAAAAAAACAACCATCTCAAAGATATAAAAGGCAACATCAACGCAGATACATCTCTTCTAGAGGTTTTTAACAGCCAGCTGACTGTGAGCGGAAGCAACATTATATTTTTGCGTTTGAAGTTTTTAAAAGAGCTTCAAAAAATAGCAATGGAAAAACATATACAAATTGCGCAGCACGAGATTCTGACAACGGTTTACAACTCTACTGTTGCAGGAGATATTGATTTTTCTTCTGAAAATGAATTGACTGTTGAACAGATTGCGAAGCAGTTTGAACAAAAGTTGAGCGAGAGAAAGCTGGAAGAAATTATCAGAGCACAGGCGCTTGTGGGGCCGCATAGGGATGATGTTTCGTTTTTTATAAACGGAGTTGAGGCCAAAAAGTTTGCGTCACAGGGACAGCAAAGGACAGTGGTATTGAGTTTGAAGCTTGCGGAGCTGGAGCTTATCAAGGAAAAAATTGATGACACACCTGTTTTGCTTTTAGATGACGTATTGGCAGAGCTTGATAACATCAGGCAGAATTATCTTTTAAATGCAATCGGCACGAACACGCAGACAATTATAACATCTGTGGACACGCTGCATTTTGATGAGGAGTATTTGAAAGATGTGGAGATTTTTAAAATTGCCGAGGGCAATGTAGTTACGTAGTATACTAGCGAAGATGACGATTGATTTTTAATTTTGAGGGGTAAAGAGTTCTCTTATATCTACTTCCAGTGCTTGGGCGATTAGTATCAATCTTTTTAGGCTCGGTGTTCTTTTTCCGCATTCAATTGCAGTAATATAATCTTTAGAAATATTAGTCAATAAACTTAATTTAGCCTGCGTCAAATTCTTTGTTTTTCTGAACTTTTTTATATTCTCTTGTAAAAGCTTTATTGTACTATTTGTCATATTTTTATTTTAATGTTAATATCAAGAAAAAGATTGTACATATAGTACAACTAGGAGGAATCTTTATGTACGGCGAAGATCTTACACAAAAAGACTTATCAAAAATCCAAACCACAATCGTGAACATTCATTCACTCAGTTGTCTGTTGTATGACTATTGTGAATACAATTATTCCTCAACACACATGCCCGAAGTGTCCTTTGCGGCTGAAATAATAAAAGAAAAATGCGATGAAATAATGAATCTGTTTTGAATTGTAAAAACCCCCAACTCGGTAATATCGAACAGGGGGATTGTGTGATATAATCGGTCTGTAAATTCAATAAAAAAACGGTTGAGCGGAGTGATTTGTATGGAAAATACGATTGATACTATTTATGACAGAAGAAGTGTAAGAAAATATCTGGACAAACCCGTTAACCCTGATCTTGTAGACGAAATTTTAAGAGCGGGAATGTTTGCACCCTCAGGGTGTAACAAACAGCCATGGCATTTTGTAGTTTTTGACGAAAAACAGCTGGTGCTCGAAATTGAATCAATGCACCCTTATGCATCTGCACTTGCTACAGCGCCTGTATGCATTATGGTATGCGGTGATACGCAAAAAGAAATGGCAAAAGGTTTTTATCAGGTTGATTGTTCAGCAGCAATAGAAAACATGCTGCTTGCGGCCAGGGCACTGGGCTTGGATACCTGCTGGATGGGCGTGTATCCGTGGGAAGAGGTTATGGAGAAATTTTCAAAACGGTTTGACCTGCCATCTCATGTTGAACCGTTTGCATTGATATCGCTGGGTTATGCTCAAAGCAGACAGGAACGGCCCAAAAGATATGACTCAAGCAGAATACACTACAACAAATGGTAATAACAATGGAAGAAAAAAGATACAAAGGCGTAATATTTGATTTTAACGGCACGCTTTTCTGGGATTCCAAGATGCACCTTGAAGCATGGAGAGAATACTCAAAAAACCTTAGAGGCACCGCCTTTACAGATGAGGAAATGAGAGAATACATGTTTGGCAGAACAAACGAGGATATTGTAAAATACCTTATTGGCAAACAGCCTGATAAACAACTCGTTTTAAAATGCCAGAATGAAAAAGAGGCAATATACCGCCAGATGTGTGCAGATGACAAAGAAAATGTTAAGCTGGCTAAAGGTGCGGTAGAATTTTTAAACTACCTGTGCGAAAACGACATTCCGCATACAATTGCCACAATGTCAGAAGAAGTGAACGTCAAATTCTTTATTAAAGAATTCGGGCTCGAAAAGTGGTTTGATGTTTCAAAAATTGTTTACGACAATGGAAAGATTAAAGGCAAGCCAGAACCTGATATATACGAAATAGCAGCAAAAAATCTGGAGCTGCAGCCTCAAGAATGCATTGTTGTAGAAGATGCTGTATCAGGCATTGAATCTGCAAGACGTGCGGGCATAGGCAAAATTGTTGCAATAGAATCTATGGAAACAAGAGAGCTATACAGCAAGCTGCCAGCGGTAAATGCAATTATCGCAGACTTTGACGAATTTAACAGAGATTGGTTATCAAAAAAGAGAGATAAGGTAAGTTAGGATGAAAAATTTCAAAAGATTAATGGTTTCGTTATGTGTTTTAGCCGGCATCATTGGTGCAAGCAACGGGGTCTTTGCAAAAGTTGTTTTAGATGACATAAAACTGCCGGAGCCCGTTATTACCGGTGGTATGCCTTTGATGGAGGCGTTAAAAAACAGACACTCCAGCACAAAGTTTACAAAACAGGAGATTCCCATTCAGACCCTGTCGAATCTCTTATGGGCGGCTAATGGGATAAACAGGCCTGACGGCAAAAAAACCACGCCCAGTGCTTTGAATGCACAGGTTATCACAATTTATGCAGCACTGCCTGACGGATTATACAAATACAACCCGCAAATGCACACTCTAGAAGCATTTAGTAAAGAAGATATCAGGCCGATTGTTGGTACAAAAGCACCTTTGATTCTTTTGTATGTTGCCAATCTTGCAAGACAGAGCAAGTATCTTGCTTCTGTTGATTGCGGTTTTATCGGGCAGAATGTATATCTTTACAGTGCAGCAAACAATTTGAACACTATTTTCCTATACGGGGTCAACAGCAGTGCTTTAAATTACAAGCTTGATTTGAACCTTGGAGAAGAAGTTCTTTTTGCACAGGTTGTTGGATTTGCTCCTGAAAAATAAACAGTTTTCTTATTATAAAAATAACTCCGATAAATTTATCGGAGTTATTTTTTGCTTTATTTATCAACAGATATTATTGATATAAAGGTTTCAATTTTTCTTCCTGCTGTGGGATTTTGCCTTCTTCGATAGGAAGATATGCTCTGTAATCGATTACAGGGAAGCAGTTATCGATTGATTCGATTTCAGACAATGCGTTTTCATCGATATTGCCTGATTCAATCATATCAGCGATTGTTTCAAATCTTTCAACGTGTTCTCTGAATCTATCTGTTGCATAGTCTTTTGCCTGCCATGTTGTAATTAAGAACGGCCAGTCAGAGCTTTGCAGAAGAAGGTTTTCTCTTGCAAGTTGGTTGAGTGCTCTTAACAACAATTTATCTTCCGGAATCTTTTCGTATTTTGAAGCAATGTCAATTATACGTTTTTCACAACCGTGGATAATTGGCCACATCCATTCTGTAAGATGGTTTTGCCATACATAGAAGTGACCGCCCTGTCCCCAAGAAGATTCAGGAATCTGGATAGCTTCTGTCGGCGGATGAGCTTTTAAGTATTCGCCTGCTGTCATTCTTTCTACCTGCGGGAGGTAGTTATTGAATTTTCTTATGACCTGTTTAATAAATTCAACACCTTCAAACCACCAGTGGCCGAAAAGTTCTGTGTCGAATGAAACCATTACAAGACCTTCTTTACCATCGTGTGAAAGTTTGTAATCATTCAACAGGTGGTAAATAAGTGTTGTATAGTGGTCAGAGTTCAGGTTAACCTGAGACATAGCCAGCACCGGGTCATAGAGCATTTTGTCGCCCAGGTCTGTTGTAGAAGATGTAATTCTCCAGTAGTGGCCGCCTGATTTGTCATCTTTTTTGTGGAATTCTCTGTAGCAGCCGTCGCCCGGATAGCCATCAGCAGCTGACCAAACCTGGAATCCTGCTCTGTCGTTTCTTCCCATTACAGCAACCTGTGCATCGGGCAGCCAGTAAGCAGAATATGTATCGTATCCTGTGGGTTCTCTTTCAGGCAGAGGAATGTATTCAATGTTTCCGTAAACACCGATTACACGTCTGTTGCCGATTGAGTTTCCGCCTTCGATTACGTGAGATTCTGTAAAGAAGTACTCAATATCATTGTTTTGCAGAGTAACTTCGATAGCCGGTCTCCATTTTTTCTGGCCGTCTTTGCCGATGTATTCATAGCCCTGTCTGTATGCGCATTCGGGCAGCCAGCATCCTTTTGCTTTTTTGCCGAACAATCTTTTTGTTGTATCAGAACCGATTTTGAATTGCGCATTGAGGTTTGAATCAGTAGCAAGCAGCGGAGAAAATCCGTGAGTTGCACCTGATGTAGTAATTTCAATACAGCCTAAGTCCTGATATTTTTTAAATGCGCTGATAAGGTCTTTATTATATTTATTAATAAAGGAATCTTTGATGTGGTTGAACCAGTCAAAGTAATATTTTGCAAGATATTTTAAATGCTGTGAGTGAGCAACTTCAGGATCGGGATATCTGTCCAAATCTTTAGAAATTGCTTTGATACGAGCGTCTAAGTATTCGATAAAACCGTTTTGGAGGTGTTCATCGTTTAACTGTTCAGCCAAAATAGGAGTGATACCTACTGTTAATTTTGCTTTTATGCCTTCATCATCGTACAACTCGGAAATTGCATTCAACAAAGGAACATATGTTTCTGCCATGCATTCATACAGGTTCTCTTCCCCGAAAGGCCACATACCGGCTTTTCTGTAGTAGGGGAGGTGGGAGTGTAACATGAATACGAATTGACCTACTGTCATAAATTCTCCTTTTCTCTTAATTTGCGCCTTGACGCTATCTATCTCGTTATATAAATATTGGTTCAGACTGTTTTTATATAATCTTCCCCTGATTATACATAGTTATATCACAATTATCGATAAAATATAACCCCATAGAATTAATTCTATGGAGCTATATTTACAAAAATTTAAACCAAGCCCATTATTTTGCTTTGATATAGAATAATTAAAGAAATATATATTTATAAAGGAATATTAATATGACAAATACAATAAATTCACAGATTAAGTCAATTATACTGGCAGCGGGCAAAGGGACAAGAATGAAATCCGAAACACCAAAAGTGCTGCACAAAATTTTTAACAAAGAACTGCTTGGTTATGTAATAGACGCTGTTAACGGCACCGGTATGGCGCAGGAAAATTATGTTATCGTAGGCCACTGTGCAGATGAAGTTGAAAATTATGTAACAAAAAATTATGACAACGCAAAATGCAGGCTGCAATCTCCCCAGCTTGGTACAGGCCATGCAGCATTTCAGGCTTATGAAGATTTAAAAGGTTTTGAAGGGCAGGTGCTGATTCTTTGCGGTGACACGCCATTACTTACAGCAGAAACCCTTAATAAATTTATCAGTGCCCACACACAAAGCCAATCTGCATTGACTGTTATGTCTGCAATTTTTGAAGACCCTACAAACTACGGTCGTATTGTCAGGGACGAAAACGGCAATTTAAAAGCAATTGTTGAAGAAAAAGATGCTTCTGACGCGCAGAAAAAGATTAAAGAAATAAACACGGGTGTTTATTTGCTCGATTGGCCAAAAGTGCATGAAGCGTTTTTGAATCTGGATTCCAACAACGCGCAGAATGAGTACTATTTGACAGATATTGTTAAATGGACTATTTCAAAGGGTTTGAAGGCGCAGTCTTATATTCTTGAAAACAATGAGGAGTCTTACGGAATTAACTCTAAAAAGAATCTTGCACAGGCAACAAAGATTTTGAAAGACAGAGTAAACGACAAATTGTTAGCTGACGGTGTAACAATTATAAACCCTGACACAACTTATATTTCTCCCGAGACGGAAATTGCAGCGGATACAATAATTTATCCATGCACTTATATTGAAGGAAAAAACAAAATAGGAAAAGACTGCAAAATCGGTCCGTTTGCACGTCTTAGAGGAGATGTTGAGCTGGGTGAAGGGGTTAAAATCGGTAATTTTGTAGAAATTAAAAAGACAAAAATCAAAGACCACACAAACGTCTGCCATTTAAGTTATATCGGTGACAGCTCTCTTGGCAGCAACGTAAACATAGGAGCAGGCACAATCACAGCAAACTACAACCACATCACAAAAGAAAAATTCAATACCGTGATTGATGACAATGCCTCTACAGGATCAAATTCCGTAATCGTAGCGCCCGCTCACATCGGCGAGAACGCATCTGTTGGTGCCGGTTCTGTAATCAGCAAGGATATTGAAGCAAACGCGCTTGGGCTCACCAGAGCACCTTTAAAAATTTTAAAGGGCTGGTTTGACAGAATAAAAAAGTAGGATTTGCAAAAAACAAAAAATAATTACAAAATTTTAACCACAATTATTTTTATAAAAAAAGATTGAATACAATGTTTTCCATGGTTTCAAGTCTTTTTTAAGAATTATAAAAATTTAAATGTAAAAGTTTTTTGACACTACTTGAAATCGGCAATTAGCAGGCATTTTGGCCGTTGTTACGAGAGTAAAATTGTAAAATAAAAAGCATGGACAAAACAAAAATTGCCCAAGTTGGCAAAATTTGTTTTAATATGATTATACAAGTTCGGCAAGTTCGGATATTAATCAAAAATAATATGATATAAAAATTTTAGGGGGATAAGCATTTATTGCGTTGATATCTTTTTTACGTAATAAGTGTAAATTTTACTCTAATTCCGAAACAAAATAAATCGGGGTATCTACTCCATTTAATCGAAGCAGAACAGTAAAAAAATATTTATAATGATGAATGAGATAAGAATCTCAATTTATCGAACGGAGGACACAACTTTGTTAGAGCACGGTTATATTCAAATTTACACTGGCGATGGAAAAGGTAAAACAACAGCATCATTAGGTTTGGCTTTGCGTGCTTTAGGTCATGGCTGGAAAGTTCTTGTTATCCAGTTTACAAAAGGTGACTCCGGTACAACTTACGGTGAAATTGCTTCTGCCGGTAAGTTCTTGAAAAATCTTGAAGTGCACCAGTTTGGTATGGACAGAGTTGTTTACAAACACAATGTGTGCATGGAAGACTACAAAGAAGCTAAAAAAGGCTGGGAATTGGCAAAACAGGCTATTCAAAGCGGTGAATACCAGCTGGTTATCCTCGATGAATTAAATATTTGCGTAGCAATGAATATGATTAAAGTTTCCGAGGTAAAAGATGTTTTATTAAACAAGCCTGAAAGCTTGGAAATTGTGTTAACAGGAAGATATGCTCACCCCGAGCTTGTAGCTTTAGCTCACCTGGTAACAGAAATGAAGCCGATTAAACACTACTTTGATATGGGTGTTATGGCAAGACAAGGTATCGAATATTAACGTATCGAGAAATCGTACGTAAATATACGGAGAAATGGGGAAATATGGGAGGTTTGAAAAAAGCTCCCTTTTTTTTGCCTTTGTTTATTAAGAAATATTAAGCTCAATTAAACAAAAAAGGCAATTATTTCTTATGGAAATACTTTATATATATACGAGAGATAAAAAGAGATTTAAAGAGAGATTTAATTTTTAAACACATACATACACACTGACCTACCACACTAACCTACACTTACTTACACACACGAGGAATCAAACAAGATTCAACCGGGATTCATTATGGATTCCGGTTTTTTTTATTTTTTTATGATAAAAAATCTTTTAGAACCTGATATCCCATAAAATATCCAGCAACAGCAGGGACAAAAGGTGTGGAGCCCGGGGTTATTTTTGTAAACTCAATCTTTTCGCCGTTTTTGGTTTCTATATTTTCTTTTGAAGAGATTCTTTCCAACACAGACGGGCACTCTCTGCTGCAAACAGCTGTAATGCCTTCTTCTATTCCGTGTTTTTTTAGTTGATACAGCACATTTTTTGTAAAAGTACATTTTTTATTTTCTATGTCTTTTATATCGGTAATATAAAGCTGTGTGGGGTCAAGGCGGTTGCCGGCACCCATTGAGGTAATAACAGGAATATTATTTTGTTTGCAATACACAAGCAAATCTATTTTTGAGCGCATAGTGTCTATTGCGTCTATTACATAGTCAGGTTTTGTTTTGAATATATCATCTCGAAGATTTTCATTATAAAAATCGCATACGCAGGTAAGTTGGATATCAGGATTGATATCTTTTAGTCTTTTTTCAAACAAGTCTGTTTTTTTGCATCCGATTGTGGAAGTGAGTGCAATAATCTGGCGGTTGATATTGGATGAAGAAACGCAGTCAAAGTCTACAACAGTGAAATTCTGCACGCCCGCCCTTGCCAGAGATTCCAGAGCAAACCCTCCAACACCGCCAAGACCGAAGACAAAGACTGTTTTATCTTTGAGCAGTTTTTGTGTTTCTTTCCCCCAGATGAGTTCGTTTCGTGAAAAATCTGCCATGATTTTTCGCCTATTTTAGTGACATACAGATACCTTCCATGATATTTTCATAATCACTTTCAGGTAATGTCGAAATTGTCTTGATTGCAACAGAAAGGTCCGGCTGTTTGTCATACCAGCGGCGGCCTTTGTTTGTTTGATAGAGGCCCAGCACTCTTTCAAGCCCTATGCTCAAAGGTGCTGTATCATTTTCTCTGTGCACTGTTTTTATTGCACTGGCAACGTTTATAATATCGTTTGAAAGTTTGCTTTGTATTGTTGAGTGCAGATTTTTTAACAGGTCTAAAGCAACCCTTGTTTCTCTGTGTTTGTCATACCAGCGTCTATTATTCACGTTCCTGCCTCCAGTCAATAATATTAATATTATATTGTTTTTTTTACAAAATACAACTCTGTTACATTGTTATGCTAGTATATAATTATCAAAACGGGAGATATTTATGGAAATTATTTTGTTTATAACAGGTTTGGTTTTAGGAGCGGTTGTTACTTTTTTTGTTATGAAAAATATACAGCAAAAACAACAGGCTGCGGTAGAGTCTGCTTATTCAGATATTTATGAAAAAATGCAGCTGCAGTTTGAAAACCTGTCAAACAAAATTTTTAAAGAAACAACTCAGGATTTTTCCAACATGTCCAAGGAAAGAATCACTGAAATTTTAGAACCGTTTAAGGAAAAATTTGAAGAGCTGAAAAAGCAATCCACATACAATATTGAACAGGGTGCAAAACTGGATATGCACATTAAAGAGGTTATTGAAACAGGTGCAAAAATCTCTAACGACACAAATACTCTTGCCTCTGCACTAAAAGGCGACAACATGAAACAGGGTAGATGGGGCGAGCTTATTCTTGAAAAAGTGCTTGAGCTTTCGGGTTTGAGAAAAGGCGAAGAGTATGACACGCAAACAGGATTCGGTTCAAAAAAACCTGATGCAACTATTTTTCTACCGGACAACAAAGCTGTATTTATTGACGCAAAAACATCGCTTGCATCTTATGACGCATATATAAATGCAGAAAATGAAGACGAAGCACAGTTTGCCCTGAAACAGTTCAAAGATTCTGTAAAAACGCACATAACAGGTCTGGCAAGGCGTGAGTATTTTGAAATAGAAGAGTTTGCTTCACCTGAGTATGTATTGATGTTTATACCCGTTGAGAGCTGCTATGCAATGCTTTTTGCTGAAAATGGAGAGCTCTGGGAGCTTGCGTGGAAAAACAAAATCATGCCTGTGTCTCCGTCAACGCTTCTTGCAGCATTAAAAATCATTAACAGTTTTAATATGGTCAACCGCCAGAACAAAAACGCACAGGAAATTGCCGGTCTTGCAGGAAAAATGATAGACAAATTTGCAGACATGGTAAAAGACCTTAACGGTGTACAAACAAACCTGTCAAAAGCTATGACAAAACTCATGGGCAGAGACAATGTAATAAGACAGTGCGAAAGGTTGACAGAACTTGGTGCAAAAAATGCCAAGCAGATACCAGAGCCATGCGTTGTTGAATAAGGATTGTATTATCTCCACAGGCTGTAAGCTTCGCTGATCTCTTTAAAAATTTCTTCGTAGGCTGCCTTGTCAGCTTCTTTACAAGTATCGGGGTGATACTTAAGAGCAAGACATCTGTATGCAGCTTTGATTTCATCTTTTGTAGAGTCAGCTTTCAATTTATCGCCTTCTATGTATTTGTTTAGAGTGTCTATAGCTGTTTCTTTTGTGAGTTTTGAAGATGCTCTGCCTGCACCACCTGTTTTTCCGCTTTTGAATCTATGGAAGAAATCATTAAAAAAGTCTTCTTCTGTTTTGATTTTCAAACGGGTTTTTATTTCTTCCATTTTGGTTTTAAGTGCATTTATTGTATTTTCAGAAAGTCCGTAGGGTTTTTCAAGGATTCTTTCTATTGCACCATACATTGTTGTCTCAGGTACAGGAACCCAGACCAGAGTTTCTAAATAATTTGTTATTTTATTAACAGCATTTTCGTCTATGTTTTCTTGTGCAAGTTTGCCGTTCATATCTTTGCCATAGAGCATATTTGTAACATGAGATCTCAAGATTTCTCTATAGCCTTCTGATTTTTCAGGATACGCAGCTTTTGTTGTATGGACATTTGCAGCTAAAGCGCGGAGTCTTATATTTTGAAGGTATTCGAGTTCTACTTTATCTTTTACAATCTCGTCCACTTTATCAAGATAAGTGATAATATCATCCCAGACAGGTGTAGATTTTAAATCAGACATCCACTTTTCCGCACCAGTATTATAAATAGATTTTTTAACAATATTTCTAATTACTTCACCGTCTCCTTGCTGCATTTTTTCAATAATTTGAGCTTCAGAATTGCCTGTTTTTTGTGCAAATTCTTTTATTGCTTCTTTGGTTTCAGGTCTTGATGTAAAGGCTTCAAACGCTTGTTCAAGTGATTTTGATTTGATTGTAGCAGAAATTTCTTCGGCTGCTTTTTTAGAAGCTGTTTTAAAATCTTCGCGAATTTTGATTAATTTGTCTTTCAAACCTGCTGAAATATTTTCATCTTTATTTAAGATATCATTGATTAATTCTGAGGCATGTTTTTTCTCATTTTTGGACATTGCCAAATCAATTGCGTTTTCTAAGTATTTTTCATTTTTATTTTGTCTGCCCATTTCAACAAGCGCTTTTGTAATGTATGATGTTTCCACCTGGTCGGGAAGGAGGTAAAATACTCTTACGTTAGAGCGGTTAATGACTTTTTTTGCAAGCACAATTTTTTCTTCATCAGTTTTGATTGAAGGTAAATCAAATTTTTTGAAGATAAATTCATCCATTGTTTCTTTAAGCTGTGATTGGATTTCTTCCTTGTATTTTAATGATTCGCCTTTGGGGAGTTTAACCTCTTTTTTGTAGAACAGGTCACTCATTTCATTCAGGACATCAAAACTTTCATTTGTATGTTTATTACCGTTTGTATATTCTCTTGTTACATTCAAATATTTGAAATATAGGTCTTCTTGTTTAACGATATTTTTTTCTTCTTTAATCAGCTTAGGGAGAATATCGTGCAAGAAAACATTGATTGATTTGTCATGTTTTAAATCTGTATAAGCAAGCAATACCATCGGGTCTGTTTTTTCGTGCCAAACGTTTTCATAGTTTTTACTTTTTTCACAGAGCTTTTTGTAAAGTGAATAATCCGCTTCTGACCCCAGTGCTTCTTTGAGTTTTTTGGCCTCATCTGTTTGATTAAATATTTTGTTTGATTTTTCGACAATAGCTTTTATTATCGTATCTTTTGATTTGAATTCGACACCTTCTGTTTTATATAGATTTTTAAGTTGTAATTTTATTTCTTCCAATTTTTCAAAATTGGCACTTTCATTGCTAGGGCTTATTTCTTCTTGTACAAAATCAACGGCTTTAGAGAGAAGGCGTTCTTTTTCCACAGGGTCTTTCACAGAGCCAGCTTTTTCTATAAGTACTTCTGCTGCAATATTTTTGTTATATATCAAGGCACTTTTAATATTAAATGATGGGCCAAGAATTTCTTCATTGTATTTTTCCCGCAAAAGGCCTGCCACCTCGTCATCTGTTTTTCCAATGGCATCAGACAAGATTTCATTTACCTGTTTTATATCACGCTGATAAATTTCTTCCAAACGTTTCTTTTCAGCAATCGCCTTTTGTTCTTCTCTGGCGATTTTTGCTTTTTCTTTTGCTTTTGCGGCTTTTTCTTCTGCAACCTTTTTTGCTTCTTCTGCTGCTTTTTGGGCTTCTTCTTTTGTTTTTTCTGTTTTTTCTTCTACCGCTTTTTTTGCTTCTTTTTCAGCTTCTTCTATTTTTTGTTTGCCCTGTTTTATTACATCGTCTGCTTTGTCAGGATGTTTTTTTACATAAACTACTGTGCCTGCAACAGCAAGAACAGCTGCAGCAGCGAGTGCAATTTTTTTGTATAAAGATTTGTTCTCGTCTTTTTTAGTCGACAATTCAACCTTATCATTAGGCATATCAGGTGTTTTGGTATTTATTTGGTTGGAATTATTATTTACTTTATTTTCTAATTGTTTTATTAAACTATTTTGAACACTACCTATGTTGAACTTTTCTGTCATATAAGACCTTTCAATTTCCATTGCACATTATATATATAAAGTTAAAAGGTAATAAAATATTGCTATAAGCAAAAATTTTTATACAGGCTTATTTAAGTTGAGTATATGCTCCCACTATATCTTTAAAGATATTTTCCACTTTTTCTTTATCTTCGGGTTTGCATTTGTCAGGGTGAAATTTGACAGCAAGTTGTTTATAAACCTTTTTAATCTGCTGCTTTGTTGCATCATAGGAGAGTTTTGCACCATCTTTAAGATGGCTGTTCAAAAGGTCTATTGCAAGATATCGTTTAAGATTCGGATTGTCTTTTGACACACGAACAAGTGCCTTGACTTTAGGTTTTCTTGCAAGTATACCAATAGTCAAGGCTGTGACAAGTGCAAAAATCCCTCCTGTTTTAAGGTCTTCTTTTTGGCGATTTTTTTCTGCACTTTTGAATTCAACACTATCAAAAGGTAAATCCCTTGTTTTTAAGGATGAAGTATTTTGATTATTATTTCTATCTTTTGTACTTTTTACGGCTGTTTCGGGGGTGATGGATGCCGTATTCACACTGCCAACCACTATTTTGCTTCCTTATATCTTGATTTAGTCTCATGAAAACCCGGAAACATAAAAAATTGCATGGTTTTTGGTATTTTATTAAGATATATTACAAACTGTTATAAAATTCTTTTAATATTACAGCATCTTTTTCCATAATCGGGCTTTCGCACACAACAACGCCTTTGACATCAAATTTTTTGAATGCTTTTAAAAGGTCTTTATAATTCATATCACTTTCTTCAAGCAGAAGGTGTTTTTTCTCGCCTTTTTCACCGTATTCTATGCCTGCAATATGTGCGTGAAAATTATTGAGAGCATAATCGCCAAGCTCTGTGCCAATGGTATCAAATATTGCGCAAAACTCGTCATACGTATTGTAAAGGCCGTTTGTACGTGCGTGAAGATGAGAAAAATCAACACACGGCAAAACCTGTTTAAAATTTTTTGACAATTCCACTATTTCTTCAAGATTTCCCCATTGAGTGGGTTTTCCTGTTGTTTCTGGACGAACCCAGATATCGAGTTTTTCTTCATCAAGAACAGTGCATATTTCTTCCATTGATTTATGAACACGCTCAGAGACTTCTTTAGATGATTTACCCATATAAAAAGCAGCGTGATAAGTTACGGAAAACGCACCAAGGCTCTGGCCCATGCGGGCTGTATCAAGTATTCTTTTAACGCTGGCTTCTATTTTTTCATCTTCTTTAGAGTTCAAGTTTATATAATAAGGCCCGTGTGCAGTGATTACCATATTTTTTTCTTTTACGATATCTCGCACGAGGTTTTGATTGGCCTCTGTCATTCTGACGCCGTGAACAAACTCAAGCTCCATACCGTCCAAGCCCAGTTCTTCAAGTATTTCGAAGGCTCTTTTATAGCCGGCTGTTCCGTTGCATATCGGCTGTCCTGCTGTTACAAACTTTAGTGTATCCATTATTTTCCTAACTTTTCACCTATTTGGGGTTTAAACTTTTCTATAAAACTTTTTGCATCTGAAATCATGTAAGAGCCGAATTGCAAAGATTTTATATAAAGCACACCGCTACCTGTTGCAACCCCCAGTGTATCTTTTACGTGGCAGATGGTGCCTGGTTCTTCTTTTACTTTTTTATCAGAGATTTCAGCAGAATAAACTTTTAAGAAAACGCCTCTAAAGTTTGTCATTGCACTGATAAAAGGGTTGAGTGCTCTCACAAAACGGTCTATGTATGCAGCATCTTTATCCCAGTCAATAAAGTTTCTCATGTTACGTGAGTCTATTGCGGGTGCTTTTTTAAACTCGCCCTGCGGCTGCGGCATTGACACAACATCTGTGTTTTGTTCAAAATTTTGCAAAAACTCGCTCAAAAACTCTGCGCACAAATAATTCATTCTATTGAATAATGTACCCATTGTTTCTTTATTTTCAATATTTACTTTTTTTTGCGCAATTATATTGCCTGTATCAAAGTTTTCATCCATAAAATGAAGCGTGATACCGGTTTCTTTTTCGTTATTGATAATTACATTGCTGTAAGGATTAGCACCTCTATAGTCGGGAAGAAGTGAGGGGTGGCAATTTACAAAGCCGCCTTTGACTGTTTTCAAAAGTTCGGGCGGAAATTTTTTGTTATAAGAACAAACCACGGCAATATCTGCATCAAGTTGTCTCACCTTGTGGATAAAATCCAGCTCATCCATTGTTCTTTCGTATGTGATAAGAGGAAGGCGGAGGCTTTTTGTGAAGTTGCACATTAGCCCGTAAGTTGCCTCGGTAAAATGCGGAGGCACAACACCTACAATATTGAACCCTTCTGCAACAAGTTTTGACAGGCAGATAATGGCCATGTCAGGCATACCAAGAAAAAGAATTCTTTTTTTGTATTTATTTTCCACAACAAACTCCTGTCAGCATTTAATTCGTAACTATTATACATTATACACTTGATTATTGCATTAAGTTTTAAATGGAATATAATTTCTTTATGATAAAAAGAATTCTTATATCTATAATTTTTATAATATTTTTATCACTCCAGTGTGCTTTTGCCGACTCTTCTTATAATTTTGACGGTTTTATTTCTGACAATGCGAATGTTTTGGATACCGGTGCAAAAAATTCTATAAATGCTTTTTTGTGGGATTTGCAAAAAAAGACAGGCGCTGATATTGCGGTTGTTACTGTTAAATCTCTTGACGGTAAAAGCATTGAGCAGACCGCTCTTGATGTAGGCAGAGAGTTTAAAATCGGGAAAAAAGGCGAAAATACCGGAGCTGTTGTACTTGTTGCGCCTAATGAAAGAAAATTACGAATAGAAATTGGATACGGGCTTGAGGGTATTATCCCTGACGGGAAAGCAGGACGAATCCGAGATGAACAGATGCTGCCGTACTTTAGGCAGGGAGACTATCAAAGCGGAATCTGGAGAGGTACTTATCAATTAGCAGATTACATTGCAAGAGCATACGGTGTCACACTTTCCGTGAACGGGCCTGTGCCGCAGCAGCCGTCATCGGGTGATGATTTCGGATTTTTATTATTGATTATAATCATATTTTTCTGTATAAGATTCGGCATATTTCCAATATTTATACCCTTTGGCGGAGGATATGGCGGTGGATTTACAGGACGAGGATTCGGCTCCGGAGGCTTTGGCGGTTTTGGTGGCGGCGGAGGGTTCGGCGGAGGCGGTGCCTCTGGCGGATGGTAAAAATTAAAGGACAGTAAAAATGACAAAATTAGATAAATTTATTGAACAATTAAAAAACATTTTTGGCTCAAGGTTAAAATCAGTGTTTGTTTATGGTGCTAAGGCAGGCGAAAAAGCTGATAACCTGTTGCAAGATGTGGATTTGATGGTTCTTGTAACAGATTTGCACGGTGAAGATATAAAAAAATGTTCTAAACCGGCGAGAGAATGGATGGGCAAGAGTTTTATTTTTTGCAGCAAAAGGAATGCACTGCCTGTTTTTATGGGAGAAAAAGAGTGGTACAACTCATCTGATGTGTATGCGATGGAATACAGTGATATAAAAGAAAACCACAAAATTCTTTATGGAGAAGATTTGATATGTAATATAAACGTCAACAGGGATGATTTACGGCTGCAATGTGAGGCCGAAGCAAAGAATCTTTTAATGCAGTTTCGTGCACATTATCTTATGAATGCGCATAGCCACATAATGCTGCAAAAAAGTCTTGTGCCTCTGACAAAGACATTAAACGCAATTTTTAAGGCAATTTTGAGGATAAAAAATATTGAAGTATCAAAGTCACCTTATGAAAATTTGAACAAGATACACTCGCTTTTTGCTATCAACAAAAGTTTTTATGAAAAGCTATTGTGCCACAAAGAAAAACACTGCACTCTTAATAAGAAAGAGGCCATAGATACCGCAGACACTGCCGTGGCAGAGCTGCAAAAACTTTTGGATTACGTAAACAACTTATAAAAGGAGAATAATATGAAAAAAACAGGATGGATTATTTTAGGCACGGTTTTAGTGCTTGTTGTGATGTTGTTTGGTGCATTTATTGGTACATACAACAATTTGCAAGTAATGGATGAAAACGTTAACTCTAACTGGGCGCAGGTAGACAACCAGCTGAAAAGGCGTAATGATTTGATACCGAATTTGGTTGCAACTGTAAAAGGTTATGCCGCGCATGAAAAAGCTGTATTTACTCAAATAGCCGAAGCTCGTGCAAAGCTGGGCGGAGCAATGAACAAAAACGATATGAAAGGCATACAGCAGGGTAACAGCGACCTTTCTAATGCTTTATCAAGGCTGCTTTTGGTTGTGGAAAGATATCCTGAGCTCAAAGCCGACAAACAGTTTATCAATCTGCAAGACGAGCTGGCAGGAACCGAAAACAGGCTAGCTGTAGCAAGAAAAGATTACAACGACAGTGTACAACTGTTAAATGCGAGAATTAGAACATTCCCCACATCAATTATTGCCGGCATAATCGGTATAAAGGCAAGGGAGTACTTTAACACACCGGAAGCAGACAAAGAAGTACCAGCTGTACAATTTTAGGACTGTACTATATATTTAATATTTCTTAAAAATTTAGCAACTATTGTTAAGCCTACGTTTTTATATGTATAGGTAACAATAGTGTAGGAAAATTATGCCAATTAACAGTACAGGTTTTATAAAAATTCCGCAAGATTATGCAATTAAACCTGTTCAAAAGAAAGACGAAGAATCTAAGCAGAATCTTTTTGTTGATAAAAGTTTGAGCCAGTCTGCAAAATACATGATTGGAGCAACAGCACTTGCTGGTGTTGTTGCACTGGGAATAATCGGGCATAGAAACAACTGGTGGACAAACGCAAAAAAAGTTGTGCAACAGGAGTCAGTTAAAAATTCAGCAGAAGCAGCACAACCTGTCAAAAAAGCTTCTAAAAATCCAAACAAAACAATAAAGGAAACAAACCCAACTCAAAGAACAATTAACAAAATAAATGCCGAATTGTCAAAGGAAACCAAACATGCAAAAAGAGCACTTAGACAATACAATGAAATTTATACAGAATTCCATGAAGTATGCTACAGACACGGAAGCGATTATGTAAAATATCTTAAGGAAAATAAAATTCCTTTTGAAGCAGGCAAAGATGGCATAAGAGTATTTGACAAAGAAGGAAAGTTAACAAGAATAATAAAAGGTTTGGATGCAGACAACAAAATATCTCAGACTTATATCGAATATTATGATAAAAACGGCAAATTAGCTAAAATAGTTTCTTTTGTTGATAATACTCCAAGTCTTCATTTTTATGACAATAATGGTAATTTGAGCAAGAGAATTGTTCCGATATCTAAAATCGGAGGAACCAGACCGAGTGTCATGACAGCCGAATTTAAAAATAATCGCCTGACAAAAGAAGCTATCTACATTCAGCCAATGGACAACAACTATGACAATGCATTGGTTTTAAAAGTCATTAATCATAAGAAAGCGACAGAATACGGTGCTATCAGTGTAGGTTCCAAAGACAAATACGCAATTACATCAAACAAGACATACTGGCTCGATGAAGCTAATGAGCTGACAGAAATACAACATTATATTAATGATAGTTTCAACAGTTACAGACATTATTTGTTCAACTCAAATAATGAAATAGTCAGAACAAAAGAGCTAATGCCCGGATGGCTTGAGCATATTACATTAGACAGCAAGACCGGCAGTAAATCAAGCGGTTTGTCGTTAAAAAATGGCAAGTTAGATGATTATATAGAATACGACCCAAATAATGGCCAGCCCACAAGAAAAATTTTCGAAGCTTTTGATGATGAAACAATGTTCATGGATATTCCATTTATCAATGGTAAAGGTGATATGGCACAAGCTAAATATATTAAGAAATCTGATTTTGACGTTGCACCGTTTTTAGAAAGATATAAGTTAGAGCATATTAAATAAAACGTTATCAATATATATTTTTGTATAAAATTCTATTGCAAAAATCTGATGTTAATTTTATGATAATAAAAGACAACAATAAACGTCGCCGATGTGGCACTCTGCCGAAAAAACGATTGAGTATCGTTTTTTGAGAGGGTATGAACGAATGTGAATACATTCGGCACGGAGGCGCAAATATTGAACTTTATAAACTAAATTGGACTTTGCCGATGTGGCAGGAACCGAAAAACGGTAAGCTGCTCGCAAAAACAATTAAGTATTGTTTTTGCCTAACATAGCAGAACGCAGCGTAGCTGCTTCGCCACAAAGGAATTGTATCTTGAAAACTTAAATTGCCGATGTGGCGAAATGGTAGACGCACACGCTTCAGGTGCGTGCGAGGAAACTCATGGGGGTTCGAGTCCCTTCATCGGCAAATCTTTTACAAAAAATATGTTTATGATAATATATTTTTGTTGAAAATTTAAAATACCTGTGTCGACGTGGCACTCTGCCGAAAAAAACGATTGAGTATCGTTTTTTGAGAGGGATGTGAAGCGAAGTGCAACATCTCCGCCACAAAGACACCGAGAAAATTTGACAATTGAATAACTAAAAATACCTGTGTCGACGTGGCGGAATCGGTATACGCGCACGTTTGAGGGGCGTGTGGGGAAACCCGTGCGGGTTCAAGTCCCGCCGTCGACACCATAAAAAGATGATAACTTTTGTTATCATTTTTTTTATTCGTTAATTAAGTACTCAAGTTGCATCTTACATTGATTAGCTAAATATTTACATTAACTAACAAATACCAGCTTTGTATTCTCTTAATCTTGCCTTTTGGGCTTTCTGATAAAGTCCATATTGCTCTTTTGCAAAATTGACCAGTTCTTCTGCTTCATTCTTATCAATTTTTAAATCAGTTATTTCATTAGTTTTGTAATTATATTTAAACAATGGAGATTCTCCGTTTGTTACGAATCCAGATTTAAAGTCAAAGTCTAATTTTTTATATTTACCATAACGGCCATACAAATCAATATTTCTCATAGATTTACCAGAACTATTAAAACGATAGATTGTGTCAATGTGAAAAACGTTATCTCCATCGTTTTTTCTGCCACGATAATTCCAAACAAGATTACATTCGCCTTTTTCTAAGTTTCCGACACCTCCAGACATCGGATCTAAAAAAGCTGTTTGCACTTCGGTTCCTTTTATTTTTAATGGGTAATTTATACCACCTTCTCGTGCTCTGATACAATAAGGAGTTTCGAAAGAACCCGAAATATTATTATGTTTGTCAATAAATCTACAATCTCTACGTATTAGGCCAGTTGATTTATCAATTACATTATGATGCTTAGATGTTACAATGTTCAAGTTACCTGCTTCATCAACAAACTTCTTTAAAACAGAAGATTTATTTTTGATTACGTTTACAAGGCCTAATTCATCAGAATATTTATAAGTCTTTTCAAAGACAGTTTCTGAACCTTTTATTTTTGTTGACTTCTTTAATACACCGTCTAGATATTCCATTACAAACTTAGAACCGTCTTTTGGTTCACTAACAATTTTACCGGTATAATTAGTTCCGTCAGCTAATACAGCTCTACCCTTGTTAAATCTACCAATTTCTTTAAATGCATTTACTGACAATTCTTTAATTTCTTGCACCGAGGTATTATTTCCTGTTATAGGAGCTGTTTTAGGTTTTACCTTTCCTCTTGTTACGGCATAAATACCATAAGAAGCTAAAGCAACCAAGCTCGTAGCTATGGCGACCTTAACTCCAGTAGAAATCCCTTTGCCATCTTTGGAACTTTGGTTAATTTGATTAGTATTGCTATTTATAGATGTTGGTTTAGATATTGGCATATTAAACTTTTGAGCAATACTTAAATCAGACATGTCTACCTTCCACTTTTGAAACCTATATAAACTAAGTTATAACAATATTAATTTTTGCCCAAAACGAATCAAACATAAATATTTTGTTACAATTTTTCATTTGCTTCTAGCCTTAAAACAATCCTCATATTGTAATACTCTTGAGTCAATAGTTTCATAAGACATTTTAGAAACCTTTGATGTCCCAAAGTGAAATGTTTTATTCTGTCTACTCAAAGCTTCTGTAGCCGATACTTTGGATAAAGCTGCTGGAGATTTAGGACCAAAAGTAAATTTAGGTTTAGAAACCCGTTCAGAAGTTTTGGCAAGTACTTGTTGAGCTTCCTGTGCAAGCAACATAGACTTGTCTCGAGCACCTACGGCCCAGTTTTTTCCGACTTGATAAAGCGCTGTTCTTATCATAATATACCTAACCAAATTTTCCCTATATTTATATAAAGTATTTTTCTCTCTTAAAATTGCATAATTTTTAAAATCTGACAAAAAAGAATCTCAACATTTTATCTCTAAAATAATCATAATATTGTAATATTCAAAAGTGGACTCTTTCATGATTAGAATTATTCCAGCATAAAAAATTGTTAATAACCTTGTTGTCTGCTACAATTTCATTGTCAAAAGGTTCCATATTCGAGAGCTTTACGAAATTTTTTATAACAGGTGGTTTTATGTTAGAAACAAATAGACTTATATTAAGACCTTTTGAGTTGAGTGATATAGAAGCGTTATATACATTATTAAAGGATAAAGAAGTTAATACTTTTTTACCTTGGTTTCCTGTCAAAAATATAGACGAAACAATAGCTTTTTATGAAACGCGATTTAGAAATAAAAAATATCATTTTGCAATTTGTTTAAAAAAGGATAATTATCCTATAGGATATATAAAAGTGGCAACTGATGATAGCTATGATTTTGGATATGCACTTCTTCAAGAGCATTGGCACAATGGTTATATTACAGAGGCGGCTAAGAAGCTAATTGAGCAATTAAAAGAAGACAATATTCCATATATTACAGCTACGCATGATAAAAATAACACAAGAAGTGGCGAAGTCATGAAAAGAGTTGGTATGAAATACTGTTATTCATACGTTGAGCAGTGGCAACCAAAGAATTTTCTTGTTACGTTTAGAATGTATCAGCTAAATTTTAATGGCAATGATAATTTTGTATATAAAAAATATTGGGATATGTTTGGCAATCATTTTATTGAGAACATTCATTATTAAAACAAGTTGCTTGTAAACGTTCTCTGTTACTGATGAAAAAGAGTTGTTAAAGGGTTAAGGTTTGTAATTCCATTGAAAACTTAGTGCCATTGCCAGTTATTATAATATCCTACAGTTTATCGAGATAATCGTTTATTTCTAATTTTTTATTCTGTTTTATTTGAAATTTATCAGCTTTGTGTGTCATTTCTTTTAAAAATGATAGTGCTGATTGAAAAAAGCCTTGTGAACGCCAGCTTCCATCTCCGACATTTGCAGCTAATCTATTACCTGAATAGCATCCGTTCTTTAAAGTACGTCCAATTATAATTGTTCTATTAGCACGAAAATCTTCTTGTTCAGCTTTACATAATTCTTTGAGTTTTGCTAAATCATATTTTTTGCTACTGACTATAAAATTTTAATTAAGCAATGTAAATATTTTGCAAAAAACTTTTTTGCAAATCGCAAAAAATTTCTTTCAGCTATTTTATACAATCAATTATTAAAATAGCGTGGAGAAAGTTATGGCAAATATTGTAAAAGTAACTCAAAAAAATCTTTATAATATGCTAGCAAGACACAACTCAAGATTGATAAGAAGACAAACTCAACTGCCTGATTTTTCAAACTTGTATGACCACAAGCTCACAGAATTCGAATACAAAAAGCTTAGCGATATCATTCGTACTAAAGGGAGTTGTCTAAAAGCTTTAAATGACGGCAAAAAGCTATATAAACTGGAAACACAGCAGGGCACACTGCTTGCAAAAGTCAAAGATAAAGAAGTAACACAGGTATCATTTCCGGGATTTTTCAGTCAAAATGACGTAAATAAATTCAACTACAAAAACGGTGAATCAAGAACCCAGTACATAAAAAGAACAACTGATTTTGAAAAAGATGAAACAAAAATCTTGTTCCACAGCACACACTATTATCCTAACGGCAATGGTTGGAGAGATTCATTAACAGGCAAACCGCCCAAAGAATACATGGACAAAAATTTCACAACCATAAAAGCAAGAAGAGAAACCTGGCTTACAAACGGAGGCAACAGCTCGGAGCTTGTACAGTCTGTTACTGCTGACGGTAAGGTACAGCACAACATTGCCAGACGCTATGAATGGGTTAAAACAATAGACGAAAACAAGTATGTTTCAAGCAACCTGGATGGAACATACAGCATATTTCATAACGGTAAAAAAATGCAAGGTACGGCATTAAAAGACAAAGACGGTGCACTAATGGGCTTCAGAATAGAGAACCAGACATTTTTACCGGCAGAGCTTATGAAAATTCTACATCTTCCCGAAAAGTGGGGAAATGAAATCGCAAAAGCATACATAAAATTGCTGAGCTAAAATCATAGGGTTTTATGCTATTCTATAGTTATGATTGAACTATTGATTTTATACAGTTTGAAAAAACGCGAGCGTACTTTATACTCTTTGCGCTCGGATATTTTTGAAAAATTCGGCTATTTTACCAAGCCGAGCACAGGTACTATACATCCTGCATTAAAAAGGCTGTTAAAATCAAATGTAATTACTATCAGAAACGATTTTTCGTCAGGGGGTAAAAAGTCAACATACTATGGGCTTGCACTACACTGGCAAAAAAAGTTTAATGATTTATTTTTTACACCTTTGAGCGAAAACCCGACAATATTTTTCAAAGAAATACAATCACGTATTGCGGTTATGTCTTTATTGGAAGACGATTTAAAAGAAACTTTTATAAAAGATATTTTAATCAGGCTTGAGTCTTTTATGCTTGATTTGCAAAATGCACTGGATGACGAATATGCATCATACGACAAATATCAGCTTGCGTTGTTGAAAAAAAACATTGCTGATATCAACAGCTACAAAACATTTATAAACGAATTGGAGGCACAGTAATGCCTGCTGTTGTATCAGAAGTGCTGGAAAACTCTATTGCACAGGAGCTTGAAATTGAAAAGGGCGATAAGATTATTTCCATAAATAATGAAAAGCCACAGGACATGATAGATTACCGTTACATGATGTGCTCGGAAGAGATAGAGCTGGAGATTGAAAAAACTAACGGTGAAACAGAAATTTACGAGATAGAAAAAGATTTTGACGAGGATCTTGGTGTTGTATTTGAATCAGCTGTGTTTGACAGAATAAAACCCTGCACTAACCGTTGTATTTTTTGCTTTGTTGATCAGCAGCCAGAAGGTTTAAGAAAATCTTTATACATTAAAGATGACGATTACAGGCTTTCTTATTTGCAGGGCACATACGTTACACTCACAAATCTTACTCAAAAAGACCGCGAAAGAATTGAAAAGCTGCATCTTGGCCCGTTATATGTTTCGGTACACACAACAAATCCTGAATTAAGGGTAAAAATGTTGAGTAATCCCAGGGCTGCAAATATCATAGAAGATTTAAAATGGTTAAAAAAAGCAGACATTCCTATACATGCGCAGATTGTACTATGCCCGGGTTATAATGACGGACAAGAGCTTGAGCGCACGCTTAGCGACTTTGCAAAATTTAAATCCATAATTGAATCAGTTGCAATTGTGCCTGTTGGAATTACAAAGTTTCACCAAAACGGATTAAAAACTCTTACAAAGAGCAATGCGCTGCATGTCATTAAACAGGTTGAAGAGTTTAATAAAAAAGTAAAAAAACAACTTGCCATGGCCAGTGATGAGTTTTTTTTGAAAGCAGATTATCCCGTGCCTGAAAAAAAATACTACGGTAATTTTGCCCAGATAGAAGATGGAGTGGGTGCTTTAAGACTTTTGATGGATGATTTTGAAAAAAACAGAAAAAAAATTCCTCTTTCAGTTAAAAAGCCTAAAGAAATAATTTTTGCGACAACGCCAAGTGCAGCAAAGCTTGTTGGCTGTATTGCCGACGAATTGAACAAGGTAAAAAATTTACAGTGCAGTGTTATTGAATTAAAAAATAATTTTTTTGGTGACAATGTAATTGTTGCAGGTCTGATTACAGGGAATGACTTGATTTGTCAGCTCAAAGAAAAAAGCAAAGAGTTGAATATACAAAATGTAATAATTCCATCAATTATGCTGCGTCCGTTTACGGAAGACTTTTTAGACAATGTTACGCTAAAAGAGGTGGAACAGGCTCTTGAATGCAAAGTTTTTCCGATTAAAGACATCTATTCTGCCAGAGAAATAATTGACATCATCAAAAGTTAGAGAAGAAACATTACAACAAATGCTCCGAAAATAAGTGCAGGTCCGTAAGGAATAACAGCGGGTTTATCGTTATTTTTGATTGAAGCAATTATCAATCTGCAACAGTACAGGCCGATACTGGCTACAAGGATATATGTAAACCATCTGAACATATCTGATGTGAAAATATTCAGATATTCGCCTGTCAAAAACAAAGCAGTTGTAATAATAAAAAGCAGCATGCCTGACAAGAGCTTATATTCTTTATTTTTAAACCATTTATACAAAAAAACAGGTATTGACAGGCCGCCCCAGATAAAAATGCTTAAAATCAAGATTACAATAGCATTAGAGACTCCGAAAAAAGCACCCAAGGCCCCCAGGATATAAGCATCTCCATCACCAAAGCAATCTTTTTTTGTAATAAACTTAGCAATTTTGGCAATTGTAAAAAGCACAAAAAAGCCGGCTACAAGGCCAAGTACAGAGTAGATAAAAGATTGGTAAACAGTTAATTTAACCCCTGCAAGCCAGACAGTAATTTTGGCGGAATTCTGCAAAGAGATGTTAAAGAAATTATAAACAAGTCCGAGCACTGCAAGGATATATGTGTGTATTACAAATATAACTTTTTCTTTTATATCCGTAACAGTCATTGCTATGCATAATGCTGCGGCAATCCACAAAAACAGGATATTAACATTAAAAATTTCAGTCAAGCCAAAAGAATATTTATAATAAATACCCGCAAAAATTATCCCGGTAAAAAGCTCCACGACAGGATACTGGATACTGATTTTTTCTTTGCAGTATCTGCATTTTCCGCCCAGCAGTAGATAAGAGAACACCGGTATATTGTCATACCAGGCAAGTTTGTGGTCACATTTAGGGCAGTGAGAAGGCGGAAGCACAATTGATTCGCCCGAAAAGCCTCTTAGAACAACTACGTTTAAAAAACTGCCGATACAAAGGCCTATTACAAATGCATATACCGTCCAGAACCAATCCATTACAACTCCTTATGCGCTCAGGCGCTTTGTTTTTCATTAATTATGTCATAAAGTAGGTTAAGTGCTTTTTTGAGTTTTCTTGACACCTGCATCTGCGAAATTCCCATTGTGTTGGCAATTTCTACCTGGCTCATATCTTTAAAATAAGTTAGTTCTACAATTTTTTTGAGTTCCGGTTCAATATTCTGAAGAGATTCTGTCAGCATTATGCGGTCTTCTCTCAGGCTTTGCAGATTTTCGTAATTTACATCGGCAATTTTGTCGCTCCAGTTTGAAAAATTGTCATCATCATCTTGAAAACTCAACTGGTCTAATGACAAAGTGGTTTTTCTTCTGTCTGCATCTATTGCTTCTTTTACCTTATCTACGGGGAGTTCCATTTTATCGGCAATTTGGTGATCTGTTGGTTTTTCTCCCATTTCTTCTATAAGTTCGAGTGTCATTTTATGCACACGGTATGCAAGCTCCTGAATTGCTCTCGGAGCTTTTATCATAGAAGCTTTGTCTCTAAGATAATGTCTAATTTCACCTGTTATAAGATATGTTGCATAAGATTTGAAATTTCTGCTTATTTCAGGGTTGTAGAGCCTGATTGCTTTAATAAGACCGAGACTGCCCACCTGTATTATATCTTCCACAGGGTCAGTGCTTCTTCTTGCAAGTGTGCGCGCAACTTTTTTTACGAGCGGCATGCACGTAATAGCTATAAGATTTTGAAGCTGGTCTTTTTGCTTTTGTGAATCTATTTTTTGGTATTCCTCAAGCCACTGAGTAACTTGTTCGAAATTTATAATTTCAGACAAAAAATTTTCCTCTCTCACTTAACTATTTTATTATATCATTTTAATAAGAAATTTGGTAAAATAAATTACATGAGTAGAAATAATATTTTGGAAATTAAAAAATCTATTATCAAATACGGTGCAAAACTCGGTGAAAAAAATATGTCACCGGCAACGTCAGGAAACATAAGCGTTCGTGCTGAAAATAACATTCTGATTACAGCGTCAGGAACCTGTCTTGCTGATTTATCCGAAGATGAAATCGTTTTGATGGACAAGCATGCTAATGTTATTGAGGGAAGTAGAAAACCCTCTTCGGAAAAGAATTTGCATATTGCCATTTATGAAATGAGGCCGGATATCAATGCTATTGTGCACTGTCATTCGCCTTATGCGTCTGCATTTGCTGTTTGTCAAATACCGTTATCAAAGCCTATAATTTCAGAAAATGTTTTTTATTTTGGCGAGATACCTGTAGCGCCTTATGCATTGCCGGGTTCAGACAAGCTAGTAGAAAACACTGCGAAGTATTTTGCAAAACATGATGCGGTTTTGCTGGCAAATCACGGGATAATTATAGGGGCTAAAGATTTGAAAAACGCCTATTACCTGATGGAAACAGCAGAAACTTTTGCTCAGATATATCTAAATTCCATGCTGTTGGGCGGAGCAAAAGAGCTTTGCAAAGCAGATATAGAAGAAATATACGAGCTCAGAAGAGCAATGTCCAAATAACTATCCTCGATTACGAAGATTGGTTCTTTCTTGTGAAATTGTCTCAAATAGAAGACGATTTAGCATTTCATATTTTTTCTTAAAGAATATTGAAAACCTAAACAGGTGCGCAAGAGAGTCTTGGCAGTTTTGTTCTGTATTGAATTTTTGCTGGCATTTTGCACCCCAATTATATGCTCTTGATTCCAAAAGACAGTGGTTGCGATAATATTGCAAAATATTTATTCTGTGTGACGGAGTTCTTTTTTTCAGGAATTTTTTAAGCTCTTTTTCCGTTTTCAAAAGGCTCCCCGTCATTTGTTCTGTATCAATAAATTTTCCGTACATATGTTTTGTATAAAATTCATCAATTTCTTTAAAATCTTTGCTCTTTGCTATGTTTAGTGCACGCTTTACTATTTTGGGGTTATTTATAAGATCAAAAAGGTGCAATGCCTCGTGGTTGAGCATTTCAGGATTTTTATTAAGTATTTTTCCAAAGGCAATTCTGTTTATCCAGTTGAGGCTATCCGCCACCGGGATAACAACTCTCATCACAGGATTTACATTATCAAATTCAATAAAAGAAGGTTTGTAGGCCTTTTTTTGCCCTAAAAAATCTATTTTAACAGCAGAGCAGTTCACGATATTGCGCATATCTTTTTCAAGAGTTTTTATTTTTACATTGCCGTTTTGAAAATACTTAAAAGTAGTATCAAAGTATTGCCATGCCTGTGCAGAGCTTCTTGTCATTCTTTTTTGTACACTGCCTTTTGAAACATTGAGCGGGTATACAAAATTTTTTATTATATCGGTACTCATAAAAACCTTTTATGTCTGTTGACTATAATTATAAATGCGTAAATAAAAAATTTTGCGGCTTCGTGTTAAAATTTTTACATGCACATCACAGGCGGTTATTTAAAATCAAGAAAAATCGAATCCCCTAAAGGAGCAAATGTCAGGCCCACCCTTTCACAGGTGCGCGAGAGTATTTTTAGCGTGCTGTATTCTATCACGGATTTTGAAAAGAAATCTTTTTTAGATGCGTTTGCCGGCTCCGGTATTATGGGGTTTGAGGCTCTTTCAAGAGGATTTGAGCAGGTTTGTTTTATTGAAAAAGACAAAAAAACTTTTTTTCTATTAAAAGACAATGCAAAAAAGCTTGGAATTGAGCCGCAATTTTTTATGGGTGATACTTTAAAAGTTTTAAAAAAAACAGACTCTGATTTTGATGTTATTTATGTTGACCCGCCATATCAAAGCGGGCTTTATGATTCAGTTTTAGAGATTGTTAGACTGTGTGATGTTTTAAAAAAAGATGGAATTATTATTCTTGAGCATCCATCACGGCTTGAAATCAATATTGATGGTTTTGAGTTAATCAAAAAAAAGATTTATGCGGATAAATGCATTACTTTTTTAAGATTATCAAATCAGTATGTTTGAGATAATATTTTATTAAAAGGAAAAATAAATTATGAAAGATATGTTAGACAAAATTCTTCAAATCGAAGAAAAATATACAGAGCTCGGAACAATTTTATCTGATCCCGAGGTAATTGCAGATTACGAAAAGTTTAGAGACCTTTCCAAACAAAGAAAGGCAATGGAAGAAACCGTTGATGTTTATCATCAGTGGAAATCCAACATGGATGCAATTGAAGATGCAAAAGAGCTGTTAAAGTCAGAAGCTGACCCTGAAATGAAACAATTTTTGCATGCTGAAATAGAATCTAATGAAGCAAAAAATATTGAGCTTGAAGAACGTATGAAAGTTCTCTTGCTTCCGCGTGACCCGATGGACGACAAAGATATTATGCTCGAAATAAGAGGCGGTGCCGGAGGTGATGAAGCAAACATTTTTGCCGGTGATTTGATGAGAATGTATCTTCGCTTTGCTGACAAACAGGGCTGGCAGTCACAAATTTTGAGCAAAACAGATTGCGAAGCCGGAGGGGTTTCTGAAGTTATCATCTCTATCAAAGGGGACAGCATATATTCCAAACTCAAATACGAATCCGGTGTTCACCGTGTACAGCGTGTACCGCAAACAGAATCACAGGGGCGTGTTCACACTTCGACTGCAACAGTTGCTGTTATGCCCGAAGTTGATGATGTTGAAGTTGAATTAAACCCTAACGATATGGAAATTTCTACTGCACGTTCCGGAGGTGCCGGCGGCCAAAACGTTAACAAAGTTGAAACTGCGGTAAGAATTTTCCACAAGCCTACAGGTATCATGATTTTCTGTACAGAAGAGCGCTCACAGCTGCAAAACAAAGAACGTGCACTTCAAATTTTGAAAGCAAAACTGTACGATATGGAAGTACAAAAACAAATGCAGGAAATAACAGACCTGAGACGTTCACAGGTTGGTACAGGCGACAGGTCAGAACGTATCAGAACATACAACTTCCCTCAGGGACGTTTGACTGACCACAGAATCGGTCAAAATCTTAATGTATGGACTGTTATTGAGGGTGAGCTTGATGAGTTGATTAAGCTGCTGATGGAACATGACCAGAAGCTCAAGCTCGAAAAACTGGCTGAAATAAATTAGACCTTTTTTTGATTTGAATAGGACGTTTTAAATTGATAGTAGAACATCATCATATAATAGCATTTGTACTGACTCTGATAGCAGGTCTTGCGACAATTATCGGCGGGTCTTTTTCTTTCTTTGTTAAAAGAAGCAATTTAAGAATGCTCGCCATCGGGTTGGGATTTTCTGCCGGGGTTATGGTTTACATGGCTTTGACAGAGATTTTGAAAGAGGCGGGAGAGTTCACGCAAATATATTTTGGGAACAATTCTGCGCTCATTACTTTTATCGGATTTTTTGCGGGTATCGGCATTGCAGCTTTGATTGACTATTTTTTGCCTGCTCACTTTGGTGACGATATGATTGACAAAGCTCCACAGGATATTTCAGAAGACGATGAGAGAATAAAAAAGGCAGGACTTTTGACTGCAATTGCAATTTCGCTTCACAGGTTCCCTGAAGGTTTAACAATGTTTCTTGTTGCCAGCACAGATTTAAAGCTCGGGATTCCGCTTGTTGTTGCAATGGCAATACACAATTTGCCCGAAGGAATAGCAATAGGGCTGCCAATGTACCATGCAACAGGTAAAAAACGTTATGCAATGTTATTTTCTGCTATTGCCGGTATTTCCGGCCCGATTGGAGCCATTCTTGGTTTTATTCTTATCAAACTTTTTATGCCGCAGATGGCAATAGGTATTTTGTTTGCTATGGTTGCAGGCATCATGGTTTATATTTCGCTGGATACACTTATGCCAACTGCCCGTGAATACGGAGAAAACCATGATGTTATGGCCGGCATTTTTGCAGGAATGTTTTTTATTGGTGCAGGTCTTTTATTTGTTTAACAAAAAGGATATTTTATGAAAGATTTTAAATCAGGTTTTGTTGCTGTTATAGGACGTCCAAATGTGGGCAAGTCCACTCTTTTGAACACAATAATCGGTCAAAAAATAGTAATCGCCACAGACAAAGCGCAGACTACCCGCAGAAGAATAAAGGGCATTTTTACAAACGAAGAAGGCCAAATTGTTTTTATTGATACACCTGGCATTCATAAACCTTTGGACAAGCTGGGTGAGTATTTGATGGATGAAGCTAAATACTCTATTCCGGATGCGGATTTGATTTTGTTTATTGTTGATGTGTCAGAACCTGCCGGAGCAGGTGACAAATGGATTGTCGAAAATCTTTTGAAAGAAACAAAGACACCTGTGATTATTGTGTTAAACAAAGTAGACAAGTTAAAAGATCCTATTAAAAAAGAGCAGAACCTTTTAACTTACAAAATGCTTTTTGATACCAATCTGCCTACGGCTAAGATTTCTGCACAGACTGGAAGGAATATTGATACTTTAATTTCTACCATAATGAGAAAGCTGCCTGAGGGTGCACCTATTTATGCAGAAGATGACCTCACTGATGAAAGCATGCGCTCTATTGCACAGGAAATTATCAGAGAAAAGATTCTTTTAAATACAAAAGATGAAATCCCGCACAGTGTTGCTGTTTTGATTGAAAAATACGAAGAAAAAGAAGACATTGATAAAATTTATGCCAAAATACACGTTGAGCATGAAAGTCAAAAAGGCATCATGATTGGTAAAAAAGGGCAAATGCTAAAAACTATCGGAATGCAGGCAAGAAAAGAGCTGGAAAAAATGCTGGATAAAAAAGTGTATCTTGAGTTGAATGTAAAAGTTTCCAAAGACTGGAGAAAGAAAACGCCTGATTTGGAAAACTGGGTTTAGTCACAAAAATACCGCCCATAAATTGAGGCGGTATTTTTTTAATCAATTTTTGATTTTTGGGTTTATTTTGCAACTGCCTGTGCAGTTGCTTCTGCGGCTTTTTCAGCAGTTGTCTCTGCAGCTTGTGCTGTAGCAGCTGTTGCTGCTTCTGTAGCTTTTTCCGCTGCTTTTTCTGTTGTTTTTTCTGCGGTTTTTTCAGAGCCTTTGCCTAAACCCTTAAATAGTCTGACTACATAATCCACACCTTGATTAACTTTTTCACCGACATAGGATACTACTTTTGTTCCGTAGAATTTGGCTTTTTCGGTTAATGATGCTTTGTCTGCTAGTTTTGCACCTGCTAAATCAAAGTTTTTGAATACATCAACTTTTTTCCTTAAAATTGCTGCTGTTGTGCCAAGTACTGCAACCGCTGCAAGAGTTTTTAAAAACCAATGGCTTTTTTTCTTTTGCTGGGGATAACCATATGCATCTACCGGCGTGCTTGCCAAAGCGTCAGGAGCGGCTTGAACCTGAGGCCCTTTAGAATAAGATGGCGATCTAGAAATAGTTGCTGTATTAAGCGGTGTAATCATTGAAAAATCTGACATAATAACACACTCCTTTTATTGACCTTATAAGCATACAAAACATATAAAGTATTTTTATTGCTAAGTTAGAGAACAATGATGCTAATTAATGAAACATTTTGTTACATTATATCACTTTTGATTATATTTTGGAATATTTTTTTTAAAACTGTAATCTAAAGTAATATAAGAGATATTTTAACTATAGAGGGATATAAAATGGGTGCACTGATCAACACTGACAAAAGTATTATTGAAGCGGCAAAGCTTGTTGCCTGCAAGATTGACGATACAGAATTAAGAAAAAGAACATATGCGCTTAATATTGCTGCAAATGCTGCTGCGCGTTATTTGAATGAAAACAATGTTATCGCTGACACTAAGCAGAGCCTTTACAAAGTGCCGTCTTTTGCCCGTAATATTGAGCTTGCAGATATTTATGTTAACGGTGTCAGATATGATGTACGTGTAACGTTTGACGGAAAAAGTTTTTGTATTCCTAAAATTCAGGAAAAATATGATGCCGTGCCTGCTGCTTATATTGTTGTTCAGTTAGAAAATTCTCTTAAAGAAGTTGAAATTCTCGGTTTTATACCTTCTGAAAAACTGACTGATAATAAAGCAAATGCCGAATATTACTGCTACAGCACTGATATTTTATTACCTATTGAAGAGTTTGGAAATTTCGCACAAAATCAATCCGTAAAAATCCATCCGTTCTCTTCTTTAGACCACGACAAAATCAAAGAAATGTGCACCGGTTTTATTGACGACGAAATTACCGAAACTGAAAAAATATATTTTATCAAACACGTTATAGCTTGTCCTGTTTGCAGAGAAACTTTTTGTGATATGAATGACTTTGATACTATTTTGTCACAGTTAAAAAATTATCATGAATTATTGAATGACAGTACTTTGAGTGTTTTTTCCGGCAATAAAGAGGAATTTGATGCAGCACTTATTGCGGGTATGGGTGTTGTTGAAAATGCAATGGAAAATACTGTTGTTGAGCCCGAGGTATTGCAAGAAGAAGACATTCTTGAAGAGCAAGAACCGCAGAAAGAACAAGAACAAGAAGACGAGCTGGTTCTCGAGGAAATTCAAGAAGAAGCTCAAGACGAAGAAAACGAACAGGAACAGGAAGCTGCTATAGACACTATAGAAAATGAAAATATTCTGGAATCTGACATTCCGGCTTTTGACTTGATTGATTTTGCTCAAATCGATGCTGAGCCTGAACTGTTGCAAGAAGAAGATATTCTTGAAGAGCAAGAACCGCAGAAAAAAGAAGAGCAAGAGCAAGAGGAAGAGCTGGAAGCTGATATAAACACTGTTGAAAATGAAGAAGCAGAAGAAGTTGCAACTTTAGCACAAGAGCCAGATGAAGTTATTGAAGAGCCTGAAGAGATTGAGTCCATTGACGAAAGTGAATCCATTGATCCAATTGAAAGCGTTGAAGAACTTGAAAGCATTGGAGAGCTCGACAATCTTGCAGAACTTGAAGAGCTGGAAGAAACAGAGCCGGAAACACTGGAAGAACCGCTTGAGCTGCTGAGCGAAGATAATGATCTTCTCGAGCTTGGTGATGAGCCTACTGTGGATGAATCTGAAATTGAAGAGCCAATAATGGATGAGCCGGCAATTGAAGAACCTTTAGAGGAACAAACAGATTCTTATCAAGAACCTGTTGAGTTGAAATACGATGATGAAGAAACAGAAGAAATTGAGCAAGACATTGAACAAGAAGAAGAAAATCCTCAAGAATTACCTGCTATGTTTGATTTTGCAAAAGCAACTGCTGATATAGAAACAGAACCTGATGAAAATCAATCAAAACAGGATGAAGAAATACAGGGTCTGCTTGATGATGATTTGCTTGCCTTGCTTTCTGATTCTGATACAGAGGATACTGAAGAGCAGGAAGAAACGCAAAGTTACGAATCACAAGAATTTACACAAGAACCTGAGCAGGAATATGACCAGCCTTCAGAGTTTGAATCTGAAGAATTTGAACAACCCGAGTTTTCTGTTGACACTCAAGAATCCCAACCGCTTGAGCAAGATGGTGATGATACAATTCACTCATTATTTGAAAATCAGGCGAATGCACAGAGCGAAGAAGGTGCACAAGACGGAGTTGCAGAATTTGAGCTTGCACCTGAACCTGTTAGCGCTTCTACAGTAAATAAAACAAAACAAATTGCGGTTGCAGCTGCACTTGTTGTATTACTTGCCGGAGCAGGTGCCGGTGCGTGGTTTATGAACCATCAAAAGGCAACAACTGAAGAGACACCGCTTGATACAGCTAATTCCGATCAGTTGTTCGATTTCCAAAACCAGGGTACACAATCAGAAGAATCGCCTGATACACAATCTGCTGCTGTATCACAAGATATTAATCGTTCAATGGCTAATTCATTCTCTGACAAGCCGGCTGCTATTTCTATCACAAAACTTTCATGGCAGGTTAGTGAAAAATTAGCGAGTGAAGCTTCTGTTAAAGAATATTTACAAACTGCAGGAAAAAATATTCAAATGAATTTACAAAATGACCTTGCAAATGCGTCGGATGTTGCATTCAACAACACGGTCAAAGTCTCGTTTGAAATAGCACCTGACAACACCTTAAAAGGCATACAGGTCTTGACTTCCAGCGGTTCTGACAAGATTGATGATATTATATTAAGAAGTATTAAAAACACCTTAAAGTATATCAACGTGCCTAAATTGAAGGATTACAAATCAGATTATTTCTTAACTTTAATCATAAATTTTTAATTTATATGATATGATATAATCAATCGGTTAAATGAATATATTGGATTAAAGAATTGGATACTTTACAACAACAAAGAGATCTTATTGAGAAGTTAGTAAAATCTAATAATAAATTTACGGGAAATGAGGATCTGCTGGATGATTTTTGTTCTGAAACATACAAAAGATCTCATTCTCTGTTTGACAGTCTTGAGATAAACGACCTTGAAAGTTATATTGCCAAGGTGGCCAACACGGCTATTCTTGCGGTGTTAAAAGACTATGGCAGAGTGAGAAGACGTGAAAACAAATACGTCAGCACGCAGGAAATTTTAATCAGCCCTGTGCCGGCAAAATCAAAAACTCAAGAAACAGCTCCTGTGCCTGTTGTGTCACAAATTGTATCTTCTGCAGCAGAAAATTTTGTATATGAAATTGCTGACCCAAGCGATTCTTTTGAAGAAAAAATTGTAAGAAAAGATTTGCTGCAAAAAATTGTGGATATTGTTCTGGTTGCTCAGAAAAAACAGCCTGAAAAAGAGTATTTAAAAATCTTTTACTTAAGATACGTTAAAGAGCTGAAGCAAAAAGAAATTGCTGCAGAGGTAAATTTATCTCAGTCTGAAGTGAGCAAAAGGCTTATTGAGATTGCACAGATAGTAAAAACACATTTCTAATATTAACGTCTGATGTAATTTAGCGATTCTTTATACTATAATATGCTTAGTTTAGCTAAGCGGTTATTAAAAGTATAATGCGTTGTCTAAAATGCAAAAAAGAAATAGAAGATAACCTTTTACGATGCAGTTATTGCAACACAAAAGTACAGGCTGTATGTCCGGTTTGCGGAAACATTAACCCCATCACTACGGAATACTGTGCAAGGTGCGGTTTGCAGCTTTTAAAATACTGCCCTGAGTGTCATTGTGTAAATTTTCCTGATGCCTCTAATTGCAGAAAATGCGGTGCTGCTTTTGAAAAAGACGAAGAGTCTATCTCCATTACTGATTTGGAGACACAACCGCCTCAAGAAGAAACAAAAGTAACACAAGAAAAAACAGAAACACAAATCCCCGCTGAAACAGAAACAAACAGTGAACAAGCAGAGACTTTCAGCGATGAAGATTTTGCTATGGAAGAAGTTGAAGACAACGAGCTGATTGACTTTTCTGACGGAGAAAATATTGATGAAGCGCACAATGATGCTGATTTATTGTCTCTTGCAGACAATCAGGAAAACAGCATCACACAGGAGCTGAAAAAAGAAAACATAGAAGCAAAACCTATCATAAATGCAGATGCTGCGCCTGCAAAAGTCAAAACACCTGTTAAGGAAGAAGAGAAACCTGAGGCTGTTATTACGCCGGAAAATACCGAGCCTGATGCTGACATACAATCACATGACCAGATGAAAAGTAAAAATCTGATAGTCAATGCAGTAAGAAAACCTGAAAAGCTTATTATCGGCTTGAGCGCGCCGGAAGGATATGGAAAATCCACGGTTTTGAGATATCTTTTTGGTGATTTGATGCACCAGAATTATGCATGGTTGTGGGGAGAGTGCAGTGCAAATTCGCAAATAAGTCCATATGGTATATTCCAAGAAATGATACTTACATTTTTTAATATGCCGAATTTTTCCAACATGTCTCCGGAATTTTTAAAACAGGCAAAAACAATGTTGTCAGAGAGTTTGCCGTTTTTTACACAGGAAGAAATTTTCAATTTGTTTAACTTCCTTTATCCGTCTTTGACAGCGCATTTTGAGGATATACTTATCAACAAAGACACAACGTTTGCGCTTTTGGAAAAGCTTATTCTTGAAATATCCAAAAAGGCCAAGCTTATACTTGTTATTGATGATTTTGATATGATAGACGGTGCTTCATATGCGTTTTTATCATATTTTGTAGACCAGGGTCATCTGGGTGAAAACATCAAGCTCATTATTTCTTACAAAGACAACAGAATTACGCAGGGTTATTTCTATTCCGAAAGACTGGCACAAAACCAGTATGAAGACATCAGGCTTGCAAAGCTGAGCAGAGTCGATGCAGACAATCTTGTCAAAATGTTTTTAAACGGGTCTAACCCGATACCGCAAAATGTATTTGATGAAATTTTTGAAAACTCAAACGGCAGCAGTGCATACATTGAGCAGGTCATTGTATTGTTAAATGAGTTCAAGGCTTTTCAATCAGACGGACAGACAGTGACATATCACTCCACACCTGTTGAAGAACGTCTGCCCAAAAGTTTGCAGGAAATTCTGAACGTACGATTGAACTACATTCAAAAGAAGTTTCCATTGTGTTTCAAAACACTTTGCACTGCTGCAATTATGGGCAACAAATTCAACATAAAGCTGCTTGAAATTGTGATGAAGCTCAAGGAAGAAGAATTCCAGAACGTTATGCAGCTGTTGTGCAATTTTGCTTACATTGCACCATTTAACAACAATATTTACGAGTTCAAAAACACTTTGCTATGGAAATTTGTTTACGAAAGAGCAAAGCAGAGCAAGGATTTTGTACTGTTGAACGAAAAAATATTTGATGTGATAAACTCTTTCACACTTTCGAGCAATGCACTGAAGGCACTGATTGCACAGAGTTTGAACCAAAAAATTCTTGCATTAAATATCTGGACTGAAAACGTAAAGCTTTGTGCGTATCTTGGTGACGAGCATTTATGGACTTTGTCACAGAAGCAGTGTTTAAAAATTGCTCAGGAGATAACGCCTGAAAACAACGATATAATAATAAACAACATACACGAAAGACTGGGCAAGCTCCTTTACGAGTCACGGCCGTCAGAGGCAATTCCGTTTTTATCTTCTGCAATAAGCAATGCGCTCAAGGTAAGCAACAGGCCAAAGATTATTGAATTATCAGGTTATTTGTCAAAGAGCTGTGCGCTCACAGGCAATTATTTTGGTGTAATTGAGGCTGTTGATACAGTATTAAAAATTATCGACACCCCACAAAACAAGCTTGAGACAGCGCTTGTAAAACACAAAAAGCTCAAAGCAATGTTTTCCATAGGCAATGCAGAAGAGATATACAACCTTGCAAGCAGCGAGATTATTCCTATTGTTGAACAGGCGCTTTCAGGACTTATTCCAAACAACGGAATCTCAATGGATGTTATTTACGAGACATGGCTTGAGTGCAATTTGACTGTGGCTATGGCATTAATTTCGCAGGGAAGCAACAAGTCGTTTGCAATATTAAAAGTAATAGATGAAATTGTTGAAAAGAACAATGTACAAAACCGCAACTATTTGCAAAGGCTCAAATTGGCCAAAGCTCTGGCTTTTAGTGTACAGGGCAATATCAAAAAGTCTGAGGATGTGCTTGTGGAATTTTCGCAAGAGACTGCTAAAGAGATTGTTGAGCCGGATGTTATTTCATTATGGAATTTTACCAACATATTGAACAAGCTTTACAAGCAGGAGTGGGCCAACATAAAAGAAGACCTTTATTCTGTTGTGACTTTTGCAAACAATTACAATGATGTTCTTGTTAAGAACCTGTTAAAGGTTTTTCTGGGCAAGATTTTGCAGGAGGAAGGCAATTTATCCAAGGCGTTGGATATTTTTAATGAGCAGGTAGCTGTTTTTGCAAAAGAAAAAATTGCACTGGGTGCTTTGCTTTGCTGGTATTACATTGCAAAGCTTACGCTTGTGACAGAAGGGTCGGACAAAGCGCTTGATATTGCGCAAAAGGCGCTGGATGTGGCCAAGAATCCAAAGATTTCCAACTACTATTTTATGGTGCTGTACAAAAAGCTTATTGCTGAGATTTTCTTAATCAAAGGAGACACAGACGCATCCAAGATGTACATTGAAAAAGCATTGATGATTGTAAAACAGTATGATATGAGAATTTTGAAGGTTTCTTTGTATCAGCTGTATGCAAAGTATCTGGAAGAGATGGTCAACAAAAAGCCTCAAAACAAAGACACCTATGCTCAAAATGCAATGGCAGTTTACAAAAAAGCGCTTACTCTAATTACAGAGCTTGATATCCCTGTGATAGGTGCCGAGATAGAGAAAAATCATGCTTCTTTCAAAGCGTTTTGCCAGTTGAATAATATAAAAATATAACGGTTTAAAGTAAACGAAAATCCTTGTATTATATTTGTTTTCGTACGATAATCATGGCAAGAGAGATAAAAATGTTCAGGCAAACTTAAAAGGAGAAAATTATGCCAACAACTATCGAAGACGTAAAAGCAAGACAAATTCTTGACTCAAGAGGCAATCCGACTGTAGAAGTCGACGTAACACTTTCATGCGGCGTTGTAGGCCGTGCAGCTGTACCTTCAGGTGCTTCAACAGGTATTTTTGAAGCTCTTGAAATGAGAGATGGCGACAAATCAGTTTACTGCGGTAAAAGTGTTATGAAAGCCGTTGATAATGTAAACAACGTAATTGCACCCGAGCTCATCGGTGAAAATGCTGCAGACCAACAAGCAATCGACAAATTGATGATCGAGCTTGACGGTACTGAAAACAAATCAAAATTGGGCGCTAACGCTATTTTGGGTGTTTCTTTGGCTTGTGCTAAAGCATCTGCAATGGCTTTTGAAATGCCTTTATACAGATACCTTGGCGGTATCAACGCAACTACACTTCCTGTACCGATGATGAACGTAATCAACGGTGGTGCTCACGCTGACAACAACGTTGACTTCCAAGAATTCATGATTACACCTGTTGGAGCTTCTTCTTTTGCTGAAGCTATCAGAATGGGTGCTGAAGTATTCCACAACCTCAAATCAGTTCTTAAAGCTAAAGGTATGGTTACTTCTGTAGGTGATGAAGGTGGTTTTGCACCTAACCTTTCTTCTAACGAAGAAGCTTTGAAAGTTATTGTTGAAGCTATCGAAAAAGCAGGATACACAACTGAACAGGTTAAAATCTGCTTAGACGTTGCTTCTTCTGAATTCTATGAAGATGGTAAATACAACCTTGCAGGCGAAGGCAAAGTTCTTTCCAGAGAAGAAATGGTTGACTTCCTTGCTAACTGGGTTGACAAATATCCTATCATTTCAATCGAAGACGGTATGGCTGAAGAAGATTGGGAAGGCTGGAAAATGCTTACTGACAGAATCGGTTCTCACTGCCAATTGGTTGGTGACGACTTGTTCGTTACAAACACTAAGAGATTGGCTAAAGGTATCGAAACAGGTACTGCAAACTCTATCCTTATCAAAGTTAACCAGATCGGTACTTTGACAGAAACATTGAATGCTATGAACATGGCATTCAAAGCAGGATATACAGCTATTTCTTCTCACAGATCAGGCGAAACTGAAGATACATTCATCGCTGACTTAGCTGTTGCTACAAACTGTGGTCAAATCAAAACAGGTTCTGCTTCCAGAACAGACAGAATCTGCAAATACAACCAGTTAATCAGAATTGAAGAAGAGCTCGGTTGTGCAGCTAAGTACCCCGGTTTGAAAGCTTTCAACGGTCAATCTTGCGGCAAATCAGCTTGTTCTTGCGGTTGCTAATTTTTTAGCAGGCTGATAGGCAGGTATAAAAAGAGATGAGGTGACAATACTGAAACCTCATCTCTTTTTTGTTATTATGCTTCCATCATCCTTGGGCATCCTGCACCTGTATAGACCGAAATTAAAGCTATACCTGACAAGAGCATACTTACACCGATTAACACGCCTATTGTAAACAATGCGGTACCCGGCAAGCCGAACAGGATAATAAAAGCCAACGCAAATTGTGCAAGTCCTGCAAGCAGACCTACCCACCAGTGTTTGAGCACGCCTTTACTTTCAAAAGCCATAACCATTGAGTTTACGCCTTCCAAAACAAAGTAAATACCCACACCCATTGTTAGAAGAAACAGGTTAAATAACGGGCGAATTGTCAAATACGCACCTGTTACTATCATCAGCAGCGCAATTGTTGCTGAAAGCCATGATTTTTCTATTTCATCACGTCTGATAATTGAGCTGATAAATTTATAAATACCTGCTAATATCAACGCAACACTTATCATAAGGCTTAACGCTAAGGTGGACACCTGTGGCAGAATCAACAGCAGCATACCTACTATGAGCACAAATATACCTTCCACAAGGAATGTATTACAGAATCTTTTTACCATATCTGCCATAATATTAACTCCTTTTTTCCTTTCACCTTTTGATTGTATAGCGTTGTGCTCTTTGTTTCATTGGCTGTTTGTTTAATTTACTTTTATTACCATATCGGGGATATATAGCAGATTTTACAAATTTGTCAAGGCAAAAACTTTACCCGACAGGGTAAAAATTATGTGCTATAAAGAAAACGTAAACTGTTTACAAAAAAGTTGTAAGCACAATTTACACTCACGGGGATAACTGTGCCAAAAATACCTGCTTTTTAGCACAAACTTTTTTTAGACATATACTTCATTTATCGAGGAGAAGAAATAATGAAAATTTATTGCTGCGGGCTTGTGTATTCCACACAGGACCCCGAGACTTACTGGTGTATTGAAACATATCACCTCAAAAAGCCTGTGGACAATATTATCGGCGGCAAAAGAGTTTTTAAGCAGATCATTTACGCTCTTTGCTGCAAGAAAAACGGATGCTGCAAGATTGAGATTCACAGTTACACAAAAGAAAACGGAAGATTAAAGCTTTTATACACCCAGTCCATTAAAGGACGCGGTGCAATAAGCTTTTTAGAAAGGACAAAGGATATGAGAATAAGACAACCTCAATGCTGCCCTTTAAAGACTTATCAATATTCCAAAAAGATACCCTGGGTTTACGGCAAAACCCTGAACAGCACAACGCAAGTGGTACGCTATATTGATGAGTCGGGCAACCGGCAGATATTCAAAGCTGCAAATCCGCAAGGACAAAAATTGCAGTCCGAAATTATTAAATCAGAAATAATACGAAAAGAGGTATAAAAATGTTACAAGATATTTTAAACACATCACACGACGTTATTGTAGAAGGCAAGAAATATCAGTTTGAATTTGACCACAGTGCATATGCTGCATTTGAGCAGCAGTCTCACAAAAGTATTTTTGAAATTTACGACAGGCTTTTGGCAACAAATAACATATCTTATATGGAATCTTTAATGATTGTATCAGCAGGACTGCTCAAGTATCATTGTACGCAGGAGATATGCGATTTTCAGGAATTGTTGAGGAGTCAGCCCGGTATTTGGAACACCATAAAAGAACAGGTTACGGCAGCTTTTATTGTACCGCTTTTACCGCCTGAAATTTTGAGAAGTGTTAAAAAAAAAGCCCCGAGAAAAATCCGCAAGAAATCAAAGATATAAGATATAACTGGGATTACAATTATACCGTTGCACTTTCTGTTTTGGGGTGGAGTGACAGAGAATTCTGGTGCGCCACTCCAAGAAAATTCTATTCCTTTTTATATAATCTCACTGAAATTCAAACTCAAGCAGTAAAAGATTCGCTCAAGCCTCAGGCTCTTGTGGGAAAAGATGCAATAAATGCTCTGTCACAGCTTGCTTCGCAAATTCGATAACGCATGGTATAATTGCGAAATGAAGAAATGTTGGTTTGTTTTTTTAGCAATGATTTTGGTTTTGCCTCTTTGCGGCTACACGCTCAAGGGCGGGGTTACTTATACGGTTGAGCAGGCCAGGAAAGAGGCTTTTGCCGGCGTTCAATACTTTTTGCCAAAGTCTATTATTGAGGCCAATATGTTTGATCCTAATTTTAAGGACAATGTCAGGGCTATTAAAAACAAAATTACCGAGACTACTGATAGGTTTATTGTTTATTTTTCTGATGGTTCATATAGTATTGTTTATAAAAAAAATTTGTATTATGAATTTAATTACAATAAAGATGGTAAACTGGAACAAATTGGAAAAAGAGAAGGCTTAACCTTCCCAACAAAAAGTTTTAAATATGGCTTATCCGGCTATTTAGAAGAAATTAGTCTTTATGTATCGAAAAAGGAAACATATAGTTTTAACGCCAACGGACAGTTAAAATTTCATTGGATTAATAACAAGTGTTATGACCTGAATGGTAATTTAATTAAAACTTCATCATATTAGAAATAAACAAAAAAACAGATGTAACATCTGTTTTTTTTATTAATAAAGAAAGGATTTATTATGACTTTTAACAATAATATAGGCATATCCGACACTGCAACAATAGAGTCTTTGAAGGAATATGAAAAAACTATTCTTGACTTGCAGCAGACTTATAAGCAAACTTTGGATTCTATGCTCGAAGCAGCTAAGAATTATCAGCAAAAAGCTAAAGATAACAATCCTTATGCTCAGGCTCTTGCTATTGCGCAAAAAGAACAAGAGGAGCTCAATGCCAATGTTGGTTACTACAAAGATGCACAAGAAAAAAGGCTCAATGTCGACAGGTGGTATATTCAGGAATATAACAAGATTATGGCAAATAAAAAGGGGATGTCAGCCGACGAACAAACCCAGGCTTTTGCCGACTTAAACCAGCTTTACAACTTCAATTATGCACAAGCTGACGCAGAGGTATGGCAAGAGAGAGGCGAAAAAATCGGAGATATTGTTGGTGACGGCATGGACGATATTCTGACAAAGTACAATGACTTTGGTGATTCTATGAAAAACATGGCCACTGATATTGCAAACTATTTAATTAAAGAATCCGTTAGGGCCCTACTACAGCAAGCTTTTGCAACAGAACAGATGAAAGGGCTGATAGGAGCATTGGAGACAGGTTCTAAAAAAGGTGGGTTTATGGGCACTGCATTTAACATAATAAAAGGATTAGGCAAAGGTATTGCAATATTTCACTCCGGAGGAATTGTTCCTGTTGGAGCAAACGCAGAGGTACCTGGCACTCAAGAGCAGCTGGCATTATTAAAGGGAGGAGAAAGAATCTTAAGTCCTGGTGAAAACGCTAGTTACAACAGCGGCCAGGGCAGCTCATCTCCTATAGTACTTAACAATTTTAATGTTAAAGCCTGGGATTCCAAAGATGTAAAAAAATATCTGCTTGAAAACAGACAACTTTTGAATCAAATAACTTTTCAGGGAATTAAAGACAACAATGCACAATTAAGACATATGGTCAGAAACGCATAAGAAAGGAATTTTATGGAATATCCTATTTTTGACATACCCTATCAAGAGGCGTATACAAGCACAATTGAGTTTAACACGCAAATTAACGAGAAGATGAAAGGAAGAGAGCAGAGATATCCTGTTTGGACTTATCCCAAACGGACATTTTCTCTTAAATTTGACAAAAACTTTAAGGGCCGCAAAAAACTCGAAGAGTTTTTTATCAGTGTAAAAGGGCCTGCGGAAAAATTTTATTTTACCTGGGAAAAAGCCAAGGGCGGCAATGGCAAAACTTATTTATGCAATTTTGATTCTGACAGTTTTGAGCAAAACATCAATGATTTTGGATTTTCAGAATCCGAGTTGAAGCTTGTTTGCATAGATAATACACCCATTAAGCAAGTTGGTGAGCTGGACTTTTATCACATTGCAGAAGGTGAGTCGGTGATAGAATTTTATACTATCATTGACAAAATTTTTACGGCAAGAAATGAGAGAAAATCTTACTGGGACAGGCCAAAAAGAAGTTGGACACTGACTTTTGAAAAAAATGCAGCCAACAGAAAAAAGCTGGAAAACTTTTTTATTGCAAAACGCGGACGTTTTCGTTCTTTTGATTGGACGTGGAAAAAAGAATCCGGTGGTGACGGAAAAACATACACTGTGAGATTTGATGAAGATACCTTGCAATCAAACATAGATTCTTTTGGTTTTGGAGAAATCAAAGTAAAGTTAAAAGAGGTTTTTCCCTCTGTCAACCCGTTGTTGGAAGTTGAAAAAGATGAAATCATACCACGACGGCTTTTAAAAATTGAGCTTGAGGGTGGTTCGATTTTTATTTTGGACAACGAAACTCTTGAGGTTTTGCGATACAACGGTGAAGAATATCTGGGTGCGCCTTTGAGTTTTGATGAGATTAAAAGAGATGACAACTCCAGTGTTTCCAAGTTGGAAATCAATCTCTCAAACGTTGGGCTTGCTATTTCAGGTATTATAGGGCAGAGAGGTGACGTTATTACCAACGCACCTGCTGTTTTGACGCTTGTATTTTTGGATGTAAATACAAATATTTTACAGCCTGATTTAAAGCAGATTCTATACGCCGGTCGATGCAACAATTTAAAACTAGATTATGAAGATGCAACCATGGATATCGAAACTTCGCTTGGCGGATACGAAATACAAGCCCCTATTATGAAGTATCGAACAACTTGTCAGGTAAGAAGGTTCAAAGATTGCCGTTGTGGATATACAGGCGAAGAAACCAGCTGTGACAGGACTTTTGACAGGTGTAAAGAGCTCGGTAATCAAGAAAATTTCAGAGGATTCCCGCAAATGTATAACGAGCTTGTTATAAAAGTGTAAAATTTTTAGTCTAACGGGAAATATGATAACTTTTTATTGAGTTTTTATGCAATGATATTTTTATTAAAGAAGAAGATTTATTTAAAATCTTTATGAATTTTTAGGATTATTACAATCCCGGGCAGCAACCGCAATTTGCTGCCCTTTTATTATGCTTTATTACAAAAAAAGAAAAAGAGGTTAAAATGTTTACAAATTTCGACATTAAAAATACTAAATTTGATACAGACACTATTGAAAGATTTTCGCAATACGATTATTATCGCAATCTATATGACGGGGATTTTAACAAGGCTTTTAGTTCAACCGTTTTAAAAATAAGAAAACGCTATCCTCTGGACAACACAACTGCTCAATCTTTGATTAACATTAATCTTTTTTGGGCACTGACTGATTTTTTCAAAGGTTTTTTAACAAATCAAGGTATTACAGTAAACGTGGATGACGATCTGCAGGATGAGTGGGACGAAATTGCAAAAAACAACAATTTTATATCTGTTTTAAAAGAAGTGTATATTGACAATTCAAGATTTGGCAATGGATTGTTTAAGGTGGCACTGGAAAACGGCAAGGCAAAAATATTTTCTATTTGCCCTGATTGTTGGATTCCTGTTTTTAATCAGGGAAATTTAAATGATATTGCCGGTCACATTCTGGTTTATCCTTTAGAAATTAACGAAAACGGGGTAAAAAAAGAATACAAAAAAGTTGAAAAACATCACAAAGGTTATGTAGAAAACGAAATTTGGACTGCAAACAACGGAACCTTTGGCCGACTTTTGGATGAAGATGAAATGGCAGAGTTTAACACTCCAATGGTAGATGATTTTTCTGAATACTGGAATGATTTTCTAGTATTCCCTACAAAAAATTCTACAGAAAGTGACTCTTACTTTGGAGAGAGTGATTACAAACGCTGCAAGTCAATTGTAGAAGAGATTATGCTCACAATAAGCCAGAATTCTAAGATAATCAACCGCCATGCAAATCCTAAGTTGGCAGGCAGTGAGCAGAATCTGGAGATGAATCCTATCACCAATGAAAGAATCTTCCCTGATTCCGACTTTTTGAAAGTCGGCACTGACGGCATTAAACCTGAATATATTACTGCAGATTTGCAAGCTGATGCCATTGCAAAGCACATTGAAACTCTTACTCAATTTTTCTACATTCTGACAAAAACGCCTCCTCAAGCTTACGGCTTGGATATTTCGGGCAACATGTCGGGTGAAAGTTTGAGAAAAATATTTATTGCTGCACTTTCCAAAGTGGATGACATAAAGCAGGTTTCGTTTACATCTACGATACAAAACGTTGTAAGCTGTGCTATGGCTTTAAATTCAACACCTGTTAAAAGTGTAAACATTGCCTGGGGTGAACCAATTCCGGCTGACTATTCAGAGCTTGTTAACACTGAAAACAGCAGAGTTGCAGCCGGCACTCAAAGCAAGTTGACAACTATTATGACTCTGGACAATGTATCGGAAGAAGATGCAATGGCAGAGATGGAAAGAATGGAGCTGGAAAGAGCAGACAAAATGTCATTGAAAGAAGCTCTGGAACAAATGAAACAAGAAAATAGCAAAGATTTTGAATCAGACACAGATAAAGTGGATGATGCTCAGAATAACCCAATTATTTAATATTAATTTTTGTAGTCAAACGGCAAATATGATAACTTTTTGAAAAAAAATCTATGCAAAAATAAATATATGGACAAAAAGCTGGTAAAACTTATAAAAGAACAGGAAAAACAAAATTTTCCACAAAAAATAAGAGAAAAACTTTCTAAAAAGAAAGGATTTTTTCTTATTAATGCGGTGTGTATAATAATCGCTCTTATTATAGAGTTTATAATCTCCTGGATATTCAAAACGGATTTTAACCTAGACTCTTTGCAAATATTAGACAAATCAGATTTTGAAAAATCGAACAAAGAGGCGCTTAGACCTTCTTCCATTATTAGAACAGCCATTATAATAACTGTGTGTATCATTATATTAATTTTTGCTCATTAATATTACAAAATACAGACTAATTTAACACAGGCAGATAAGTAATCTGTCTGTGTTTTTTAGAAAGCATCAAAAAAGAAAGAGGTGGTGGCCGGGCGATATTGATTAAGATTGCCGATTCGATTACTTGCGAACAATTATTTAATCCTGTATCATTTATGTATGAAAAAATTTTTGTATTTTATTCTGGTTTTGGGTCTGACTACAGGGGTTACAGGCGCTAAAGAAGCCTTTGAACATCCGGTTGACATTCAAGAAAGTGCCTGCAAAACAGGGACACAGAATCTTGATGAATGGACAAAATGTACACTAAAAGCTGCAAGAGCCTGGAACAGCGAAGTGGATAAATATTATTCACTTTTGTATAAAAAGCTCTCCGGTGATGCAAAGACTGCCTTGTATGATAACCAGAAATACTGGAATTTATACAAAAACAACGAATACAAAGTGATTGATTCACTACAGGACAAAAACAACGATACAAAAGAGAGAGCTGTTTTTCGTGCTGTACAAAAAAGAGATCTGATTAAAACGCGAGCAAAATCGCTCAGATTATACTATATACAGACTTTCCCCGATGATGAACATGAAAAAATCGAAATCAACAATAATCAAAGTGGTTTTCAGCTTGATCCTATGCTTCAGCGCGGCCTTCGCTGGCTTGGCTTTTGATTTACCGCGTGCTTGTCTGCATTTGGAAGATTCCAACAGCAGCAGTGAAGCATCTGAAATTCTGTGGAACTGGATTTTAAAACGTATCCGATTGTCGGAGGCGTATGCAGCGCTGCATGATATTTACAAAAAAGATTGTGCGGCTGTGTTTTTTGATTTGAATTCTGATGGAGAAAATGAAATACTCGGCACACACTATGCCAGCGCCAGAAACGGCAATGGAGAGTGGCTTTTGTATGTTTTGCAAAAAGACAAGAATGGCAAATACAAAGAGATTACAGGTGATACGGTATATTTTGATGCCAAACATCCTATTTGTATTCTTTTGAAAAAAACTGATGGTTACAGGAATTTTCAAGTTTACAGTGAAACAAAAGATGATGATGTAACTTACGTTTATAACAAAGAAAAAGGTTTGTATTATAAAAAATCTGTTAAAAATTGAGTAAAACGGAAAATACATTAATTTTTTACAACCTTTAGCGTGCATAATAGTTAGACTCGCAGTTGTCGATAGACAATTGCATCGATCCAGCTATTTTGCACGGCATTTTTAACAAAATGCCGTTTTTTTTATTCATTAACTTACACACTACACCTGGGCTGTTTCGCATTTTTTTATTACACAGTCCGCAACAAAAGAAAGGAGTTCCTATGTCAGGTACACAGGACCTTAATTCTACTGCGCAGATTACAGTAAATACTGCACAGGATGGCCAATCAGGTATTGGCAGCGATTTTCAAACACCGGCCCCGGAGGCCGAAGTCGAGGAAAACGAAAAAGAGCTTACTCCATCACAAAAGATGGATGCACTTCTTCGCGGAAATTCGACAGGGCAAATGAAAAGAGAGATTGAAAAACTTCGTAAGGAAGCGGCAAAATACCGCACGTCTTCAAAAGCCGAAACACAGCAAAAGCTCGAGATTAAAGCAAAAGCTGATGAAATTCAAAAAGAGCTCGATGCACTGAAAAAAGAACATCGTAATCTTTCTTTAATCCAAAAACTTGACAGAGCCGGATGTATCAAAAGCGAGCTTGTTGCAAAAGATATCCCCGCTGATATAGTTACGGCAGAGGATTTGGAAACATTTATTGAAGATTACAAAGAAAACAACAAATTTCTTTTCAAAGCTCAAAAACAAAATGCCGGAGGTACTTTCAAAGCATCCGGCATAAAAAATCTGACCCCCTCACAAAAAATGGATGCCTATATTCGGGCGGCATTGGGGCGTTGATTAAGACAGTATTAAATTACAGAAAGGAAAAATTCTAAAATGGCACAAGATGCAAAAATTATTTCACGCACAAATGCAGAAGCATTAATTCCCGTTGAAACATCAAACGAAATTATCAAAGAGGTTCCTAAAGCTTCTGCTGCATTGCAGTTATTTAAACAATTACCAAACATGAGTGCAAAGCAAAAGACTCTTCCTATTGCTTCCACTTTGCCGACAGCATACTTTCTTAACGGCGACACTGACATGAAAAAAACAACAAACGCTGAATGGGACAAATTAACTCTTACTGCTGAAGAAATTGCAGTAATAGTACCTATTCCGGAAGCTGTTTTTGAAGATGCACAATATTCTATGTGGGATGAAATCAAGCCTCAAATTGTAGAAGCATTTGGTGTAGCTATTGATGATGCAGTATTTTTCGGTGTAAACAAACCTACATCTTATCCTGATGCAATTGTTACTGCAGCAATTGCAAAAAACAACAAAGTAGAAATCGGTACAAACGAAGATATTGCCGGTGACATCATTGGTGAAAACGGTGTTATGTCTTTGGTTGAAGCTTCTGGTTACAAAGTTACAGGTTTTTATGCTGACAGCACATTAGAAGCTAAATTCAGAAACCTTCGTGACAAAAACAACCAGCTTCTTTACACACCCGGTTTAACTTCTGAAATGCCTGTAAGCCTTGTTGGACGTCCTATGGTTTATGACGAAACAGGTATTTTTGATGCAACAAAAGCTTTGTTGATTGCCGGTGATTTCTCAAAAGCTGTTTACTCTATCAGACAGGACATCACTTACAAAGTGCTTGATCAAGCTATTATCCAAAACACTGACGGTTCAATTGCGTACAACCTTGCACAACAAGACATGGTTGCATTACGCTGCGTAATGAGACTCGGTGTTCAAGTTGCTAACCCGATTACAAGAAAAGGCGGTTCAAACCGTTATCCTTTCGCTGTTTTGACACCGGAAGCTTCTGCTTAGTCAAAATATTTGTTTTGCATATTCGATTTATCCGGGCAGCGGCACTGATGTGCCGTTTGCCCTTTTTATCATTCGTTTTAGAGCAATAACGGGAGGAACGAGGATTTAAACATAAATTTTCAAAGAAAGGGAAAAACTATGACACTAGTATTGTTTCAAAATTCCTTCGTCACTTTAGAAGAGGCGGAGGCCTATTTTGATGAGCGATTTGATTCAGATAAATGGACAAATCCTGACTCAAAGCCCGAAGACGGGGTGAAGGAAAAGCTTTTAATCACTGCAAGCCGAAAAATAAATCGTTTTGATTTTGTGGGCAAGCCTCTTGAAAACGACCAGCCAATGGCTTTTCCAAGAGATTTTGAGCTTCCGCAGGACATCAAAGATGCGGTGTGCGAAGAGGCCTACTCTATGTTGAGCAAGGAATCAAGTGTACACAAGAAAAATCAGGAGTCTAACATCTCTTCGATTTCTCTCGGTGCAGGTTCAATATCATATAATGCGCCTGTTTCATTAAATGAAGACACACTGTTGGATTCTTCGACAGCGCTTTATTTAATCAAAAAATGGGTTAAGAAAGGCTTTTTCACAAACTACATTCAATAAGGAGGAAAAATGGGGTATTTCACTAATTTGCTCACGCAAAGAGCTGTTTTAAAGACAGTGAATGGTTCTGACAGTGACGGAAGACCCAATATTATTGCATTAGATGAGATAGATTGCAGAATTGAATTTAAACATTCATTAACTGTTAATTCACAAGGGCAGGAGCTCACATCTTCCGGACGTCTTTACACAGAATCTGTAGTGAAGGTGGACGATATTTTAGAAATTAAAGACAAAGAATTTAAGGTTATCAATGTAAATCCTTATTATCCTCTTGCCGATTCTATTTGCGCGGTTAATGAGGTTTATTTTGCTTAATTACAGGAGAAAAAAATGATTTTAGATGACATAAAAAGCTTCATTGTCCAAAATGCGCTCGCTGATGAGAGTGTAATCAAATATGATTATGACTCGGCAAAAGGCGAAGATTTACTACTTTTGACGCTTTGTGACAATATTCCGTGCGATTTGGCAATGCGCTCTCGTATAAGAATAACGGTCAAATTTTCCGATTTAAAACTTACAAGAGACACCTGTTTTGCTTTGTACAATCTGCTTTTTCCCGAAGACAACTTTCAAAAAGCAATTGTTGTTAACGGAAAAACTATGCACATAAAGCTTAATCAGGGGCCTTATTTTGCGGACAAAGACCCGTCAAAAAGACACGGTTACGTGTTGGATATTACAGTTACTTACAACAGATAGGAGAAAAAAATGGCACTTAAGACAGTAACAAAACTCTTCGGCGTTGATGACGCCAAATTATTTCCTGTTACAGAAGATTCCGAAACAAAATTCACCTGTGGTGACGGCATTGATTTACCAGGTGTAAGACAGATTTCAGTTACTTATGAAATGGAAGAAAAATCTTTGACAGGTGATGAAAAAGTATTGGAAGTTTCAAACAAAATTAAGTCTGTTACTTTCAACATGGAATATGCCAAATTGAGTTTGGAGATCCTGGCTCAACTGACAGGCGGAAGTTACACAAAAACAGGTTCTGACGATGATGAAGTCGGTACATTCAGTTTTGGCGGAGGAGATTTGCCCAATTACTTCCAGCTTAAGGCTCAAATTTTAGACACCAGCAATGACGGTGGTGACGTGCATTTTTGTATTTACAAAGCAAAAGCAACTGCCATCCCTATAAACGGTGTTCAAGACGATTTTGCAACTTTAACATTTGATGGCAAAGGCGTTTATACAGAGCACGAATTTGGTGCTGAAGGTTCAAAACAAACAAAGCTTATTGACATTGAAATACATTCAAAAGCCAAAGACCTTACTGCCACTGTTGATGCAGGTGCATAGTTAATACATATTCCCCCCGCAGTCCGAGGATGTGCAATTGTTACATCTTTGGACTTATTTTCGGGGGGAAAGTATCGAAACGGAAAATATGATAACTTTTTTATTGCACGAATGTAATAATAATAAAATTATGCTGGATTTTTTTAATTTTTAAAAAATCACTAAGTAAGTACACAGACAAATTAGGAATGGAATATGAAAAAACTATCAAAAGCAAAGTACAAAAAAATTGAACAGGAATGTCTGAGCATTGTAATTGAAAATAATCTGATTTTTCTCGACGAAATATTCATATTTTCTCAAATTTTGCCATCAGAATTTTATGAAGCAAAACTTCATGAATCTATTTTAATAAAAGATGCTATAGACATTAACCGTGCAAAATTAAAAAGGGATTTGAGGTTAAAGTGGTTTGACAGCACCAATGCAACGCTCAATGCTGCGTTATACAAGCTTGTTTGTACAGAAGATGAAAAACGTGCACTTTCTGCATCTGCCTCGTCCAAAAATGCAGCAGTCAACGATATTTGCACGCAAGAAGAATATTTAAAAAGTTTAAAAGAAATGGGAGAGGCAATAGAAAATGCCGATTGATTGGACAAAATCTAAATACAGTAAAAAGCACAGGTTGTTTTTGAGCAAAAAGCCGGAAGATATGGCCTTTTTCACTCTATGCGACGGTGCAGTGCGTTCAGCCAAGACTCTTTCTATTATTTACAAAATTCCACAGATGTTTGACTTTGTGGGCAATGAGTATTTGAAAGTTTTTTCAGGTTATTCAAAAAACACTGTGCGTAACAACGTGCTGGTCGAGCTTTTGCCGTATTTAAAAAACTACCACGGAGCACAGGTTAAATTTAATTCTGCAAGCGGAGAGCTCGATATAAAGCTCTGGGGCAAGTTGTACAACTGCCTTGTTGTAGGCGGGGGGAAATCAGACAGTGACTCCAATATACAAGGTGCCACCTGGGATTTTTGGTATGCTAACGAGCTACCCAAACATCATTATGGATTTTACAACATGGCTTTATCCCGTCTTACTCCGGAGAATGCACGGGCAATTGCAGACAGCAACCCCGAAAGTTCGAACCATTGGCTTTACAGAGAGAGAATCAAGCCTTTTCTTGAAGATGATGAAAACATAAAGAGTATTTTTGACTACTGGCATTTTACTATGGAAGATAATGCCAATCTTTCAAAATCTTTTATACAAAACCAGAAAAAGCTTTATCAGGGTGTATTTGAAGCGAGGAAGATAAAAGGTTTGTGGGTTGTGGCACAGGGATTAGTTTACGATACATTTGATATCAAAAAGCACACGTGTGCACACAAAGAGATTGTTGAAAAAATACAAAAAAATGAATTTGTTGAATACTTCCTGGGTTTGGACTGGGGTTGGATTCACCCTTTGGCTTGCGGTTTATATGGGATTACAAAAGACGGAAAATATTACAAAATAGATGAGCTTTACGGTTCTCGTATTAATGAAGACAAAGTTATAAGTTGGATTTTAGACAGGCAGAAAGAATACGGACGGTATTTCAGGTTTATTAACTGTGACAATGCACGCCCTGAACAGAATCATAAGCTAAGGCAGGCTTTAAATGGAATCATTGTACATGAAAAGAAGCCCAAAGTCATTGACAGCATAGGAATTGTCCGTTCTATTATCAATTATGACAGGTTGATTGTTAACAAAGACAGGTGCAAAAACACATTAAGAGAGTTTGGTTTGTACCGTTATCCTAATGAGCAAGAGCGTACAGACCGTTTTATTGACCTTGACACGCCGTTAAAAGAAAATGATGACACAATGGATGAGACCCGTTATGCTTTGTATTTTTACGAAACCAATTATGGTTACAGGTTTTTGCGTTAGCAGGAGTTATTTATTTTGTCAATACAAAAACTTTACCCGAACGGGTAAAAAAAATATGCTATAAAGAAAAAGTAAACTGTTTACAAAAAGGTTGTAAGCACAATTTACAAAAAACAGGCACTATTATGCCTGTTTTTTGATGTGCAAATTTAAGAAAGGAAAAAATAATGATTAAAGACATTTTGAACAAACCCTACACTATTAAAATTGACAACGATGTTTACACTCTTGATTATGACAACAAGGGCTACGCTCAATTGGAGCAATTCACAGGCAAAGGGCTGTTTAAGCTTTATGATGACTTTGTAGTTAACAACAATCTTTGCTATCAGCATTGTGTTGATATTGTTTGTTGTGCAATGATGAAAAATCACACAGCAGGAGAAATTGCAAAGGCCAGAATTGCTTTTAATGAGAAACAGTATTTGTTTTTTGAAAACATAGCACCTATAACAATGGCTTTTGTTGAGCCGTTGACTCCTCCTAAAATTTTGGAAAAAAGTGCAAAATTTAAAGAGGATGAAATAAAAAAAAAGAAGCAGATGAAGAAAGCCAAGAATTAGACTGGACAAGCATGTACACTACTGCCACATGTATTTTAGGCTGGAGTGACAGGGATTTTTGGGCAGCTACGCCACGAAAATATTTTGCTGTTTTATACAAATACAGTGAGATGAAGAGCTTTTTGCAGGCTCCATCTGCGCCACAGGCGCTTGTTGGCAAGCAGGCAATTAATGCTTTATCAGAATTGGCGTCACGAATTAGGTAACATACTCAACTCTTTCATATTACATACTCCTTTTCTGCCTCCGTTTTTAGGAGCGGAGGCATTTTTTTAATTTTGGCATATTATTTTGCTTCGCGGGTCATTATTAATTCGCCCTTTTCATTGTAGCAGTTTTTGCCTTTCCAGTGAGCGATTAATTTTTTGTTTAAATCAAAAACATAGCTTTCATTATTGGAAACGAACAAACTTGTTGAGTCCAATATTCCATTTTTATCATACTTTAACACTTTTATCGGATATTTTTTGTTAATAGAAAAACTAATAAAGTCTAATTTACCATTAACATCATAGTAAAATTGCACAGATTTATTCTTTTTATAATAAATCGCATAAGTCTTATCCGAAAAAAAGGTAAAATATCGGTCTCTAATCTTAGTTTTATTTTTATTCATAGCATTCTTATTTGCAACATAATTTGGATCTATAAAATGCGATTGATAATCACTAATATTTATATTCAATGGCACATTTGAAAATGCTTCAGTTCTTGCTGTTTCTACTGTATATGAAACACCGCCTTTTATTGTATATCCACAATTAAAGCATATTGACAGTATAAAAAAGATTAACAAAAAATATTTTTTCACACTTGTAGTATAACACCAGAAAGGAAATTTTATGGATAATTTTAATTTTTATGACCAATCAAATCTCGAAAAAATTTTGGCAAATGTTAAGAAAGAATTTGAATTTTAAAGATCTTCTATCTGATAGTTTACACGACTTGAAGGCTTATTTTATTTGCTTTCGCGGGTCATTATTAATTCGCCCTTTTCATTGTAGCAGTTATTGCCTTTCCAGTGAGCAATTAATTTTTTGTTTTTATCGAAGATAAACTGTTCTTGTGGAGAGGCTATTAGACAAATTTCTTCCAAATATCCATTTTTATAATATTTCACACCCTTTTTAGGGTATTCATTCCCCAAAGTATATCCTATAGACTCTAATTTACCATTTAAATCATAATAAAAGCATATATTAGATCTTGCTTTATAACTTATCGAATACGAATTATCAGAAAATACAGTTAAGTTATATTTCCGAGTATGAAATTTGTTTTTGGAAATATTAGCTTTATTTTTATCATAATCTTTATCTACAAAATAGCTTTCAAATACGGATGTATCTATTTTGTGTTCTATATTATTAAATGCTATAATCCGTGCCTCATTAACAGAATAAGAGACACCTCCCTGAATGGTTAATGAAAAAGCAGGATTAATTAAAAAAATATATATAGAAATTAATAAAAATTTTTTCATTCAATAATTATAACATAATACATAGAAAGGAACCTTATATGGCTTATAAATGGGAAAATATAAATGAAAGTAATCTCGAAAAAATCTTGGCAAATGTTAAGAAAGAATTTGAAAAATCAGGAAAGCAGTTTAATGATGTTTTCAAATCAAAAACGTTAGTACCTTATGTCTATTAGCTCACCATTCTCGTTGTATTTATTTTCATTTATCCAATGTGCTTACAGTACTTTATATTTACTAAAAAAACTGTTACTTACTTGATATCCACAAATATACTGAATCAATATTTCCTTTATTACGTATTTTACAAATTTTTTAGGAAATGAATTTGAATAAGATATCTCAATATATTTCAATTTACCGTTACTGTTGTAATAATAACCCGTATTTGTATTATTTTTATATATCACACCATAGGTACCAATTTATATCAATTTTGTATTGAATATTACTAAAAAAATCTGATGAGCAGTATTAAGATTTTAGGAAACACCTGCATTTAGTGTATACCCTACTCCCATAGCAATACTAGAAGAATATTTAATAGAAAAAGCATTTTTTCATTGAGTTATTATACCACTCAAATGAAATATGTAGGCAATCAAATTTCTTAAAATGATTATCTTATTTACGGATTTTAATAAGTTCGCCTGCCTCATTATAACAGTTATTGCCTATCCAATGAGCAATAAGTTTCTTATCCTTATTAAAAATATATGCTTCTCTTGGTGTTGTCGCTAAAACAATCGTATCAATACTTCCCTCTTTATTATATCTGACATATTTTTTTGGATAAAATTTTGTCTTGGATATTTCAATAAATTCTAAATCACCCTTACCATCATAATAATATCCCCTATTTCTATTACTTTTATATACAACTCCATAAGTACCGTCTGAAAAAAAAGTTACAGACCTATTTTTAAATTTATTCTTATGATGTGTTTTTGCCTCCATATTTTTACAAAAATATTCATCGTGCAAATAGTTTTTATATTGCTTTATATCTATGTTTTTTGATACATCTGCAAAAGATATTTGTCGTGCTGTTTCTACTGTATATGAAACACCGCCTTTTATTGTATATCCACAATTAAAGCATATTGACAGTATAAAAAAGATTAACAAAAAATATTTTTTCACACTTGTAGTATAACACCAGAAAGGAAATTTTATGGATAATTTTAATTTTTATGACCAATCAAATCTCGAAAAAATTTTGGCAAATGTTAAGAAAGAATTTGAATTTTAAAGATCTTCTATCTGATAGTTTACACGACTTGAAGGCTTATTTTATTTGCTTTCGCGGGTCATTATTAACTCGCCCTTTTCATTGTAGCAGTTATTGCCTTTCCAGTGAGCAAGAAGCTTTTTGTTAAGGTCAAATACAAATTGTTCTTTCGATGAAATACAATAGGAAACACTAGTTAAAACACCTTTATTATCATAGATAACACTTTTCTCAGGATAACCTTTTTTTAGCAATATCTCAACTTGAACTAAACTACCATTAGGATAGTAATAAAAAGTTTCTTTTTGATTTAATAAATTATCAATGACATATACACCATCAGAAAAAACCAAAATACGAATATTTTTATAACGAAGTTTGTTTTGTGCTATTAAAAGTTTATGTTTTTCATAATTAGGATCTATTAAATATTTTTTAAATTGCTGAATATCTATAGTAGTACTTATATTATTAAATGATTCTTCCCGTGCCATATCAACTGTATATTCTATTCCACCAGTTATAGTTAAAGAATATACAGGAAAACTAAATAACTGCATTAGTAAAAAAACGAATACTAACTTTTTAAGCATAACAAATTATAACATTAGAAAGGAAATATATGACCAATGGAATTTCGAAAATAATGCTTCAAATTAATGCCGAGTATCTATCAAAACTCCCTTGTCATCATAGCAGTTATTTCCTATCCAATGGGCGATTAGTTGTTTATTCGTATCAAATATAAATTGTTCATTGGAAGATGTATCCAATGTTACACTATCTAAGATTCCATTAATATTATATGTAACTCTTTGTTTAGGATAAGAGGAATTAAGATCAATATCTATATAACATAATTTTCCAGATGAATCATAATAATAAGCATGACTTGGTTGATTTTTGTATCTTATTGCATATTCACCTTTTGAAAACTTAGTTAGATATCTATTTTTATATTTCTTTTTATCTTTAAGCATAACTTTTTGATTGATAGCAAAATTCTTATCGATAAAAAATTCCTTGTATTTATAAATGTCAATTTTATAATTTACATTTTCAAAAGCAATTTGTCTTGCTGTAGACACGGTATATGATATTCCACCTTTGATTGTATAAGCATTAATATGCAAACTACTAAATGCGAAGGTAACAAGAAAACAAATCATTAAAACTAATATTTTTCTCATTATATAAGTATACATCAACATAGAAAGGAAAACCCATGACATCAACATTAAAAGATAATATCAATTTTGACCAATCAAATCTGGAAAAAATTTTGGGAAATGTTAAGAAAAAATTTGAATTTTAGACATCTTCTCTCCGATAATTTGAGTAATAGAAAAAACCGATTTCATTTTTTTTCGCGAGTAATTATAAGTTCTCCATTTTCGTTATAGCAATTATGGCCTATCCAGTGAGATATGAATTTTTTATTTGTATCAAAAACATAACTTTCACTACTAGATACAGCTAATGCTGTTGAATCTAATTTTCCATTTTTGTCATATTTTACAATCTTTATTGGATAACTTTTATTAATTAAAAAACTTATAGACTCCAATTTCCCATTTTTATCGTAATAATAAGAGATACTTTTGTTATTTTTATAAATAACACCATACTCACCACTAGAAAAAACCGTTAAATATCTATCTCTAAAGTACGATTTTTTTTTATTCATAGCCTTCTTATTTGCTATGTAATTGGGATCAGAAAAATAAGATGCATAATCACTAATATTTATATTCAATGGCACATTTGAAAATGCTTCAGTTCTTGCTGTTTCTACTGTGTAAGATAATCCACCTGTAAGTTTCAGTGCAAAAACAGGTTTTATTGTCATTGAAATTATCAACAATATTAAAATTAAATCTTTTTGCATAACTTTTACACTCAAACTAATACTCTTCATTTCTAGTCATTATTAAAATACCATTTTCGTTATAGCAATTATGGCCTATCCAATGTGCTATAAGCTTTTTATTAGTATCAAAGACATACTGTTCTTGTTTATTAATTTGGTACGCAACTGACCGAAAATTTCCATTAATATCATAGGATATTGACTTTTTAGGATAATTATTAGTATCTACACAAAAAATGATTACCTCCAATTTTCCTTTTGAATTGTAGATAAAATAAGGATTGGGAGCTTTTTTCAATAATACAGAATAACTCCCATCCGAAAAGATTTGAATTTTTTTATTACGAAAATTAAATTTCTTTTTTGCCACCGCCTTTTTATTGTCTTCAAAATCATAATCTTTTAAATATGGTGCATATTTAGATATATCAATACTTTTTTTTACACCTTCAAAAGCTAAACATCGAACAGCCTCTACAGTATAGACAACACCTGCTTTTAATGTATAAGCAAAGACTGGATTGCATAGTAAGACTAAAATTAATAAATAACTAAACTTTTTCATTTTTTTAGTATAACACATTTAATAGAAAGGAATTTTATGGAATACATTAAGTATAATGAGGATTTTGACCAATCAAATCTCGAAAAAATTTTGGCAAATGTTAAGAAAGAATTTGAAAAATCAGGAAAGCAGTTTAATGATGTTTTCAAATCTTTTAAAGACACTTGGAACGAGCAAACAAAAGAAATCAACTCCTTTGTTTCAGGGTTAAAAAATGAAAACGGAAAAATTGATTTCAAAAATCTTCTCTCCGGTGGGTTGTACAACACAAAAAAACAAATCTCCAGCAAATATGATAGTTTGCGCAGCGGTATTGATGCAGACCCTAATTTATCTCAGGCTCAGAAGGATTATTACAAAAAAAGATATAATATGTTTGAGGAAGAAGAAGAAAAAGAAGCTTATGAAAACAGTATAACTGGCAAGGCTACAAAAAAATTATCAAACGAATTTTCTGACGGGCTATCTGACATGATTTCAGGTTACAAAAGTTTTTCCGATGTCATCAAAGACATGACAGGAAGTCTCACAGATTTTATGATTAAGCAATTCACCGAGGCTATCAGCAGTCTCTTGTTCAACGAGGCGACATCTGCTTTATTCAACAATCTGCTTGGTGCAGGTTTGAACATGGCCACCGGAGGAGCCAGCAGTGCTTTAGGTTTTATAGGCGGGTTATTCACTCATCACTCAGGGGGTATTGTGCCATCAGGAGCTAACTATTCTCTGCCCGGTACTCAAGAACAGCTCGCATTGTTAAAAGGAGGAGAGAGAGTATTGAGCCCTTCAGAAAATGTTAATTATGAAAACTCACAAGCTGCTTCGCCTGTGATTGTAAACTCTTTCAACATCAAAGCTTGGGACTCTAAGGATGTAAAAAAATATTTATTAGAAAACAGACAATTATTAAACCAAATCACTTTTGAAGGAATAAAAAACAACAATGCACACTTAAGACACATTGTTCAAAATGCATAAGTGTATAGAAAGGAATGTTATGAACAAGAAAATTGAGCTTTTGCTAAATGATATTGGCCGTCCTTATGAAATGTTTAATCAGGATGGCACATATCAGGGCTGTTTTTATCCGGTACAATTTTTGTACCCTCATAAACCAAGATACAAATTACGAAGTAAAAATGACGATAAAAATTATTTATATGGTTTGTCAAAAATTAAAAAGCATTGTATCGAAATACCCCCTGCCGAATTACAGGCAGGGGATATTATTGCAACAAGATTTCGCGATGAGTTGCATGTTGCAATTTATTATCAATACGGAAAAATTATTCATGTGTTTAAAGAACACACTCTTCAAATAGGTCGATTGAAGATGTTTAAAGAATACAAATGTTATAGGGTAATTTAAAATGATTCTTTCTTCTGTTATTACAGTTACAGCAAGTATTGTCAGCGGATTATTAGGCTTTACGGGAACTATTGCCGCTACAGTTTGCACAACGCTTGGTTATCTTGGTGCAATTGCTATTTATGGCGGTGCTGCGTTGAGCATGAGTAAGAAAAAAGCGAAAGGTCTCAACTCTGCAACATACGATGGTCTTTTGCAAACCCAGACGGATCAGAATTTGCCTTTGCCACTTTTATACGGAACCTGCAAGCTTGCCGGTAACCGTATTTGGCAAGATGAAAACGCACAGACTCATGTTAAAAGAATCGTTGCTTTTGCAGAAGGCGAGATATGTGAGTTTTCGGATATCAAACTCAATGACATTCCCGCGGGGCAAATTGCCGGTATTAGCATAAACCACTATTATGGTACATCTGACCAGATAGTAGATGGTATAGTGGGCGGTGCAAATCAAAGTGAGCGGGCTCAAAAGGTTGGTTCATTAAGAAATGTAGCTTATCTTGCTATTTCGGTACCAAGAAGTGCAAAGGTTGACATAAACTACAACCTTACTGCCGTTGTTAAGGGCCGTAAGATAAGGGTTTACAAAAACAAATACGAATATGAGATAAAATATTCCGAAAATCCTGCCTGGGTTATGTTTGATTTTTTAAGCTGTTACAACGGGCTAGGGCTTTGCATAAATGAGTCTGGCAACATAAGTGAGACTCTTATTTCAGAGCTTTTTGACCTTGAGAGCTTTATCGAGTCAGCAGCATATTGTGACGAGTTGATTGAATACAAGCACACTAATGAAAATGGTGAAGAAGTCATCGACATGGTTCCTCGTTTTACGTTCAATATGATCTTTGACTCTCAAACCTCGGCGAGAACTCTTATTGATGAAATTTATCGCTCTTGTAGAGGAGGTTTATTCATAAAAGACGGAAGGCTGCAGTTTAAAATTGACAAAGCAGAACCTGTAAGCAGAATATTTACTGCAGAAGACATTATAAAAGGTTCCGAGACTTTTCAAACTATTCCAAAAGAAGAGCATTATGACATTTTAAAATGCACATATGTTTCTCCGGATCATGAATGGCAAAAGGTTGAAGCAACAGCGGAAATTCCGGAATACAGAGATGGTGTGCCAATTGAACACAGTGTCAATATTTACAGCTGTACAAGCTTTAATCAGGCTTCGAGGCTTGCGTGGTATTATGTCAATGCAAAGAGGATTCAGCCTTATTTTGGCAGTTTCCAAACTGATTACAAAGGTTACGACCTTGAAGTTGGTGATGTAATAAGCTTTGACAGCTTATTGATGGGCCTGGAAAAATACAAGGTAAAAGTTGTCAGTGTAACAGACAACGGAGCCGGAATTTTCACTATCGAGTGGAGAACCTATGACGAAAGGCTCTATACAGATGAGCTTGGCAGCAAAGAGCCTAAAGTGCTTGTCAGCACATTAACAGACGTAGCAAAATACCCTGATGACGTACAAAACTTTAACGTTGTTCAGTCAAACAATTTATTCAATTTTGTATGGCAGCCAAATGCCAACAATACTGACAAGTACGAAATCAGGATGGGTGATACGTGGGAAACTGCTTCTGTTATAAAAAGCAGCATTACCGAAAACAAATACACAATGGAAATACCTACAAACGGTCTTTTCAAGTTCTGGATTAAAGCCTTTAACGGTTATAACTATTCTAAGAATGCAACGCTTGATGTAATAAACGTGGACAGTGTTCCAAGCCTTAATGAAATTGTTAAGATTAACATTCTGGAAGACATTGCCGGCACATTAGACGAAAATCTCAGGGTATATCACAACACCATCAAGCTCAAAGAAATTGATGAAAAATGGCATACACTTGAAGAAAACTGGTCAACAATGTCTGGTTATTATCAACAAGGCGGCAGATGGGGCACAAACACTCTTGCAAATCAGGGTGTATACATAAGCCAGGTGTATGACATAGGTGATGATTTAGAGAGCATTGTATCTTTTGATTACAAATTCACCTCTGCGGACACTCAAAATGATGTACTCATAGAATGGGCTTATTCGTCTGACGGAGAAACATTCACGGATTGGACTATTGCAAATACCGGTAAATTTACATTCCGTTACTGCAAGTTCAGAGCAACACTAAGGGCAGTTAACAATGTACAAACTGTATTGACTGATTTGAATGTGGCTATTGATGTCCCTGACAAAGATCTTGATCTTGAGCTTGAAATCACAGAACCGGAAGGTTTGCTCATAGAATACAGCTTTATAAGACCGCCATCTATTGTTGCTACGGTAAATGATAACAACGACGCATATGTTGTAATTACAGAAAAAACAAATACTTACGCCTATATAGTTGCATATACAAACTCGGGTGAATTAACAACCTGTAAGTTAAGTTTGCGTGCAAAAGGCTATTAGGACAACCAAAGGAGGAAAAATGGCAAATTCAAATTATGCCTGGACGGATAACCCTACCGTTTCAGGCGTTTCTCAATGCGATACGGATGTATTAAACGATTGCTTAATGCATTTGAAGTACAACCACCGCACAAGCGGTGGAGGATTCAGTCTTTTTGACACAAAAATCACTGACCATGTTTTGTCAGGTGATGAAGCTCTCGGATGGGTAATTCAAGGCGGTGTTGTTACAATGACATATCCTGATGCGGTTAATGTCATTAAAGAAGAATATTCTAACGGGGTAGAATACACAGAAGGAGAAATCACCTACAGGTTATCACCTTCAGGTCGAAGAATCACTGATATTTCGCAATACACAAATGTAGACAAGCTTTTTGAAACAAAAGGTTATGCCCCATACTATGTATATGATGAAGTGAATCAGCAGTTTTATCTACCTAAGAACAAAATGTTTACACAGCTCACAGCTGATACAACAAAAGTAAACTCTACAGTAGAAGCTGGTCTTCCCAATATTACAGGTCGTTTCGACCGTTCCAACAGAAACGGTTACGGACCGGCAGAAGGTGCTTTTTTCCATGGAGACAGCGTCGGAGGTTTTTGTCGAGACGGTTCAAGAGACTCTTCTTATGTTGAATTTGATGCTTCACGCTCAAGTTCAATTTACGGAAATTCTGATACAGTACAACCGGCTGCTGTTTTACAGCTTTTATATTACAAAGTTGGAGAAGTAGTTATTAATTCCGACCTTGCTTTGATTGATGCTCAAGAAATGATTGAAGACGCATTTCAAGAAGTTGACACAAAAATCAATGACGGATTAAATTCACTTGCAAATGCTTCCGATGCACTTCGCCAAACACAGGTTACAAATTGTATTTTAGAAGCTCCTAACAATATAAAAATAGATATCAATGAAAACGGTTATCTTGTTTTAAAATCAGGAAGCACACTTATTATTCCGGCAGGTCTTGACGATGAAGGCAATAAAAAGTTTGAACACAAGACATTAGAGAGTGATGTTGTATTTACAAATACAGATGCTATAACCGGCAATTTAAAAGATTTTATGCCTATTGTATGGTACAGCAATGATGCAAGCACAGCTCACAGCATTGGCGGGGTTTGTGTATCGCAAATGTTTGCAGGAGAGACAGCTCCTACAAACGCGCAAGATATGTACTGGTATGATACAGCGAACAATCTGATTAAATTTTCAAATGACACAGGTGCTAGCTGGGAATTTGCAATGGCAAGTTTTCCTATTTGTCAGGTAGATGTGATATTTGAATCAGCTTCGGTTAAATATTTCAATTATCCCAAAGCTATATTCAGCCATTGCGGATTTATAGGCAGTGCTTACTGGCTGGATAAAGAAGTAAAGTATCTTGCGCCAAACGGAAAAAGTGAAACCGGTACCTTAAACAATATCGAAGGCATTACACAAGATGTACAAATCCATATTATTACTGATGAAGAATCCAACAATACTGCAAGCAAATGCATGGCCTGGGTATCATCCAATTCTATAAGCTGGTGGGGCAATGCTTCTGTAAAGCCGTATTACACAAAACCAAGTGTTACAGGATACACAAGATACTTTGACAGTAATGAAAATTACTGGAAAAAGGCAGACCTTAGCACAACATTTACAAATACAAACTTGTGCCCGTTTGCAACATTCAACATAAACACACAAAACCAGATATTATCTATGCAGCCTTATGAAATAATGCAAGTTGCAATAGGTAATAACAGTGTTTTTTGGCCTGATTATACAGCTGGTATAACTATTTCAGCATTTCCGTACACTGCAGAATATGACGGCTGGCTAACAGCCAGCGTTATCGGTGACCAAGGAACGGGGCAAAATGGCTATTTGCAAATAAACGGTAACACTGTGGTACATTCATATGGCCTTGATTATACAACATCACAATGGGTTATACCTGTATCACGAGGCGATGTAATAACAGCACATCAGGTCGGTTCAGTAACTATATTCCCCTGTAAAGGAGGCAGATAATGATTAAATATGCAAAAATTGTAAATAACGAAACCGGGCTCTGTGAAGTAGGAATAGGCACTAACGAAGAATTTTATGCCTCTCAAGGAATGACAAAAATGGAGGTAGAACAATCTGAAGTCGACTCTTTATGGTATTTGAGCGACAAATGTCCTGTTAAATCTGAAGAGCAAAAACTTGAAGAAGCTAAAGAGGCTAAAATCCAGGAGATTACTTTGGCCAAAGAAGCTGCTTTTAAGGCAGGTATTTATTTTAACGGTGCCCATTATGACTGTGATGACAGAGCACAAGACAGAACCGGCAACAGGCTTTTGTTGTTGAATGCCATGCCTGTAGTCACTCTGGAATGGCTGGATTATGATTACAAACCTCAATTGTTTAGTGCGCAAGATTTCCAAACGCTTTGTGCAGCGATATTTGAGCGTATTCAGTTTATAGAGTTTAAAACAGGTCAGCTCTTGCAAGCAGTAGAAAACGCCTCTGATATTGAAGAGGTTAATGCTATAGTCATAGATTTTGAGCAAGAAGATAACGACGAGGAGGTTTAGACTAATGTCATTTAATTTTAATGTACAGGGTATTACAACTGTTGATAATACCCAGACAGGCAGCACGGTTATAGATGCAATATCTCCGCAAAATATTAAAGGATTATGCTATTGGCTAGACGGAGAAATCAACACCAGAAAAGGCCAGGATAGAAGCTATAAGGGCATGCAAAACCTTGTGGGAGGTGATTATCTCCCCAAAATTCCATCCGGAATGCAAGAGGCAATGAACGGAACACCTGTTTTTGGAGACAAATGGTGTACACTTGGCGGTACAGGTTTTATGCCAAATTACGCATCAAGCGAACAAACCATAGAATTGTGTATTGAATTTAGTGCCAAGCCATATAACTTCAGCAATATTATATATGTGCTGCACGTACCAGGCGATATGGAAATATGGTTTGGCGACAACGAAGACACAATCATTAGAAGATTAACTTTCCATTTATTTGAATCAGGTGTTGTGTCATTAGAGGCCAATAAGGATTTTGCAGCAGAATATAACCAAAGACTCTATGCTGCTGTCAGATTCAAATCAGGCAGCACGCCCGAGGCAGAATGGTTTATTAACGGAATATCAACAGGCGAGCCTGCTACAGGCAAAGATACAAAGCTTTCTTCAAGCGGATATAATTGCGGAATTTGTGGACTTGGAAACACATCTACATCCAGCGTTGTTCCTACAGAAAGCAGCAAAACACCTAACGGAGCCTTTTACGGTTCTACAACAAAACTATATACGCTAAGACGCTGGACAAGATGCTTAAGTGACGAGGAAATTTTACAAAATTACAAATTAGATTACAGCAGATTTAACTAGGAGGAAAAATGGCAAATTTGGGAATCATTGAAATTTACGGAACTGAAGGCTGGGTAGATGCCGAAGCTAAAATGGCAGAAAAATATGAAGGCTTTGCATTTGAAGCAGGCAAACAGTATACCTTGCAAGTTATAGGCAACAACAAGATTTGTATCACAGACGGAACAACTCCTGAAGAAGAAGAGGGGTTTGAAAAAAGCAAAGATCCGTTTGCTTACACACATGCTGCAAGCACAAAACTGTTTGTAAAATGCAAATACCAAAGACCCTTCACAAGCATACACGTTAACATTGCAGATTAGAGGTGGAATTATGAACAAAATTCTTGAAACTATTTTAAGGTATCTGGGACAGTCCTCTACGTATAAAGGGCTGTTTTCCGTACTTGCAGCGTTTGGTGTGGTATTAAAACCCGAGATGGCAGACGCTATTATTGCGTGTGCACTGGGTATTATTGGTTTGATTAACGTAATAATAGATGACCACAAGCATACAGATAACAAGGGGGCGGAGGCATAATGTACTCCGCTCTTATCACTTCTTTAAGCAATTTGTTTGCAAGGCTTTTTGAATGGAAAACAACAAAAACGCAGCACCAATCAGAGACTGAAATTATTAAAGACAAAAAAGATTATAAAAAAGCCACAAACATTGCAGAAAAAATTATTGATATAGCACAGCAGTACAAAGCGGACATGACATTTGCGCACAGGCTCAAGTTTGTCCGCCTTGTACAGGCGTTTAAAAAATACAACTAGCAGGAAACGAAATGGATAAGATTATAGAATACGCACCAATAATACTCGTACTGGTTATGTTTTTAATCCAGTACAAAATATTTGTCACACCGGCACAGATTACAGAGCTCAAGTCTAATTTAATCGAATATATTGCAGAGCATTATGTATCGGAAAAAACCTACAGAGACAATAACATAAGTTTGGAAAACCGTGTGGATAGGATAGACAAAAATGTAAATGATGTAAAAACTCTTTTGATAAGCATTGTCCAATGGCACGGAAACCCCAATAATTAATCTTTATATCAGGGGCAGGAAAATGGATGAATTACTCAATTTTAAAAAAGCACTTGAGTTTGTACTTAAGTGGGAAGGCGGTTATGTCAACAATCCGCACGATAAAGGCGGAGCAACAAACAAAGGAATTACACAAAATACATACAATACCTGGCTCAAGAGCCTTTCTCTTGCGCCGCGTGATGTCAAAAACATTACTCAAGAAGAGGTTGAGCAGATATATTACAAAAACTATTGGAGAAAAGCGGGATGCCACAACATGTCCCCAAAATTTGCGCTACTGGCTTTTGACACAGCTGTCAATATGGGTGTAGCAAGGGTAAATCAGTTTATGAAAGCAGCAGGCTGGAAATACCCTGAAAAATTTATTGAAGCCCGACGCGCAAAATACCACGAGTTTGCAAAATACGGCAATCAAAAAATATTTCTTCAAGGCTGGCTCAACCGGCTTAATGCACTTCAAGCCGAATTAAAAAAAATTTCATAACTCATATCTTAACTACTTGATGCATGTACTCTCACTGCCCTGTTCGTTTTTTTCGAACAGGGCTTTTTTTATGCTGTAAAATAATTTTATGCAAATATACTCTGACATGTGTTTTGAAAATCCGATTGAAACCGTTATTGCATTTGATAACGGCTCATTAAAACACGCATTAAACAAAGTTGAAACACTTTCAAAAAAATATTATCTTCTCGGATACATTCGCTATGAGGCAAAAGATGTTTTCTTAAACAAGCCGGTCAAAACAGCACAACCCCCTACTCCTTTACCTATTTTATATTTTGAAGCCTATGAAAACTTTAAACCATATCACAGAGACGAAAACGCCTGTGCATTGTTTGAATCAAAACCCTGCATAAGTTTTGATGAATACAAAAAAGCAATCGAAACAATAAAAGACCATATTGCACAGGGCAATACATATGAGGTAAATTACACCTGTGACTGGCTTGTCACAACAAAAGCAAAAAACGATAAAGAAGTATACGACACTCTGCTAAAGCAGCAGACAACGCCCTATAACGCATACATAAAAAACCGTTACGAAACCCTGCTTTCTTTTTCACCCGAGCTGTTTTTTGAGCTGGAGGGCAGAAAAATAATAACAAAGCCAATGAAAGGCACAATCAAACGGGGCAAAACAAAACAAGAGGATGAAAAAAACATAGAATTTTTAAAAAACGATATAAAAAACCGTGCTGAAAACGTCATGATTGTTGATCTTTTAAGAAATGACCTTGGAAAAATCGCAAAAACAGGCACCGTCAAAGTACCTTCCCTGTTTGACATAGAGACCCACAAAACCCTTCATCAAATGACATCCACAATCACAGCAGAGCTTAGAGATGACATTTCTTTTTATGATATTTTTGAAGCAATCTTCCCCTGCGGGTCAATTACCGGTGCACCAAAAATCAGCACCATGGAAATTATCGACCGCACAGAAACAGGCAAGAGAAATATCTACTGCGGAGCAATAGGTTTTATCAGCCCTGAAAAATGTGTTTTCAGTGTGCCAATAAGAATACTGCAAAAAACAAATGAACAAACCTCCTTCACCTATCGTACAGGAGGCGCAATTGTATGGGATTCTGACGTGGTAGATGAATGGGAAGAAACAATCACAAAAGCCTCTTTTTTGAATCAGGAGTTTAAAATTGTCGAAACCCTGAAAGCTCACAACAAGGAGTTTTGGTTTGCCACAGAGCACTTTAACAGAATGGAAAATTCCGCACAGGCTCTGGGTTTTAAGTTTAATAAAAAACTATACAGCCTTAAACCTGAAAAAGACGGACTTGTAAGGGTTTTGCTCTCTAAAAACGGAGATTACGAAATACAATACAAACCGCTTTTAGAACCTGCCACAGATATCGCGCTCATAAGCCCGATAAAAACAGACAGTACAAGGACCTTGCTCTACCACAAAACAACTCTTCGTCCCTGGTACGAAAAGAGTTTTGAAAAAATCAAAACAGGGGAAATATACGACGAAATCTTTTTTAACGAAAAAGACGAACTCACAGAAGGAGCAAGGACAAACATACTGCTTCAAATCAACGGCAGATTATACACACCGCCCTTAAAATGCGGACTTTTAAACGGAATAATGAGACAAAAAATGATTGACGAAGGCACTGTGCAAGAAAAAATCTTATACAAAAAGGACCTTTTAAACGCAGAAAAAATCCTTTGCATAAACTCTGTAAGAGGAATAAAAGAGGTGCGGTTAAAATGATATTGATAGACAATTACGACTCTTTTACCTACAACATCGTACAGTATCTACAAGAACTCGGCGTGAAACCACGCGTTTTTAAAAACGATGAAGTGACTATTGAAGAGTTAAAAAATATTGATTTTAATTCCGTGATTATTTCACCCGGACCCGGAAACCCTTGCGACAAAAACTCTACAGGGGTTTGTGAGGATATAGTTAAAGAATTTTACACAACAAAAAAAATTCTGGGTGTATGCCTCGGCCATCAGCTTATTGCATCTCATTTCGGGGCACGGATAGTAAAAGACCCCGAGCCATATCATGGCAAGACATCAAAAATTTATATTGAGCGTGAGTCCAAGCTGTTTAAAGATATTCCAAACGGTTTTGAAGCAACACGCTATCATTCGCTCAAGGCCGTTGATTTGCCGCATTGCCTCATACCTCTGGCTTACACTGATGATAAAATCCTTATGGCATTAAAGCATAGAGATTATGAGGTTTACGGTGTTCAGTTTCACCCCGAGGCAATATTGACACAATACGGCCACAGGCTGTTTGAGAATTTTTTAAATATTGTACTTGATACCTAAAAAATGGTATAAATATAGATATATTGGAATTATAAGGAATAGAAATGTTTGATTTTACATTGTTTTTAAACCCTGTCATACTGGCAATTATAGTACTGTTTGCAGGTGTGGTTGTTTACTTTGTTACTAAAGTAAAATACATTAACTCTTCGCTTGTGCATCTTACTAATGTGCTTAAGGGGTTTAAAAAAGGGAATATTGTATACAGATTTAAAGAACTGGATGATATATTCTCCAACAATCCTTTTATCTCAAACTACTGGATTGAGTTTAAAAACACCCTTGTATTCAACGAGGGTATATCCCTAAAAGGCACAGCAGCAGACACTTCATCTATTCAATGCACAGTTGATGCGGGATATTTCTTTAATGAAGAAACACTCGTTAACAGCAAGCTCAATTACAAATTTATTTCGGCTGTACCTACAATTTTGACGGGTCTTGGGCCGTTGTTTACGTTTTTGCACATTTCAATAGCTTTTTCAAAAGTCAATTTTGCTACGCAGGAAGCCACTATTGCTTCTGTGTCTTCGCTGCTTGCTTCGATGAAAATCGCAGCAATGATTTCTGTAGTTGCAGTCGGCACTTCTATCATCTTTATGATTATTGAAAGAATTTTGTACAAAAACATGTGCAAAACGCCGCTAAACGCTTTTCGTCTTGAGATGAATAAGCTTTTTGACAGCATAACTTCTGAAAAATTCCTTGTAGACCTCTTGAGAGAATCAAAACTTCAAAACAGTGCGCTGAATCAGGCTTTTAATACACTGCCTGTACAGATGAAAGAAGCCTTTGACAAAAGTTTTAAGGAAAGTCTTGTGCCGTATCTGGACAATCTTATTTTTTCAGTTAACAAATTGCAGGAAAATATTAAGAAAAAAGGTTCACAAGGCATACTGGATGACCTTTTTGGAAGCAATGATGAAGAGTAGCACGCTATGAAATACGCAAGATACCGACAGGACAATCAAAACACCGGTGATGACAACGTTTTTTGGGTAACAATGAGTGACCTTTTGCTAGGGCTTGTGGTTGTGTTTCTTGTGCTGTTTGTGTTTGCTATTACAGGCTTTACACAGAACAAAGTCAACGAGCATGAAAAGCAGTATGAAGTAACTGAAAAAATTGCGCAGGAACTGCAAAAAAATAATATAAATGTTGATGTGGACAAGTTTTCCGGCCGCATAAAAATATCTGACCTTGAACTCTTTGAGCTCAACAGCTGGGAGCTTTCGCCAAAAGGCAGAGCATACATGTCAAAATTTGTACCTGTGTATTTTAACACAATTATGAAAGACCCTGATGTAAGAAAAAATATTTCGCAAATTATAATTGAAGGCCATACGGATTCACAGGCATTTGCAGGGGCAAAATCCGTTGAAGACAAGTATTTTAAAAACATGGATTTGAGTCTTAAAAGGGCTTCGTCAGTGGCACGCTACATTGTTTATGCAAATTATTCCGGCAAAGAAAAATACGAAAACGAACTTTTTAAGCTTCTGTCTGTCGAAGGCAAAGGCCCGTCTGAGCCTGTTATTGTTAACGGAAAAGAAGATTACGCAAAAAGCCGCCGTGTTGAATTAAAGCTGATGTTCAAGGATAAAAGTATTCTTGACTCGATAAAAAAATAAACACAGAAATTCTTGTATTTTCGCCTACGCGTGGTACAATTTTAATAGGAAACTATAGTTAAAATCGAGAAATTTATGGGCAGGATTGTAATAGATAGAGATGTGTGTAAGGGCTGTTACCTTTGTGTAAAAGCATGCCCTAAAGGTTTGCTGAAAAAAAGCAGTGAGCCTAATCTTCACGGAGATTTTCCTGTCGAATTTGATAACAAAGACAACGCTTGCATAGGTTGTGCAATGTGTGCAATGAATTGTCCGGATGTGGCAATCAGAGAGGTTTACAGATAGTGGCTAAAGTATTGGTTAAAGGAAACGAAGCTATCGCACAGGCCGCTATTAATGCAGGCTGTCAGTGCTATTTTGGCTATCCGATTACACCCCAGAGTGAAATCGGAGAATACATGGGAAAACACCTTCCAAAGCTTGGCAGAGTGTTTATTACTGCAGAAAGCGAGCTGGCTTCCATCAACATGGTAATCGGCGCCGGAACAACAGGCACAAAAGCAATGACTTCATCGTCTTCTTGTGGGATTGCGCTTATGCAAGAATCAATCTCTGCAATGTGCTGTGCAGAAGTACCCGGAGTTATTGTCAGCGTAATGCGAGGCGGCCCGGGGCTTGGCAACATTGCACCTGCTCAAGCAGACTATTTTCAAGCTTTAAAAGGCGGCGGAAACGGAGATTACAAGACACTTGTTCTTTCTCCTTCTACTGTACAGGAAGCAATTGACCTTACTTACAAGGCTTTTCATCTTGCTTTAAAATACAGAAACCCTGTTATGCTTCTGGCTGACGGGATTTTGGGCCAGATGATGGAGCCTGCCGAGTTTGGTGAATATCCATACAAAGATCCTGATGTCAGCGAGTGGGCTCTTTCAGGTGCAGACAACCGCCCCGCAAGAAATATTGTTTCTCTTCACATGCCTGAAGGCGCAATGGAAGAGCTTACAAACAGAATTTTTGAAAAATACGAACTTGCCGCAAAAAATGACACAATGTACGAGTCATACAAACTGGAAGACGCAAAACTTGTTTTAACAGCCTTTGGCACAGTGGGAAGAGTTGCAAAAGCTGCTGTAGACAGAGCAAGAGAACAGGGTATGAAAGTCGGTCTTTTCCGTCCGATTACTTTATGTCCGTTCCCTGACAAAGCTCTTAACGAAACAGCACAAAAAGCAGATATGATTCTGGATTTGGAATTGAACAAAGGGCAGATGCTCCTGGATGTGCGTTCTGCTGTATTTGGCGCGTGCCCTGTAGAATTTTTCGGCAGAACAGCAGGCGGTTTGCTAACACCTGATATGATTTATTCAAAAATCACGGAATTATACAAAAAATTGGAAAACAAAACGGAAGCAGGGGTCAGATAATGGAAACTTTAGTATACAAAAGACCCGAATCACTTTTAAAAGACGGACATTTTACATTCTGCCCCGGCTGCGGTCACGGCGTGGTGCTAAGAATCATTGCCGAGCTGATTGACGAGTTCAATTTGCAAAAAGACACTATTGCAATTTCGTCTGTAGGGTGCTCAATCTTTTTGGAAAAATTCTTTAACCTTGATGTTGCGGGAGCTTCTCACGGGCGTTCTCCCTGTGTTGCAACAGGTATAAAAAGATGCAAACCTGATAAATTTGTATTCACATATCAAGGTGACGGAGACGCTGCGACAATAGGTTTTAACGAAACTATCCACACAGCTTGCCGCGGTGAACATATCACCACAATAATGATAAACAACACAAACTTTGGAATGACAGGCGGTCAGGCCAGTGCAACCACTCTTGTCGGTCAGGTTACAACCACTACTCCGGCAGGCAGAAAACCGGAATTGACAGGCTACCCTCTCCATGCTGCAGAAATCGTTGCAAAATGCGATGGTACAGCATATTGCGCAAGGGTTGCAATCACAGATACAAAAAATATTAGAAAAGCTAAAGAAGCTTTGAAAAAAGCGTTTGAAATGCAGATAAAAGGTTTAGGCTATGCTTTTGTGGAAGTTTTGGCAGCATGCCCCACAAACTGGCACTTAAAACCCGCTGAATCTGTTGAGCATATAGAAAATGTAATCCAGACCGTTCATCCTCTGGGCGTGTTTAAGGATATTACGGCTAAGGAGCAAGTATAATGCAGGACATGAGTGTAATAATATCAGGCTTTGGCGGACAGGGTGCATTGTTTGCAGGAATTTTGCTGTGCCACAGCGCAGTTTTTGAAGGCAAGCACACAACGTGGTTCCCCGCATACGGCGCAGAAATGAGAGGCGGCGCTGTAAATTGTGCGGTGAATATCTCGGACAAAGAGGTTCCCTCCCCCATCATTGACAAGGCTGACGCTGTTATTGCCCTCAATGACGCATCACAGGAAAAGTTTGAAAGTAAAGTTAAACCGGGCGGTTTTATGATAGTCAATTCTTCTTTGTGCCATTTAAAACCCAAAAGAACTGATATCAAATACATAAATATTCCATTTAACGAGCTGGCGCAAAAGCTTACACAGCCTGCTTTTATAAATGTAATGGCGCTTGGTGCTTTTATTGAAAAGACAAAGATTTTAAAACTCGAATCTATAAAAGAAGTAATGAAAGAAATGGCCAAAACCGTTTCGGCAAAAAAAGCGGCCCTTTTACCCAACAACCTTGAGTCTGTTGAGTTTGGAGCTAATATTATCAAGAATCAATTAGTTACTGTATAATTAAGGTTATGAAAGAAACAATTGAATTTATCCAAAAACAAATAAAAGATTTTGTGCCCGAGATTGGTATAATCCTTGGCTCGGGACTCGGTGATTTTGCAGACAATCTTGAAGGCGTCAGGATAAAATACTCTGATATTCCGGGGTTTGAGACATCCACAGTTGCCGGACACAAAGGGCAGCTTGTATTTGCAAAGGTTCAGGGTAAAAATGCCGTAATAATGCAGGGAAGATACCACTATTATGAGGGCTATCACATCAGCCGTATTGTTTACCCCGTAAAAGTGATGAAAAAGCTCGGGGTAAAAACGCTTATAATAACCAATGCAGCCGGCAGTGTAAACAAAGAATACAAAGCAGGGGATTTGATGGTAATCAAAGACCACATTAATTTGATGGGCGTAAACCCGCTTATCGGTGAAAACGACTCAACACTTGGCGACAGATTCCCTGATATGAGCGAGATTTACAGAAAGTCTCTTTGCGATATCGCACAGGCAAAAGGCAAAGAGCTCGGCTTGACAGTACAAAAAGGTGTTTATGCTGCAATGAGCGGCCCGAGCTATGAAACACCGGCAGAAATAAACATGCTGCGCATTATGGGCGCTGATGCTGTGGGTATGTCTACTGTACCCGAGGCTCTTGTTGCCAATTACTGTGCTATGGAAGTGCTTGGAATCAGCTGCATTACAAACTCTGCTGCAGGTGTACACCCCACAAGACTTTCACATGCAGAGGTTGTGGAAACAGCTGCAAAGGTAAAAGAATCCTTTAAAAAGCTTTTAAACACAGTGATTGCAGTTTTGTAAAAAGTTGTATAATTAATCTATGAAAAAGAATTTTAAAACCGCAATAGGGATGATGTCCGGCACATCATTAGACGGCATAGACGCTGCTCTTGTGCATATTGATGACGATTTCAACTTTGAATTTATTCAGGGGCATTCAATTTGCTATCCCGATGAGGTAAGAAAAAAACTCCTTGAAATGGCAAATAACAATGCAGCGACTTCGGATGTTTGCAATCTTGATTTTGTTGTGGGAAGGTTGTTCGCTCAATGTGCAAATGAGCTTATGCAAAAAGCAGGGCTTTGTGCTGAGGATGTAGACTACATTGCCTCGCACGGCCAGACGGTTTTTCATATCCCGCAAGAAATCGAAACCGGCGGTATAAAAACAAGAAGCACGCTGCAAATAGGAAATATCTCTGTTATTTCGCAATTGACCGGGGTTACAACAGTAGGAGACTTCCGTTCAAAAGACATTGCTGCAGGTGGGCAGGGAGCGCCTCTTGTGCCTTTTGCGGATGAGTTGATTTTTAAAAAAGATAAAAACCGTGCCATCCAAAATATAGGAGGAATAGGAAATGTTACAGTACTTTCAAAAGACTGTGACACCTTCGCATTTGACACAGGCCCGGGGAATATGCTCATTGATTACTATGTGCAAAAGTTTTTTAATATGCCGTATGACAAAGGCGGCGAAATTGCACTAAAGGGCAAGTTTGATGAAGATTGGCTCCAATCACTTATGGACGAGCCATATTACTCTATGCAGCCCCCAAAGTCCACGGGCAGAGAGCTTTTTAACAATGATTATGCACAAAAAATTCTCAAAAACGCGCCTGAAAACAAGTTTGACATAATAGCCACAATTACCGCACTCACTGCAAAAACGATTTTTGACGCATACAGACATTTTGTACTGTCAAAAACTTCGATTCAGGAAATTGTTTTAGGAGGAGGAGGGGCATACAACAAGGCGTTAATTAAATATTTAAACAGTTATTTTAACAACACCGTTATAATCAAGACACACAAAGATTTTGGCATAGACGACAAGTTTAAAGAGGCAATAGCCTTTGCTATGCTGGGTTTTTGTACACTTAACAAAAAATGTAACAATCTTGAGCTCTGTACAGGAGCGCAAAAAAGAGTTATCATGGGGTTAATCTCTTATAGCTAAGTACGGGTAAAAAATGAAATACGACGATGCAGCAACCGAACACATCAATCGTGATACTTTTAATATAGATATAGTCGGAACACATGATATCCTCACAATGATTAACAATGAGGATATGAAAGTTGCTCTGGCTGTAAAAAAATCTATTCCGCAGATTGCCAAAGGTGTTGATATTATTGTACGAAACTTTTTGCAAGGAGGAAGGCTTTTTTACGTCGGTGCAGGAACAAGCGGCAGGCTGGGTGTTTTAGACGCATCAGAGTGCCCGCCAACGTTTAATGTTGCGCCTGATATGGTTCAAGGCGTCATAGCCGGCGGCATAAGAGCCCTTAAAGAAGCTGTAGAAGGAGCCGAAGACTCTGAAGAGATGGCACTACAGGATTTTGAAGACTGTGATATATGCGACACAGACACTATTGTAGGCATTTCAGCTTCCGGCAATCCCAGATATGTTATCAAATTTTTGCAGGTGGCAAAGCTTAGAAAATGCAAAACCATTGTTGTCACATCAAACCCGCAGGCAAGAATGAAAGATTACGCAGACTGTTTTATCTGTGTAGAAACAGGTGCAGAGGCAATATCAGGTTCTACAAGAATGAAAGCAGGCACAGCACAAAAAATGGTGCTAAATATGCTCTCCACAGCTTCGATGGTAAAAATAGGCAAAACTTATCACAACCTGATGATTGATGTTACCCCTACAAACGAAAAACTAAAACGAAGAGCTGTCACCATAGTAACTGAAATCTGCGGCTGTAAAGAAGCAACTGCAAGAAATGTGCTGGAAGCAAACGGTTACAAAACAAAACACGCAGTTTTATATATTCTATACGGGCTTGATTATGAAGAAGCAGACAAATTGCTCAAGCAGCACCATGGCGTGTTGAGAAGAATTTTTGAAGGTTAAACCTTTATATTAAAGGCTTTTTATTCTCTCTTCAGGGTCTGTAATGCTTGTAATACGAAGTCCGAAGTTGTCTTCTATAACAACAACCTCGCCGTTTGCAACGTGTTTTCCGTTTGCAAAAAGCTCTACCGACTCACCGGCTACCTTATCTAATTCAATAATAGAGCCTCTTGTAAGCTCCAGTACTTTTTTAACAGGTAGCTGGCATCTGCCCAGCTCAACAGTCAATTCCAGTTTGATATCCATCAAAAGCTCAAGGTTTTTGTTGGTATCAGTATTTGTCGGTGTATAGCTGTCAAAAGGTGTAAACTCAACCGGACGGACAGTTACAGGGCCGTCATCATTTTGCGGAGCTTCGTCAATTTTGACTTCTTCCTCCGAAGCATTGGCAGGTGTGCCTTGCATTTCATTAAAGTCATAATCCACAGCATTTTCGTTAAGCTGTTGTTGTGTCTGAAAATCCATACCGCCATCACCAGCTGTAGGCATATCATCATCCGACGGCATATTCATTGCAGGATTTAAGCCGCTGATATCATCGTCTGCTGATGGAATTTCGTTTTTATTAAAATCATCATTTTGCATATTATCGTCTGACATGAAAAATCCTTTCTAAAAATACCGTTTGAGTGCGTCCACGTAGTAGTCATATCTGTCTGTGACTTTGACACAGATTTTATCTTTTATTCGTCCCGGACGGGCATAAAATTTTCTTTCGCCATTGACTTTGATAATCAAATCCTCTGTAGCTGCATTATCTAATTTTAATACATCGCCCTCTTTTAAATCAAGAAACTCTTTGAGCGAAATATCTGTTTGACCGAAAAGAACATTGATATCAACAAGAGAAGTATCGAGTTTTTCAATCATTTTCTGGCGTTCTTCGCTGGTTGCAATAATACCTTTTGTCTGGAATATGTGCTGGGTTGTCAACTGAGAAAGTATATTTTCCAAAACAGGATAAGGGAAACACAAGCTTATCAAACCGTAATGTTTACCCGAGATGTGAACCTCTAATGTAATAAGAGCAACAATTTCACCGGCTGTTGCAACCTGAATTCCGGAATAATTGTTATCCAGACCAATGAGGTGAGACTCAACAGGGATAATGTGAGACCACGCATCGGCAAGAGTCTGAATAGTACGTTCAATCATCTTTTTAAGCAGAGATTCCTCAACATCCGTGAGCTCTCTTGCTTTAGCTTCTACCGTGCCTACACCGCCCAGCATTCTGTCTACAATACTTGATAATACTTCAAAGCTTATACCGAGGAGCACCTGGCCCGGCAGAGGGTTGAGCTCAAAAATTGCAATAGAGATAGGGCTTGGCACAGAACGCATAAACTCGTCATAAGTAAGCTGGTCAACAGACACAACATCAACTTCAAGGTGCATTCTCAAATATGCTGTCAAAACAAGCGCAAGCTGTCTTGAAAACTCTTTGTGGATATCCTGCAAACCTCTTAAGTGGTCTTTTGAGAATTTGTCAGGACGTCTGAAGTTATAGAGTTTGTAGCCTTTTTTGTGTTCGTCGGTTTCATCGATTCCGTTGATAAAGATGTCTTTATCCGCGTAATCTTGCGGGAACATATCTGTATTATTATTGTTAGCTGATTGAAAACCGGACATTTACCTCTCCCGTCGGGTGTTATTGCATGATAAACTGGCCAAAGCTTACCCTGATTACTTCTCTTTCTCCGTCAAAAATACCGTTAACCGCCTCTGCAATCTGCTGTTTTGCAAGTTCTTTACCTGCAGTGGAAGCAAGCTCGTCAGAGGTTTTGCTTGTCAAAACAGTAATAACAGCGTCTCTGATTGCCGGTTTATACTGTTCCATTTCTGCCACAATTGCTGCTTTTGGGTCCGGTGCGGCAGCTTCGCCATGACCGCCGTGACCGCCCGATTTTTTAGGTTCTTCTGCCTGTGTTTCGGGCTCCGGATTTGTTATTTCTACTGCAACATTGGCTTTGAGATATCTTCTCGGGTCAACGTCGCTCAAGTTCATTGTAAAATCCCCGAGGTCCAGCACAATACCTTTTTCGGGTTTATCAAGCTGTTCGGAATCATCCTCTGCAGCTTGTTCTGTAGTAACAGATTTTAACTGGGTTGTTAAAAGATTTGATTGAAGGAAATAATTAACACCGATAAAAATAATACACACAATTGTTGTTGTGATTACGTTAATCAGTATGGAATTTCCTCCGCTTTGCGGTTCTTTATCCTTTGTTTCAGGTTCTTTTGCCTGTGTAGGTTTAGCCATTTTTATCTCCAACCTTTAGTTATTCTTTTGTGTGCTTAATACTATTATATCCACTCTACGGTTTTTTGCACGCCCTTGAGGTGTTTTGTTGTCATCTACGGGCATATACTCACCGTATCCCACTGCTGACAGCCTGCCCGGAGGGAAGCTGTGCGCTTCTGTTAAATATTTTATGATATTTGTGGCTCTCGCTGTTGAAAGCTCCCAGTTTGACGGGAATTTTTCGTTTCTTATCGGCATAGAATCCGTGTGCCCCTCGATTAATACAGGGTTTTGAAACTTTGCCAGCGAAAGCGATATTTTATCCAGAGTAGCTTTTGCCTGTGGTTTTATTATAGCAGATCCGGGGTCAAAAAGCATAGTATCATTTAATCTTATTACAACGCCCCTGTCTATTTTAAGCACTTTTACAGACGTTGTCATGTTGATATCTTTTTCTATCTGATGCGCAATTTGTTTTGCATCCAGTATACCGTCTCCACCGTCCAGGATAGTTTTTCCGGCATTATCAAGTTTGCTTTGAGGGGTTGTTTCACCCTGTGCATCCTGCGGGTTATCCGTGGTATTTTGTTTAATATCTGTTGATTGTGCGGGCTTTGAAACAAACACTTTTTGTATAGACTTGTTAACATCCTTAACTTTTAAATCACCCATGGAGCTTGTCGCAAACATTACCATAAACAGCGCAAGCAGCATTGTGACAAAATCCGCGTAGGAAATAACCCAGCGGTTTATATAGTCATTGGAGTTTGAGTAGTAGTCGTTTTTCATTTATCTTAGTCCGTACAGCCCCGTTTGTTTTCTATTTTCTATTGAATGAGTCTTGTTGTGATATTTGAGGTAGGCAACGAGTTTTTCTTCAATAACCATTGGTGATTCTTCCATCTGGATAGAAACAATACCCTGTAGCACTACTTCTTTTAACAGAATTCTTTCTCTTGTGTTCATTTTTAACTTGCCTGCAACCGGCAAGAACAAGAGGTTTGCAAACCCTACACCGTAAAGTGTGGAAACAAACGCAACCGCAATGCCCTGTGCAAGGATATCTGGCTGCTGGATGTAACCCATTATCTGGATAAGGCCAAACACTGCACCCACAATACCAAAGGTAGGAGCATAACCGCCAAGTGCCTCAAAGACACGCGAGTTAATGAGTTCTTCCTCTTCATCGTAGGATATTTCTGCTTTCAAAATATCGTAAATCATCTGCGGGTTGTTAAAGTCTATGGAAAGCTGAACCCCTCTTTTTAAGAACGGATCCTGGATATCGTCCACAAGATTATTCAAATAAAAAAGCCCCTTCATTTTTGCCTGATGGGCAAGGTAGATAATTTCGTCAATAACTTTTATCTGCGAGGGTTGTCTTTCTAAAAACACATCAACAGAAGACCTTAAAGCCGTCATAAGCGTAGACGGTTTAAAGTTGACTACAGCTGCACAGAATGTCCCGCCCAGCACTATCATAAAAGCTGAAGGCTGCAGTAATGACACCATGGACTCTCCGTCCGCTCTATGTGAAGCCAATATTAATAAAACAGCCGCGACAAGCGCTATTATTGCCGAAAAATTCAAAACCTACCTCTTGGATATACTATCCCCAATTGTTCCAAAGTCTATATATTACTATGATTCCACATTTTGAGGTATAAGAGTATACACCGAATAGAGGATTTTACAGCACTGTCGCAAGAGAGTTATCTTAATTTAACAAGGTCGTATTTTCTCATACGAATGTTTTGCGGAGTAACTTCAACAAGCTCATCATCAGAGATGTACTCAAGACATTCCTCTAAAGACATATTTCTGGGCGCCTGAAGGGTAACCATAACATCTGCTGTTGCTGTTCTCATATTGGTAAGTTTTTTTGTTTTGCAAACGTTTACTGCAATATCTTGAGCTCTGTTGCATTCGCCTACAATCATGCCTCTGTACACTCTGGTTTTTGGAGTAACAAAGAACACGCCTCTGTCTTCAAACTGGGCCAGTGCGTATGGTACAGCCTCGCCTTCTTCGTGGGCAATAAGAGAGCCCATTCTCTGACGGTTGATATCGCCTGCATAGGGTTTATATTCTGCAAAGGTGTGGTTCATGATACCTTCGCCCCTTGTCATTCTGATAAATTCACCCCTAAAACCGATGAGGCCTCTTGAAGGAATTAAAAATCTCATTTTAGAACGTGAGCCGACAGCCTGCATTTCGAGCATTTCGCCTTTTCTGCCTGCAAGTTTTTCGATACAGCCGCCTGCACATTCTTCGGGAACATCGATTAGAAGGTCTTCGTACGGCTCATAAGTTTCTTCATTAATTGTTTTGTAGATAACTTCCGGTTTTGACACCTGAAACTCGAAACCTTCTCTTCTCATTGTTTCAATCAGAATACTAAGGTGAAGCTCGCCCCTGCCTGAAACTTTGAAAATATCAGTAGAGTCAGTATCTTCAACACGGAGAGAAACGTTTTTTTCAAGCTCTTGATAGAGTCGTTTTCTCAACTGGCGGGAAGTCACAAACTTGCCTTCCTGACCTGCAAACGGGCTGTTGTTAACGGAAAAATTCATTTGCAATGTGGGCTCATCGATTTTAATCAACGGAAGAGCCTGCGGATTGTCAAGGCTGGCAATTGTTTCGCCAATTTGGATATCAGGGAATCCTGCAATACCAACAATATCGCCTGCGGAGGCTTCTTTAATTTCCACACGGCCAAGGTCTTCGAAGCCGAAAAGTTTAATAATTTTGCCTTTAGAAATTGTGCCGTCTGTTTGTATGTGGCTTACCTGCTCCTGTGATTTCATAGAGCCGTTAACGATTCTGCCGATTGCGATACGGCCTACGTACTCGTTGTAATCAAGAGTTGTTACGTGGAATTGCAAATCCTTTGAAGCGTCTGCTACAGGAGATTTTACATTTTCGATAATGCAATCAAGAAGAGGAATTATATCTGTGGATTCGTCTTCAATTTCTTTTTTAGCAAAACCGTGAAGGCTGCTTGCATACACAACAGGGAAATCAATCAGGTATTCATCGTCTGTCAATTCCGTAAACAGGTCAAATACTTTGTTGAGGGTTTCGTCAGGGTCTGCTGAGGGTTTGTCAATTTTGTTGATAACAACAATAACTCTGATACCAAGCTCCAGTGCTTTTTGCAGAACAAATCTTGTCTGTGGCATAGGGCCTTCTGCTGCGTCGACAATCAAAAGTGCACCGTCAACCATACCGAGTACACGCTCAACCTCACCGCCAAAATCTGCGTGGCCAGGGGTGTCTACGATGTTAATTTTGTAGCCGTTATAGTGGACGGAAACGTTTTTGGCAAGGATAGTGATGCCTCTTTCTCTTTCGAGGTCATTACTGTCCAGGATACGTTCCTGCACAACTTCGTTTTGTCTGAAAACGCCGCACTGTTTGAGCATACAGTCAACAAGCGTTGTTTTGCCATGGTCAACGTGAGCGATGATAGCTATATTTCTTAATTTATTACTGTCCATTTTATACCTTATTTTCTGTTATTAATGTTTGTGTAACCTTAACAAAATCATATAACAGACAGATTTTAAAGTAAAACCCACGTTCATTACATTTGTAACATTTTATTTCAATAAAACAATTGAGCTGTTTGGAAGTAACAAAAAATATTTTTAGGCTTTTTATTACTTAATACACAACAAAAAAAGTTAATATTTTAAAAATACATGTATTAAATATAAAGATTTATTGATATAATTATTTTTGTCTGTCGATAAAGCAAGGCAAGGAAGGAATTAAAAATGGAATTGACTATGGATTTTCCCCAGCGCGAGCAAACTATCAGCCCCACCCATGATATCAAACTCTTTGCAGGCCGTGCACACAAACAGCTGGCCGAAGAAATTGCAAGCTATCTGGGTACAAGCGTGGGTCCGATGATTATCAAAAATTTTGCGGACGGAGAAATCTATGTTCAGGTACAGCAGAGTATCAGAGGCGACGATGTATTTTTAATCCAGCCTTTATCAAACCCTGTTAACGAAAACCTGATGGAGCTTTTGATTATGATAGATGCGTTTAAAAGAGCAAGCGCAAAATCTATCACAGCGGTAATTCCTTACTACGGCTACGCAAGACAGGACAGAAAAACATCCGGAAGAGAAGCAATTACAGCAAAACTGGTTGCAGACCTTTTAACAACAGCAGGTGCTGACAGAATCCTTGCAATGGACCTTCACACAGGTCAGATTCAGGGATTTTTCAACATTCTTGTTGACCATATTTATGCAACACCCGTGTTGACAGACTACATCAGAAAATTGAACATCCCCGCTGACAAACTCGTTGCAGTCAGCCCTGACACAGGCGGTGTTCAAAGAACAAGAGTTTTTGCAAAGCAGCTCGACTGCCCTCTTGCTATTGTTGATAAAAGAAGAGACAAACACAATGAAGCTATTGCCGACCACATCATCGGCGATGTAAAAGACAAAATCTGCGTGCTTGTAGACGACATGATAGACACAGCAGGTACTATCTGCGAAGCTTCAAAACTTCTTATAAAAGAAGGTGCACAAAAAGTTTATGTTTGCGCAGCCCACGGTATTTTGTCCGGCCCTGCCATTCAAAGGCTGGAAGAAGCTCCTGTGGAAGAAGTTATTATAACAAACTCAATTCCTTTAGACAGAGAGGTCTCCTCCAAATTTACGCAGTTGAGCATTGCGCCGATACTTGGGGAAGCTATTTCAAGAATTCATGACAACGAATCAGTAAGCTCTTTATTCGGATTTGAAAAAGAATACAAGTCTTACTAATCAAATATTAAGAAAAGAGAGTAAATTAAAATCCGAAGTTTTTTCAAACTTCGGATTTTTTTATACAGTTAGACTAAAGTTACGGAATTAATTATTATCTGCCAAGGTTGGAGAGTGTTTGTAGAATTTCGTTTGTTGTTGTGAACACACGGCTGTTAGCCTCGATAGCTCTTTGAGAAACAACCATGTCTGCAAATTCGGACGCCAAATCTACGTTAGAGCCTTCCAATACACCTGATTTAACATTACCAAATGCTGTAGATGAAATACTTCCGTAAAGTACCATACCGCTGTTAGGACCTGTTGCATAAGTATTGTTGCCCTGTGCTGTCAGACCTTGCGGGTTAACAAAGCTGGCCATTTGAATTTGAAGGTTTGCAGGTTCAACAAGCTGGTCATTAACAGTAAGGTCAGAGCCGGTGATGATTGTACCATCGTTTAATGTATATTTAAGAATCATTTTAGATGAATCTGTAGGATCCTGCATTACACTCAAAGTATCGTTGTTGCCGTATTTTACCTCAATGATACCGTTTTCGTTAATGGTTACAGAAGTAAAGTTTTTGGAGTTGTCACTTCCCATGTTACCTTCACCAATTGTCTGGTGATAGTTAATAACCTCGGAAGAAGCTACCTGTGTTGTAGGGTCCATTTTACCGATACCAAGCTGGGTGACAATGTTAGAAGTACCGTTTTTAACTTCAAATCTGTCAACACCGTCAGCTTTTATACTTAATGTACCGTCAACAATGCTTGCTTGTACATCACCTGCATTATTAATAGCCTCGACAAGCTGATCTACTGTCATATCGCTAGTTACGTTGATTGTTTTTTCTGTTGCCTTACCGGCATTGTCATAAGTTGTTATTATAAATGTACCGTCTTTTACACCGCCTGATTTGATACCGTTTAATTCATCAAGAGCTTTATTGGCCATTTGAGCTTGAGTAGAAGGTGTTGTAACTGTATCAATATAAGTAGGAATTTTAATAGGAATTGTGCTGGATGTTGTATTGAGACTGTTGTTTGTGCCGAGCAGTTTGTAACCGCTTGAGGTAACCATGTGACCGTCAGCATCAACAGTAAAGTTACCGTCTCTTGTATAGAGAATTTCAACAGTTGGAGAAGCTACTGTAAAGAAGCTGCTGCCGTTGATACAAAGGTCGGTATTAAGACCTGTTGTGAGCGTTGTACCGGCTGAAAAGTCTCTTGTAATAGAAGCTGTTTGTACGCCAATACCGGTTTGTTTAGGGTTAACACCACCCATCTGGCCTGTAGGTGCCTGACCTGTGGATGATGTTCTGTAGTAAACGTCAGAAAAGTTTACGTTAGAAGCTTTAAAGCCGATTGTGTTCATGTTTGCGATGTTGTCGGCTACAACCGTAATTTTGGTTTGGCCTGCTGCCATCCCGCCAATCGCAGTGTAAAATGCTTGTGTCATTAATCCTCCCGTTTGTCTTTATTTTAACTGTATATTTTACTTTTTATTTTCTATTAAAGTCTAAGATTGCTGTTTCCAGATCCCCTGTTTCAGACTGGAACATTTCCATTTTTTGAAGCAAGTTGGATGCTGTTGCAGTGTCGTCTCCCACTTTGCCTTCTGACATGCTTATGCCTTTAAAGTCACCTTTTTCGATAGTCAGGATACCGTTTTCGAGTTTTGTTTTAACGCCGGCTTTTTCAAGCTCTTTCATAAAGTCATTAACCGTCATATCGCTTGTGATTTTAATGTATGTATGATTTTTCTTATATCCGTCATCTTGAGTTGTAAGTGTTACATAACCTTCTGTAATACCGGATGCTCCGTTAAGTTCACTTAATTTTTTATCACCGATTGTTTTATCATCAGTAGCCGGAGCGCCGTCTGTGATAGCGGCAACAAGGCCGAGCGGATAGTCTTTGCCGTTAACTGTTACTGTTGCAGAGCCGTTAGTAAAGTTGGCGCTTGATACAACACCTGTGATGAGTCTTGATGTGTTGTTAGGGTCAACAATTTGAACAGTTTTGCCTACAAGGTCATTGGCCTGTTGAATCATGTTGTTTGTGCTGATTGATTCGTTGAGTTTTTGCAGCTCTGTCAGCTGTGTAAACTGTGCTTGTTGAGCCAGCATTTCAGAGTTATCCATAGGATCCATGGGGTCCTGATTTTTAAGCTGTTCCAGCATAAGCATTAAGAATGCGTCGCCGTCAAGCTCCTGCGAAGCGCCGTTTGCCGCCTGTTCTTTTGCTTTGTTTACCGCCGTATTCGACTGCATATTTACAAGTTCTTGTTGGATTGAACCGAGTGATGCCATTTTTTACCTGCTCCCCTTAAATTCTAGACTGAGTAGTCTACCTTACCATTATGTTTTATCAAAGTATCAGTATTTTTGATTTCTACGCCCTGATTTGGCTCAGCTTCCTGCGAGGAAGTTTCGTATGATGATTCATACGCACTATTTGATTGTTGATGTGATTGATTAGCCTGATTGTGGCTGTTTTGCTGTCCGTTAAAAGACTGATTAAATTGCTGTTGTTCAAAGTTCATTGCGTGGTTTGCGCTTTCTTGTGAACATTCAACCTTAATATTGTTGACATTAACGCCCTGTGAGCTCAGGTTTGATTTCAACGCTTCTACGTTTTTGTCAAAAAGCTCTTTTACCTGCTGGCTGTCTGTAGTCATTTTTGCAACAATTCCGTCTTTTGAGTTCATGATTTCAACGGAAACTTTGCCGAGATTTTCAGGCTGCAAGATGATAGACACCTTGTTGTTGCCTGATTTTTGCAGTTCTTCAAACTTTGCATTAACCTGTGACATGATGTCAGACTGATTTAATGTAGTGGTTCTTGCTGTTGCAGAAGCACCTTTTGCGCTAAGCTGTGCGTCAAGTTTATTAACAAACGCTTCAGCGCCGGAGGTGTTTGTTGGTGCAGCATCAACAGACAATTTTGCTGCAAGCTCGCCTGCTGTGCCTTGCTGCATGTTTGTGCTGCCGTTAGAGTTGCCGCCATTTGAATTTGAATTTGAATTGTCTGCCTGAGTTCTTGCTTCTGTTACCACAGTGTCTGTATCTTGAAGCTTTGTCATCTGCTCAACAGCTTTATCTTTTGTTTTGGAAGTTGTATCTTTGTTTTCAATATTTTGAGACGTATTTTGCGCAACATTGTCTTTTAGCTGTGATGCAACCTCCTGTGTAACTTTAATAACAGGAGACTCCTCTGCTTTTGTATCAGCAGGAGTAACAGGTGCCGGTGCTGCATTTTGAGCAGTCTCTGCCTGTTCAATGTTGGCAGTCAATCTTGATGTATCAGCTGCAAGGTTGTCTTTAGCTGTTTTTAAAGGGAGGGTTTGTGCCTCTTTTTCAAGTGCAGTATTGTTTTTCACTTCTGCCTTAACTTCAGCAGCCTCGCTTGATACCTGTGTATTTATATTTTCTGCAACATCTTTGACAGTTTGTGCTGTTTTTAGAGTGTCTGCTAATTTTACATCTGTTTTTTCTTGAGACGGCACATCCTGTACTATTTCAGCAGTATCAGAATTTTGTGTATTTTTAGCTTGCTCTACGATTTTTTTGAGTGTTTCTGCGTCAATACCGGCTTTTTTGAGTTCTGTATCTACAGCACTTAAATCCTCGTATTCAATATTAGAGAGGATTTGTTCGTTTACAATTGTATTAACGCTGTCTTTAGAATTTTGTGTATCAATCACAGCTTCTGTAGTTTTTGCAGCAGCAGTAACTGTATTTTCGGAGTCTTGCTGCACGTCAGTTTGAGCAGTTGTTTGTGCTGATATTGCAGTTGCGGCTTCAGCTGAAACTTCCATTGAAGCAAGGGCTGCTTGCTGTGCATTTAAGGCTTGTGTTGTCTGATTTTGAAGCTCTGATTGAGCATTGTTTTTTATATCTTTGTCAGACGCTTCTTGCGTATTTGATTCTGATTTTACATCATTGTCTTTTTCTTTTTCTGATGTTTGTGTATTATCTTTTTTATCTGCTTTGTCTTCTTTATCTGCTTTATGTGTATTGTCATTTTTTTCAGCATTATCTGATTTGTCTGTTTTGTTTTTGTCGTCAGATTTTAAAGAATCTTTTTCATCAATTTTATCAGAGGTTTCTTTATCCTTAATTTTATTGGAATTATCGTTGTTATCTTTTTTTACCTCTGTTTTTTGAGAGTTAAGGTCCTTTGTTTTTTGAGCGTAATCATTTGCTGTTGAAGAAAGGTTTGTAGATTTATCCGCATAAGAATATGACTTTGACGCATTATCCAACACAGAAGAGAATGCTTCAGAGCTGACGTTTGCGTAGTTTTGTGATTTAGAAGAAAACGCATTTGCCATCAATTGTGACGGTAATATTTGTGATGTCTGTGTATACTGTGAAGTCATTCTCTCTTTTTTCCTCGTAGCGTGATTTTACTCTTGCTGCCCCCAAGTCTATGCAGCCTTTTTTTAAAACCTTGCGTATCTTGATGAAGCAATATCATCAAGTTCGCTTCTTTCATATGCCTCAAATTCTTGATAGAATTTTTTCTTCTGATTTTCTTTTAGTTTTTCCAGTACCTTTTTTTCTTTCAAAACATCATTAACTTCTTTTCTTTTAATATCAAGCAGTTTTGTAATATTTTGAACAACAACTTTCTGGTTGGAAATATCTACAATCAGTTTGTTAATAAAATCTTTGTATCTTTGCACTTCGACAAGGTCCAGCTCATTTCCGCTTTGGAATACATTTAAAAGTGCCTCGTTGATTTCGGCCTGATAGCCTTCAAGAGTTTTTTGTTTGTTAACAGCATCTTGAAGCCCCCTTTGAACCTTTGAAAGTTCAAGGAGTTTCTGCTCAAGGAGCTTTTCCTTGATATCAAGAACAACCTGTAGTCTGAATTGAAATTTCTTCAAATCTTACCTTTAACCTCTTAAATTTTTAACCAAGTCTTGATTTATACAATTCACGCAGAATTATATACACATAGGGTACTACATGCGTATCATTAACTGTATCCTCCAAAAAATGTAAATTATTAAAGTCCTTTACTGTTGTAAACAAAAAATGTTCATGGTATTGATATTAGTACCATACAAATTTATTTTGTATGAGGCTTAAAGATTGGATGTACCTTCATTTGAAGAAAAACATAAAACTGGCGAAACATGCAGGTTTTTGTTACGGCGTAAAAAGAGCCGTTGAAACAACAAAAAAACTAAAGAACGAAAATCCCGATAAAGAAATTTTTGTACTCGGTGAATTGATACACAATTCGCATGTTATTAACGAGCTGTCGGGGCTTGGAATCCACACAGTGGATGAGCTGCCATGCTCAAAAACGGGTGTATGTGTTATACGCAGCCACGGTGCAGCGCCTGAAGTTTTTGAAAACGCAAAAGCAAAAGGTTATGATGTTGTGGATTTGACCTGTTTTGACGTAAAAAAAGTTCAACAAAAAGCAATCCAGCTTGTGCAGGAAGGTTTTTTGCTCGTGATAGTAGGAAAACCCGAGCACCCTGAGGTTTGTGCAATAAAAGCCAACGCACAACCGCATGGCGAACACGTTATTGTTGCGCCTGACACAGAATCTTTAAAAGAGTGTGAAGAAGAAATCATCAAACACAAAAGAGTGGGTGTGGTTGTTCAAACAACTCAGAGAATAGAAAATCTCAAGAGTGTTGTAAACTATCTTCTACCGCTGGCAAAAGAGGTAAAAGTCTTCAACACAATCTGTGCTTCCACATCTTTGAGACAGTCCGAGGCAAAGAGCCTTGCTCTGGAATCTGATTTGATGGTGGTTGTAGGAAGCAAAAAGAGTGCCAACACTACCCATCTTGCAGAAATTTTATCAGGCATTACATCAACTATCCACATAGAAACTGACGAAGAGCTCAAAAACTATGATAGTTTGATAAAAAATGCACAAAATATCGGTGTAACGGCCGGTGCTTCCACCCCCGACGCGATAATTGAAAATGTTATAAACAAATTAAATAATTACTAATGAAAGGAAAAAAGTAAAAATGACAACACAAATGGACGAATTCGAAAGACTATTGGAAGAATCTTTCAAATCAAAATTAAGCGTGGCTGACGTTGTAAGAGGCCAGCTCGTAAAAAAAGAAAACGACGGATACCTCGTTGATATCGGTTCTAAATCAGAAGGTTTCCTTCCTAACAGAGAAATCCCGACATCAATGGTTGATGATATGAAAATCGGCGACTGCAAAGAATTCTACATCTTAAAAGAAGATGAAGACGAAAAAAGCGGTATGCTTCTTTCTCTTAAAAGAGTTGCTTGTGCTCAAGCTTGGCAGACTCTTCAAAACGCTAAAATTACAGGCGAAACAGTTACTGCTAAAGTTGTTTCTCTTGTTAAAGGCGGCGTAATTGTTGAAGTTAATGACCTCCGCGGTTTTATCCCTGCTTCTCAATTGAGAACTGGTATGCCTTTTGACGGTTTGATGAATCAGGAAATCGAAGTTAAAGTTCTTGAAGCTGACGCAAAAAGAAACAAACTCATCCTTTCTCAAAGACAGGCTCTCGCTGAACAGAGAGAACAACTGGTTGACGAAGTTATCTCTAACCTTGAAGTTGATCAGACAGTTGAAGGCGAAGTTGTAAGAATCGCTGATTTCGGTGCATTTATCGACATCAACGGTGTAGACGGTCTTCTGCCTATTTCTGAAATCTCCTGGCAGAGAATTAAACATCCTTCAGATGTTTTAACACTCGGTCAAAAAATCGAAGTTAAAGTTCTCAAAATTGACGAAGACCTCAAACGTATCAGCTTGAGCTTGAAAAGAATCGGTGACAATCCGTGGGAAGAAATCGAAGACAAGTTTGAAGAAGGACAGGTTATCACAGGTACTGTTAACAAAGTTACTTCTTTCGGCGCTTTCATCAACATTTTCCCCGGCGTAGAAGCATTGCTTCCTGTAGCTGAAATGGAAGACTCAAACGCTAACCCGTTTGATATCTACAAAAACGGTGATGAAGTTAAAGTTCTTATCAAAAAATTCACTCCGCAAGAACACAGAATTGCTCTTAGCGTTAAAGATATGAACAACTAGTTTTTCAGGTTGAATAAAAAGAGGTAAATCGAAAAATTTACCTCTTTTTTTATGCCTGTTTTAAAAAGAACCTATTTTCTATTTGCATGGGTTTTCAATATCTTTTTCAAACCTTCTTTTCTCAGGATTATATCTGTATATTTTATAGGTTTTTCCGTCAGTCGTAATTTTCATTGCATTGTCCACATCTGTTCTGTATGTTCTGACGTTGTTTTTTCTCAGAGTTTTGAGCGTTTGTTTTGTGGGGTGGCCGTAAGGGTTAACACCGGTGCAGATAACAGCATTTTGAGCATGGATTGTGTTGAGCATTTTTGATGTAACAGTGTTTTTTGCTCCGTGGTGGCCGGATTTGAGCACTTCTATTTCAGTTTTATTCAAATCTTTTTTGATTTTATTAAAACTTCTCACCCCGCCATCAGCCATAAAAAGCATATCAAAATCGCCAAAGCTCAACAAAGATATTGTTGAATTGTCATTATCATTTTTGTTGTGTGTAAAATCCGGTGTAAATGTAGTGAGAGTAAGGCCGTTTTCGCTGTGTACAACTTCATTATTTTTTGCATCTGTGGTATTTACTTTGTTTTCTTTGACGTATTCCATGATTGCCTTTGTTGTTTTGGAATTGTCTTTATCCTTGCTTAAGACAAGCCTTTTAACTTTGACCGTGTGCATTATATTAACTGCTCCGCCAGAGTGGTCAGCATCAAAATGCGTAAGAATCATAAGCTCAAGCTCTTTTATGCCTTTGTCTTTGAGGTATTTACCCATTATTGCATTTGCCTGTGAAAATGTTGCCTTTGACCCTTTAAAAATGCCGTGAGCCGTATCTATCATTATGTATTTATTTTTTGGAGTTTTTATTAAAAAGCTGTCAGCATTGCCCACATCAAAAACTATTATCTCGCAATCCTTGGATACAGGAGATAAAAGCGGTTTTACTACAGGAAGCAAAAGCGAAATTGTTAGTACAATACCAAGAATCACAGACGCAACAAGAGATTTTTTCTCTTTAAAACCGCGTCTCATTGAGCGGGCCAGAAGCAAGAGTGCACCGTAGTACAAAATCATCTGTGCACTGTGAGGGTGGATTGTTGTAAGCAAAGAATTCGGCAGCCCCGCAAAGAAATGCGAGATGCTGACAAGAAAACTCACAACAGGATTTAGCACAAACGCAAAAACCATGCACACCTTATCCGCTATAAAATCAACAGGAATCATAGCAAGTATAGACCCTAAAAATCCACCAAAACTTATCAGCATAATAAAAGGCGTAATCGCAAGATTGGCAAGCACAGAATACGTTGCAAAGTTGTTGAAATAAAACATCTGTATAGGTGCTGCCCAGAGTTGAGCAACAAAAGGTATGAGCACTGCTCCGGCAAGAAAATTTGCGGGTTTATTTTTTATCCTGTCCAAAATAGGCGGCACACAGTAGATAAGAGCAAACGTAACAACAAATGAAAGCTGGAAGCCAACATCATTAATCATTGCCGGGTCATAAAGAAGCAACAATAAAGCAACGAGAAAAATCAAAGCTATACTGTCAGCCGCCCTGTCTATGAGTTTTCCGAATATTACAAACTCAATCATCAGCGCAGCCCTTAATACAGACGGGCCCATGCCTGTCATCAACGTATAAAAGCCAACAAGCACAGCTCCTACCAGAATAACAAACCTGTAATTGAGCCTGAGCCGTGTGCCAATAAAATACCAGATACCAAATATGATAGAAACGTTCATACCTGACGCGGCCAGGATATGCAAAAGGCCCGAGTTTATAAATGAGGTTTTTATTAAATCCGGCGGATTAATTGCATCATCGCCGAAAACTATACCGCCAAGCACCTCGATGTTTGGGCTTTTCATGTATTTTTTCTGATGGTTTAAGATACGGGTTCTTGTATCATTGAGTTTTTGCAAAAATTTTGCGCCTAAAGTTTCCGGCCGGGACACGATTTTCCAATCCCCTTGCTGCACATAAAACGTTGAAAAAGTCTTTTTGTTTTTCAAATAGTTTGCATAATCAAACTGGCACGGATTTTTTGCACTAAAAGGACTCCTGAGTTTGCCTTTGAGTTGTATTTTGTCTGATATTTTTATCCTGGAAATATTTTGGGGTGTGTCATAAAGCGTGACAATAGTCCTACCGTCAAGTTCCGGCACTTTTACACCGTCAAATTCTCCGGAGTGCGCTTTGAGATAAAACTTTGTACGAACAGGCACATTTGTTGTGGGAATTGTCTCAACAGTACCTGTAATGACAGCATTTGAGGGTATAAACTCTGAAAGTCCGTCAAAGTTTTTTATCTGAAGATGACAGTTGCAAATAGCCAGTACAAAAGCCAGATAATACAACACTGCGCTTTTGCAAGAGATTTTTTCCTTGAAAAGAAAAGTTATTGCAACCACAAGCAATAATAGTGCCACAAGAGGTATTGTGTTTGTAAAAAATCCAACTATGCCCAGAATGTAAAACGTTGAAAATAAAATTATGCCGTTCATTATTTAATAATATAAAAAAAGACCTCTAAATAAAAACATTTAAAGGTCTTTTACAATTCAATTAATAAATTCTATTTTTTCTTGCTGTAAGCGTCAATAATATCCTGACGAGTATCAAGCATAAATTGTTTGTCTGCAATATCGTCTTTAAGTGCATCAATTATTTCTCTTTGATGTTCAATATGTTCTGATTTTATTTTGTTCATATCGTGCAAAGTTTTGATATGCTTTGCGACAAAGCCTGCTGCAGCCAGTCCAACAAATGTTAAAAATGCTGCTGCACCTGTTTTTTTAGGGTTCTTTTTAACAAAATCCACAACATCGTTTTTCAACTCTGTTGTATATTGATAACCGGAAGCAATTTTGGGTTTTACTCTGGTTTGATAGCCGTTTCTTATATTATCTGTAACGTTACTTATTGTTTGACCAATTTTCGGGGATGTCATTTTTAATTACCTCACGATTTTACACATGTTTAATAAGTTGTAAGAAAAAAAATAATTGCCGTTTTTTTTAAAATTAAAGTCAGAATGTTACAAAACTCCACAATTGTAAACTTATGTAAATTATATATAAAAAATATATAAAACTATGTCAATTATTTGCTCCAAGCGGTTTTTATTTATATATAAGAAGTAAATTTTTTAAAGTAAATGAAGAAAGAGAGTAGAAAATGACTTTTGAATTGCCTAATTTGGAAACAATGCTTAAATCACAAAAATTAAGCAAGCTCGTTACTCCTTCACAAGTACCTGCTACGCTTAAATATTCTGTTAACACAGGCAATATAAACGGCTCTAAAGCTGATGGCACAGTCGGAGACGGCGTGGGTGACTCTGTAAGCTTCAGTTCACAAAAGGCTGAAGTAGACCTTGATGTAAACAGCAGCTCTCAAAAAGGCGAAACAAAAGAAGAAAGAATCTCCATAGCTGAAGGCAAAGTATCAAAATCCACCACCAGCGCAACAAATGCAGACAACAATGTTTCATCAGCTGAAAGCGCAGAATCACAAGCAAAATCAGCATATCTTGAAGCAGATGACAAAGCTAATGCAGCAGAAGATACATTTAACCAGGCCGAAGTAAAAACTACACAAGCCAAAGAAAAATCTCAAGCAGCAGACAAGAAAGAACAAGCTGCTCAAACAAAAGAACAAGAAGCACAAACTGCAGAAGAAACTGCCGCTAAACAAGTAACGACCTGTGAAAGCCAGCTTCAAAAAGCACAAGCACAGGTACAAACAGCACAAGCTTCTGTAAACAGTGCAGAATCCGCAGTAGAACAAGCTCAAGCAGCGGTAAACAGTGCTGCAACACCCGCAGCTAAAGCAGCTGCCACTGCTGCACTTGCAGCTGCAAAAGCAAAACTGGCCGCAGCAAAAGCTGAACTCGCAAAAGCACAAGCCCAAGAACGCGCTGCACAAACAGCTCTGGACAATGCAAAACAACAGCATGAACAGGCTAAAACAGAATTGAACACAGCAAAAGAAGAACATACCCAAGCATCAAAAGATGCTCAAACAGCAAAAAAAGAATACGAACAGGCAAAAAGCGAATCAGATAAAGCAAAAGAAACCTTCACATCTTTGAGACAAACAGCTGACGCTAAAAAAGCTGATTGGCAAACAGCAACAGAAGAAATTCGTGCTGCAAAAGAAACTAAAGAAGCTGCAAAACAGCAGTTAGACGAAGCTCAAAAAGAGCTGGATGCAGCAAAAGCAGGAGAAAAAGAACCAAGCAAGCTCGAAAAAATATCAAAAACAGCAGGTCTTGCTCAACAGGGCATCGGTGCAATAAGCGGTCTTGCGCAAACTTTCGGTAATCTGAAAGGTTCATCAGACGCTTCCTCTTCAGGTTCTACTCCAATGCCTGCAGCATTGAGTGCAAGCCTTAACGCGACTTTAGCCTCTACAAGAAATTACATCAATCAAGGCGACAAAGCCGGCTGGGACAATTTGTTTATGGCAGGCAACACAACAAAATCCCCACAGGTTGCAAACAACACAACAGCCACCAACAACATACAAACAGCAGCAAACAGCACAGCAAATTCATCTGCACAATCAAACAATATATTCAAACTCAAACTTGCATAATAAATTTCGACAGTAAAAAACCCGCTTAAATAAAGCGGGTTTTTTATTTATACATTTGCCTGATTATTAGCCGATGAGCTCCTGGAACATTTTTCTTACTTCTTGTCTGTTGCTTTCTGTTTGAGTTCTTGCAGATGCAATGTTTTGTTCATTGTTTTTAGACATTGCTTCCAATGCTTCTGTCATTGTAGCGTAAGAACCAAAATCGTAAGAAACTGCAAGGAAAGGATTTGATTTAGTTTCAGATTTAGCAGTTTCACCATAGTTTGTATCAACATTGTTGTTGGCAATTGTTGTATTGATGTCTGCAACTTCTTCTACTTTTACTTCTGTTGTTTCTTTACCGTCAATAGTGTTGATCTGGTTTTGAGTTGTTTGAATATTTGTGTTTACTTTAGCAATGTTTTTATCAATTGTATTGATTTCTCTGTCTGTAGTGTTGATTTCATTGTTAACAGTATTGATTTGTTTGTTGAAATCAGCTATTTGGGCTTTTAAAGGAGCATTTTTTTCTATAAGTGCTTCGTTAGCTGCAACAGATGCAGTGATTGCTGCTTGATATCCTTCGATTTCAGTTTGTTTAAGTGACATTTGTTCTGACAATGTGTTTGCACCGGAAATCAATGCTTTTACCTGTGCGTTCAAAGAGCTGATTGCAGTTAACTCTTCTGTTGCAACGTTAACATTGCCGTTGCCTACTTTTTGCATTACGTATTGAGCTACTTCATTTTGTTCGATTTCGCCTGATTCAACTTTTGCATAAGCTTCTTGATATGCTTGTTGGATTTGTCCTTGTTGATTTTTTACGTTGTTATCGGAGTCTGATACGATTTTTGCAATTTTATCGCTGATTTGTTGGCTCAATTCGTTAGCTTCTTTGTTTTTTTCGTCGTATTCTTTTTGTAATTTTTCGATTTCATCTTGAGCTTTTTCAATGTTTTGTTCGTTTTTTGCGATTTCTTCTTCGTTGCTTTTCATTTCAGCTTCGTTGGCTTTGATTTGAGCTTCAACATTAGCTTTTTGATTAGTGATAGATTTTTTTTGAGCTTCTAATTCTTTTTTGTAAGCTTCTTTTTCTGATTTTTTAGCTTCTAATTGAGCAAGCTGTTGTTCAAGTTTAGCCAATTCAGCTTCAAGAAGTGTTTTTTGTGCTGCTGTATCAGCTTTTTCAGTTTTAGATGTTTCTTCTGAACCGAAAAGATTTTGAGTTTCTTGAGCAGGAGCTGTAGAAGCTGCTGTCGGTTGAGAAGTTTGATTTTTATTTACACCGTTTACTGTTAATGACATAAAATACACCTTTTTAATTACACACATATATATAAAAACATTTCATTATATACGATTTCAATATTTATTATATCTGTTACAATTGTTTACATTTTGTGTAAAAGTCAACAAAAAAGGGAGCTTTGATGCTCCCTTTGATTTATTTATTCAATTCTTCTGAAAGAAGTTTGTTAATAACCTGAGGATTTGCACGGCCTTTTGTTTCTTTCATAATCTGGCCGACAAAGAATCCCATAAGGTTTGTCTTTCCGCCTTTGTATGCCTGAACCTGTGCAGGGTTGTTTGCAACGACTTTTTGTACAAGCTCTTTTATCGCACCTTCGTCAGAGATTACGCTAAGGCCTTCTTTTTCAACGATTTCTTTAGGCTGTGCACCTGTCTCGAGCATTTGAGGAAGAATCTTTTTGGCAATGTTGTTGGAGATTGTGCCTTTTGTGATGAGATCTACAAGCTCTGCAAGCGCCTTTGGAGTCAGTTTTGTCTCGTTTATATTAATATTATTTTCTTTTAAATATGCTGTAATATCACCCACAAGAAGGTTATTGGCCGTTCTGTAATCAGCGCCCAGTTTGAGCACCTCATCGTAGAACAGCGCTGTCTCCATCTGCTCAACCATTACGTTAGCATCATACGCGCTCAAGCCAAGGCTTTCGTATCTTTTACGTTTTGTTTCAGGCAATTCCGGCATTTTTGCTCTTACTTCTTCCACCCATTCTCTTGAAATTTCAACAGGCATCAAATCAGGCTCGGGGAAGTAGCGATAGTCGTTTGCGTCTTCTTTACTTCTCATTGTTTTTGTAACTTTCTGATTATCATCCCAGAGTCTTGTTTCTTGATCAACTTCGCCGCCGTCTTCAACGATTTCTATTTGTCTGTCGATTTCGTATTCAATAGCTCTTTGCAAAGCAGAGAAGCTGTTGATGTTTTTGATTTCCGCACGTGTACCGAATTTGTCAGAGCCTTTTGGCATTACAGAGATGTTTGCGTCACATCTCATAGAGCCTTCTTCCAGGTTGCCGTCGCACACGCCGATGTAGCGTACAATGTTTCTTAATTCTTCCATGTAAGCTCTTGCTTCCTCGCTTGAGCGCATATCAGGTTCTGAAACAATTTCAAGAAGCGGAGTGCCTGCACGGTTGAGGTCAACAAGCGAGTACAAAGAACCTGCCAGACCGTCAGCGCCTGCGTGGACGAGTTTTCCTGCGTCTTCTTCAAGGTGGGCACGGGTAATACCGATTCTTTTGCCGTTTATGTCAATATGGCCGTTTATACAAATGGGCTGGTCATATTGAGAAATCTGATAACCTTTTGGAAGGTCAGGGTAAAAGTATTGTTTTCTGTCGAATTTGCATCGTGCCGGAATTTCGCAGTTAAGAGCAAGCCCTAGCAAAATACCCATATTAACGCATTCTTTATTCAACACAGGCAGCACACCCGGCATACCCAGAGTGATTGTGCTGGTGTGGCTGTTGGGTTCAGCGCCGAACTCTGTTGAATCCGGTGCAAATATTTTTGATTTGGTCTTTAATTGAGCGTGAACCTCAAGACCTATTACAACTTCGTATTTATCTCTTACTGCTTGTGAAACCATACTTCGACTTCCTTAATTATTACTGACTTTTTTATAGTAATAATTTTAGCACAAAGTTATCTATGCAGTAATAATCAAAGAACGTATAAGCTCTTTGGTTTTTTCAGACTTTTGTTGTTCTAATACATCAATTTGTTTTTGTATTTCTTTAATTTCTTTATTAATCGGGTTCTTTTTAAGGTAATCGTAGACCTCCAGAGAAGCAGCGTCTTTAAACTCTTCTGCCTGTTGTCTGTTCATGCCCTGTCCGAGCAATCTTTGATGTTGTTCATCAAACGGGCTGGCAAATTTTAAAAAGCTTTTAAAATTATCACGCATATTAATACTGTTATAATCGTTAATTTTAGTTACTTTTTGACCGTTTCTGAGGTTTTCTATATAAATTTCACCGTCATTGGACGTACTATAACCGAGCACAGCGTCACGTCTTTTGTGGTCGAGCATTTTTAATGCAACCATAAGTTCTTTTGTGGTTTTGTCATCCTGTGAGGCATAATCAATCAGTGTAGAAAAGGCATCCCCGGGTTTGGAGACCATTTTTGCACCGAATGAAGAGTTTTTTTGAGGATAATTGAGACCGGTTGAGAAAACATTTTGTACTTTCATTTATAACTCTCCTGTTATTTATTAACACATCTTGATTTAATAAGCTCGAGAGAGAAATCTTCTCTTTCTCTGTATAATTCCGGAAGCAAATCAACACACTCTGTATCGTTGTCTGATCTGTATATTTCCTGGTTTACAGCTTTCAATTTTTGAGCAAAGGGGTTGGAATCCAAGCCGTCATACAAATCAATCTCTGCATTCCACATGTGCATTTGTGCATCGTCTTGGGACATTGCAGAACCTAAAATATATTTATGTTCATCCGTCGACGGGTCTGCAAGCTTTAAAAGTCCGAATAATGCAGGATTCATATCTCTTCTTAAAACAAAGTCATTTTTGTTTATACCAACAGATGATACGGGATTTTGTTCTTTAGTCGGATTGATAATTTCCACAATCATTTCGCCCGCATCTTCATCTTCTTTGCATTTAATAAAAGTATCTTTATGTACGTTTTTCAAAGACTCTTGAACAAATAAAAGGTCTTCAAAATCGTTTTGATTTTTGATAATCTTTTTTGCAAATTTTTCAAAATTGTCATCATAAACAATTTTGCATTTAAAATTTGGTGTTAAAGTATTGTTGTTAAATTGTGATACTAGCATAAGCACCAGCCCTCTCTTAATGAATCATATTTCATTAATACACGTAACATATTTTTTTTGTTAGTTTAAAACATGTTTGTAACAATAATTAATAAGAAAAATTATTTGGCGCTGGCAGCAAGCTCCTGCTCTTTTTTTCTTTTGCGTCTTCTCATCAAATCGACAAATGCCTCAAGACGCGTAATATAGCCTGCTTTTCCCGTTTGTTCATCCATGATAAGAGGAAGGATTGGAATCTCACAGTTTTCTCTCATTGCGGGGAAAAAGTTTTGAGACATAATTTCAGGCATACATGTAAACGGACTGATGTGGATAATGCCGTCTTTGCCTTTTTCGTTTGCATAAATAATATCTGAAACGCACTCTAAAGAGTCACCGCCAATGTCTCGGGAAAGATAAGGTTTTGCCAGTCTGAAAGCTCTTTCGAGGTGGGTTTCGCCTTTAACAAACATTTTTGGGATGATTGCATCTTTTAAAAAGCTCGAGATAGTGAGGGTTCTTCTTGTTTGCACACCCATTTTACCGAGTTCTCTTTCAATATTCTGGTTGGAAAACGGGTCTTGCACCATGTAAATTTCACCCGTCAAATCTACGTGGAGCACTTCTCTTTTGGGGTCGATTTCCACTTTTGTAATCATTTCTTTAGCCTGTTTTTCGGCTTTTTTGAGCTCGCTGTAGTGGTTTGCTTCATAGATGAGCTTCATACCCTTTTTAAAGGCTTTTTCAGCATCTCCGACTTTAACCTCTCTTGCACGGTAGTACGAAAGGAGGTTTTCCATCCTGTCAGCTGCAAAGACTTTTCTAAAAGCAAAAACGATTGCTCTTATGATTGTGACGGGATTTTTTACGCCGGTTAATTCCGTAAGGAATCTGAACATGCCTTTGATTCCGTCATAGAGCTGTAATTCAATATAGTTTGCGTGATAGCCCATGTCTTCGAGGGTATTTTGGATACCAGCACCGTATTCGCCAAGACGGCAGATACCGGGGGAGGAAATCATTGCAACGTAATCAGCACCGCCTTCAATGGCTTCTATAAAGTTGCCGAGAATAAGTTTGTAAGGCAGACAGATAGATTCCGGGCTGTTTTTGGTACCTAAAGAGAGTGTTCTTTTGCTGGAATAAGGAGGGATATAAGGTTCTACACCCAGTCTTCTTAAAGCCGAACCCCATGCAACATAAATATTTCCCATATGAGGAAACGCTACTTTGATTTTTTCTTTAGATTTTTTAGCCATTATTTCTTAACTCTTCCCTGTGGTCTATACTGTCAATTTACCTAATTATATAACCAAAGAGATTTTTTTTACAGACAATAACAGGCTTTTATTAAGAAAAATTATGCATTATCGTATTCAGAGTATTCTTTTGATTCTTCTTCCCACGCTTCTTTTTCAACTTTATGAGCATGTGACCAGAATTTTTCAAGTGCATAGGTTTCGCGTTCTTCACGGTGAAGCACATGAACAATTACATCACCGTAATCAAGCAGATTCCATCTGTTTTTGAGGTCATTTTCTTCGCCTGTGGGGATTCTGTCAAAGAGGTGTTTGATTCTGTCACGTACATAGCCTGTGAGAGATTTTACCTGTGTGTTTGTATCAGCAGAGCAAATCACAAAATAATCCGCCAGAACAGACACATTGCTAATATTCAAAATTGTTATATCTTTACCCAGTTTGTCATCGAGGATTCTTGCTATTACGCTTGCAAGTTTGTATGAGCTTATATCAGTCAATTTATACTTCCTTTATTGTTTAACTCTAATAGTGTGATGTAAATTAATTTTATCATGAACTAGTTTTGATTGTCTTGATTATCGTTGACAAGATAGACTGTTCTTTGCGGGAAGGGTATTTCTATACCTTTTTCGTCAAACTTTGCTTTGATGTATTTGTTGAATTCTCTGCCCACTTCCCACTGTTTGATAGGGGAGGTTCTTATTCTGGCTTTGATAATCACTGCAGAATCATCAAAGCTGTCGAGTCCAAAAATTTCTAAAGGAGCAAGTACATAGTCTTTTACTTTAGAGTTTTTTCTAAAATCCTCATCAATTTCTTTTAAAACATTTATGACATTATCAACGTTTTCTTTATAAGCAACACCTATGTCAAAAACATAATAGGAGTAGTCTCTTGTATAGTTAACAACAGTGTCTACCATACCGTTCCTGATATAGTGCACTCTGCCTTGAGTATCACGAAGCTGGATGAGTTTTATATCCACTTTTTCCACAACGCCCTGATGGCCGGAAATTTCTATATAATCACCCACACGCACCTGACCTTCAAGCAAAATGGACATGCCTGTAATAATATCTTCAAAAAATCTCTTTGCACCAAAACCTACTGCAACACCCAAAACCCCTGCTGCTGTAAGAATTGGTCTTATATCTACACCGAGCCCGTTTAAAATATACATCACACCAAAGGCAGCTATGATTGTATCTACAATTGATTTAACTATAGATTTTAAAGTAACCAGTTGTTTTTTGAATTCAAAATCGTCTTTAAAACGGCAGATTCTATCCAGGAATTTTTCAATAAAAATATTTGCTATCTTTATAAAAAATACAAAGATAATAATATTGAGCACCATCATTGTCCATTTGTTCCTCAAAAAATCAGGAAGAATGGTGAATATAAAATTTCTGTGTTGTTCAATGAATTCTAGCATTTTGATACTCCTTAGCACGGTCTATATAATATTATTCGACAACAGCACAAAAAACAATAGCCCGTCTCACACGGTCACAGTTTAAGTTTAGTTAAGAATTAGTCATAACAGCCAATAAAAGATAAAATACTGTTATGTTGAGTATTTAAAATGTGGAAAACTATGAGGAATTTTAAGAATATTTTAAAAATCTTTAGTGCAATGATTGTTGCATTTTGCACAAACAGCGCGGTGCACGCAGCTGTGGCATTTCCGACTATTTCTGTCGGGATGACACAGGCTAACACTCCGCAGGAATTTACACAAGGCGTGCAAATTCTTATCCTGTTAACAATCCTGACACTTGCGCCGAGTATTTTTATTATGTGTACGGCTTTTATCAGGATAATCATTGTACTTGCGCTCACGCGTCAGGCAATAGGTACGTCAACACTGCCACCCAATCAGGTGCTTGCGGGTCTGGCTTTGCTTTTGACGTTTTTTGTTATGGCTCCTACGTTTAATAAAATGAACGAAACCGCAATCCAGCCTTATATGAAAAACCAGATTACACAACAGGTTGCGCTGGACAAGGCAATAATTCCGCTTCGTGAATTTATGATTGCACACACGGAAGAAAAAGAGCTGGGGCTGTTTTTGAGTATGGCAAAAATAGAAAAACCAAAAGACTGGAAAGATGTGCCTACTTACACGCTTATTCCGGCTTATGTTTTGAGCGAGCTTAAAACCTCTTTCAAAATCGGGTTTGTAATTTTTCTGCCGTTTCTTGTCATAGACATTGTAGTGGCCAGTATACTTGTTTCAATGGGTATGCTGTTTTTGCCGCCGACTACAGTTGCAATGCCTTTCAAGCTTATACTTTTCGTTATGATAGACGGATGGTATCTTGTTACCAAAACTCTATTAGAAGGCTTTATCACATAATTTAAGGAAAAACAAATGGAAGACACAGTCTTTTTAACACTTACTCAAAATGTTTTAATTTTAATATTAATATTGTCAACACCAATACTTGTTGTGAGCATGGTTGTAGGGCTTTTAATAAGCGTTTTTCAAGCGGTTACCCAAATTCAGGAAGCAACTTTGACATTTGTACCCAAAATCATTGCGGGAATACTAACAATGATTATACTTTTGCCCTGGATGCTCAACACGTTTATTGCAAGGTGCACGGAAATGTTTGAATACGTTCAAACAATGATTAAGTAAAAGGAGAGAAAAGCTTGCAGCCCAACTTACTGACACTTTTATCTCCGGCGAACATCATTATTTTTGTAATAATTTTTACAAGAATAAGCGGTATGATTTTTTCCATGCCGTTGATTTCAACATATCCAATACCGGAACAGGTAAAAATCTGGCTGGGCGCACTCGTATCTTTTATACTTTTCCCCATGGTTGCTGCACATTCGGGGTTTGTTGTGCCTCAGAGCATGCCTGAGCTTCTGCTTTATTTATTCAGAGAGTTTGCAATAGGGTATATTATTGGTTTTTGTGCAACATTTTTGTTTGCTGCAGTGCAAATAGGCGGTGAGTTTGTCAGTATTCAGGTAGGTATTTCCATGAGCCAGGTGCTTGACCCCACAACAGGTGAAAGCACGCAGATTCTCTCACAAATGTACACATATCTTGCTGCAATGGTTTTTGTGGGGCTTAATGCCCACCAGTGGCTTTTTGCTGCGTTATACAAGAGTTTTCAGGCTTTTCCTCCGGGTACTGATTTTGTCTTCACAGGCAGCATTGTGTCACAGGTGCTTCATATGTCAGCGTCTATGTTTTCTATCGGCATAAGCATGATTTTGCCTATTTTCTGTGTTATGTTTGTATCAGAAGTATTGATGGGATTTATGTCAAAAATGATGCCGCAGATGAATATTTTCATGGTGGCAATCCCGTTAAAAATATATGTCGGTATCGTATTGATGTTAATGTTTCTATCACCAACCGTTACTTACCTCATCACGGTAACGCAGACATATTTAAAAAACATACTCAACCTTTTTGTATAAAGGTTTGTACAGGGGAAAAATAAAAAACAATGGCAGACGAAAAAACGGAAGAGGCGACCCCGCGAAGGCGAGAGGACGAACGAAAAAAAGGGAACGTAGCAAAAAGTCAGGATATGACTTCAGCTTTGACCATCACCTCGGGTGTAGGCCTTATGTTTGTGCTGTCTCCAATGATTATGGAAAAACTCAAAAATTTGCTTTATTACACCCTTACACACCTTAACCCCAATGAAATAGAAACAAATGATATTATCACTATTTTTGCTCCTTATGCAAAAGTGACCGGAGAAATGCTTTTGCCGTTTTTTCTGGGTCTGGTGGTTGCCACCATACTTGTTGTAAGGCTGCAGGTGGGAGCTATTTTCAGTACGGAAAAAATTAAACCAAAAATAGACAAGCTCACCCCGAGCAGTATGGTAAATGCTCTAAAAAAAATGTTCAACCCATTTGAACCCAAAAACATGGTGGAAATAACAAAATCATTTTTGAAAATGGGTATTGTCGGATACGTGGGTTTTTCTACGGTAATGGGCAGAAAAGACGAACTGCTGGGCCTTCTCGGTGTGGATATTCCGACAGCTTTTGCCGTGCTTGCCGGTATTTTGACCCAGATGATTATAAACATATGCGTGGCAATGCTCATTATAGGATTTATTGACAAAAAATATCAGGATTACGAATACAATAAATCCATCAAAATGACAAAACAGGAAATAAAAGACGAGTGGAAAAACATGGAAGGGGACCCCATGATTAAATCAAAAATCAAATCCGCTCAAATGCAGTTTATGAGACAAAAAATGATGAGCGCTGTCCCCAATGCAGATGTTGTTGTAGCAAACCCCACCCACTTTTCTGTTGCGCTCAAGTATGACAAAGATATTGCACCCGCACCGGTTGTTGTGGCCAAGGGTGTGGATTATATGGCTTTTAAAATCAGAGAAATTGCAAAAGCAAACAACGTACCGATTGTGGAAAACAAACCGCTTGCGCGTTCTTTATACAAGCTTGTTCAGGTTGATCAGGTTATCCCGGCAGAGCTGTACGTTGCAGTAGCAGAGATTCTTGCATTTATCTACGGCAAAGACGGCCCGCCTAAGATGAGAATAAACAATCCAAACTTGAACCCGCAACAAAATAGCCGCCGTTAAATTAAACTATTAAAGCAAACCATTAAAGGTTTTGCTGCCATACCATCTCGGGTTTGACAAGGTTTGGCAATTCAGGGTCATCAATTTCAAAAATATGAGCCTGTGCAGGACCGAGGTCAATTTCTATTGCATTGTCTTTTGCCTCCCAGGTACTGCCTGTTCCGTATCTTGGAGAAAGGTCTTCAAGCACCTGTGAAGAACTCATGCCCGGCACTCTTACTTTGACTTTTTGTCTTGCGTTAACGTCGTGGTTAGCTATTGTTACAAGAGTTTTACCGTCTTTGCATCTTGCATATGCAATTACTTCGTCTCTGCTGTCGTTATCAACCTTGAGCGGAATATAGCTGCCTTTTGTTATAACTTCACCGTATTTTGGACGTACGGTATTCATCAAATATCCAAATTGATGACCGATTTCAGGATTTTCGCCGCCCGGTCTTCTTGATTTGTTGAAGATATCAAGAAACTCAGAATGCACGTAATGTCTTATGTTGTCTTTTGTCAAAGAGAAATGGTCAAGAAAATCGATTATGCTTTTGTATTCAGGATCTTCAGCCAGCTCTTCGACTTTTTTATCAGCATCACTGCAGGAAACAAGCTTACGTAATTTTTCTCTGTCTTCGTAGCCGGAGTTGTTCAACAGGCTGTTTACTGTATCTTTGTAGACAGGATTTTCTAAAAGCTGATTGAATGTATTGTTAACAAACTTTTTGCCGTAAGGATAAATATATCTGTCGCCTGATTCAAAACCTGAAATAATATAAGGATTTGTCATAGGCAGTGTGGCTTGCAAAACGTTTGTCATCATGCAGTAATCAGGGCCGCCGTTTGCCATGGGGCTTTTGTCATCGTGTGTTGCAAAAGAACCTATTAAAGCTTTGCCTTTTGGATGGTTGTGCGATATTGTTAAACTTTCTTCGATGAATTTATTAAAATCTGATGCCTTCCACATGTGGAAAATATGGTATTGTCCGTAATAAGTATCAAATCCTGAATCAAGAGCTTCTTCAGGTCTGTCTGCTGGCATATTTTTCATAGGAGAAGCATCTTCATATGTGTAGCACTCGGCAAGGAATCCAAACTCAGGATCTTTGCTTCTTGCATAAGAAGTGATAATATCCCAGAATTGAGGCGGTTTAGCTCTGCCTACGTCAGCTCTGATGCCGTCAATACCAAGCTCAATGCACATATCAATAAATTTTTTGTGATAATCAACCAGCGCCTGATTCAACTCTCCTTTGTCAGGGTCTTTCCAGGGGTCAAACATTCTGATATCTTCCCAGCCTTCCGGTGTTTTGGGTTTACCTTCGGCATCAGTGGCTCTGAGGTCGGGCCTTGCATTGTAAAGGTCAACAGACATACAGCTTGGTAAATCTACCATTACTTTTATGCCTCTTTTGTGGCACTCATTAATTGCATATTTTGCCTCTTCATAGACGTCTCTCGGGTCTTTGGGATCATCAAGATTAGGGTCTATAGAAAGATAATCTAAAGGAGCATATACAGAACCTGCATTGCCCTTGGCTGCTATTTTGCCGGGAGGGTTAATGGGCAGCCAGTGCAGAGTATTTATTCCGTAAGACTTGAGCTCGTCAAGACGCTCTACCATATTTGTAAAATAACCGGGCTCTTCATTACCTTCAATAAGTCCGTTTCCGTCAGTATCTTTTGCGTTAAATGTTCTTGGAACCATTGCAAAAATTACTGCCTGATTGTTTTGAAACATTGAACGAAGATTATTTTGATAACCCTCAAGACGTGGAGTTTTAACAGGTGTTACCGCAGCTGTTTGAGCAACAGGCTGTTGTTGTATATTTTGTGAAGCTGCTGTTTTTGCCATCAAAGCAGTGAGCAGACTGTTTTTTGCCATTGTTTGTACATATTTGTCTGCAACAGGTGTTGTTACAGGTATGTGAGCCGGATTGGATAACGGTAAACCTTGATTTTGTGAAACAGGAGCTGCTGCCGGTGCAGTGTTTTGCTGCACATTGCTATTTTTCATCATCTGTGCAAGAAGCGATGCTTTGAAATTTTGTTTCAGCGAAGGTGTATAATTGATTCCTGTATTTAATATCATTAGTTACCTGCCCCTTGTTGTACGTCCAGCGGTTCGTATATATCTTTGTTAAAGTGGTTTTTCTTGCCGATTAGTGCAATTGTCAATGCGGAAACAGCGCCGGCACCTATTAACAGACCGTATACCAGTTTTGTCCATTGGTTTCTGGCTCTTATGTCCTGTGCCCCTTGCATAAACATGTCTGTGATGTCTTTACCTGCCATTTCGCACAATGATTTGTTAGAAGATTTGAAATCCAGTTTTTGGAATAACAGATTCCTTGCAGAAGCCAGATCATATCCGGGTTGGCGGTGTTTGTTATTCTTAATGTCGTTTAAAACAGTTCTACAGTTTTTAAATTCTTCTTCTGACAAATCAGTGAGTCTTTCTTCTAACAGAGCGCACAGCTTGTTGTACTGTGATGTATTACCGTTTACAAAATCATCCACTATGCCGCCGAAGAAATTGTAATCTGTCATATAGTTCCATTTTGAGCCGTATTTGTAACCTCTGAATTTATGATCATAGTTTTTACTTTCAAAACTAAATGCTTCAGCGAGTTCGTTTTCAAGTCTGATATATCTTGCTCTCATAACAGAGTTGTTAACATTCACTTTAGCGGCAAATTCAGGATTTTTCATTTTGGAGACTGTATCAGGAATCAAATCTCCAAACATTGCAATAGACATTCTCCTTACTAGTGTAAGAGAGTCTTTCATGCCTCTTGCATGACCTGGCAGTGCGTGTTCAAATTTTGTAGTCCAAACTGCAATGTCATTTTTTTCAACAAGAGCATTTTTAAGATACTTTTCAACAGTTTCCATTGCATCTTTATAAGACATATTGTGGAAAGGATAGAATTGGTTTTTGCGAGAGTTTATATCTTCTCCTATCATTTTATAGTAAGCATCTTCGTTTGGAGCGAGGATATCTTTTACAGAATTTTTGATATGTTTATAAACTTCCAGAGTTTTAATCGGTTTTGCAAAGGAATCTATAGTGTTTCTGTATTTTCTTCTTACATCTGCAATTCTTGCATTGTAGTGTCTTGCAAGTACTGCATCCATTGAGCCAATTTCTTTTTCTTGAGAGATTCTTAACTCTTTTTGAGAGATTTTCATCATCAGCTCTTTTACTTTAAAGAGCGTACCCGGCTTGTTTGTTGTACCGAGCATTTCCAAAACGGCTTTTTCTTCTTTTGTAACAGCAGAGCTGGCCAGTTTTGTAAGCTCTTCAAGCACTTTTTCATATTTTTGGGGTTCTGCAACTACCTGCTCCAGCCTTTTTGCAATTACTGCACTGGCCGCAGCAGAATCTTGTGTGGCAATAACTGCCAGCTCACCTTTTGTAAAGCCTATTGCTTTAAGGTATTTTGGCGGAACATTGCCCCAGTTGTTTGCTGTCATTGATTCAGAGATATTTTTAATAGATGTTCTTTGAAATGCCTCAAGTTTTGCAGAGAGCTTTTTATTTGTTTGTGCAATTTTGATAATTTTTAATATTTCAGATTTTGGAATAATGTAGCGTCTTTTTGTTTGAACAAACGCATCTGTCTTTGCATCAAGGACGTTGTCCATATTTCTTAAGAAAGATGCTTTTACTTTGGGGTTGGCAAAATTGATACTGTTGAGCTCTTGTCTTACAGCAACAATAAAGTTGTTTTTAAGAGCTGTAATACCCTGTGTATTAAGCTCAGAGCGCACATCGCCCAGAGTATTTGTGATTACTTCTGCAACTTTTTCCCTTGATATTCCGTTGAAATTTAACAATTCCTGCGGAAGTGCAGATTTCTTTTCGGCCGGAATATCTTTTAAGAAATCTTGAACAATATTTTTAGACAGAACTGTCAACTCACCTTTAAGGTTTTCTGTGACGCCAATGTGAGGTTCACCCATTGTGGCATTTGCTTTAAGAGCATCTTTTATCGCTTCATTAAAACCTGTACCGTTGAATTCATCTGAAAGGAAACGGGAAAGTTTGTCAAACTCTTGAGTAGAATAATGTTTGTCATCTTTAACGACCTGTTTGAGCTTGCTATCCATATCAGAATCGATTGTGATACCAAGCTTTTCCATCACTTTGTCAATATTTGTTGTGTTTGATTTGAGAAGACTTTCTACATTTGTATCAAGGGTATGGAGCTCGTTAACTGCTTTGTCATATCTTTGTTTTTCAAGGAAAGTTTTAAGCGGTTTTTGCAAAGAGTCTGCAACAATTGAAGAGACAACAGGAGTAACAACGCCCGCAGTAAGCATCAAAAGTGTTCTGCCCTGTGTGCCTACCTGATACATTTTGTTCAGGGTAGCTTCGTTTCTGTTTTTGATATCTCTTGGAATACCAAGCTTGTCACCCATTTTTTCAAGGTAAACAAAATCATGGTCATATTTTTTGTAGTATTCTTCAGGCTTTAACGGTCTGCCGTTTAAATCAACATGCCTGAAAAGATCCATGGGTCGATACTGGTTGTCTTCGTAAACCATTTTACGTTTTTGAGCAGAATCGATATAACGCTGGTTAATATTAACTCCTGTTTTCATTTGGATAGGAGCACCAAGAACTCTGGGCCACAATGCCATAGCAGCAAACCAGGTGCCGAGCCCTACAAATTCCATACCTTTTGCAAACGGAAACATTTTTGACGTAGCAAGTACACCGGCAATGCCCAAAGAACCTGCTCTTATTGCAAGGTCATTGATTTTACCGACTTTGTAGTCATTACCTTCGCCTTTAAAAGCAGCGTTATAAAAATATTTGAAATAATCAACATATGAAGATACTGTGCTGCCAGCTGATTGGAAAATATTTTCTTTAACCAGTGTACCGGAAGCAGCAAGCGGTCTTGCACCTTTAGGAGCTGTTGTACCGGGGCTCAAGGGTCTAGCCGGCTGGTAAGTGTATTTTGGAGCATCTGCAAACGGACCTTTGTCAAAAGGCGCAGGATTTACAGCATTTGTTACAGGATTTTTTTGAACCTGTACAGGCTGTTGAACAGGCTTATAAACAGGTATGCTTTGAATCAAATTGCCCATCTATTGTACGCCCTCATTAATCTTATTTGCTCCGGAAGATTCTACTTTATGGCCTCTTGCAGAAGTTTTGCCAATCAAAAGTGAAATCGCTGTCAAAGTAGCAAGGCCTGTTGCAATAATAACCGATTTGCCCGCAACAGATGAAGCTTTTGTGCCGTTGCCTTTCCAAAATTCGAGGAAACTGCGGCCTATTGGTCTTATACCATAGTCATAAACAGCTATTTTGGCATTTTTGATACGGTCAGATATCGGAACATTCTTGCCAAAAATACCGTTTGTTACTGTTTTCTTAAATCCCTGTGCGGATTCAGCAGTCCATGCCGGCTGGTTGGCCATACCGATACCGAGTGTTACAAAAAAGGCTGTTAGAGCATATTGCCATGCTCTTGCCATTATAATTGTCTTTTTAAGAAGCGGTTTTACAGATTGGTCAACATCGTTAACATCACCTTTGACCCCGAATTTTTTACCCAGTCTTGCATATTCTTCGTTGATTTGCTCGGGTGTGTTGCCGTCTTTTTTGTAAAGAAGGTCAGTTCTTGTAAATTCGGTGCTTTCGTATGCACTGTGGTATTCCACGTCTTTTTTGAATACACCTGTCTGATTTGTTGAAGTAGAAATTGCCTTTGCATAAGGATGTTTTAAATCAACACCTCTGACAAGTTTTGTTGTGGTGTTGACAATAGATTTTGCAAGAGCTGCGCCTGCGTAATAAAGTGCAACACCTGTGGCCATGCGTTTTGCCACGGCTTTTGCAGCAACAGAAGATTTGAGGCTGTCTTTTTTTACGCCTGCATAAAATAAAGCTGCAAGGATAGGACCACCTACGTAATAAGGGAATTTTGCCGTTTGCAAGAATTCAAAAAATGTGTAATCCGGAGCTCCTCCAAGACCTCTGGGAAAGTGCACCAGAGGGATATCAAGCGCTTTATTAACGCTGATTTTCATGCGATTTGCAAATGTGTTGTCTAAAAGGGTATCCTCTTTATACTTTCTGCTGTCTATTGTTTTAGAATCGCTGTTTCTTGCCTGAAAATTCGGGTCTACATATGATTTTGTAATAGCAGAATGTAAAGAACCGTTGGTGACGCTATTTTGAACCCTGGTATTTAATAGATTTGACACAGTAACCATATTATCCCTTGAATCGCATGTAAGTCCTAATAATTAAAGGACTCTCAAAAATTTTTTTGCTAGTTTGAATAGATGAAAATCTTAACGAATTTCTATAATCTAGTCTACCACAGGATTTGCGATATAAAATTCTTTTTTACATTTTGTAATATAACTGCAGTAATTTTTGAAAATCCATGAAGATTGACTTCTTCTCGATTTTTATTAAAACATAATCATACAAACAGATGTAGTAATCACAAGGCTAATACTCAATAATATAGTAGGTTAGTAGTAAGATAGCGTGCCCCATGCCTTTTCGTTACAGACTCCAAAAGATACTGGATTTTAGAATCCGAAAAAAAGAAGAACAGCTTCAAAACGTACGTAATGCTCAGGCTCTGGTGCTAAAAATAGAAGGACTGATTGACAGAAACAACAAAGAAATTGCGGCAACAAGAACAAACATGAGGCAGGCTGATTTTTCTATGTACGAAGCCTATGACAACTACCTCAAACACCTTTATGTAAAAGGCGAAAACCTCGAAGCCGACAGGCAAAAAGCTCAAGAAGCTTTAGATGAAGAAAAAGACAAACTCCGTGAGCTCGAAAAAGCCGTAAAAGTACTTGAAAAACACAAAGAACACTCCAAAGAAGCTTACATTGAAGAAGAAAAAAAAGCAGAGCTAAAACAGCTATCGGAAGTAGCAATACAAAAATACTTTGCAAAAACCAGACAACAGCAGGAAGAAGAACTGCAAGAATTGTTAAAAAATCCCCTCTACAATGACCAATCCAACGAAGGAATAACTCCCCAATGAATATTTCAACAGGAACACAAACACCAACAGATACATCCGCTCAGACCCAGCAGCAGGCTAACGAGGTACAACCCTCTGCAAACTCTGACAAAGTATCTAACGCGCAAAAAACTGAAGAAAAAAAAGAAGATAAAACCCAGGACACCAAAAACGATTTTAAGACTGTGCTGGAAGAACAAAAAGGCACAGACAAAATATCCATAGAGCAAATGCAGCAAAACAACCCTAACCAGATGGTTGATGCGCAATATGCAAACAAATTCGGATTTGATACAATATCAAGCTTAAAAAACATCAAATCAATGTACAATTATGACACTGTTAAAATCTCAAAAGACGATGCAAAATTCTTTGCCGACCTTGTGGATAACAAGCAGTTTGCAATGCAGCAAAACGGTGACAAAACAAGCCTCATAAAATTTGCAGACGAAATTGGCCCCACCTACAAGGCGCAGCAGACATCAAAAGTGCTGACTGACCTTATTACAAAAGCATACAACGACCAAAAGCCCGTCAGAATTGACTTTGACAACAACGTTTCGGTGGTTTTGAAAGTAGATACAAAAGGCAAAATCTCAGCAGAATTCATTCCCGGAGACAAAGCTGTAGAAGCTTATTTAAGAAACAACATAGGTTTTCTTAAACAAAGATTTGATGACCAGAATCTTCCCTACAACGATATAATGTATCGTCAGGGCGGAGGCAATCAAAACAGAGAACGACAAAATCAACAAAAAAATAAAGGAGAGTAAAAAATGAATGATTCATTTGTAAACGCTCTAAACACCCAAAAATCAACGGCAAGCTGGATGGATGCAATATCAGAAAACCTGACAAACATCTACACACCCGGTTACCGTGAAACACAGGCAAGTTTCAAAACATTCTTAAACTCTGCCATAATAGACGGTTTTAACAAAAACACAGGGCAGGGAAAATCTACACCCGGTACATCTAACGAAAACGTTTTCTTAGAAGGCGAAGGTTTTTTCACTCTACGCCGTGACGACGGACAAATCGTTTATTCAAGGCTGGGCGAATTCACTTTTGACAAAGAAGGTGTATACAGAAACACAAGCGGCATGACTGTCCAGGGTTACATCCTCAACGACAAAGGTGAAATCATGCAAGGTACAAAGCCTATTGACGCAGATATCTATGCTGAAACCGGCATAAAAGGCGGTGCAGTAAACATCCCCACAACAAACATCAAGCTGTGGATTGACCCCAACAACGGTAAGTATCTGGGCAAATACGACGAGTTTGAATTCAAAGGCGACGGTATCCTCTACGGTAAATCAGACGGAGGCAAAAACGTTGTCCCCCTTTACAAACTTGCAATCATGAACTTTCACAACCCTGAAGGACTTTACGAAATAAAACAGGGTCAGTTTATTGAAACAGAAGAGTCAGGCCGGCCGGTTATCGGAAGAGGCGAAGTAAGAGGCGGTCTTCTGGAAATGTCCAACTGCGATTTTAAAGCCAACATTTCATACTACCAGCAGGCAAAAATGCAGATGGACGTAGCTAACAAACTGATTCAAACAAACAAATCACTGCTTCAGGAAGTTTTGCAGCTGATAAGTTCGTAATAAAATTCCTAATTTATTAATGCCTTTGCTTTGTTGAGACTGCAAGGGCTTTTTTTATCTGGTTTGAAAAATATTTTCACAAACTTTGTTAAAAATAAGATTTGGAAACTCAAATAATTTATTTTTTGTCTTTAGTGTTGTTGAGCCGTCTGCAGCTTTTTCATAAACGTCATAGCGGTTTTTGGCTGCGTCAATCATTTTGTATGGATTTCCTACTTCATCGCACTTAACAAGCTTTATACCAATTCCGCCTTTGCCGGGAATTTCCGTTCTCAAGCTGTGGGTTATTTGTCCGTTTAATTTATTTTTGTATGTACGAAGAACTGTTCCATCCATCCTTTGTAATGTTTTAATCAGTGCCATTTTATATTCCTTCTTTCTGTAAAGAACCTAAGTCTTATGAATAAAAAAAGTTGCGCTTTTTTATTCATTTATTAACAATTATTACTTTTTTAAATTATTTTTCGTAAGAAACAGACACGCCCCATTCATCTTGAAAATCTTCTACAATTGCCCAGCAAATAGGTTTTATACCTAGTTTTTCAAGTTCAGAGTCCACATAACCGCTCGTAAGAAGAACCTGAGAAGCGGTTTTTTTTATTTTTATCGTTTCAGATATTATCATTACTCTACCGTAACAGATTTTGCAAGGTTTCTCGGCTGGTCTACGTCTTTACCGAGAAATTCTGCAATATAATAAGCCAAAAGCTGCAATGGCACTGACGCAATAACAGGAGACAAATACTCATCAACTGCCGGCACTTTAAGGATGTATTCAAACACATCATCAAGGTGTGGATCCTCAGCAGAGGTGAGGGCTATCATTCTTGCGTTTCTTGCTTTTGCTTCTTCTGCGTTAGAAAGAACCTTTTCATACACAATGCTTCCGGGCATAAGTATTGCAAGCACGGGCATTGTCTCATCCAGCATTGCAATAGGGCCGTGTTTCAACTCACCGGCGGGATAACCTGTTGCGTTAATGTAGCTGATTTCTTTCAGCTTCAGGGCACCTTCAAGCGCTGTGGGGAAGTTGATTCCTCTGGCTATATAAATAAAGTTTTTGTAAGAAGCAAATGCTCTTGCACATTTCATCACGTCTTCTTTATGTGAAAGCACTGTTTCTATCTTTTGCGGAAGCAGAAGCATCTCGTGTTTCAATTCTTTGATTTTTTCGCAATCAAAAGAATCTTTGATTTCCGCAATGTACATTGCAAACAGATAAAGCGCTATAAGCTGTGCGTTAAAAGATTTTGTTGCAGCAACACTGACTTCAATCCCCGCATTGACAGGGATAAGGCTGTGCGCCTCTCTTGCCATGATAGAGTCGGGTCTGTTTGTAATAATCAGCACATGAGAGCCGACTGATTTTGCCTGTCTGATTGCAGTGATTGTATCAGAGGTTTCACCTGACTGCGAAATACCTATAACAAGAGTATTTGCATCAGTTACTGTTTTTCTGTAAATATATTCGCTTGAAGCTTCCACATCAACAGGGATGTTTGTAAACGCTTCTAATATGTATTTTGCAACCATTGCAGCATGCAAAGATGTTCCGCAGGCAATGATTTCGATTCTTTTTAAGTTTTTAATTTCTTCTTTAGTAAGTTTTACCTCATCAAGCACGATGGGTTTGTTTATGTCAGGTAGTTTGCCTGAAAGAACGTTTCTTATAACATCGGGCTGCTCGTGGATTTCTTTGAGCATAAAATGTTTGTAGCCCAATTTGCTCATTGCAACGGGCTCCCAGGGAAGCACCTCTTCTTTTTTGTCGATTTGTCTGCCTTCGAGGTCTGTTATAAGCACGCTTGAGGGTGTTAACACAGCAAACTGGTCATCATCAAGGTAAATAACCCTTTTTGTATACTGGATAATAGCAGGAGAATCGCTTGCAAGGAAGTTTTCGCCCTGACCAAGAGCAACAATCAAAGGAGCATTTTTTCTTGTACCCACAAGGATATTAGGCTCATCTTGATGCATAACGCACAGGGCATATGCACCTTTTAGTCTTTTAGCGGCTTCTCTCACGGCTTTTGGCAGGTCATTGTATTTGCCGAATGCCTGAGCAATAAGGTGAGCCACAACTTCTGTATCTGTTTCGGATTTAAACTCGCAGCCGTTTTCCATGAGCTCTTTTTTGAGTTCTTTGTAGTTTTCAACAATACCATTGTGCACAATTGCAAGTTTTCCGCAGTTGCATGTGTGAGGGTGGGCATTGATTGTATTTGGCAAGCCGTGTGTTGCCCAGCGGATGTGGCCTATGCCGGCTGTTGTGTCTTTGATTTCGGCTTTATGCTCTTCCAGCAGGTCTTTAAGGTTTTGGAGTTTGCCTTCTGCTTTATAGACTTTTATTTTTCCTTCGGAATTAACAGCAACACCAGCAGAGTCATAGCCTCTGTATTCCAGTTTGCTCAAGCCGTTTAACAAGATATCAATAACGGGTTTTGACCCAACATATCCGACTATTCCACACATTTTATCTTTCTCCCGATTAACTCGTCTTACAATATAATTTCTGAATTATCTTAAGATTCTATTTCAAAAAATCAGTTTTGTGAAGGGTATTGAGATTAATATTTTATAAAGATTTTAAACAAACAAATCCGTAACCTCAAAACTGTTTACATCAATAAGCCCCTTATCCGTAATCTTAATTTCAGGAATAACAGACAACGATAAAAATGCCATACTCATAAAAGGCTCATCTATCTTGCAGCCGATTTGTTTTGCAGCTTTATCGAGCGCCTCAATATCCTTTTGCACTTCAAGTGCTGTTTTATCAGACATCAAACCCGCCACAGGCAGTTTAAGGTGGGCAAGAGTTTTACCGTTTTGTACAATAATCTTTCCGCCCTGTGATTTCACAAGCTCAACTGCTGCAAGGTACATGTCCTCATCGTTTGTGCCTATTACTATCATATTGTGCGAGTCATGCGCCACAGTAGATGCAATCGCACCTGATTTGAGCCCAAAACCTTTTACAAACCCGAGACCTATATTTCCTGTTGCTTTGTGCCTTTCAATGACGGCAATTTTGAGAATATCGTTTTCAACATCGCTCACAGCAAGGTCATTTTGTGTTTTTATTGTTTCGAGTGTTTGTTTTGTAATAAGCTGTTTAGGTATAACGTTTATTACTTTTGCGGTTGTTTTGCCCTGCGGGGCTTTGATTTGAAGGTCTTCTCTGTACAAATATTTTATGTTAACCGAGCCTCTCAAAGCCGGTGGTTTTAGATTATCCGTATCAATCACCATTTTGCCGTCTTTTGCAGCAAGTTTTCCATTTTTGAACACCATCAATGGCTCAAAATTTTCCAGATTCTTAAACACTGCAATATCTGCCCTGTAGCCCGGAGCAATAGCGCCAAGATCAGCCAGATTAAAGTATTCTGCGGTGTTAAGACTCGCCATTTGTATAGCTTTTATCGGGTCAACCCCGTTTTTTACAGCTTTTTTAACCATTCTTGAAATATGCTTTGCCAGATGTTTTGGATGGCGGTCATCTGTGACAAAAATACATTTTCTTGTATTAAGATTTTTCAATACGGGGAGCAATGGCTCCAAATCCCTTGCTCCTGTGGCTTCTCTCACCATCAGATACATACCAAGACGCAGTTTTTCAACAGCTTCTTCAACAGTGGTGCACTCATGGTCCGAGCGGATACCTGCTGCAACATAAGCGTTAAGATCTTTTCCGGACAAATGCGGAGCATGCCCGTCCACGCGCTTGTGTTTTTCCAGCCCGAGTCGCACTTTGCTCAAAACACTTCCATCGCAGTTTATAACACCGGGAAAATTCATCATCTCGGCAATACCTAACACCCACGGAGCATCTATTAAAAGAGCAAGGTCATAGCTGTTTAAATCCACACCCGAAGTCTCAAGAGATGTTGCGGGCACGCAAGAGGGGAGAGTCATATAAACATCAAGCGGAAGATTTTTTGTTGCCTCTCTCATAAAGCTGATACCCTGCAGCCCCATTACGTTTGAAATCTCATGCGGGTCTGCCACAACGGTTGTGGTACCTGATGGGACAACCATTTTTGCAAACTCTGAAGGCATAAGCATTGAGCTTTCCAGATGCACATGCCCGTCAATAAACGAAGGCGAGACATAAGCGCCTTTTACATCGATTTCTTCAACACCGTGATAATCATTGCCAACGCCTGCTATCACGCCGTCAGAGATTGCAACATCGCCTTCATAAATCTCTTCTGACAGTACATTTACTATTCTGGCGTTTTTTAAAACAAGGTCTGCTTTTATATCGCCTTTTGCGGTTTTTATTATTTTTTCTTCTTTATTAAAGTTTTGAATGTCAAAAATATCCAATTTGTACTCCGTATTTTCATATAATTTTTTTTATTATACAATATTATTCCTCGCATAATAATTAAGAAATGTTTAAATGTGTACATCACAAGTATGATTTTTTATAAAAACATAGTGCATTTTAAAAATTATATGCTATAATAGTAGTAGATAAAATTACAGGTTTTTGACAATCCAAAGAGTGTGTTTACGTTAAACGGGTATAGCTGAAATGAAAGTTTTTCACTACAGTATGGTATGTTTAATTTGCGGACTGCTGGTCATAACCGCAGGCTGCAAGAAAACCCCTGTGACCGTTGTAAACACCCGAAGCGGAGTCCTCATAAACAGCAGTGATTTTACCGGCGGATTGCAGCAAAAAGCAGTCCAACATACAAGCACAGCTAGTATTGAACAGGTCAGTCAGCCTACTGCCAAAAGTACCGGCAACGTAATACACCTTGGCGGCGGCTACGAAAAAATCGAGATGGGTCCCCTTTTCGACTAAAACCTGATTAAGAATATAATTTAAAATTACATATATTTAGGACAAATATGTCTTCAAATTGTTTTAATTTATTTTCTTTTGTATTACTATAAGTGTAATTGTAATTTAGTATGACAATAATTAAAAAGGAATAAAAATGAATTATACACACGGCAGTCTCGAAAACGAAATTTTAAAAACAATTTGGATGCTTGAAGAAATTGAAGAAAACGATGTATCCGTAAACGAAGTACAGGAAGTAATTAATAGAAATTCTTCTTCTAACAGAGCATACACAACTGTTAAAACCGTTATGGACAGACTTGTCGAAAAGAACATGCTCGTGAGATACAAACAGGGTAAAAAATTCTTTTACAAAACCGTGTCTTCTCGCGACGAAATGGCACAACAGGCTATTAAAAAACTTGCAGGCCAGTATTTTAACAACGATATGGATTCATTAATCGATACTGTAAAAAGTATGAGCAAATGCAAAACTCCTTCATTAGTTTAATGAAAGAAAAAGATTACACCAAAGAAAGACAACTCACAGGCAATATTATTATTGCAGTTTTGACAGAGCGGATTTCCGTAAAAAAGGGGCTGCTGCTTTTTCCAAAAGGCTGTGCTGATCCGTCAGTGCAAGCTGCGTGGCATGCGTTGTGCCATTATGAGGCGGATGAAGACATACGTGCAAAAGACATAGAATACAACAATCAGCAAATAGAACTGCTTGAGATGATTGCGTTTGCATTCAAAGACGGCAGCCCGCTTCCGCAAAATATCATTGAAGCTTATCATCCATATTATAAAGATGACCCGATTTCGTATGAAACCGGGTTAAAAGGTTTTGTAAAAAAGTTTTTACGCTTTATTAATTTTTAAGGAGCCAGATTGCCCACCTGATTTCTGCCATTTTCTTTGGCTTTATAAAGGCAGTCATCAGCAAATTTAATCATTTCCTGTGTGGTCTCTCCGTTTTGCGGATAAGTAGAAACCCCGAGGCTTATTGTCACCTGCACATCGTTGCCGTTAACCAGTTTGAGCGGATGTTCGCTCACTGCTTTACAGATTTTTTGTGCTGTTATTAGTGCATCTTCATTGTTTGTGTTGGTAAGTATCACAGACATTTCCTCCCCGCCGTAGCGGCAAACAACATCAGTGCTTCTTACATTCTTTTTAAGAATCTGTGCTACCTGTCTCAAAACAGCGTCGCCTGACTGGTGGCCGTATGTATCGTTGAATTTTTTGAAAAAATCTATATCAATCATTATTAGAGAAAACGGTTTGTTGTAGCGTTTACCGGTTTCAATGTTCTGGAGCATCTGCTCTTGAAAATATCTGTGGTTATAAAGCTCTGTAAGCCCGTCTGTTGTGGCTAGAGCATAGGTGTATTCAAGATCGCGTGATTTCAAAATATATTTTGCAAGGTAGCACGCAATAAACACAAGCAAAATCGAAACCAGCTGCAATATTATACCAACCCATATGTTAGAGTAATACATTACAAGAGTAGTTGCTATTAAATAAATAATACCTGTCAAAATAGCCACCAGAGATGAAATAACCGTAGACTCGCTTCTGATTACAATAAGACCGACAAACAAACTCAATAACAGGCTCAATGCAATATCAACAGGCATTGGCACCCTTTTTATAAAATTGTTGTCCAGTATGTTGTTTAAAAAAGTTGTATGAATTTCCACTCCGGGAAAAATTCTGTCTGTCGGTACACTTTTAAGGTCGAACAGAGAGGTTGCGCTGGTGCCGATGTAGATAATTTTTCCTTTAAAGTAATCTTGAGGAATAAGTTTTGCTCCCTCATACATTGTTTTTTCCACTTTCCATACGGGAACGTATTCAAAAGTGTTTTTGTTAGTCAAACCGCTCGGTCCGTACCAGTTGAGGATGGCTGAACCCTCATAATTTAGAGGTATAACCCTTTTTCCAAGCACAAGATTTGCATTTTTATCTATTTTAAAACGGTTAATATCAAGACCTTCTGTATCTTTGAGGTATTTGAGCGCAACTTTTAAAGCCAGATGCGGGTAATAATCGTCCTTGTATGAAACAAAAGGAGGCAAGTCTCTGGCTATGCCGTCATCAGCTCTAATGATATTTATGTGGCCGATATTTGGTGTTGTTTTAAGTATCTCGTTTATGATTGCTCTGCAATTTGAAAAAGTTATATTATCATTTTTCAGGTTTATATCTGATTCGTTTATGATGTTTGCTTTTAAAGCATCGGGCAAATCAGCGGGCTGTCTCAAATCGTAGGGGAGGTTGTCAAAGTTTATGGAGGTAAAAACGTTGTCGTAAGAAGACATTGTATGCCCGAGTTTTTTGTCTTCATCAAGGCTGCTTTTTAATGATTTTACAAACATCAAATCAAACGCCACAGCAGCAGGTTTGTGCGATTCCAGATAGTTTATCATATCAGCGTAAATACCCCTTGAGATAGGCCATTCGCCGTATTTACCAAAAAGGTACTCGTGGCTTTCTTCGTCAATTGTGAGGATAACGATATTTTTGTTTACCTTTTTATACGGAGAAAGGATATTCTGGCGGATATCAAAAGTTTTGTTTTCTATAGACGCAAAAAAACCTCTTATTGCAGGGTGTGTCAAAAACACAAACAATACACATGTTGTGATTACTATATAGATGCTGTATAAGAGGTATCTTAAAAAAGTTTTGTCTTTTAAATATTGTGCAATCTTGTCTTTAATTTTTTTCATAGTCATTATTAAACTCCAGTAAAAGCGAGGTCAAATCAACGAGCTCGTCGGGGTTTTGCAGATACTTTAACAAACATTCTTCATTAAGGTTCATGGTTACTTAAACTCTCTCTTTTTTTAATAGTCGGGTAATTTTTAAATTAATTTGGGGTTATTATTATTTTGACAAAATTTGAATATGAATAAATCACCCTAACAAAGTAGTTTTTAACATGATTAAGAAAACCTTAATTTTAATCATTTTGAAAAACTCATTGTTATAATAAAGATATGGAAAATACGGATTACAAAAAAATACTCGAACACCTCGACGCTGTTGTCATTGCAGCGGATTATGACAACAAAATCACCTATGCAAACAAATACTTTTGTTCGCTTTTTAACACAAATTGCGAAAAATTATGCGGCAAAAATATCTTTGACTTTCTGCCTCAAAATTCGGATACAGTAGTAATAAAAGACTACACGTACAAAATTACAAAATACGATGACACAGATTCTTCTTACTACTATCTTACGGTCATTGATAACCAGATGGAAAAAATCTATTCTGATTTTATCTCCACAGTCAGCCATGAGCTGAGAACCCCGTTGACCAGTATAAGAGGGTTTGCAGACACCATGCTCATGTCTTTTGACAAACTGGACAAAGCACAGGTACAAAAGTTTTTGAATATAATCAAAGAGCAGTCTAACAGGCTGATAAAGCTTGTGGAAAACCTTTTATCCATTTCAAAGATTCAGGTACAACAGAGCAATCTTGTGTTCAAATCAGTAAACGCAATCTCTCAAATTGAGCAGGTGCTTGATATTGTCAAAAACCAGTACCCTTCACATGCTTTTGAAATGCATTGCCAGGGAGATATCCCTAACATTTTGACTGACGAAAACAAATTCCAGCAGATAATGATTAATCTGCTCGATAATGCAGCCAAATACTCTTATGACAAAGGCTCTGTGTCAGTGTCTGTTGCAAACGCCAAAAAGGAAAACTTTGTCAGCATAAAAGTAACTGACCACGGTGTGGGCATAGAACCCGACAACCTTGGCCGGATTTTTGAAAAATTTACAAGAATAGAAAACCACCTGACAAGAAAAACTCAAGGCAGCGGGCTCGGGTTGTATATTGTAAAAAATTTAATTGAAAAAATGGGCGGACAAATTTGTGTGGAAAGTTCCACAGTTCTGCCAAACAGCGGCTCGACGTTTGAAGTGCTTCTGCCTGCTGCAACCTACACAAACCAGAGCGAAAAAGCATTGGAGGATAAATAATGTTATCCAAACTTGTATTAATTTTAGATAAAAGAAAAGAGCTTCCGGCAAAGTATAAAAAAATCATAGAAACAAACGGCGTAAGCGTGTTATGCGCTTCGAGTTTTGAAACAGGGCTTGAAATCCTGACAGAATACGAGCCTGACATGGTGATTGTCTCAGACAGCCTTGACATGCAGCCTGCGGATGCCGTAAAAAGGCTCAGAATGATGAGCTATCCCTCGCGTCCGTGTATTGTTGCACTGTCAAAATCAGCCGAGCTGCAAGACAAACTCGATGTTCTGGATGCCGGCGCTGATGACTTTTTGAGCGAGCCGATTGAGTCTGACGAGTTCAAAGCCAGAATCAATGCGCATTTAAGACGTCATTTTGAGAGCATGATTTCAGAAGTCACACAACTGCCCGATGCAAAATCAGCACTCAAAATACTCAAAAGAACAATCGCACAGAACAAAAAATGGGCTGCCATGCTCGTAAAAATCAACGAGTTTGAAGCATACAAAGAAATATACGGCGAGCTTGCCTCTGACAAAATGCTCCAGACCTACACCGCCATTATCAATTCCGCACTGGACGAAAATGACTTTTTAGGTGAGCTTACTGACGGAGAGTTTCTCGTTTTGACAAACCCGCTTAAGGCAGAGCACATTGCATCTTTTCTCGTGTACGCATTTGAGGCAATTGTAGACAAATTCTACAGCGAAGAAGACGCAAAATCGGGCTACATAATACTCCACGGCGATGACAATGCAGGCAAAAGAATAAGCCTTGTGTCAACAAGCATTGGGATAATATCAAGCGAATTTCAAACATACACCAGTGTAAATGCAGCCTTGAACGCACTTTTTGCTACGGGTAAACTTGCACGGCTCAACACAAAATCCTCATACGTGGTTGAAAGAGCCAAAATCAGCGCTGACAATGCTGTTTTAAACAGGGATTACAACAACAAAATACTGATACTGGAACCTGATGAGGCACTCAATTACCTTTTAAAAACAACTGGCGAAATGCAGGGATATCAGGTTGCTTCGGCACAGGACTATGACATTGCAATGAATCTTGTAAAAACATTTGACCCCGCGTTGATTGTGCTGGACGCAGGAGAAGTTGATACATTAAAAGGGCTTGAATTGTGCCGCAAACTCAAAAAGGATGAAAAGTATAAAGGCATAAAAATAGTGCTTTCCACAATAGTGCATGACAAAAAGATGGCCCTCAATGCCGGTGCTGACCTCTATTTACCAAAGCCTTACGAGTTATTGGGCATTTTTGGCTGGATAGAGCGGCTGGTTAAAGAGTTTAATGATTAACAAGCAAATCCGGTAAGAATTGCAAGATTCTTGAGGGCAAGATTCTTGCGGGTAAAGAATTTTTTGCCTTTTCGATATTATCCATAAAAGCAAAATTCATAAGTTTTGATGCAAAATTCCAATTAAATTGTTTATCGAGCTGCAAAATATTTTCGCATCTTATAGCAGAATTCATATAAGGACATGCGGAATATGATTTTATCTGACTCTTATTAAAGAAAAATTCATTTAAAAGCTCCTCTTCATGCACATTCAGATTTAGTCCAAAAAGACTTGAAAAATCTTCAAACCTATCTTCTTTTCTATATCTGCCGGTCGATTTTATAAGATTTTCAAACATTCTGATTGTTTCACCTCCACTGACAAAATCAGTGTAGATCATTTGTTTTTTTTCTTTAAAAGAATCTTTTGTTAGTCCGACTTCGTTAAAATATTTGTCAAAATTTATACTATCAAAAGCAGGATCTCTTTTTAAACGTTTTGAAAACGGAACAATTTTTGCATCTGCTCCGAGATGTTTTAATATCTGTGCAAAAATTGCCGGAGAAGCACCTATCGACACTAGCGTCCAACCTTGGGGATACTGTTTATCCATAATATTTTTAAGTCTTTTAGATAGTTTTACAAAAAATTTAGCATCGTTTTCAATTGTTCGCTTTGCCTCAATTATCAGATATTCATCTTTTAGGTAGGGCTTTTTTATTTGAGTGCGCAAATAGTTTTTTTCTTCATCAGAAAGTTTTTTGTACATATCAAAAGTAAATTTTTTATTTTTAAACAGAGGTATTTTTTCAGTTATTTCTTTTTTCAGACCGCTTTTATCATAGAAAAAATTGCACCAGCCATCCATTCTGCGATAAAGCTCCGGAGTTTTTGCCTTAAAAGAAACAGTGTCCGAACAAGAAATGTCTGCATTGCAAAAAACTCTGTTTTTGCCGGGGAATAAGAGGTTTTTATCGTATGGATTAGAAATATCTTGGATTTTCATATTTCCAATAAAAACCGTAAATCTAAAAATTTGCGATTTATTTATTCAAAGCTTTTTTAAACTCTTCCACATCCTCTTTTGTATCAATTCCGATGGGTTTGAAGTTTACAACAGAAGTGATTATTCTCATGCCTGACTGGAGCGCTCTCAACTGCTCAAGGCTTTCTGTTTTCTCGAGCATTGTCTGAGGCAGAGAGGTCATTTTGAAAAGAGCTTCTCTTTTGTAGCCGTAAAGGCCGATGTGGCCGTAGAATACAGCTTCGTCAAAGTTTCTTTCGTAAGGAATTTTTGAACGGGAAAAATACAAAGCAAAATTGTTGTTGTCTATAACGCATTTTACAAGGTTAGGGTTTTCAACTTCGTCTTTGTCTTCAATTATTCTCAAAAGTGTTGCAATATCAGCATTTTCGCCTGTCTTCAGAGCTGTTATTACACTGTCAATGCTCTCGGGTGTAATCATGGGTTCGTCGCCTTGAAGGTTTACAATATACTCCATTTCAGGGTGTCTTGAGGCAACTTCTGCAATTCTATCCGAGCCGCATTTATGGTCAGCGCGGGTCATCTCAACCGTACCGCCAAAACTTTTTACGCAGTTATAAATTTCTTCATGGTCTGTTGCAACAATCACTTCGTCCGCCTGTTTTACGGCAGAAGCTTTTTCATAAACCCATTGGATTATGGGTTTGCCTTCAACCTCGATGAGAGGTTTTGCATGCAGTCTTGTGGATGCGTAACGTGACGGAATAATGATTGCGGTTTTAGACATAATTAACACCTTCGTTATTTAATTTCAATTCTGCTATAATTATATTACAAATTTCTGTCGACAAATATAATTAAGGACAAACCGTGGCAATTATCTCGGATGACGACAACAGGCAAAAGCCCCTTGATATAAACAAAAAAGCAAAAAGCGAAAACCTTGAGACAAAAGAAATCGCTTTTGACAAATCTTTTGAAAACAACATCCGCCCCAAAAAGCTGGATGAATACATTGGCCAGAGCGCTCTTAAAAGCACGCTCAAAATTTCTATAGAAGCTGCAAAAAAAAGAAACAAACAGCTGGACCACCTGCTTTTTTACGGCCCGCCGGGACTGGGTAAAACAACGCTTGCTTCTGTTATTGCAAACGAGCTTGAAGCAAACATCAAAATAACCTCTGCGCCTGCTCTGGAGCGGCCAAGAGATATCATTGGCATACTTATGTCATTAAAAAACGGTGATATTTTGTTTATTGACGAAATCCACCGGCTGAACAAAGTAACGGAAGAAATCCTATACCCTGCAATGGAAGACTTTTTCCTTGACATGACAACAGGGAAAGCGCAGACTGTGAAGACTCTTCGCGTACCTTTGCCAAAGTTTACCCTGATTGGTGCAACCACAAAAGCCGGAGAGCTGTCAGGCCCGCTAAGAGACCGTTTCGGCATAATACACAGATTGCAGTTTTACACAGTGGAAGAGCTGTCACAGGTGGTGTCACGCACAGCAAAAATCCTTGAAATAGGAATAGATGCAGACGGAGCAAAAGTTATTGCAAGCCGCTCAAGAGGCACACCGCGTATTGCAAACAGGCTAGTGAAGCGTGTTGCAGATTACGCTCTGGTCAGAGCAGACGGAAAAATAACAAACGACACCGCCATAGACGCGCTCAACACGCTCCACATAGATGACAACGGTCTTGATGCAACAGACAAGGCTCTTTTAACCCTTATTATAGAAAAATACGACGGCGGCCCCGTAGGGTTAGAAACATTAGCTGCTGCTCTCGGCGAAGACGCCCGCACAATCGAAGATGTCTATGAGCCGTATCTTTTACAGGAAGGCATAATCCAGAGAACACCGCGCGGCAGAAAGATTTCACCCGAAGGCTACAGGCTGCTCGGGTATAAAGTGCCTAAAGACGACAACGGACAAACAAGTCTGTTTTAATCATTGCAATTGCACTGATGTTTCTTTGCCTGTTACTCTGTCCCAGCGGAAGTAGCTGTAATAGATTCTTACGTCTCTTATAATTTTGAGCCAGTCTTCTTGCAGATATTTGGTAAAATATGCGGGATTTTTGTTTACATAATGGATAGACACAATCCCCTCATAAGAAGAGGTAACCCTCAAAATTTCGCACTGGGCAACCATTGCGGGAGTTTTTTCCACACACCAGATTGCTACAGAGTCTTCGGGTCTGTCTTTTAGAATCCGGCTTCTGAATGTATTGTTGCGCGAAGCTGCACCGGCAAGAAGGTTGGACATAAATTTGTAGCAGTTATTCCCCTTTGCCCATCTGTAAGCGTGGAAAACAACTGACTCGACCCAGTCGTTTGTATAAGAATAAGACGGAATCCATTGCGATATTACTTCGTCATCTTGTTTGCCAAAATATACCTGTTTCCAGTTTTTATTATACTCGGGGTATGTAATAAGAGCGGTCTCGTAAGCATTGGCAGCAGAAGAAAAAACCGTCATCAGCAAAAAACAGATGACAAGGATATTAAGTTTAAACGTATTCCCATGCGGGTTTTTCTTTTGCAACAACAACCTCTATTCTATGTTTTTTGTTTTCCAGAAGGTTTTTTATCTCTTCCACAAAAGGTTTTTCAGATTCAAAATGACCTACATCCAAAATTACTGCACGTCTAGAATCCAGTGCGTCATGATATTTTACTTCCGATGTCACATAAGCGTCAATATTATATTTTTCAACTTCCTGTATAAAATCAGCCCCTGCACCGGCGCAAACTGCTATGGTTTTAATCATTGTTTTTCTTGCATTGTTAACAAGTTTTATTCTCTCAACATTAAAAGCCAGTTTTACAAAAGAAACAAGCTCGTCCAGAGTCATTTCATAAGGAGCAAGCCCCACTCTGACAAAGTCGTTTAGCACAGCAGTTTTTTTAAGGTTAAGCTTTTGAGCAATAAGGTCGCTTGTGCCTCTGTTTGTTTTATCGCAGTTTGTGTGGAGCGAATAAATCTGAATTCCGCGCTGGATGGCTTTGATGATTTTTACGTCTTTTATCACTTTGAGCGGTTTAAAAATCACGGGATGGTGAGACACAATAAGATTGCAACCTAGCTCAACAGCCTGATTTATTACCTCATCCGTCACAGACAGGCACAACAAAACTTTTGAGGTATTATCGTTTCCAAAAAACACCTGCCATCCGGAATTGTCCCAGCTTTCAGCTAGCTCGGGGGGCGCATATTCCTCTAAAATCTTTATTATTTCGCTTGTTTTTGCCATATCTGCTCCAGTATTTTTGACGCAATATTTTCTTTTGTGTCCTTATCTATTTTAACAATATTGAGATTTTTGTCCAAGACATAAACTTCGTTAAAGTCACTGGAGAATCCTGTATCTTTTCTTGATACATCGTTGGCAACCAGCCAATCGCAGCCTTTTCTTTTGATTTTTGCTTTTGCGTTCTCAATAAGGTCGTTTGTCTCTGCGCAAAAACCCACAATCTGCATGCCTTCTTTTTTGAGTTTGCACATTTCACTTAATATATCAGGGTTTTTTACGAGCTTTATTGTCAATTCGTCGGTATTTTCTTTTTTTACTTTCAACTGCTCTGTTGTCTCGGGTCTGTAATCAGCAACCGCCGCTGTCATAATTAGGATATCGGCATTTTTATTTAAAAATTCCTCTTTAACCGCCTCAAGCATTTCTTTTGCACTGACAACATCTACTGTGTTTATAGAATCAGAGCAGTCCCTTAAAAGGGGAGTGGTCTCAATGAGCGTGACACTTGCACCGGCTTCAAAGGCTTTTTTTGCAAGAGCAGCACCCATTTTGCCCGAGCTGTAATTTCCGATATAACGCACAGGGTCAAAGTTTTCCTTTGTTCCGCCTGCTGTTATTACTACTTTTTTGCCTTTTAAAAATTTGTTGTCAGCGCTTTCATCTGCATTTTGAAGCACATTTTTAACCGCATCACAAATATCATTCAAATCAGCCAGTCTGCCTTTACCCTCTGTGCCGCACGCAAGGTAGCCGGAATCAGGGTCAACAAACCTTGCACCGTAAGACTTTAGGGTTTCAATATTTTTTTGAACCGCTTTATTATTCCACATGCCTGTATTCATAGCAGGAGCAAAAATTATCTGCTTTTGAAATGCGCAAGCAAGCGAGGTCAAAAGGTTGTCGCAAATTCCGTTTGCAATTTTGCCTATAGTATTTGCACTGGCAGGAGCAATCAAAAACACATCAGCCCAGTCGCAAAGCGCAATATGCTCCGGTTTTTTAGATTCTGTTTCAAACTGTTTGTAATAAACGCTTTCTTGAGAAAGTGTCTCTAATGTAAGCGGTGTAACAAATTCCAGAGCGCTTTTAGTGACAACTGTTTTGACACAGGCATTCTGTTTTTTGAACATGCGAATAAGCTCGCACACCTTATATGCAGCGATTCCGCCTGTTATACCTATCAGAATTTTTTTGCCTGTCAGCGGCATTTTACGCTCCTGTCAAATTAATTTTGATACATCCCTACTGCTTTTCTTATTTTTTTGAGCACTTTTTCAGCTTCTTCTCTTGCTTTTTCATCGCCTTTTTTGATGATTGCTTCAACAATTTCGGGATGGTTTTCGTAGTATTTTCTGCGTTCTCTGATTTCTTTTAACTGTTCGTTTATCACACAGCCGAGTTCGCGTTTGCAATCTGCACAGCCTCGTTTGCCGGCAATACATTCGCATTCTACCTGTTTAACTTTTTCTTCTGTTGCAAATGCTTTCCAGTACTCAAATGCCACTTCGCATTTATCCGGATGGCCGGGGTCATCTCTTCTTGCACGGCTTCTGTCAGTTATTGCTTTCATGATTGTTTTTGATGTTGTTTCTTCATCATCTGAGATTTTTATGTCGTTGTGGAAGGATTTACCCATTTTTTGCCCGTCCACACCTTTGAGCATTGGTATATTTGTCAGCATGGGTTTTGCTTCTTTAAACAGCTCTGTTTTATAAATATTATTAAAGCGTCTTGCAATGTCACGCGTAATCTCGATATGTGCAACCTGGTCAATGCCGACAGGGACATAATCAACGTTAAAAGTAAGAATATCAGCCGACATCAAAACAGGGTAGCCTAAAAAGCCGTAAGACACGTTGGGTTTGGAGTCGTCATTTTCCGAGCGTATCATTTTTACAAGGTCTTTTAAGGTCGGGTCTCTTTCCACCCAGTTTTGCGGGGTAATCATACTCAAATAGATATGAAGCTCAGCTGTCTGGGGCAGATGCGACTGGATATAGATATGAGCCTTTTCAGGGTCAATACCTGCTGCAAGCCAGTCTAAGACAACATCTTTTGTGTTCTGTATCAAATCCTGCGTGCAGTCAAATTTTGTGGTCAGAGCGTGCCAGTCTGCAACAAAAAAGAAACATTCGTACTCGTTCTGGAGTTTAACCATGTTTTTAAGCACCCCGAGATAATGGCCCAGATGAAGCTTACCCGTAGGTCTCATGCCTGTAACAATACGTCCTTTTTTGCTGTTTTCCATTTTCATATCCTTTTAAATATGTCCAAGAAAAATTATATAACAAAAAAGCAGTTACTTATCGAGTTTGGGAAAAATAAGGATAGTGCCATCCTGCTCGCGCCACTGGATGTAGCCTATTTTTGGCAGACTGTCGATATCCGAAACAGTAACAAGCGCCCAGTTTCCGCTGATTTTATTCAAACGGATGGATTTTATGAGTGTAAACCCGCCGAGTTTTTGAGACAATGCATCGGCTCCGCTGTAGATTCCGCGTTTTCTGTAGTCCACGTTTTTCATGTAATACAGCCCGTATCTTCTGCCAAAGTAAGAGTAAAATTCTCTTAAGCTCCAAAAATCATCTTCTGCTGCGGGTTTTATCCATGCGGATTTGTTATTTGTTTTGTCATAAACTATCTTGTACCAGTCATCCTGCTCATCTATAACCATGCAAAAAGCCAGATTTTTGTTTTTAATCTGCGCTGCAAAGAGCCCTGACGGTTCTATGGACGTATTTTTCAACTCAACAGAGGTGTTTGTCCATTTTACAGTATCCACGATTTCAGAATCATAGCGCGGGTACAAATACAGGCTGAAACTTTTTGGCACCTGCAAAAAACCTATGGTCTGCTTGCTTATTGCCCCGGTATAATATGGCATTACATCAGCCAGCACAGGAAGGTTCATAAAAAATAAAACCGCAAAAATTATTAAAAATTTCAAACTCTTCATAACAATGGTTTAGCATAAAACTTCACAAAATTCGACCCGCCATTTAAAGTATTAACGCACAAAAACCTCTTTAACACAGGGGAGCAAAAGTGACTTTATATGCTCGAATTCCTGTGTGGAATATGTTGTTTCAAAAGCAAATGCCGGGTTAAGGGTTTTTGTTGCAACAAATTTTTGCAAATAGTATCGTTTTGCGCCTTTTATAGTTTTTCCGATATTTTCAAGGTCTTTTTCATCAAGAGAGGATTTTACAACTGTTGTTCTAAACTCGTAATCAATCCCGCAATTCATTATAAAATCAATACTTTCTTTAATCTTTTCAATATCTGTACAGGTGTTTGTTATCAGATGATATTTTTCAACAGGGGCCTTTATATCCATTGCAATATAATCCACCAGCCCTTTGTGCACTAGTTTTTTCACAACATCGGGGTTTGTGCCGTTTGTGTCGAGTTTTGTTAAAAAGCCTTTTGATTTAATTTTTTTAAAAAACTCCGGCAAGTCCTTCTGCAAAGTGGGCTCGCCGCCTGAAACAACTACAGCATCGAGTTTTCCTTTTCTGGAATTTAAAAAATCGAGCACGTGTTGTTCATCACAAGCAGCATCAGAGCGAAAATCCGTAAGAATATCCGGATTGTGGCAGTAATCGCATCTGAAATTGCAGCCGCAGGTAAAAACTACGGCCGCAATTTTTTCAGGGTAATCCAACAAAGAAGATTTTTGTAAGCCGGCTATGAGCATTTTTCCCCGCGGTTTTCACAACAGCAGGAATCAAAGGTTTTTCGCATTGCAAATTCTTCTTTTTTACCTTCATTCCACTGATTTACGGGGCTGATGTAGCCCACTACTCTTGAAAACACCTCGCATGCACTGCCGCAATCCGGACAGGTAAAGTGTTCACCCGCAACATACCCGTGTTCGGGGCAAATGCTGAATGTAGGCGAGAAGGTGAAGTAAGGCAGTTTATAGTTTTCGCAGACTTTTTTGACAAGGTTTTTTACAACCTTTGTATCGTAAACCCTCTCACCTGCGAATATATGGACAACCGTACCGCCTGTATACTTTGTCTGGAGCTCATCTTGTTTGTCCAGAAGCTCGAATATGTCATCAGTATAATTTACGGGCAGCTGCGTTGAGTTTGTATAGAAAGGTTTTGCGCCGTTTTCATATTCATGCTGGTTTGCACATTTTATTGCATCAAATTTTTGCTTATCCAGCCTTGCAAGACGGTAGGTTGTACCTTCTGCGGGTGTTGCCTCAAGGTTGTAGTTGTTTCCTGTTTCTTTCTGGAAATTAGAAATCATATTGCGCATGTAATCCATTACCTTGAGCGCAAATTCTCTGCCTTCATCTGTGCCTATGTTTTTACCGGTAAGGTTTTCACAGGCTTCATTCATGCCGACAAGGCCGATGGTTGAAAAGTGATTTTTCCAGTAAGAGCCGTGTCTTGCTTTTATGTCTCTCAGATAGAATTTTGTGTAAGGGTAAAGGTTTTTGTCAGTGTAGTCTTCAATGACTTTTCTTTTAATTTCAAGACTTTCTCTTGCCAGTTCCATATTGCGGCAGAGCATGCGGAAAAATTCTGCCTCATTTTTTGCAAGGTAGCCTATTCTCGGCAGATTGATTGTAACAACGCCGACAGAACCAGTAAGCGGATTTGAGCCAAAAAGGCCGCCGCCTCTGTATTCCAGTTCTCTGTTATCTATTCTCAAACGACAGCACATAGAGCGGGCGTCTTCTGGGTTCATGTCAGAATTAATAAAGTTTGAAAAGTAGGGAATGCCGTATTTGGCCGTCATTTCCCACAGGCCTTCGAGCTCGGGGTTATCCCAGTCAAAATCCTTTGTCACGTTATATGTAGGGATAGGGAAAGTAAATACCTTGCCTGTGCAGTCGCCTTGCATCATTATCTCGAAATAAGCTTTGTTAATGAGGTTCATCTCATGTTGAAACTCTTTATAGGTATCTTCCATAAGCTCTCCGCCTATGATAACGGGATGATCAGCATAGTATGAGGGCACAGTCATATCCATTGTTATATTTGTAAACGGTGTCTGAAACCCTGTACGCGTAGGCACATTGAGGTTGAAGACAAATTCCTGCATTGCCTGTTTAACCTGTGCATATTCGAGTTTGTCATATTTTACAAACGGTGCAAGGAGGGTATCAAAATTTGAAAAAGCCTGTGCGCCTGCTGCCTCGCCCTGCATTGTATAAAGGAAATTCACAATCTGACCGAGTGCTGTTCTAAAATGTTTTGCCGGAGCGCATTTTATTTTTCCGTCGACTCCAGTAAAACCTTCCATCAAAAGGTCTTTCAAATCCCATCCCACGCAGTATGTGGAAATGAGGTTCAGGTCATGGATGTGGATATCACCGTTTTCGTGAGCGTATTTTATTTCGGGTGTATAAATTTTATTTAGCCAGTAATTTTTGCTTATGGCAGAAGAAATATAGTTGTTTAAACCCTGAACAGAGTAGGTCATGTTAGAGTTTTCTTTAACCTGCCAGTCAAGCTGTTTGAGGTAGTCATCTACAAGTTTAACATTTTTGTCGATAAAAAGGTCCTTTACCTGTGCGGTTTTAGACGAATAAGGGTTACCAACAGGCGAAGAAACCTGTGTAAGCTTAACAACCCCGTCTTTTACAGGGTTTGTGTTAGTTTGAGAAAATCCCATAAAAATCTCCTTGTCTCGAAGTAATACATACCATACAAGCATTCCGACTTTAACGGCTGCGGACCAGTGAGGGATTTTCACCCTGCTTTCCTTATGTGGTAATTATTATTTTAACGGTTATTTTAAAACCGGTCAATAATACAATTTTATGAAAAAGTTTTTGAGCCTTTTTTGTAACGTTATGTAACAAAGAGAGTTAAAATCCTAAAGAAAATTTTAATTCTCCCGATAAAACAAATATAGATAAAAAGTCTGAATTTTTTATACAAGGGGTGCAAATGATAAAAAAAGCTCAAAAACCAACAAGTAATATAAGCGACGGAGTTGCATTTTTGTTAAGAGGTGCAAAAAAAAGAAGATCCATGGCCATTGCAAGCGCCAGGATGATTAATTCCGATATCGGAATAAGCGCAAAACTCGTAGCTGTTAAGTAAACAGGGATATGCACGTTTACTTTAACCAAAGTGCTGAAAAAGCAAGAACGAAGTAAGGTTTTTACTTCTATGTCGCAACATTATTAACAAAAGCTCCTTTTGGCAGTAAGTTACGCAAAAGGAGCTTTCTCTTTATTATTTTTTATCCGAAATTTTTTTCAGACCTTTTTTCTTTTTGGTTTCCACCGGCGGAGCCTGAGGTTTGTTGATGATAACAAGCACCTCGTCTTCTCCTGCCATTTTGAGGTTGTTTCTTGCGATAGCCTCAAGACTTTTTAGCGAGCTGAAATCTTCAAGCTCTTCTTTGAGCCTCTGGTTTTCTGCATAGGCCTGCTGGTTAAGCGCTTTCATTTTTTTGATTTTACCGTGATAGCTGATACTTTTTGTAATGTTGTTAAAAGCACTTATGCCTATTTGCACAAGACAAATCAACAGCACTATTGTCAAAAAAGAATAATAGAAACGGATTTTATTTTTCCGCTTGTTATTTTTCTCTTGAGTTTTTTCAATTAAATCAGGCCTTTTATCAAGCTTGTTCACTCAGTCTAACCCCTGATATTCTATAACAGTTATAATATTATAGCGCAAACATACACTGCTGGCAAATTTGCGCCATAAACATCTCTTTTTTTAGTTATTTTACGACAGCTTTTATCTGCTCCACTATGTTTTTTGTTGCGTCGTATTTAACCAGTTTTTTTGCGTTATTCTGGAGTTCTATCATTTTTTGAGTGTTGTTGATAACTTCCTCCAGCTTCTCCATAAAAGCTTCCGGTGTGCAATCAGCATCATCAAGATAAAGCGAAGCACCGAGCTCTTCCATTTCTTTTGCATTTTTGCGCTGGTGGTCGGCTGCAGCATAAGGATAAGGAATAAGAATAGACGCAAGGCCTGATACGCAGATTTCTGATATGCTCAATGAACCGGCTCTTGAAACAGCAATATCCGATGCAATCATAGGAAGATACATTTTTTTGAAATAAGGTCTTACAATGTATTGAGAGTTTTCCGTATAAACAGGGTAAACTTTTTTGAGTTCTTTAACTGTCTCATCATAATTTTTAAGACCGGTCTGGTGGATTATTTGGACATCGTATTTTTTAAAGATTTTTTTCAGACACTGAACAAGCACGCTGTTGATTTTTTTAGCACCTTGAGACCCGCCCATTACCATGATGGTGAGTTTGTCTTTAAGGTTCCATTTTTGTCTTGCATGGTATCTGTCTATGCTCAAAAACTCTTCTCTTACGGGGTTTCCGTTAACGTGAAGGTTGTTGGACTTTATGTTTTCTGTTGCACTTTCAAATGCACAGGAAACTGATTTTGCAAAAGGAGCAATGAGTTTTGTAACCTTGCCTGCTACAGCGTCGCATTCGTGGATTACAACAGGAGTGTTTGTCAAAATACCGGCAAAAAGCATTGGTGCGCTTACATATCCGCCTGTACCAAAAATAAGATTAGGGCGGTATTTAACGATATAACCCATTGATTTTACAGTGGCAAAAAGCAGTTTGAAGCTCCATTTTACAAAGTCAAAGCTGCAAGTTTTCGGCATGCCTGTGATGTTCACCCCGAGAAAATCAAACACTTTGTCTTCTGCAATTTTCTTTTCAAGGTTGTCAGGGTTGCCCACATAAAAGACTTTGTTTGTATCGGCTTCTTTTTGCAAAGCCATTCCAACAGCCACAGCAGGGTAAATATGTCCGCCCGTGCCGCCGCCTGTGACAAAATATGTTTTTTTATTGTTATTAGTAGTTTCGCTCATAGTTTCTTATCCTTTTTATTCTCTTTTTGGAAATATTGAGTAACACCCCTACCATGCACAAAGAAACAATCAAAGATGTACCGCCGTAGCTGATGAAAGGCAGCGGAACCCCTGTTGCCGGTATAAGGGAGCTTGATACGCTCATGTTGATAAAAGCCTGAAGGCCTATAGAAAGCGTGATGCCTACGGCAAGAAGCTTGCCGAACATGTCGTTTGCACGCGAAGATATAATTATGCCTCTGTGGATAAATGTCCAAAAAAGTCCGATAACAAGAAAACACCCGAGAAATCCGAGTTCTTCCGCTATAACTGCAAATATAAAGTCCGTGTGACCCTCAGGAAGCCATGCGAGTTTTTGTTTTGAGTTTCCGTATCCCACACCCCAGAAACCGCCTGCAGCAAACGCAAGAAGCGACTGGATAATGTTGTATCCCGCACCGTAAGGGTCCATGTTTGGATTGAGCCATATCTGGATACGCTGCATTTGATAACCGTGCAAAAGTTTTTTTCCGAACAAAAGAATTGTTCCCACAGCAGAGGCAATCCCCGCAAGCCCTATTGTCACCATATATTTAACAGACCCTGCAACGCTCAGGTACATAACCATTGACGTAATCAAAAGCAAAATAACCATGGAAAGGTTAGGCTGTTTAAATACAAGAAATACCATTATAAGTATGGGCACAAAGTACCTTGACCATTTTGTGGAGCTAAAAATATTTGCGTCTCTGTAAAAAGCGTTTGCAAGCAGCATGATAACTGCAAACTTGGTCATCTCAGACGGCTGAAACTGAATCGGCCCGAGCATAATCCATCTTCTTGCGCCGTTAACTATTACCCCCAGAGGCGTAAAGTCTACAAGAGCAAGCATAACAATAACAAACCACGCAAAAGGCACTGCCCAGTCACGCAATTTTTTATAATCAAGGTTCATAAAATACTTTAGGCCAAAGAACCCCACAATAAGGTAAGCAAACTGTTTAAGCGCAAAAGAAGCGGGATTTTGACCCAGATCCATTGCCTTTGGCGCACCCGCAGAGAATATTGCCATAAGCCCTATAACAACAAGAAAAGCAACGACCACCATCAAGGTAGTATCAGGCGGAGACAGCACAACATCTGACGGCACACCGCCTCTGCCTTCGTTTTCATATCCGTAGTTTCTACGGCCCGTATGTCTTTTATTTTGTCTGTTATTTCTTTGATAAGGCATAGTCTTTAAATACTCTTCCCCGTTGTTCATAACCGGTAAACATATCATAGCTTGAGCAGGCAGGTGAAAGGAGAATTACCTCATCATCCGTTTCAAACGCCTTATCAACTCCGTCTTGAAAACTTCCGGCTATGGTTATGTTTTCATATCCGTTTTTTCGCAATTCTGCCTCGAACCTGTCTTTTGCAAGTCCGAGCAAAATAACATGGTTTATATATTTTTTAACAGCTTCGCAAAACTCTGTCAAATCCGTATTTTTGTCGGTTCCGCCGGCAATAAGGGTAACGCTTCTACCCTCAAAAGACTGTATTGCAACAATTGCAGCCTCGGGGTTTGTGGCTTTTGAATCGTTGTAAACATCTTTGCCCTGTATATTTGCAACAAACTCGCATCTGTGCTCGGGTGCTTTGAATTCTTTTATTGCTTGAGTAATTTTTTCTGAAGGAACGCCTGCTATTTTTGCGCAGATAACCGAGGCCATAACGTTTTGATAGTTGTGATTGCCCACAAGAGGTATATCTTTTAAATCGATAATTTTTTCTTCACTGCCTTTGGCGCGTTTGTAAAAAATTGCGCCGTCTTTTATATAAGAGCAGTTTGTTTCAAATTCTGCACCGAAAAAGAATTTTTCGCCTGCGTATTCTTTGCCGAAGGCGAGCAGTCTTTCATCCTGTGCGTTAAAAACCGCAAAACCCGGTCTTTTACAGGGAGCAAACAAAGACGCTTTGTCTTTAAAATAGTTTTCCAACCCGCCATGCCAGTCAATGTGGTCAGGGGTAAAGTTCATCCAAACAGCAATCTGAGGACGGAAGCTGCGGCTGTAGTGGAGCTGAAACGAGCTTACTTCACACACATAAAAGTCTGTTTTTTTGCCGTCATCTAGCAAAGAACAAGGCGGTATGCCGATATTTCCGCATTTTTGTGCACAGTATTCTTTGTTCAAAATAAAGTTTGTAAGCTCTGTTGTGGTAGTTTTGCCGTTTGTACCGGTAATTGCAACAAAAGGCACCTGTGTTTCCAGATAAGCAAGCTCAACCTCGCTAATCACATCAATATTTTTTTCTTTCAATTTAAGCATAAGCTCGGATTGAGGAGGAATCCCGGGGCTTGTTACAGCAAGGTACACATCTTGCATAAACTCATCTGAATGGTGTTCAAACTCTGTTTTTATGCCGAGTTCGTTTAATTCTTTAACGGTCTTGCAATCCTCTTGTTTAAGCGGTTTTTGCTCTGTGATATAGCAATCCGCCCCCTTTGAATTAAGGTATTTTGCAGCAGCCATACCGCTTTTGGACAGGCCGAGGATTAAAACTTTTTTATCAAACCATTTTCTTATCATTTATTGCCTTACGATTTCTATCTGTTTAAATACCAGAACAGAGCTACAGCGCCCGTACAAAAGATAAAATTGATGAGCGTAAATACTTTAACTATTTTTGTCTCGTTCCATCCGCACAGCTCAAAGTGGTGATGAATAGGGCTCATTTTGAATATTCTTTTGCCTGTTAATTTAAAACTTGTGACCTGAAGCATTACAGACAGAGTTTCTGTTAAATAAATTATGCCGATTGGAATAAGCCACAACTCAAACTTGCCCATAACAGCAATTGTACCGAGCACGCCGCCCAGAGCAAGAGACCCTGTGTCGCCCATAAACACCTTGGCAGGGTGTTTATTAAAGTACAAAAATCCAAGACATGCACCCATAACAGCAGCACAGATGATAGCTATATCAACATTGCCCATAATCAGATTTATGATAGTCAATGCAGCTGTTGAAATAACCATGTTGGAAGCAGCAAGACCGTCTAAACCGTCTGTAAGGTTAACAGCATTGGACACGCCCGTAATCAAAAATATGCCGAAAATCGGGTAAAGATAACCGAGATTCAAAGTATATTCGCCAAATGTCAAAAACGTTCTGCCGCCGATAGTAACAAACATTACAGGAAGACAGGCAATTGCTATTTGAAGTATCAGCTTGCCTCTTGCGCTAAGCCCCTTGTTTTCATGGTGCGCAAATTTTTGTGCGTCATCTTGAAATCCGGCAAACATGTAAAAAATAAATGTAATGAGAAGCAAAAATGCGCCTGTTGAGGTTTTTTCTGCCATAAACAGAGATACAACAGCCGAAAGTACAGCAGCTGTCACAAGAAAAACGCCGCCCGTTGTTGGAGTTCCGCCTTTTTTGGCGTGAGATTCCGGCGCCTCATCTCTAATATATTGGCCGAGCATTTTTTTCTTTAAAAAATCTATATAAGGCACACCTAAAAGCAATGCAAGAACAAATGCCACAAGTGCCGCCACTATGGATAAAATCATAGTTTTTCAAGCTCCTTAATTATTTCTTCAAACTTCATTGAGCGCGATGCCTTAAACAAAATTGCACATCCCTCGCTTGCGTGTGATTTGATAAAAGCAGCAACCCCTTTGTTGTTAGGGAAACTTTTTGAGATATGTTTTGAGTTTTGCGCTATGTATCTTGCCAGCGTGCCCACGGTGATTAATTTTACATTTACATATTTATCAATAAATTCACCGATTTCTTTATGATAATTCCGCTCGCCTTTGCCGAGCTCTTTCATATCACCCAGCACAAGCCATCTTTCAGGCCCGTGTTTGTCCTGTGTGGACAAGAAAGTATCAATTGCCGCCCTAAGCGAATCAGGGTTTGAGTTGTAGCTGTCATCAACAACCGTATAACCTGCAATATGTGAAAGCTGCCATCTTTTTTCAATAGGTTTGTAATTTTCCAGTCCGGCTGCAATTTTTTCGGGATTAAGGCCGAGTTTTAAGGCGGAATTTATAACAAACAAAGAGTTTTGAATGTTGTGTTCACCCTCTACATTAAGCTTGTAGTGATGATTTTTATAATCAAACTCGCTTGAAGCAGGGTGCAGTTTGACATTTTTAAGCTCGGGGCTGTCCAGGCCAACATAAATTGTCTGGCCTTGATAGGTGTTTGTTTTTCTTATTAATTCAGTATCGTGAGCAATCAACAGGCCTTCTTCGTGGAGGTATTTTGAAATCTCACATTTTGCTTTGGCAATATTTTTTACAGACCCCAAACGGCCGATGTGGGCGGTTCCTGTGTTTGCAATAACAGCAATATCCGGTTTTGAATACTGTGACAAAAGTTCGATTTCGCCCGGGCCACGCATTCCCATCTCGAGTATCAACACTTCCGTATCCGCAGGCATAGACAGCAATGTCTGGCATAGTCCGACCTCGTTGTTATGATTTAGAGGGGATTTGTGGATTTTATATCCCTTGCTCATAACAGAAGCCATCATTTCTTTTGTGGTGGTTTTGCCGGAGCTGCCTGTGATGGCGATGGTAACGGGGTTAATTTTTTCTTTGTAATAAAGAGCAAGTTTGAGGTATGCAATCAGAGTATCTTCTACATAAAGAATAAACTTGGCTTTTGGAAAGATAAGTGTTTTGTCAGAGGTAAAATAGCCGCGCACACCTTTATCGACCGCATCTTTAATAAAATCATGACCGTCAAATTTTTCGCCTTTTAAAGGAATATAAAAATTTCCGTCATTGATATTTCTAGAATCTGTAGAAACAGTCAAATTGCCTGCGGTACTGGCGCATTGCAGCACTGTAGCACCCGTTGCCTTTACTATTTCGTCATATGTAAACTTCATAAATTCCACACCATTGCAAACTACAATTTGCATTTAAAAAAATTTTACAAAAAAAGCAGCTCAATTACAAATCAATTGTAATACAGAGACAAACTTTTACGCCTTGAGATTAGGAAACAATTGCAACACCCGAGCTTGTACCAAGCCTGTCGGCACCGGCTTTTACCATGGCAAGAGCTTTTTCTTTATCTCTTATTCCGGCAGAAGCTTTTACGCCAAGCCCGTGAGGTTTAACCACAGCGGCCATAAGCTCAACATCTTCTGCTTTTGCACCAACACCATTTTTTACAAACCCTGTTGAAGTTTTGACAAAGTCTGCATTGGCAGCCACGCACAACTCACAGGCTTTTTTGATTTCTTCACTTGTCAGCAGGTCTGTTTCCAGAATAACTTTTAAAGGCGTATTTCCACAGGCTTTTTTTACTGCCTCGATATCCTTTTGCACAAAGTCATAATCCCTGTCTTTGAGTTTTGAGACATTTATTACCATATCTATTTCGTCGGCGCCGTCTTTTATTGCAAGCTCTGTTTCAAACGCTTTAACCTCGCTGAGGTTAGCACCCAGAGGGAAACCGACAACAGTTACGATTTTTACATCAGAGTTTTTGAGATTTTCTTTTGCAAATTTAACATTACAGGGATTTACACACACGCCTAAAAAGCCGTATTGTTTTGCTTCTTCAAAGAGTTTTTGAAGCTCTTCTTTTTTTGCATCCTGTTTGAGCAGGGTATGTTCAATATATTTTGATAATTCTGACATCTTAGTTTCCTTATTTTGTTATTTCCAGTATCTGTGCTGATTTAATTTTTTTTGGCGAAAACTGCTCCACATGACGTTTCATAAGCTCAAAACAAAACGAGCATATTTTTTCTGTTGCAAGCTCGTCGTATCTTGTTTTGGAATCATAATCCAGCTGCAAGAGCGTATTTAGAAAATCGCGTATTTTATGGTGAAGTTTTGCAGCGTTTATCGAGTGTTTTTTGCATTCTTCACAGATTGTTCCGCCGCTTTGAGCAGAGAAATAAATGTTGTCGTTATCGAGCGTTCCGCCGCAGCAGGCGCAGTTTTCCAGCTCAAGCGAATAACCGGCTATGTGGGTGATTTTAAGCTGAAATTTAATAACGGAAAGCAAAAGCTGCACTTTGTTTTCGGATTTTGAAACAGCCTCAAGGGTTTTGTAAAACAGCTCGTAGATTTCCTCGCTGTTGGGGTCGTTTTCCACGCCGAAGCTGTGCACAACCTCGCTGCAATATATGGAATAAAAAAGCTTATCCATATCGTTTCTTGTATTTTTAAAGGTATTTATTGCCTGTGCCTGACAGATAGTATCGAGATTGCGGCCTTTATGGAGCATCAGGCGGTTTGCAACGAGCATATCCATCCTTCCGCCGAGTTTGCTTGTGGTTTTTTTTGCACCTTTTGCAACCCCTTTGATTATGCCTTTGTCTTTTGAATACATGACAATTATCTTGTCAGTTTCCGACAGGTTGTATGACTTCAAATTGATTGCATTTGTAGTAAAGTTCTGCATGGTATGGCCGATTTTTTAGAACTGAATATCGAAGCTCTCTGTTGTACCGTGGTAGGCGCCTCTGAGCATCTGCTGGATTTCTACTTTGTTGTCGCTGACTTCCAGCGCAGTGTCTTTGGTGATTAAATCTTCTTTGATAAGCTGCAGCAGTGACATGTTCATTGTAATCATATCGTTGTAAGAGCCTTTTTTAACAAGGTCATAGATTTGCTCGAGCTCATCTTTGATAATAAAGTCTTTGATGGTAGGCGTAACAACCATGATTTCGCAAGCAGGGATACGGCCGTGTCCGCTTTTTAAAGGAAGGAGCTTTTGAGCAACACAGGCTTTTAAAGTTTCTGCAAGCTGTTTACGCACGCTGGCTCTATCTTGTGGCTCATACATGCCCACAATTCTGCTTACTGTTTGGATAGCATCGTTTGTGTGAAGCGAAGCTATTACAAGGTGGCCTGTTTCTGCTGCTTTCATGGCACTTGAGAGGGTTTCGATATCTCTGATTTCGCCTATAAGGATAACATCAGGGTCTTGTCTTAGCGCATATTTTACCCCGTCAGGGAAAGAAAGCGTATCGATTTCCACCTGTCTTTGGGTAATGATACAGTTTTTGTTGGAATAGATAAACTCAATCGGGTCTTCGATTGTGATAATGTGTTTGCGTTCGTTTTTGTTAATCAAATCAATCAAAGAAGCGATTGTTGTAGATTTACCCGACCCTGTAGGCCCTGTGACAAGGACGATTCCGCTGTGGAATTTTGAAAACATGTTAAGAGCGGGCGGAAGGTGAAGCTGTTCAAAGGTAGGTATTTCGTAAGGAATTATTCTGAACACTAAAGACGTGTTGCCCATCTGTCTTGCAAGGTTGATTCTGAACCTTGAAAGGCCTTTGATTTCGTAAGAAAAATCAAGATCAAAAGCAGCTTGCACTTTTGTTCTCAAATATTTTGGCAGTACAACGTTTAAGACATGGGAGATGTCTTTTTCTGTTATTTGCGGAAAATTTGTTTTGATGATTTTTCCGTCTTTTCTTACAACAGGCACTTCATCAATTCTCAAGTGTACGTCTGAAACGCCCTCTTCTACAGCTTTTCTTAAAAAAGCATTTATATCAAAAATATTATCCGTATTATCCAATGTATTCTCCTCCAATTACATTTTATCGTGTTTCGTAAAGAAAATAAAATATTTTGTAAACTTTAACAAAACTTTACTCAAGTTTTGAAAAAATATGCCGATACATAAAAAGTAAACCGATAGTGTGAAGTTTAGTCGGTTTAGGATATACATTAATTGGAGGCGTATTCGTGATTACAAAGAACATGCATTTTGACATGGAAACAGACATGGCATTGGAAGAATTGCAAGAAGAGCTGGAGGGAATCAAGCTCATGTTCAACGAAAAAAATTGTTTTAAACAAAGAAAAAAGGAGAAGAAATTTAAAAACAAACTTTGCTGGGAATAGCCCGCTTTTAATACAAAATTGAATAATTAAAAAAAACCGGTCTTTTTACAAAGCCGGTTTTTTCGTTGACAAATCGCACAAAAAACAGGACAATACTAGTAATTATTTTAACCAAAGTAACAAATTGTTAAGAGCATGGGTAAAATAAGTAAATTTAATTTTTGAGCACACTTTATAAAAATGTGAAAAATCTACCAAAACTCAACTAACCAAAACAGGTGGGGTAAATATATGTTTAATCTTAAGAATTTAAAAATCGTAAAAAAATTGAGCTCAATCAAACCAAGGCTCAAGTGGCTGATGTTTTCTCAAATGCAAGATTACAAAGTCAATTCTAAATACATTGATATGATATGCTCGGACTCTGATGTAAAAACCGCCAATGACAGATTAGAAGACATGGTAAGAGCTTCTTTAATCAGAGAATTTTCGCCCGAAATTCAAAACATGAAATCATACGAGTTTTTGGTAGATGCGGTTGTTCATAATCTTAAGAAAAAACAACTTGCCTCACTGGAAGCAGAAATAGAAGAGTAAACCTACTTAATAAAGAATATAAAAATGATACTTACAGGCAATGTAAGTATCATTTTTTTTGTAAACAATACATTCAGTTAGCAAAGAGAAAAATTTTTATGAAATATTTGATAAAAACAACACAAACATTCCTGATACTGTACGAAGAATTTGAGCTGCAAGAATATCCAAAACAGACACAAAAGCAGCCTAAACATACAGAAGAAGAAAGTGAGAAGCAATGACAACAATAATAGGCATAAAAATAAGCAACAGATTGGAAAGCGCCGTATCTGTGCAAGAAATCCTGACAAAATACGGATGTATCATAAAAACCAGAATTGGCCTGCATGAAGAAATTAACGGACAGTGCTCGCCCAGGGGCTTGATACTTTTGGAAATCATTAATGACGAAGAAAGCATCAAAATAGCAAACGAGCTGTGCGACATAGAAGAAATCGAAATCCAGCAGATGAAGTTTTAGGCTTTTAACGTTTGTATTTTGTCATAAACAATTTACATATCATTGTACAAATATCTTTCAATGTATTTGCATATTAATATTTGTAATATGTACGATATAAAAATAATATTTGGCAGTAATGTTAGGAAACTAAGAAATAAATTAAATTTAAGTCAGGACCAGTTCAGTGAAAAAATAGCAATCGGCCCGACAACCTTAAGTGTAATAGAATCAGGTAAAAGCTTTACAACCTCTGATACTATAAATAATATCTGTACAACATTTAATATACCGGCATCATATTTATTTGAGATTGATTCACGATACATAACTAATGAATATGGAAATAAAAAAGAAATAGTAGATGATATTAAATTACTGCTTAACACGTTAGATTACGATAAATTGAAGCTTATCGTTAATATATTGAGTTCATTCAAAATAAATAATTAATTATCTTTATTAACCATGTTAAAGAAGTTTTTGAAAGATTGGCGGGCATCGGTGGAATGATAGCTGCTAACTTTCATAGTATCAAAACCGCTCTTTGCTTTTTGTGCTTCTTTTGCCTTCATGCTGTTTGCAAGCTCTTCGTTTTCTTTAGCTTTGAGGCGCTTTGTTGTTCTTTCGTTAAAGCCTTCCAGCCATATCATAAACGCAGGCACCATCAAGAAGGTTGATACAAAATTAAACAGGTTATTGTGTATTCTTGCTTTTTTAGTAAAGCTGTTATCAGGGTTTTTGAACTCTGCATATACCTTGTTTTTGCTTTCAGCAGAAGCATTTTTCCATGCATCCAAAATTTCTTGATGAGTAGAAGATTTCAAATCTTTGCCGAGCATTTTTTCAAATTCTGCTCTTGTATTTTTGTTAGAAGCCAATACCTTGTTGAGTTTTCCGCCCTGGCTTCTGATAAATTCTGCAAAATCAACAAATCCGTTTTTGTTAGCCTCAAGGTCAGAATACTTGGCAATGATCTGTTCCTTGTTCATTACCTGTACACCGCCTCTGGGGTTGATGTAGTCAACGTATTTTTTGATACCTTTGTGGTTTTTCGGTTTCAAGTTGAGAGCAAAGCCTGTTGCCTTGGAGCTCAATTTTGAGAAACCTTTTCTCAAGCTTGCTGCAAAGAACAAGATTGCAGTGATACTTGTTAAGTCTCTTGTCAAAATTTCACGTCTGTCATGTTTGTCATATGCCTGAATGTATCTGGGCAATACTGTTGCACCGTACAAAAGACCCAGTGTAACAGGGAATGACATTGTGAAATTGTCATACTCGAGATTTTTTGCAATTTTGTTAAATGTGTTTGAGCTGAACATTTTTTTGCCCAGTGCTGCATTGCCAAAAGAAGGCTGTTTTTTAAGAGGAGTTGCGTTGTTATTTATTTTCATTTTCAACACCTCCGTCTTTCTTTTCAGTCTCTGCAGGTTTATTGGCATCTGCGGGGCCTTCAAGACCCTGGAGTGCAGGGTTTGTTTTGCATGTGCTCTTGTAGAGCTTCGGAATAATTGTGAAGAATGAGAACACGCCCAATGTCATCAATGTTGTGGTAACAAATCTTGAACCGGCACGTGAGTAGTTGAATTTTGAAATTGCCTCTTCAACAGAGCCCTTCAATCCGTTTTTGGCTTTCTTGGCCATTGTGCCTGTTATGTCATTTGTGTAGTTTTTCAAATCGTCGATAAATTTGCCTAAAGATGTGCCCAAAGTGCCTTCTTTAGTTTTGAATGACATGTTTGTGATGTTGTCAGATACAGGCATATACTGTTTTTTGAGTTTTACATACTCATTCATTAATGCGCCTGTCAAATCTTCTTTTGAGCCGGCAACGGGTTTGCCCATGAGGTTTTTGAAAAATCCTTTTGATTTTGCTTTTTCAATTTCCATTGCTGCGTCTGCAAAGTACTGTGCTTTCGCGTCGATATCAACAACTTTGTTATCCAAAGATGTATTGAGCATGTTTTTGAAAGCTTCTTTGTAGAAACCTTTTTTAACAGCTTCTGTCTGGCCGAGGCTTTCTGCTGATTTGCCCTTTGCATAATCATTGAACTGGTCGCCGATACCTTTTATGTAATCAAATTTGACTCTGTTGGCAGGGCCGAAAAATTTTGCCGCACCCCACAAAATAGCAGAAGGAATGATAAACAGGCTGGGACCGCTTAATATCTCTCTGATTGCAACACTTGTTGCGTAGGCTGTGTTCTTTTTGCCTGTTGTATCACTGTTTCTGGTCAAACCTTTGATTGTACGGGGAGCTGCCATGCCCAAAAAATCTTGAGCAACGAAAGATGCTGCAAAACCGCCTCTTTCAATTCCGTCCATTGTTGCGAGCATTATATCTGCCGCCGAGCCGAACGCTACGTTGTTTCGTCGTGAATTGGCGTAACTTTTATTATTTTCGGCATTATGATTATTTTTAAATATAAGTCTAGTATTGTCTATTGAATTTAACTTCATTTCTTCCCTACCGAAGCCTACATATTTTACAATGCAAGTCACACTAAGAAATTGCTAATTGTAACGAGAATTTTAACATAATTTTACAAATATGTGTACCCTTTACACTTATTTTTTTGACTTTTATTAAGTATTGTTAAGAACGTAGCAGTTAAAATATGCCCCCATAACTACTAATATTGTAGTGTTTTGGCCTTTGTATTTTGTTTGCAAAAATGTTAAGCGTTCTTTGCACTGGCAAAAAAATTCTTGTTTGATTTATAATTTATCTGTATATCGTAAAAAGTTTATTAATAAAAAAGGAATATTTTAATGCCGACCGAAACTTCAAATCAAATGCAAATTGGTATCCCCAGAGCAATGTCTTATTTCAATTATTTCCCGTTCTGGTACGGATTTTTTGAGGATTTGGGAATCAAGGTGGTTATCTCTGACAAAACTACAAAACAAACCATGTCAGAAGGCTCTGCACTCGTTGTTTCCGAAACATGCCTGCCCATCAAAGTTTACGTCGGACACATTTTAAATCTGCTGGAAAAAGGTGTAGACAAAATTTTTGTCCCCTCTATCCAGTCAATTGACCACAAAATTTACAACTGCTCAAAAATCAGAGGCCTTCCCGATTTAATCAAAAACGTTGTAAAAAAAGATTTCACCATTGTTGACGCAACCCTCGACAAATCAGAAAAAAATCAAGGACTGTACGAATTCTTGAAAGAAGCCGTAAAACCTTTCGGAATTACAGACGAAAAAAGAATCAAAGCCGCTTCAAAAGAAGGCTGGAAAGTAATGAACAACTTTAAAATCATGCTCAACTCCGGCATTCCTTTTGAAAAAGCACTAAACTATGCCAAAAAAGGACAGGTTGTGATAGTAAACAACCAGAAATCATACCCGATATCTGTTGCAGTGCTTGCTCACAGCTACAATCTTTTTGATGACAGAATCTCGATGAAGATTTTCGACAAGCTGGAAAAGCTCGATGTAAAAGCTTACACAGCCGAGCAGCTCTCTATTGAACAGCTGAGAGAAGGCATTTGCGCTCTTGATTCAAAAATGTACTGGGCCAACGAATACGAGATGACAGGCGGTGCAGGTCATTTCCTTCAGGACAACAACATTGACGGAATCATCACAATCAACGCCTTTGGCTGCGGGCCTGATTCCATCATGGTTGAGAGAATCTCGCGTGCTGCAAGAAAATTCAACAAGCCTGTGTTGAACCTTTCCGTTGACGAACAAACAGGTGAAGCAGGTTTTGTCACAAGAATAGAAGCGTTTACAGACATGCTTTTCCGTAAAAAACGCGCAAGCATTATCAACAAGATTGATATTAAAGAATCTGCAAAAAACACATCAGACAACAACATAGAAATCACAAAAAACTAAACGCTCCGATAAAACAAAGGTATGATTGTTCAAACAAATAAAAGCATAAACCCTGACAATAATATCTCTAAAACAGGTTACAGAGCCTTGTTTGTTTTGATGAAACTTCTCAAGAAGCCGTATTCTCGAGAAGAGCTTGCCCTGGAGTGCCAGAGCGACCCCATTATTAAAAAGGATTTGTCCAAAGATACGGTTACTTACACAATAAATACCCTCAAAAAAGCAGGCTGCATAATAAGCCGTCCCTCTGTTAAAACAGACAACAAGTATGTTTTGAAGTATCATCCGTTCAACACTCTTCTGACAGCAGAACATGTGGATGCGCTTCAAGCTTTGAGAGAAAGTGTTGCCTCTTTAGGCGACTGGGAGCTGCTTATATATTTAAACAACCTGTATGCCAAAATTGCAAGAATAGCACCCGACAACGAAACAAAAGAGCTTTTAATATACAAACATCCGCTCAGAGGCATAGATTACAAAATATTAAACGAGCTTATGGTTTGTGCAAAAAGAACAACCGAGCACATAAACATAACCTACGACTCACCGGAAAACGGCCCCGAAGAGCTGGAGTTTGCACCGGAATACATTACTTTTGAAAACGACAAGCTATATGTCTGGGGTCACAACAAAAAGTATGACCAAATAGCATATCTCAGGGTGGACAAGGTCAAACGTATCAACACCGTGACTTTTACAATCTCGCCTCAAAAATCGGTTTGCGAACAAAAACCGCTCACTGTTGTAGAGTTTATGCTCAAAGGCTACAGCGCAATTATGTACACAGACAACGAGCACGAAATAATTATTAAAGAAGACAAAGACAGCGAATACCCTCTCACCATCAGGGCAGAAGTCTCTAACAAATTCAATTTTTACCAGAGAATTCTATCTTTTGGCACTGATTGCAAAATCCTGTCGCCGCAATCTGTAAAAGATGATATTTTAGCCAAGTTAAAAAACATCAAAGCGAGGTACCAAAATGGGTAACAAAAAAGTTGCAGACGCAGGTTACAGAGTTTTGGAATCGCTGAAGGAGCTGGCCAAAAGACCCGTATCCCCGCAAGAGCTCGTGCAAATGATTGAAGACAAAACCGACAACGTTTTCAGAAAAGAAATTGTGCACAAATACATTAACACCTTCAAGCTTTTGAACATCGAGCTTGTCAAAATCAGAGACAAATACTATCTTGAGCGTGGTGTTGAAAGAATCGAGTTTGATGAAAAAGATTTGTCCGTTATAGAGTTTTTGACCAAATACGTTGACAAAATGCGCCACGAAACATTTAAAGAAACAATTTTTGAAGCTTTTCAAATTATAGAAAAAAGTTTTTCACAAAGCACATGCTGCCTGATAAAAACAAAAACCATCAAGCCCTACAAGCCAAGAAAACCTGTAAAAATAAAAGATGACAATGTTCGACTTTACGAAAAATACTGCAACGAGCATTTAAAAATAGACCTAAAATACAAAGAAAACGACTCGTGCAAAGAGGACAAATACCTTGTGGCGCCATGCAATATTGCATACAAACACGGACGAGCCGTGCTGGTGGGCTATTGCTACAACACAAACTCTCACAAAGAGTTTATTCTTGACAACATCACAGCAGCAAACCAGACTCCGCAGATGAGTTTTTCAAACTCGCCCGGTTCTGTTACTTTCAAACTAACAGGCAGACTGGCCAGAGCCTACAAGCTCAAAGAAGGCGAGAATATTATTGAATACGATTTGAAAAAGAAAAAATACATAATTGTTTCCAACAAAACACAGGATAAAGACCTGCTTTTAAGACGACTTATCAGATATTTTGGCAGCTGTGAAATTTTATATCCAAAAGCAATGAAAGAAAAAATGCTCACACTCGTTGAAGAAATGGAGAAAATTTATGCCCAGTAACCATGCCAACAAAATTACTGGCAGACTGGGCGAGGATATTGCATGCAATTTTCTTGAGAAGCTGGGTTATAAAATTCTGGCAAAAAACTACAGATACTCGCGTTTTGCAGAGATTGACATCGTGGCAAAAGACAAAGACACCATCGTGTTTACAGAGGTAAAAACACGCTGCGGAACAAATTTTGGCCACCCGTTTGAGGCTGTCAACCATAAAAAACTTTTGAACATTTTTAAAGCCGGGCTTTATTACCTGCAAAACAACAAAGAGTATTACAAAAGATACAGAATTGATATAGTATCAGTCATATTGAACGCTCAAAACACCACACAGGATATAGAGCCCGTGATAGAGCATTTAAAAGATGTAAGCCTGAATTAAAAAAGATAAACTACTTTTGAGCAATAGCTTTATATTTTGCAGCGAGTTCGTTGTATTGTTGTACCTGTAAAACTGCAAAGCGGCTTAACAAATCGTATTTTGCATTAAGTTTGTCGTATTCCGCACGGGATACAGTGCCGGAAGTGAAGGCAGGATTGTTAGCAGCAGGAGTATTATTTTTAGGCAAGTTATCAGCTTTCCCAAAGTTTCTTAAAGGCTGACATGACATTGAGTTTGTGGAAAAACCGACGCGCATTATAATTCTCCTTTCTTTCTTATCCTATTAAACACTTTTACTCTCCAGCTTTTTTATTATAACTCTTTTTTTACAAAATTTCAATAAACTTTACATTTAAAAACGGGTAATATTTAATTCCGATTATTACCCGTTTTTACTACTTTTAAGTAAACTTTGTGATAAAATATTTTAAATCTTATTTTTAAACAAAGTATCTAATATGCAAGAAGCTCTGCTGAAAAATAAAAGAAAGCTCATGAAAAGCCTTGGCCAAATAATTTCTAAATACAGAAATGCCAAGAATGTTACTATTTACAAAATTTCAGCAGAAAGCCGTATGTCCAAATCTACGTGGAGAGAGGCGGAACTTGGAATGTGCAACGACATCAACCTTTCAACACTTTGGATGATAGCTGAGGGGCTTGAAATCCCGCCGGCAAAATTGATTGAAGAATTGTCAAAAGAATTAGGCAAAGAGTTTACTCTAACTGATATAGACTGATAAATCTAACCCGCGGGGATTTCGATTTTGAATTCTGTGCCGGCATTTTTTTGCGAGGTAAAAGAAATACTGCCTTTGTGTTTTTCAATGATTTTTTGACAAATAGCAAGCCCAAGCCCTGTGCCAATGCCGATTTTTTTTGTTGTTGTTCCGGCAGCAAAGATTTTATCCTTAATGCTGTCATCTATGCCGCAGCCCGTGTCTTTTATTTTTACAATCAGCCTGTTGTTTTCAAAACCCGTGGTAATAGTAATCATGCCTGTCTTTTCAATACTCTGGCATGCGTTTATAAGAATATTCATAAACACCTGATTAAGCATGTTTGGATAGCATTTTATCTCGGGCAGTTGAGCGTAGTTTTTGACAATTTGGATTTTATTTTTTGTCTCGTGTTTGATAATCTCAAGTGTAAGATCAATTTCTCTGTTTATATCCGCAAGCTGAAGGTCTGATTCATCCAGCCGGACAAAGCGTTTCAGGCTTTTTACAATGTTACTGATTCTTTTAATAGCCTCTTTATCTATTTTGTTGATATTTTCCATGTTTTCGACAAGCATTTTGTCATCGCCGCTGCCATCGAGTTTTTTGATAAGCTTTGCCAGAATATCGTTATTGGCATTGATAGAACCGAGCGGGGTGTTTATCTCGTGTGCAACGCCTGCAACAAGCTGGCCCAGAGAAGCCATTTTTTCAGAGTTTATCAGCTGAATCTGGGTTTCTTTCAATTCTTTTAGTGTTGTTTCAAGCTCTTCATTTTTTTGCTTAACCTGTGCAAACAAAGACGCCTGCACAATTGCAGACCCCAGCTGCGATGCCACGGAATGCAGCACATCGCTGTGGGATTCTTCAAAGTATTTTTGATTTGTATAAATTATCAAAACCCCAAGCACATCATGCAGTCTTGTAACGGGAACAATAATCCTGTTAACAGGTGCAGGGAAAGTGTTTTCGCTGTTTTGATAATCTTTTATGCAAGAGCGTACTTTTATTTTTTTATCTCGCACCGATTTTTTTGTATCTGCTGAAAAATCAGCCTTTTCGCCAATAACATTTTTGAACTGCGAAGGATAAACATGCTCCACATAAAAAGCGTTTTGCTCATTTTTTACGTAATAAACCTTGACTGCGCCAAACAGGTTGAAAAGCTCTTTTAGCGTGGAATTAAGGATTTTTGAAATATCCATGGATTCTCTTATGACATTAGAAATCCTGTGCATTAAAGCGAGTTTTACAGCCTGTGCTTGCGAGCTCTGCTGCAAATCCGCAAAGCGTTTGTTTTCCTGCGCAAGCGAGAGATACTGCTGACGGATAAAGGTGTATTTTTTTTCTGTTTCTTCGTAGAGAATCTCTGATGTGATATTTTTAAAAATCAATATCTTGAAGCCGTCAGCAAAAAAAGATTTTATTGCATAATAAAAAAACTGGTCTTTAGACTTTTGATAAACAGCCTGTGCGCTAAAACTCTCTTTTGATTCCACTGCAAAGGTAACAGGATTTGCGTTTAAGATATTTTCCGAATCCAGCATGCAGATGTCGAAAGAAAAATATTTCGAAAATTTCTCCAGATTTTTTACGCTGCCAAAACTTTTGACAAAGCTCATGTTCTTGAACACAATCCTGTTATCCGTGTCCAGAATCAACACAGCAGCAGCAAAATTATTGTACAAGCTAAAATCGGTACTGTTAACCATGAAAATATTTTAACACGCTATTGGAGTATTAAAAAATGTATTACATAAGAAACAACAATACCAAGAATTGCGCCCATAAAAACTTCAAACGGAGTGTGTCCGAGCAGTTCTTTGAGTTTGTCACCCGCAGCAGTAGGGCGGTGAGCATAAAACTCTTCCATAACGCGGTTCATGGTAGCGGCAATTTTTCCGGCCGAACGTCTGATACCAGCTGCATCATACATAACAACAAAAGCATATCCGAGTGCAATTGCAAAAGGTATGGAGTTGAGCCCTTCGTTGTAGCCTACGGTCATAGAAAGAGCAATTACGCCGGCACTGTGAGAGCTGGGCATTCCGCCTGTTGTTGTAAAAATTTTGAAGTTTATTTTTTTATGTGCGATATAAAAATAAACAAATTTTATAACCTGTGCAATAATAGCAGCTATGCAGGCATTACCTAAAACTTCAACTGCCGTGCCTGTTTGATACATTAATTAACCCTTTCATTGATGCTGTTCACAATCGCTTTTAGTACATCGGACTCAATTTTATTCTTTTCTAATATATCACAAGCCTGTGCACAAAGGGAAGCAAGTTGTTTTTTTGATTCTTCAACACCATAAAAACTTACATAAGTAACTTTACCTTCCTGTGCATCTTTTCCGGGAGTTTTACCGAGTTCTTCGAGCGTGGAAGTAACGTCCAGAATGTCATCCATAATCTGAAAAGCCAGCCCGAGTTTTTCTGCATATTCAGTAAGTGCCTCAAGTTTTGAATCATCCGCATTGCCAAGTATTGCACCTGTTCTCAATGACAGCTTGAACAGTGCGCCGGTTTTGTTTTCGTGGATATAATTCAATGTTTGTTTGTCAATCTGCTTACCCTCAGAGTCAATATCAACAACCTGACCTGCAATAAGCTTCTCTGCTCCGGCGTTTACAACAAACTCTTCAAGCACTTTTAAAAGAATGCGGGGGTCTATTTTTTTATCTGTTTTTTGGATAATTACCTGAGGCGCAAAAGACAATAGCGCATCGCCTGCCAGCACTGCTGTGGATTCGCCAAAAACTTTGTGGTTTGTGAGTTTTCCGCGTCTGTAATCATCGTTGTCCATACAAGGCAAATCGTCGTGGATAAGGCTTTGTGAATGAAGCATCTCAATAGCACAGGCAGTGGGTATCGCAGGCTCATAGCTTCCGCAAATCACCCTGCACGCCTCAAGACACAAAATAGGGCGAAGTCTTTTCCCGCCTGCAAGAACAGAGTATCTCATTGATTCCCAGATTTTTTCCGGATACTCAACAGGGATGTACTCATCCAGTTTTTGTTCTATCAGTTTTTTGTAATCTTCAAGTTGTTTTTTTACGTTTTGTTCCATTATTCGTTCAGTTCCTTATCTATATCCTGATTGCTTTTGCGCCTTGATGTTTGTCTTTTTTTGCTGCTGATTTTTGTTATTTGTTTGTTGTGCACAAATTTTGATTTGCTTTCTGTTTTTTTCCCGCTGTAGGTTACCTGTTTTTTATATTCTTTTGCTTCTTTAACAAATTGCAGATAGCTGTTATATCTTGTTTCATCCATCATTTCGGGGTGGAGCTGCACAGTGCAGCCGTTTTCGTGTTCGTGTATACAGTCAGAGAATTTGCACGCACCGTATTGTTTTTGTATTTCAATAATTTCTCTAAACAAAAGCCCGACATCAGCCGGCATTAAAAAATCAAAACGCAGTTGGCTAAACCCCGGTGTATCAACAATCCTTGCATTGTTTTCGAGCGTAATAATCTCGCAATGCCTTGTTGTGTGCGTGCCTCTTTCTGTTTTTTCAGAGACCTGTTTTGTTTTAAGGTTTAAATCAGGGCGGATGGCGTTTATCAAAGAAGATTTTCCCACACCGGAAGACCCGCACAGCACGGTTGTTCTGTCTTTTAAAAGCGCCTTAAAATCCTGTATTCCGTTGCCTTCAAGCGCAGATGTAAAAATAATATCGTAGTTTAAAGGTTCATAAATCTTTTTTATTTTTGCGATGATTTCTTCTTCGCCCTCAAGGTCGTTTTTGTTAAAGCACAACACGGGGTGAAGGTTGTAATACTCACAAAAAGACAAATATCTGTTAAGCTGTTCAAAGTCAAGCTCCGGCTCTTTCAGTGCACAGACAATAATCACCTGATTTACATTGGCCACTTTAGGGCGGGGGATAAAGCTTTTTCTTGGCAAAACTTTGGAAACAAACGCCTGTTTGGAGTTTTCGTTCAGCTGTTCCAGCTCAACAAAGTCGCCCACAACAATTGCGTCTTTTCTTTTTTTTAAAACTTCACGGATTTTGCACTCGTACGTGCCCTGCGCTGTATCAACGTAGTAAAAATCCGAATGTATTTTAAAAATCTGCCCTTTCATGCATTTGATTATAGCTCAACACGGAGTTCGGGTAAATATATGATTATTTAAAGAGAATCAATCTAACAGCTTAAAATCTTCAGGTAATTTTTCTTCAACCATTTTAAAAAATTCTGACGCCGAAATGCCAAGTGCTTCTGCAACCATCCACAATGAGCCGATTTTGGGTTCATTATTTGCATTTTCCAACCTGCTCAATAAAGACTTTTGTATAGCAAATTCATCAGCAAGCAACCGTTGAGATTTACACAAATTTTGTCTTTGTTCTTTGACAGTTTGCGCAATACTTTTGATGAGTATTTCAACTTTGTCTTTGTTAAGGTGTTGCATATATAGAATTTTAGGTTTAATATTGACACAAGGTTATCTATATATAGAACCCGATTTGTTTATTCAATACGGCGCATAAATATGAAAAAAATTCTTATAGATTTGGATGGGGTACTAAATGTATATGATGGTATATATGACGAAGGAGTAATACCTCCTTTGAGAAAAAATGCCAGAGAATTTCTTTGCAAGTTGTGCAAGGATTATGAATTAATAATTTTTTCAACCAGAGACTCTAAGTTAATAATCGACTGGCTTACTGCAAACAATTTGCAAGAATATGTTTCGTTGGTAACAAACATAAAGCTGCCGGCTTTTGTGCATATTGATGACAGATGTATAACATTTAACGGTAATTATGACGAGACCATTGAACAAATCAAAAACTTTAAGCCACATTGGCGCAAAAATAAGTAATTAAAAATTTAATTTTTGCGTTTTTTTGACTTTGGTGCAGTTAATTCAAAACTTCTTTTGATTATTTCATCAAGCACCTCCGGCGCAGTGGATTCGGGGTCGGCTTTTATCCAGTGTTTTTTGTTCATGTGCCAGCCATGTGTTATGGAGGGATATTGCATACGAAGCAGTGCACCGATTTCAGGTTCTGTTTTGACGTTTATGTATAATTTTTTATCAAGATAAAAAATCAAAGCAAACCATTTGTCATTGCTTTTGTGGCGCATAACACAGGTATCTTTATAAACATCTTGCCCGAAGGGGTAGGTTTCTATTGCATCATCCGAAATTAAACAGCGTTGTATCAATTGTTTTTTGTTCATTGTTTTTTCACAAACTCAATTTCGTAGCCGAGTTTTTCAAGAATCATTTCCAGCTCATTAAAATTAGCTGTACCTTTTTTCAACTTTATAGATAAATTTTGTACGGAGTATGGTTTTTGTCTTTTTTCCGCAATATATTCTGCCAGTTGGGTTATGGTAACAGCATTATCAAATGCCAATTTTCTAATTTCATTACCTATACTCATAATTTAAAATTATAATAATAATTGAAATTTAAAAATATATTTTAGTTTTTTATTGACATTTTTTAAACTATATTTTAATATTTAATTATTATTTTAAAAAGATTAAGCAAATCTATGAAAAAAGATTTACTGGAACACACAATCACAATTTTTGAAAACTACCTGATAGAAACAGACAGCCTGTTTGCTATCCTGACAGATATCTGTGACAACGCAGACTTAACAGACCAAACCGCAGCAAAAGTGATATTGCTCTGCGATATATTTAAAGAAAAAAATCAAAAAATCTGGGAATCGATGCGGTATAAATAAAAAACAGAGCCGATTTTACTGGCTCTGTTCTTGTATAAAATGATAATCTTACTTCAAAGTCTCAATAAGCTCTTTTATCGCGTTGATTTGAGAGTTCAGCTCGTCCGCGCGGGCTTGAGTTTCTTCAATCAATTCTTTTGGCGCTTTTTCAACAAAGTTTTTGTTTTTAAGTCTGCCCTCAAGGCTCATTTTTTCTTTGTCGAGCTTTTCAATTTTCTTATTCTGGCGTGCGATTTCCTCGTCAAAGTTAATCAAGCCTTCAAGCGGAATGATAATTTTCGAATTGCCCACAACCGCAGACGCTGATTTTTTAGGCATTTGAGTGTCTTCACCCTTGAATTCAACACTTTCAATTCTTGCAAGACGTTTTAAGTAAGGTACAACCGCTTCAAACACCGGTTTCTCAGCAGCACTGGCAAGAACAGTTATATCCATCTGCGCGGAAAGCGGAATGTTCAAGCCCTGACGAACGTTTCTCAAAGACTTGATTGTTTCAAAAACAAGCTCCATTTCTTTGTTTTCAGTTTCGAAAACAAATTCTTTTTTGTAAGTCGGAAACTCTGCTTTGATGATACCGATTGTTTCTTTCTCTTGCGGAATCAACTGCCAGATAGCCTCTGTAATGTGCGGCATAATCGGGTGGAGCATTCTCAAAGCCATATCAAGAACATATCTCAAAACTCTTTGAGTGTTAGCTTTTTGAGTTTCATCCTGCAATTGGATTTTTGCAATCTCAACATACCAGTCACAATATTCGTTCCAGAAGAAATCATACAATACGTGCGCTGTTTCGCCGATTCTGTATGTTTGAATATTTTCGTTAACAAGCTTTGCGGTTTCGTTGAGTCTGTGAAGAATCCATCTGTCAGCGATTGTAAGGTTGTCCGTATCAATTGCTTTGTTGTCAACGCCTTCGAGGTTCATAAGCACGAATCTTGACGCGTTCCAGATTTTGTTGGCAAAGTTTCTGCCGTATTCAAACTTGTCTTCGCTGATTTTGATATCCTGACCACCGTATGTACACATTGATGTCATTGTGAATCTCAACGCGTCACAGCCGTATTTGTCAATAATGATAACAGGGTCAACAGTGTTGCCTTTGGATTTTGACATTTTCTGGCCTTTTTCATCACGGATTAGTCCGTGGATGTAAACTGTCGAAAACGGTGCTTTGCCTGTGAATTCATACCCCATTGTAATCATTCTTGCAACCCAGAAGAAAATAATGTCAAAGCCTGTTACAAGGGTTGTTGTCGGGTAGAATTTTTTGAAATCCTCAGCGTCAGTGTTTGGCCAGCCCATTGTAGAAAACGGCCACAAGCCTGATGAAAACCATGTATCAAGAACATCGGTTTCTTGAGTATAATTTTCAGGGTCCGGATTTTCCTTTGCTACAACAATTTCCCCTGTTGTATTGTGGATGTAAGCGGGAATCTGATGTCCCCACCACAATTGACGGGAAATACACCAGTCGCGGATATTTTCCATCCAGCCGAGGTAGTTTTTCTCCCATTTTTCGGGAACAAATTTAATTTCGCCTGTTTTAACAGCCTTAATAGCAGCTTCTGCAAGCGGTTTCATCTTTACAAACCATTGTTCGGAAAGCAGCGGCTCGATTGTTGTGTGGCAGCGCTGACATTTTCCAACGTTGTGTTCAAGGTCTGTAATTCTGACCAAATCATTGTGGTAACGAAGCATATCAACGGTTTTCTTACGTGCTTCGTCTCTGTCAAGGCCGTGGAGTTCTTCCGGCACTTCCGCACAAGCTTTCATCTTGCCTTCGCCATCAATAACCCAGATGGGTTTGAGGTTGTGGCGTTTTGCGATTTCATAGTCGTTCGGGTCGTGCGCGGGAGTGATTTTCAAAGCACCTGTACCGAATTTTTTATCAACGTATTCATCGGCAATGATAGGAATTTCTCTGCCTGTAAGCGGAATAACAACCGTTTTGCCGATTAAGTCTTTATATTTGTAATCTGTCGGATTAACCGCAATCGCAGCATCGCCGAACATTGTTTCAGGTCTTGTTGTTGCAATTACGATAGCGCCGGGCTGGTCTTTCAGTGAATAGCTGATTTCCCAGAGGTGGCTTGCTTCTGTTTCGTATTCTGTCTCAACGTCTGAAATAGCTGACTGACAGCGCGGACACCAGTTTACGATATAAGAACCTTTATAGATTAGACCTTTTTCGTATAGTTTTATAAAAACTTCTTTAACTGCTTCAGAGCAGCCTTTATCAAGGGTGAATCTTTCTCTTGAACGGTCAAAAGAAGCACCGAGGCGTTTGCACTGGTCTAAGATTGCGCTTTTGTGCTCGTTAGCCCAATCCCAGGTGCGTGCAAGGAATTTTTCTCTGCCGAGCTCGTGGCGGTTTGTGCCTTCAGCTCTCAATTGTTTTTCCACAACGTTTTGTGTTGCGATTCCTGCGTGGTCAGTACCCGGAACCCAGAGAGTTTCATATCCCGACATTCTGTGGTAGCGAACGAGGATATCCTGCAAAGTTTCGTCAATAGCGTGACCCATATGAAGAACACCTGTAACATTCGGCGGTGGAATGACTATTGAAAACGGCTTTTTAGGCGATTTTGCGTCAGCTTTAAAGCATTCGTTATCTTCCCAAAATTTGTAAATTCTATCTTCCGTAGCTTTTGCATCGTATGTAGTCGGCAATTCGCTAAAATTAACAGTCTGTGTATTTTCCATATCCTTTGCGCCTCTTCTAGTTTTTCAGATGATTTTAAAATATCACAAAGACGATTAAATTTCTAATTTCCATGCGAAAAAAAGACCTCTGTCAGACAGAGGTCAATAAGTACTGTTTTGAAGAATTCTGGTTTTACCACTGGATTAAAACCAGTCCCGAAGTGCCGTTGCCTCCGTCACCCGGGGTTATGTTTTCGGAGTTGTCACCGTTTAAAGAGGCAGCACCACCGCCTCCGCCGGCACCGGCTCCGAAAATTTTGTTAAACCCTGCTGCGGCTGCGCCGCCTTCAAACACGCTCTGGGTTAAGCCATAGTTGTTCAAGTTGCCGTTATTGTAGCCACCATAGCCGCCTGTATCTATTTTTTTGGAAGTTAATACATCAGCCAGCTTGCCATTTCCTCCGACAGGAATGCCATCATCATTTTTTTGGATTGAATAACTTTTTTCGTTAGAAATATCAATGCCAGCTGCACCTGAACCGCCAAAGATTTTTGTACCGTTTTTAATATAAGATTGCTCTCCGGAAGAACCGGCGGTTTGTCCCGTATTGCCTGCTGCAACAATACTGCCTTTGCCTCCTTTTCCGCCTTTACCCGGGAAAAGCAAAGATTTTTGAGGCATTTCAGCATAAGGAATCTGGGTTACACTGCCCGAGCTGCCACCCAGCCCTGCGTAAAAATTTTTCCATTTCATTGCAACAACGCCTCTGCCGCCTCTTACCGTGTAATATGCCTCATTAGTTGCACCGCACGCTCCGTCATCTACCTCACCTGACGAACCCGCAGCAAAAGGCATGGCCTGATTTTCATATTGCGAAACATAAAACTCGTCCATAATAGATTTTGTCAAAAGGGTATTTCTGTAAGGCCTGCCAGCATTCATACCTTTACTTTCAGCATATGTTGTTTGTTTTGCAATTCCGCTGCAAAGCACTATTCCTGCCATGCCTGTCCTTGAAAATGTTCGCACATTCCAATTGTCATCAAGCAGATATGCACCGGGCATTTCAAATTGGTACCACTGCGCAGTAGCAGTCTCTGCCTTTGCAGTACGAATATCAAAACCTTTGTAGTAATATCCGCCTGGTTTTCCGGACTGCAAACCGCTAATCATCGCACCGCTTTGTCCGTCCGGTGCAGTGCTTTTTATCGGAGATTTTAAAGCAACATATCGTACAACCGTAAGTCCTGTACCCGAAGGTGTGCCAAGCGAATCCGAATAATAAAATTTGTTATTGGGAGAAGCTTTTAAATCAGCTGAAAAGCCGCCGCCACCGCCTTGAGCATAGATAACATGTGTAGAACCAACTTTTACATAAGAATCGCCGCCTCTTTGGCCAGCAGCAAACTGGTTGCCCGGAGACCCGCCCTGACCGGCTGCAATATTGAACACAGTACCTTTAGGAAACAATTGCGGTTTTGTAATAACAACAGCGCCCGGGGAAGCTGAACCTGCACAGGGCCAGCCTTCGCGTGCATTTGCACAAGTGCCTTCATCCCATACAGAACCTCCTCCGCCACCGGCTCCTGCTACAAGAAACTCGTAATAAGCGGTCTCTTCAGCTGTATAAGATGTAGAAACGCCGGAATCTGAAGCATAGACTTTATAAGAATTTGAACCGGCAATTCCTGCTCCGGCACCGCCTCCGCCACCGCCAACTATCGTAGCAACAAAGTTTTTTGCTCCTGTCGGAGGGTTAAATTCACAGCCGTAGCGGCCTTCTTCGCTATCGTAAACCACCTTGCCGTCTGATTCTTTGCCGTTTATTGAATATTTGGCCACGAGGTTATCGCCATTCCAGTAACACGCATATACACCATGCGGAAGATTCAGTTTTGCCCTGTGTTTTTTAGTTATAACCGGAACCGAAGCAATTGTTATTACGCAGACAATAAGCAGTGTTATCAACGCCTCGGCCAGTGAAAACCCTTTATATATTGCGAATTTTTCACGGTAAATCTTTTTCATATATTCTCCTTTGACACTTATTTTTTATGATATAACCCCTGTCGGCAGGTTTTAAAGAGAACTTGACATAATCCACCGTCACTTACCTTACCTTACAGAAAAGCTTACGTGGCTGGGATTTTGAGGTCAAGAAACTCAAATTTACATTGCTTAATATTTTCGATTTTCGTTAACACTTCTTTACAAAATTAAATTTACTTTTCTATAAATACTGCTGAAATTAAACATTTTGTATGGTTAAATATTTATTATGCAATACGTACCCTTACATTTACACACCGAAAACAGCCTCTTAGACGGAGCTATCCGTATAAAAGAGTTGTGCAAATTTGCCAAAGAAAACGATATGCCCGCAGTTGCAATCACTGACCATGGCAACATGTACGGCGCTATCCAGATGTATGAAGAAGCAAAATCCGCAGGAATCAAGCCTCTTATCGGGTGTGAATTTTATGTATACGACGGAGACATTACAGAGAAAAACCCCGCAAAAACGCACCCCTGGCACCTTGTGCTTATTGCAAAAGACCAGACAGGGTACAAAAACCTTGTAAAACTGGTTTCCACAGCCAAATGCAAAGGGATGTATTACAAACCCAGAATCAACCATGAACTAATTGAAAAACACCACGAAGGCCTTATCTGTCTTTCGGCGTGTGTTCAGGGTGAAGTTGCACAGGGGTTTATTCAAGGCAACAAAGAGGCTTCTTACGAGGCAGCAAAGTTTTACAAAGGGCTGTTTGGCGAAGATTACTACATAGAGCTGCAAGACCACGGGCTGGAAAAACAAAAAATGTCCAACCCCGGGCTTATCCAGCTGGCCAAAGACCTTGATATAAAAATGGTCATCACAAACGACAGCCACTATTTGAGAAAAGAAGACGCAGACTGGCACGACACACTTTTGTGTATTCAGACTAACGCGCTCAAGGAAAGTCAGGACAGGTTCCGTTTTCCTAACGACGAATTTTATGTAAAAACACCCGAACAGCTCCGTGATTCTTTCAAATGGATGGAAGCGGATATGTTCGAAGAATGTATCAAAAACACGGTGGAAGTTGCGGACAAGTGCCATCTTATTATCGAGATGGGCAAGTACCACATTCCGTATTTTGAACTCCCGCCTAACTTTACATCGGAATCTTATCTTGAATATCTGACTTTAGAAGGTATTAAAAAGCGCTACGGCGCACTCCGTCCGGACCTTAAAGAGCGTATGGACTACGAGCTCGGTGTAATCAACAAGATGGGGTTTGCAGAGTACTTTTTAATCGTATCAGACTTTATCCACTACGCAAAAAGAAACGACATTCCGGTAGGCCCGGGCCGTGGTTCGGCAGCAGGAAGCCTTGTTTCCTACGCGCTTGAAATCACAGACCTTGACCCCATTGCACACAACCTGTTGTTTGAGAGATTCTTAAACCCAGAACGTGTAAGCATGCCTGATGTCGACATAGACTTTTGTGTAGAGCGCCGCGGCGAGGTAATTGACTACGTAACAAAAAAATACGGCGCAGACAAAGTATGCCAGATTGTAACCTTTGGTACACTTGCAGCAAGAAACGCAATGAAGTCTGTAGCAAGGGTTTACGATATCCCGTTTGCGCAGAGCAACCAGTGGGCGCAGCTTATCCCTGCCGAGCCTAAAATCAAGATTGATGACGCTTTAAAAGACGGAATGGAGCTCAAAAAGCTCTACGACACAGACCCCACCGTCAAAAAGCTCGTGGACATGGCAAAGGCCATTGAAGGGCTCAAAAACAACACAGGTATGCACGCAGCGGGTGTAATCATCTCAAAAATGCCGTTAGAAGACATTGTGCCTGTTGAACCCTCAAAAGAAGGCTTGATTGTAACAGAGTACACGATGATTGAAGACGAGCACATCGGCCTTTTGAAAATGGACTTTTTGGGTCTTCGAAACCTCACCATCATCCACAATGCCTTGAAAATGGTAGAAAAAAGAACAGGCGAAAAAGTTGATATCAACAACATCCCGCTGGATGACGAGGCAACGTTTGAACTGCTTCAAAAAGGCGACACTGACGGCGTGTTCCAGCTTGAATCCGCCGGTATGAAAAAACTTGTAAAAGACCTCAAGCCCTCTGTGTTTGAAGATTTGGGCGCTCTTGTTGCACTGTTCAGACCCGGGCCATTGAACTCGGGGATGGTGGACGACTTTGTACAGCGTAAACACGGCCGACAGAAAATTGAATATGCCCACCCAGACCTTGAGCCTATCTTGAAAGATACCTACGGCACAATCGTTTATCAGGAACAAATCATGCAGATTTTCCAGACCCTTGCGGATTACTCGCTCGGGCAAGCGGATAACGTACGCCGTATGATGGGTAAAAAACAGTTAGACAAAATGGCCGAGCAAAAAGGACTGTTTGTACAAAACACAGCCTCTCACGGTATGAGCCAAAAAGATGCAGAAAAACTCTTTGAACAAATCGAACAGTTTGCCGCATACTGCTTCAACCGAAGCCACTCTGCAGCGTATGCTTTTGTTGCTTATCAAACAGCCTATTTAAAAGCGCACTATCCTGTTGAGTACATGTCGGCTCTTTTATCAAGCGTATCAAACGATCAGGAAAAAACCCAGCTTTATATCGGCGAATGCCAGAAAATGGGCATAAAAGTGCTTGCGCCTGATGTAAACAAATCAAACGCAAAATTCACACCTGACGGAGACAATATCCGCTTCGGGCTTGCGTCTATCAAAAACGTGGGCGAAGGCGTTATTGAATTAATTGAAAAAGAAAGAGAAACTCAAGACGGCGAATTCAAGTCCCTGTACGATTTTTGTACAAGGATAGACTACAAGTCATACAACACGCGTACTTTAGAGAGCTTAATCAAGTCAGGCGCTTTTTCTAACATTGAAAAAAGCAGAAAACAGCTCATAGAAAACCTTGAACCCCTTATTGCGTCAGCCAAACGCCAGAGCGAAGCCAAATCGCTGGGTCAGGCCAGCCTTTTTGCGGGAATGACAACAAGCACGGGCGTTGACCTTGACACATACACGCTCACTGGCAGCGATGAGGAGTTTGACGACAAACAGGTACAGGCGTTTGAAAAAGAATACCTCGGATTTTACGTAACAAGCCACCCGCTTTCGAGCATTATTGACAAGCTGCCGTTTTTGACAACGCACAACATTGCAGAGCTCAAGGACATGCCAAACGACAAGCCTGTGACTATTTGCGGACTTTTGACTCAGGTGCGTCAGATTCCGACAAAAAAAGACCCCACAAAATTCCTCAAAGCAGGGATTATCGAAGACCTGACAGGCAAAGTGGAGTTTGTTGCATTCCACAAAACTTTGATTAATTACAACTCGTTTATAGATTCCGAAAAAAAGGTCATCCTGTCGGGCAAAGTCCAAAAACGGGACGAAGACCAGTACAATATCATTGTCGATTCCGTAAAACCTGTGGACAACAGCAGTATTGTGACCATTTCTTTAAAAGACGAGATGAAATTTGAGGAGCTTGTCGGGCTTAAGGATGTGCTTGCACATTTTAAAGGCGGCGACCCGCTTGTTATGAGTGTAAAAGAGCCTGACGGCACAGATGCAAGGATATTGTGCGATTCTCACTTCTGGGTGGAAGCGTCAAATGACCTTGTTTATGCGGTTAACAACAACTTTGCTCAAAAAGTAGACATTGCAATAAAATCTCTGGATGAATAATTGTTTATAATTTGCTGATTAAGGGCATTATCCATGTGTGGAAAGGGTACGCATATGGAAAAATTAATTGCAAAAATCAAAGAATTCTTCAAAATGACAGCATTCATCTGCCGCAGAGGTCTTGCGACAATGTTTGGCACATATTGATGAATGCGTTAATGCTATTTTGTCAGTTCTTTAACAAAGTTTGGAAGAGCAAAGCGTGCAATGTGGTATTCTTTGTTGTAGATTTTGCACTGCTTTGTAATTTTTTCTGCTCTTTCTTCGTCTAGATAATCAAACGGGCTTACGGTTTCGGAACAGAAGCACCAGCTCCAGTATCCGCCCGGGTATGACGGAATCGGGCCTGTGAATGTGTCAACAATCGGGAAGACTTTTCTTAAAAGCGGATACATCTTTTTCATCTCTGCTTGATTGATGAAAGGTGATTCTGATTGTGCAGCCATGATACCGCCTTGTTTGAGCGCTTCTTTGACGTTTGTGTAGAATTCTTCTGTAAAGAGACCTTCGCCGGGGCCCATGGGGTCTGTTGAGTCGATTAAGATAACGTCGTAGCAGGCTTTTTTGTCTTTGATAAACTCTATTGCGTCTTCGATTTTGACTTCAACTTTGGGGTTGTCCAGCTCGCAGCCTATTGTGGGGAGGTATTTTTTGCAGGCATCCACTACCATGCCGTCAATTTCGCACAGCACTACCTTTTTTACTGTATCGTGTTTGAGCACTTCTCTGATTGTGCCGCCGTCGCCGCCACCGATTACCAGCACGGATTCCGGATTTTTGTGCGACATCATGGGGATGTGGGAAATCATCTCGTGGTAGTAAAATTCATCGCGTTCTGTTGTCATCATCAGGCCGTCGAGGGTGAGCACTCTGCCCATGGATTCTGTGTCAAAAATATCGACTTTTTGAAATTCCGATTGTCCGCTGAAGAGTGTTTGTTTAACGGTCATGCAGCAGCCAAAGCCGTCTTTGCTGAGTTCGCAGTATTTCATATCCAACATAGTGATTTTCCTTTTTTAAACTATTAGTGTTTATGATTATATCATGTAAAAATTTTGTATTAAGTATGAAATAAATTGAGGTGTTACATAAACGTAAAATACATTAACTTTTTGTGTTTGTTTTCATGATAGGCTGCCCCGTAGGGTACGTGTTGTTGTTGTGTGTGTGTGTGGCTAGCTAAAATTATGTATTTAAAACTAAACAGTTAATCGATTAAATTATCTGTTTAAATACCATATTTTTAATATATGAATTATCAACGATTAATTACATCCGGCATAAAAAGACTAAGAGAAAAAAATAATCTTACTCAAGAAGTCTTTGCGGAAAAGGTTGGCCTAACAGCACAGGGACTATCTAATCTTGAACGCAACAAATACCAACCCACAGCAGAAACTATCGACACAATCTGCAAAGCCTTCAAAATTCACCCCCTTGACCTGCTGTCAGATTACCCCGAAGACATTGAAAAAGATGAACAGCTGACACAAATTACTGCCATATTAAAAACATATTCAAAAGATGAATTAAACAAATTGTACAAAATACTAAAAGTTTTAAAGGATTAAAAAAGCGGAGAAAAATCTCCGCTTTATATTTCTAAACCCTAAAATTACTTTGTTACTTTGTCATTTTGTAGCTGATGCCGGCGCGTTTCATGCGTCTTAACGCTTCTTGAATTTCTTCCACCGGTCTTGTCAGCGCAATACGGAAAAAGCCTTCGCCGCATTTACCGTAGCCGTTTCCGGGCGGTACAACAACATGAGCTTTTTCAAGCATTACAGTAACAAACTCTTCGCTTGTAAAGCCTTCCGGCACGGGCAGCCACAAATAAAACGTAGCTTTAGACGGTTCAACCTTCCAGCCGAGGTCTCTCAAGCCTTCTTCCATAACCTCTTTACGCTCTTTATACATCTGGTTGAGCTTTTCAATCTGTTCTTCGGGTGCATTATAAGCCTCGATTGCAGCTTCTTGAATAGCTTTAAAAGTACCGGAGTCGATATTGTTTTTGATTGTGCCGAGTGCCTTAACAGCCTGTTCGTTTCCGCACACAAAACCAACCCTCCAGCCTGTCATGTTGTAGGATTTTGAGTGAGAATAAAACTCGATAGCGCAATCCATAGCGCCTTCAACCTCCAGTACTGACGGGGCTTTGTAGCCATCGTATGTCATCTCTGAATAAGCCATGTCAGAGCAGAGCAAAATATCATACTTTTTACAAAAATCTACTGCTTTTTTGAAAAATTCTTTATCAGCAACAGCCGCAGTGGGGTTGTTGGGGTAGTTTAAGAACATGAGTTTTGATTTTTTTGCAACTTCTTCGGGTATTGCGTCAAAGTCGGGTAAAAATCCGTTTTCCGCCTTTAATGGCATAGAATAAGGAGTTCCGCCTGCAAAGATAGTTGCGTTTTTATAAACAGGATACCCGGGGTCCGGCACGAGTGTGTAGTCGCCTTCGTCCACAAATGCAAAGAAAATATGCGCGATAGCTTCTTTTGAGCCGATGTTAGCAAGCATCTGTGTATCAGGGTTAAGTTCAACGCCAAAGCGTTTTTTCATCCAGTCGCAAGATGCTTTTCTAAAATCAGCTGTACCGTTATAAGGCGGATAATCGTGGTTTTTGGGGTTATCGATTGCTTTGTGCATAGCTTCTACAACAGACGGGATAGTCGGTGTATCAGGGTCGCCTATGCCAAGAGAAATAATCTCATGCCCTTTAGCCTTTGCTTCTGCAATCTTTCTGTCTATTTCCGCAAACAGGTATGGCGGGATTTTATCTAATCTTTGTGATTGTCTCATAGTATACTCTCCTGTGAATTTTTCTGTAAAAAGATTATAGCATAACGAAATTGCTCTATAAATATTTATTTGTTTGCACGGTTCATAAAATCATAAAAAGCGTCCCAGCCTGTTTCCGCTTTGCCCAGGTCGCTTTGCGCATAATCTTTTTCCAGTTTTGCAAGTTCTTTTCCAAGCTTTAACTCAAATTTCAGCTTTGCCATCAAAGATTCGTCGTTTCTAATATTGATATAGTTTTTTTTTACAAACTCTAAAATATCTTTTTTTGTATAGTTGTTTTTTAAGTTTATATCGCAGCTGCTGCCGTATTTTTTATAGAGTTCTGCCCAATTTTCCAAAACAGGTACGGGAGAAATGCCAAGTTCCTCTGCCAGCAGCGCAGGATAAGTTTCAAACTTGCGCACAACGTCAATCACTTCCTCAGATGACGATTTATGGCTTGAGTATACAAAAGAAGCGTCTTCGCTCAATAGTTTTTTTATCATTTTAAAATCACCTGACAAAAGCAATTTTTCTTTTTGAAGATTAACTTTTCTCAAACTGTTCAAAAACTTTATTGCAATAGCTTTATCCGACTTTTTGAGCTGCATATGATTTACAAAATCAGGTGCCAAAATATCAACACCTTTTCTTTTTTGTTCAAGCAAATAAGCCTGAACATCTATTGCACGCGGTTTTTCCAGACGGGCAGAGTGCAAGTCGAGCATTCTTGCAAAATATTCCCACGCATTTTTGTATTTTTTCTTTTTAATAAACCTCGGGTTCCAAAGGCATCCGCCTATATCCGTGTGGATATTGTTTATTGTATCTTCAGAGCGGTCAACGTTTATAAACCTGCCTCTGGATTCCTGTATTTTGCCGATTGGCGCTTTCTTTTGAGTGTCTATAAATTTGGATAAAATATACCCGCCGTCATCATTTTGCGCACTAATTCTGACGGTGAAAGGTTTAGCAAATCTTCCGTGCGAGCCCTGTCTATAAGCGGTGAGCGCGTTTTGCGGCTCGTTACCGCGGCCGTGGGCTCTTAAATAATAATCTTCAAAACCTTTTTTTGCCGCATTTTCGTCTCTAAAAGCCGAAAGCGCATAAGAATAATCTCCAACATCCAGCCGGTGGCAGTTTTTGACAGCGCCCGAGCCTGCATATGAGACTGAGATATCATCTCTTTTTAAAATCCGTTTTAGAGAATCAACGAGTTTTTTGTGAGCAGCTGCAAAAAGTTCAGGGTCAACATCTTCCCAGCCAAAAATCTTGCTCTTGCCTTTTGTTGGTGCTGTTTCTCTGGAAAAAGAGGTAAACGTGTCTTGCACCTGTTTTGTCACAAGTGCACGGTTTTCAGGGTTTACGGATTTTATCCAGTCATACGGAAGTGCACCGATGTTTCTTCCTGTTTTTGGGAATTGTTGAAGATAATTATCCAGTTTTTCCGCGCTAATACTTTTCTTTTTAAAAAGGTGCAGCAGATTTTTTTGCTTTGCAATTACAAACATACCTGCATAAAACATGTAAATAACAAAAGTTGCCATTAAAACAAAAAAGGTGAACCAATGATCCACCTTTTTTATTTATAGTTTAATCACGCTTGTGTGATTAAGCGCATTTTTTCTTAAAGCACATTGGAAGACAAATCAACGCACAAATCAATGCTGATACGCCCCAGAAAGCAAGTGCTCCGTTCCAGCCGAATTTGTCAACCACAAGCCCTGTGCCGAGGCCGGAAAGCATTGCGCCCACGTAGCCGAATGTTCCTGTAAAGCCTGTTACGGCAGAGGCAACTTTCTTTGAGCTGGATTCGATTGCACAAACACCGCCAATGAGCATTTGCGGGCCGTATGTAAAGAACCCTGAAAAACCGATTAACAAAATATCGATTACGCCCGAGCCGTTGATTTTTATTACATCCACAAGCGATTTACCTGTCAGAGCCAAAAATGCACCGTCAATAAAGTTCGGCCCTGTACCGTTGAAGTACAAACCTGTCATACAAACGATTACACCGAGCAAAAAGATTACGTTAATCGGTGCTCTTGCGCCTTTGAACACTTTATCCGAAATTACACCCGCTGAAATTGTTCCGAAAAATCCGAACAAAGGCAGGCAAGCCAGTTTCATAGAAGCGAGTTCCAGTGTATTGTCTTTTGCTTCTACAAGGTATTTGATAATCCAGTCTTCTGTACCGAATCTGATAACATACACAAACACATACGCCATAGCCAGCGCCCAGATAGCCTTGTTTGTCAAAACGTTTTTAACAAGAATCTGGATATATGTCATGCCGTCGTCTTCGTCTTCTGTTTTAGCAGTTTCTTTAGCGCGTTCGGGCTCTCTGTATTCTTCAACATCAGGAAGTCCGATTGTCTGCGGTTTGTCTCTCAAGCGGTTGAACATCCACAAAGCAACGAGGATTGCCAGAGTACCCGGGATATAAAACGCTGCTTGCCAGCCGAATTTTGCAATAACAAAACCTGAAAGAATTACGGCCAAAAATGTACCTGTCTGGTGAGAGGTTGACCACATAGCCCATTTTGTAGCTCTTTCAGAGTTAGAAAACCAGTAAGTAAGGCTCTTTGCAACCGGCGGAAAGCCCATGGACTGGAACCATCCGTTACATCCCCAGAAGAACGCCAGCACCCACAACAAAATTGTTGCGCTGGGCAGGCCAAAGAATGTAAACTTGCCCGGAGTGAATACAAAAAAGCTCAACGCAAAGCAGATATTAGCAAGACCTGCCAGAATCAAGCCTGTAGGCAAAAATTTTCTTACATCGGAACGGTCTGCAATCATACCGTTAACAAATTTTCCGATAGCATAAGTAAAGTAAAGCGAGCTGCCGATAACACCCAGCTCGAGGTTTGAATAGCCCAGTTCCTTACTCATTGAAGGCAGAGCTGCTGCAATATTCTTTTTGCAAAGATAAAACATTGCATACCCGATAAAGCAGGAATAAAACATTCTCAGTCTGAAATGAGAGTATGTTTTTTTAATTTGTTCTTCGTCTTTAATAGGTTCCGCAGCCGGCGGTTCTTTAAAAAATTCCAATAATCCCATAATTTCACTCTCTAATTGTGTGCGCAGTAAAAAAATTATCACAAAAACAAGCTGCAATTACAATTTAACATTAATACTTGTTTACAACTGCCAACAATCACGGTAAAATCGGATAAATTATAATTTATGGAGTTGCTATGGAAAATATTTTAAACCTTATACACACACATGCTCTGGCTATTTCAACCACAATTTTGATAGTTGCATATATATTTATAGCCTGGGAAAAAATATCAAAAGTAACAGTGGCAATGATAGGGGCGGCAATAACGCTTATGCTGGGGCTTCTTGCGCAGTCAAAAGGACACGAGGCTGCTATTGACCCTCATTATTTTATAAATTTTGTGGATTTTAACGTAATATTTTTGCTTGTTTCAATGATGATTATTGTAAGCATTGCAAGCAAAAGCGGTATTTTTACGTGGATAGCCAACGAGTTGTTGAAAAAAACAAAAGGCCATCCTGTAAAAATACTCCTTGTACTTGGATTTTTCACGGCAGTTGCTTCTGCGTTTTTAGACAACGTCACAACAGTTATTCTTGTTGTGCCTATTACGTTTCTTGTAGCAAAATACCTCGACATAAACCCTATTCCATACCTGATTACAGAGATTCTTGCCTCCAACATAGGCGGTACGGCAACGCTAATCGGTGACCCGCCGAATATCATTATCGGAAGCAAAGCAGGGTTTACGTTTATGACATTCCTTATGGAATTGACTGATATTGTGCTTTTAATTCTTATTGTCACAATGTTTATTTTGTGGCTGTGTTTTAGAAAAGACCTTGTTGCAGCAAAAGACAAAATGGAAGCTGTTGCTCATCTGGACAACAGCAAAACCATTACGGACAAAGCCCTTGCAATACGCTCCGGTGTGGTGCTGTCTCTTGTTATTCTCGGGTTTGTTCTGCATGATTTAATTCATATTGAGTCACACGTTATTGCGCTTGCGGGTGCCAGCTTTTTAATGATATTTGAAAGCCCTAAAAGGGTCTTAAACGGTGTGGAATGGAACACTATATTCTTTTTTATCGGCTTGTTTATTATCATAGGCGGTTTTGAGGCTGCAGGCGGCATAAAAATTATGGCACAGTGGATTCTTGATGTGACAAAAGGCAACGAGTCTGCTGCGGCAATGCTTATTTTATGGGCATCAGGAATTTTGTCAGGTATCGTGGACAACATCCCCTACACTGCTACCATGGCGCCAATGATTTATCAGATTCAGCTTGTAGAAGGTGCTGCTTATGCTCATCCTCTTTGGTGGTGCTTGTCTTTGGGTGCTTGTCTTGGCGGAAACATGACAATTATCGGGGCTGCAGCAAACGTTATTGTATCAGAGACAGCTGCTGCACACGGAAAGCCGATTCCGTTTATGAAGTATCTCAAATACGGTGCTCTTATCACTTTTGTGTCGCTTGTGATGAGCTCAATTTATATTTATTTCAGATTCCTGATACACGCAGGACATTAATCAAGCGAGAAGATGTCTTTGAGGTCTTCGTAAGTAAGTGATTTGCCGATATTTCTGTCGACAGAGATAACGGAGTCCACAAGGTCTCTTTTTCTTGATTTGAGTTTTTGAATCTTTTCTTCTACCGTGCCTTTGGTAATCATACGGTAAACAAACACCTTTTTGGTCTGGCCGATACGGTAGGCTCTGTCTGTTGCCTGATCTTCAACAGCAGGGTTCCACCACGGGTCGTAGTGGATTACATAATCCGCGCCTGTAAGGTTTAAGCCCGTACCGCCTGCTTTTAAGCTGATTAGGAAAATAGGAATTGTGGGGTCAGAGTTGAATCTTTCCACAACTTCCTGACGGTCTTTTGTGCTGCCTGTAAGGTATTCGTGTTTGATACCCGCTTTTGTAAGCCATTCTTTTACAATATCGAGCATATCCACAAACTGGCTGAACAACAGCACTCTGTGTTTTTCGGCAATGATTTCTTCGAGCATCACTTTAAGCTGCTCGAATTTTCCGGATTCTTTTATGCCTTTGATATTTTCTTTGTCGTAAAGACGCGGGTGGCAGCAGATTTGTCTCAGGCGCAAAAGCGCAGAGAAAATGGACATTCTGCTTTTTTCGATACCCTTTTCTTCGATGGACTTGAAGAGTTCTTCTCTTGTTGAGTCCATAACCTCCATGTAAAAATCTTTTTGCTCGGGCGTAAGTTCACAGTATGCAACGTTTTCGATTTTATCGGGAAGGTCTTTTGCAACGTCTCTTTTCATACGGCGGAGGATAAACGGATAAATCTGTGATTTAAGACGTTTTTCCACTGTTTTGTCCTCGCGTTCCATAATCGGGGTAACGTAGCGGTAGTTGAATTCGTTTTTATCAAACAAAAATCCGGGCATCAAGAAGTCGAAAATTGACCACAATTCTTCAAGTCTGTTTTCAATAGGTGTACCTGACAGAGCCAGTTTGTGTTTGCAGTTGAGCTGTTTTACGCTCTGGGCTGTCATGGATTCTGCGTTTTTGATGTTTTGAGATTCGTCAAGGATAACGTATCTGAACTCGTGTTTTTTGAGTTTTGCAATGTCGCGTCTGACAAGAGCGTAGCTTGTGATTACAACATCGTATTTTGGTATTTCTTTAAACAGCTCTTTTCTTTCCGTGCCGCTCAATTTGAGACAGGACAAACCGGGTGCAAACTTTTCTATTTCGTTTTCCCAGTTGAAAACAACGGAAGTAGGGCAGATAACAAGGTTTGGCGCTTTTTTGTTTTTTTCTTTTGCTTTTTGTATCAACGCCAGCGCCTGCAATGTTTTACCAAGCCCCATATCATCGGCAAGGATTCCGTTCAGACCGTACTGGTACATAAACCACAGCCAGCCAAAACCTCTTGTCTGGTATTCTCTGAATTCTGCATTGATTCCTTTTGGCAAACTCGGAACATCCATTGTGGAGAAGGTTGAAATCTGTTTCCAGAATTTAGAAAACTTACGGCTCATTTTTATTTTCATGCCAAGGTTTTCCATTTCGGACATGAGGCCTGCACGGTAAGTTTTTACAATGTATTTATTTTCGTCATTTTTGTAAACATCAAAAGTGTTGAACGCTCTCATAAGTGAGTATATGTCCATTGTGGGGATTTCGGCAAAGCCGAGATTTTTGATTCTCACATATTTGCTGTTGTCCAGAGTCTGGCTGTACAAATCATCAAACGGGATAATCTCTTCACCAACGCGTCCGTACAGCTCCACTTCAAAACTGTCTGTTGAATTAATAGAAAAATCAATATCAGCACACAATTCAAACGGGTCTTTTGTAAGTTTGAAAAACGACATGTCGTCTTTTTCTTCAAACTTCCAGCCGTCTCCCGCCTGCTGAATATAGTAGTTATAAAAATCGATTGCGTTTTCTTTTTCGAGTGCAAGGTTGTTTGTCTGCATGGGTGCAAACTTGCACGCAAGCAGCATTTGATAAGCCTGTTCCTCGTGGACGGGGTTTCTTTTTACCCAGTAGAGCAGGTCTTCCTTAGGCTTTTTAATTGTTACGTACGGTGTTTTCTCCGTATGTTTTGAGTAAGGAACACGCGTTCCGTCATATTCAAACTCGAGTTCTGCTTTAAGCGAACCGTCGTAGTCTAAGCCCAGTGTAACAATATTTACGGGCGGTTTTTGCTCTAAAAAGAGTTTTTCTATAGCTTCCGAAACAGTTACCTTCATAGCCTTTTGCAGCTTGGGCAGTTCTTCGTAAAGGAATTTTGCACCGTCAGCATCTTTTACATCGGTAAAGCTCGCTTTAATAAGGTTTTGAGGCAGCGCCGAAACCGGTGTGTTTGTCGGGAAAATTACGTTTTTGTATCTTCCCCATTTTAACTGTCTTGAAAAATATCTTATTTCTTCAAACGGGTAAGAGTCGCTGCCATCAGGTCTTTCCCACGTCAAAGACAATAACACATTGCCCACCATGGAGAAGTTAACAGACAGAGCAAGCTCCCATTCTTTGTCATCAAAGCGCAGGCGTTCTTTTGTTTTGCCGTCTAATACTTCTTCTGCGCGCGACAGAAGCTGGAAAAACCCGTCAAATTTATTAATCGGTACATCATACCAGCCTGCTTTTTTATCCAGCCTTGAGCGCTGGAGCAGAAGCTGGAATATAGCTATTTCTATTTTTTCTTCGTCGTTTAAAATAAAAGATTTGTCGTTTCTCTGCACCTCGATAATAGCTCTTAAAATAGCCTCGAGGTCTCTTATTACCTTGCCTGTTTCTCTGTCCATTACAAGGATAGAGAAAAAATTCTGTCTTCTTTTGGGGTTGAAGTGAAAAACGTATCGGCCTGTGGGGTGTTCCACAGGAGGAACAAACTCATCAGGGTATTCGGGTTTGATTTTGTGCACACGCTCGAGGTATTCGTCATAAACTTTGTCTTCGATAACCTTGAGACCGACAGCGATAGCATGTTTGCACCATTCTTCTTTTAAAGGGCAGCTGCAATCAGCTTTTACACCGTTTTTTGTAAAAGTGAGGCTTGTTTCGTACGCGTCTTTAAAGTTGCCTTTGACCTTTGCATCAACACCGGCAAGCTTTGTATCATAAGACATTACAATATCTTTTTGATACCCTTCGTAACCCCTTCTCCAACTGCCGGGGGTAGCTTTATCCTTAATGTATTTGTAATTAAATTTGCAAACGCTCATATTTTATGTAAACAAAAATCTTTCAAACAAAAGAGAAAGACTTAATCCAACGACCCTTTTGCCTAAATAAACATAGCAGCCAAAAAACCTTAATTATTAACTGCTAATAAGATTATACACGAAATCTTTAAAATAACAATACTTTATTGCAAGAAAGCAAAACCATATGTTATGATAGTTAAATGAAAAAGAATATAATGAATATCATCGTAATGACTCTGGGCGCACTGATTGCCGCATTTTCGTTGGAAGGTTTTTTGATTCCGAATAAAATTATCGACGGCGGGATTCTGGGTATAGCAATTATGACCAACTATAAAACTCAATTCCCTCTTGGCTGGTGCATTTTTATTTTGAATCTGCCGTTTATCTTCCTTGCACTGAAAAAAATGGGTAAAGCATTTGTGGCATTTACTTTTTATGCGGTTACCGTATTATCAATCGGCGTATCTTTAATGCCTGTATGGCTCAACCACAAACATGTTTCAGATCCGTTTTTGGCTTGTATATTCGGCGGCTTGATACTCGGTGCCGGAGTAGGGCTGGTGTTGAGAAGCAACTCCTCTTTAGACGGTACTGAAATTTTATCCATAAGCCTTTCTAAAAAATGGGGCTTTTCCGTTGGTGAAATCATCATGTTCTTTAATCTGTTCATTTTCACCGCAGCAGGCTTTGTTTACGGAAACTGGCAGAGCTCAATGTATTCGATGATTTCATATTTTATTGCCTACAGGGTAATTGATATTGTTATTGAAGGTTTGAACGAGTCAAAATCAGTGCGTATTATCACAGAAAAACACACTGATATAGGTAATGCTATCATGGAACATTTTGATATAAGCGTTACTTACCTCAAAGCAAAAGGCGGATATTCAGGCGCTGAAAAGAAAATCATCTTTTGTGTAATCAACAGGCTTGAAATAGCCAAACTCAAGCAAGTTATCAAAAACATTGATGAATCAGCATTTATAACAATAGAAAACGTCCACGAAGTTGACGGTGGAAGAGTAAAAAAACATCATCACCATATTTAAGGTTAATTATCGTTGGAATAATCGATATCAAGGTTCATAATAATATGCTCAAGAGGTATTTCCAGACCTTTTGCATATTTTATGAGCGTCGAAAATTTTGTGTCAACAAGTCCGTTTTCAATCCTGCTGACAGTGGCTGTGGTCAAGTCATTTTCGTATGCAAAAATGTTGAGCGATGTGCCTTTTTGCTCTCTTAATGACTTTAAATAATGGCCTAAAACTTTTATCAACTCTTGCTTATCAAGTTCCATATACGTAAATTATATTTATTTTTGAATTTAACATATTACATATATGTAACTCTTATCATATTTGCCGTTTAGCTCAATTGGATATTAAATTTATCAAAATTATTTCGTAATTTCGAAAAAATATGCAACAAAAAAACCCCTCTGTAAAAACAAAGGGGTTTTTGTTTAGCTGAAATTTGATGACGTTTTTCGTCTTACATCATACCCATTCCGCCGCCCATAGGAGGCATTGCCGGTGCAGGTTCCTTAGACGGAATATCTACAACTGCAGCTTCTGTTGTAAGAAGCATAGATGCTACTGATACAGCGTTTTCGAGTACTGAACGTGTAACTTTTGCAGGGTCTACAATACCGGCTTTGAACATGTCAACGTATTCGTTTGTCAAAGCATCAAAACCTTCTGCTTCAGGAAGTTTTTTAACTTCTTCAACTACAACATCGCCTTTTTCGCCTGCGTTGTCAGCGATTTGTTTAAGAGGAATATGAAGAGCATCAAGAAGGATTCTGTATCCTACTTTTTCATCATCAGAGTTGTAAGGGCAAGTGTCTAATGATTTAGCCATTTCTTGCATTACTCTAACAAGAGCAACACCGCCGCCGGGTACGATACCTTCTTCTTTAGCAGCTCTTGTTGCGTTAAGAGCGTCTTCGATTCTCAATTTTCTTTCTTTTAATTCAACTTCAGAAGCTGCACCAACTTCGATTACAGCAACGCCGCCTGAAAGTTTTGCAAGTCTTTCTTGAAGTTTTTCTTTGTCGTATTCAGAATCTGACTGTTCGATTTGTTTTTTGATTAGTCTGACTCTGTCAGCTACTCTTTCTTTGTTTTCGTCACCAACAACGATTGTTGTGTTGTCTTTTGTTACAGTAACGCGTTTTGCTTTACCGAGCATTTGAACAGTGATGTTTTCGAGTTTGATACCGAGTTCTTCTGTGAACATTTCACCGCCTGTTAAGATAGCGATGTCTTCAAGCATAGCTTTTCTTCTGTCGCCGAATCCCGGAGCTTTTACAGCAACTGCTCTTAAGACTTTTCTCATAGTGTTTACAACAAGAGTTGCTAAAGCTTCGCCTTCAACGTCTTCTGCGATGATTAACAAAGAACGTCCGTCACGAGCAACCTGTTCGAGGATAGGAACAAGGTCAGCAATGAGGTTGATTTTTTTGTTTACGCAAAGAACATAAGCATCTTCTAAAACTGCTTCCATTCTTTCAGGATCAGTAACAAAGTAAGGTGAGATGTAGCCTTTGTCAAACTGCATACCTTCAACAACTTTGAGGTTTGTACCGAAAGATTTTGACTCTTCAACAGTGATAACGCCGTCAGTACCTACTTTTTCCATAGCATCTGCAATCAGGTCACCGATTTGAGCATTGTTGCCTGCAGAAATTGTAGCAACTTGAGCGAGTTTTTCTTTTGAATCAACAGGTTGAGCCATTTTTTTGATTTTTTCAACAGCCATTTCAACGCCTCTGTCCATACCGCGTTTCATGCCCATGGGGTTAGCGCCTGCTGTGAGGTTTCTCAAGCCTTCTCTTACAATAGCCTGTGCAAGAACAGAAGCTGTTGTTGTACCGTCGCCTGCAACGTCGTTTGTTTTTGATGAAACTTCTTTAAGAAGTTGTGCACCTGCGTTTTCGAGGCCGTCTTCGAGTTCGATTTCTTTTGCAATTGTTACACCGTCGTTAACGATTTGAGGTGCGCCGAATTTTTTTTCTAAAATAACATTTCTACCTTTAGGTCCGAGTGTTACTTTTACAGCATCGGCTACTGCATCTATACCTTTGAGTAAGCTTTTTCTAGCTTCTTCATTGAATACAATTCTTTTAGCCATTTTATTTTCTCCTTGTAAATAATTTTTAATGTATTTCCGCCTGTGCAATCAAAGATTGCTTCATTTCAGAAACTTCGTTTCTTCCATAACGGCGGCTTGAAACGGTTACGGCTTTGTGTCGTTCACCTGCGTGAACTCCGTCAAGCCTTCACACTCCTATTATTCCAAAACGCCCAAAACGTCTTTTACAGACATGATTTTGAAAGTTTCGTCGCCCATTTTTACGTCTGTACCTGCGTATTTTGCAAAAAGGACTTTTTCTCCTACTTTAACTTCCATTTCTTCTTTTTTGCCGTCGTCGAGAGTTTTGCCGGGGCCAACTGCTACTACTTCGCCTTTTTGCGGTTTTTCTTTAGCTGAATCGGGGATAAAAATTCCGCCGGAAGTTTGTTCTGTATCTTCAATAACTTTAATAACCAATTTGTCGCCTAACGGTCTGATTGACATAATGTCCTCCTTTATTTTTGCTAATACGTGTATTTTCATTAACTTACTATACTTTTATATCATTTGATTATAAGAAATTTTCAAATATTAATGAAAAATTAATTATTTAAATATTCATAAATCCTGAATCCTTCCAACTTTACCATTGAAGGTTTAGATTCAAAAATAAGTTTAAAATTGTCAATTTTATCAACATCGAATTTGTCTGCATCAAAAAACGGCACAAGTGCATAGAGCTTTTTGTTTTTAAAATCGGGCTCGTTTTGCATAACAAACCTGGCATACTCGGGCCATTTACTGCCGTCTAATATAAACAAGAGGGATTTGTCCCACACAACATAACTTATATTTTTTTGCTGCTGTGCGCAGTAGATACTGTTTTTTCCTTTTAGATAATACACAACTCCAACCGCATATGGAGGGTTGTCCGTAACTATCACGGAATTGTCTTTATCTATATTATTTTTAATAAACTCTGCTGTCTCCTTTGCGCCGGAATAGGGATTATGTATATCCAAAACAGCATATTTGAGCCCGTTAAAAACGGTGAGAGTAAAAAACAAACTCAACAATATGTTTATCAACCTGTCGTTTTTATTGAGCACAATCCAAAAACAAAATATCAAAACCAGATGCGCACAAAAAATTCTGTTTACAAAAATCCAGTGGTTATACCCCGCAATATAAATCAATAGCTGAAAAAGTACAGCCAAAAACCCTATTGCAAAAATCTTTTTGTTCTTTTTAAACAACAAAACAAAAAGCGCAATGTATAAAACTACAGATATCAAAGCTGCAGTGATGGTGTAAGGCGCAAAAGAAAAACTACCCGGCTCTGCCCACTGGTTGTCTACAGCATTGAGGAAAAACTGGGTAAATACTTTTACACAGCTTCCCCACAGAGTCAGCGTATGCATACCGATTACAGCGTTGCTTTGCATTGTCAAAGCCAGCTGCGCTACCACTGCTGCCACGCCCGATGCCATGATTAAAAATGCAAAAATATTACGTTTTTTAACCGATTTTTCATCCTCTTTCAAAACAGCACAATACAAAAAGTCCAACGACAAAAGAGCGCACAGCCCGAGCATAATAACATGCGTGTTAGCAGTCAAAAACAGAAGCAGTGCATATAAAAACGGTTTTTTCCTGTAATGAGGATACACAAGAGCAATCGCAAACACCAAAAGCGGTATAATGCTGTAACTTCTTGCAATAACAGGAAAAAAATACAAAAACCCGGCACTCAAAGTTATGGCAAACTTTGTATACTGTTTAAACGGAGCAAACTGCCAGAGCAAAAACACACTCAATGTTGTGCACAACCAGCAAAATATCTGCATAAAAGCTGCACTGCATCCGGCCTTTGCAAACGGCATATTTATAAGGTAAAACAGCGAAGGATGCCCCTCATTCACGAGGTGTTTGAACAGACCTAAAAATGAAACATTCTGCACAATCTGCCACACTTGCGCTTCGTCTGCCCATATTTCGTGACTAAGCACAACAACGAGTGTAAAAATACCGTACAACAAGGTATAGAGTATATTGATATTCATTTAGAAGCCTTTCCTTTTTATTATATAAAATTTTTCCGTTGGTATAAGCGTTGTTTCTTCTGCTGCAAAAACAGGCACCTGCGAAGGGCTGAGCCAGTTTTGTATGTAATAAATATTTTTGTGTGACTTATAAAATTCGGTTTGTTCCTGTGCGCTCACGTGCGTATTTGCCTTGCCGTCATAGCTGAACGTGTAATACTCACCTGTATCAGGGTAATAAAACTTCTGGCCGTTTTTTAAATACGCGCTTATTCCGCTGGTAAAAACAGGGTCAAAAGTAACCAGCACTGCATCTTTTTCTATATTCTTCTCAATAAACTCCGCTGTTTTTTGAGAAGAGGAATAATCGTAGCGGATATCATTTTTTAACAACATAAATCCAACATTAACGCTCATGCCAAAAATCACTGCAAGCAAAATATTGTACAAAATCTTTTTTGTTTTCGACAATTCATTTTGCGGCCTGCAATCAAGCACAACCCACCAGCAAAAAACAGTCACCGCAAAAAACAAAGCCGCCTTTTCAGGTGCACATGACCATATATAAGTATAAACAACCAGCTGATACAGCATGCTGAATAAATAAACACAGAATATCTTTTTATTTTCTACAAAAATACCCGCAAAAGAAGCTGCAATCAACAAAGTAACAAACAGTCCCTTGATGTTTGTCATAAACATATAGGTGTTTACCAGCACTGATATAAAGCTCTTAAAAAGACTTGTGTCTGTTTTGAGCATGTAATTTTGTACGCTCACATTGTCATGCGGATTTGAAAAAATATAAATTGTAAGCAAAAAAAGCGGTAAAAAACAAACCAGAAAAGGTGCTATATATTTTTTTGGCGTTTCTTTGTTTTTTATTATGTTATCGTACAAAAACAGCGCACTCATGCCTGCGCAAAACCCGCTCATCAAAACATGTGTCTGTGACAACAAACCCAAAACAACTGCATACAAAAAAGGCCTTTTTCTTTGTACGGGATAAAGCATTGCCAGTACAAACAAAAATAAAGCCACAAGAGAATAACTGCGCGAAATTACACTCAACCAGTACAAAAAGCCCGCACTAAAAAGTACACAGGCTTTTGTCACAATATTAAAAGGGGACCTGTACAAAAACAGCCCGGCTGCACACAACATAAAACCAAGGCTCAACACCTGCATTGAAAAAACAGGCAGTTTAAGCTTTGCGGGCAGCATGACAATAAAATACCACAACAGAGGATGCCCCTCGATTCTTACATGGTCGATTATTCCAAAAAGATTTAAATCTCTGACAACCAACCACACCTGTGCTTCGTCACGCCATATCTCATGGTGCATTGTACAAAAAATCGTGAGCGCACAATAAGTTAATAACAACAAAGTATTTAATATAATATTTTTATTCTTAGACAAAAACTCCATATGCCTTACCCGTAGAACCTTGTAATCAATGCTGCAAACGCCCCGATGCTCAAAAGAGGTATAACCGCTGCCAAAAACAGCGGCAGTTTTGTTGCAACAAGTTTTTTGTTATCAAACATCAAAAGCAATAAAGGAGCAACAGGCATAAAATACCTGCCCTGCACCCCGCAAATAACAGGATGGCACTGGAAAAGTATAAACGCCGAGCACATTATGATAAAAAAGCAGCAAACAAAAATCAAAGCAAAAATCAGCTTGGATTTTAAATTAAAAACGCGCTCTTCTCCTTTTGTCTTAAAAACAGCGCTTAAAAGAATTACCGCCAAAAAATTCTTTAAAACAGACGACGGCAAGACAGTGTCATACCAGCCGAGTTTCCCGATAAAACCCGCAATATATTCGTGTGTTTTGACAGAAAGTGTTTTACAAATAAAACCCACAAACCAGTCAAAACGCTGCATGATAAAAGAAATCATAAAACCGGCTTCATATCCTTGCGTACCGGTATTAAGCCCTTTGGCAGCGTTGATGGAATAATCCAAAAACATGCCCGTCACAAGAAGGTTTATCAATAAAATCGCAAAAAACGCACCGTACCTATGTTTTTGAGAAGAAAACCTGTCTTTTGGAATTATAAAATATAAAAGAACCAATGGCATATAAGCAAATTTGCAAATGCTTATCAACAGGCTCAAAACACCAATTACCAGATAATGTTTCCGTCTTAAAACCCTGCCCTTTCTCGGCCTGAGAGCCAGTCTAGAACAATACGCAATAAATATAAACACAATACCGGTAAAAAGTGCATCCGTTGATACCGACGCAGCGGTGTAAAGAGGCATTGGCAGCAATGCCAGAGTAAAAAACAGCCATTTTTTAACAGGCATTATCTTTATTGCATAATACATAAGCCCCGTGTACAAAAACAACGAGCACAAACGCAGCATGTACATCATAACAAGAGGCGGAATGTTCAAAAGCTTCATTACCCACAACAACAAAAACGACGGAAAATAAGAAACAGGAGTATATGATGTAGGGTTAAATGTATAAAAAGCCTTGTTTTCCTTGTCGAGTTTAACGTTCAGGGATTGTTTTATTTCATTTACGGTAATTTTTTTGTTTGTGTCTCCGCGCATAAATTCATAACGGCTCAATTTTATAAGGCTCAACGGCAAAACATCTCCTGTATAGTTTTGCAGCACCTTAAAGCGCAAAGTTCCCTGTGTATATCCCCACATTTTAAACATGTGCTGCGCCTCATCAGGCGCCTGAAAAGGAGGGTTTATCACAAGGTAAAACAACCCCATTATAAGACTCAAAACAACAAATATATTCTCCGCCTTCAAAGCTTTGATATCCTGCATAATCAAATATAAAACCTCTTAACTATCTCAACCGCACTTACAATCATAAGAATACACGAAACAATGACCGTAAAATATCTAAAAACATTTGTTTTAAAGCAAAACTTTTTAAACGAAAACACAACCAACCCCAAAGGCAGAAGGGGCAAAAGATATCTGCCTTGAAAATTGTCTATGACCTTTTGAGCGGGCATATAAGTAAACAAAAGATAACAAACGCTCATTGTCACAAAAACAGACAACAGCGCTGATATTATTAATATTATTCTATCCTTAAACCTCACAGGCAAAGCTTGCTCCCCGCAGTTTACAACCGCACCCGCAAACAACACGGCATACGAGGCAGCCGCAAATACAGGAGGAATTTTTACAGTATCCCAGCCAAAAGATCCAATACTTTCCACCAGATACCCAAAGCCGTTTATCAAAATTGTCCTAAAAACAAGCAGCATATAAGACAAAGGGTGCATGACTGCTTTTATGAACAATTCTGTTTTATCAAGCGTACTGGCAAAAGACACAATCCCCTGTGTCACAAACATATGATAAACAAGCAAAAAACATACCTGAATCATACCCAAACCAAATAACACACAAAATGACAAATACCGTGACTGATGCGGCTTGAACCTTTCTGACGGTATTAAAAAGAACATAAAAACAAGCGGAAAATATGCAAACTTGCACAACATGAGCAAAAAGAAAATCAAACACAAAATAAACATCTGTTTTTTGTTAATCAGACATTCACTCAACGGTGTTTCTTTTTTGTAAGCAAGCATAAAGACATAAGCACAAAATAAAAGCGCAAGCGCATTTGTCATACCGTCTGCGCTCACGGACGCTGCCGTGTAAACAGCCATGGGCAAAAGGCCTATAAATGCAAACATATGCTTTTTAAAAGGCACAATTTTTATTGCATAATAAACAATCACTGCATAAGTGAGCAAAGAGCATAACCTGCAAGCATACAGCATAAAAAGAGGCGGTGAATTAAATAAGGACAAAACCCACACCAAAGGCACGCTCAAAAAATAAGCAAACGGCATATAAAATGGTACAGGATAGGCAATAAAAACCTTTTTGTCTTTTTCAAGAGGAAGCGAAAGCATTTTTACTGTCTTGTTAAAAGATGTTTTTTTACCCGCATCCAGACTCATCTCACCATAAAGAGAAACCGCCCTCACAATGCCCGATGGCAGAATCTGACCGCTGAAAGTAAGACTGCGCCCTTCTTTATTTACAGTAATTTTTTTAAAGTTCAAAGAGCCTTCTACATAGCCGTAAATTTTGTAAAAATGAGAGCCTTCGTCAGATGTTTGAAAAGGAGGATTGATAAAAACCATTGCCATGCCTGCAACAAGACACAATAACAAAAACAAATTCTGTGGTTTTAAAATTCTGTATTCCAAAATCCCCCGCTTAAATAATTTTCTCTTTTTTATAATATTATATAAAAATGAAAATTGATTGGCTGTTTGTAAAATTTATTCTCGTAGGGATACTAAATACTGCATTTGGCTACGGCGCGTTTGCATTGTTGATGTACACCGGTTTGCATTACTCTGCTGCAGTTGTGCTGTCTACAATAGCAGGTATTTTATTCAACTTCAAAACCACGGGCGTGCTTGTGTTTAAAAACAAAGACAACAGTCTGATTTTTAAGTTTATTGCCGTATATACGCTTGTTTGTATAACTGGTATAATAATCTTGCGTCTTGCGGAGATTGCACACATAAACCTTTACTTTGCAGGTCTTGTGTCCACGGGAATCTGCGCTGTGACAGCGTTTTTACTCAACAAAAACTGGGTTTTTAAAAAACATCATGAAAAAAATTAGTCTTATCTCGAGCTGCTACAACGAAGAAGAAAATCTCGACACCCTCTATGACAGGGTTGTAAAAGCAATAGAACCGTACTCAAACAATTACGAGTTTGAATACATTCTTTTGGACAACGGCTCATGTGACAACACAGAAGGTAAATTAAGAGAGCTTGCACAAAAAGATAAAAGGATAAAAGTCATCCTCAACGCAAGAAATTTCGGCCATATACGCTCACCCTATTACGGCATGGTGCAGTGCAGCGGGGATGCTATTATTTACCTTGCCTCCGACCTTCAAGACCCGCCGGAGCTTATTGGTGATTTTATAAAAAAATGGGAAGACGGCTACAAAATTGTGCTGGGCAAAAAAACTCAAAGCGAAGAATCTTTCCCCATGTTTATGATTCGCACAGCCTACTACGAGCTGATCTCACGCATTGCAGACGACGATACAAGCCTTGTTAAAAACTGCACAGGATTCGGCCTTTTTGACAGATGCGTAATCGATATCATCAAACAGTTAGACGACCCGTACCCTTACATCAGAGGGCTTATATGCGACATAGGGTTTGAAAAAGCATTTGTAGAATACAAGCAGCCTTCGCGCCGCAGAGGAATAAGCAAAAATAATTTTTACTCGCTCTATGACAACGCAATGATAGGGATAGTAAAGCATTCAAAAGTTCCTTTAAGATTGATGACGTTTCTCGGCTTCGGGCTTTCGTTTTTGAGCCTTGGCGTGGCTGTTTTCTACTTTATTTTAAAACTCATGTTCTGGAACGAGTTTGCCCTGGGGCTTGCTCCTATTATCATCAGCCTGTTTTTTCTGGGTTCTGTACAGCTGTTTTGCATGGGTGTGCTCGGTGAATACATTGGTGCAATCTACACAAGAGTAAACAAAAAACCGGTTGTTGTTGAAAAAGAGCGTATTAATTTTTAAAGTCAAAAAAAAGCAAAACCCTGAAAAGGATTTTGCTGAAATAGCGTCACTAAGGAGTTTAAGATGTCCCAAGGGAAACTGTAATTTCCCTCAAGCTTTTATACAGCTAGTTTAAATATTCTTTCAAATGCACAATTTCGTGCTTTTCTTTGAGTTTTTTGAGTGCAATGTTTTCTATTTGTCTTATTCTTTCTTTAGAAAAACCCAGTGTTTTTCCTATTTCTTCAAGAGTTTTTTTGCTGTGGCCGTCAAGGCCGAATCTGTTGATTAAAATTGTTTTTTCTCTCTGGTTTAAAAACTCGAGCATAGACATGACATCTTTGTACAAAAACACAGATTGAGTAGTTGAATCAGGTGCTTTGTAGCTGTCATCTGCAACGTAATCCTCCAGCACAAGGTCCTCTGCTATAGGAGTATCAAGGCTGACCGGATCTTTGAATATTGCATTTTTGATATTATCGAGTTTTTTTATAGAAATCCCGAGCTTTGCGCTCATTTCTTCGTCTGTGGGTTCTCTGCCCAGCTGCGAAGCAAGAGCTGCTGCAACTTTTTTGTACAGCCTTATTTTATCTGTCATGTGCACGGGGATTCTGATTGTTCTGGAATGATTGGAAATAGCCCTCACAATAGACTGCTTTATCCACCAGGTAGCATAGGTGCTGAATTTGAACCCCTTTGTGTAGTCAAACTTTTCCGCAGCTTTTATCAAACCCATTGAGCCCTCTTGCACAAGGTCCATAAACAACACACCCTGGCCAATGTACTTTTTTGCAATGCTCACCACCAGCCTCAAATTTGCCTGTACGAGTTTTTTCTTGGCAATTTGTGCTTCTTTTGATTTGCCTTCTTTGATTTTTTTACCGAGTTCCTGTTCTTCTGATGTTTTTAAGAGTTTTATACGGCCAATGTCTTTAAGATAGTTTTGCAAAATATCGTTCTTTTTGACAATGGTGTTAAAAGTCTCTATTGTCTCAATGCCCGCCTCTTTCGCATTCTCTTCTGATGATTCATCCTCAACCGTTTGTGTTATTAATTTTTCGTCCACGTCAATATCGCATAACGCAAATTCATGCGTCAGGTTATTCATAGTCTTAATTCCTCTTAACTCTTTTTTATTTCTCTCTTCTTAAATTTTTAGACGCAAGTGTTAAAAAAAAGTTTCCGCATTTGTTACAATCTGTTTCTTTTTTGTTTGAAATATATTATTATACAAGTGTAAACAAGGGCTGAGGTTTCAATGTTCAACAAAGAAAAAATTATAGAAATTTTAAACAGCGAAGATTTATTTATTGATAACTTCATCCTCGAAGCTTTTATCAAAAATTGGAAAATAGAGCCAATTTATGAGGACGCTGACGGCATAGAATTTTTTGATGAAATGGCTGTGGAAAAAATCAGAAGCGGCATAAAAAACAAACAACCCAAATGCGAAATCAACATCATGGACAAAGACGAAATAAAACCCGTTGACATGGCTGTTGAAATGTCAGAACCGCACCTGGAAGAGGTTGAACCTCCGGTTGAAGCAGTTGAACAAAAAATTGAAGAAATCGAACAGCCAATCGAAGACACTGAACAGCCTGAACCCCCTGTGCAGGAAATTGTTCAGGAAATCTATACAGAACCACAGGAGCTGCCAGTTTCAATTATTAATGAAGTCAATAAAGAAGTCGAAAACGAACTTAAAAACGTCACACTCGACATCTCAAATCAGACACTTGCCGTGCTGGCCGAATCTATTGCACGCAAAATTACCTATGATGTGGCAGATTTTATTAAAAAAACAGATTTTATAGAAGATGCGGTACAGCTCGGTGAATACAAAAAAGACAACAAGCTCATGCTGGAAAAAATTGATGAGCTGATTTCTGACAACAAAATTTTGATACAAAGAATCGAAGAGCTCGAAAAAGAAAACAAATCTTTTGTAAAAGTGTTTGGAAATATTTATGTAAAAAACCGTTAGAAAAAAGAAATGGCGCAAACTCTTAACCTAAAAAAGCAGATGAAAGCCCAGCTTTCAAAAGATATTTTAAATGCTCTGGAGCTCTGTTCAAAAACAGCAGGCGATTACGGGTTTAAAATATACCTCATAGGCGGGGTTGTGAGAGATTTGATTCTGGGCAATAAAGTTTTTGACATTGATATAACAGTGCAGGGCAATGCCGTGGAATTCTGCCACAAACTTGCTGATAAAAAATACTGCAAAATTCTACAGGTGCAAAACGAGCTAAAAACCGTCAAAGCGCTTTTTAAAAACCATATAACAATAGATTTTGCTTCCACAAGACAGGAATTTTACCCTCGCCGCGGTCATCTGCCGGTTGTTGTCAGGATAGGCTGCTCGTTGGAAGAAGATGTCTACAGGCGTGATTTTACCGTAAACTCGCTTGCAATGTCTTTAAACGAAAACAACTTTGCCGATGTAATAGATTATGTAGGCGGGGTTGATGATTTGAAAAATAAAACCCTGAGAGTGCTCCACGACAACAGTTTTAACGAAGACCCCTCAAGAATCATCCGCGGGCTAAAATTTGCCGCAAGGTTTGATCTGCACAGGGACCCGCACACAAAAGAGCTTCAGGAAAAATATATAAACACACAAATGCATGACGATATTTCCTGGACACGCATAAAATCAGAGCTGAAATCCTCTTTTTGCCTCAACAAAGCAAGACTGTACGATATGTTTGTTGTCAACAAAAACTACAAGCTCATACACGGCGAAAAGCCTGATATAAAAGGGCTGGAAATAAAATCTCTCATTGATAAATACAACCCCACTTTTGATTGGCTTGTGTATCTCGGTACTGTTTTAAATGACGAAAATATTATTGAAGCGTTTTGTTTTAACCGAAACGAAAAAAAAGTTTTTACAGACAAAAAATGGCTGCTCGAAAATAATTTGAGTGTCATGAACACAAATTATGATATTTATCAGTTTTTCCACAAAAAAAGTCTGGAAGCTATTCTAATTTATTATCTTTTGACAAAACGAAAAGAACCGCTTATTTATCTTGAAAAATTAATAAAGATTAGAGTGGAGCTAAACGGAGAAGATTTAAAAGAGCTGGGGATACAAGACGGCAAAAAAATCGGCGCCATGCTCGATGAAATATTAAAAAAGAAATTGGCCGGAACCCTTAAAAATAAAGCAGATGAGATAAATTTTGTTAAGTCTCAAAGAAAATAGTTGAAATTTAAAATTTGCCATGTATAATTAAAATTACCGAATGCGAGAGTAGTTCAGTGGTAGAACACTTCCTTGCCAAGGAAGGGGTCGCGAGTTCGAGCCTCGTCTCTCGCTCCATTAAAAAAAGAGCCGTAAAGGCTCTTTTTTGACTTCTTTAGCCGAAATTTTAATTTCGTGCTAAATGTCTTCACGGAAATACTTTCAGCTATTTTTTTACTATGATTTTTTAATAGTGAAAATGCTTTTTTGGCTATTTGAATTTCTGTAAAAGTATCAATTTGGGCCCAAAAAGGGACTGTTTAAGGGACTGCTAAAGTGGTTTGTTGATTTTATTGGGTTTGAGCAGGTATACCTGTGCCTGCTTGTACTGGATCGCTTTTAGACTATTTTGCATTTATAGACAACTTATTTGTAGGCCTGAAATGCAGTAAACCCCGTAAATGCTTTGTATCACTTGTGATATTCAGCACTTATAGTTTGCAAATGCCGTATTTGTAGACAATACAACCGCGCTCACATGCCTGCAACCCTTGTGTTCCTAAAACAGGAGTTGGAAAAATAAATGAGATTATCGACATTATATTTATTACTCAACTTTCATCACAGATTGTTGTATATCACTATTCCAATGCCCACCATGGTCTATACACGCATCTTTGTCGTCATTCCAATAATTCACAAAGGACATGACCAATAAAACGAAAATTACAACAATACAAAATATTATTGATAATATTCCAAATAAAATCTTCTTTTCACTCATTTACACTTCTTTTCCGAACAAATTCCACTATCAATGCAAGCATCTACATCGATTGCATGTTTTATATAAGGTAGCATTCTCGACATAGACATAAAAATCATAAATAAAATTACATAAATAAATTTTGCCTTTTTACTTGTTTTTGCAAAAACAATATACAACATTCCAACATAAACAATTAATGCAGTTAATAAATAGAGAACCACTTGCCAATTAAGTTCAAAATTCAAAAGAACAATTATAACACCAACCCCAATTATCGGAGTTAATAATAAACATAAAAATAGTTTAAAAATAAAAATCATAACTTTGATTATAAAATGAAAACAAAATTTACCAATATTTTTCAGGAATTCTATCAGGTCTTTTGATAATATCTCTTGGATCTTCGTCCGGATTTTCTCTTCCAAGCTTTCGTCCTTTTCTATTTGATTCTAAGTCTTTAAGACCATGTTCAAAAGCATCTTTGATTGATTGACCTTTAAATAATATTTCTTTAAAAAAATCAAGAATTTCTCTTATATATCCCAACAACAATGCAGTTGCTGCTGAAATATCACCTAGTTGTGCTGCCTGACAATTTGCTTTTGTATGGTAATATTCATCAGCTCCGTCAATATAGTAACCAAGAGACTCTCTCAATGCTTTCATGTCGTTATAATTTGATAAAAATATATCAAGTGCACTTTCAGCCTGTTTTACTATATCATGAATTTGTTGTAGTGTTTCACTTACTAATTGTTGCAATTCATTTTCATATTCGTCTGATTTTGCTATTTCTATAGAAGAAATGTAATTTTCGTACTCTCTTATATCACCTAAGACATCATCTATTTTATTTTTCGTATTTTCTGCATCAGTTAATGTTTCATCAAATTTTTTAATAGTATCAATACAATCACAAACTTCTTTTTTCAACCCATTGATTTTTTCAATTATTTTCTGTTTAAGTTCTTGAAAATTATTTTTAATTTCATTAATTTTTGCCTTGAATCTTTCAAAATTTCCCGTCGAATCTTCTTCAGACACCTGTTCAAAATCTGATGACACTTCATCCAAATCATATTCAAAAGCATAAACATCATCTAATAAGTCTTGTATTTCAGAATTTTGAATATCACTTTCTTCTTCATTCATTGATGTTAAAATTTGGTCTCTAAGACTACTCAAATCACCATATATTTTATCTATTTCTCTCTGTAGTGATTCGTAATCTTCTGTACCAATATGTATATCTTTTACATAACATTTACAATTTGGATGAGGTCTATCCGGAATATCTTCTATGCTATTGTAATAAGTACCATTTAATGATTTACATGTCTCACATGCAGTTGATTCTGAAACCCATTCAAATATAACACCGGCTGCATTGTATTTACTAACACCGCCATATATCAATTTATTTCTACCCATGTTAAATTGTTCCCTCCAAGCTTAAATCTTTTCTGATTTTTGCAACCAATTTTTTAGTAATAATGGTATTGTCATTTTTAGTTTCAAAAATGGCGTTATTAATTGCACCAAGTTTCAAATACTCCTTGATTACCTCTGTAGAATAGTGTTTGCAAACATGTTTTAAACATGCAAAGGTCTTTTGACCTAAATCACCATCTTCTTTAAGAACTTTCAATTCTTCAAGAATAGCATATTTCTTGGAATTACATAAAAGATTAAAAGCAAGTTGAATATCCTTTATTGCCTGTTCTTTGCCAACTCTTCCAACGTGATGTCTAATGAATTCCGCTATTTTATCTACTTTTTCAAAAAGTTCGTTCATTTCTTCGGCAGTATATGAAATATCTTGCCTGGCTTTTTGAAACTCTATAGCTTTTTGCCTTATTTCTGCTGAAAATCTTTGGCCAGGTGTGAGATTCTCATCATATTTCGGGGGAAATAGTCTTTCCACAATAGTTTCAATGCTGAAATTATCCATTTTTCTCTCCTAGTCTAATAATTACATCTGTAGGTCCTACATAGAATACAAGATTACAAAGTATACATATTTCGGGGGGGAGCCTGCCAAATATTTATTTAGTATGCAAGCAATGTTTAAATGTCAACTATATATTGACACATTACTTGACAATTGTCAAGTAATATTAACTATGCACTTTTAATGCGTTTTCTTGTAATAACTAGAATCACACCCGTGAGAATCAGAGCCACTCCCAAAATTATTCTAGCTGTAAGATGCTCGTGGAAAAACATTACACCAAAAAATATTGCAGTCAAAGGCTCAAGCGCACCGAGTATTGCTGTTGTAGTCGAGCCTATCAGTTTTATTGAAATAGTGATTGTCTCAAGCGAAATAATAGTAGGGAAAAGTGCCAACCCAAAGGTGCAAAGCCATAAAAAGGGCTTGTCTATTATTTGCAGCTCTGTGCAAAATTTCAGGTTTACAACATACAAAAGCAAACCAAAAAGCATTACATAAAAACTAAGCTTGTCAGGCTTCATGTGCTTTACAGGCTTTATATTTTTCACCCCGACAATATAAAGTGCATACAAAAGTGCAGAAGCCAGCACTATTGCTACACCATGAATATTCAAACTACTCCCCGGCTTGCCTTTATAAAGAAGTGCAATCCCTGCAAACGTCAACAAAATTGCAGCTATTGTTGTTTTTGTGACTTTTTCTTTAAAAAACAATGCCATTATTACAGCCACAAACAAAGGATAAACAAACAAAATTGTGCACGCAATTCCAGCTTCTATATAATGAAATGCCATAAACAAGGTCAAAGACGATGCCGAAAAGAAAAGCCCCAAAAACAAAAGCGGAAAAAATTCCTTAAGCGTAATCTTTAAAGAGTCTTTTTTAAAAAGCTTTATCCAGAACCCGTACAAAACAACGGCAATAGCATATCTGTAAAACAATACAGAATTTACCCCCACTCCCGCAGCATACATAGGCAGTGCAAAAAGAGGGTTCATCCCGTAGCTTGCGGCAGCTACCGCACCGTTTATTGCACCTGTTATTTTTCTGTTCAAAGCTAATACCTCTCAACCAATCTATATTAAAGGAATTATAAAATCAATTAATCACAATGGCTTGACTGATAGCAGCTATCAGATAGTACAATAAAAAAATAAAAAAGGAGAAAAAGATGAAAAAACAATTTATAGCATCACTTGCCGTGCTTACCGTGTTAACGGTTGCATCAATGGATTATAAAGCCCTTGCAAATACAACTACTCAAAAAAATAACACCTATACCCTCAAAGTGCTGGATAAAGTAAACACACCCGACGACGTAAAAAAACTTACAACAGCACAGATGAAAGATCTTTCCCAAGACATAAGATACGCAATCATGAAAAGGTCAAACACAATAGGCGGCCACCTCGGGCCTGATCTGGGGATTGTAGAAGCAACAATTGCAATGCATTATGTGTTTAATTCACCTGAGGACAAAATAGTTTTTGATGTATCGCACCAGTGCTATCCGCACAAAATGCTCACAGGAAGAAAATACGGATTCTTAAACCCTGAAAAATACTCCGCAGTTTCAGGCTATACAAATCCCGAAGAAAGCTCGCACGATTTCTTTAACGTAGGCCACACCTCTACAGGCGTGAGCCTTGCAACCGGACTTGCAAAAGCAAGAGACCTCAAAGGCGAAAAATACAACGTGATTGCCCTTGTGGGCGACGGCTCACTAAGCGGAGGCGAGGCCTATGAAGGCTTAAACAACGCAGCTGTACTCGGCAGCAATTTTATTGTTGTGGTAAACGACAATGAAATGGCTATTGCCGAAAACCACGGCGGGCTATATAAAAATCTTGCGCTGTTAAGAAAAACAAATGGCAAAGCTCAAAACAACATATTCACGGCAATGGGCTTTGACTACTACTATGTACAAGACGGCAATGATGTTGATTCTCTAATCAAAACATTCAAAAAAGTTAAAAACACAACCCGCCCGACAGTTGTACATATCCACACCCTGAAAGGCAAAGGGCTTGAACAGGCAGTAAAAAACAAAGAAATATACCACTACATTGCAGCAGGCGCTCTGGACAAACAAAAAGCAAAAAAAGAAAACCAAAAAGAAACCTACAACTCAATAACCTCTGAATATCTTCTCAAAAAACAAAAACAAAACCCGCTTGTGTTTGCTATCTCTCCCGCAACTCCGGCAGCAACTGGGCTCACAAAAGAAATCAGACAAAAAATGGGACAAAATTATACTGACACAGGCATTGCAGAAGAACACGCAGTTGCTTTTGCATCAGGCGCAGCTAAAAACGGCGCAAAACCCGTTCTTGAAGTCATGAGCTCTTTTATACAAAGAACCTATGACCAGCTTTCACAGGATCTGGCTTTGAACAACTCGCCCGCCACAATCCTCGTCTTTGGCGGAGGCATATCAGGCGCGGATATGACACACCTCGGTATATTTGATATTCCTCTAATAAGCAATATTCCAAACATTGTGTACCTTTCTCCTTCCACAAAAGAAGAATACATCGCAATGCTTGACTGGTCTCTATCACAAAACTCCCATCCTGTTGCAATCAGAGTCCCATCAGGCGATGTTGTTTCAACCGGCCACGCTGATAAAACAGACTATTCAAAACTCAACAAATACAAAATAGAAGAAAAAGGCAAAGATGTTGCAATTATAGCAGCAGGAAACTTTATGCCGCTAGGCCGCCAGGTCAAACAGGAGCTTTTTAAAACACTAAAAATCAATGCCACTTTAATAAACCCGAAATTCCTTAGCGGGGTTGATACAGAGCTTTTACAATCTCTCGAAAAAGACCATAAAGTAGTTATAACGCTTGAAAGTGGGCTTTTAGACGGAGGCTTTGGCGAAAAAATCTCGAGATTCTACTCCGACAAAAATATGAAAGTACTCAACTACGGCGCAGCTAAAGAGTTTACGGACAGAGAGCCGGTTGAAAAACTCTACGAAAAATTCCGCCTCACACCTCAATTAATAACAGAAGATATCTCAAATATCCTGAAAAAATAAAAATAAAAAATTATACCTCAATTGCGCATATAATATTTATATGCGCAATATTGAAATGTGTACTCAAATATGATAAAATTAAGTATAAAAACAAAGAAAAGTACTGTTAAAGGATTTAAATAATATGAAAAAGGTCTCTCCGAAACATTCGGCCTGCAAAGGTTTTTCTCTGGCAGAAGCTTTGATGGCTCTTTTGGTTGTAAGCTTAATCACCATTGCAACAATTCCCGTGATTACAAAAAAGAAAAGAAGCCTTGAAAACATTCCGCATGGCCAATGGACCTGTGAAATAGATGAAGATGGAATGCACTCATCATATTCGCAAGACGCACCGACACCTGTTGTCAATGCCGACCATTGCGAATTTACACCCCCGCCAAGGGCTAAAAACTTTATTATCAAAGCTGTCGGCGGCGGTGGTGGCGGTGGCGCCGGATACAGCAACCTTGTAATGGAAGCCTTATATCCCGGCCAAAGCAAGAGAATAGACTTTTTGGCAAACAACCAGTATGACATCGTCCTTGTCGGAGGAGGCGGCGGTGGCGGCGGAGGCAACGACGAAAGAGGCGGAACCCGCGCCCATGCCGGCGGAAGCGGTGCTGCTGTAAGCTTTACATTTAAACCAACATACAATATCTCCTACTCCATCAGCGTTGGCGGAGGTGGTAGCGGAGGCCATGGTGATGACGGTAAACACAGCGGCGGCGATGGCAGCAACGGAGGCGATACAAACTTTGGTAATATTGTATTTGCCGGCGGAGGCACAGGCGGCATGGCCATCCAATACGATGGCGCAGGCTCTGCTTGTGTTGCCAGAAATTTAGGCGCAATGATGTTTGATAAAAACTGTAGGGGCAGTGACTGGCAAAATTATGAAAAATGTGTCCGTTACACAGGATACGGATGCAGCGGAAAATACTCATATTCTGACCCGAGCGGAAGCTTAAAAATCACAAACGTAAAATCCGTTAACGGTCAGGATGGAACAAGAACTTCTGCTGGAATGAAAACATCCTACTACAGCTCTGTAATAAGCGAAAAAATGCTCATGGCATCAAACTCCTATCCATATTCCACTATTGGCAACACCTCATACAATCTGGCAAGAATGAAAGAAAACGTCATGGGTATGTCAGGCGGCGGCGGACAGGGTAAAAACGGCGGAGGCACAGCCGGCGTTGGTGGTTATGCAGCCGTAAAAAGTGATATCTTATCCGGAGGTAAAGCAGGACAGGCAGCACGTCTTATGCTTTATCCCGCAGCAAGTATTAATGAAAGACTGATAATAAAGCTCGGAAAAGGCGGTACCGGCGGTAAAAACATATTTACATCATCAACCCGTTCAATGACACAACCTACTGACGGAACAGACACCGTTGTGGGCAACCTGTTCAGAGCACCCGGCGGTGAAGCTGGCAAAAACCAGGCCATTGAACCGGATATTGCATCAGCTTCATATGTAGCAGGCGAAGATGGTGCTGTATCAGGCATCAGTGCAAATGAAGTTGTTTCATACGGAGGCAGAAGCGTAGACGGAGCAACAGCAGAATCCTCCAATGCACCCGGAACCACAGCAGCCGGTGGCGGAGGTGGCGGCGGCGGAGCCAAAAGAAGTACTGCCTACGGCACATCAAGCTACAACCATACATATTCCGGTGACGGAGCAGACGGCGGTAACGGAAAAGTTATTATCAAATGGTAAAAATCAGTTGCTCTCTCCGGCTCTATAGCCGCACCAGGCAAATATTGCAGGCATAATTTTTTCCAGATGGAGTTTATCCACAACAGGAATTTTGGCCACAACAAGAGCCCCGAGTGCATCATCCATGTTGATAATAGAATCTTTTAGCGTAAGTTTTCTGTCAGGTTCTTTGTCTTTAGGGTCGTTAATAATATTTGAAATGAACGCTGCCAAAGGCATACCTGCAATCAAACCTGTGACAATTGCCGCAACCTTGACTGATTTTGAATTTTTATACTTTTCATTGTCTTTAATCAGCTCCATTGCACCGCCAACCAGCATTGTCGGGACTGTTGCGTTCATAAATTGAAAAACACCTTCGTTTATTTTTTGTTTACGGTTTGTTTTTTTATCTACCGCAATACCTGTCAATGCACCGCCCGCAATACTTGCAGAACTCAGGGCAATTACTTCTTTGAGCTCATATTTTATTTTAAAAATATCCAGAATCTTTTTAAGTCCGTTTTGTTTTTTGGCAAAATAAATCATCGGCACTAAAGTAGCCGCTATGGAGCCGGCTGCAATTTTTGCTTTGGTTTTAACGTCTGATTCCTCTACTCTGTGGTTTCTTTTGTAATAAAGCGACGAATAAACGTTTTTTGTATGTGCCGTATCCTGAAATGAACTGAATACATTATGTTTTGGTCTATTAGTTACAGGTGATATCATGGTCCGGTTTTCTTAACAAACTGTTTTTATAAAACCACAGATAACAAAAATTTGCTATAATCTTATGTAAATAAAAATTAAGAAAGGCGATTATTATGATTAAGGATAATTTAAAAAACGCAGAATCTCACCACAAATTGGGTGAGGGGTTTAAAAAAGGGTTTGAATTTTTAAAAAACACTGACATGAAAAATCTTGAAAACGGCAAATATCAAATTGAAGGGGACGATATTTTTGTATCTGTACAGGATTACACCACCAAACCGCAAGAACAAGGAAAATTTGAAGCACACAAAAAATATGCTGATATCCAATTCATAATAAAAGGCGAAGAAAAACTCGGATTTGGCGATGTAAAAAATTTTAAACCCGTAACTTTTTACGATGAAAAAAATGACATAATTTTTCTTGAAGGAGACGGAGATTTTGTAAACGCAAAAGAAGGTGATTTTGTCATATTTATGCCCGAAGACGCACATATGCCCTGTATTGCACAAAACGAGCCGTCTTATGTAAAAAAGGCTGTTGTCAAAGTGCTTTTAAAAAATATTAGGTAATAATCCGATACACAAAGTTGTAAATTTCTTGTAAATCAGACTTTTTGCATGTAGAATATTACTGTTGAAGACTTGTGGATTAATATTCATGGAATTTTTCAGAAAAAATCAAAAAATTATTGTAGGAATAATTGCAGTATCATTTTTATTGTTCATGTTTGCACCTATTTTGATTGCATTCATTGCACGATAAACAGCTGATTGGTTGAGAGTAAATGCCGCACAAAATTCTTAAGGCTATTTTAATATTTATTTTCATATTCTCTTTTGCACAAAATGCATTTTGTGCTCAAAACCATATCGAAAAAAAGAGAAAAGAAACTCACGCAAAAGTTGTGAGGCTAAAAAGGCTGGAAACTATTGAAACAAACAAGCTCTACAAAAATCAGCAGCGACTTGAAAATGCAACAAAAACACTCAACTCCTCTAAAAAGCAATATGCTAACGCCGAAACACAGCTTCAAGAAGCTGAAAGAAACCTTAATGAAACGCTTTCAGATTATTCTGCAGTTGAATTTCAATCAAAAAACAGAATCCGCCAAATTTTTAAAAAACAAAGACGCGGAATGTTCCAGCTTTTGCTTGCAACAACAGATATCAACACATTTTTAGACAGAATTTATTTTCAAAATATAATCACCAAAAACGACAAGAAAAAAATGGCATTTCTCAAAGAAAAAACAAGAAGAATCGCCATACTAAGAAACCAGATTGAACAACAAAAAACAATTATTGCTTATTCAATCAAAAACATAAACGCCCAGCAGCAGTACATTCAAGGCGCAATCAGTAAAAATGAAAGCTCCATCCAGCGTTACAGAACAGACAGGGCATATTACGAAAAAGCCGAAAGAGAATTGGCCCGCCAGTCTGAAGCACTGGGCAAAATGATTAGCAAAAACACCCAGGGTACAACCGTAAAAGTAGTTTCGGGCTTTATGAAACCCATCGCAGGCCCGATAACATCACCTTTCGGTTACAGAATGCACCCTATCTTTAAAAGACAGATATATCATTCTGGGATTGATATCGGGGGTATCAACGGCGGAAAAATCCGGGCATCAAACTCCGGAAAAGTACTATACGCCGGATGGTACGGTGGATATGGCAAAGTTGTTATCATAGACCACGGTGTTATCAACGGACAGCCTATTACCACATTGTACGCGCACATGTCGGGATATGTGGTCAGCCCCGGGCAAAATGTGCTCAAAGGTCAGGTTGTGGGCTACGAAGGCTCTACCGGATACAGCACAGGGCCGCATTGCCACTTTGAAGTAAGGGTTAACGGAAAACCACAAAACCCGCTTAATTACATTTAAACAATATAGGTGCTTTAGTGAAAAACAAACTTTTTATAACGTTAGCTATAATAATGGCAATGAGCGCAGGGCTCAGTGTTTCTTATGCGGCAGAAACACTGGATGTGCCTCAAAATACCGGAATAGAGCAAAATGCTGACAATGACAAAAAGCAAGACTCTGTTAAATCTGACGAACAAAAACAGGAAGACGAAAAAATTTCCGATAAAAACAAAGCTGACGACAAAGAAAAAGCAAACGACTCCGACAAAGAAGACAAACCAAGAAAGTTTTTCTCTAAAGCAGAAAAAAAACAAAAGAAAAAAGAATCTGCATACGAAGACGGCCCTTCAACAGACGTGCTTGTAGACAGTGAAACAATAGAATACTTCCCCGAACGCCACGAGTTTGAAGCTGTTGGCAATGCCAAAGTTACATTCCCGAGCGAAAACTCCACTCTTCTTGCAGACAAAATTATCTTCAACCACGACACAAACTTTATCAAAGGTTATGGCGATGTTGTACTCATCAAAGAAGGTCAAAAAGTAAACGGTGACTATATTCAGGTAAACCTTAACGAAGACAACGCAATGATGACGCACCCTGTGCTGAACCATATGGCCATCAAGATAAGAGCAAAAAATGCAACGGTAAATGATGCTCAAACAGAGGCACTTGACGGTATTGTAACCTTTAATGACAAAACAAGTTACAAATTCACGTCACGCCCTATCATGGGTTTTGACACGCCGATGATGGATGAAATTATTCCAAAAAACTTCTATTTCAAAGAAAAATACGACAACAAATGGCGTCTTAAAGCAAAAACCATCATTATTGACTCTTACAAAGACAGAGACATTGCAACACTCAAAAACGCAGATATTTATATTAAAGACACAAAACTGGGTTCTGCGGGAAAGATGAAACTATATACAGACAAAGAACAGCAGTATATCGAAACAAATATGCTGGAGTTGGGCTCTTTAAGAAACCTGGGTGCGTTTATTTCTCCGGGTATTGTACTGCAAACGCCAAACGCTTCTACATTAAAAATCGGCCCTGCTGTTACATACAAAAGTGACTTCGGGGTGGGTGCAATAGGTCGTTTCTTGACGGACAAAAACAGAACAGACTTCGGCTGGTCAAGCTCTAAAAGCAAATTTGTTGTTCGAGGTGAACAGGAATTCACAGACAATTTAAAACTCGAATACGGCATAAATTCTTATATGAACAACGGCTTTTTAGGTGGAAGAATGCCAAAGTACGGATTCCAGTTTGTACATAACAAAAACTATGAGCTCAAAGATCTGGGTGTAAATTTTAACAACAGATATATTGCCGGTTTTGCAAGAGACTGGGGCGACAGATCTTTTTCCACAACAAAATTCGCATGGCAAACAATGAGCAGCAAACCATTTTTTACCTATAAAAATCCGGAACAAAAATTTGCACTGGATTTTGGTTTGAACGCACAGACCCATGTTGCTTTATACGGAACAGGCGATACCATGGGTATTGTCAGAGCCGGCCCTTATTTAAGAACACAATATAAATCATGGCAGCAATACATTGGATATTTCCAGGGCGGTCAGGCAGGCAACACTCCGTTCTACTTTGACCAGAACTTCTATGGAAGGTCAAACGTGGTGCTTGGTGAATCTTTGCGTCTGTGCAAATATTTGACAGTGATGTACACAGCAACAATCGTGTTATCCAACGACACACCCGATGACAGAATGCTTCAGGAAAACAGATTCTACTTTGCAATAGGGCCTGATGACGTAAAATTCCTCATCGGATACGATGCATACAGACAAAACGCATCTATGGGGTTGATGATGAATGTTGGTGCGGAAAACTCCGATGTTGAATTCAAACGCCTTATCTTAAACGACCCGACCGCAATCGGCCATGCAGAAAAATCAGAAAAACAAAAAATGGCTGACAAAAAGAAAAAAGAAAAAGAAGCACAAAAACGTGCAGAAGAAGACCAGATGAACCGTTCTGTTAAGGACTATAGAGATTACAACCCCGGCTTTAACATGATGCCCGGCGGTGCAATGTTACAGCCTTCTTTAATCAGACCTCCGGGGATGTAATTAAAAAACACATTTGTAGTATAATAAATGAGAATAATTTGACTATTTGACAAGGGGAATAAATATAAATGACTCTAAAAGATTGGTTCGAAACCAGAAAAGAAGAACAACAGGCCGCCCGTCCGATAGACCCTAAAATCGACGACAACATTGGCAAACTCTGGGTAAAATGTTTCAACTGCAACGCGCAGCTCCCCAGAAAAGAACTTGAACATCACATGATGGTTTGCCCCGAGTGCGGCTACCACTTTAGAATAAATGCAAGAACAAGAATAGAACAGCTCTTTGACGTTGGAACATTTAACGAATACTACGAAAACATTTCACCGTCCGACCCGCTGGAATTCTTTGATACAGAATCATATAAGGACAGACAGGCAAAAGCCAAAGAAAAAACAAACCTCAACGATGCTGTAATAACAGGTACAGGCAAAGTTGAGGGCGAAGAAATTGCCTGCGCAATCATGGATTTTGAATACATGGGCGGTTCTATGGGCAGCGTTGTGGGCGAAAAAGTTACCCGCATAATTGAGCTTGCACTGGAAAAGAAGCTTCCCGTTGTGACAATAACAGCATCAGGCGGTGCAAGAATGCAAGAAAGCGCGCTTTCTCTAATGCAGATGGCAAAAACAAGCTGTGCTGTTGCAAAATTGAATGAGGCAAAACTTCTTTATATTAATATCCTGACAGACCCGACCTACGGCGGTGTAACAGCCAGCTTCGGCACAATCGGCGATATTATTATTGCAGAACAGGGTGCCCGTATCGGCTTTGCGGGAAGACGTGTAATCGAGCAGACAATCAGACAAAAACTCCCTGCGGATTTCCAGACAGCAGAATATCTTATGAAACACGGCCAGCTTGATATGATTTGCAAAAGAAGCGAGCTAAAAGAAACTCTGGCAAAAATCTTAAGATTACACAGACACTAATATTTAAAGACACTTTCAGGACAGTTGGTATTATGAAATTAGATTTTGAAAAACCTATAACAAAAATTGAACAAAAAATAGAAGAACTAAAAAAAATGAGTGAAGAATCAGGTATGGACTTGTCAAAAGAGATTGAAGTTTTTGAACAACAGTCTCACGAATACAAAAAGGAACTGTACGAAAACCTAAAACCCGTACAGAAATTGCAGATTGCAAGACATCCTAACCGTCCGAACTTTCTGGACTACATCAATCTGATGACAACAGATTTTGTCGAAATGCACGGCGACAGAGAAGGCACGGACGACAGAGCAATCATCGGAGGCGTTGCCAAAATTGGTGACAAACCTGTTATGATTGTGGGCACGGTTAAAGGCAAATCCACAAAAGAAAACCTCGAATACAACTTCGGTATGCCACAGCCGGAAGGATACAGAAAAGCATTGAGACTTTTTGAACATGCCAACAGATTCGGCCTGCCAATCGTAACTTTGATTGACACCCCTGGCGCATACCCCGGTATCAAAGCAGAAGAACACGGTCAGGGCATTGCTATTGCGGTGAACCTTAAAGAAATGGCCAAACTTGATGTTCCAGTCATTGCCGTAATCACAGGCGAAGGCTGCTCTGGCGGGGCATTGGGCCTTGCTGTTGCAAACAAGGTGCTTGTGCTTGAACACGCCTATTACACTGTAATTTCACCCGAGGGCTGTGCCTCTATCCTGTGGAGAGACGCTGCAAAAGCTTCTGACGCGGCAGATGCACTCAAAATTACAGGCCGTGATTTGTTAAAATTCAACATCATTGACGGCGTTGTAAAAGAACCTTTAGGCGGTGCGCATTACGATTACGAAGCAATGGGCGAAGAACTCAAAAAGGAAATATTAAAAGCACTCGATGAGTACAAAAACATGTCCGCTCAACAGCTAAAAGACGACCGCTACAACAAATTCAGAAGAATGGGCGTATTTGGAACTGCACAATGAAAGACTACTTCGAAATTTCAGTAAAAATCAACCCGGCTGTCATTGAAATTGTGACAGAAATTTTCTTTGACCGCTTTGAATGTGAAGGGGTTGTACAGGCAGAAGAAAAATACAAAGACCTTGAGCTCATCGAAACAACAAACAACGTGGCAAAAGGATATGTATTGTGTGAAGAAGAGGATTTTTCTCCGTCAGAAATCCAAAAAATCTTTACTCACGCAAAAGAAGAACTGAAAAAAGAAGGTTTTACAGACGAAGAACTGGGAGAATGGACAATCTCCGCAAAAAAAATCATCAATCAGGACTGGTCGCAAAAATGGAAAGAACACTGGAAACCGACCAAAGCCTCTGAACACGTCATTATCTGCCCGTCGTGGGAAGAATGTACGCGCAAAAAAGACGATATCCTGATTACCCTGGATCCCGGCTCTGCCTTTGGGACAGGCACACATGCCACTACACAGCTGTGTATTCAAGCAATTGAAAAATACCTGAAAAAAGGGGATGAAGTCGCTGATATCGGTACAGGTTCGGGCATTCTGGCCATCACAGCCATCAAATTCGGCGCATCACATGCAGTGGCCATTGACAACGACCCTCTTGTCATAGATGTTGCAAAAGACAACGCACAGATGAACAATGTGTTCAACAAAATAGATTTTTCGCATGCAACTGCTGATATGCTCAGCGAGCAGTACGATTTTGTGTGCGCAAACATTTTGCACAACGTGCTTGCTGAAATTATGGGCGATTTAAAAAACATTATGAAACCCGCTTCATACATGGTACTAAGCGGTATTCTTGATGAGAAAAAACAGGTTGTGCTTGATGCTGTAGAAAAACACGGGCTCAAGGTAATTGAAATCCTTCATCAGGAGCAATGGACTGCAATAATAGTGCAAAAGTAATTACATATATGTAAAACCTGTTTTTTATGCTAATATTGGCTTATGGTTTCACAGGTAATTACGGCTACTGTCGTCGGTATTGATTCTTATAAAATCCTTGTAGAAGTAGACCTTGTACAATCCATACCCTCTGTGGTGATTGTAGGGCTGCCGGATACTGCTGTTTCCGAGGCAAAAGAACGCGTGCGCACAGCCATTAAAAACTCCGGTTTTGTGTTCCCAAACCAGAAAGTTATAATAAACCTTGCACCTGCTGACATAAAAAAGGAAGGCACCAACTACGATTTGCCGATTGCTATCGGAATACTTGCACGTGACGGTATTGTGGACGAAGAAAAAATCAAAGATACAGCCTTTTTAGGGGAGCTTTCTTTAGACGGTTCTTTACGTGCGGTGAACGGAATACTTCCAATTACTGCAGGCTTGCGAGAGCTTGGCATAAAACAGGTTGTTGTACCGCAAGACAACGCAAAAGAAGCTGCTCTGATTCCTGATATTAAGGTGCTTAGTGCAAAAAACCTTGCTCAAGTAGCAGCTCATTTTGGCACGGAAGAGCATTATGCAGACAATTCCGGTGAAAAAGAACTAGAGGTGTGTGAAGTTTATATTGATGACTACCTGAACGAATACACAACCACACATTACGAATATGATTTTAAAGATATTAAAGGCCAGCTAAAAGCAAAAAAAGCACTGGAAATTGCAGCTGCCGGAGGCCACAACATACTAATGACAGGCCCGCCCGGCTCAGGTAAAACTCTGTTGTCCAAAAGTTTTGCATCAATATTGCCTCCTCTTGAGCTGGAAGAAGCAATTGAGTTGACAAAAATATACAGCGTATCAGGTCTTTTGCAGCCTGACAACCCGCTTGTTAACAAACGGCCGTTTCGTGTAGTGCACCATACAGCCTCTGCTGTGGGAATAATAGGCGGCGGCTCCAACCCGAAACCCGGCGAAATCACCCTTGCCCACAAAGGGGTGTTGTTTCTTGATGAAATAGTGGAATTTCCAAGAAGCGTACTCGAAGTACTGCGCCAACCGTTGGAAGACGGGGAGGTAGTAATTTCGCGCGCACAAACAAGTGTTAAATTTCCTGCCGATTTCATGCTTCTCGGAGCAATGAATCCTTGCCCTTGCGGGTATCTTGGCGATTCTCAAAAACAGTGCACCTGTTCCGAATTCCAGATTCAAAGATACCGCTCACGCCTCTCGGGCCCGCTTTTGGACCGAATCGACATTCAGATAGATGTACCAAGATTGAGCTCTGATGAGCTTTTGAACAAAAATTTTAAATCCGAATGCTCGGCTGACATAAGAAAAAGGGTGATAAAAGCAAGACAAATTCAGGTAGAAAGATACAAAAACCACCCTATTTTGACCAACTCGCAGCTCAATGCAGAGCTAATAAAAGTTTTTTGCAAACTTGATGACCAGAGCGAAAACCTTCTAAAAAATGCTATTTCACGTTTTAACCTTTCAGGCCGTTCATATGACAGAATCCTAAAACTCGCAAGAACAATCGCCGACCTGGAAAACAGTGCAAATATTGAAAGCGCCCATGTTGCACAGGCGCTTCAATACAGAAATTTTGTTGATAACTTTTAATCAAAGATTATTCTTTTACCAGTTCAAAGATATCTTTGCAGATTTTGAAAGTTTCTTTTGCCATCTCAATAGAGAGCATGTTTGGCCCGTCGCAAAGAGCATGGTCAGGGTCAGGGTGTACTTCAAAAAACAGAGCCTTAGCCCCTGCTGCCATAGCAGCTTTTGCAAGAGTGGAAACGTATTTTCTCTCGCCTGATGAGCACTCGCCGGCGCCACCGGGGAGCTGAACGCTGTGTGTTGCGTCAAACACAACAGGAATACCCATTTCCTGCATTATAGGAATGCCTCTCATGTCCACAACCAGATTGTTGTAGCCAAAGCTTGTACCTCTGTCTGTAAAAAGGATTCTGTCGTTGCCAGAGTCTGCAACTTTTTTTGCAAGAGGTTTCATCTGTGCGGGTGCAAGAAACTGGCCTTTTTTGATATTAACAATTTTGCCTGTTTTTGCAGCTGCAACGAGCAAATCTGTCTGTCTGCACAAAAATGCCGGAATCTGTAAAATATCTGCAACCTCTGCCACGGGTGCTGCCTGATCGGGTGTGTGGATATCAGTTACGATAGGAAGGTCAAACTCTTTTTTGACCTGAGCAAGAAGCTCGAGTCCTTTTTCCATGCCGGGACCTCTAAATGAATTGATGGAGCTTCTGTTTGCTTTATCAAACGAAGATTTAAAAACATAGTTTATATCAAGCTCCTGCGTAATTTTTTTGAGGTTTTCAGCAACCTTAAAAAGTACATCTTTGTTTTCAATTGCGCAAGGACCTGCAAGGATAGACAGCTTGTCACCGCCTATTTCAAAATTATTCAGCTTAACCGCTTTTATATTAGTCATAACACTCTCCACATAACTTTTGACAATAATGTAACTAAATTGTAAAATTTAGTTAAGTAAAATAATTATACATCAAAGTAATCACATTAGTAATTGGAAAAAAATAGTAGGAGCAAAACATGTTAATAGAAGAATTGTTGGAAGACGCTGTAGGTAAAGGCGCAAGTGATATTCATATTTCAGCTAACCTGCCGCCGGTTTTCCGTATAGACGGTAAATTAATCAGAACAAACATGGAAGCTCTTACAGCCGAGAATGTTGAAACACTTGTATTCCCGATTTTGAACAACGAACAGAGAAGAAAACTCGAACAGGAATGGGAGCTCGACCTTTCTTACGGTATCCACGGGCTTGGCCGTTTCCGTGTAAACGTTTACAAAAACAACGGCACATATGCTGCCGCATTCAGAACAATCAACACACAGGTTCCTTCTTTCGAAACATTAGGCCTTCCGCCTGTTGTTAAAAAGATTACAGAACGCCCCAGAGGCCTTATCCTTGTAACAGGGCCTACAGGTTCCGGTAAATCTACAACTCTGGCTTCTATGATTGACCACATCAATGAAACAAGAAACGAGCACATCCTCACTATCGAAGACCCTGTTGAGTTTGTGCACAAGTCTAAAAAGAGTGTTGTTCACCAGAGAGAACTCGGACAGGACACCCGTTCTTTTGCAAACGCTCTTAAATCAGCTTTGCGTGAAGACCCTGATATCATCCTCGTAGGTGAGATGCGTGACCTTGATACAATCTCGCTCGCTATCACAGCTGCAGAAACAGGCCACCTTGTTATGGGTACTTTGCACACGTCTTCTGCCAGCCAGACTATTGACCGTATCATCGACGTATTCCCTCAGGGTCAGCAGCAGCAGATTCGTATCATGCTTTCCAACTCGCTTTGTGCGGTATTTTCACAGACACTTTTGCCAAAACTGTCTGAAAACGGCGAGAAAAAAGGTCGTGTAATGGCACAGGAAATCATGGTTGTAAACGGTGCGATTGCCAACCTGATAAGAGAAGGTAAAACATCACAAATGTACTCTGCAATCCAGACAGGTGCACAGCACGGCATGCAGACTCTTGAGACAGCTTTAGCCAACCTTTACAAAAAAGGTCTTATCTCTGCTGAAGACGCTCTTGTCAAATCAAGCCGTCCGGATGAATTAAAACGTCTTATCAATATTGCTTAGGCGATTTTTTATCCTTGTTTAGAACAATATTCTTTTTAATGTACTCCTGTACATTAGAGGGGATTTGGATGTTTTGCAGCCCGAGATTGTATTTTTTCATCTCGGCAAGTTTGTCCTGCTCTGACATCAGGTCTTTTTTGGGGATTCTGATTGAATTTTTGACGTTTTCAAACTCTTTTGATTTGCCAGCATTGGAAATGCTTGCAATTATGTAATCTATGTCATTGGACGCTATGCCGTGTTTTTGCGCCAGCTCTGTCACACTAATTCCAAGAGGCAGCCTGTAAAGCCACTGCAAGGACAGGGCATCCCTGTTTGACAGGCTCACAACACCGTATTTGTGAGGAGTGTACATGATATCACTATCATACGGACTGTGCCCCAGCCCGAGTGCGTGGCCGATTTCATGCAAGATTGTGTGATAGACCTCATTTTCGTCCTGATACTGCTGGTGCAAAATGCCGTCAGAAAGGCCTATTTGCACCTCGGCAGAGTAAAGTCTGCCCGCATTATCAAAATGAAAATAGCAATGTCCGAGAGCCCTTCTATCCACACGTTTCCAGTCGAGGTTCACCTGTGATTCGTTCAGGGTTTGCACAATTTTAAACTTAACTTTTCCGCCGGAGACCTTTTCCCACTCACCCAGTGCACGCCTGACCATGGCCTGATATCTGTAATCATCATTGCCCCTTTGTGCGTACCATCGAAACGGTGCTATATAGAACCTGAGCGGAAAACAATGCTCGGGCCATCTTATCAATTTATTATCTTTTAAATTGTCCTGAAGATAAGTTAAAAGTTCCATAATTTGATTTTAAATTTGTTTGGTAACAATTGCAAATATGTCGTTAAAAATCAGCACCATCATAAGGATTATCAACAGCAAGAAGAAGAAGTTACTGATTTTTGCCATAACTTTTTCATCAAGCGGTTTGCCTTTGAATTTTTCTATAATCAAAAACATCAAATGCCCGCCATCGAGCGCCGGTATGGGAAGAAGGTTCATAACGGCAAGGTTTATGCTGATGATTGCCGTAAGCAGTATTCCGTTTAAAATACCTGTCTGTTCAATCATATCCCCGCCCATTTTTGTTGCAGCAACAATACCGCGCAGCTCTTTTACGGGAATCTGGCCTGTGAGGAGCTTTTCCAGCCCGATTAGAGTGTATTTTGTGTTTATCCAGGTGTATTGAAGCGAGCCTGTGACAATTTTTGCGGGCGAGTCTGTGTGAATAAGCACTCTTTCTCCGTCTCTCTCGATTCCTATAAGGCCTTCTTCGTTAGAATAGATTGGTTTTAGAGTAAGTATTTCATCCTTGCCGTTAACTTTTCTTTTTACTGTAAACACCATTGGTTTTCTTGTATCAGAAAGGGCTTTTGCAAGGTCAGAAAGCGACACAAGCCCGTTTGCTTTATATTCGCTTTTACCTTCGAGGCTGTTTCTCAACTCTTTTTGTTCGCTGTTTAATTTTATGTCGTCATTTTTAATTTTTTCTATGCCCATAAGAGCCGCTGCCGAAAGGTGCATGGGTGCTTCATCCGTTGCGGCAATTAGGTTGATTTTTTCACCTTTTGTTATTGGAGAATACGCATCTTTTATGCCAGGGTTTTTGTCCTGCAATTTTTTGAGGTTGGCATAGTAAGCTTTTGTAGACACATAGCCGTCGAATTTTTTACTGGCTTTTGCATAGATATTTGTCTGAAACGGCTGGATAATATTTGAGCCGTTGATTTTGAGGATAATATCGCCTTTTTGCAATCCCGAAGCATTGACAGACGCGTCCTGTGCCTGATTAATATTTTTTACATAAACAATTGCCCTGTCTGTCGGCAGTTTGTGAGTAACAGCCGCTGTGACCATAACCAGTGCTATTGCACACAGCATGTTGGCTGCCACACCTGCTGACAGGACTATTGCGCGTTTCCAAATAGGCTGGTTGTGGAAAAACTCTTTTGAATCTTTAGGAAGCTCTGTATTTTCTTCATCATCGGGAAAAGAAACGTAACCGCCTAAAAGAAGAGCGTGCACAACAACTTCTATATCTTTGATTTTTGCCTTAAACAACGTAGGGCCCACAGGCAGACCAAAGCCGAATCTTGTAACCTTAAATCCCAGTGCCAGTGCGGTCAAAAGGTGCCCGAGTTCGTGCACAAGGATTAAGAAGCTTATCAGCAAAATCATGATTATTATATTCATAAATTCCTCTTTCGAATATGTAAACTTTCTGTAATTTATACGTTTATTTTAGCATATAATCATATAAAGCAGGTTGTTTCGTATTATAATAATTATCATATGTTTGGAATGTTTAGACAATTACTCAACCTGTTATATAAAAGGCGCTGTTACATTTGCAAAAGCACACGGGATAATGCAATTTTGTGCAATGATTGTCTTAAAAAAATACGTTTTTTGCCCACAAAACCTGTAGAAATTATCAACAATGCCGATGTATACAGCATGACAATTTACACAGGCATTATAATGAAAATGATACGGGGATTGAAATATCATAGAAAAAAAGACCTTGCCTATTATCACGCAAAGCTGATGTATGACTACTGGAAAGAGCTCCATGAGGATAAAGAAGAATACATTATTGTGCCCGTGCCAATGCACAAAACAAGAGAAAAGCAGCGCGGTTACAACCATATGAATTTGATTGCACAGGAGTTTGCAAAACTGAGCGGGTATGAAATAAACACAAACCTGATTTACCGCACAAAAAATACAACGCCTCAATATGCCTTGAGCAAAGAAGAACGCGAATCTAACCTTAAGAATGCATTTGGCATAAACACAAAAAATATAAAACTGCTCAGAGGCAAAAAAATACTCATCCTTGATGACATCATAACAACCGGCACAACAATTTCCGAAATGGTCAGCACATTAAGAAGCGCTGATTATCACGTTGTAAAAGCTTTCACTGCAAGCTGCAGCGAGTTCAACATAAACTAGCTATTCCATGGCAAGATAACGCAGTGCTTCTTTCAGAATTTCTTCTGAAGAATCAGACTTTGTCACACTCTGACAGGCCATTTTTATAGCGCCTTTTGCCTCTGCAACAGAATACCCCAAAGACAAAAGCACAGCCTGTGCTTCAGATAGTGATTCCTCACTCATTTCTTTCTGCGTTGAAGAAATATCCGAAACATCAACAGGGGAGCTTTTTTGCCAGTTAATTAGTTTGTCTTTAAGTTCGAGAATAATTTTTTGTGCAAGCTTTGGCCCCACACCTTTTGCTCTGGAAAGCTCTTTAAAATCACCTCTTATTACTGCGGAAATTAAATCATATCCAGAAAACTCATCGAGCAGAACAAGTGCAACCTTCATACCCACACCGGACACGCTTAAAAGTATGTTGAAAATATCACGGTCTTCTCTGTTCAAAAATCCGCACAGTATCATTGCGTCTTCTCTGTGAATCAAAGAAGTATAAACTTTTATGTCAGAGCCTTCCTCTTTTGCCAGTGCAATGTTCCTGTTTGTTGTATGAATCAGGTATCCCATGTTGTTGTTGTCCACAACAATTGCAGCGCCCTTTGAGCTTGCAGGTTGTTTGGATACTAATTTGCCTTTGATGTAATCGTACATTTTATTTTCTTTCCGAGTTGTGTAACCATATCAATGTCATCTTGCGGCTTTGCACCGATTGTGGTCAGGTAATTCCCCACCATAATGCCTTCTACGCATGTTTTTAGCGCTTTTTGCTGATTTTCTTTGCTAAGGCGCATTCTACCCCCGCAAAAACGCAGTATGGAGCGCGGATTGGCAATTTTAAATATTGCAAGCGTTCTCAAAACGTTTTCTTCATCTATTTTGTCCAAATAATTTTCAAAAGGAGTATTTGGTATCGGCATTAGTATGTTTATTGGTATTGAATCGGGCTGTATCTCAGCCAGCGTAAGCGCCATCTGCGCACGCTGTTCTACGGTTTCTCCCATACCAAGGATAACACCGCAGCACAGTTCCATGTTATATTTTTTTACCAGTTTACAGGTGTTGAGTCGTTCTTCAAAAGTATGGGTTGTACAAACCTCGCCATAGTAAGACTCTGCCGTGTTTATGTTGTGATGAAACCTTTTAAGCCCTGCTTGTGCAAGTTTTTGCGCCTGTTGTTCGTTCAAAATACCTATCGAAGCACAGCTTTGAAGCTCGTCAAATTTGTTTATCTCTTTTATCATTTCGAGCATTTTGTCAAAATCACTCTCATCAGGAGTTTTTCCTGACGTTACAATAGCAAATCTTGATGCTTTGTTTTTAACAGCATCTTGCGCAGCTGATTTGACCTTGTCTGTCTCAACAAGAGGAAAAGTCTCTATCTGTGTATTGTAATGAGAGCTTTGTGCACAATATTTGCAATTTTGTGAGCATTTGCCGTTTCTTGCATTGATAAGCGAACAGAATTCCACCTCGTCTTTTACATACATCGAAGATATGTTCAAAAGTTCATCGAGCGGAAGGTTATATAGTCTTAAAAGTTCTTGAATATCCATAGTGACATAATATAACAAACAGCGGACTTTTTAAATTTGAGTCCGCTGTTTGTTTTTCATACTTCGATTTTTCGGGTTTTGTTACTTAACCTGTGTGGAAGGAAGATTTTTTTTGTTACTTTTGAAAATATTTTTGATTTTTCCGCCCAAAGTTTTGAAGAAATCTACAACTTTGTTAAAGCCTTTTTTGATACCGTTGCCGACTCTGTACATAAAACCTTTAAAACCTTGTTTAACTTTAACTTTATCTACAGTGCCTTGCATAGCTTGTGTTACAGATGGTTTTACATCACCGGGAGCGGGAAGGCCTTTCATTTTACCTGTTTTTTGTTTAAAGAATGTTGCAAATTTGTCTGCAATTTTAGAAAACATTGAACCAATGTTTTTTCTGTACACAACTCCTGCTGCTACAGCTGCTCCAGTAGCAACACCTGCTGCAACATAAGCTGCTGTGCGTTTTGTTTCGCTGCTTACATGAGGTTTTCTACCGAAGTTTACCGCATTGTTTGAATAATTTACTGAGCCCACCGGCATATCGACATCTCCTTTTTTGATTATTGCTGTTGTTTGTCCGTTTGTGTACATGCTAATGCATATAAAAAATTCTTTTTGCTACATGAAATTAAAAATCTTAATATTTATTTACAAAAAAAAGCTCTGATAAATCAGAGCTAAATAAGTACTGTTTTAAAAAAAACTACCATTGTATAAAAACAAGACCGGAAGAACCATCACCGCCATTACCAATAGCTATATTCCCGTTTTCATCGACCGAAAGCGCACCGCCGCCACCGCCTGCACCGGCTCCGTAGATTTGATTAAAGCTGCTGATTTCTTTGCCGTCTTGGAACATTACCTGTGTTGTGCCGTCGAGAGAAGGATTACCATCTGTCATACCGCCAAGACCGCCTGTTCCTGTTTTTTTATTTGTGAGAATATCCGACAGCTGCCCGTTTTGACCGACAGGCATTCCGTCGTCGTTATAGGCATTTGAATATGTGCCTTCTTGTTTTGGAATAATTTTTGCTGCGCCTGACCCCTGCAAAATGTGGGCTCCGTTTTTAATGTAGGAAGGCTGACCATCTAACCCCATGGTAACTTCATTGTTTTGATATTGACCCGAAGTCAACATTCTTCTTCTAATATCACCGGCACCCTGTCCGCCCTTGCCACCTTTACCCGGGAAAAGCAAAGTTTTTTGGGGCATTTCCGCATATGGAACCTGTGTAACTTTGCCTGCTTCACCGCCAAGACCTGCATAAACAGGAGTGTAAGAAATACCTACAAAACCGCCGATTCCGGCAATAGGATCATAATTGGTTTCACTGGAGCTTGTATTATACTGGCCGCCACCTCCACCGCCGGCACCGTAGTGATTTTCATAGTTTTTACATATTGATTTTTTTTCCCAGGTACCTGCTTGGCAAATAAGATTATTAGTCCTTTGAGTTACACTGTTAAAATTTACACCAAACTTATCGCTATAGTTTGACAACTTAGACAATAAATTATATTTATCTTTCTTGTTTTGGTGGTCAGTGCTGGTTAAAGGCCCGAGGAAAACACCCTCTGATGTTTGTGCATTGCTCATCATAGAATAACCTATGCCGGGCTGCCCGGAATAAAAACTGCCGGCATAAGTACTCCAGGAACCCGTCAAAAGAGACGGGCCATTAGGCTTACCCCATTCAGTTTCAGAAATAGCAAACCTGCTCAAATATCCTGTAAAATTTCTTCTTGGTTTGACCAGCTGCTTCCAGTAAAAGCTGCAACCGCCCCAGCCTCCTGTTGCTGTGGCATAGTTTACATTATTATGCGTATTTTTAATAGAGGAATCTCCGCCTCGGCCGCCCACTTTACTTCCATCAGTAGAAGCAACACCTGCAGCGCCGCCATTTCCCACAGCTACAGACAAATTTATATCCTTTGCAAGGAAAACAAAAGGTACATATGCCAAACCGCCTGTTGAAGCGGTACAAGCTCTGTGTGAAGCGTTAGCATCACCGCCGCCGCCTCCGCCGCCTACTACAAGCATTTTATACAAGCCTGAGTCAGGAGTGGTATATGTATAATTGCCGGGTTCTGTATAGATTTTTGATGATGATGAAACAACCGCACCGGCACCGGCGCCCCCGCCTCCGCCGCCTACTATCGTGGCGACAAAGTTTTTAGCACCCGTCGGCGGGTTGAATTCACAGGCGTAGCGGCCTTCTTCAGAATCATATACTACTTTTCCGTCCGAATCTTTGCCGTTGATTGAATATTTTGCTACAAGATTATCCCCGTTCCAATAGCACGCATAAACCCCGTGCGGAAGATTAAATTTAGCGCGATGTTTTTTTGTAATTACAGGAACAGAAGCTATTGTTATTACGCAAACTACCAAAAGCGTGATTAATGCTTCTGCAAGAGAAAATCCGTTATACACTGCGGATTTTTGCCAGTTAATCTTTTTCATAAGTTCTCCTTTGCAGATTATTTTTATGATATATCTGCTTACGGCAGGTTTTAAAGAGAACTTGACATTATTCACCGTCACTTACCTTACCTTACAGAAAAGCTTACGGGGTCTGGTTTTTGGTGTCAATAAACTTGTTTTTACATTTCTTAATGTTTATGGTTTTCAGTAATATTTGTTTACAAAAACCGGAAATTAAAACAAGAACGCGCCTTTTTAAAAGACGCGTTCCTGTAAGGCGATAGATGGTATTAACTATTTACAACCGCAATCGTTTTGGCAATCGCATGGTGCAGGTTTTGCACAAGGGTCACACTCGCAAGGTTGTACAGGTGCTGCACAGCCTGTGCAAGAGTTGCAGCCGAAAGCTACAGTAATGTTTTCTCTCGGGTTAACTGATGTAACTCTGTTGCCTTTGGGGTCAACAAGGTAAGCTACTTCGTCGCCTGTGTGCTGCAAGAGGCCGATGGTTCCTGACAGAGCAGTTCTTGTTAAGTCGATAGGAGCTTTAACAAGCGCTTTTGTAGAATCCATTAAGCTTCTGCCGGCAGCAGGCAATGAACCTTGTAAAGTTTCGCCCAGTGTAAGGCCAACGCCGTCAGTAACGTGTTCTGCCGCATTACCAAGAGATACAATGGCACCGCCGACTGTTCTTCCTACAGTACCTAACACACCGCCTGTCCAGTTGAACGGAGCTTCGATTACTTTTGCAAAGAAGTTAGGTTTTTTGTCGTTTTTAACTTGAGCAGTTAAAACCTGTTGAGGAAGGTTAGCTTTGCAGTCGCCGTTTTGAATTCTTTCAAATGAAAGTTTCAAACCGCCTTTGCAGTTTCCTGTAGGTCTTTCAACTTCGGTAACTTTACCGTAAACTTTAGAACCTGCAGGGAAGCTCATTCCGTTAATCATAACGTCTTCTGTGGTTTTTGCAGCGAATCTGTCACCGATAGTAGCAGATTTTGCACTGATTTCGTCTTCGAATTTCAAGCACATTGTAGGAATAGTAACAACTTCGTCTTTAGCTACAAATGCTGCACCGCCTGTGCATCCGCAGTCAGGAGCTGTGTAAGCAACGTCTTTTTTAGAGTAGCCCATAGCGCATCTTACTGCTTCAAGCATAGAAGCTACATCAGCACGGCTTGCATCTTTGCATGCTTGAATTTCGTTAGGGTTAGGAACATCTTTCAATGCACCTGATTCAATAGCTTTTGCTACGGGGATTTTAGCCCATGAAGGAACTTTATTTCCGTCGCAGTATTTGCTTAAGATTTCTTCGGCCTTGCAGTTATCCATTTCGCAAGGGATACCTTTAGCCAGTGTAACCATAGCTTCTGCTCTTGTTACAGGTTTGTTGGGTTTGAACATATCACCCGGATAACCTTCCATCAAACCGTTTGCAACAGCTGTGTTGATAGCCTGATTAGCCCAGTGGTCTGCCGGAACATCTTTGAAAGTTTTGTTGGGGCAGCCGCAGCTTCTTAAGTTGAAGCCGTTAACAGCCATAGACGCGATTTCTGCACGTGATACAGGCAGATTAGGTTTGAATGTTCTGTCAGGGTATCCTGCAATAACTTTGTTTTCTGCAAGCAAGTTGATATCGCATCCTGCCCAGAATCCAGTTGGAACATCTTCAAATGAAGAAGCGCCTGTGATAGGAGAAGCACCACCTGTGATTGGCGGGTTGAAAGGAACAATGGATCTTTTTACAACATCCATGCCTGAAGGTGTTTGCATTTCAATAGGGCAAGTTCCTGTAGCAACAGGTGCTGCACCGCCTGTCATAACCTGATTGAGGTCTAATGTTTGTGAGCCAAGAACAGGCAGCTCTGCTGCTGCACCTGTTGTGATACCTTCACCGCAAGCGCATCCGCAAGTCGGCAAATCAGATACCATTACGCCTTGAGAAGGTGCAATCGGGCATCCACAGCCTTGTCCTTCGCCGATAATTACATTATTAGCCTGTGAGCCTACTGCTTGAGTGTCTGAATAAACATTTGCAGGGTATGCATAATGTTGTTTAGCCATAGACTTTCCGTCAATTTGAGAAGCGCACACTGATTGAATTACAGGCTGGCAGCAAGGTGCTGCTGCTTCGCAAGGGTTGCACGGTTCGCAAGGGTCAACGGGTGCACAGGTGTTGCAAGGGTCGCAAGGAGCCGCACAACCTGTATTGCATCCGCAGTCAGAAACAGGTGCGCTTTCACACGGGCATACTGCTGTGTCAGGTGTCACATCAGCCTGACAACCGCTTATCGGGCAAGCAGCAAGTTTGGACATATCTAAACTTGAAATATCAACATTACTTGCAATCCCCGAGTTCATAGTACCTGCCATCAAGCCGATTGTTAAGGCTGCGGCAAGTGTAAGTTTGTTAATTGTCATCTTTCCCTCCTTAATTAAACAAACTGAAATCGGACTTCCTAATCGAATATTGCTTATGATTGGAATCCAACTTACGATAATTAACATCTTATGCCGTATTATTACGGTGAAACCTTTTAAAAAGCATTACCTCAAACGGTTACCTTCACGGGCTATTAAAATTTAGGGGAATAATAAAAAACAAAAGCCTAATATATTTCCCCCAAAAACCCCAAAACCCATATTATACATGGGGTTCCATTTGTTACGCATGTAGTGTATAATGTATATAGATATACTTCACAGGTCACTAAAAAAAAGAAATCGAGTAGAAAAATGTCTTTCGGAATTAACGGCCCCAGCCCCCAATTCGGAATTCAAGAAGCCCAGAACATGCGCAACAATGGCGGTGGCGGAAATCTTGGCTATTTTCAACGTCAAAAAAAAGACGAAAAAAAGAAAAAAGATGAAATAGACATTTTTGAATTCTCTGACGAAAACGATGTGTTTATTCCTGAGGAAGAATCAAAAGAAGAAAGCATCATGCAAAAAGCATCAGATTTTATAAAGATGTTCAAAAAACGAAGAACCTCATAAAAAAAGAAGTCTTGATTATTCAGACTTCTTTTTTGATTATATATTTTTAATTATTTACGCCAGATAAAATAAATTTGCCTCTGCTTTTTGCGGTCGAAGCTGGCCTGTACCGTTATACGGCCCGATGAATCTTCTCATATCAGCAAGTTCATTATCAACAGCAGTGCCGCCTTGCAGACCGCCAAACATTTGCCCGCCGGTTTTTTGCACACCGCCTGTTGCCTGTGTACCGCGTGCGCCTATAGCACCTATCTGCTGTATTGGTTGTTGAAACATATTAATTTTTGGAATTTCAAATGCCATAAATTTACAATTGTTCCTTTAAACTAAAACTCTATATATAGATAAAAACATGTGAATCAAATAAATTGCGAGTTTTTTAACAAAGTTTACAAAAGTTAAAACAGACAAAAAAAAGCCCCTGTATCACAGGGACAAATAAGTACTGTTTTAGAAAACATTTCTCGTGAATAAGAAATGGACCTGTTTACCATTCGATGATAATAGCACCCGGCGCGCCTTTGCCGCCTTTGCCATATACACCGGGAATATCACCGACGTTGCCGCCGCCGCCTCCCGCACCGAATTGTTGACCGTCTGACGCAGCAGGACATGTTTGATGTCTTCTGCCTGCATGCCAGACTTTATCGTCTTTTTTGTCTGTGTAAGAAGATACACAAACCTTTGTATACATCAGTTTATTGTTATCATAAAAACAACCTGTATTATCAAATTCATCAGCATTATCAAATTGTGCAAGGTTTGAACTGTCTGCATTAATCAATCCTTGTGCTTGCGTCCAATTTACATAATAAATATTCAGTGATTTTAAGTATGCATCAAGCTTTGTTCCTGAAGCATTTGATAACGGAAGAGCCTCAAAAACCATGTCAAGATAAGCATCTTCGTTAGAGCTCCAATTTGCAAGACCTGCTGGAAGAATAGACTGCATTGTAGGCAGCTCTTCCGGATTTGTCACCACTGCTTTTGTGTTAAATGCCTTCAAAAATGTAACATCATAACCTTCATCCAGCTCACAGCCGACTTTTTTACATTTTTGCACTTCTTTTTGCACGGTTTCATATCCGGCACCTTCGTTGGTTACCGCACTGCATTGTTCTGCAGCAAGACCTGCATGTTTGTATGTCCAGGGCGATTCTTCACCGTCAGTCGGAGCTTCTTTGTTTGTACCTGGCAGCGCACCGCCATCTGCTCTTGCTAATATTCCGTTATTTGTTTTGTTTTTGTACGCTGTTATTACAACCTGTTTACCTGCTTCATTTGATTTAGCAGCAAGAGGTATAGAAGCAACAAGGTGGCCTTCTATAGACGGAACAAATCTGGACGAGATTTTACCGGCATTACCGCCGTTGCCGTACAATTTATTTAATTGAGAGATAATCAATGCTCCTGATGAACCGGCCAAACCGGAATATTCAACGCTTCCGTGTCCGCGACCGTCACCGCCTGAACCGTAAGAGTATTTAATCGGGTAATTATTTGAATCCACCTGGAAAGAATCAACATTATTTTTGCCGCCGCTACGGGTACGTAATACACCGCATCCGCTGCAATATTGACTGCCTTCGGCACCACTCGGGCCGCCATATGCTACAACTGAGCCTTTGGCAGAAGCATACTGTCTGGTGATACTATTACCTGATGTACCACCGCCGGCTCCGCCTCCGCGGCATTTCTTTTTGGTACAACCAATAGAGTCACCGCCTTGTGCTCCCGGGATATAAAAATTGACCGTTTCACCATTGTTGGAACCGCTAAAAGAGGAAGGTCCGCCGCTTGGAGCTCTGTCGTGGTCTGTTTTGTTAGGTTTACAGCACCCGCGCATTACGCCCCAGCCGCCGGCACCGCCGCCGCCAACGGAATATGAATACGAAGCATTTTTAACAAGATGCAACTCCTCAGCACGGATTACACCGCCTGCTCCGCCTCCGCCGCCGTAGCCGGCAGAGCCGTTATTCCAGTCACGCGGTGAACCGCCGCCGCCACCGCCTCCGCTGATGAGAATTATATTATAATATTCATTTTCTTCTTTTGCCGTAAAAGAACCTGATGTGGGGTAGGTGACATTTAACAGCTCTTTGTAATCAGAGGTGCCGTCACGTCCGCCCGAACCGCCGCCTATAACGGTTACGTTAAAGTTTCTTGCTCCGGGTGGCGGTGTGAATTTACACTGGAAGCGCTCCTTGGAAAGAAGCTGGCCATCTGAGTTATACCAGCTTACGGTATCTTTGTAGCCGGAATTTGTGACTTCGTGCCATGTGTCAGGGTCTTCTTCTTTGCCTATCGCAGCTCTGCTGTAGTATTCTACATAGTTTCCTGCGCTATTTAATGTACATAAATATTTTCCGTGTGAGTTATCCATATTACGTCTTTTTTTGGTAATTACCGGAACACTCGCAAGAACAATAATACAAACTATCAAAAGGGTGATTAAAGCTTCAGCCATCGAAAACGCCTTAGTCTTTCGACGCATGAGTGTAATAAATCTTTTCATATGTTCTCCTAATACAGTATTCTTTCATGATATAACGTGTGTCGGCAGTTTTTAAGGAGAACTTGACATAACCCACCGTCACTTACCTTACCTTACAGAAAAGGTTACGGGGCTTGATTTTTGGCGTCAAGAAATTCGCATTTACATTTCTTTATATTTGCGATTTTCAGTAATATTTGTTTACAAAAAAACAACCTGTGCATTTGGTTTTTTGAGACTTTATAAATATTTTGTGATAAAAAATATAAATATTAAATTTACGGGAGATATCATGGAAAAATTTGTTTTGGTAACAGGTGCATCCTCCGGTCTGGGGAAAGAAACTGCGCTCACGCTTGCACAAGAAGGGTATAAAGTCTTTGCGGGTGTAAGAAAACAGGAAGACAAAGAAGCGATTGAAGCTTGTAACGAAAATATTACGGCAATTTTTCTCGATGTAACAAGCGAGGAGAGTGTAAACTGCGCGTTTGAGCAGATTATGCAAAAAACAGACCGCCTCTATGCACTTGTAAACAACGCAGGCATTGCCATTGCAGGACCTGTTGAATATATTCCGTGCGATATTTTGAAAAAGCAGTTTGAAGTAAACGTCTTTGGTGCAATACGCACAGCACAAAAGGCTTTACCCTTGATGAAAGCCATGCCTGACGCCAGAATAGTAAACATAAGCTCCATGGCAAGCTACGGAATTTTCCCGTTTGTATCGCCTTATTGTGTATCAAAACGCGCGCTGGATATGTTTTTCAACTCGCTGTCACTCGAGTGCAAAATGCCGAATCTCAAAATTATCTCAATTAAACCCGGCGTTGTAAAAACCCCGATATGGAACAAATCGCTGGATGAATGCGACAAAAACATAGAACATTTGTGCGAGGAAGGCAAAAAGAAATACGAACAAGAGTTCGACTTTTTGATGAAAAACGCAAGAAAAAACAACGACAAGGGACTGGAACCCTCTGATATTGCAAAACTTGTGTCACATGTATTAAAAACAAAAAACCCGAAACTGTCCTACAATATAGGCAAAGACTCGATTTTTGCAAGGCTGATGTCTTTTCTTCCGCAAAGATTTGTAAATTTCGCTGTTAAAAAAGGTCTGCAATGCAAACTTAAATAGCAATTTTTACCTTCTTCATGTTTTTAATTACATGTAGGCAGGTAAATTATATTTTTTTGCAGGTTATGTCAGTAAATTTTTCTAACAATAACATATATAAAAACTTTTTTACGCAAACAGGACAATACAGCCCTGTTTCGAACCCTGACAAAAAAAACTCAACGGTCTCCATCGCTTCCGTAAAAGTCGGAGACATTGAGCCTGACACCTACAACGGCCAAAACACGCAGGAAAAAGAAAAAATGAGCCCCAAAAAACTTGTGGGCATAATAAGCGCATCTGTCGGCGGAACGCTTCTTTTAGGAGTGCTTACGCTCGCAGCTTTGTCCAAAGGTTCGGGCGGAATTTCCAAACGGCTTGCAAAAATCTCTGCACGTGCAAAAAAAGCCGTGTTTGACCTTAACGCAAAGTCAAAAGACCTGACTTTCCTCCAAAAAGTTAAGCTCAAAACAGGCAAAAGCATACAGTTTGTGGCAGACAGTCTTCAAGCAAGCTCCAACTTCTCTGCCGTAAAAGACAGCTTTACTTATCACTGGATGGACAAGCTGGGTATGAAAAAAGCCGCTGACGGCATAAACAAGTACTTCAAAAAAATCACTCTCAAAACCAAAAACAACGCATACAAAGATGCCGAATACGCAGCAGTAGACTTTTGTGCAAACCTGAAAAGTATTGCACAAAAAATCAAGGCCAAAGACCCCGCAAAAGCCAAACAGCTGGAAGATAAAGCACAGCAAATCATGAACGAATACATGGCAGGGTTCTCGTCCCAACAGCACATGGCACGTTCCGAAAACATCTGGAAAAACCTCGACGGTCTTAATACAGAAGTGTACAACAGGCTCTACAAGCAAAAAGGCGGATTCTTTAAAAACCTCAAACAATTTAAAACTTACATTACAACAGATATAATTGCAAAAGACAGAAAAGCTGTATTCAAACAAATCAACTCGTCCAAATCAAAAATTTCCAACAATATCTCTGACGTAAACAGCGCAATGAAACAGGCTCTGTACGATTTACAGGTCAGCGTGGACTCTTCTAACAAAAAGATTGTGGACATTGTAAAAGAGTTGTCCAAAAACCTTGATGAGGCAAAAAACCTGGCGGGCGATGGCGAAAAAGCTGCAAGAGAAAAAATCTTTAAACAGATTCAAACAAACCTTGATGAGCTTTCAAGGATTTCCGTCTCAGCAGCCAAAGACCCTGTTTCTTCCAAATTGACACAAGATAAAATTGCAGCCATGCAAGACCTGATTAAACCCGAATCTTACGCAAAAGGTCTGGCACAAGAGGCCATGACAGATATTAAAACAATCCTGGGCAAAGACTCTGCCGAATATCAGGCAGCAAAAAAATGCATGACAAAAATGAATGATAAATTAAACACTGCAATAAAACATGAAGATATCACCTACGAAAAACTTGCAGAATTAAGAGTGGGCTCCGGCCCCACAGACGTATTAGGCATTATCGGCCCTGCAGCACTGGCAGCAATGCTCGTTGCAAACTCAAAAGACAAAGACGAAAGAATCTCAAGAACCCTCACAGGCGGCATACCTATCCTCGGCGGTATCGGAATGTCATACTACGGCACATTAAGAGGCTGGACAGGCGCCAAGAACCTTGTTATAGGTCTTTTGACAGGCTGGCTGCTCAATGTAGTGGGCGAACAGACAGATATTTATGCCAAAAACTACCGCTCTGAACAGAGCAAGCTGAAAAATGCCTTTGACTCACTTGCAAAGCTGCAAAAAAACCAGAATCAGGATAAACAAACTAATATCACAGGTTGATATTACCCGTCGGGTACTTTTAACATGGCTTGATTTGATGTAATATATTTTATATTCGAGCAAATCAGGTAGTTTATTATGTTGAAATTATTTAATACTTACTCCAACGAAGTTGAAGAATTTACCCCCATTAACGGCAATAAAGTGAACATGTACGTTTGCGGCCCCACAGTTTATGACCACCCTCACCTCGGCCATGCACGCTGCTACATTACGTGGGATGTTGTTTACAGATATCTTAAATTCCTCGGATACGATGTTACTTACTGCCGCAACGTGACAGATGTTGACGACAAAATTTTGAACAAATCCGTCAAAGAAAACTGCACACCTGATGAAATCGCAAAAAAATATTATGATATTTTTTCAGACTCCATGAAAAAACTCAACAACCTTAAACCCGACGTTGAGCCTTTTGCAACAAAGACATTAGGCGACATGATAAAAATGGTTAAAACCCTCATTGACAAAGGCTATGCCTACGAAGCTAACGGAGACGTATACTTCAGGGTCAAAAAATTCCCAAGATACGGATACTTGAGCAAACAGCCGATTGATGACCTTGAATCAGGCGCAAGGGTAGAAACTTCCGACATAAAAGAAGACCCGCTGGACTTTGCCCTGTGGAAAAAAGACGAAAAATTCGGCTACAAAAGCCCGTGGGGTGTGGGCAGACCGGGCTGGCACATTGAATGCTCGGCCATGAGCAAACGCCACCTTGCCGATGAAATCGACATCCACGCAGGTGGTGCGGATTTAATCTTCCCCCACCACGAAAACGAGATTGCTCAATCCGAATGTGCAAACGGCTGCAGGTTTGTAAAATACTGGCTGCACAACGGTTTTGTTACAATCAACAAAGAAAAAATGTCAAAATCACTGGGCAACTTTATCACAATCGAAGGCTTGCTCGACAAATACGACGCAAACACAATCAGGTTCTTTATCCTAACAAATAACTACAGAATGCCGGTAGAATTTAATGACGAAGCACTCGAAGCTGCGCAGGCAGGTGCAAAAAGGCTGAAAAATGCCGCAAACAACGTACTTGCATGGGTAGGCAAAGACGCGCTCATTGACGTTGCAGAGTCAGATGAAATTGAAGAATTCAAAGCTGCAATGAATGATGATTTTAACACTTCAAAGGCGCTTGCCGTACTGTTTGAAACAGCTACAAAAGCAAACAAAGCCAAAGACGAAAACGACAAAGATAACGCAATAAAATATATTTCAATACTGATAAAACTTGCCCGCGTTCTAGGTTTTGACCTTGAAAAAGTTGAGCTTGACGAAAACCAGCTCAAAGAAAAACTCGCTGAAATCATTGACGAATTTGATTTTATCGAAGACAAAGATATAATCGCAAAGGCAAGCGCAAAAGAGATTATGGAAAAAATAATACAGGTCAGAAACGAAGCCCGTGCGCAAAAAAACTGGGCCGTGGCTGACAACATAAGAAATTCGCTCGATAAAATCAATATTGTTTTAAAAGATTCAAAAGAGGGAACTGTATTTGAATTAAAATAGTTAACTTACAGAAAGTTGGCAGAGTATGTTAAAAGTAGGTCTCACAGGCAATATTGCCTCCGGTAAATCAATTGTACAAAGCTACATCGAAAAAAAAGGCATCCCCGTAATCGACGCTGATTGGATTTGCCACCGTCTTATGGACGAAAACGAAGAAGTAATCGAAAAAGTAAAAAAACTTTTTGAAGGAAAAGACATTTTCCTCGATGACGGCAGACTGGGCCGTCACAAAATCGGGCTCATTGTTTTTGCAGACCCCGAAAAAATGGAAGCTCTGGAAGACATTCTTCACCCGCTTGTGGAAGAAAAAATAAAACAATTTTTTGAAGAAAACGAAGACGAAGAAATTGTCGTTGCTTCGGTGCCGCTTTTGTTTGAAGAAAACATGCAAAACCTTTTTGACAGAACAGTGCTTGTTTGTGCAGACAAAAAAGTGCGACTGCAAAGACTGATGAACAGAAACGGCTACCCCTTAGAGCACGCTTTAGAGCGTATCAACGCGCAAGTCTCACAGGAAGAAAAAAGAAACATGGCCGATTTCATCATAGAAAACAACAACAACCTTATTGAACTCGAAACTCAAATAGAAAAAACCCTCGAAAGGCTCTGGTTATGATTACAAAACTCCATAAAATCCCTGACAGAACCATTTTTCGCATAATTTTTGCATTTTTAATTTTATGGAACATTAAATATTTCTTTTTGATTTTTCAAATACCCTACACCATGCTTTTTGTTGATTACATAAAGCAAAACTCTTTCTACACACAGGTTTTTGACATAAGACAGGCCTTAGGCTCTGTGGAAGATTTGAAAAACGAAACCCAGATAGGCTTTGTCTCTGACACGCCCGAAGCAAGCGTCTTTGACATACAAGACTCCATACGCGACTTTTATCTTGCGCAGTATGCGATTGCACCCGTGGTTTTGAAAAATGATACAGACAAAAACTACGTAATCGGCACATATCAAAGAACACCGTCTGTGCCAAAAGGCTTTAAAACAGTAAAAACAATCAACGCAAAAACATATTTGTATAAAAGGATAAATAAATGATACTCGGGTTTGTATACGGATTTTTGGTTACACTTTTCACAGGCTACTTTGCGGTCTCCTGCATAGAAAGAGAAATGGAGCTTCGCTTCAGGCTTTTGTTTTCCATACCTCTAGGGTTTGGCATAAGCTCGATTCTCTATTTTTTGTGCCTGTATTTTAATGTAAACAGCTTTAAAACTACAGCTATCATACAGACAATCTTGATGGTTGTGCTGGCTCTTATGTATTACAACGAAGAAAAGCCGGATATGAGCAAACACAAATTCAAAAAGCTCTCGAGCTGGTTTTATCTTTTGAATCTTTATGCTGTGTTGATTTTTCTAAAATATTTTATAAACAACCCGATGGGAAGCTGGGACGGATTCAGAATCTGGAACATAAAGGCCCTGTTTTTGAGCACAAATCTGCCGTTGTGGCAGAATATGTTTTCTCTTCCGCATTTTATGTCGCACAACGATTATCCGCTTATGCTGCCGTCGTTGACAGCAGGACTGTGGAATTATGCCGGAGGAGAAAATTACGCAGTAAATATTACTATAGCCCTGTTTTTCACATTCGGGCTTGTGTATCTTCTGTTTCAGGCGCTCGAGTATTTTAAAAGCGCAAAAATTGCCGTGGTTGTCACTTCCGTGTTTATGATACTGGATATTTTTCTTGTAAACGGAGCTGCGCAATGCGCTGATATTCCGCTTGCTTATATGTTTTTGTCCAGTATTGTATGTTTGTTTTTATATTTCAGAAAAGAAAAATTTTCATACATCCTCCTCTCTGAAATTTTTGCAGCACTTGGCGCGTGGACAAAAAACGAGGGTATGATGTTCTTTTTAATCTGGCTTGCGGTTATTTTAGGCTGGATGTTGTACAAAAAAATGTATAAAAAAGCCGGACTCACACTGCTAACAGCCGTTGTGCCCGTATGTTTTATTGCATGGTTTAAATACCTTGCACACACGCCAAACGACCTTGTGGCAGGGTTCTTTATCCTCAAAACATACCACTTTGCTTTTAACTGGAGCAGATATGCTATTATTTTAAAAACCTTTGTGTCTATGGCTTTTACAAGGTTTTTGCTTGTGTTTGCACTTGCTTTGCTTTGTATTAAAGGTTTCAGAATAAAACAGATAAACAAAACTCCCTTTATGCTCTCGTGTGCAATCCTTTTGCTTTGCACAGCTGGATATTTCGGGGTTTACTTATTTTCACCGCACGATATCACGTGGCTTGTGCAAAACTCCATGGACAGAATCATTCTTCAAATTTTACCCGTGTTTTTATTCCTCTTTGCGGTTAATTTGAGAATAGGTAAACCGGACAGCCGTAATTAGATTACTATTTAGAATAAATATGTTAAAATTAAAAAGTTAAAATCACAGAAAAATAAGGTAAAAATCATGAAAAATAAAATAGTCACTTCATTAATAGCAGCGCTGGTACTGGCAGGCGGATTGTTTGCGTTTGCGGCAACAGCACCAAAATCTGTAGACCTCAACCTTGCAGCAGCACAAAAAGCAGAAACAAAAGCAGTTCAAAACACAGCACCTCCGGCAAATGCAGGCGAGTATATCTGTGTAAAACCGCTCGATGTTGTGGCAAATCCCGATATGTATTTGAATAAAAAAATCAAGTTCACAGCAGCTTTTGACAAGTTCTCCACACTCGGGCTGGATTACAAACCTGCTTTGAGAGATTCACAAAAATACATTTCTTTCTTAATCAAAAGAGACGATGTGACAGACCACACAATCCCGTTATCGGAGATGAAAATTTTTATCAAACGCGCTGACGCAGAAAAATTTATTGACCTTGATTCGGGCGACATAATCGAAGTTTACGGAAAAGTCTTTTCAAACGCTTTGACAGACCCGTGGATTGATACAGAAAAACTCATCGTTGTAGATAAGAAAAACAAAGATACAAAGAAAAAAGCATAAATTTGAAATTAACTGATACATGTCTGTATAATGTTATTCACACAAAGAAGAAGTTGCGGAGTTATTAAAAATGAGTACAAATAAATCTAACGATAAAGCAAATGCTGCTGAAATCAAAGACAAAGATAAAAAATACCTGACCATCCACGGGCATTTTTATCAACCGCCAAGAGAAAACCCGTGGCTTGAGGCAATCGAGCTTCAAGACAGCGCACTGCCTTTCCACGACTGGAATGAAAGGGTAAACCTCGAGTGCTACAACCCTAACTCTGCCTCAAGGATTGTGGACAACAAAAACAAAGTTTTAGACATTGTAAACAACTACTCTTTGATGAGCTACAACTTCGGCCCCACGCTTTTGTCGTGGATGGAAAAACACGCTCCAAAAACCTATGAAAGAATCATTAAAGCAGATGTGGTCAGCCGTGTGAAATTTTCAGGACACGGAAACGCCATTGCACAGGTATACAACCACATAATCATGCCCCTTGCAAACCGTCATGACAAAGAAACTCAGGTAAAATGGGGTATAAGGGACTTTGAATACAGATTCGGCAGAATGCCGGAAGGCATGTGGCTTGCCGAAACCGCTGTTGATGACGAGACTTTGGAAGTACTTGCCGACAACGGAATCAAATTTACAATTCTGTCGCCGTATCAGTCTTTAAAATACAGAAAAATGGGTGCAAAAGACTGGACTGACGCAGGCTGGGGAAATATTGACCCGGCTAAACCTTACAGATACTTTATCAAAAACAACCCCAAAAAATTTGTCGACCTGTTCTTTTATGACGGCGCAATCTCAAAATCCGTTGCGTTTGACAACATACTACAGGACGGAAACAAGTTTGTTAACCGTTTAAAAGAAGGTATCTCAAACGACAGAAACTACCCGCAGCTGATAAACATCGGTACAGACGGTGAAAGCTACGGCCACCATACAAAATTCGGCGACATGGCGCTTGCTTATGTGCTGCGCGTAAAAGCAGAAGAGGCCGGATTTACCATAACAAACTACGGAGAATATCTCGAAAAATACGGTGTTCACGACGAAGTTGACATCAAACAGGCTTCATCTTGGAGCTGTTTCCACGGCGTGGGCAGATGGAAAGAAGATTGCGGCTGCTCAACAGGCGGCCAGCCAAGCTGGAACCAGAGATGGAGAGAACCGTTAAGAAACGCTCTCGATTACCTGAGAGACAACCTCATTGCACTTTACGAAAAACAGGGCAAAAAATTCTTTACAAAAGACCCGTGGGAAGTGCGAAACGAATACATTAACGTCATTTTAGACAGAACAGAGCTCGCCATCAAAAACTTCTGCAAAAACAACCTCAAACCTGAATGCAACGATCAGGACAAAGTTGCTGCGATGAAGCTTCTTGAAATGCAAAGACAGGCAATGCTTATGTACACAAGCTGCGGCTGGTTCTTTGCTGATATTTCCGGCATTGAAACAACCCAGATTATGAAATACGCTGCCCGTGCAATGCAGCTTGCGGCAAACTTTACGCAACAAGACTTTGAAACAGAGTTTGTAAACATCCTCTCCGGCGCTCAAAGCAACATAAAAGAGTTTGGCACCGGTGCTGATATTTACAGAAAATTTGTAAAACCTTCCGTTGTAACAATCAAACAAATAGCCAGCCTGTGGGCAATAGTTTCGCTCTACGAAGAAACAGACGACGAAACAAGCCTGTACTGCTATGACATAAAGCGTTTAAATTACAAAACAGTATCAAAAGGCAAAAACAGCCTCTACATAGGACGTGTACAGATAAAATCACAGATTACTCTGGAAAAATTCGACCTGATATTTGCTCTACTCAAATACTCGGGCGGCGATTTCCACTGTGCAATAAAAGAGTATTCTTCAGCAGAAGAGTTTGCGGAAATTCAAAAAAATCTCACCTCCACTTTTGTAAACTACCCGCTCACAGAAATCATCAGAAGCCTTGATGAAAACTTCGGCACAGAATACTACACGCTCAAGGATATCTTTATTGAAGAAAGAAGAAAAATCCTGAACATTATGATTCAAGGCAAAACAAACAAGTTTTCAGGCCTTTACAAAGATATTTACGAAGACGGAAAAGCCTCTATTTTCCACTTCAAAAACCTTGGCCTCAATCCGCCTGACGAGTTCAAAATTGCAGCTAGATACGTGCTCGGTATTGAGTTTAACAAACAGCTGGAAGCCTCTGAAAAATCACTCAACGACCACGAAATGCAAGAGGCAATTGATATCCATAACGAGGCAAAAATGCTGGGTGTAAAACTTGACAAAAAGCTTGCAAACACTATCTTTACAGAAAAAGTCACAGATGCAATGTATGCTTTGTCCAAAAATCCGGAAATCCATACAATAGAAGCTGTCTTAAGCCTGTTCAGATACGTAGAAGCACTTGAGCTGCGCATTGATACGTCAGAATCTCAAAACATATATTTCAACAAAATCCACGAAATACTGGAAGACGTTGTCTCAAACATTGACGAGCTCAAAGACGACTATGACAGAAAATTTGTGCTGCTGCTTTTAGAGCTTGGCAACAAATTGAACATTAACACAGATTTTTACAAAGAAACCTTTGACAAAGCAATGTCACCTCTGACAGCAGCTATGAAAGAGCTCAAGGACAAAAATAAAGACAAAAACTAACTAAACAGATACTTCAATTTCAAAAAATCTATTCCACGGGTAGGAATACTTTGTCGTGCTTAAATCAAGCCCTGTTTTTTCCTGCAGAGTTTTTTCAAAAGGCTGCATGAAAGTCTTTAACGCCTCAATATCAGGCTTGTCAAAACGCAGCTTGAGGGCTTTTCTCACATTTGCCTGATAAGCCCAATCATCAAGAAAACGCACTGCCTGCACTTTTTTAAAGGCAGCTTCGTCCGGATTGTTTGCAAGAAATTTGACAATCGCACAGCACAATGCACTGCCTAAAGTGTTGCCCGTTGTGTTCCAGCCGGCATAACCCAAAAACTTGTCCCAATCAATTTGCTTTTCAAAAAACTTTTTGACAAAACTGTTGTCCGCGCCGTTGGCGTTGAGAATATCAGCTATTAAATAAGGTTTTTGAGGCAGTTCAATTTCGCCGTCAAACCCCTCAACATCAACACCCATAACAAGTTCACCCTGCTCCTGTTTGAAATTGTTTACAACAAGAATAATATCAGCATCCGAAACATCCGCAACCTCGCAGTGCGCAAGCTCAATCTGCCCCCTGACAGAATCCGACACGCTCACATCTTCGTATTTGGAAATTCTGTTTGTATAATCTTTTTGCGTAAACACGGGTGCTATTTTGATTCCCCTTCCCCCTGCCAGCGCACGGCTCAACAGGCTAAGGGGGATTTCATCCGCACCGGTTTTAACAAGAGCATTGAGAGCGTTTGCTCTGATAGACTCTTCAAGCACCTGCGCCTCGCCCACATTTAGTCCGTATTTTGCGCAATCATCTTTTGAAAACACAAGAGTTTCAAACACCCCCTGCTTCGACAGATTGAGATACATTTTATTTATTTCAAAGTTTCTCTGTCTTGTTTTGAGGTAATCCTGAATAATTTCAAGCGGCACATCCGCTTTTACATCCGTATCAGGCGCATTTTTGTGCAATTCGTAGGAATATTTAAAAATCTTTTCGCCGTAAAGGCTCCAGTATTCTTTTTCCTCTTCATTGATGTTGTTGTTGGAAATGCGCATTATGCTTGAGAAAGCATATACTTTTGCATTTTTCTCCCGTAACAGAGCGAAAAAACTTTCCATTCTTTTTTTTATTTCTTCAAAAGTTTCACTTGAACGGCGCGAAGGTATTAATCCTCCGTATGCAATTGTGTCGAGGGAAACAACAATACTGTCAATATTTTCAAGCTTCTTAAGCCAGCTAAAAATGCCGTTGATATCAGCGCTGCGATTCAAATCACCGAGCATTTCACGAGGAGGCAGAAACAGAGCCAAATCCCTGTCAATTGCCGCAATCTGCTGTGCCAGAGTGTAACACACAGGCCTGTTATCTATGGGAATAAACGCTATATTCAAACCGGCCATACTATTCTGCCTTTGGTGTGCCGTTTGTGCTGCCGGTTGTTGCAAACTGGTTTGCACGTGTAATGCCGACTTTGCCCGAGCGCACAAGCTCTCTTATCCCGATAGGGCGCAAAAGCTCGATTAAAGAGCGGATTTGTCTTTCATCGCCAATCGCTTGCAGCGTATAGGTTCTGGGGGTTACGTCAATGATTTTTGCACCGAAGATTTCCGCAATCCTCAATATTTCAGAGCGGTCTTCGTCTTTTGCATTCACCTTGCACAGTATAAGCTCGCGCTCAATAGATTCCACATCCCCGAGGTCTATAACCTTTAACACAGGGATGAGTCTGTTCAACTGTTTTGTAATCTGTTCAATAACATCAGCGTCGCCGCCCGAGGTTTCTATTGTGAGTCTTGCGTAACCCTTTTCGTTTGTCTGTGCGGCAGTAATGCTCTCTATGCTGTAGCCTCTGCCTGAAAACAGGCCGCTTACGCGCGAGACTATGCCCGCTTCATCTTTAACTAGTACTGATATTACATGGTTTTTATTGTTCATTTTAAATCCTTATTTTTAGTTTATCGGGCAGTCGTTGGACAAAAGTATCTTGTTGAGCGGGTTGCCTGCCAGAACCCACGGATAAACCATCTCGTACTCGTCCACCACAAAATCTATAAACACAGGTTGTTTGCATTCAATGGCCTGCTGCAATACGGGGATGATTTCCTCTTCTTTTGTAACTCTAAAACCGCGTGCACCGTACGCCTCTGCCACTTTTACAAAATCAGGGCCGGAGATTTTAGTTTCGGAATAATGCTTGTGATAGAGTTTTTCCTGCCACTGGCGCACCATACCGAGGTATCCGTTGTTAATGATTATGTTAATTACAGGCAGTTTGTATTCCACACACGTTGCAAGCTCCTGTATATTCATCTGAATACTTCCATCTCCCGCAATGTTTAAAATCAACTTGTCTTTCAGGCCCACAGCCGCACCCATTGCAGCGGGGAAGCCGAATCCCATTGTGCCAAGCCCGCCTGAAGTGATAAACCTTCTTGGTTTATCAAATTTTATAAGCTGCGCAGCCCACATCTGGTGCTGGCCGACTTCTGTACAAATAACCGGATCAAGGTTTTTTGTGTATTCATAAAGTTTTTCAATTACAGTGATAGAGCTCAATTTGCCTTCGTGTTTTTCCTGCGCGGGGCGTTTTTTCTTCCACTCGTTGATTTGTTCGCGCCACGACTGTTTGACTTCGTAGTTTACCTCGTAATTATTGGAGTCAAACTCCTCGAGCATGGAGCGCATAACATTTTTTGCGTCACCGATAATGGGGATGTCTATTTTTACGTTTTTGTTGATAGAACACGGGTCAATATCAACGTGGATAATCTGTGCGTCTTTTGCAAAACGTTTGAGGCAGCCTGTTATACGGTCATTAAAACGTGTTCCGATAGCAAAGAGCACGTCGCAGTTTGTAACAGCATAATTTGCCCAGAAATTCCCGTGCATACCGAGCATTCCAAGCGAGCGCTCGTCAGTCTCGGGAAAAGCGCCTTTGGCCATGAGCGTGTTTGTGACGGGGATATTTAATTTGTCAGCCAGCTGTTTTACTTCTGCCATGGCATCAGAGGCAATGATACCGCCGCCTGCAATAATAACAGGTCTTTCCGCATCACACAAAAGTTCAAGCGCTTTGGACACCTGTTTCGGGTGGCCGTTGTAATTCGGGTTGTAGCCCGGCAGTTTCACACAATCGGGCCAGACAAACTCTGTTGAGGCGCTTAGAATATCCTTGGGCATATCAACAACAACAGGGCCGGGTTTGCCGGTCGTTGCAATATGAAAAGCCTCTTTTATAACACGAGAAAGGTCTTTTACGTCTTTTACAAGATAGTTGTGTTTGCAGCAAGGTCTTGTGATTCCTATAATATCAGCCTCTTGAAAAGCATCGTTTCCAATCTGGTTGGAGCCGACCTGACCGGTGAACACAACAAGCGGATATCCGTCGTAGTAGGCATTTGCAATACCTGTAATGGCATTTGTTGCCCCCGGACCCGATGTCACAAGTGCAACACCTGCCTTGCCCGTAACACGCGCATAACCTTCTGCTGCATGGATTGCGGCCTGCTCGTGGCGCACGAGGTAGTGTTTGATTTCAGGGCAGTTGTAAAGCGCCTCGTATATAGTCAATATTACACCGCCCGGATAGCCGAAAATTTCATCAACGCCGACTTTTTTCAGGCATTCCAAAAATATTTGCGCTCCGGTCAGTTTTTGTGTTTGTGTTTCGATACCTGTCATTAATTACTCCAAAACCATAATATATTTAAATATTTTACCATTTTTTAGCCATTTTACAAAAAAATTGAGCAAAATTGATAAATTTTTATTAAAAAAACGGGCTGTTTACAAAAAACAACCCGTTTTGCAATTGTGTAAATTCTTATTTACAGCCGCAGCAGTTAAGACCTGCCTGCTCTTTTAATTGAGCAGCCTTGTCTGTAGCTTCCCATGGAACATCGATATCTGTACGGCCCATGTGCCCGTAAGCTGCTAGAAGCTGGTAGAATTTGCCGCCGTTTTTGGAAGGCAGCCCTCTTAAGTCAAACTGCTTGATAATAGCAGCCGGTCTTAAGTCAAAATTCTTTCTTACGAGTTCTGATATTTCGTCATCAGAGATAACGCCTGTGCCGAAAGTATCAACCATAACAGACACGGGTTCTGCAACACCGATAGCGTATCCGAGCTCAACTTCGCATTTTTGAGCAAGGCCGGCTTTAACGATGTTTTTAGCCACATAACGTGTAGCATAAGCAGCAGAGCGGTCTACTTTTGTGGGGTCTTTGCCTGAGAAAGCACCGCCGCCGTGACGTGAGTAACCGCCGTATGTGTCAACGATAATTTTTCTACCTGTCAAACCGGCATCGCCTTGAGGGCCGCCGATTACGAATCTGCCTGACGGGTTGATTAAGTATTTTGTGTTTTCGTCAGGTTTGATAGCGTCGTTTTCAAATACAGGTTTAATAACTTTTTCTATCAAATCCTGTCTGATGATTTCCTGTACTTCTTTGTTGTCAGACACGCCGTTGATTTCAGGGTCGTGCTGAGTTGAAAGAACAATAGTATCAATTCTTGAAGGTCTGCCATCAACGTATTCAACAGTAACCTGTGATTTTCCGTCGGGTCTTAAGTAGCCTAAAGAACCGTTTTTTCTAACCTGTGCAAGTCTGTAAGCCAGTCTGTGAGCAAGGCTGATGGGCAGAGGCATAAGCTCGGGTGTTTCGTCACAAGCAAAGCCAAACATAATACCCTGGTCGCCTGCGCCTACGTTTTCTGTTTCGGTTGAAGCAGTGTCAGAGTTGTCGTTTCTTGATTCGAGCGCTTTGTTTACACCACCTGCAATATCTGTAGACTGTTCATCGATAGAAGTCAATACAGCACAAGTTTTGTAGTCAAAACCGCCGCCTTCTTTACCGACATAGCCGATATTTTTAATAGTATTTCTTACTACTGACGGGATATCCACGTAGCAGTCGGATGTGATTTCACCGCAAACAAGAGCCATACCTGTAGTTACTGTAGTTTCGGCAGCAACTCTTGAGCTTTTGTCTTTTGTGAGGAATTCATCCAGAATTGCGTCAGAAATTTGGTCGCACACCTTGTCGGGGTGGCCTTCTGTAACAGATTCTGACGTAAAAAGAAATCTTTTTGATGTCATTTTGTAATGTTCCCTTTCATAATTACACCCGCGTTACTCTGCGAGATTAGAAACATGTTAAATCAAAGTAAAACCAGGGTCAAACAAAGTAGCAGCGAGCTTTACATAGCTTAATCAATCACAACTTCACCCTGACGCAGCACCTTAATTTCATCATCCAAAGCCAGCGCCACGGTAGAAGCAAGACCCTGACAGAGAAAGCCATAATCTTCAAAAACATAATCCACATGCGCGCCTACGTTTTTGAGAGCTTCTTCATAATTTGAAGCAGCGTCCTGACCGGAAAGATTTGCGCTTGTTGTTGCAAGAACATGCCCGTCAACAACCTCGCAAAGTCGCTTGAATACAGGATTGTCCGGCACACGGATACCTACGGTATTTTTGTAAGATGTTATGTAATCGGGAGTTTTGTCTGATTTTTCAAAAATCAGAGTCAATGCACCGGGGAAATGTTTTTCCATCAGCTCACGGGCTTTTGTGGGAATGTTTTTTACATACGGCAGCAGATGCTCCACGCTGTCTGACATAAGAATCAAAGGTTTTGAGCGGTCGCGGTTTTTGAGTGCATAGATATTTTCCGCACCTTTTTCATTCTCCGGCAGGCAGCCGACACCCCAGACTGTGTCTGTTACAAACGACACAACCCCGCCATGGGCTTTATTGTGCAGTTTTTCGTTCAATTCTTTTGTAAATTCAGAGTTGTCAAAAATCATAACTTACCTATTTTTTAAATTTCATCAGCTTGCCCTTGGCTCTGCCGTAGAGTTCAAAAACATACGGGATTCTTACTATTGCGGCAAAAACACTGTACACCGCAAAGCAAAGCAGTGTTATCAATGTTATTTTCACAATCAAAGTGAGCTGCGTTGCTGCGAAATGTGCGTCCCACAGCCTGTATGCGCCGAGGCATACGTAATATGTTGCAACAGAAATCACAGCCATTTTTAAAAGGTTTTTAAAATAAATTCCATAATCCATGCTCATTTTTTTCTTAATCAAAAGCCCGAGCCAAAAACCGTTTATCAATGTCACAAAAGATGTAGACAGCGTAATACCGCCTATTCCTAACTGTTTTACAAACAGGAAGTTTAAGATAAACTTAATCACAATTGAAGACAGGGCAACAAGAAAGGGCGTTTTTGAATCGTTAAAAGCATAAAAAACGCGTGTGATAGAGTCTCTGAAAACATAGAATATTATTGAAATTGAAAGATAGCAAAGCGCCTCTGACACCATCATGGTGGCTACTTCGTTGAACGCACCGCGCTGAAATATCAGCTGTATAGCGTTTGTAGAAAGCAAAATAATCAACACCAGAATCGGAAAAGCAACAAAATTGAGCAGCCCGACCCCTTTATTAAAATAATATCTGATATTGTCATAGTCTTTCTCGCCAACGAGTTTAGAAAAAATCGGGAACAAAGGCACAAGAAACGCTGTAACAAGCACCCCTACAGGAAACTGAAAAAGCCTGTTGGCATATCCTATAGCAGACCACGCGCCTTCTTGAAGCTGAGATGCAAAAAACATATCAACATAGATATAAACCTGCCCGACTGTGCTGCTCAAAATTGCGGGAAACAACAGCTCGAGGATATTTTTGTACTGCGGGTTATTAAAAACATCAAGATTAGGCCGGAATTTAAAACCGAGTGATTTGAGCTTTGGCAGCTGGTAAACAAACTGGCACAAAGCACCTACTGTCGTTGCGAGAGCCAGCACAACGCCCGAGTTATCGTGGCGCACAAGCGATATTATCGCAATAATTGCAACGCTCATCAGTATGGGCGAAATATTGGGAATCAAAAATTCCTTATACACAATCAAAATCCCGTAATAAATCCCGACAACCCCGCCGACAGTGAGCACAGGCGCCATGATTTTTAAGTGCACGGAAGCAAGGTGTATCAACTCTGTAGAGCCGTTTGCAATAATCACCTTCATAATCACGTCCGAGAACACAAACACAAGCACGCCCAGCGCCAAAAACACAAGAAATGAGCTTGTTAAAAACGTGTTAAAAAGTTTGTTTACAGCGTCAGAGGGTTTTTGTTCAAGATTCGGTATAAGTTTTGAAAAAACCGAAACAACCGCGCTGTGAAAAGGCCCGCCGATTCCGCCAAGGAGGATTATCGAAATTGCAGGTATTTGATACGCATAAAAATATGCATCCGACACCATGCCTGCGCCATAAAAGTTTGCAATAACAACATCTCTTAAAAAACCTATCAGTTTACTGATGATGGTCACAAAAGCTATAATCCACGCGGCTTTTAAAAGGCTCTGTGTTTTTGAGGCGTTTGTATTTTGAGTATTTTCTACAGCTGTATTGTTATTAGTCATTTATTCCTCTTCTAGTTTTCAGCTTCTTTTAATTCCACATACACTCTAACGGGTTTTTTGTGCAGCGGCGAATACGGAAGCAGATATGTGATTCTGTTTTCGCCTTTTTTGATATAGGGGCTTATGTCAAACTTTTCGTTTTTAAAAAGCCTTGGCACAACCTCAAGACTCAACTCCTGACCGTTAACTACCACAGTCAATTTGGAGAATTGAAACTTGTTTTCCACAACAAGGTTAACTTTTTTGTTTTTTGTATAAAAAAGCTGTGTATCAGTATCGTGGCCTGTTTGGTTGGACAACTCCACGGGATAGGTCGATATTGAAGTATTTTTAAAATAATGCTGGATAATTTCCTCATAAGAATATCCCGCATCACCCATAGCACCTGCTCCAAACTGGCTCATTCCCACTCCATGGCCGAATCCACCGCCATGAGCAATGATTTTTGTAACTGGCTGCTCATTTTTAGAGTCTTTGTCCGGCTCTGTAATTTCAATATCAAAAACAACGTTTGCTGACGGAAGCGAGATATTGTTTTTTTGGAATGTCCTTCTGATAGGCAGCTCTTTGCTTACGGTGAATGTGCCTTTGTCTGTGATTATGTCAACAAACATGGCCTTGCCGGAAACACCGCGTCTTGTTACTTTTATTTCTTTTAAAGAGCCAAAATCCTCGGGTTTTTCAAATTTTGGTTTTACAAAACCGGCCTGTGACTGGGTTTTTAACGTTTGTTTAAGAATATTTTCCAGCTCTGTTTTTTCCCACTCTTTTGTCCATCTGAAATAAGGCGACTTGTTGTCAAAGGTTTCAGGATTTGTGGTATAAAACTTTCTTGCAGCTTCTTCTGTATTCAGCACAGGGGTTTTGGGATCATCGGGCACGCCTTTTAAAAAAGCTCTGGGTGAGCCCGGGAAGACTCTTACTCCGTTTGACATGTCTGTAGAAAAAGCGTTTTCATAGCTTTCTGTATATCCGCCCGCAGTAGAGCTATACAAAGCAAGCACCAGCTCATTATCACTCATTGCCACAATGTTGTCTGTTTCGTCCACAGCTTTGTCTGAAAGCTCTTTCTCGGTATTGGCGCCAAAATACACCTGACACGCAACAGAATCGCATACGTCAAAATTGTGATAGTTGCGCTCTCTTGGTTTTAGGACATAGCTTCGTGCAAGCACTGCCTGTGCTTTGAGTGCCTCAAGCCCGAATCTTACAGGCATTTCGTTTGGTACAACACCTTTTAAGTAAGATTGCAAATCCAGAACATTTATCAAATTAAACTGATTAACCTTTTGAGGCGCTTTGGTAATTTCAAATGTACCGCGGTAATATGCGTTTTGTCCGGCTCGTTTAAGGTTTTTTACCGTCACAAATCCGTTTTCGGATTCCGCTGTTATAGGGCCTTCCAGCCCGTTGGCTATGGTTGTTGTGCCCTGTTTTACAATAAAACAATTGTCTTTTATTGTAATATTTACGTCCTCAAGTGCACCAAAGTCCGCTATTATGGAGTTAGTTGCTTTATCTGTCAGGCGGAAACTGTCTGTTGCAGTGATGTTTATCGTATTGTAGTAGTAATTTTGGAATTTAACATCGCTTATGCCAACCCTCACCATCTTGCCCTGATTGGCACTAATTGCATTTGACGGTTGTGTTGCGGTTAAAAAGATTGTGAATATTAAAAATAATAAAACTTTATTAAATCTCAACGTGAGCCCCCTCTTTTTAGTATTATTTTATAATAAAAACAAAGAAAATCGGCTTTTTCTTAACATTAAAAAAAGCCTCCCTTAAAAAAAGGGAGGCAAAGTACTGTATTAGAAATTACCACTGGATGAACACAAGACCGGAAGATCCCTGTGCACCATAGCCAAGGTCTACATTGTCCGAACTTTCGGCAGAAACTGTTCCGCCACCTCCGCCGGATCCAGCTCCATAAATATCGTTAAAGTTAGAAATAGTTTTGCTGTCTTTAAACACGGTCTGAGTTGTGCCATCAATGCTAGTGTTGCCGGAATTTAAGCCGCCAAGACCGCCTGTACCTGTCTTTTTAGATGTAAGCACGTCAGCCATATCGCCATTGCCGGCATAAATACTGCCGTCAGAGTTTGTCTTAGTAGAATATGTAGCGCTGTCAAGCGGATCAACATCATCTGCGCCAGTTCCTCCGAGTATATGCGAACCGTTTTTGATAAAAGAATCCTCACCGTCATCACCGTGTGTTATGCTTGTGTTGTAATATATACCGGTCGTTGAATAATAAACATTAGGAGAAGGTGTTCCCCCTTTTCCGCCCTTACCCGGGAAAAGCAGAGATTTTTGAGGCATATCAGCATAAGGAATCTGTACAGTTTTGCCGGCACCACCGCCCAGTCCTGCATAAACAGGGCCTTTTACAATAGCTATGTATCCGTTTTGGCCGCTGTTTGCCTGCTGGCGTTCGGTAATATGCGCACCTACGTTGTGGTAAAACATGCTGCCCTTACCGCCTGCACCGTATGCATCAGCATAATATTTACATCCGCCGTAAGAATTCCAGTAGCCCGACGCACAATCTGAACCGCCGTTTATATTTCTTGTTACCAAATTAAAACTTTTAAAAAACTTGGTGTTATAATTTGTCAGAGCTGATATAAGGGTGTAATCATGATTAAGCCCCTGGTGTGCATCGCTGCCCAAGGAAGGAAGGTCAGCCCCTTGTGTGATTTGTGCAGTGCTCAAGTCTGATCTAGAAGCCTCTGCTTTATAGCTGTAAATATGATTTTTTACATCGCCCCATGTTATTCTAGGGTTCGGGTCTATAGGTTCTATTGCAACATTTGATATTCTGTTATATCTCCAGCTGCCAATTACCGAAGAAAAAATTGGGCTGACGCCTATACCTGTTTTGTTGCGTGAACTATCCCAGCCTGCTGCTTTTAAGACATTTCGTCCGTTTTGTTCACCTATTTTTATACTGGCACCGCCGCCTCCGCCACCGCCTCCGCCGACTATTGTTGCAACAAAGTTTTTGGCTTTGACAGGAGGATTGAATTCACAGCCGTATCGTCCCTCTTCATTGTCATATATCACTTTTCCATCTGATTCTTCTCCATTTATCACATATTTTGAGATTAATTGATTACCATCCCAGTAGCATGCGAATGCTCCATGCGGGAGATTTAACTTTGCACGATGTTTTTTGGTAATAACTGGAGCCGATGCTATTGCAATAACGCATATTATCAGCAGCGTTATCAATGCTTCCGCCAGTGAGAACCCAGCGATTCTCTTTTCATAAATCTTTTTCTGTGACGCTTTCATTTCTTCTCCTTTGCAGATTATTTTTATGATATATCTGCTGTCGGATTCTTTTGAAGATATCTTGATACTATTCACCGTCACTTATCTTATCTTACAGAAAAGCTTACGGGGCCTGGTTTTTGACGTCAAGAAATTCGTATTTACAATTCTTTATATTTTCGATTTTCGGTAATATTTGTTTACATAAAGAAAATCGGCTTTTTCTTATACAGATTAAGCCGAGATGGATAGAATTAGTATTACGGAGTTTATAGAGGAGTTTACACATGCATGAAATACGGATAAAAAATTTTTTGCTACTCATGTGCTTATATGTAAACAAATATTAAGCTGGATTTTTGTGGTATCTTTAAAAGTATGAATAAACTAGCATTTTTTATGGAGTGTACACGTGCATATTCGCTTCCCATGTCTGTTACGGCGTGGGCAATTGCGTTTTTCTTCGGTGTTTCAAACCATGGAAACATATTTTTTGCTCTCACCGCGCTTGCGGGCATAGTTTGTGCGCACCTCGGAGCAAACCTTTTTGACGACATACTTGATTACAAAAAATATTTAAAATCACAAAAAGACTCTGACAACAGCAAAAAACTCAACTTCAAAAAAGGCAAGTGCAAATGTTTTTTGAATAACGAGCTGACAGTTAAAACAGCGCTCAAAATATGCGCGGTACTGTTTTTTGCAGCAATATTAACAGGGCTGTTTTTTGCGGTAATATACAAGCTCCCGATTATTTTGATAATGGCTGTAACAGGCGTGCTCTGTCTTTTGTACCCGCGCTCGGGTTATGCAGGGCTGAGTGAGATTATCATCGGGACAATTTTTTCGCCTCTTTTGTTTACGGGTGTGTATTATGTAATGACAGGAGCTTTGTCTTACAGGCTTTTATGGCTTTCTTTATCGTTTGCTTTTGTTACTGTTTGTCTTTTGTACACGGACTTTTTTCTTGATTTCAATCAGGACAAAGCAGCCGGGAAAAAAACAATACCGATTTTAACAGGCAGCAAACAAAATGCATATTACTTTTATATTTTTATAATCTTTATGATTTATGCGTTGATTTTTGTAGGAATACATTCTCATTTATTCCCTCTCAAGTATGCAATAATCTTTTTGTCCGTAATACCGGCACTTGGCACAGTAAAAAGATTGCAGCATTACATTGACAAAGAAATCAAAGACGAAAAAGAGTTTTTAAGCGCAATGAACAACGTGCAAAAGTTTGTGGCAATATTTGCAATCCTATGCATTGTGAGCTTTTTTTGATTATCTGGTTTCGTAAATCATTTTTTGAAGATAGCTGTATTTGGGGTAATAGGTGTCAGGGTCATCTTTTGCCGCACGAATTTCATCAGAACAGCTGATAAAAAGGTCTGCCAGAACAGGGTCAAACTGTGTTCCGGCGCATCTTTTGATTTCTTCCATTGCAGTTTCGTGAGAAAGAGCCTTGCGGTAAGAGCGTGTGGAGGTCATTGCGTCATAAGTATCGGCAAGAGCAATAATACGGCCTGATATTGGAATTTCTTCTCCTTTTAATCCGTAAGGGTAGCCTTTGCCGTCCCATCTTTCGTGGTGGGTGCGCAGCCAGTTGGATACAACAGTCAGTTTTTTTATACCCATAAGCATTTTTTCTGCCTGTGCGGGATGAGATTTCATAACCTCATACTCTTCATCCGTTAGTTTTCCGGGTTTGCAAAGAATGCTCTGCGGAATACCGATTTTGCCTATATCGTGCAAAAGACCCGCTGTTTCGATTTCTTCAAGCGTTGTGTCATCAAGATTCAGCTTTTTGGCAAGAATCAAAGAATACATAGTCACCCTCAAAGAGTGGCCGTGTGTGTATGGGTCTTTGGCGTCGAGCGCCGAGGCAATGAGTTTTATTGTTTTATAAAACAGCTCTCTTAAATCTTTGAGAATCACGGTTTTGTTGTTTACAAGGTCAAATTTTTGAATCCCTGTTTCGATTGTAAGCTTGAGTTCTTCGGGGTCAAATGGTTTTACAATGTACTGGTACAGATGGCAATCGTTGATAGAATCTACAATTGCATCCACATCAAGGTGTCCTGTAAGCAAAATTTTGACGATATCAGGGTATTCTCCCGCAACACGTTTTAAAAACTCCGTACCCTCCATCTCGGGCATTTTCTGGTCACTGACGATAAGCGCAATCTCACTGCCTTTACCTTCCACTATTTCCAGTGCTTCTTTTCCGTTTGAGGCAGTCAGGATATTGTAATCATGCCGGAGAGTTCTGCGAAGGAGCTGAAGGTTATTCACCTCGTCATCCACGAGCAGAATGGTATGTTTTTCGTTTTTAGGATTCACCTGAAGAATCTCGCCAAGGCTTTCTTCAAAGGAATCTTCTTTTAATAATGCAAAATTTTCCATACATACACCATATTACTCTATATACTTCGACAGATTCCAGTCAAAACTTTATAGATTTTTTCCTAAACTTTACAAAAGTTTAAAAAAAATTTTAATACAGACAATTATATAATATTTTATTGAGCTTGTTAATACATCTAATTGAGGAATAAACATTGCAAAGCGCCTTTTTTCCCGTTATTATTATTATATATACATTCGGTTAACCTAAAACAATAAGGATAAAAAATGTCATCTGACAGTTATAACTTGGAAACTAAAAACAACGACGAAATTAGCACAGAAGAATCAATACAGGAAAAAGCAGATAACTCAAAATTCATGGCTGTAATCAAAGCCCTGATTGCAAACCTCGGGATTGCACTTGTTAAATTGATTTGTTTCTTTTTCTCTTCCAGTTCCGCAATGCTGGCAGAAGCCATCCACTCGGGCGTAGATTCTTTTAACAGTATCTGCCTTCTTGTGGGCATAAAAAGAGGCTCCCGCCCCGCTGACAACGCACACCCGTTTGGCTACGGGCTCGAGGCTAACGTCTGGGCCATGTTTGCTTCAATACTTATGCTGGGTGGTACTTTCGTGGCTATTTACCACGGTTTTGAAAAACTTTTGCACGCAGAAGAAACCAATGACCTTCTTGTACATTACAATGCCATTGCAATTGCTTTGATATGCAGCATTATGTTTGAAGCTTGGGCTGTAATAAGCGCATCCAAGGCTGTTTTACACGAAGTAGGAATCGAAGAAAAAAACCCTGTAAAAGAGTTTTTCCGCTCAATAAAATACATAGGCGAAATTAAAAGTCCCACAACAAAATTTGTGTGGTACGAAGATACAGCAGCCCTCACCGGTGTAATTGTTGCATTTGTAGCTCTTACGCTGGCAAAATTTGTAATGCCTTCGCACCTTGCATACGTGCCGGACGCAATCGCTTCTGTAATCATTGGTACAATTCTGTTTTTCCTTGCTATTTACCTGTTGAAAAACAATGTAAACAGCCTGACAGTGCAGTCTGCCGAGCCTGATGTAGAAGAAAAAATCCGTGAGGTTGCTTCTACAATCCATGGCATCACAGGCGTAATAGAGCTCAAGACAATAGATTTGGGTTCATCAGGTTTGATTATTAACATGACAATCGAAGTTGATCCCGAAACCCAGATGAAAGACGCAGATGATATTGCTGACATGCTGGAGCGCAAAATCAAAAAAGTTATCAAAAATATAACCCATATCACAATCGAGCTTCAGGCACACGATGCCGAAGACAACTGGGAAGAAAAATTCACAAAGCTCATTAAAGAGGGCGAAAAAATAGGAACAATCGACAACCACGAAGCAACTATGCTCCAAAATTTCTTTGGATTTGCAAACACTGTTGTACGAGAAATCATGGTGCCCAGAACAGAAATCTTTATGGTTAATGTCGAAGAAAATATCAATGAGCTCGCTGATATGATTATCAGCTCAGGTCACACAAGAATCCCTGTTTACAGAGACAATGTGGACAATATCATTGGTGTTATAAATGCAAAAGACGTTTTGAAAGTAATCAAAAACAATCACGTGGACGAGCATTTTTCTATAGAGTTTCTTGCCAGAGAGCTTTTGATTGTGCCGGAAAACAAATTTATTTCCGACCTTTTGAGTGATTTTACTTCCTCAAAAAATCAAATTGCAGCTGTTGTGGATGAACATGGCGGTATTGCAGGTATTGTAACAATTGAGGATATTTTAGAAGAAATCGTAGGCGAAATTTATGACGAGTTTGACAAGGTCGAAACGCCCGAGGTTGTTAAGATAGATGAGCACACGCTGAATGTTTCTTGCAAAATGGATATTGAAGACATCAACGAAAGATTTGACCTCGACATACCGAATGAAGACTTCCAGACAATAGGGGGTTATGTTTTCGGCCTGTTAGGCAGAGAGCCGGAGCTCAACGATGTTATAGAAGACAAAAATATTACTTATACAATTTTGGAAATTGACGGCAGAAGAATAAGCCGTATCAAAATGTGCAAAGAAACGCCTTTTGTTGACGCAACCGAAATCACAGAAGAACACGAAGCTCAACAAGACGAACAGCCCGCACAGGAATAAGGAACAGCTTCAACTAACGACCAAGAGCCTGATTGTATGCGTCTACGTATTTTTGTGCGCTTTTATCCCAGCTAAAGTCTGCATTCATGGCATTTTGTACAATCTGTGCCCAATCGCGTTTGTCTTTGTAGATATTGAGTGCATATCTTATGCAGTCCATCATAGCGTAAGGGCTGTAATTCCAGAACTTGAAGCCGTCGCCTTTGTCCATGGGATAACCGACAATTGTATCATCCAGCCCGCCTGTTGCCCTTACAATCGGAGCAGTACCGTATTTTAGTGAAATAAGCTGGCTCAACCCGCACGGCTCAAAAGCTGATGGCATAAGAAACATGTCAGCTCCGGCATACATCAGATTGCCCAGCTGTGCTGAAAATTCTATTCTTGCACGGATGTTTTCGCTTGTAGCGCTGAGGTAACGGAACATGTCTTCGTAATGCTGCGCGCCTGTTCCCAGTATAATAAACTGCGCGTCCAGTGTTTTGAGCTCCTCGCAAACAGGGCCGAAAAGATCAAAACCTTTTTGCTCAACAAGTCTTGAAACAACGGCAATAAGAGGTTTGTCTTCTACATAAGGAAGTCCGAATTCTTTTAGCACAGCTTTTTTGTTGTCTTCTTTGTACTGGACATGTTGTGCATCATAATTTTTTGCAATACATTTATCCGTTGCAGGGTTGTAAACGCTGTAATCCACTCCGTTTAAAATACCGAGCAGTTTATGCGCATTGTGGTTAAGTGTCCAATCCAGCCCCTTGCCGCCTTCGTAGGTTTTTATTTCGTTAACATAGTTTGGCGAAACAACCACCACTTTGTCAGCATAGTTTATTGCACCTTTCATCCAGTTGAGCATGCCAAAATGCTCAAGCCCCCAGCAGTTCCACACATCTTTGTGGTCAAGCTGCGCAAAATAGAGCAAATCATCAAACCACTGTCCCTGATATGCTATGTTGTGGATGGAGAAAAAGTTTTTTGTATCCTTAAAAAACGGATCGTTTCTGTAATTTATCTTCATGTAAGCCGGAATCATAGCTGTGTGCCAGTCGTTTGAGTGTATGATATCGGGCTTGAAATTTAAAAGACGCGCATATTCAATAGCTGCATGCGAAAACGCAATAAATCTTTCATGCTCGTATCTTGTGTCTATGTTTCTCGGGTAAACTTCATGAAACGGAGCAAAATATTTGTTGTTGTCCAAAAAGAACACGTTAACATTTTTTGTACCGGGCAGTTTAGCCATTTTGAGGTTGAAATAATACTGGCCATAGCTGTAATCAATGGTCAATTTAGAGTTTTCCAGCTCTTCGATACCGTATTTGTGCTGGTCAATGCAGCCGTGCAAAGGGGTAAAAATTGCCACCTCGTGCCCCATTTTTTCAAGAACTTTCGGCAAACTGCCCACAACATCGGCAAGCCCTCCGACTTTGGAAAACGGTGCAACTTCGGCTGACACAAACATTATTTTCATAAACTGACCCCTTAATACTATATTTTATATAAAATAATTATAACATTAAAAAAAGACCCCTGAAAATCAGAGGTCGAATAAGTACTGTTTATTAAACATGTCTTTACCATTGGATAAAGACAATACCTGATGAACCGTCGCCGCCTTCACCCTGCTGGTCTATCCAGCCTGTGCCGCCTCCGCCGCCGGAGCCTGCGCCGAACAGTTGTGTGAACATGCCTATTTCTACGCCATTGGCAAACATTTCACGCGTAAGTCCGTTATAATTTGTAGAATTGTCTATGTAACCGTTGTCATCCAAAGTAGTGAAACCGCCGGCACCGCCTTCTTGTTTTGTGACAGGGTTGATATTTGCAAGCTCACCGCTTTGTGCTTTGGCCACTTCACCTGCTTTGGAGTCGTAGTAGGTGCTTGAGCTGTCGTAGTTTATTTCAGAGGCACCTTTTCCGCCTCCAACCGTAGGATAGTTTTTAAGGTATGAGTACTCTCCGTCATAACCGCCGTAATGGCCGATTACACCGCCGGCACCGCCTTTACCCGGGAAGCAAAGAGTGTTTTTGGGCAATTGTGCAAACGGAAGCTGGAGCACCTGACCTGCAGTACCGCCAAAACCTGCGTAAGAACGGTTCCAGACTATAGATACTGCACCATATCCGCCATTGCCTTTTGGATCTTTGTGGTTACGTCCTTCGTCTGGGCATCTGTTAGGATATGCATTGTTACAGGCTTTTTTGTTTTTTAAACCACCACCGGAACCATATCCGCCGGAACCAATGGGGTGTTCCAAATCTTCACGATCCCACAGCTTGAATTCTACGAGTCTTGCATATGTAAGAGCACTGTTTCTGTAAGGGCGTCCCCAGTTGTCAGAATCTTTATAAGCTATACCTGTAGCTTTCCCGCCCGAGCTGTTCATTCTGTATGCACCCGGTTTTTCGTATTCGAATATACTGCCGTAAGCAGTGCTGCTTGCTTCGTAGTGGAGTTTAAAATCACTGCTGGAAAATCCGTTGAGGTTTGTAACACCTGCACCGCCGGCATGAGCACCGCGAATGTACGGATGGCTTTCTTTGTTGCCTTTTTTTGTTACACCATATCTGGGATAGAACCCGTTGCCATCTCTTGTACAGCTATCAGCACTTCTGGAACGTTCGCCGTATCTTGTATCAGTACATTGCCACCAGCGCGTTTTGTCCTTGCCGTCATAGTTTGTGCATGCACCTGCACCACCGCCTTGTGCACCGATTGTGAAAGAACGGTATGCACTTGTCTGGCTGTCATTGCCTGTGTATGTAACCCACGTATCACCGCCGTTGCTTGCGTGGTCATCGTTGTCTTCTCTTGCCCAGCCGGGATCAGCAAGCGAGTACGAGATTTGGCCGTTTTTATCGAGCTTTATATCATTTGTTATGACCATGCCTGCCGGAGATCCTGTTGTTGCAGGGGGCTGACATCCGCCACTGCCTTGAGAACAGCTTTTATGCCTTACCTGTTCGGAACTTGTGTGGCCGCCCGCTCCGCCGGAACCTATTGCGAGAATTTTGTATAAACCGTCAACAGGTACTGTAAAATTACCGCTTTGTGTTCCACCTGAAATTACAAAACTTTCGGCGCGTCCTTTGCCAGCAGCACCGCCTCCGCCACCGCCAACTACTGTAACTACAAAGTTTTTGGCATTGGTCGGCGGGTCAAATCTGCAGCCGGTTCGCGATGTTCCATCAGGGCCTGTTTCTGTAACGGTTTGTGCATCTGACACTTTGCCGTTGAGATTATATTTGCCAACGATGGTATTTCCTTTCCAATAGCAAGCAAATGAGTTTCTGTTAACGTTCTCCATCTTTTTACGTTTTTTTGTAATGACAGGCACGGAAGCCATTACAACAATACAGATTACAAGAAGCGTTATCAGCGCTTCTGCCAGAGAGAAAGCTTTATGTTTTTTTTGATTTTTATTTTTTGTATTAATCATATTCTTCCTTTACTAAATAGCTGTCTATTACCACTGGATAAACACAACACCCGAAGAGCCGTCACCGCCTCTGCCCATATTGGCATCTATAAAGTTTTGCATTTTACCCAAAAATTTGGCATCGTCTGAGGTATAAGTCTTGCCTGTAGCTGTACCCCCGCCACCGCCGGAACCGGCGCCTATAAGGTTGTTGAAGGTATCAACCTCTCTGCCGTTTGCAAAAAGCGGCCTTGATAAACCGTTTATAGTGCTGTTATTTGTATAACCGTTTATGTTTTTGTCAGAGTAACCGCCTGCTCCGCCTTTTTGTTTGTAGGTAGGAGCAATATTTGCAATCTCACCGCTTCCGCCTGCAGCTCCGTATGAAGACTGCTCATTGTTAATAGTGTTATTATCTGACACGTTGACAACAGGGGCCGGTTGTCCGCCATCAGCTTTTGCATAATTTTTTATATAAGATGATTCGCCCTGTTGCGCTGCAACAGCTGTGGGTTCGTAACGATCGCCTAACAATGAATGGCGTCTTTTAGGTTCAATATAACCGCCCGCTCCGCCTCGTCCGGGGAAGAGAAGCGTTTTTGCAGGAAGTGAAGCAAAAGGTGTCTGCTTAACTTCTCCCGCATAGCCGCCTTTACCGGGATAAAGAGGGCTGCCTTTAATTATGACAATACCGTTGCCGCCTTTTGCCTGACCAAAATCCCAGTCACTGCCGCTTATCTGACCTTCACCGCCGCCGCCGGCGCCGTTGAAGTTGTACAATTCGCCGCAACCATACATAGCTGTACGGCCGTTGCATTCTCCTTGATTATTTGTTCTTACATATCTGTTAAAATTAACGCCAAATTCACTTTCAAAACTGTCCAGCTGCGAAATAAGCTGCATGTCATAATAGTCATTCTGGTGATAAGAAGACTGGTTTGTGCCGACGCTTTTGCCGTTGTATATTGTGCCTTTTGGCTTGGAAGCATTTTGTGAATTAATAGAGCCTTTACCCGGTGAGCCGCTGTATATAGTGTTTAAATACTCAACAACTTTTGTACCAAGGCCGCTAAGTGCTGTTCCATCATAATTTTTGCCTATTGATCGGCCGCCGCCTGATGCGTTGAAACCAATGATTGCTCTTTCGGAAACACTACGACCAGCTTTGTAGCTGCAGCCGCCGCCACCGCCGTCAGCACGGGCAATGAGGCCGTTTTTGTTGTATACATAAGACTCGGAACCACTCATGCCTGACTGGTAATAGTCTGTAGAAGCACCGCCTCCGTCACCGACTTTGATTGTCAGGCTGTCGTCTTTTGTGAGATACACATCGGAAACATAAACCATAGCCGCTTGAGTACCTGTACAAGCTCTTCTCATTACGCGTACATTACCAATGGGCACAACATATTGGTCAGCGCGTCCTCCGCCGCCACCACCGCCAACAATAAGCATTTTGTAATTTCCTGAAAACGGAACCTTATAGGTATTTCCCCCAACGCTCTCAAAAACCTGGTTGGCTTCCTGTGCTTCATCACCTGTGGCAGCACCGCCTCCACCGCCGCCAACTGTTGTAACAACAAAGTTTTTTGCACCTGCCGGAGGTGTAAATTCACAGCCATATCTACCTTCTGTGCTGTCATAATATGTTTTGCCGGTGGCAGTTTTTTGGTCGATGAGGTATCTGCCGATTAGCTGGCCGTTTTGCCAGTAACACGCGTAAGCACCGTGTGTTACACGGTCTATCGAACGTTTTTTCTTGGTAATTATCGGCAGTGAAGCCGCGATAATTATCGTGATAACAAGCAGTGCCACAAGGGCCTCTGCCAGCGTAAAACCTCTGAAAACGCTATTAAGAGAATTCTTTTTCATAAATTTTCCAAAACAATCCTTATTTTTATATAATAAAGATTTTATCGATCGTTTTCAGAAAAACTTGACATACTCCACCGTCACTTACCTTACCTTACAGAAAAGCTTACGGGGCCTGGTTTTTGGCGTCAAGAAATTCGACTTTACATTTCTTTATATTTTCGATTTTAGTTAATATTTATTCATATTTTGATAAAGAAGCCTGTTCTCTTGCCTCTTTGTTTGATTGTCTTTTTTCTTCAATTCTTTCGATTCTGCGGTTTCTTTTGTAACCGTATCCTGCGTAAATACCTACGCCAATTGCAAGCCACAGCGGGAACAACAATGCTGTTTTACCCATGCTTGTGATTGCGACAACCATCAGCCCTCCGCAAAGGATTATACCCATTGCAGGGAACCAGGGCGAGAACGGAACCTTGAAAGGTCTGTGTCTTTCAGGGTCTGTTTTTCTCAATATCAAAACACCTACACACACGATGATGAAAGATGTGAATACGCTGAATATGCAAAGCTGTGCAGCAAGGTTCAAATCGAGGAACATGCAGCCGATAACCATTGCAATACCAACAACCCACGTGATTACGTGCGGAGTTTTATAAACAGGGTGTACTTTCTTCAAAATAGAAGGGAAAAAGTTGTCTCTTGCCATAGAGAACAAAATTCTTGTTGCAGCAAGCTGCATAACGAGCAATACAGATGTCAAACCTGTTAACGCACCTACGGATATCAAACCAGCAACCCAGCCCTGACCTGTCAGCTGCATTGCATGAGCAATAGGAGCGTGGATATTGATTGCATCCCATCTGACCACACCTGTTAAAACAAGTGCAACAAATATGTATACGATAGTACAAAGAACCAGTGTACCTATGATACCAATCGGAATATCTTTTTGAGGGTTTTTGGTTTCTTCTGCTGCTGTAGAAATAGCATCAAAACCTGTATATGCAAAAAAGATTGTAAACGCGCTTATCAACACACTGCCAATGCCGTTTGGCATGAAAGGTGTCCAGTTATCCGGTTTTACATAAAACGCACCAACGCCGATGAAAAGGCCGATAACAACGAGTTTTATGATAACCATGATACCTGCCATGTTTTTGGATTCGGAAATACCCTTTACAAGAATGCTTGTAACAAGCAAAATCATCAAAATAGCCGGCACGTTAACAGAAAAAGGAATAAACCCGAGCAAGTGCGGTATGTGATCAGCAGGGTTAAGGCCCATTTTTAAATAAGCTTCCTTAGCTGTAGCATAATCGTTAACAAGCCACAAAGGCGGATACATTATATGGTGTGCAATTCCTTGCAAAGCAGCAGGAAGGTGAGCTGTATAAGGCTCAAACCCTCTTAAAAACTGCAATAAATAACCTGTCCAGCTGCAAGCAACAGCAATGTTACCGATAGTGTACTGGAGCATAAGCACCCAGCCTACCATCCATGCAGCCAGCTCGCCCATTGTAGCGAAGGTATATGTATAAACACCGCCCGAAACGGGAATCATAGAGGCAAACTCGGCATAACACAAGGCCGAAAATATACACGCAATAGCAGCAATTATCATAGAAATAATCAATGCAGGGCCTGCACCGGGGTGACCTGGTGTGCCCACTACTGCGGAGCCAACCATAGAAAAAATACCGGCACCGATAACCGCGCCAATACCGAGGATTATCAAATCAACCCAGTTCAAGGTTTTTTTCAGGCCAGTCTCTTTGGACTGCGCTAACATATCGTCGGGATTTTTTGTTTTCAATAATTTTGAAACAAAGTTCTCAACCAATCCGGCTTCTGTTACGTCGTTTTGACTCATGTAAATATCCTTATATTAAATTGTAGCTTTTTGCATTTTGTTTTTAAGTAGGGGGAAACCTAACTCTTCTCTTTGTTCAACATACAGTTTTGCAACCATGGCTGCCATTCTTCTAACTCTGTTGATAAAGTTTATTCTCTCATCTTTTGAAATAACGCCTCTTGCGTCTAAGAGGTTAAACGTATGCGAACATTTTAGCACGTAGTCGTAAGCAGGCAGAACCAGCTTATTTTCCACGCAGTTTTCAACTTCTTCCTGATACAAATCAAACATTTTGAACAATTTATCCGCAGAAGACACCTCAAAATTGTACTTTGACTGCTCAATTTCGTTTTGCAGATAAATTTCGCCATACTTCAATTCTTTGTTCCACATAACATCGTAAACAGAGTTTACGTTTTGAAGATACATAGCGATTCTTTCAAGCCCGTAAGTCAACTCAAGCGCAACCGGCTTGATTTCCAAACCGCCCACCTGTTGAAAATACGTAAACTGGGTGATTTCCATTCCATCCAGCCATACTTCCCAGCCCACACCGGCTGCACCGAGGGTGGGAGACTCCCAGTTGTCTTCAACAAATCTGACATCGTGCTGCGACAGGTCAATGCCCATTGCTTCCAAACTTTTTAGATAAAGCTCCTGTGCGTTGTCGGGAGAGGGTTTTAAAATAACCTGATATTGAAAATAATGACCCAGCCTGTTAGGATTTTCGCCATAACGCGCGTCTGTAGGGCGGCGACAGGGTTCTACCATTGCGGTATTCCAGGGTTCCGGCCCCAGTGAACGCAAGAATGTTGCGGGGTTCATTGTAGAAGCGCCTTTTTCTATGTCATAAGGCTGCTGAATTATACATCCGTAATCGGACCAAAATTTTGATAAGTTTAAAATTAATTCTTGAAAGGTTAAAGCCATTCTTTCCTTGATTCCAGTAAGTCTCTAATCTAATGCATCAAGCGTTTTCGCCTTAAGCTCTAACATTATAATATAATAATCCGTATTTTACAAACTATTGTAATGATTACACTTAAAATTGTTACATGTGTAGATAATCAAAACCCCCTCACTGATGTGAAGGGGTTTTTGTAAGATTATTTTTTTATTTTGAACAAACTGACTGGTTTTGTATCATTTTTACAAGAAGCTCGTTTGCTTTTTTGAGCTGAACATCGTCTTTGGCTTTGATGTTTTCTTCGGTCAACTCTACCGTCACATCAGGTGCAATACCTTTTTTGTTGATGTCTGTACCGTTTGGTGTCAGGTATTTTTGGATTGTGATGTTCGCACCGGAGCCGCCCATGAGTTTGTTAACTTCCTGCACAAGCCCTTTGCCAAAGGTGTTTTCACCCACCAGTAATGCGCGTTTGTTGTCTTTCATTGCGCCCGAGAAAATCTCGCTTGCTGACGCAGAGCCTTTGTTGATAAGGATAACAATCGGTTTGTCTGTTACATATCTTTTTGTAGCTCTGGTTGTTTCTTTGTAACCGTCGCGGTCAACCGTGCTCACGATGATTCCGCCGTCAAGAAACATATCTGATATCAAAATCGCGTTGCTCAAGAGTCCGCCCGGGTTTGAGCGAAGGTCTATGATAAAACCTTTTTTGTTTTTGTACTGGTTAAGTGCGTTTTCAAACTCTGTTGTAGCATTTTTACTGATAAAAGAGCTGAGTCTGATATAACCCACACAGTCGTCCAGTTGTGCTTTTTCAGGTGTTTTTGTAGAAACGGATTTAATCTCTATTTCCGCACGCTGGATTTTGTATAGCTTGTTTTCCTGATTTTTTCTCTTAATCAAAAGGGTTACATAAGTGCCCTCTTCGCCTCTAATCTGGTCTGCGGCTTTATCAATTGTAATACCTTTTGTAGATTTGCCGTCGATTTCAAGAATTTCGTCTTCGGCCAGAAGTCCGGCTTTTTCTCCGGGAGTGTCTTCGATAGGTGCAATAATTACGAGTTTGCCTTCTCTAAGGCCGATTTGCACACCAATACCTTTTAAAGAACCTTTGATAGAGCTTGTTTCGTCTTCAAACTCTTTGGGGTCAAGAAATTTTGTATAAGGGTCGTTAAGGCTGGCCAGCATTGTCTGGATTGCGACATATGCATCCTCGTCTGTATTAATAACCTTGTCATACTTGTTTTTCCATCTTTTCCAGTCCTGCTGGTTGTTTGTATGGTCAACGTATTTTGAGTTAATGAGTTTCCACACCTGATCATACAACTGCTGCGGAGAAGATGCGAACACCCCGCCGGATGTGGTTATAGCACTTGCAACAAAAATCACCAGAAGCGCAAATGCTGTAAGACCGTATTTTTTTAAGTTAATTTTCAAAATTCTACCTCTTTTTCCCTACTTTCGTCAGGTCAACAATATAATACCATAAAGCACCCGTATTTTTATATCGGATACCTTGCTAACCTTTCCTCAACCAATTTAATCCAGTTTCGTCTCCGACTCACTTTTTCAATGGGTACACAATTAGACCGTATAAATTTTTATTTGTTTCATAAATCTAATAAATATTTATTTTTGTAACAAATAATTTATAAAATAAGCTCCTCAAGGGGCATTGTGCAGAGTTTCTGGCGGTAGTCATAGATTTTTGCAAGCTCTGTTTCGAGCTCCTCGTACATTTCAGATTCTTTTATCTTGGACAGCTCAACCGCTGAACAAAACATTATTTTGTATTTGTCTGCATTTTTTTCAACAACCTCGAACATCCCTAATTCCTCGAGCATGTCAAAGCACAGCTCTGTCACTTCGTCAGACACAGCAAGAAAATCTGAAATATCATTGAGATTCACCTCGCCGTTTTTGTTTGTGCACACGTATTTGAGCATGCCGGAGATATTCTTAACAAGCTCCTGCGCGTCAATTTTGCGGTTGTTGTAGTTCATAAAGTGCAAAACTCTTGCGCCTGATTTTTTAATCAAATTCTGCATGGCAGCTTCGCTCGTAGGGTAGTCAAAAAACATAATCTGCGCGCATTTAGAGAGATTTTTTCTTGACCTGATTTTTGGTGCAATCTCTTTGTAGGTCTTGAGCGTATCGCAGATTGGTTTGCTCTGCGCAAAAATCTCTGTAGAAACTTTTGTTGTCAAAAGGTAATCGCAAATCTGGCGGAAAATATTTGTTTTTTTGCGATGGTCATAGAGTTTGAAGTCAGATTTTTCGTCTTTTACAGCAAACTCTGATTTTACATCCTGCACATCGAGCTGGATTGTTGTAATTCCGTTAAAAACATTGAGCTTTGGATAAAACACAACATCAAACTCTTTGCCCTGCGGGATATTCAGGCTGTCATGGTTCCAGTAAACGCACTCAAACGGCCTGCCGTCAGAGCTTTCGCAAAATATTTTGAGGTGGTTATTTTTTTGCCCCATTGTTTTAAAGCTGCTGAGCACAAGGTTTTTTACAGCAAAAACAGGGGTCTTGTTGCCTTCGCCAAAAGGCTCGAGCTGTTTTATTGTGTCGATTAACTCAACACCAATATCCGTGCCGTCAAGCTCAAGGTCAATATTAACACGCGGTACAAGCTCTTTTCCCTCTGCCTGCTGTTTTGTGGACTCTATAAGCGCAGACTTAACTTTTTCAAACGGTGATTTTTTGGGGTCAAAAACAAGTCCTGCAGCCTGCGAGTGGCCGCCAAAGTATTCGAAAAGGCTTTCGTTATCGGCAATAACGTTTCTGATGTGCACTTCTGGAATGCTTCTTGAAGAGCAGCGCACAAAACCTGTGTTCTCATCCAAAGTCATAAGAAAAACGGGTTTATAGAATTTTTCAACGAGCTTTGACGCCACAATCCCGATTATGCCTATGTGCCAGCCCTTTTTATAAAGCACAATCGCATCTTGCGGGGGTTCGTTTTGTATCATCTCAACAGCTTCGTTAAAAATATCCTCGCATATATCCTGACGTATGCGGTTAAAATTGTTCAACTCTTCCACGCACAGGTCAATTTCTGATTTGTTGTCGGAAATCAAAAGTTTTACAGCCGGCTCTACAGTGTCCAGACGGCCTGCGGCATTGATTCTCGGTGCAACTCCAAAGGCAATATTTTCTGATGTTACCCCATTTTTAATCTCATAACCGCCTGATTCCAGCAGTTTTGTCAAACCGTAATGGATGCCTGATTCAATGAGCTTCAATCCGGCATACACAAAAGAGCGGTTTTCGTATAGAATCGGCACCACGTCTGCAATTGTGCCCACTGCAACAAACGGCAGAAGGTTGTTTGCAAAGTCATAATCTTTTTTTGTTTCAAGAAGCGCGCACGCAAGCTTAAACGCAACTCCCACGCCGGCCAGCTCGTTGAGTGCATTGATTTGCTCGACATTAAGGTCTTTATCAAGCGCATTGACAGCTTTCGGGTTGATAATAGCATAAGCTTCCGGCAGAACCGAAGGTGCCTCGTGGTGGTCTGTGATGATTACATCTACCTTAAACCCGTTTGCAAATGCCACCTGCTCAACGTCGCTAACCCCGCAATCTACAGTGATAATGAGTTTTGCTCTTTGTTTTGCAATGAGTTTGACAAGCGCTTTTGTATTGAGCCCGTGGTTTTCGTTTTCACGGTTAGGTATGTAATACTCAACGTTTGCACCTAGATGTGTAAGAGTTTTATAAAGAAGAGAGGTCGATGTAACCCCGTCACAGTCAAAGTCTCCGTAGATTATGATTTTTTCCTGTTTTTCTATTGCATCAAAAATTCTATCCACGGATTTTTGCATATCGCAAAAAACAAAAGGCGAGGTAATCTTCATTTGAGAAGGATTGAGAAAATCCGTAATTTTTTGCACGGTATCCATCCCTCTTTGCACAAGCAATTGTGCAAGAAGCCCGCTCCCCGCAGCGTTTATAATTTCTTTAGGGATGTCTTTATGCTCTTTTATTTTCCAAACTTTTTCCAAGATTATACTTCTTCGTCGTCGTCTTGTTCGTCTTTGTCTTCTTTAATTTTGTCGACAACCATTTTTGCCATTTCTTTGGCAACCGCTTTTTGAACCGGCACAGGGCTGTTTTCCAGCATGTTGATGGCTGTTCTCACTGTTGTATCAAGATCATACCATCTGCTTTTGCCTTTTTCCACAAGGCCCTCTTCAACAGAAGTCATCATGTCTTCAACGCTTGTGAAAGTGTGTTCAGAGATGTTGTGCTCTATGATGATTTTAATCAAATTGAGCGCAACTTTTATCTGGGTTTCGTCGTCAGATTTTTCCAGTGTGCTCATTGATTTAGACAAGATAGGGTCTTTGTCATACCATCTGCGGTAGTTTTCGCTGTATTCTTCTTTCATACCTCACTCCTTAGGCTGTATCACGATTTTTTGTATATTACCCCTTTGCCGCTTTTGGGGTAGGTCCATTTTATGTTTTTGCAGACAATTCTGCAAGCGCCGCACTCCAGACATTTTTCGTAGCTTACGGTGAGCTTTTTATCTGTCTCGCTGTAGCTGTATACGTTTGCCGGACATATTATTGTACAGGTTTTGTCCAAACATTGCAAGCATTTTGATTGCTCGGGCTCAAGGTGGCATTTTGAGTCTGTTTTGTATTTTAGTGTATAGAGTTTGTCTTCGATTTTTTTGTCCATTTTATTTTAATATCCCGAATACTATTTTTATGCCTGCAATTGCGTCTTTAAAGAGTTCGGACAGGCTGCGTTTTGTAAAAAATTCTTTTGTGAATTTTTGGAAATTACCTTTTTTGGGAACCCCGTCAGCACAGGTGAAGATGCTGAAAAATTCATTGACTTTGGCGGGGTAGTATGTCAAAAACGAACCCGCACGGCCGGATAGGGTGTGCACAACGTCTTTGTAGGTTTTCAAATCTTTTAAAACAAAGCTGTTTTCGAGCTTCTTTTTGTACAAACAAAGGGTGTTTGAAGAAAAATCACCGCGTTCAAACGCCTCGAGAGCTGTTTGTGCAGCAAGTTTTCCGCTAATCATAGCAAGATTCGTGCCCTCAAAATGCACATTGTTAACAAGCCCCGCTGCGTCACCTGCCACCATAGCCCCGTCAGTATAGAGTTTCGGCACGGCTTTGTATCCGCCTTCGGGTATGAGGTGCGCGGAATATTCCAATAACTCGCCGCCTTCTATGAGTTCTGCAACAAAAGGATGTTTTTTTACAGCATCTAAAAGCTCATAAGGTTTGACTTTGCGTGTTTTCAAGTCCTCAAGAGAAACCCCTATTCCCACTGCAACAGAATCTTTGTTGGTATAAACAATACCCATGCCAAACATTTGTGCAAGCGGCCCCCCGACAAGTTCCATGGCGCAGCCTGTGCCTTCTTTTAAGGAAAATCTTTTTTCTATAACCTCAGGCGCAAGTCTGATTACCTCTTTTACGGCAAGGGCAACGTTTTTGGGCTTTATGTCTTCTCTAAGGCCTATTTGTCTTGCCAGAAGAGAGTTTACGCCGTCGGCAATTATCACAACATCTGCGTAAAAATCCTCTACATCCGTTGTGATACCAACAACTTTGCCATCTTTTACAATAAGCTCTTTTACAAGGGTGTCGGGTGCAAAATAAACGCCCTCTTTAACAGCCTCTTGTACACACCATTTATCCCACTTTGCACGAATTGCAACAAAAGCGCACTCTTCGTGAGACGGGTTTTTATATGAAATTTCCGTGGAGTCTTCATCTGAGAGCAAGACATAATTGTGTTTTGAAATATATCTTTCAACAGGTGCTTCTTTATAGTTGGGAAAAATCTCCTGCGCTGCGTGAGAATAAATCACACCGCCATACATATTTTTTGCACCCGCATAAGGAGCACGCTCAACAAGCACAACTTTTTTTCCGCCTCTTGCTGCTGTAATTGCCGCACTGACACCGGCCGGACCAGCTCCGACAACTATTATATCAACTTTGTTTTGTATGATTTCTTCGGACATTTTTTATTGAACTCCCCCGTGACAAAAACAATTATACTATTAATTTACGCTCTTTTTCAATAAACCTTTAATACTCCTGTGGGATATTGTTTATTTGTGAAAGAGAGATTATGATAGCTTTGTAAGATTAAAATAAGGAGTTTTTATGAATAAAGCAATTGTCTACACATCAGCCACATGCCCTTATTGCGTAAAAGCAAAAAGGCTGCTGCAAATGTTAAATATCGAATTTGAAGAAATCAACTGCGATGAAAATTTTGATGAAATGTGCGCAAATTTGAGCCAAAAATACAACCAGCCATGCATTTCAACTGTTCCGCAAATAATAATTAACGACAATTATGTTGGCGGATACGACGATTTGGAACACCTTTACAAAACAAAAAAGCTTGATGAAATATTGAATTAATTAAATAAAAAAAGACCTGAGAAATAAATCTCAGGTCTTTTAATTTTAAAAGAAATTGATTATTTACAGCCGAGTGTACCGACTTCTTCTTTTGAGTGTTTGAACTCAATTACCGCTTGAGCAGCAGCAAGTCTGGCTTGCGGAACTCTGAACGGTGAGCACGATACATAATTCAAGCCGATTCTGTGGCAGAATTTAACAGAAGCCGGGTCGCCGCCGTGTTCGCCGCAGATACCGCGTTTGAGGTGCGGTTTGACGCTTAGGGCTTTGTCCAGTGCAATTTTCATCAACTGGCCAACGCCTTCCTGGTCCAGAGTTTGGAACGGATTGGAAGGCAGAATTTTGTTATCCACATATTTTTGCAAGAATTTGCCTTCTGCATCGTCTCTTGAATAACCAAATGTCATCTGTGTAAGGTCGTTTGTACCAAATGAGAAGAACTCGGCATATTCTGCAATTTGGTCAGCTGTTAAAGCAGCACGAGGAATTTCAATCATCGTACCAATCATGTAATCAACTGACACGCCTTTTTCTGCCATAACTTCTTTGGCAACGCGTTCTGCTACAGCTTTTGCTTCTTTAAGCTCGTTTACGTGGCCGACAAGCGGAATCATGACTTCGGGTTTTACATCAAGACCTTCTTTTTTCAAGTCGCATGCAGCGTAGAAGATAGCTCTAACCTGCATTTCATTGATTTCAGGGAATGTAAGACCCAGACGGCATCCGCGAAGACCCATCATCGGGTTGGATTCAGACATTTTTTCAACAAGGTGAAGCATTTCTTCATCTTTTGCATAGTCTTGATTCAACGCTTTTTTGGTTGCAACAGTGGCAATCAATTCTTCCTTGGATGGCAAGAACTCGTGAAGCGGCGGGTCTAAAAGACGGATTGTCATAGGTTTGTCGCCAAGAGCCTTGAACATGTCATAGAAGTCTTGATACTGCATAGGCAGCAGATGGTTTAAAGCTTCTTTTCTTTGTTCTGTATTTTCTGCAATAATCATCTTTTGTACCCATGGCAATCTAGCTGGATCCATAAACATGTGCTCTGTTCTACAGAGACCAACGCCTTCTGCGCCCATTTCAAGAGCTTTTGCAACGTCTTGAGGTGTGTCTGCGTTAGCGCGTACGCTCAAGAGTTTAACATCGTTAACCCATTCAAAGAGTTTTTTGAAGTTGTCATCCAATGTCGGAGGAACAAGGTGTACAGAGCCTTCAAATACTTCACCTGTACCGCCGTCAAGCGAGATAATGTCGTTTTCGTGGTAGACTTTGCCGCTTCCGTCAGTTAATGTACCGTTTTTAAGGTCGATTTTAAGGTCTTCGCAGCCTGCAACACATGGTTTGCCCATACCTTTTGCAACAACGGCAGCGTGAGAAGTCATGCCGCCTCTTAAAGTAAGTACGCCTTGAGAAGCAATCATACCGTGGATATCATCAGGGCATGTTTCCAAACGCACGAGGATAACTTTTTCGCCTGCGTTTCCTCTTTCAGCAGCTTCTTCTGTATCAAAAACGATTTTACCCACAGCAGCACCCGGAGAAGCAGCAAGGCCTTGAGCAATCTTGTGTGCTTCTTTTTTAGCAGCGGGGTCAAAGTCAGGCAAGAGTACCTGATAAAGCTGATTCGGGTCAACGAGCTCGATTGCTCTTTCTTTATCAATAATGCCTTCTTCTGCCATTTCTACAGCTATACGTACAGAAGCTTTTGCAGTTCTTTTACCGTTTCTTGTCTGGAGGATGTAGAGTTTGCCTCTTTCGATTGTAAATTCCATATCCTGAACATCTTTGTAGCCTTCTTCAAGTTTTTTTGCAATATCAACGTATTGTTTGTACTGTTCGGGCATTTCTTTTTCGAGGTCTGCAATCGGATGAGGTGTTCTGATACCTGCAACAACGTCCTCGCCCTGTGCGTTTGTCAGATATTCGCCATAGAATTTGTTTTCGCCTGTGGAGGGGTTTCTTGTGAAAGATACACCTGTCGCACAGTCATCGCCCATGTTACCGAAGACCATTGTTTGGACGTTTACGGCTGTACCGTAGTTGTGGTCAATTTTGTAGTGGTTTCGATATGCTACTGCACGGGGGATATTCCAAGAGCGGAATACCGCTTCAATAGCTTCTTCCAATTGAACATAAGGATCTTGAGGGAAGTCTTTACCTGTTTCTGCTTTAATCAAAGCTTTGTAAGGTTCAATCAAAGATTTCCAGTCATCGGCAGAGAGCTCAACGTCGAGTTTATATCCTTTTTCTTTTTTGATTTTGTCGATGTATTCTTCAAACTTCATTCTTTCAATGTCCCATGCAACAGAGCCGAACATTGTTAAGAAACGTCTGTATGAGTCATAACAAAAACGAGGGTTGTTGGTCAATTTAATCATGCCTTCAACGGTTTCATCGTTCATACCGAGGTTAAGGATTGTTTCCATCATGCCGGGCATTGAGAGTCTAGCGCCTGAACGTACTGAAACAAGAAGAGGGTTTTCGCTGTCGCCGAATTTTTTGCCGGCTTTTTCTTCAACTTTTTTCAAAGCTGCTTTAACTTCGTCCATAACCCCATAAGGCATTTTGTTGCCGTGGTTTATATAATCCATACAGGTTTCTGTAGTGATTGTTAACCCCGGAGGTACGGGCAAGCCCAAATTAGTCATTTCAGCGAGGTTTGCACCCTTACCGCCCAGAAGATTACGCATTGAAGCATCGCCTTCTTCAAATAACCATACTCGTTTTTCTGTCATAGTTTGTCTCCTTTTAATAAACTGAGTATATCGTGTTTTTTTATATTTTATGAAACCATTAGTTTTACAGTCTCTAGACTAGCATATTTTTTTTGAATACACAAACGGTTTTTCATCATTTTAAAAAGACATCACAAAAATAATAATACCCGTGGTGCTAAAAAAAATAACATCTATTTTATAATATCCAGGCTGCAGCGGGGAAAAATCTCACCATCATCATTTTTGCAAATCTGTGCTTGTTGTGTATTTTCTTTATTGATAAATTGAGGGGCAATTTGCAATACGCTTGTGCCAAATCTGGGATCGGACTGATCAAAATTGTAGCTGAAAACTTCGTATTCATACTGCTGCTGTCCAAATGCTGTGCGCTGCGCTTTGTAAAATGACATGGTGTCTTGTTTTTGTTCTTCGTCTGAATAAACAACGTTTGCGCTCATGTATCTCACATCTATTTTTGGATAACCAAGGGGAACAACTTCTCCACCGTCTGTTATATCAAAGGCAACTATGTCTGCGGGCTTGTTTTCATGCCATTTTGCACTGTTTGGCCTTCTTTTGCCGTTTATATCAACCCATATTATCCTGTGTTTTTGTTCTTTTTGAAAATAATTTGTTGTAAAAGAGCGTGACATGTAAAAAACCATGCCGTTTGAAGCAGTAAATTGTATATTGTCTTTATTAAACGCAGAACCCGATAAATCTACATATGATTGGTTACAGGAATATTTACTGCTTGTGTTTATATAGTATTTTAAAAAAGAGCACAATTCCTCGTTTTCATACATTTCTTTATTTTCGGTGAGAGCTTTTTCATATATGTTATAAGCCGCAGTGGCAACAGTGTTGTAGGCCTTGTAATATTGTATTCTCAATGCAGAGTCATCCGGTTTAATCAAAGTAAGAGTGAACACCACAACAATACTGATAATAACAAGCACAATGAGCATTTCTGCAAGAGAAAAAGCTTTTTGGAAAAATTTTACCATGAGACAATTACCCCTCCAGAAGCTCCGTTGCCAACTGCACCAAGTTCCTTGTAATTTTCAAGCTGATAAATAAGTGAATTATTAAGATATTCCTCAATAGGTTTATTTATTTTTAAGGCAATTCCCCCGCCTCCGCCACCGGAACCCAGACCTGTTGCATCTTTGCCTTTCATTTGTGTATAAGACAACAAAGGCAAACCTATTTTTCCATCACCGCCTTTACCACCTACAGAATCGAGTGCAGCCATGGTGTTTGCGCTGCCTCCGTCTGTTCCGTTGACAGAAGCATTGACTCCGTTATCAGCACAACCAATACCGCCTGATGCAACAATATAGTCAAATACGGTATCCTCACCGTCACCGCCGTTTATGCCGCCTTTTCCGATTTTTATTTCAATATTTGATTTGTCAGGTTTTTCCACAACAACAGTGTTAACCTGCCCGGCAGCCCCGCCACAGCCGCCATAGTAGCTAAGAGTATGACCCTGGGAGCTTATTTTGGCAGTTTTGTTGGAAGAAAAGCTCTTCTGAAATTCTGCGGCAGAGCTTGTGTTTATATAGTCTTCAAGTTTCCACATGGCTCTGTCATACAGTGCAGTGTAACGCCTTGAGCAATCAATATTGCAAGAATCCGTGGAGGAAGCGTAATAACCGCCTCCGCTGCCTTTAATTTCCACAAGATTTTTTGTGTTTGCACCGTCTTGCAAAGACAGGATTCTGATTTTTCCGTTATTTCCGGGTTTGTGCACAACAGATTGAAACTTGTATGGCTCTGTGTGTGATACGCCGTGCTCATCCACCCATTGAGCGAGAATTGGTCTTGAGGAATCACAAAGATTTTCCGAGCTGTTATTAAATTTGTTTTGTGTATCACTGTCTTTGATATCCAAAACAAGCTTGTCGCCTCGTTTCAGGTCATAATCAAACGTAACAGACGGCACAACACTGTTGGGCAAAGAAGAATCAAATGCACAAGACATGTATTTGAACCCGTTAAGCATAACATCAAAATAAGCCGGTGTAAGATATCCTCGTTTTCCGGATTCTCCGGGGAAGTAAATTCTGTATTTTCCTGTTTCTTCAACAGTATAAACAGATTTGTCTTCATCAGAAGGGAAAAGATCCACGGTTTTGCTTTCAGAGCCTATGGTCATATCCCCCTGACGCCCTGATGCGCCGCCGCCTATTGCCTGTACAATAACATACGAAACAGAAGACGGCAGCTCGGGAAAAGTACAGCCTTTTTTCCATTTTTCATCAGGAGGAAGTTTGGCGTTTACATTGGCTGCCGTAGCAGAATACATTTGTCCGTTTATCAGCTTACAGGCCCATTTCCCGTGAGGAGCCCTCTCTGGCAGCTTGATGTGTCTTATTGTTATAAGAGGCATTGTCGCTATCATAACAAGACAGGTTATTAACAAAAAGATAAGTGCTTCTGAAAGAGAAAAACCTTCTTCAAATATTTTTTTCATTTAATACTCCATTACCAAGTGATAATTAACAACCCTTCTCCGCCTTTTCCGCCGGAGCCCTGATTCCACCTTTGTACACCGTTTAAAAACGGATCAAGATTGTCTTCGTAAGACTTTGATGTGTCATAAGAAGGGATTGTGTCAAAATAAATTGCACCGCCTCCACCGCCTGATGAAAAACCTGTTGCATCAGAGCCGTTTATTTCTTCGGTAGGCACAGAGATTCCGCCCGCACCGCCTTTTGAGTTAAGGTCTGCTATAGCGCTGAAAGTTTTGCCTTCAACCCCATTGTAGTCGTCTGTTTTTGTTGAACATACAACATTGTTACGGCCGGCAGACGCTCTTAATGAGCCAAAGGTAGTGTCTTGAGCTTCTTTTTGAGAAGTACCGCCTGATCCTACTTTTACTTCCGGCAATTTGTTCCTCAAAATAGGATAAAGAGCAGATCTTATCTCGCCTGCAGTACCACCGCAGCCGGCTTTGGGCAAAAAGGCTTTTTGAGTATTGTTTTTGTCAGACCATTTTATTATTACAACACCGTAGTCATAACCGTTTGAACCGACTGATTCTTCTTTGTCTGCAAAAGACGTATATGTTGTCACAGAACCGTTGTCACCCTGACGTGCTTCAAAGTGTCCGGCGCACAAATTAGCTGAATTGCATCTGTAAGAACCGGCTTTTGAACCTTCAACCCTGAGTATTGTGGAAGAGTTTTTTGATATAACAATATCTTTGCCGTTTTGGCCGATTTGTGACGAAGGTATTTGTATTTGAGAAGAGCAATCTAAATTCAAAGACCCCATTGACTCATGTTCAAATTTTATATCTATTTTGTCTGATTTGTTGAGATAAACAGCTCCGGAGAAAAATGCTGTTTCGCCGGCTTTTGCGGTTTCTGCAAAACAGTTGTGCTCTTTACCGTCAATAGTTGCATTCCACTGTGTTACAGAAGAGCTGCTGCCTTTGGAGCCCGAGACTATAATGTCATAATAACCGCTTGTGGACACAATATAAGTGTTGTCATCATAAAAAGCACGAGGAGCAACAGAATCATCCCATTTTACAGAAGCATCACCGCCGGCACCGCCTCCGCCTGTGAGTTTTACATTTAAAAGGCCTGATTTGTAAGGCATTACAAAAGAAGTACCGCATTTGCCGCGAGCCCAGCCCTCTTTTGAATAAGGAATGGTATCATTTTTTTTGTCAGAATGAAAAAAGTACTCCTCACCGTCAAAAACAGTACAGGCATATGTTCCATGGGTGAGCTTTTCTTTTTGTTTTTTGCCTTTTTTTACCAGCAATGGTGTTGAGCCTATAGCAATGAGTGCAATTATCAAAAGTACTATAAGCATTTCTGCCAGTGTATATGCTGTTTTTTTGCGTGTTAAAACCATTATAAATCCTTTTTACCAGCTCACAACAATAATTCCGCTCTTACCGTTTTGTCCGTCTGTTACAGTCCATCTGCTGTTGGGATATTTGTCCTCTTCTATTGTCAGAGCATAGTTTCTCTGTGGTATTTTCCCATCGGGAAACTCAACAGAACCGCCTTTGCCGCCTGTAGATGAGTTGTAAATATTAGTTTCTTGCTCTTGTACGGTTGATGTTTTGCAATAATCCCCCGCACCTTTGCCACCGGCTCCTCTTATCCATCCAAAGTAAGAATCCTCACCGTCTTGTGCACTTTTTGATACGGTGTTATCATCCTCGCCGGTTGCACCGTTTCCGCCTTTGCCAACTTTTATTTCATAATTATGGTTTCTTGACGCAGGGAACAAATTGGCACTATAACTGCCGTTGGCACCGCTGCATCCGTTGTAGTATTCAAAATCCTGATTTAAAATAGACATTTGGCTTTTTGATGTCGACGAATTTTTTTTCAAATAGCTATAATCGTCACTCAAGGTAGTTTTGCCGTTTTCACCATCTTTTGCACAGAACACAGTGCTTGTTTTTGATGAGTTTGGATATTTGTCCAATTTTCCGCAGTTTGTACAGCATCTTGAGGATTTTGAGGTTGTTTCAGTAAAAATACCTGCCTTGCCCCCGCTCATCTTTGCAACAAGTTTTTCGCCCACATGCATAACTCCGTCTTGGATTTCTGATTTGTGGTGGTAAAGCGCATAATCATCCCCGTCATTAGCGGAATAATGTTCATACCCGCCTAAATTTCCGGAAGGATAATATTCGCCCTGATTATCCACCTTAAATTTGAGGTATTCGCCTTCTTTCAGGTACACTTTTCCTGAAATTCCGGGTGCGGAAGAACCGTAATAAACATAAGGAAGACTCCTTGTGTTCAGGCATTTTTGTTTGGTTTTTGTATATGTTACAGAATTGGGGTTGAAAGTACAATTTTCATAACCGGAAGCCTTGCATTGGGCGAGCAGCTGCGCGGGGAGGTTGTAATAATAAGGAGGGCGCTCTGCTGTATTTCTGTAGCAATATGTGCCTGCGCGTTCAATGCTGTTGATGCAATCATCCCTTTTTATGGCAGAGCTGTCACCTGTGTGGATACACAAATCTTTTTCCGTATACGTTTTGCAGCTTGCATATGTAAGTACATCGTCTTGTTTTTCATATTCTCCAAAGTATCTGCCGTTGCATACAGTCCTTGTATCAGGGTCGTTGGAATAATATATTCCGTCTGCATTCAAATTGTTTTCATTTTTCCAGGACATTGAATACCCTCTGTTTGAAACAGAGGCTGTTATATCGTATTCACCGTCTCTTGGGGCGGGAGTTCCAAGATCATAGCTGTATGTTTTGCTTATCCACGGGGTAGCATAACCGCGTGCACCGCCACCGCCTCCGCCGTAAACTTCTACCCACAGATATTTTACATTTTTTGCAATTGATGGAAATTTGCAATCTTTTTCCCACTCACTGTCATCAGGAAGCGGGTCATCAACATTTTCAGCTGTTGCAGAGTGCAGTGTTCCGTCTATGTATTTGCATGCCCATTTGCCGTGGACAGCGTTTTCTCTGAGAGATTTTCTTCTCTTTGTAATCATCGGAGCGCTTATTGCTACAATAATTGCGACAATCAACAGCACAATCAAAGCTTCTGCAAGCGAAAAACCGGAGAATACATTTTTGATATTGATTTTCTTTTTCATTCACAATCCATAATAATTAATGTCTTTTTTTATGATATGGATTTTGAAACAACAATTCACTACCTCAAGACATAATCCACCGTCCCTTACCTTACCTTACCTTACAGAAAAGCTTACGGGGCCTGGGTTTTGTTGTCAAGAAACTCTGTGTTACATATCTTAATATTTCTGTTTTTCGTTACAATTTATTTACAAATTACGAATATAAATGACACGCTACTTTTCTATTGCTGCCCGTCATTTTTAGTTCGGGCTCTTTGTGTGTGCATATTTCCATACAATATTTGCACCTTGGATGAAAAGGACAGCCCTTTATATTATCCGTTACAGAAGGCGGCTGGCCTTCGATTGTTTCCACTTTATCAGTATTGATATCGAGTATTACATTTAAAAGAGCCTTTGTATAAGGATGTTTAGGGTCATTAAAAAGTTCATCTACAGGGGCATATTCAACCACCCTGCCGGCATACATTACGGCTATTTTGTCGGCGTTTTGGGCAACTATGCCAAGGTCATGCGTGATGAGGATTACAGACATGTTAAATTTTTCTTTAACGTCTCTTAAAATCTCCATAATTTGAGCCTGAACAGTGACATCCAGCGCTGTTGTAGGTTCGTCCGCTATGATAATTTCCGCATTGCAAGCAAGCGCCATTGCAATGATAACGCGCTGTTTCATTCCGCCGGAAAACTCATGGGGGTATGATTTCATTTTTGCTTTTGCATCAGGTATTTTTACCCTCTCAAGAGCCTCTACTGCAATATTAAAAGCTTCTTTGCCTTTTACATTCTGGTGGAGCTCAATTATTTCGAGCATTTGATTGCCGATTGTATACAGAGGGTTGAGCGAGGTCATGGGGTCTTGCGGGATAAGAGCTATCTTTTTTCCCCTGATTTTTTGCATTTGTTTCTGATTGAAACTAAGCAGATTTTCTCCGTTATAAATAATTTCACCGCTTTTTATTTGCGCTGTTTGAGGTAAAAGCTGCAATACAGACATTGTAGAAATTGTTTTTCCGCAGCCTGATTCGCCTACAATGGCGAGGGTTTCGCCTTTGTTTAAAGAAAAACTGACATCATATATTGCCTGACTGAACCCTTCAGACAGATTGAACCCTAAGTTTAAGTTTTTGACTTCTAAAATAGCTGACATTAAATCTCTATAATACCCGTGTAAACGTATTGAGCTTCACCTGTCATTAATACATCAAAATCAGTGTTTTGTGAATTGCCCGCCCATTCAATAGTCAGTGAGCCCCCGGGGAGATTAACTTTTACCTTGTTGTCACAAAGTCCGTTCAAAATTGCCGCAACAACAGAAGCACAAGCACCTGTACCGCAAGCCAGAGTGATTCCGCAGCCGCGCTCCCATACAGCAACATCAATTTCTTCTCTTGAAATTACTTTTACAAACTCTACATTTGTTTTTTCAGGGAACAGGTTGTCATGCTCGATAGCGTCACCGTATTTTTTTGCAAGAGCGTGGTTGTCCTCGTCGTCTTTAACAAAAATAACGCAGTGGGGATTGCCCATGCTTACAGCGTTCACCGTGAATTTTTTAACCCCGTCCCACAAAGGGTAGTTGAGGTTTTTACTGCCTTTAAAGGGTATTTTTTCGGGTTCCAAAATAGGTTTGCCCATGTTTACCTTAACCCTCAAATCTTCAAGGACTTCGGGTACGATTTTTCCTGCACCTGTATGCACAGTGAATTTTCTTTTGTTTACAATTTTTTTGTCAAAACAAAAACGAGCAAAACATCTCATTCCATTGCCGCACATTTGCGCAGTAGAGCCATCTGCCTGATAAAACAGCCACTCCAAATCAGAATAAGTTTTTGGGTTTTCCACAGGCACAAAAATGCCGTCAGCACCGATACCAAAGTGTCTGTCACAAAGTTTTACGGCAATGTCAGGGAATTTATCTTCGATTTTTTTATATTCACCGTATTCCATCAAAATGAAATCATTGCCGGCACCTTGCATTTTTGTAAATTTTACCTGTGTCATTTTTTTAAACCCTATTAATCTGTCCGAGAAAATTTTGCTAAAATTCCTTATTGCAAAATTTTTGAGTGTCCGTTGAAAAGGTGAGTAAACTGACGGAAACGTTCAGTTTTCGGCAGGTTACGATACTAGATTAGATTTAGTAGCAGCTTTGAGCCTTGCCATGGCTTTTGCAAGTGCGATTTGTGCTCTGGCGTTGTCTATTTCAACCTCGTGAGAGCCGATTCTTGCTTCTGCTCTTTCTTTGGCGGATTTTGCACGGGTTACGTCAATGTCAGAGCCGCATTCTGCCAAATCTGTCAGTATCAAAGCTTCGTTGTCCTTAAACTGAAAAATTCCGCCCATTGTGGTGAAATGTTTCATTTTTCCTTCAACATCTGCCCTTGTAACACCGATATCAAGAGCAGCCATAAAAGGCTGGTGGTCGGGCAAAATACCGAATTCACCCTCAACGCTCTTTGAATAAACAGCGTCCACGCGGTCATTAAAGACTTCTTTTTCGTGTGTTATAATTTTCAGGTTTATTTTTTTTGACATTTTTTTATGCCTTCATATCTTCAGCTTTTTTGATTGCTTCTTCTATTGTACCTACCATGTAGAAAGCCTGTTCGGGAAGGTCATCGTGTTTGCCTTCGAGAATTTCTTTAAAGCCTTTGATAGAATCTTCAAGTTTTACATATTTACCCGGTATGCCGGAGAACTGCTCTGCAACAAAGAACGGTTGAGAAAGGAATCTTTGGATTTTTCTTGCTCTGTTAACTGTTTCTTTGTCTTCTTCTGACAATTCGTCCATACCGAGGATAGCAATGATATCTTGAAGGTCTTTGTATTTTTGAAGTACTTCAAGCACCTGTCTTGCAACGCCGTAGTGTTCTTCGCCGATAATAACGGGGTCTAACACTCTGGAGCTTGAAGCAAGCGGATCAACAGCAGGATAAATACCAAGAGATGCAATCTGTCTTGACAATACTGTTGAAGCATCAAGGTGGGAGAACGTTGTAGCAGGAGCAGGGTCAGTCAAGTCGTCTGCTGGTACGTAAATTGCCTGTACAGAAGTGATTGAGCCGTCTTTTGTAGAAGTGATACGTTCTTGCAGCTCACCGATTTCTGTTGACAAGGTAGGCTGATAACCCACAGCAGAAGGCATACGTCCGAGAAGTGAAGATACCTCTGAACCGGCCTGTACAAATCTGAAAATGTTGTCAATAAACAACAATACGTCTTGTTTTGAGAAGTCACGGAAGTATTCTGCAGCAGTCAAAGCAGAGAGGCCGACTCTCATTCTGGCTCCCGGCGGTTCGTTCATCTGGCCGTAAATAAGAGCTACTTTATCTAAAACGCCTGACTCTTTCATTTCGTTCCACAGGTCGTTTCCTTCACGTGTTCTTTCGCCTACACCGCCGAATACAGACACACCGGAGTGCTCTTGAGCGATGTTGTGGATAAGTTCCATAATCAAAACTGTTTTGCCAACGCCGGCACCACCGAACAGACCGATTTTACCCCCTTTTTGATAAGGCTGCAAAAGGTCGATGGCTTTAATACCTGTTTCAAAAATTTCAACATTAGTATTTTGGTCAACGAGTTTTGGCGATGGTCTGTGGATAGGAAGATAGTTTTCTGTTTCTACAGGCCCCATTTCGTCAACAGGTTCACCAAGAACGTTCATGATTCTGCCTAAAGTAGCCTGTCCAACAGGGATTGAAATAGGAGCTTTGGTATTAATAACCTTCATTCCTCTTTGCAAACCGTCTGTAGAAGACATCGCAACAGAGCGCACCTTGTTTTCGCCGAGAAGCTGTTGTACCTCGGCAACGGTTTTTTGTCCGTCCTGTGTGTAAATTTCTAACGCGTCAAAAATTTCGGGTAAGTTGCCGTTTGAAAATTCAACGTCGATTACAGGCCCGATAATTTGGGTGATTAACCCTTCATTCTCTGCTAATACTGTCATCTTTATCCACCTTTTTTTAATTTAGATATGCATTTATTATACATTTTTAATCATCATTATACAAATATTAAAATTTGCAATGATTCAAAAGGATGAATAACATTAACAACTTGTACAAAACATGGCAAATGATATAATTTTTTTGTACATAAAGAGAAGTTGGAAAATGAACATATTCAGGATTGAAAAAACAGACAAATATTATCTTATTTATATTTTTAAATTAAAGTTATCTTTTTCGGCAAGAAAAAACTACCTAAAAGAAAGATTATGTTTTATTGAAAAAATAAAAGGGCTGTTTTTAAAAGATAAAAAATATTACGAAACGATAATACCGCTTGGAAGGAATTGCGAATTTGCATCAAATGCATACAGATACCACGGGATATTTGAGTCTTCTCTGTTTTTATGGACAGCGGCCGGAGACCCTGCCAAAGTAATTGAATTCATAAAAAATCCGGACGATCTTTTTTCTCAAGGCTGCACTTTTTGCGACAAAACAGCAGGCTGGAGCTGCAACAAGTTTGGTTTTGGTTTCCATAGCAAAAACAAACCAAAATACTTTAAGCAAAATGATATTTTAGACACAAATAAAGTTGCTCTTGATAAAAAAGAAATAGAAAGCAGGGTTGGCTATCTTAAAGAAAAATTTAAAAAACAAATTAAATGTAAAGACAAAAAACTTTTTGTAATAACACTGGATGTCAACAGCAATCCTGAATATATTCATATTTTAAACAACCTTTACAGTGTACTCAATGAAGTTTCTACAAACTTTGATTTACTTATTGTGATTGAACAAAATCAGTATCATCAGGACATAAAAGATTTTGAACAACAACATGAAAATGTCTACATAAGACTTTTAGAAAAATTTTCTGATGTACAAACAGCAAACAAACCACTTGATGCTCTTGGATGGACAAAAATTTTCAACGAATTTAAACCACTGCACAAGCCTGATAAAAGAAAAAGAAAAAAGCTAAAATTTGAAAAATAATACGAAATTTAATCTATAATCTGCGCGCCGTTTGATTCTACTTGAAGAGTAAGGATTTTGGATTTTACATTCAAATCCAACCAAACATCAGATACTGTCTGTCTGATTTTATCGAGATTGTTTCCGTAAGAAATAACAAGTATTGCAGGGCCGGCACCGCTTATTACAACACCCATAACGTTTTCTTCGTGTTTTAAGGCTTCTTTAATTTCTTTTAAACCCGGTATGAGTTTTTCTCTGTACTGCTGGTGAAGCCTGTCATCAAGGGCTGCTTTCATCAGTTTTTCATCGTGGGTGTTAACAGCCTGAACAAGCATTCCAACATGTTTGAGGTTAAAAATAGCATCTTTCATGGGCACCTGAGCAGGTAGCACAGAGCGTGCAATGCTTGTGGAAAGCTCATAATCAGGAATACAAACAGTTATATTCCAATCTTTTGGCCAGTTCATTTTTGAATAGATAACGCTTCCGTCTTCTTCAAGTGAAGACACAACAAACCCGCCCACAACAGCAGGAGTAATGTTATCAGGATGGTTTTCAATTTCTGTTGCAATAGAAAGCAAAGCTGCCTCATCAGCAGGACGGCCAAGAAGCTCGTTTGCCGCAATCAAACCGCCTACAATAACAGCCGCAGAGCTGCCGAGCCCGCGAGCTATGGGAATTTGAGTTTTTATTGTAATTTTAAGCTCGCTCGGTGACTGGCCGATAGAGTTGTACAAAAGCTCTATTGCTTTGTAGACAATATTGTTTTCGTCAGTGGGGATAGAGATTATGTCCTGCTCGTTTGTTTCGTCAATAATATTAATTTCGATACCCGTGCCCGGCATAATGGTTTCTTCAACAGTAATTGTGTTATAAATCGGAAGAGCCAGCCCGAGACAGTCAAAACCGGGTCCTAAATTTGCTGTAGTAGCAGGTACTTTTACACTAACTTTCATTATTTAAAATCTTTCTCAAACAATCTCAAGATTGATTATAGCATAAGCAAAATTTATTTTGGCACTTGCTATCTAATCTGGATAGGCATAATCAAGCAAAGGTAGTCATCTTCGCTGTCCGGACGGAACAATGTAGCAGACAAGCTTCCGCCGAGTCCGATTTTTACCTGTTCAGATTCCATGATTTTTAAAGAATCGAGCACGTATTTGTAGTTGAAAGCGATTGTGAGTTCTTCATCCGTATATTGAGCCGAGATAGAATCCTCGCCAAGCCCTGCGTCAGGAGTATCTGCTTTTAAGAACAGGTTGTTTTCACCGAACATAAATTTGACGATGTTTGTTCTTTCGTTTACCATAACGGCTACTCTTTCCAGAGCTGCGATCATTTCATCCCTTTTTACAACTGCATTTTTTTCGCAAGACTGTGGAATAAGCTGTTTGTAAGGAGGGTATTCGCCTTCTAAAAGTCTGGAAGTCATTATCATTGAGCTTGTTTTAAAGATGATTCTTGTTTTTTCAATAATCATGCAGAGCTTTTCGTTTTGGGAATCTTTTAAGAAAGACGCTACTCTTGAGAATTCTTGCAAAGTTTTTGAAGGAATTACGCAAGTGATAGCCGCATTTTTTTCGTTTGTAATTTTTTCAATAATCCTTGTTAAACGGTTGCCGTCAGTTGCTGCCATTTCTAGTACTTGCTCGGAAATAGAGCAGTAAACACCGCTTATGATGTTTCTATTTTCGTAGTTGGCGGCAGAAAAAGCTGTGTATTTGATAGACTTCATAAACGGAGTCAAATCTATTTCAACGCATTCTTTGTCTTTCAATTCTTCTTCTGAAATTGTTGCAGGGAATTCTTCTGCTGAAATGCCGATGAGTTCAAATTTTGAGTTGCCGCATTCGATGTTTACAACGTTTGTTTCTTCGTTGAGTTTAAAAACAACGGGTTTGTTGCTCAATTTTGAGACGATTTCAGAGAGTTTTTTGGCAGGAAGAGTAATTTTGCCTGGAGTTTGTACTGACGCAATTGTTTTTGACACGATGTTGATATCAAGGTCTGTTGCAGCAAATGTAATGTAGTTGTCTTGGGCTGCATCGATTAAAATATTTGATAAAACAGGCTGAATGCCTCTTGTAACTGTTGTTTTTTCCACAATTTTTAAATTTGTAAGAAGCGATTCTTTTTCTATCGTAAATTCCATGTTAGCCATTTTATCTCCTGACGATTTCTCAAATAAATTTTTTTTTCTGAATGTACCCGTTTAATGTTTTTCTTATTTATATATTAATTAATATATATAATATAATAAATTAATAATAATAATAAAGAAGCAAATTTCTGTATAAAACTATTATAAACCAAACAATATAAAGCACAAAGCCTGTTCAAAAACATGTTCAAAACCTGTAGAAAACGTGTTCAAAAATGTTCAAAACTTTTTAATTTTTGTGCAAAACAATTTTTCCTGTTCAAAACTCACGAGTTTTGAACAATGATTCTACAGGTTTTCTACAGAAATTTTTGAGTTTTGAACAGGTTTTGAACAGGCAAGTTTTACATGTTATTACAAAAAATTGGCATGAAACCATGCCAAAAGTCTTATTTATCAATATCTTTACAATTTTTAAAATCATTAGCCTTTTGTTTGTGAATCCAGCGTGCCATTTTTTGCTGTTCAAAACTCAAAGCAAAATTGTATAAACTCTCCATCAAACGCCGTCCCGACGGGGATTTGCCAATAAAAAGAGAATTTCCGGCTTTGTTTTTTGCAATATAAATTTCTTTTTGCAAAATCCTATCCACATTGCTTTTTGCGGGCGCTTCTATCTTCATTTTCAGCCATATGTACAAAAGCGTGACAGAGGGCTTATCTTCATTGTTCTGTAAAAATTCGGAAAATTCTTTAAGTATCATAATAAAATAATAACGTAGAAAAAATGTAAATAAAACTTAATGAATATTTTGATTATTAAGATATGTAACACAGAGTTTCTTGACACCAAAACCCAGAGCCCATAAGCTTTTCTGTAAGGTAAGGTAAGTGACGGTGAATTGTGTTTTTTCGGATGAAATCGGTGGTTAAATTTTCTATCATAAGAATATCAAGTATTGATTTTAGGAAAAAATATGAAAAAGATTGAAACAAAAACACAACCTATTTTTGGTTTTTCACTTGCAGAAGCTCTTATAACCCTTTTAGTAGTTTGTATTATAACCATTGCGTCTGTGCCAGTTATAACGAAAAAACACAGAGCGCAGTCAAGTGTTCCTCACGGGTCTTATGCTTGTTATTGGAATGGTGATGCGCTCGTTGCAAAATATACGGAAAACAAACAGGTCAAAGACGGAAAAATTGTTTTTGATGAGGAAGAAGGCAGATACGGCTGCGAATTTGAACCTCCGAAAGGTGCAAAAAATTTTGTAATGACAGTAATAGGCGGAGGCGGCGGTGGTGCGGGGTCTGCCGTGGGCTCTATTATAAACAAATACGAGGTAAATAATACAAATGCAAAAACTAAATATACAGAAGCCGGTGTTTATGAATTTTTGCTTATTGGTGCAGGAGAATACGGTGGCAAAATTAACTATGTTTCTGAAGACAAATACAAACCGCAGCTAAGAGCCCTGACTTCAGGGAGCGGAGATGTTGTTTACATTCCTCCTACAATGATTCCAGCAGGTTACAATATGTTATTGAGTGTAGGCAGGCCGCATGAAAATTATGGTTATGATGTGACTTCAAACACTTCTGTCAAAATTTACAAAGACTACCAATTTGATTATCCGATTCTATTCGCTCAAGCAAGAGGAGGAACAGATGGCGGCCATGTTACATATGAATTTCAAAATTTGCAAGGCAAATTGTGGAAAAACAGACTGGATTTTCGTTATTCAGATAAAGATTCTCAAAATTGGTTAACATGTGTAAAAGACCCCGGTGTACTCGAAGCGCTTGACTCAAAAAGCATAAAAGAATACAAAGACACTAATTCCTCCAAAGCCTGTCCAATCGATGCGGTTAAAAACAACTCATTCACATGGGGCGGTGAGACTTTTTCGTCTGTAAAAAATTCTGTAATACATAAAAGCAGTGCAAAGAAAACAGGCTCTTTGCTGTCTGTTGATCATCAAAACGACAAAAGGTACAACATTATTGAAGAATTGAGCAAATACAATGACAAATTCGGCATTGAATTTAACAAAGTAATAAAAGGAGCAAACAACGCTTACTATTTAAAAGCAAACGGAGAAAGGGATTTTGAAAAAGAAAGTCAGGCCTGTAGCGGCTCAAACTGGAAAACAAAAGAATACTGTATAGATTATGAAAATAACTATGGTGCCGGCGGAGGCGGACAGGGTATATACAAAAATGTAATGTATCCTGAAAGAATAGCCGGAAAAGAAGGGTTGATTTTAATAAAACAGAACAAACTCTTTGCTGGACTAGGCGGAGAACAGGGAAATCTTTCTCAAACAACATATCAAATATTGACGCAAAAAGTTGTAATGTTTCCGGGTAAAGGCGGCAAAGGCGGTGTTTATTCTCCAAATGTAATAAAAACAAACCAAAATTATACAAATAACGAATGCACACAGGGAAAAAGCGGAGAATCCTCTTACATAAAAAATTCATCCGAGGTTTTGGGCGGTAAAGGTGCATCTTTAATTGATCCGGATAAAAAAAATTCGTATTCAGAGATTGTTGATGAAAAAACATCTATGCCAATAGGCGGCAACGGAAAGACCGCAGTTGAACCAAAAGAAGGCTTGACAGGAGGTTTGGGCGGTTTTAGCGGAACAAACGATTCTTACAACGGGCTAAGTGCAGCCGTTTTCAAAAACGGCGCGCTTCTCGGTACGGTCAGCACAATTACAGGTGCAGGCTCCGGCGGTGGAGGCGGTTCTTTGACTATATCAAAAAGCGGTGACGATTATGATATAGAACAAGGAAACGGCGGCGACGGAGCTTCCGGTTTGGTTTTTATTCAGTGGTAATCTACTTAATAAAAGCCTGAACCTCTTTAAAATTAGGGTGTTTTGACGATTTTAGCATTTCAAAAATAACCATCTCAACTGTCAATATTTTTACACCCTCTTTTTCCATAAGATTTATTCCGGCTTTGAATTCGTCAGAATCTCTGGATGCACAGGCATCTTTTATTGCAAAAACGTTGTATCCGGCCTGTAAAAGAGCCATGGCTGTTTGATAAACGCAGATATGTGTTTCGATACCAAAGATAAATACGTTTTTTACATCGCCTAAAGCCTCTTTTACACCATCTGTCAGCAGTGCGTTAAAGCTGGTTTTTTCAAAGAATTTTGCACTGTCAGGCACACTGTATTTTACAGAAGGTATTGTTGAACCAAGCCCTTTTGGATATTGTTCTGTCAAAACTGTTTTTATGCCCAGTACTTTGGCTGTTCTTGCCAGTATTTCGGCTTTTTTTGCGCATTTGTCTTTTTGCAGCATTCCCACAAGTTTTTCCTGCACATCAATAAACAAAAATGCAGAGTTTTGAGCTGTTATATCAATAGTCATGGGCGTATTCTCCTTTTAATCGTTTGTGTAAGTCTGAAAATCTTTAATAAAAGAGTTGAGCAAATACTCGAGTTTTTCCTCGGACAGCTCGTTTGTGTCAACAAAGAGCTTTTCTGCTTTCAAATCCTGATTTTTTATGTTGTGGATAATCTCCACATTTATTTTTGTATAACCCGGATAGCTCACGGTAAAGAAGCTTTCTCCTTTTTCGTTTTTGAGAGAAAAATTACCTCTTTCTTCTGTGACTGTCTGGGTTATCTTTGTTTCAAAAAGCTTTTCTTCGTTTCTTTTTTGGGTCTGATAAAAAAGCGGAGACAGTATATTTTCTAATTTTTTTACAAAATTCTCTTTGTGGAGCTTAAAGTTTTTTACGTTCACCTCAAGATTTACCTCTTTTTTTACGGGTTCTTGAGCAAAAAGGAAAGAGTTGCCTTTTAAAAGCGCTTTTGAAAGAGCTTTGTTTGCAAGCTCTTCTGCCCTGTCAAAGGCTATGTCTTTGGTTTCTATGTAGCCGGCGCAGATGGTGAAATCGGCTGTAAGTGCTGTTCTTATTTTTTCCAGCACTTTTAGTACGTCTTCTTTTGCAGTGTGCCTGAACCACAAATAAATTTTAAAATCAGATGCATAACCCAGAATATCGCACGAGCGCACTGTTTTTTTGATAGTGTTCATCAAATTTTCAGGTGATATTTTGCTTCTTATATTAATATCCGGAGCAGCAACAACAAACGTGCCCCAGTCTTTTTTGCTCTCTTCTTTTAAAATTGTATAGGTATAATTTTCCGTATAAACCTGATTGTTTTTGTCGAGAATTTTTAATTGTGAGAGTATGTCTTTTTTGTTCTGGCTTTCGTACAGATTTTCTCTTTTTTTAAGGCACCAGAGTGTTCTTATGGTGAATTCGGTTTCTGTTGCATCAAGGGTTAAAAAATCTGTAATTCCTTTTTCATATGCACTGCAAAGCGTGTTTTCGTCGAACTCTTCGAACAAAAGAATAATAGAACACGTTTTTGTATTATCATTTTGTCTTATTTTTTGTACAAAGTTTAGGAACTCTTCTTCGTTATCAGCACACAGGTGATAAAAAATAAGTACGGGATTTTTTTCTTTTACTTTTTCAAGACAGTCTTTTGAGCTTACACTCTCAAATACATCAGAATTCCTCAATAAAAGCACCTTTGCTTTTACCAGTTTTGAGACTTTTTCGTTATCTGTTATTAGAAGAATGCTGTTTTCCAAGGGTTCTCCAAAACGTTGTGGCAATATTATTTACTGAAAATATTTTATATCAAAACAAAAGCCATTGCGAGCGGAATTTTGTCATGGAAAAAAATACAAAGACCATACTTTGGTATTGCAAATCTCTAACTTTTTGAGAATTCAGAACACCTTGAAAAAGCCGTAGTATAAGTGTGTGAAGGGAACGCCATCCCCCTTTAAGTACTAATTATAATGCTTTTGGGCATTTTGATTGGTTTTGCTATGGTGCGAAACCTTTAATCAAAGGGCTTTTGAGGCATTAAGAGTATACACGGAAGTTAAGAAAGACTCTCTCAGAAAGGAGCTATCACCATGGCTATTATTGTAAACACCAACATTACGGCGTTAAAAACACAAAAGAACTTGAACAGTGCAACTAATTCTTTGAACAGTGCACTTGAAAGAATGTCAACAGGTTTACGTATCAACAAAGCAGGCGACGATGCTGCAGGTTTGTACGTAGCAACCGGTTTAAACACTCAAATTAGGGGTTCAAAAGTAGCACAGGATAACGTTGCAACAGGGAACAACGTACTTTCTACAATGGAAGGCGACTTAGACGTTATCCTGGACAACCTGAACCGTATCAGAGACCTGGCAGTACAAGCCGCTAACAGTATCTATGACGAAAGTGCTATGGCTGCAATGAAAGACGAAGTCCAACAACGTTTGGATGAAATCGACAGAATTTCACTTGCATCCAACTTCAACGGCTTGCAGCTTCTTGCCGGCGAAGGCACTCTTGCAGAACAGGGCTTGAGACTTCAAGTTGGTGCAAACTCAGATGCAGCAGCTAACTGTATCCAGATAGATGCAGACTTCTTTGCAGATGCAATGAACTCTGAAAACCTCGGTACAACTTATAACGGAACAATGCCTGCCGGTTCTTTGATTGTACCTGCTGACGGTCTTAGCGGCAACATTGATGCAGCGTTTACAAACGCAAGTAACGCAGCTGCTTATATCGATGTATTAGATGCTGCTATTGATAACATTTCTACTAAAAAGTCTACAATCGGTGCGACAATGAACAGACTTGATGCAGCTTTATCTTCATTAACAACAGTTATCGAAAACAACACAGCTGCAAAATCAACAATCATGGACGCAGATATTGCGGAAGAATCAGCAGAATATACAAAAGCACAGATTCTGCAACAAACATCATCTGCTTTGCTTGTTCAGGCAAACGCACTTCCTCAAATTGCTATCAACCTTGTTCAAGGTTAATAATAATTACAATAACATACTTCTTTCTGAGCCCGCATAAGCGGGCTCTTAATTTTTTCCGATAATTTTTAATTTTTTGATGATAGAATATTTATAAAGAATCAAATATAAAGGAATTGAGAATGTCAGAAAACAACCCTACTCTTAACACAATCAGAAGTACAAGAATTCAAAAACTTGCGGAGCTTGCTGACAAAGGCATTAATCCGTATCCTTATTCATATGACAAAAATGCTTCGGCAAAAATGCTTCAAGAAAAATATAAAGACCTCCCCGCAGGTGAAGAAACAAATGACGAATACCTTGTTGCAGGCAGGGTTATGGCAATAAGAAACACAGGTATGTTTATTGACCTGATGGATGGTTCAGGCAAAATCCAAATTTTTTCTCACAAAGAAAACATGGATGCTGAAAAAATAAAAACTCTTAAGCTGGTAGATATTGGCGATATTGTTGGTTTTCAGGGTACTGTAAGAAGAACACCCAGAGGCGAGCTCAGTATCAAAGCAACAGACTTCAAACTGTTGTCGAAATCTCTTCTCCCTCTTCCGGAAAAATTCCACGGCCTCACTGACGTGGAAACAAGATACAGACAACGCTATGTTGACTTGATTATGAATGAAGACGTAAGAGATACATTCAGAAAAAGAAGCTTAATTATTCAAAAAATTAGAGAATACCTTGCAAAAGAAGGATTTCTCGAGGTTGAAACTCCCATCTTGCAGACAACTGCGTCAGGTGCAAACGCAAGACCTTTTAACACTCATCACAATGCGCTTGATATGGGGCTTACTTTAAGAATTGCGCTTGAGCTTTACCTGAAAAGACTTATCGTAGGCGGTGTATCAGAAAGAGTTTATGAAATAGGCAGATGTTTCAGAAACGAAGGTATTGATACAAGACACAACCCCGAGTTTACCATGATAGAGCTGTATCAGGCATATGCAGATTACAACGACATGATGACCCTGACAGAAAATATGGTTGCTTATGTTGCTCAGGAAGTGCTTGGCACAATGAAAATAAAATACGGCGAAAACGAAATTGATTTGACACCGCCGTGGGATAGAAAAACAATGCTCGGCTCTATCAAAGAAGCTACAGGCGTTGATTTTATGGAGATTTATGACGCACAGGAAGCTATCAAAGTTGCAAAAACTCTCAATGTTCATGTTGATGATGACATGAACTGGGGTCAGGTTGTAGAAGCTGTGTTCGAAGACAAAATTGAACCTTCTTTAATCCAACCTTGCCACATTATCGACTACCCCAGAGAAATCTCTCCGCTGGCTAAAGTCCACAGAGACAACGACAGGCTGACAGAGCGTTTTGAAACACGTATTAACGGATGGGAACTTGCAAATGCGTTTTCAGAGCTTACTGACCCGATTGACCAGAGAAGCAGATTTGAAGCACAGGCACTTGCAAAAGCAAACGGCGACGAAGAAGCAATGGAGCTTGATGAAGACTTTATTACCTCTTTGGAATACGGCATGCCTCCGACAGGCGGTATGGGTATGGGTATCGACCGTCTGGTTATGCTGCTGACAGATTCTCAAACAATCAGAGACGTTATCGCATTCCCTACAATGAGACCTATTGATAACAAATAACAAAAAATAAACATGATTTTTAATAATAAACTCTTTAAAAAAGTCTTTATATCAGCAGGTTTTATGCTGATGTTAAACGCATTATCCGCTGAGGCTTTGCAGGTGGTTTATCCAAAAAACCTCAGCACTCAGGTTAATGCAGCTTCCACCTTTTTTATAGGGTCTACAGAGCCTGGCTCTTCTTTAAAAATTAATGAAATGGATGTAAAAGTCTATGAAAACGGTTCTTTTGTTCAGGTTGTTCCGCTCAATGACGGCGAAAATACAATCAAAGTCGAATCTACAAAAGACCAAACAAAAGATACAATCACATATATTATAAAAAAAGTGCCAAAACCCGAGCCGGAATCTGTCAGCGCACAGCTTGAGGAATTTTCGCCCGACGAGTATATGTACGCATCTGTAGTGAAAGACAATACCCCTCTTCGTGCACAGCCCGATGAAGGTGCAGCCAGAGTTACACATCTCAACAACGGCACTGTTTTGATGATAAACGGCAAAAAAGGCGGGTATTACAGGGTGTCTTTGACTCCGTCAAAAAACGTCTGGGTCAGAGCAGAAAACATTGTCAACTATTCAAAAATCACAGGCAAAATGCTTGCTGACGCGTCAAACGTGTCTTTGAGCGAGGATAAATTCTACAATTATATCAAGACAGACCTGTCTTTTGCTGTGCCCTACAAGGTTAGTGAAACAGATACAGGATTGAATCTTGAGCTGTATAATATCAAAAAAAATGCGGCCGATACCATACTTTTTAAAACCTCCGGAAGCGTAAAAACCCTTGCAGTCAACACGGTTTGCGCTGACAATACCTCATCTTATTTTGTTGAACTCAATACAAAAATGTGGGGTTATGACGTTTTCTATGAGGGCAATACCCTTGTTTTAAAAATAAGAAAAGCCCCTGTTGTAGATACTTCTGCACCGCTAAAAGGGATAAAAATAGCAATTGACGCGGGTCATGGCGGAGATGATGCGGGTGCAATCGGGCCTACGGGCGTTAAGGAAAAAGAGATTAACCTTGATATTGCTAAAAAACTGCAAAAAACACTTGAAGACAACGGCGCACAAGTTGTTATGATAAGACAGGACGACACAAACGTGCCATTGTATGAAAGACCGCTCAAGGCAAAAAAAGAAAACGCTCTGATACTTTTGAGCCTGCATGCCAATGCACTGGCTGACGGTGCAGACCCTTATGCAAAGCATGGAACCTCTGTTTATTACTACAACAGAGAGTCTGTTGAGCTGGCAAAAACAATAAGAGATGTCATGACAAAAGAGCTGGGCACAAAAGATGACGGCGTGTGCAAATGCAGTTTTGTTCTTACCCGGCCGACTATGCCCTTGTCGGTACTTGTTGAAGTTGCATATATGATTCATCCTGATGAGTACAAACTGCTTTTGGATGACGGTTTCAGACAAAAAGCAGCAGAGGCTCTTAAAAAGTCTTTAGAAACTTATGTGTTAAATTCTGTTAAAAATTCGCAATAATTAATAACAGAACACGTCGAAACATTGACACTTTTAACATGCAGTGATACAATATAAAAAATTTATGTTTAAGGTTATGCCATAGAGTTTCAAAACTCGCTTCGGGCACAGGTTTAGACTCCATTTTTTAAGAAGAGATTTTTCAAGTATAAGGCAGGAAAAATGCAAGTTTCTGTAATAAAAAATTCAGAACCTAAAAATGTAAATATCCCTATGGCTGCGGCAGCAGGTGCAGGTACTGGTCTGCTTTTAAGACACTTTGTGCCTGTGTGGAAATCTGAAATGGATTATGTAATGTTTAACCAGTCCGATGCCATTAAAGAAGAAAGTGTTAAATCTGTAAAAAACAGCGTGCTTGATAAAGCAAAAAAACATCTGGCTAAAAACCCTGACGATAAAGCTCTGGATCTTTTTGTAAAAAGAGCACAGGTAAAAGATGCCAAAGAAAGCGCTCAAATAAAAGAACAGATTCAACAGGCGCCAAAAGCTGTAAGAAAACAGGTAAAAGTTTTTATTGAAGATATGGCTGTCAAAATGCGTGCAGCAAAAAATCTTACCGATGCAAATATTAAAAACGCCGTAAAACAAAAACGCTCCATCAGCGCATTTTTGCTCCCCGGAATAGCTCTGGGTGCTCTTGGTGCTTATGTTTATAATGTTATCGGCACAATCAGCGAAGAATAATTTTTTTAGTTATTCAAACTGTGAATAGGTGCAGGAATTCTGCCGCCTCTTTGCACAAATTTTGAGCTGGAAAGAGTGTTTACGCTCATAATCGGTGCTTCGCCAAGCAGCCCGCCAAAGACAATCTTGTCTCCCACTGTTTTGTTTGGTGCAGGAATAATCCTAACCGCAGTGGTTTTTTTGTTAATCATGCCAATAGCCATCTCGTCTGCAATGATTCCTGAGATTGTATCTTCGGGTGTGTCACCGGGGATTGCTATCATATCCAGCCCCACAGAGCATACGCTGGTCATTGCTTCGAGTTTGTCAAACGTTAAACAGCCTCTTTGTGCTGCTTCAATCATGCCTGCATCTTCCGAAACAGGAATAAATGCGCCGGACAGACCGCCTACGTGTGAGCTTGCCATGATGCCGCCTTTTTTCACCGCATCATTGAGCATAGCCAGAGCTGCTGTGGTTCCGTGGGCGCCTGCATGTTCAAGCCCCATTGCCTGAAAAATACCGGCTACACTGTCTCCAACCTCCGGAGTGGGCGCAAGAGAAAGGTCTATAATACCAAAAGGTATGCCCATTTTCCTTGCCATGTCACGGCCGACCAGCTCACCTGTAGAAGTAATTTTGTAGGCTATTTGCTTAATCTTGTTTGCCATTTCTCCAAAAGATGTGCCTTGAGGCAGAGATTCTATTGCGGCACGCACTACGCCGGGGCCGGAAACCCCTACGTTTAAAGCACATTCGCTCTCGCCGTATCCATGAAAAGCGCCTGCCATAAAAGGATTGTCTCCGGGAACATTACAAAAACACACAAGCTTTGCTGCGCCTATTCCGTCACGATCTGCTGTCAGCTGTGCTGCTTTTTTTATTGTTGCACCCATTTTGAGCACGGCATCCATGTTTATGCCCGCTTTTGAACTGGCAACGTTTACTGAAGAGCAGATTCTTTCTGTGTTTGCAAGTGCTTCGGGTATGCTCTCTATCAGGGCAATATCGCCTTTTGTGCAGCCCTTTTCTACAAGAGCACCAAAACCGCCTATAAAGTTTACCCCCACATCTTGTGCTGCTTTGTCCAGAACCTTTGCAAGGTATACATAGTCGTAGTCTTTGCAAGATTCACCAACAAGCGATATAGGAGTAACGGAGATTCTTTTGTTGATAATGGGGATGGAGTATTCGTCTTCAATCTCCTGTGCCATGGACACAAGGTTTTTTGCATATTTTGTAATCTTGTTATAAACCTTTTCTCCGACCGCTTTTACATCAGTGTCACAACAATCACGAAGGCTCAAGGCCAGTGTAACCGTTCTGATATCAAGGTGGTGAACCCTTATCATGTCTATTGTTTCGAGAATAGAATCAGCATTTATAGATGTCATTGTTTTCCCTTTTAAAAATTAAATGTTGTGCATTTTGTCAAAAATTTGTTTTTTTTGTATCCAAATTTCCATTTTGAGCTCTTCGCCTGCTTTTTGCATTGCTTCTTTTATTTCTTTAAAAGATTTTTCTGATTGAGAAATATCTCCTAATAAAAACATAACAAAGTAATCCTGCATGATGCTTTGTTTTATGTCTTCTATGTTAACTTTGTAATCTGCAAGAACAGCGGCAACTTTTGCAACAATACCGATTCTGTCTACACCGGAAACCGTTATGATTATTTTGTTTTCGCTTCTGTTTTCCATTGTGCTCCTTTTGGTTTTTTTTTAAATAATTTTGCTGACAGATTTATTTTACATTATTCAGATACTTAAGTCACCGGAAAAAATTATTTTTTCCTCATCATCTGAGTTTTTTACGACCAGATTCCCTTTTTCATCCATTTTAACGGCAAAATACTCTTGTCTTTGGGAGTTGTCTGTTTGTTGAATAAACACTGTTTTTCCAAGAAAATTGTTTCTCTTCAAATATTCCTGTTCAAAAGAGCAAAAGCCCCGTTCGATTACGTCTTGGTATTTTGAAAAAAACTCTTTTAAAAGTTTTTCCAAAAACTCTTGTCTGTCAATAGAGTGACCGGTTAACAGGTTTAAAGATGTGGCTGGTTTTTCTATTTTTTCAACAAGGCTTAAAGGCATGTTAAGGTTTACGCCTATGCCAAGCACAACACCTTGAATAATATTTTTTTTGAGCACGCTTTCACAAAGTATTCCGCAGACTTTTTTTCCGTCAATCAAGACGTCATTGGGGTATTTTATTTGCGGTTTTAGCCCGTATGTTTCTATGACTTTGCAGGTGCAAACACTCATGTACTGGGTAAGATTTGCTATGTGTGCGATTTTTTCAGGTTTCAACACGAGTGAAAGGCATAGATTGTCAGGGGTTTCACAAATCCAAACTCTGTTAAAACGACCCTTGCCCTGTGTTTGCACAAGCGCACTCACAGCGGTTTTGTCTTTTAGTTTATCAAAATTTTTGACCCCGTAAGTGTTTGTTGAATCTATGCTGTCAAATTGTATAATATCAAAATTATTCATTACTATTTTTTCTAAGCATTAAAACATTTCCCGCTTCGTCATAGCAGGCGTTTTCTACCCAGTGGCCGAGCAGTTTCTGGTTTTTGTCGTAGAGATACTGTTCTGTTTTAGAAACAACAAAGGTTGCGTTTTTAAACGCGCCGTATCTGTTGTAAGCCACAGAGCGGTGCGGGTATACGTCAAAAGGTTTGTTCAGTACATCTACTTTAAAAAGCGAACCGAACTCGTCGTAATAATAGTTGTGATAAGGGTCATTAGAGTATCTTACACCGTATGTTCCGTCGGAAAAAAGCGCAAGATAGCGGTTGGCTATTTTTGTTGTGTTGTTTTTTAGCGCGTTATAGTTTGCCTCGTGGTTGGGGTCTGTCCAATAGTCTCTGAACTCGTTGGGCCCCAGAGCATAATTAATGTTGTTGAATGTTTCTTCTCTTGCTATTTCTGCATCTATTTGTGCATTACCCTGCAAAATCAAAGCAGAAGCGGGTAAAGTCAAAAAAAGCATTAAGACGATAAGCAATAATTTTTTCATAATTTAATAATATAATAAAAATACCCCGCAAGTCATAAACTTTCGAGGTATTTTGTTAATTTTTTTTAATCAGCTTTTATTATGCTTTAGCTTTAGCTGTTTCTACTACAACAGAGAAAGCTTCAGGTTCGTTAACAGCCATTTCGGCAAGCATTTTTCTGTTAACTTGAATATCAGCTTTTTTGAGTGCGTTCATGAATTTGGAATAGCTCAAGCCGTGTTGTCTAACAGCAGCGTTGATTCTTACAATCCACAAACGACGCATTGTTCTTTTTTTGTTGCGTCTGTCTCTGTATTGATATTTGAGTTTTTTCATTACAGCAGTGTTAGCAACTTTAAAGATTCTGCTTCTTGCGCCAATAAAGCCTTTAGCTAATTTTAATATTTTTTTATGTCTTTTTCTTAAGACATTTCCGCGTTTTACTCTCATTGTTTAACCTTCCTTATCTTGAATACTTTTTGTACGGTAATTCTTTTGAAATTAAATCCAAATGTGTTTCAGAAACTTCTGTCATACCTGACAATCTTCTTTTTCTGCTCACTGCTTTGTGTTGAAGCAAGTGTTTTGTACCGGCAGAACGTCTCAAGATTTTTCCGGAAGCTGTCACTTTGTAGCGTTTTGCAGCCGCGCGGTGTGTTTTCATCTTTGGCATAGTTTTCTCCTTTCGTGGTGCTTACGGGTGTTTCCACTTTGTGCCGCAGCCCTTGTCTTAACTTATCCGGCGCCCGGGTTTTGCCAGAGCCCCTTTCTAACCCCTGTGACATGCCGTCCACAGAGTATCAGTATAATTTATTGTAAAACAAAAACCCCGCCATGCAAGGCCTGATGAAGATATGTAAAATCTTAACCAATCGTAACTTTTTTGACTATCTTTCGGGTTTATAAGAAAATAAGAGATACATATGTCTAGACACTAGATTTGGGATTAGATTGAGTTAATGTACATTAAAGAAGTAGAAATAGATAACTTCAAATCTTTTGCAAACAAGCTTACAATACCGTTTTTGAAAGGTTTTACCACTATTTCGGGCCCGAACGGCTCGGGGAAGAGCAACATCATTGACAGTGTGCTGTTTGCGCTTGGCCTGTCTACGTCTCGAACTTTGCGTGCGGAAAAAATATCCCAGCTTATCTCCACTCACACACGCAGAAACGAAGCTATTGTTAAAGTAACTTTTGCCCCCGAAAACGGCGAAGAAAAAGAGTTCTCCGTTGCGCGTAAAATCAAAAAATCCTCGCAAGGCTACAACTCTATCTATTACCTTAACGACAAAATCGTTACGCTCACAGATGTTCACACAATTCTGGAAAAATACAACATCACTCCAAACAGCTACAACGTCATCATGCAAAACGATGTTATGTCTATCACAAACTGCTCTGATGTTGAAAGAAGAAAAATCATAGACGAAATCGCCGGCGTTGCCGACTTTGACCGCCGTATAGAACAGGCGCAAAACGAGCTGGGCACTGTAGAATCCCGTGTTCAAAATTCGCTTTTGATTTTGTCGGAAGTTGAAACAAGACTCGAAACCTTAAAAGCAGAACGCGAAGTTGCGTTGAAATATCAAAAACTCCGCGACGAAAAAACAGACCTTGAGTCTAAAATTACAACAGTAAAATATTTTGATATCAAAAAGAACCTCGAGCGCACGCACGAGAGCATTCTTGACGCAAACAAAAAGAAAAAAGAAGAAGAAAACAAACTCAAAAAACAAGACGCTGAACTGCTTAAGGTAAAAACAAAACTCGATGAACTTTCAGACCTTGTAAAAGAAAAAGGCGAGGCCGAGCAAATCGAGGTCAAAAAACAGGTTGAAGAAATCAAAGGTCAGGTTGACAGAAAAGAATCTGCCATTGTCTATGCTGATAAGGGGATTCAAGACAACCTAAAAACCATTGAAAGCGCCAAAAACGGCATAGAAGGCCTTAAAAAGAAACAAGAACTGACTCAAAGCAACATCGAAGCAAAAAATCTTGAAATCAAAAATCTCGAAGAAGACAAAGCCTTGAAGCAAGAAGATTTGATGAAGACTTTGCAAGAAGTTGCGGGTTTAAACCAGAGTGCTGACAAATACGTTGCACAGAGAAACGAGCTTCGCTCTCAACTGGAAGCGCTTAAAGACGAAGAAACAAAGCTTATTCAGGCACAAGCCCCGCTTGAAGCGGAATTAAACAACCTTGTAAAAAGCGTTGAAGACGCAAAAAACAAAATTGCAGAGTTTGAAGAATTCAAACAAAACTTTGCAGGCAACAAAGACCGCGTTGAGGTTCAGGTAGAGGAGCTCGGCAAGGAACTCAAGGACTTTAAAACCATACAGGAAACCACTCTGTATGAGCTTGATAAAACCAAAAGCGAACTCAACGACGTGCAGTACAATGTGCAGACAGCTTACCGCAAAATATCACAGATGGAAGCACAAAAACAGGCTTTTGAAGATGTAAACTTCGGACGCGCGGTCGACACGGTGCTTAATGCAAAAATAAAAGGCGTGCATGCCACACTGGCTCAATTAGGGCAGGTTGATAAGGAATATTCAACCGCGCTGGAAGTGGCAATGGGCGGCAGAATGGCCAACGTGGTCGTGGATGATGATGAGACGGCAAGAATAGCAATCGAAGTTTTAAAAAGCGCAAACGCAGGCCGCGCAACTTTCTTGCCTTTGAACAAAATTAATAAAGCGCCGCGTTCTTTGAAACTGCCAAAAGACAAAGGCGTTATAGATTTTGCAATCAACCTTATTGATTTTGATGACGAATATTTGAATGTGTTTTTCCATGCACTCGGCGAAACCCTTGTTGTGGAAGACTATAACAGTGCGCGTAAACTCATCGGTCAGTACAGAATGGTTACTTTGACAGGTGAGTTGTTTGAAAAATCCGGCTCAATTTCAGGCGGCTCGCAAAAACGCTCGGGTCTCAAATTCAGTCAGACTCAAGACGACGAGCTTGCAAAATTTAAAGAAAGATTGCAGGCGTTTGAAAAAACTTATGCAGAATTAAACAAAAAGAAAGAAGAGCTCGAACTCAAACTTGATAAGGTCAGAATTTCTTATTCAAACTCAATGACAGAGTACAACAAGGCCAAAATGGAACTCCAGAACCTTGTTGCTCAGGCAGATTCCAACGAAAACAATATTAAAGAAAAACGCGATTACCTTGCGCAGGCAGAGCCAAGAATGCAGGCAATCGAAAAACAGCTCGATGAAATGGAGCAAAAACTCGTAAACTACAATGAACAGGCGCTCAAACTCGATGAAGAAATCAAAGAAATCGAAGCAAAAATGACGCCCGAAGAGCTCCAAAACCTCAAAAAGCTCACAGAAGAAAAAGAAAACGCAATCAAGGCGATTGATTCGGCAATTCTTCGTGCTCACAACGAGATCGACGGCTTTAACAGAACACTTGTGTTCCACGATGATGTTATTGATACAAAAACAAAAGAAATTGCAAAACTCGGCTCGGACAACGAGATTTATGAGCAGGATAAAGTTAAATACAAAGCCGAAATCGTTGAATTAAAAGCGCAGATTGAAGTGCTCGATGCAAAAATTAAAGAGCTCGGCGAAAAACTCATAGAACTTCAAACAGAGCGTGACGCTGTAAACGCGCAGTATCTTGAGCTGGACAAGGAAAAGAATTTGATTGTTTTAAATATTGAAAAAGTATCAGAGCAAATCGAAGCTTTCAAGGCCCGCAGACGCGAGCTAGAGCCGCAGCTGGAGCTTGTTAAAGAAGAGCTTAAAGAAAACGGCGTTGATATTTCAAACCTTGTGGAAATCGAAATTTCCGTTGAAGAAATTACAAGCAGAATCCAGCGTCTGCAAAGAAGAATGGATGAACTCGGCGATGTTAACATGCGCGCTATCAAGTCTTATGACGAGGTTTCCGAGCGCCAGAACGAGCTTAAAACAAAAATCGACACGCTGTCTAACGAAAAAAATCAGATTTTAGACAGAATGCAGGGGTATGAAAACCTAAAAAAAGACACGTTTATGAATACTTATAACAACATAAACGACAACTTTAAAGAGATTTTCCACAGACTGTCAGAAGGCGAAGGCACGCTTGTGCTGGACAATCACGAACAGCCTTTCACAGGCGGCATGTCTATTGAGGCACAGCCGCGCGACAAGGAAAAAACACGCCTTAACCTTATGTCGGGCGGGGAAAAATCACTTACTGCTTTAGCGTTTGTGTTTGCAATCCAGCGCTATTTGCCGGCTCCGTTTTATGCGTTTGACGAGGTAGACGCAAACCTTGACGGTATCAATGTTGAAAAGCTTGCTGACATGGTAAAAACACAGGCAGAAAATACGCAATTTGTAGTAGTTAGTCACCGTAAACCTATGATAGAATCAGCTAATAGGACAATCGGCGTAACGCAGAAAGAAAAAGGCATAACACGCGTAACAGGCGTAAAACTAAGGGATTAATAATCGGGAAAAAATATGACAGAAACAGCCGAATCTAATTTACATCATGAATTTTATGCACCGGAGACATCAGTTGCCGGTACAACTGCGCTGGATGAAATGAATATAATTTCCTCTACCCCTGCTGCTGCGGCAGAACAGGTTGACGGTATTGAAATTCTTGTAAATATGGCCAAAACAGGTAAGGTCGACCCGTGGAATGTTGATATTGTTGATATCACAGACAAATATCTTACACACCTTTTTCAAATGAAAGCGCAAAACCTCCGTTTAACAGGCAGAACTTTGCTTTTTGCGGCTATACTTTTGCGTTTAAAATCCAATGTTTTAGAAGGTATTGACGCCAGCCAGATTGAGGGAATTGAGGAAGAACAATTCGACGATTTTGAACTAGAGGACGATGGCTGGGATGACGGTGAAATCAACACAAACAACGTTGTGTCTCTGGATGAAGTGCTTCAAAGACGCACAAGTATCCGTCTTAACAGAAGCCGTATGGTCAACTTGAAAGACCTTATTAAACAACTGCAGTTTTATGAAGAGCTGGATAGAAAACAATCTTTGAAAAACGCTCACGAGCGTGCAAAAAGACGTGTGCGGTCTTATGCAAGGCTTACGCCCGATGACATTGTGAACCTTGCCCACGATGAGTACATTGAAAAAAGTGTGGAAATCCTCCACGAAAACCTTAAAAAAATCTTTGAAACACAGGAAAAAGTAGAGCTCAATACCCTCACCCTGCTTGGTCTAGACAAAATTTCCGCTTACATTGCGCTTTTGTTTTTGACAGCAGATGCAGAGGCTGATATTGATTTGTATCAGGAGGAGTTTTATGGCGAGCTTTATGCTGTGCCATACAAAAAGCCTGCCCAGACAGAAAAAGAAACAGCATAAATGTTTAAAATTTTGTAAAAAAATGCCTTTGAGGTTTAGTCAAAGGCGTTGATTCGGTTAGTAATTTTGGTAGTTAGGTTATAGAGTTTATGGAGTTAATTAAGTTTTTCACACACAAAAATTCACGGGGAATTTAAGACTTTAACAAAATTTTCACTTACTTCTGATTTCATAAGTTTCGTCAAAGAAAAAAATTTCCCGTTTTGATATTTTTTATTACAAAAGTTAACATTTCAAGCTGTTAACAAAAAAACGCTTTCAATTCTTCAATTTTAGCTTTTTCGTCGCTTTCAAAATAAATTCTCAAAAGAGGCTCTGTGCCGCTGGGACGGATGAGCACCCACGTGCGCTCGTCATCAAGGTAGTATTTTACGCCGTCTTTTGTGTCTTTTTCTTTTATACCAAAGCTTGCGACTTTTTCCAGCTCACAATATTTTTTCATCAAAATATCAAGCTGCTGCTGGTCTTGAAGTTTTACATCTATTCTTTCGTTGATAAAAACGCAGCCTGCTTTTTGTTTGAGCTCTTCTTGAAGCTCCCACAGTGGTTTGTCTTCGTAAGCAAGCATTTCGAGCACAAGCAGATCGGCTATAATGCCGTCTTTTTCAGGAATGTGGCCTTTTATGCTCAAACCGCCTGATTCTTCGCCGCCAATGATTGTGTCATACTCGCGCATTGCAGCACCCACCCATTTAAAACCGACCGGCGTTTCAACAATATCAATATCATACAGCTTTGCAATAATGTCGAGCATACGGCTTGCGCCCACGGTTTTTACGAGCTTGCCTGAAAAACCTTTGTTCTTAATCAAATGCCCTAAAAGCAGTGCAATAATTTCGTTTGGCGTAACGTATTCGGCTTTTTCGTTTATCACGCCGAACCTGTCGCCGTCACCGTCGTTGCTAAGGCCTATTGCACTTGTTCTGTGTGTGATTAGCTCAATCAATTCGTGAAGGTATTTTGCTTTTGGCTCGGGCATTCCGCCGCCAAAGTCAGGGTCATGGTTCATGTGAAGCGACTCAAAGCTTATGTTGTTGCGTTTCAACAGCTCGTCAAAATACCCTATGCTTGCGCTGTAGAGGCCGTCGTAGATTATTTCTCCGTCGTCGTCCTCGCGGGTAAAATATTCGCGTATTTTTTCAAAGTCGATGATTGATTCAATGTGTTTAAAATAAGGTTCTTTAAAAGATTTTTGCTCGATTTCAAAAATCTGTGAAGGCGAAAAGCTTATGCTGTCTATGTTTTTGATGTTTTCCACAATAGCGTTTGTAATCTCGGTTGTGGCAGGGCCCGCATAATCAGGTATAAATTTTATCCCCAGATACTCGGGCGGATTGTGAGACGCAGTGAACATCAACGCGTCAGCGTCCAGTATTTTTGCATTGTACGCAAGTACAGGTGTGGGTACAACCGTATCAGACAGGGTAACTTTAAAGCCGGCTTGAGAAAGAATTTTTGCACTGAATTGTGCAAACTCATATGCCATGTTTCTCGGGTCATAGCCTATGATTACGGGTTTTTCCACCCCGTCTTTTTCCAAAATATACTGTGCGATTGCTTTTGTTACGGTTTCTACGTTTTCAAAATTAAAATCCTGTCCTACAACAGCTCTCCAGCCGTCAGTGCCAAACTTTATCGCAGATACGTTATTTGTCATTTCCTCAACCTTTTTGTACAATGTTTTAATAAATATATATTTTACCAGAGAAACGGTGCAGGGCAAAATGATTGAGATAAATAAAGAAATTAAAGAACTTTTGTTTTTGGGGCCGCAGGGCTCGTATTGCGAAACAGCCAAAAACCAGTTTTTGAGCCTTCTTCCGGCAAAAGATGTTGAGCAAAAGCCTTTTTCTACAGTCAAAAGTATTATTGAATACGTAAAAGACAATGAATACGCAGCTGCCGTAATACCTGTAGAAAATTCCATAGAAGGCATTGTTAGAGAAACCATGGACAATATGCTCAACCTCAATGACCCTTCCATACAGATAAGCGCGGAAACCGTTATCCCCGTAAACCACTGCCTTGTTTCAAAGGCGGGAAGTATCAGGGGGATAAAAAAAATTATCTCTCATCCGCAGGCGCTTGCACAGTGTAGAAATTTTATTGAAAAACACTTCGGCTCAAATATTGAGCAGATTGAAAAAGCGTCCACAAGCAAAGCAGCACAGGAGCTTACAGAGCTGGATGACTCGTATGCAGCCATTGCAAACAAAAGGACAGCCGAGATTTTTAAACTGAATGTGCTGGCAAAAAATATCAACGACGAAAAAGATAACAAAACCCGCTTCATTCTGCTTTCGCGCTGCACAACAACCCCTACGGACTCTGACAAAACGAGCATTGCCTTTGCTACTAAAAATCAATCCGGCGCGCTTGTTAAAGTGCTTAACGTGTTTGACAGCCTTAATATTAACCTTTTGTACATAGATTCACGCCCGTCAAAGAAAAATCTCGGCGAGTATGTTTTCTTTGTTGATTTTGAAGGGCATATCAAAGACGAGCCCTCGCAAAAGGTGTTGGATTTGATAAAGCTCAACACAAATTACATAAAAATACTCGGTAGTTACAGAAGATTTTGATTGTTAATTGAAAAAGTTGAGATTATTTTTTTGATTCAAAACTAAACTTGGAATTATACACTTTGGTTGGTTTTTTTTGTTATTACCGTGCGTTTTTTTTGATTTCATTACCTTAAAGTATTATTTTTTTGAGGGTAGTATTTTGGGTGTTTTAAAGATTTCGGGAGAATTGAGACAGCTTAAAAATCCGTTTAACTTATATTCGGATAAGTATAAACGGGTTTTTAAACTATGGTGTCTGATAAATTTATAAAAAACTTTGCTGTTTCGCTAACGCTTGTGTTCGTGCTGTCAGTTGCGGGTTTTGCAGCGGATTATGTCACAACAAAGCTCAATGAAATAGAAAAAAACTATTACGGCTATGTCACAAAAGGCACGGTACAGACCCGTCTTTCGCGTATTGAGCGCTCGCTTTACGGTATGAATTACAAAACCGCTGATAAAACAAGAGTGGACAAAATATATAAAGACCTCAATCTGGGTCTGAATAACTCCGGCCCCACAGGCGGAGCTGCATCGGCCATGCAAACGCAAGAATCACAGCGTGCCGACATCGGCCCGAAAGCCGAAGCAGGGATAAAATACCCTGTTGTAGACAAACTGGAGCAAAAAGTTTTTAACAAATCATACGAAAACGATGACATTTACGCGCGTTTGTCAAGGCTGGAAAAACAGACCTTTAAAAGAGAAAGCACCCTCTCTTTGAATGAAAGAGTGGATGCGCTTCGCGACAAACTTTTGGGAGGGGAAGCAAGAGCTGCCGCTGATATTGACCCCGAGACTGAGGAAATTGTCCTCGACAACGGCAAAAAATATATTGAAGACCGCAATTATTCGGATTTTGGCGGGGTTGATGATTCTCATTACAACTATTACAGCTACGAAAACTCTAAAAACAGAATCCCCGAAACTGATACTAAAAATATGCATGATGACAATTCTGTTGTGTATGCACAGGATTATGATTTAGACATTTTGGAAAAGCAGCTCTTTGGTAAAAGATTCATTCAAGAGCCGCCTTCCCAACGTCTTGCCCGCCTGGAAAACAAAGTGTTTCAGCGTACTTTCAACGATAACCAGGAAGCTCGCACCCAGCGTCTTCTGGCGGTAACCACCGCACAAAAGACTTCTAAGGAATATGATTCCAACAAATGGGCGCAGCGTTTAAACACGGGCATTCAAATCGGCAGTATCCTGTTAATGGTACTGGCTATGATTCTTTAGCAGCGGTTAGTACAAATTAGTAAAAATTTGGCCTAATGTAGCGTCATAAACACCCTGGATAGGGGAAAATACTTTGCTAAAGAATCCTTTTTTTGCAGGTTTTGCATTACATGGGTTGCAGGGGGGAAGATAAGTCCTCTGCTGTACAGGAGCTACAATATAGCTAACCGGAGCAGCTGCACCTGTCGGCACTCCAATAGAGCATGAATTTTGCACAGGCATTGTTCTTAACGGACATGATGCAAATGCTGTTGATGCAGCTAAAATCATTGTGGCTGCTGTTAATGCAAATATCTTTTTCATAAAATCTTTCTCCTTAGTTTTACTGCGTGAGCTCTTTTGCTCACATACCCATTGTTACATTTCTGCAAAAAAATACATTAGACTAATTAGCTAAGTAAATTTATAGCCCCGATTAATTACAATTTGCTCAAAATGGGCTAAAATATGTTATAATCACACTTATTAAATTAACAGCCTACAGGAGCCGAAAAAGCCTATGACCAGCAACAAAAATACAATTTATTTTGTGGATGTTACAAACAGAGACGGGGTGCAAACATCACGTTTGGGGCTTGCAAAATTGCAAAAAACCATAATCAATATCATGCTTGATGACATGGGTATTTCTCAATCAGAGTTTGGTTTTCCCACAACAAAACACGAGCTTAATTACCTAAACGGCAATCTTGAGCTTGTGGACAGAGGGGTTATTACAAAAACAAAACTCTCGGGCTGGATGAGGGCTGTTGCAAAAGATGTTGTGGAATCTTTTAGAAACGTGCCAAGGCTCAAATATGTCAACCTTTCGCAATCCACATCAGACCAGATGATAAACGGCAAATACGGCGGTAAAAAAACAAGACAGGATATCCTGTCACAAACCCTTGAAGCTGTTGATGCAGCAAAGACTTGCGGCGCTCAAATCATCGGCGTTAACGCAGAAGACGCCTCAAGAAGCGATTTAAACTTTTTGATAGAATACGCAAAAGAATGCAAAAAACACGGTGCAAGCCGTTTTAGATACTGTGACACTCTGGGTTTTGAAGACCCCCACACAGCTTATGAAAGAATTTATACAATTGCTAAAGAAGCTCAAATAGATATGGAAATGCACTTCCACAACGACCTTGGCATGGCTACGGGTTGTTCTGTTCTCGGTGCAAAGGCCGCAATTGATGCCGGCGTAGACGCTTATATAAACACGGCAATTAACGGAATGGGAGAACGGGCCGGCAACGCAGATTTGATTTCCTGTCTGCTTGCGGTGTTGAAGTCAAGCGGATTTGCCGGCAAATATCAGATAGACCCACAGATTGATTTGTCCAAAGCGTGGAAACTTGCAAAATATACCTCACATGCATTTGGCGTACCCATACCTGCAAATCAGCCGGCAGTTGGCGGAAACGCATTTGCGCATGAATCCGGCATCCACGCTGATGGTGCTTTAAAAGACCGCAGAAACTACGAGCTTTACGATTTTGAAGAACTCGGCAGGGGTGAACCTGAAATTGTTGAAACAGGCAGAATGATTACTGTAGGTGAATACGGCGGAATAAAAGGTTTTAGAAACGTGTACAAAAACCTTGAGCTGGAGTTTCACGATGAAGACGAGGCCAGAAACATCCTCGAGCTGGCGCGTTATGCTAACGTACACACCCAACTCCCGCTCACAGACAGCGAATTGAAGTTTATATATTATTATCCCGACATTGCAGCAAAGATTATGACAGTTACACCGTATTATGTACCCACAGGCGAGCTCAAAAAACGTCTTGAGGCTTCGAGCAATATTTCCGCTTCTATAGTATAATACAGTCAGGAGAGTATGGAAATGTCACTAAAAGCCAGAATTGAAGCTGTATTGTTTATCACCGCACAGGCTCTTGAGGTCAAAGATATTGCGGAAATTTTAAAAGAAGAAGAAGATGTGATAGAAGAGTCGCTTCTTGAGCTGATTATGGATTATTCTGCCAGAGAAGGCGCACTCGAAATCGATGACGAAAATGGTTATATCCTTCAGGTAAAACAAGATTATATGGACATTGTAGAGCAGCTTTGCCCTGTAGAATTGAAGCCTTCTGTTTTGAAAACGCTTACAATAATTGCATTGAAAGAGCCTATCAGGCAGTCTTATTTAAAAGAATTGCGCTCAAATGCTTACGAACATGTACAAGAGCTTTTAAAAATGGGGCTTGTATCGCGCCACAGAGACAAAAACGGCCGTTCTTTCAACCTTAAAACCACTCCAAAATTTGCGGAGTATTTTAAATTAAAAGGTGATGCCAAAACCCTTGCCAAGATTATGGATTTGGAAAAACAAGCCAAAGAAAAAGGCGAAGACGAAGACTCCATAGACCTTTCCGAGTTTGTGGAAGAGAATTAATTTGTTTTCCAATACGGCTTAAAGTTTTTTATTTTTTTAATTGTAGTTTTATAATTACCTTTAAACTCTATACATCTGTCATCAATATGCACAAATGCTGGAATTTTAGTATTAGTTACTCCGTGAATGTAATCACTTAGTTTGTTTTCTTCTAACCATTTATTAACAAGCAGTGTATTCCTTGTGGTGAATATTACTACATTAAAATCATTATATAATTCCTGTAAAAAAACTCTTGCGTCTTTTCGGAGTGGAGGTATGAAATATTCAAAATAGTCACCTTTGTATTCATTCAAGACGCCATCTAAATCTAAAAGAATAGTTTTTTTTTGAAAAGTTCTCATGATGTTATTACCTGCATAAATATCTATATAATAACACAAGTTGTTTATCATTGTAAAATATACCACAATATCACTATACAATTATGGTGGTTGTTATGAGCAAGACAGAAAAGATATCAGAATTAAAGACTAATAAAACAAGAAAAGTGGCCTTTATGTTCAATGATGAGCTCTGGCAGTTGTTCAAACAAACTTGTGAAACCAATAAAACCAAGCCGACATGGGAAATTGAGAAATGGATTCTCAATTATCTTGATAAAAATAATGCATTGGATTAAATGGCCTATAATATATCAATCGGGTCAACGTCGACGGTGAGTTTTATGTCATCGGGCAGCTTGATTTGCGCGAGAAAAGACAGAATAAACCTGCGGCCTTTTTCGCCGAGCTTATTTTTTATGAGAATCTGAAACCTGTAATACTCCTGCAAACGCTCTATTACACACGGATTGGGGCCAAGAACAGCCACGGGCTCTGTCAGCTGTCTTTTGTCCACAATGTCGTTGAGTCGCATTGCAATTTCCTGCGCGCTTCTTTCTGCTCTAAATTGGTTTTTTGACGACAGAACCACGCGTATAATCTGGCTGAATGGCGGGTAGTCAAAGTCTTCACGGGCTTCGATTTCTGTATTGTAAAAACTCTTGTAATCCTGCTGTTTTGCCGTCTCAAGCCCGAAAAAGTCAGGGTTATAAGTCTGAAAATACACTTCACCCGGGTTGTCTCCCCTGCCGGCACGGCCTGCAACCTGTGTGAGAAGCTGAAATCCCCGCTCGCATGAGCGAAAATCAGGCAGATTAAACCCGTTGTCCGCATTTATTACGCCCACAAGCGTTACATTCGGGTTGTCCAGCCCTTTGGCCAGCATCTGGGTGCCTATCAGAATGTCGATTTTTCCATTCCTGAAATCTTCCAATATGCGGATGTGTTCATTTTTTCTGGCAAGAGAATCGCTGTCCAGCCGCACTATATTGCAGTCCGGAAACAGCTTTTGCGCAATCAGCTCTACCTTTTGCACACCTGTGCCGCAGTTTTGCAATGCATCGCTTCCGCATTTGGGGCATTGGGTAACAAGAGGCTCCTCATGCTCGCAGTAGTGGCACTTCAGAGTTTGTGTTTGTGAGTGGAAAATCAATGGAATTGCGCATTTTGGGCACTGAATAACCTCGCCGCACGCAAGGCACTGGGTATAGGTCGAAAAACCTCTTCTGTTCATCAGGATGATGGTTTGTTTTTTGTCACGAAGATTTTTTTCAATTGCGCTCACAAGGCTGCGTGAGAACACGCCGTGGTTTGCTCTGTGGTGTTCTTCTCGCATATCCACCACACGGACCTTTGCCATGGGGTAGTCATTGTAGCGTTTTTTCATTTCTAAGAGGTTGCCGGAGTTTTTTGCGTAATAGTATGTATTTATATCAGGGGTTGCGCTGCCTGAAAGAAGCGGGCAGCCGTTGAGCTCTGCCAATTTTTGCGCTACTTTTCTTGCGTCATAGCGGGGGGCGGGCATTGTTTGTTTGTATGCGCTTTCGTGCTCTTCGTCAATGATGATGAGCCCTATGTTTTTTAACGGTGCAAACACGGCAGAACGCGCTCCTGCAAGGATTCTGATTTCGTTATTTTTTATCTTTTGCCACACGTCAAATTTTTCGCCGTCAGAAATGCTCGAGTGCCAGATGGCTGTTTTGTCTGTGCCGAACCTTCTTGCAAGACGCTGTGTCAACACAGAAGCCAGTGCAATTTCCGGCGCCAAAAACAACACGTTTTTGCCCTGTTCAAGCACTTTTTGTATTGCTTTAAAATACACCTCTGTCTTGCCCGATGACGTAACCCCGTGCAGCAGAATCGACGAATGCGAGCCAAGGCGCTTTTCTATCTCTTCATAAACGGTTTTTTGTTCGTCCAAAAGAGGCGGGAAGGGTTCAAGGTTTTGCTGTTTAAAAATTTCAATAGGGTTTCTAAAAACCTGCTCCTGTGTAATTTCAACACAGCCCAGAGCCTCGAGTTTGTTCAGGGTAGCGCGTGTGGTTTTTGCGGATTTTTCAAAATCAATGAGCCTTGTTTTGCCGGCTTCTTTTAGTTTTTCAAGGATTTCAATCTGCCTTTTTGATGCGTTGTCAAAGGTTTTAAACTCTATGAGTTTTTCCGTAAGCTCTTTTTGTGCTCCGTTTAAAAATTTCAGGGGAACAGCGCATTCGATAACGTTTTGTATGGAGCAAAAGTAGTAATCTGCTGTCCATTCAAGGAATTTGAGATAATCGATATCAAAAATCGGGGTTGTATCAAGGATTTTTGAGATTTTTTTTGCTCTGATTCCTTCCGGCAGATAGTTTGTAAACCCTGTGACAAAGGCGTTAATAAGCCCCATTCTGCCAAAAGGCACAAGAACGGGCTGGCCGATTTTTATCAGGGTTTTCATTTCGTCAGGAATGAGGTAGCTGAAGGTTTTGACCCCGATGCCTTTTACAGACGTAAGAACAAGGGCATATTTGTTAAACATGCCCTCTTGTTGTTCTTTTGTTGTATCAAAATTCTTATTCGGCGTCATCAGTTGACATAAACTCTTTCATTGCTTCGTCAATAGCGTCTTTTAAAAGTTCCATGTTTTCAGGTGAAACAGTTACGCCTTTTTTTGTGGGCAGCCAGTTGAGGCCGTCATCTGTTGTGTAATAAATTCTCATATCAAGGTAGCTTTTACCTTTGTATTCGTTGATAGAAATCTGTAACTGCTCTGTTGCGCTTCTTGGTACAGTAGCGATTAATTTTGGTTCTGCTGCCATGTTTTTCTCCTCTTATTAATTTTCAAATTTTATTGTAGCATGCATTTTGTAAGTTTAATAAAAAATGATAAAATAATATTAAGGATAGAAATCGAATTTATGGCAAAGATTAGAAATTTAGCTTTAAGAGACATTCCAAAACTCAAAAAGATGATATCTATGATATCCAATTTGAGCAGTGCTGATGTGTCTTTCGGGTACAAAACTTATGTACCTTTTCCATTAAATTTGATTAACAGATTTTTGCCGCTGCGTTTTAAATTTGCGCAGGATTCTTACGTGGCAATAGAAGACAAAAAGCTCTGCGGGCTTGTCACGCTAAAGCCACAGGAAAAAAACCCCCAGAGCTGGAGGATTTCAAAGCTTTTTCTTGACGAAAACGGCTACGATATCGGACGCCAGCTCGTGAGCTTTGTTATTGCAAAATACGGAGCCATGGGCGCAAACACTTTCAGTGTAAAGGTTGATGAAAGCCATGAGGAGCTTTTGGAGCTGTTTTCCAAAGGCTGCGGTTTTCGTGCTTGCTCGTCAGAGCAGCTGTGGAAAATGGAGGAGATAAAACTCTCGACTCCGTCTTTGGACAAAGGTTTTTTTAGACCCTTTAAAAACTCTGATGCGTCTGTTGTTGCAGGTATTTATAATGAGTTGATTTATCCTCATTTCAGATATTCGCTTGCAAAAAACCCCCGCGAGTTTGAAAACGTATTATGCAGCGGTCTGCACGACACTTCTTTTTTCCGATATGTAATAGAAGACCGCTCAAAACACTCTATCAAGGGCTATTTCTCCATACAAACCGACGACAATGAAAACTTTATTCTCAATGTTGATATGGTGAGTGCGTTTGATGAGTATTTGAGTGATGTAATCAATTTTTCTATAAGCCAGATTATGATGAGAAAAAGAGTGTTTAATCTGTATTTTAGAAACAAAAAATACCAGACAAACGGCACCAAAACAGAAAAATACCTGAAAGAAAACGGATTTAAGAATATCAAAAATCAGATTGTGCTTGTAAAAGACTATTACAAACGCGTACAGGAAGACGAAAGGTATTCAAAACCTGCCATAGCGTTTTCAGAAATCACAAGAAAACCAGCTTTTAAAAGCACACTGGATTAACCGGCTGCTACATAGGGTAGTTTGCTGATGTGTAGTCTTCTTCTTCTCTGTATTGAGACTGGTCTTGCGCATAAGACGCAGTGCTGCCTGATGTTCTCAATTTTTCGAGATACAACTGGCCGTTTTTAACTATTGTATGAAGCTGTGACAAATCGTTTTCGATATTGTTAAGGATTTGTTCGGCATAGTTTTCAGCTCCTTCTTTTGTTCTGTGGGCTTCGTCTTCTGCCTGAATTTTGATTTGTTTTGCTTCTTCTATTGTTTTTTCTCTGAGCTCCTGACACTCTGAGAGAACCTGTTCTTTGATTTTTTCAGCTTCTCTTTGAACCTGATTCAACAATTCAGACTCGCTTAAAATCTTTTCGGCTTCGGCTCTTGCATCCATGATAATTCTTTCAGCTCTTTGCTGGGCTTCTATCTGGATTTCTTCGCGTCTTCTCAGGATTGATTCGGCTTCTTTTATATCCTCGGGGATAGATGCGTCAATTCTATCGAGAATTGCTTCCATTTCAGAGCTTTTTACCATGACAAAACCGGGAAGAAAATGAAAACCTTTGTCTAATATAAAATTGGCTCTTCCTAATAAATCTTTGATTCTAAGTTGTGTCATATCAGATACTTACCTTTCGTTAGTTATATTTTTAAAATATTTTACCACACTTTCGGGAACAAATTTAGAAATATCTCCGTTGTATTTTGCAATTTCTTTGACAGTGCTGGAGGAAATAAAATTGTACTTTGGCTTTGTGATTAAAAATACTGTTGTTACAGACGGAGCAAGCGCGTTGTTTGTTTGCGAAAGCTGCATTTCGTATTCAAAATCCGATACTGCTCTCAGTCCCCTGATTAAAATATCAGAGCCGACTTTTTTTGCATATTCGATAGTCAGACCGTCAAAGCTGTCCACCTCGACATTATCCAGTCCCATTTCTTTAACTGCTTCTTGTATAAGAGCTACTCTGTCTGCTGTGGGTAAAAAGCCTTTTTTGGAATCGTTTTTTAACACTGCAATAATAACCTTGCCAAACATTTTGGAGGCTTTGGCAAGAACATCTAAATGTCCTTTTGTTACCGGGTCAAAACTTCCGGGGTATATTGCCGTCTTTCCCATTCACTTTTTTCCGTATATGTAGTACTACAGTATAATTATATAATCGTAAATTTAAAAATATTGCGATTTTGAAGAGAATTGTTTATTATTGTTACAAATTTAAAATATTTTTTTGGTATAATGTTGTCAGCGAAAGATTTTTGAGGGACTGGGTTTGATTGAGAGAATAGTTTTAACAATATTAATCGCCTCACTCTGGCTTTTTCTATTTATTTTCCAGAACTTTATGTCTACATTCTGGGCAATTTTAATTTTGTGCGGTTTGATGTCGCTTTACTGCATTTATATGCAGATTGCACTTAAACACCAAAAAATTAAACTGAAAAAACAGCCCGAAGAACTCAACTGGAACTACAAACCATTCGTGTCTGTGATGATTCCCGCACACAATGAGCAGGATGTTATTGAAAAAACTGTTGAAAATGTGCTGGCAATGGATTATGAAAAATTTGAAATTTTTATAATCGATGACAGAAGCGAAGACAACACAGCAGAAAAACTAAAAGAACTTGAGCAAAAATACGAAAACGTCCACTCATACATCCGTGCAAAAGACGCTTTCCCCGGAAAATCAGCCGTACTTAACGAAGTGCTGCCCTTCACAAAAGGCGAAGCCATCCTCGTGTTTGATGCTGATGCAAGGGTCAAGCCTGACTTTTTAACAAACCTTATCCCCCACCTTGAAAAAGACAATGTGGGTGCTGTTCAGGCAAGAAAAGTTATTATAAACAGAGACGAAAATTTCCTGACCCGTTGTCAGGATAACGAATACGCACTTGATACACATTTTCAGGTCAGCCGTAACTGCATAAAAGGTGCAGTGGAGTTGAGAGGCAACGGCGAGCTGCTCAAAAAAGAAGCGCTGCTTGATATCAACGGCTGGAATAACTACACAATCACAGACGACCTTGATATGTCGACACGCCTTCATATAAAAGGCTGGGATGTTCGTTTTTGTCCTGATGTTTGTGTTTATGAAGAAGCAGTTGTCAAGTTTATCCCGCTTTTAAAACAGAGAAGAAGATGGGTTGAAGGCAGCATAAGAAGATACCTCGAGCATTTCTGGGGCGTGCTTTTTTCAAAAGACATGTCGCTTCGTGTGAGCATTGACATGATTGCTTACATCACAGAGTTTATACTGCCATTCTGGATGATTTCAGAGATTTGTTTTCAGGCGTTCAAATACGTGAAAGAATCACCCAACTGTATCTCTTCATCACTGCTTGTTTCTATTGTGGTGTGCGGATTCTTTACAACAGGGCTTTTGTACAGTATTAGAAAATACAATCACCAATCCAGATTCCAGAGTGTAATACAGGCTGTGCAGACAGGTGTTTTCCTTTGCACGGTATGGTTCCCGATTGTAGTATTTATTGTGTTTAAAATAATCTTTTTCCCAAAAACAATGGACTGGGGCAAAACAACACACGGCGTGACAAAAATTGATGAAGATATCAACAGTGTGGATGCAGACGACACAGCACAAGAGCAGACGGTATAAATATGTTTAAATGCTCTGATATTGTTGAACTTTCACCTGACAAAGCCGTATACGAAGGCGATGCACTTGCAAAAGTTGAGGGCTTTCCGGTGTTTGTACAAGGCGGCTGCCCGGGCGATAGGCTTAAGGTAAAAATTGTTAAAGCTAACAAAAACTATGCAAACGCGGTTATTGAAGAAATTCTTGAACCTTCGCCGCACAGGGTAAAACCCTTTTGTCCGCTGCACAACGTTTGCGGAGGGTGCGGCTGGCAGCATATGGATTACGAATTCCAGCTGGAACAGAAAAGAAACATTGTTCAAGAAACCGTAAAAAAAATTACAGGCCTTGATATTGAAGTAAAACCCGTATTGCCCAGCCCCAAAACTCGTGAGTTTCGCTCAAAAGTCCAGTATCCGGTTTCTCAAACAAAGGTGTCTAAAAGGCTGCTCGCAGGGTATTACAAACGCGGGTCTCATGAGCTTGTGAATATCAAATACTGCCCGATTCAGCCCAAAATTATTGACAAAATCACCGAGTTTATTAGAAACAAAGCACAGGAGCTTGGAATTTCGGGTTACAACGAAAACATTAAAAAAGGCTTTAAAGGCGAGCTCAGGCACATAGTTTACCGTTTTAGCAAATCAAAAAATGAATGCATTATAATTTTTGTTGTAAACGACACAAAATTGAGCGAAAAGTTTAAAAACCTTGCCAAAAAAGTCATGGCAGAGTTTGCGCATGTTAAAGGCTGTTTGATTAACTACAACACCACAAACTCAAACCTTATCCTCTCCGGTGACACAAGAAAAATTCAGGGCGAAAACCATGTTATTGAAGAAATTGACGGAAAAGTTTTTAAAATCTCCGCAAACAGTTTCTTTCAGGTAAACATAGGGTCAGCAGAAAATATTTTTAATACGGTAAAAGAAATTATCCAAACAAACTATCCGTCTTCTCGCATTTTGGATGCATATTCCGGAGTGTCGAGCTTTGGCATATGGCTGTCTGACATTGCAAAAGAGGTTGTGTCTGTAGAAGAGGCTCCTTCTGCCACAAAAGACGCTGCTGATAACGTTAAACTCAACAATGTTACAAACCTGACAGCTCTAAACGGTGATGCCAAAAAGATATTTGAACAGCTTGTTGAAAAAGGCGAAAAATTTGATGTAACGGTGCTCGACCCGCCAAGAAAAGGGTGCGAAAAAGAATCGCTCGATTACGCTATAAAACTTAGCGAAAAAGCTATTGTGTACGTTTCGTGCAATCCATCGACATTAGCCAGAGACCTTAAATATCTGCATGAAAACGGATTTACAACCAGATATATTCAGCCAGTTGACATGTTTTGCCATTCTTATCACATCGAGTCTGTAGCCTGGCTTGAAAAAAACTAGCAAAAAAATTTTTTACGGTTTTTATTGCATATATGGAAATTCCTAAAAAATTATTAACTAACATGCCTTTTTTCAATGTGCAAAAGGTTGATAAACCTGTCAAAGCTTTGTTTAAACAAATTTCCGATAAAGATGACAGGCTGCTTTTTGCACCGTTGAAACTTAAACATGAAGAGCTTGGCGATATGTATGTGAGTGTGCACAAGCATGAAAGAGCCTGGAATCGTCATGAGCTGGATATTGAAGACAGAAGCGGCTATGTGCTTGGCAAGGAAATTTTTTCGATTGATGAGGGCAACAAAAAAATGTTTGGTTTTGATATTTTTGTAGATCCTTATTATAGAAAAAAGAAGCTGGCAGAGCTTTTGCGGCTTTTTAGTATCATGATTATGAATGAAAATAAAAGTCCCAGACTAAAAATCTACTCCAAAAACACTGCTGTTTATTTCCATTCCAAATACAAGTTTGAACCGCAAATCTGGCAGTTTATGGATAGGGACAAAGCTCTTGAAAGCATTGCCGAAAACGAAGCAAAAGAGTTTATAGAAATGTCGCGTTTTGCAAAAAATATTCAGGATCGTGTCAGATTTTTCAGAGAAGACGGTGCAAAACAAAGAGAGCTCTGTGAGGAAACACAGGAACTTATGCAAGATTATATTAACCTTGCCATGCAAAAACAAAGCCCTGAAAAAAACTATCCTCTAAAATGGGGGATGGACATGGTTTTGACAAAAGAGAAAGTAGAGTCAAACAAGGAATTTTACAACCCGCTGTTTGAACGCCACGGATTGGATTACCGGTTATGATAAATCGCATAATCTCCTTTAAACAGCTGCCTGTGAGGATTTGTGATAACAAAAAGTTACCAAAAAAATACACAGTTTGCATAGAAAACAATACAGATGTTTTTGTGAGGAACTACAATAATCCTCATGGAAACAATTTTGTTGCTTCTGTTGATACAAAAAAATTGTCTAACATGGCAAAAAACCGTTTTGGCATAAACCTTGATAATAAAACTCTGGAAAACGGACTTATGTCTGTAACAAATGAAAAAAATAAAGGCAAGGGGCTCGGCGTTGTAATGCATTTGAACAATGTGATAAACCTATTGGAAAATGACCTTGAAAGAATAGAGCTAAAAGCCTTGCCGACTGCAGTTTTATTCCATGGCAAAATGAAATTTGAACCTAATTTGTATGATTACGAGTCAATCCTTGAGACAATGCTTGCTATTTCTCAAAAAGATTGCACAAAATTTCCTGACCTTAAACAAGTGGTTGAAGATGCCGGAAATTATTTTGATGAAGCATTCGAATCCCGCGGGCTCAAACATACAAAAGAAAAAATCAAAGAAGCAAATTCGATTGTCATACGTTATATTGAAATAATGAGTACAAAAAAGCTTGAGCCTCAAGACAAAGTTGATTATGCTTTCAAAAACGTTTTAGACATGTACCTTACAAAAGAAAAAATCCTCGAGAACAAGGATTTTTTCAATGCTTTATTTAAAAAATTCAATATAGATTACAAAATCTAAACTGTACCTGAATTCCAGCTGTGAAGGTATTCTTCCTGTTCCGGTGTAAGAGTATCGATTTGTATACCCATGGAATCTAATTTGATTTTTGCAATTTCAACATCAACTTCGTGCGGAAGTGTGTACATTTTGTTTTCGAGTTTTCCTTTGTTTTTAACAATATATTCAATACCAAGGGCCTGATTTGCAAAACTCATGTCCATAACAGAAGCGGGGTGGCCTTCTGCAGCTACAAGGTTTACCAGTCTGCCTTCTGCAAGCACGTATATTGATTTTCCGTTTTTCAGTTTGTATTCTTCCAAAGAAGGTCTTATCTGGTTGATTTCTACTGTTTCCTTCTTCAATCCGTTAACATTGACTTCTACATCAAAATGACCCGCGTTGCAAACAAAGGCACCGTCTTTCATTGTGAGCATGTGGTGCACATCCACAACGTTTTTGTCGCCTGTGATAGAAAGGAAAATATCGCCTTGTTTTGCGGCTTCTGCAATAGGCATTACACTGTAGCCTTCCATTGCAGCTTCGAGTGCTTTAAGAGGGTCAACTTCAGTAACTATAACATTGGCACCCAGTCCTTTTGCTCTCATTGCAGCGCCTTTTCCGCACCAGCCATAACCGCACACAACAAAAGTTTTGCCTGCAAGCAGAATGTTTGTTGCACGGATAATACCGTCAATAGCACTCTGGCCTGTGCCGTATCTGTTGTCGTAAAGGTGTTTTGTAAGGCTGTTGTTTACGCCTACAGTCGGGAATTTTAAGCTTCCGTCCGCTTCCATTGCCTGAAGACGGATAATGCCTGTTGTTGTTTCTTCTGTTGTACCGATGATATCAGGAATCAAGTCCTGTCTTTTTGAATGGATTGTGGCAACAAGGTCGCATCCGTCATCAATTACAATATTGGGCTTGTGATCAAGCACCTGTTGTACGTGTTTTGCATAAGTTTCTGATGATTCTCCGGCATAGCCGTATACAGGGATGCCCCAGTATTTTACCAGTGCTGCCGCAACGTCATCTTGTGTAGAGAGCGGATTGGATGCTGCAAGCACTGCGTCTGCTCCGCCTTCTTTCATTGCAATGCAAAGTGCTGCTGTTTCTTTGGTTACATGCACGCACGCTGTCAGTCTTAAGCCTTTGAAGGGCTGCTCTTTTTTGAATCTTGCTTTAATTCTTTCGAGTACAGGCATGTCTTTCATTGCCCATTCTATATTATTTTTGCCCTGTTCTGCCAGAGCCATATCTTTTACGTCATAGTTGATTTCTTGCGCTAATGTCATTTGTCTCTCCTTTTGATTCAGACTTTATAATCTCTTAAAATTGTAGCACGGATAAGATAGGGGGCAAAAATTTATGTTACAATACATTTATGGGTAAAAAAGTTATCACTACAAATAAAAAAGCTTTTCATGATTTTTTGATTCTGGAAAAATATAACGCAGGGATTGTGTTAACAGGTACAGAGATAAAATCAATAAGAAAAGGTGCAATAAATCTAAAAGACAGCTTTGCCAAGATTGAAGACGGCGAGGTCTGGCTTTACAACGCCCATATAAACCCTTATGAACAGGGCAACAGGTTTAACCACCAAGCAGAACGCAGAAGAAAGCTGCTCTTAAACAAAAACGAAATCCTTAAAATGCTCGGCAAAGTAAAAAAAGAAAAGTATACAATCATTCCCCTGAGCGTGTATCTTGAAAACGGCTGGGCCAAGGCAGAGATTGCACTGGCCAAAGGTAAACAGCTGCATGACAAACGAGAATCAATTGCTCAAAAGACAGTAGATCGAGAAATTGCACGCAGCATAAAAATCAGATAAAAAAAAGGGCAAAACTATTGTATATCCCTAGTAACGCCCGTAAATTAAATAATGGTAAGATTAAAACTGTTTTGTCGTTTTTTAGATATAATCCAACAACGACTGGTTAGATATTATGGTGTAAGCCTGCATGGAGGCTTGAAGCGAATAATTTTGCTGCACAAGCTCTGTTATTGCAGACGGAAGATCAACCTCTGATATTGCTGCAAGCTTAGATTTCAGGTTAATTTCTGTACTGTCTAGCATTTCTGTTGTCATAGTCAGTTTTGTAACAGTAGAGCTGTGTACAGATTGGATTTCGGAAATGTGTTTGATTGAAGCTTGAAGCGGGTCAAGCTGCTCTCTTACAGCATCGTTGTCCATGGGGTCTGTGTTGAGTGCTGCTTCCAAATCACCGAGAACCTTAAATAAACCTGAACTGTTGTTGGGGTCATTAGGGTCGTATGTACCAAAAATAGAATCACCCGAGCTGTTCAATTCTACCTTTACTCCGTCTGAGATTTCCAGATATCTTTCATAACCTGCTGTGTTGTTGGCAGGGGTTCCGTGATAAGTGATTGTTCCGTCATCTGCAAGCTCAAATGGTTTTGTTGTTACGTTTGTACCGGCAAAGATGTATTTTCCGTCGTATTGTGTGTTTGCAAGATTAACAATTGTTTTTTTCAGCTCTTCTATCTCTGCTTTGCAAGCTTTGAAACCATCTTCACCGCTGGCAGAGTTGGCAGCCTGGATAGCAAGATCGTTGATTCTTTGCAATTTATCAACAATTGTTGAAAAAGCCTCGTCTTGCGCGTTAATTTGTGTTGTGGCGTTTTGCACGTTACGTGAATATGCTCCTATTTCAGACAACTGTTTGTTGAGTCTTACAATATCAGCTGCGTCAATAGGGTTGTCTGATATGTTTGTGTATTTTTGTCCGCTGTTAATTTTGTTATACAACTCGTACAGCTGGCTTTGCTGCGAGGATATATTGCCTACCATGTTTTGTATTGAAGTGCTTGTTACTCTCATTGTTTTTTACCTCTGTATCGGTTATATCATTTGTAAAATTGTTTGCATAAGTTCATTTGAAGTGCTGAACACTCTTGCTGATGCTTCATAGCATCTTTGGTATCTGATAAGGTCTGCGAGTTCTTCGTTAAGGTCTACTCCGTAAAGAGCGTCTCTTTGTGCGGCTGCTTGTTCCAGAACAGAGCCTTGAGCATCTGCTGCACTTTTTAGTGAATCAACACCGGAGCCGATTTTTGAAACAAGACCTGATATAAAATCTGTAATACTCATGCCTGCGCCGGGCGGGTCTGAAATACTTAAGCCGGTTAGTTTTCCTTTTGCAAGATTATTAAACTGATCCATGTTGCCTGTATTGCCCACAGCTTTGTCATCAAAGTCCGCAGCATTGGGGTCGAGTCTTGCTGTTGCAACAAGAGTAGGGTCATCAATCACTGCTTGATTAATTTGAATATTTCCTGCCGTGAAATTATTTGTTCCGTCTTTTGTTACAAATAAAGGTGTGGTTGATTCTACAAGCGTTCCGTCAGGGCCTATGTACATTGGGGTTCCGTTTGCGTCTGCCTGTGTTTGAATTCTGTTCATCTCTTGCGCAAAAGCAGAGGCAAGTTTGTCCAAATCATTTAATATTGTTTTGTATCCGAATGAATCACCGCTTCCGGCTTGTAATATTGCAGACAAAGAGCAGTTTCCGAGTGTGTCTGAAATATCATCGTTTTTTATATTTCCTTCGCTGTCCTTGAGCTGGATTTTTACGGGATGATTCGGGTCATCTCCTTGTACTGCTTCTATTGTAAGACGTTTTTCTCCGCCTTTTACAACAGTTTGACCGTCTATGATTACATTGACTGTGCCGTTTTCGTTTGTGGTTGTTGTGAGCGGAATCATTGACGAAATATCGTCAAGAAGCATGTCTCTTTGATCTTTCAGAGCATTAGAATTAGGGTTTTGAGCTATCTGGTTGTTTAATTCTGCAAGCTGGCTCAATTTTGAATCGAGTGAGTCAACATTGGTTTTGATAAGAGAAGACTCAAAGCTGTCAGGGTCGCCCACTGTACCTACTGCTTGATTTATATATTCGTTTACGGTGTTTGACATGTTGTTTAACATATCAGCAACATCCTGGGCTGCATTAATAAAGGCTATTTTATAAGCGTTGTTTGTGGGGTCTCCGCTTAGAGCCTGTGATGCCGCAAAAAAGTCAGAGAATTTTTTTTGCAAACCGTTTGCGCTTAGCTCGTCGTTTAAGAGGTTTTCCATGTTATCGAGCATGCCGCCAATCTGGTCGTAATAGCCATTGGCTGAGTTTTGGCCTCTGTAATAATTGTCGAGCCATTCGGATCTTCTGTTTGTTATTCCGGTGATTTCTGCACCTTGACCCGGTGTTACTTTACCGTTGTTTGCACACCAGTCGAAAATTCTGTATCCGGGAATAGCTGCAAATTCAACCTGCTGCCTTGTGTAACCTTTTGTGTTCATGTTGGCAATGTTGTTGCTTATGACATTCAGTGCAACCTGATTGTTGTAGATTGACTGCTGTGCAATATTCATTAATCCGTTTAATGTTGAACCCATTATTTTTTCCTTTTCGGTTATAAACTTTTTTAAGCTTCTTCAACTATAGATGACATCTCGAGTTGATTTTTTGTGATATTTTCGCCTTTGCCGTTGTATTCGTTGGTGATTGGTTTAAGGCCTTTTATGATGATTTCAAGAGTTTTGTTTGTAACATGCATGCCGTGTTTTAAGAGCTCCATGTTTACTTTTTCTAGTTCAAAAATCCTTTGTGCAAGCTGTTTTACCTCTTCTTTTTTTGATTCCAGCTTTTTAGCGGATTCTTCATCTTTGTCTTTTATTTTGTTGATAATATCTGTTAAAGAAAATGTCGGAATCTCCATTGCTTTTGTCACATTTTTTCTTGCATCTGACAGATTGCTGATGTTTTTGTAAAGGTTTTGAATCTTTGCATCCACATCAAAAAGCTCTGAAGCTTTGCCGTGTACAAGCAGTTCTTTTTTGTCGGCATAGAGTTTTTCTATGTTTTTGTACCCGTCGATTTCCTTATCGATGATGGTTTCAAGTTGTTGTATTTGTTCTTTTATCATTTTGTCTCCTCCGTGAGGTTATTAATATTTATATCTTATGCAAGGTATTCTACTATTACGCTTCGGCCGTAGCTCAGGCCGTATTTGATATCGTCTTCTGACAGGTCATTTTCGCCTGCCATTTGTGCGAATTTTTTTATCTCCTCTACGTTTTGTGATTTTAAAATACTGTCGTCATTTATGTCTGTTCCGTTACTTGTCTGTGGTTCTTTTATTTGTTGTTGTTCGATTGGTGTTTGTACTTTTGTGTTTTTAAACGCGTTTGCTGCATTTAACAATTGGATTGCGCTTACTTTTGACGAACCGATATTCCCTACCATTTAATCTAAATCTCCTTGTTGAGCTCTCTATAGTGTTTTAGTCCCTGTGCTGCCGCTGCTTGTTTTGCGGTTTCTTGAATTTCTGTTTCTTCTTTTGGAAGAGCTTTTTCCATCTGTGTATAAATCTGTTTTGCAAATCCTACTGTTGAGTTGGGGTTGTTTGCAATCTGTCTGCCTACTTCGTCAAAGATAAAGGATTTGAATTTGTCCATGTACTTGTCATCAGAGCCGAATATGCCGCCTTCTTTGTCCACTGTTTTGTCCAGTGCGGAAATCATTTTTGTCACAAAGATAGCCTCAAATTCTTTAGAAACCTTTTTTAACTGTTCCTTTTGAGATTTGATACGTTTGATGTTGTCCAGTGTTTGGACGTTTGTATTAACTATGTCGCTTGATAAAGCCTGTGCCTGTATTGATTGGTATGACATGTTAAATTACCTGTATCTCTGCTTGTAAACTGCCTGCTTCTCTTAACGCCTGCATGATGGAAATTAAATCAATTGGCGCAACACCGATTGCGTTGAGTGCACGAACAAGGTCGTTGAGCGTGCTGTTGGCCGGCATTGTAACGAGGCTTCCGCCGCCTTTGTTAACAGATACCGCGCTGTTTGCAAACGCTGTTGTTGTTCCGCCTGCAAATGGCTCGGGCTGCGAAACCTGATTTGTTGTTTGTACGGTTACTGTGATGTTTCCGTGCGCTACGGCTGCAGGCAGAAGTTTTACTTCGCTTCCTATTACAACCGTGCCTGTTCTTTCGTTTACCACTACTCTGGCTTTGTCTCTTGCTGCGTCAATTGTCATGTTTTCAAGGATAGAAAGAAAAGAAATTCTATCATCATTGAATTTGGCCGGAATTGCTACTCTGATACTGCCTCCATCCACGGCTTTTGCAGCTGTAACGTTTTTGCTTATGGCAGAGGCGACTCTTGTTGCCATTGTGTAGTCTGATTTATCAAGGATTAGAGTCAGAGTGTTTTCGTCTCCGATTTGAGTGTTTATATCTCTTTCAACAATACCGCCTCTTGGAATACGGCCTGTTGTAGTGATTGCTGTTCTTGTGCTGGAACCGTTGGAGTCTTTTGAAATACCGCCTACAGATACAGGGCCCTGACCAATTGCAACGATTTCGCCGTTAGGTGCTCTCAATTGTGTCTGAACGAGCACACCGCCTTCAAGGCTCTTTGCGTCTGCCATTGTAGAAACTGTAAGGTCAATTTGGTCGCCGTTTTTTGCAAACGGAGGAACAGTTGCCGTTACCAGTACAGCAGCAGAAGAACCTTTCTGGATGTAGTTTGACTGTTCAATTACAGTACCGAGGTTTTGTAATAACATCTGGTTTGTAATCTGTGTAGAACGAGAGTTGTCGCCTGTTCCGGGAAGACCCACAACAACACCGTAACCCACAAGCTGGTTGTTTCTTACGCCTTTGACGTGGGCAATGTCTTTGATACGAACCATTGTGGACATAGCGTCTGTTGTGACCATGCCTGTTATCATTGTTATTACGAGTATTAATTTTAAAATTCTTTTCATTTTCATGTTTTCCGTGTTTAGTGTGTTAACTAGAAGAGGTATTTCACTGCTCTGTTTATGATACCTTCGTTGCCTGCTCTTGAAACAGCGCCTTTGCCTGCGAGTGCAAACTGGAAGTTGGCAACGTTTTTGGAATAAACCTGACCTTTCTGGTCGATGAATCTCGGGTCAACAACGCCACTTACGAGCAAGTCCACTCTCTCGGCACCGTTAACAAGGGTCTTTTTGCCCTGCACCATGAGGTTTCCGTTAGGAAGCATTTGTACAACCTGAACTGTTACAGAGTCGTTGATGCCTACGCTTCTCTGGTTGGAGGTTGTGCTGTCCACGCTGTTTGAACCGCCAAAGTTGTTAAACTGGTTGTTCAAAGGTGTGCCGGGAAGGATTTTGTTGATAAAGTTTGTAAAATTGTCCACTGTGTTTGATGAGCGGTCTGATGTGTAGTTGAGTGAATCGTTGAAACTGATATTTTCGCTCAAAACAATGGTAACAATGTCACCTACAGAGCGCGCTCTCACACCGCCAAAGAGTGATTTTGGCTCTGAATAAAAAGACTGCGATGTGCCTAAAACAAACAATGACTCGGCATTTGCACTTTGCATTTGAGCTCCCTGTGCAATCATCAGCAGTGCTGTGAGCATTATCAAAACTTTTTTATAATTCTTTTTATTAATCTTAGCCATTTTTATTTTATCTCTCCCCAAAAAACTTTTTTATATCTGCACAAGCACCTGATTTACGCCTGTTACCTCGCCCGTGTAGATTTTGTTAAATCTTTTGTTTTTTACCTGAATTGTGTCGCCTTTGTTGCCCTGCATCAGTGCAATGCCTTCTACTGCAATATTAAGAGCGTTTCCTGTTCTGAAATTTACTGTTACCATTGCATTTTTAACAATATCGGGTTTTGACATTGTGTATCTTTTCAAAATCATGTTGCCGGGGAAAAACGCCTTTGTGGCAACAAGCTCTCTTGAAATGTCTTCAAGGCTTACAGTGTTGTTGAGGTTTCCCATGATGTCCATTCTTTTGAACTCAACTGACTGCAAAGGAATAATTTTATCTCTTTGAATAACCTCTTTTGCTACTGCAACATGCTTGTAAGCTTTTGTCTCAAGCGGAACATAGTATGTTCTTGCGTAGTTTTTGTTTACGTATATGTTTACTTTTTTGAACTCTTTTGGTGTCAGGCTCTGATAACCGTTAGATACAATCTCTACAGTAACTTTTCCATCAGGTACAGTAAAACTTTGTACAGGAAGGTGGCCTACAGTAACTTCACAGTCATCAAGGTTGAATTTTTGCAAATCTTTTTTGGCCTGAGCAGACACAAGAGCCTTAAACTGGTCAGCAGAAAGAGTCTGGGCAAAACACTGTGCGGCCATGCCTGAGAAGATTGTGATTATTAATAATGTTTTAATAAGTTTTTTCATTTACTGCCTTTTAGTTTAACTGTTAGTTAGTTATCTGGTTAGTTGTTCTCAAGATATCAGACGCTGCTGTGATGATTTTTGAGTTGGTTTCAAAAGCTCTTTCCGCTTTAATCAGGTTAATCATTTCGTCAACGATTTGTACGTTAGAGCCTTCCAAAAACGCCTGTTGGATGGAACCAAGACCGTCCTGATCAGGAGTACCCGGGATAGGTGTGCCTGATGCGGGAGTTTCTACATACAGGTTGTGGCCTACAGATAAAAGACCTGCGGGGTTTTGGAACCTTACAAGCTGAATCTGGCCCACGATTGTTTGAGTGTTGTCGTTGCCCACTTTAACAGATACGTTACCGTCAGGGGTAATGTTTACTTCTGTAGTGTTTTGAGGAATTGTAATCTGCGGCTGCAAAAGGTATCCGTCAGATGTACAAAGCTGGCCTACAGCATCGGGTGCAAATGAGCCGTCTCTTGTGTATGCGAGTGTACCGTCAGGTTTTACAATCTGGAAAAAGCCTTCGCCTTCAATACACATATCGTATTTGTTGCCGGTGCTTTGAACAACGCCTTGAGTCATGATTTTTCTTGTTGCAGAGGTTTTTACACCGAGCCCGATTTCTACACCGACAGGCTGGTAAGTACCTTGCGTAATCATTGCGCCGGGAGTTCTTATTGCAGTTGAGAGTAGGTCTTGAAATTCTACTCTGGATTTTTTAAACCCTGTTGTGTTAACGTTTGCAACGTTGTTAGCTACAACGTCCAAATTGTTCTGTTGTGCTATCATACCTGTTGCTGCTGTTGTTAGTGATCTTAACATTTTGTGTTATCCTCCCGGGTTAATAGTCTTTTTTTAAACGTTCAGTCTGCCAAGGTTAATTGCCTGTGAAAGCTGATTCGATTTTTCCTTTACAAGATTGCTCAATGTTTCGTAGTTTCTTGAAACATTGATTGAGTTAATCATTTCGTTTATTACGTTTGCGTTAGAAAGCTCTATTGCACCCTGCTGTACAGAGAATTTTTGTGCTCTCAATTCAGGGTTTGTTGTAATATCTTTTGGCACGTACATTGATGTGCCCACTGCCATCATCTCGTCTTTGTTTGCAAAGTCAAAGATACCGATTCTTTGCAGTGCTGTTGCGTTTTCGTTTCTCATTGCAACGATTGAGCCGTCTTCGTTTATTGCAAGGTCTTTTTCAGAACCTATATTGAGCTCTGTCATGTTCAATCTGATAGGCTGGTTCTGGTCATCCATTACAAGGTTTCCTTGCATGTCTGTCAAAAGGTTTTGAGAGTTTATGAAGAAAGAACCGTTTCTTGTGTAAGTTATTGTTCCGTCAGGTGCTCTCAATTTGAAGAAACCATCGCCTTCAATACCAAGATCAAGCGGGTTGCCTGTTCTTGATAACACACCTTGCGAAAATTCGTGCACGAGTTTGTTTGTTACAGAGCCCATGCTGATTTCTCCAACGAGTCTTCCGTCGTGGTTTTTGGGGTTGTTTCTTTCAACAGGCTCTTCAATTACTGCGTTGTACACGTTTCTGAAGGACAATCCTTCTCTTTTGTAGCCGGCTGTATTCACGTTTGCAATGTTGTTTGCAATAGAGTCTTGAAAATCTATTAAGCTCATCATGCCTTTTGCGGCTATGTCAATTCCTCTTGAAATCATTATTGAACACCTCCGCTAATTGCCGGATTCTGGCCGTTTTGAGCATTGTATTTTTGATACATTGACATAATATTTTTTACGTAATTTTGTGTTTCTTTGTAAGGCGGAATGCCGTTATACTTGGCAACAGCATTTGGCCCTGCGTTGTAAGCTGCAAGCGCCAGTGATTTGTCCCCGCCGAATCTGTCTAAAAGACCTTTTAAATATTTTGTACCGCCCGCAATGTTTTGCTCGGGATCATACGCGTCTTTTACACCCATTGAGCTTGCTGTTGCCGGCATGAGCTGCATCAAACCCATTGCTCCGCAGTGTGATGTGACTTTGGGCTGGAAGCCTGATTCCTGCTTTATAACAGCTTTTACAAATGCACTGTCCAGACCGTTTTTGGCGGAATATTGCTCGATAAGCGAGTCAATATCAGCGTTTCCGCTTGATGTAGAAGCAAGCTCGCTTGAGAAAACTTTGTCTGCAAAAGGTGTGTCTTTTAGCTTATTTACTTTGTTTGACATGTTGTTATCAAGAATTTTTTGAAAATCCTGATCAGGCCTAACAGGCTCTGCTCCAAAGGAAGCCAGAGCATTGAATGTGCTTTCAATAGCCTGCATGCGTCTTAGAGTTATATCTAATCCTGAAATTTCCACTATTCTTGTTCCCCGCCCAGTCTGATTTAAACCGGTCATTCTTACCATTAATTCTGAAGAGCTAGACTTTACCTATTACTCCTCACTAATAAAATACTCTATCTATACTATTTTCTCATCAACCCGATGGTTGAAATTATAAAAACCCGTATTGACCATGTGGTTAATACGGGTTGAATTAAATATAATCTTAAAAATTTTATACTTTTGCTGTTTCTTCTTCTTCTTTTTTGGGTGTCATGTGTTCGGGAATAAATCCTGTGTTGAATTTGCCCGAGATAAACACCTCGTTTGTAAGAATTTTTTTGTGATACGGAATTGTTGTTTTAATTCCTGTAATAACGTATTCATCCAGAGCACGGAGCATTCTTTTTCTTGCGTCTTCTCTGTCCACACCCCAGCATATGAGTTTGCCTATCATTGAGTCGTAATAAGGCGGAATTTTGTATCCTGTATAAGAATGAGAATCAACTCTCACACCAAAACCGCCGGGTGCAATGTATCCTCTGATTTCACCGGGGCATGGCATAAAATCTTTGTCAGCGTCTTCTGCGTTAATACGGCACTCTATAGCATGGCCACGCAGTTTGATATCATCCTGTGTAAAGGATAATTTTTCGCCCGAGGCAACCCTTATCTGTTCTTTTAACAGGTCAACGCTTGATACCATCTCTGTAACACAGTGCTCAACCTGAATACGTGTGTTCATTTCCATAAAATACCAGCTGCCGTCGTGGTCTAACAGAAACTCGATTGTACCTGCGCCTTCGTAGCCAATAACTTTTGCAGCAGTAACAGCAGCAGCGCCCATGGCTTTTCTTGTTTCTTCGTCAATAGCTGGAGAAGGTGCTTCTTCGAGAAGCTTTTGGTGTCTTCTTTGAACAGAGCAGTCGCGTTCTCCAAGGTGAACAACGTTGCCGTGGCTGTCTGCAATGATTTGAACCTCGATGTGGCGGGGGTTGATGATGTATTTTTCAATGTAAACCCCTGCGTTGCCAAAAGCGTTTTGTGCTTCTGTCTGGCACAGAGTGATAGCTTCTTCAAGCTCTTCTGCGTTGTTGGCAATTCTCATGCCTTTACCGCCGCCGCCGGCTGTTGCTTTGACAATAACGGGGTATTTTGCTTTTGCGGCAAATTCTTTGGCTGCATCCATGTCATCAACAAGGTCTGTACCGGGTGTAACAGGAACTCCGTTGGCTGTCATGGTTTTTCTTGCAGTGGCTTTGTCGCCCATTTTTCTCATTGCTTCGGCAGAAGGCCCGATAAATTTGATACCGTGGTCTGTGCAGATATCAACAAAATCTGCGCGCTCTGACATAAATCCGTAACCCGGGTGGATTGCGTCAGCACCGCTTGTTAAAGCTACGGAAATTATTGCGGGAATATTCAGGTAGCTTTTTGCACTCTGCGCAGGCCCTATGCAGTATGCCTCGTCAGCAAGGCTGACATGAAGAGAATCTGCATCTGCCTGTGAATACACGGCAACTGTTTTGATTCCCAGCTCTTTGCAAGCTCTTATGATTCTGACGGCAATTTCGCCTCTGTTGGCGATTAAAACTTTTTTTATCATATCTTTTATCAATCCCTAAAGTCTGTTTGATAGTATAATTTTATCTCAAACTTATTAATTTTCCATAATTTATTAATATTTATGGTTACATTGTAAATTTTATGCATAAAAAAACAGATTCCCTAACTTAAAGGAATCTGTTTTTTATTTTTTTAATTTTATTATCCAATAATTTCGTAAGTCAATTTGTTGTTTTCATCAAATCTTGCATTGATATTTTGTGACATTTCTGTGATTTTGTTATCTTTGTAAGCTAATTTTCCGATAGCAGCATCACCTTTTTCGTTTAAGAAAAACATTTCTGTTAATCCGTCTGCATCTTTAGTAATCTGTGTATTTCCATACTGGTTGCTTACGTGAGAGTACGACATTTGAGCCTTATCTGTTGCTACGCCGTCTTTGATATAGCTTGTAAATTTTCTTTCTGTAGCATTACCGTTAATAAAATCAGTAGAATATTCAAATTCTAATTTACCTGCTTTATCAAACTTTTTAACAACAGAGGGTTTATTTGGATTTGTGAATTTAACTTCTTTAACTAACTTGCCGCCATCTTGAGTAGCTGCTTCATAAATGTTATTTGTTCCTTTGCGCAATTTGAAATCTTTAACACTAAGAATCATCTCTCTTGTTTCTTCGAAAGATTTCTTTGCATTATTCATTAAAGGAGATTGAGTAAGAGCGTCTTTTATCCCTTTAGTTCCTTTGCCTTTAGCCAATTTGTAAATACCAAATCCGAGCACGGCGAGTGCTGCTGTACCACCTAAAACTTTTGCTGTAGTGTGTTTTGCTTTTGCGGAAGAATCATCTGCTGTTTTTATAGCTGCAACAGGAGCTTCTGCTTCTTGTGCTTTAAAGTTTACAGCGGGTCTTAATGCTTGAGCGTTGATAGCTTGTAAAGTCATAATTCACCTTTTTCTATTTTTTTAACCTACTTTTGTAGTCATGATAAAACATGTAAATATTTTTAGTTGCTTTAATAATGCAATTTGTTTACATTAATTTACAATGTAAAAGCAGGGTGTAATTTGTTACTCAACGTACATTAATACTTGACCGTATTCAACTGCTTCGCCGTCTTTTACGCAAATTTGAGTAACTTTGCCTGAAACTTCAGATTCAATCTCGTTCATGAGTTTCATGGCTTCTATAATGCAAACAACCTGACCTGTAGAAACTGTGGCTCCCACTTCAACAAACGGTTTTGCACCGGGTGATGAAGCAAGATAGAAAGTGCCGACCATAGGTGATGTGATAGGTTTGCCTTTTGGTGCGTCTTCTTTCTTTTCTTCTGCGGGAGCAGCGCTTTGCGCGGGAGCTGCGGCAGGTGCTGCTGCAATTGCTTGAGGCATGATTGTTTGTGCCTGTACAACTGTTTTTTCTTTTCTTACAACAATAGCTTCTTCGCCTTCTTCCAGTGTCAACTCTGTCAAATCACTTTCAGAAACCAGTTTCACTAATTTTTCGATATAATCCAATTCAAAATTCATTGTTTTGTCCTTTATTAAATGCTTGTACAGATTCCTCTACACTCTGTCAAGGTACTCGTTAGTTCTTGTGTCAACTCTGATTCTGTCACCGTTTGAGATGAAGAAAGGTACGTTTACAACAGCGCCTGTTTCAAGAGTAGCAGGTTTTGTACCGCCTTGAGCAGTGTTGCCTTTTTCGGCCGGAGGTGTGTCTGTAACTTCCAGTTCAACGTGGTTTGGCATATCAAGACCGATGATTTTGCCATCGTGAAGAAGGATGTTAACATTCATGTTTTCTTTAAGATACTTAACGCCGTCACCGATGTGAGCATCTGTAACAGGGAGCTGTTCGTAAGTCTCTGTATCCATCATGATGTAATCAGAACCTTCTTTGTATAAATATTGCATTTCACGTTTATCGAGAGTTGCTTTTGCAACTTTTTCGCCTGCTCTGAAAGTTTTTTCAACAACGTTTCCTGTTTCTACGTTTTTGAGTTTTGTTCTTACAAAAGCAGCGCCTTTACCGGGTTTTACGTGCAAAAATTCAACAACTGACCAAAGGCCGTTGTCCAATTCAAGTGTTAATCCTGTTTTTAAATCATTTACTGAAATCATAGATAGTCCTCATTTTCTGATGTATAAAATCTTAACATAAAAACGCATACATGCGAAACCTCGGGGCGTTATTTTTTAACAAATATACAGAATTGAATTGTAAAACGATAAAAAAGGTTATAAAATTTTATCATGGCAATAGCTTATTTATGTTTGGGCACAAATTCAGGTGATAGAGCGCGGCTGGTGGAACAGGCCGTGAATTTTCTGAACCTTGCAGACGGAATAAAAATAATAAGAACCTCCGCACTGTACGAAACAGAACCGTGGGGAGTCAAGGAGCAAAACTGGTTTTTGAACATTGCAGTTGAGATAAAAACCTCGCTAAGCCCGCAGGATTTGATGGTGAAATGCTTGAGCATAGAGCAAATGCTCGGCCGAAATAGAGAAAAAGAAACAAGATGGGGCGAGCGTCCGATTGATATAGATATAATATTTTATGACAACGCGCTCATCGATTCGCAAATTCTGACACTTCCGCACCCGCGTATGCATTTGAGGGCTTTTGTGCTGGTGCCTTTGCTGGAGCTTGTGCCGGATTTTGTGCACCCTGTTTTGAATAAAACTATTTCACAGATTTATGACGAGCTGGAAGACGTAGAAGACGTCTGCCTTTACGGAACGAGGAGCAATGGCTGAAATTTGTATAACAGGCGGCGGGCCCGCAGGCGTGATGGCTGCAATCTTCGCTGCACAAAACCCCGAAAACAAAGTGTATATCTATGACAAAGGTATTATGCTTAATACGCTGCTGCCAACAGGCGGCGGAAGATGCAACCTTGCTTTTGGCGAATACAATTTTAAAGAGCTGGCAAAATTTTACCCCCGCGGCGAAAAGTTTTTGTACAGCGTGTTTTCAAGGTTTTCTACAGCAGACACTCTGGAGTTTTTCGAAAAAATCGGCGTAAAAACCTATACACAGCAGGATTTGAGAATTTTCCCCGTAACAGATTGTGCAAAGGACGTGAAACAGGCGCTTTTAAAACAGCTCGACAAAAAAAATATCAAAAAAGTCTTTGAAAAAGTTGTTGATATAAAAAAAGAGAACGAAAAATTTGTGGTCAAAACCGACAAAAACACCCGTGAATTTGACAGCGTGGTTGTTGCAACGGGCGGAAGAGGTACAGGACAGAGGCTCGCAAAAGGGCTGGGGCACAATATTGTAGAGCTGCGTCCGGCTTTGAGCTCTTTGATTACCAGAGAAAAAGATTTTGCGCAGGTGTCGGGTATCAGCGTGAAAAACGTTACAGCGCAGGTGTTTTTTGAAAACAAAAAAATAAAAACTCTGACAGGCGACCTTCTTTTTACGCACACAGGTGTTTCGGGCCCTGTTGTTTACAAAATTTCGTCTTACTGCACGTATCTGGATTTTTGTCAGGATAATCCGCTCAAAATAGAGTTTAATCTGTCAGGCACAAAGAGTTTTGAGGATTTTGACGCGAGGTTTTTGAATGCCTTAAAATCTAATGCACAAAAGGAAACCCTGAACGTACTCGCTGATTTTGTGCCGAAAAACCTTGCGCTTGCAATTCTCAACAGGACAAACACAAGCGCGTCAATAAAAGCCGGACAGCTGCAAGCAGGTAACCGCAAGGCTGTTTCCAAATGTGTGAGTGCTCTTACGTTCAACGCGGTGTCGCTCACGCGCGGTGAAGAGATTGTCACAGCGGGCGGGGTGGATTTAAAAGAGATTGAGTCAAAAACCATGGAGTCAAAACTCGTAAAGGGGCTTTATTTTTGCGGCGAAGTGATTGATGTTGATGGCCTGACAGGCGGTTTTAATCTTCAAAACTGCTGGTCTACAGGCTTTGTTGCAGGATGTGCCTTGCGGGGTGTTGTTTAGCAGGTTTAAAAATTTGAAAAATAAGTTATACTAAATATGAGGTTTTGTTCCTCTCTTGATAAGCTGCATAAGATGGTATGCAGCTGTGCCAAGGAGTAATGCCAAAAATTAAAAATTGTGCATGAAGCAGTAGCATAGCTGTGCCATTTTTGCATTGTCTATTGAATTTTTACTCTTCAAGAATAAGTGAATCGCTAATTGATTTTTTCAATTGGCATTATTGTCATACAAAATTTAAGGAGAAAACACATGATTTTACGCTGTCACAGTCCGCCACTTGTTTAATAAAGAAAAATAGATTCAACAATAATGTTTAAAATAAAAAGTATTAACAGGAATATAGGAATTAAAGCAAAGACGATTCCAGTATAAAACAATATTGTATGAATCTTTTTCATTTTGTCAGGTATTTTATTAAAAATTTTGTCATAAAAAACTTGGCTATGCTTATAAATTTTAGATTCAATAAATGTTAAAACAAAAAATATAGCTTCAAATGCTAAAAAACATTTAATGACATCCATAAGCCAAAGAAAAAGATTAATAGTAATTTCAAAATTATCTGTTGGCCCGTCTTTTAGACTTTCTTCTATAGCTTGAGGATAAAAATAAAAAATTATTAATGAAGAAAATATGATAAGAAAATAGCCTGACAATGACAAAAAATTTAGTGAAAAATATTGCTTAAATTTTTTCATAAAGAAATTTTAGCATAAAATAGAAAGGAATTAATGAAATGAACAATTCAAAGCATAGTTTTAAAGGATATAACAATGAAATTTACGCAAAAACAAAAAAATATCAAAAGATATACGGATTTGAAATCGGAACAGGAGCGCACGATGCCTGGAATAATGAAGCAGATGCTTTTAAACATACATTTATGCAAGCAGATTTAGCATTAAAAACAACTGTTGGTCTAAGTAAATTTGCAGGTGATATACACGAGTGGCAGGGTGAAAAGAACCATCAACCAGCTGGTGAAAAAAATATGGACTTGTGGAATAACAAAATAGGAAGGGAGATTTCTAAAGAAATAAGAAAGGAATACAATCGAATTGAAGTTATTAAACATATAAATTCAGGCAAAATGGACGATATTATTGCTGATAAAGTAATGACACGCATGAGAAAAGGGGAACTTATAACCCATCCGACAGACCCGAGAAAATACAAAACACCATCACAAAAATTTTCTGATGAAATCAAAAACAAATACCACAAAATGCAAGAAGAAAGAAAAAGTAAGTACCCTGTTTTTCAGAAAAAAAGTAAATCTTCACAAAGTAATTCCACAAGCGCAGGCAAATGGGTAACAATAAACGGAAATCATGTTTATATAGCCTAATTTTTAATTAAAGGTAAGGCGATGGAATAATTTTCATCGCTTTATCTTTTTTGTGCTGTGGGCGCAAGAGCAGTAAGTTATTTACTTCTGCGTTCCGATAGCTGCCTTCGGCACTATAGTCACTACGAAGCAAACAACTTACTGCTCTTACTCAACAAGTTTTTTGCGGCACTGTGTGCCGCGCGCGTCGCAGACGCGCTGAAAAAACCCGCAAAGAGAGGGAATAGTACTTTTACTTTAGAGTGACTTCGGGGGAGCCCCGTGGGGGCGGAGGAGTCGGAACGGCAAAGTGAAAGTACTTTTCCCGAACAAATACAGCTTCCATTTACCTAAAAATAATTAATTACATGATACAAAAATTTAATTTTTTTAGAGCATTAAAACCCTCGCTGATAAAGAGCTTGAAACGACACAACCCAACCGTTTACGCTGTGGTAAAACTTATTTAAGTGTGCTTAATATAATATATGTTTGCTAAGCGAACATGAAATTAATATAAAAATTTAAGTCTAAACTTTGGTTTAATTGAAGAATTGAATTTAAAGTTATTAAAAGTAAATTCAATATTTACTATCATATTTGTAATATGTACGATATAAAAATAATATTTGGCAGTAATGTTAGGAAACTAAGAAATAAATTAAATTTAAGTCAGGACCAGTTCAGTGAAAAAATAGCAATCGGCCCGACAACCTTAAGTGTAATAGAATCAGGTAAAAGCTTTACAACCTCTGATACTATAAATAATATCTGTACAACATTTAATATACCGGCATCATATTTATTTGAGATTGATTCACGATACATAACTAATGAATATGGAAATAAAAAAGAAATAGTAGATGATATTAAATTGAATGCAAAAAACTACTAAAGAAGCTTACAGAGAAACTACAGAAAAAGAAATTTCAACCGTTCTGGCTATTGTAAAAGAGCCTGTAAACAAACTCCGCAACGCCGGTGTCACTGAAGATGAAATCATTAAATACGCCCAGGAAGAAATGAAAAGCGTAAACACAATTCTCAACTCAATAGAACCCTTTTACAAAGAGAAAATTGAACAAGAATTTACAGAGTATGAATCTGACGAGCTGGATAATATTAACTAATGTTACAAAAGTAATAAAAAGCTTAAAGTTTTTCTTCCATAAGCCGATACATAGCATGTGACAGAATAAAACCTATCCATCATCCGATAATTATGCTTAGGCGTTGCAAAATGCGGGCATGTTATAAATAGCGTATCAGTTAAGAAGAAAGTCAAGGAAGAAAAATGATTCTCGAGTATTCTGTAAACGAAGCACAGGTGCAGCCGGCATGGCTAAAAACGCTCTACGACCTTGTTGAAGAGCTCAATTGCAAATGCCGTACATACATTGACGAGTCATACAACAGAAGCTTCAAGCAGTTCACAAGGACGAGAACAATCGAGGTGTATGGTTCTGAAACAATGCTGTCTTGGCTAAAATTGAGAATGGAAAGGTACTCCCATTTTATCAACGAGTTTAATGACAAAGCCGAAATTCAGTCCAGCATGAAAAACGAAGGACGAGACACAATTTAGTTCTATTCGCCTTTGAGTTTTCTGTTCATCAGCTTGTCCAACAGCTCTTGAGGGGTAATATCCGTGTACACTGCCTCATAAATCGCTGAAGAAATCGGCACTTCGATATTCAGCTTTTTGGCGAGCTCACAAACGGCTTTAGAAGTTTTTACACCTTCTGCAACAGAGCCCAGCTCGTTTAAGATGTCGTTAATTTTTTTGCCATGGCCGAGCATAGAGCCTACCGTAAAGTTGCGTGACATGGGGCTTGAGCAGGTGGCAATCAAATCTCCCATGCCGGAAAGCCCGTACAAAGTGGATGGCTTTGCGCCAAGCGCAACGCTTACGCGAGTAATCTCCGCCATCCCGCGGGTCAAAAGTGCGCCGCGGCAGTTGTCGCCCAGTTTCATAGCGTCTGCAAAACCGGAAGCAATTGCTATTACGTTTTTTAAGCTTCCGCCAAGCTCCAAGCCGACAACATCATCATTTGTGTAAAGTCGAAATTTTGACGGAACAGTCAATTTTTCTTGCAAAAACTTTGCAATTTCGGGTTTGTTTTCGCAAGCTACAGAAGCTGCTGTGGGGCAGCCCATCAATACTTCTTTTGCCAGAGTAGGGCCGGAAAGTATTGCTATATTAGCATCTGGAAGTTCTTGTTTCATTACTTCGCTCATTCTCATCAAAGAAGGAAGCTCAAGCCCCTTAGAGGTGTTAACAAGCACCTGATTGTCTTTTAGGCCGATTTGTGCCAGTTTTTTGCACACGTCTCTGATGCCGGATGTTGCTACTACAAGAAGGATTATATCAGCGTCTTTTACGGCTTTTTCAAGGTCAGAGGTTACTTCCACTTTGTCTTTTAACTGTATTTCAAGCGGTTTTGACGCATGTTTGTTTGTGCGCAAGTCGTCACTTATGTCTGTATCTCTACCCCATACACAAACTTTTTCAAAATTGTCTGTCAAAAGCCAGGTCAGTGTAAGACCCCAGCAGCCTGCTCCCAATACCGTAAGTTTCATAAACTCTTCCTTTTATACTAGCAATACACTAATTATAAAATATTAAGATTCATTTGTAAAACTGTAATCTTTACTGTTTGAAACAGCCCGCTTTGCGTTAACGGGGATAAAAAACCTGAAAACAGACCCTTTGGACACAATGCTTTCAAAGCTGATATCACCGCCTAAAGACTCGATTATTTTTTTGCATGTATAAAGCCCTATGCCGGAGCCGTCTTTGTTTTCGGGGGTGGTGTTATCAGTCGGGCAAAACAATTCAAAAATATGCTTTTTGTGTTCTTCGCTTATTCCAATGCCTGTGTCTTTGATTTCGAAAAAATAATTTTCGCCTTCAAAATAAGACTTTACCTCTATATGCCCGCCTTTTTTGTTGAATTTGTATGCATTGCCCGCAAGGTTGTAAACCACCTGCCTGAAACGGAGCTTGTCGCAGACAATAAACCCTTTTTCAAGATTGATGTTAAGGGTTAGATTTTTCTCTGTAATTTTTTGGTTGAGTACGCAAAAAATTTCTTCTGTCACCTTTGCGGGTGAAAATTCTGTCAGCTCGAATCTGAAATCGGGGTTTTGTGACTTTGCGGTTTCAAGAGAGTATTTAATTATTTCATGCATGTGATTGCATGCAGATTTTATATTTTGCAAAAATTGTATCTGTCTGTCTCTTGGATATTCCATCTCCAGCATCAATTGCGTAAATCCGTTGACCGCATTGAGCGGGGTTTTAAACTCGTGTGCAATATGTGAAATATGCTCTCTTAATTTACTACTTTCAGACTCCATATTATGGACATTAGCACAGCACTTTAAAAAAGAATTTATTATATTTACCGTTAAGGTTAACTTTAACTTTAACTTTGTTTTCTTCTTTTTAATAATTTTATGCAGAAAATTTTTCTCTAATGTATAATATTATCCAATATGGAAAAGAAAAAAGGAAAACTGTTTGTTATATCAGGCTCATCGGGTGTTGGCAAAGGCACTTTATTAAACCTGCTTTTAAAACAGCATCCGGATTTAAAACTATCTATTTCTGCTACAACAAGAAAACCCCGCCCCGGTGAGGTTGATGGTGTAAATTATTTCTTTACTGATAAACAGGAGTTTTTGAAAGAAGTTGAAAACGGTGAATTCCTTGAGTGGGCAGAGTTTAACGGCAATTGCTACGGCACAAAAAAAGCCTGGGTTGAAAAAACTCTAAACAAAGGCGAAAATCTCATTCTTGAGATAGAGACAAAAGGTGCGCTGCAAATCAAACAAAAATTGCCTGATACTGTTTTGATTTTTATACTCCCTCCTTCTTTAGAAGAGCTGGAACACCGCTTGAGAGGCCGAAATACAGAAGATGAGCAAACAATACAGGGCCGTTTGCATGAGGCTTACAGAGAAATTGAGTGCTCAAAAAATTATGACTATCGTATAGTCAACGATAGTCTTGAAAATGCTCTTGCAGAGCTTGAAAAGATTTTTGTAAAATAATTATTTTGCACTCGAAGCGCTGATTTTTTGTCCGCTGATTTGTTTTCCGATTATGGGGGCAATTTTTTCCAAATCGTCCTGCAAATCTTTGTACTGCTGCGGATACAATGACTGTGCACCGTCACAAAGCGCTGTGTCAGGGTCATAATGCACTTCGATAATCAAACCGTCGCAGCCCGCGGCTACAGCAGCTCTGGACATCGGTGCAACCTTGTCGCGCAAGCCTGTACCATGAGACGGGTCAACAATAATCGGCAGGTGACTCAATTTTTTTACAACAGGAATTGCGCTCAAATCAAGCGTGTTTCTTGTGATTCTTTCAAACGTTCTAATGCCGCGCTCGCACAGGATAACTTCTCTGTTTCCGCCTGACATTACGTATTCTGCAGCCATAAGAAGCTCTTCGATGGTGTTACAAAGGCCTCTTTTTACCACAACAGGCTTGTTTATGTAGCCGAGTTCTCTTAACAGGTTGAAGTTTTGCATGTTGCGTGCTCCTACTTGCAAAATGTCAACGTATTTTAAGCACATTGGAATTTGAGAAATTTCCATTACCTCGCTTGTTACAGCCATGCCGTAGCGGTCGGCAACATCTCTTATTATTTTTAAGCCTTCTTCTCCCATTCCCTGAAAAGCGTATGGCGAAGTTCTGGGTTTGAAAGCGCCGCCTCTCAATATTTTTACGCCCATAGCGCTCAATTGTTTTGCGGTTTGGTCCATCTGCTCATAACTTTCGACCGTGCAAGGGCCTGCAATCATCCCTATATTATCCCCGCCGAATTTTACTCCGTTGACTTCGATTATTGTGTCTTCGGGTTTGAACATACGGCCTGCGAGTTTGTAGCTGGAAGAAATTCTTATTACTTCCTTTACGCCTTCTAAGAGCTCGATGTCTCTGGGGTCTACGATTTTTCCGCCTACTGCGCCGATTACTGTCTGCACTTCGCCTTTGGAAACGTGTGCGTCAAAGTTTTTTCTTTTAATAAAGCTTACAACGTCTTGAATCTGTTCGTCAGTGGCACTGGGGTTCATGATTATGAGCATAAATCTTTTCCTTTTTTTGTGTTATTAATTGCTAGCAAATTTATTTTTTATGTGTTTTATAAAAAATAACCTTTATAATATACATGATGGTACTATAAAAATTATTTTTGTAGTAGTATATAAAATACGCGTATCAAATTCAGTGGAGATTTTATGCTAAATGTTGAAGGCAAAGACAAAAACACATAAGTTTAGAAAAATTGCAGATGACCTTAGAAGCGATGTAAAAGCACCGCTTGTGGAGGCTTTGGAAAAGTTTTATAAAAACCCAATGGTACAGTTCCACATACCCGGTCATACGGCAGGACGTGCTGCTTACGGCCCTTTTAAAAAGCTCATCGGCAACAAAGCTTTGCTTTTAGACACTACAGATGAATTTGATAACCTTGGCACACTCCACCCGTCCTCTGGCCCTATCAAAGAGGCACGCGCGCTTGCTGCAAAGGCGTTCGGCGCAAAGGAAACCTTCTTTTTGCTGGGCGGCTCCACAATCGGCAACCTTACTCTTGCAATGTGTATGTCCAAAAAGGGTAAAAAAGTAATTGTTAACAGAAACTGCCACCGCTCTATTTTGACAGGCATGATTATTTCCGGCGCAGAGCCTGTTTGGATTCTGCCCGAAAAACTCAACGAGTGGTCGCTCTGGGGCGAGATAGAACCCCGTGAAATCGAAAAAGCATTAAAAGAAAACGATGATGTTGCGCTCGTGTGGATTACAAACCCCACCTACGAGGGCGTTGTATCTAACGTAAAAGCCATTGCGGATATCTGTAAAAAATACGATGTGCCTCTGGTTGTGGACGAGGCTCACGGTTGTTTGTGGAACTTTAACAAAAACCTTCCGGAATCCTCGCTTCATCTTGGTGCGGATGCTGTTGTGCATTCTTTGCACAAAACAGGCGGAAGCATGTCACAGAGCTCTATGCTTCATATTACAGAAGGTTCAAAGTTTGATCCTGATGAAATTGAAAGAACACTCCAGCTTTTGCAGACAACCAGCCCCTCAATGCTTTTGATGGCAAGCCTTGATGCTGCGCGTGCAAACCTTGAGTCAAAACACGGCAAAAAACAGTTGAACCGTGCCATACAGCATGCAAAATACGTTAGAAAAAGACTTCACAAAATTGAAGGCGTTCACGTTTTAGAAGCAACAGAAAATTATAATCAGGATGTTACAAAGGTTTTTGTCCGTGTGGACGGGCTTTCGGGCAAACGTCTTGAAAGTATTCTGGAAATTGATTTTGATATTGAGGTGGAATCTGCAAGCGATATCGGTGTTTTGCTGTTAATCAACATCGGCAACACAAAACAGGAAATTCAATACCTTGTAAATGCTTTTGAAAAAATCGCGCATGCACAGTATTCTGATATTTATTACATAGAAAACAGAAAACACATGCCCATGCTTACCCCGCAGATAGTGATGAACCCCAGAGAAGCATACTACAGCGAAAAAGAAACTATCTCAAAAGAACAAGCTGTTGGCAGAATTTCGGCAGAAGTTATTGCAGAGTGTCCTCCGGGTATTTCGATTTTGCTTCCTGGCGAATTGATTACACAGGAGCACATGCCTTATTTGAATGAATACAAATATCTTGAAGTAATCAAAAAATAGCAAAAATATTTTTGTTGGTACGTTATGTGAATATGTATCTTGTAAGTAATTTTTTCAATGCTTCTATCAGACGCCCTGTTTTTAGGGGCAAAACTTCGGCTGAGAATATTCAATCATCTGAGTTTTCGGGGATAAAGAATTTAGAATCAGATATTTTTGTGCCGCAAAATACATTAAAAAGGCCTACTGAATTTGGCACAGTAAGCTATTTGAAAGACAACAGCTTTGAAGAATTAAGATTTAAAAAACCGCTGACACTTGCTCAGGCTCTTGATACTGTTCAAAAGGCTGATGATAAATACCACCTTTGCAGATACGGGGTTGTAAAAAGCGGGTTTACGCTCAACGAGTTTAAAGAATCGTTTGAGATGAGATTTAAAAATATGAAATTTACCGGTTTTCTTGGAAGCGGCTACAGTGCGCTTGCGCTGGAAAACCAAGACGGAAACATCGTGAAATTGTGCACAGACGACCATTTTGCAATGAGAAACAAAACAGAAGACTTTGACGCACAGGTGCTCAAAAAGGGTACAATAAAAAAACAATATTTTTATTACATCCAAAAAAAATACTCAAAAAAAGGTGTAACACAGCACGATGTTGACCTTATGGAAAAAAAGATTCTCTCAAAAGGTTATATTGCAAACGACTTGTACGAGGGGCAAATAGGCAAAGACAAGGACGGAAAGATTTACCTTATTGACCCCGAGTGTGCTGTTGATCCTGCAAAAAAAGCCGAAATAAACGAAAAAACAGAAAGCTTTATACAAGAATGCATAAGAAACGGCTGGATGTAGTTTTTTTGTGAATTTGTTTTATAATAATTTCTATGAGTAACATTTTAAAGTGGAGTTTTAAAAATGCACTGGTTGGCATGGCGTGTATGTTTTGCGTCGTTGTCATAGCGTGTGCTTTTCTTGCGCCTGTTCTTGCGCATTCAAATTTTGCTCCTGCTGCCAATGTTTTGTATGATTTTTTGCACAGGCTGTGCAAAATGCATGGCACGAATATTTTTACTATTTTGCACCATCCAATCGGAATTTGTGCGCGCTGCATAGGTTCTTATATCAGTGCTGCAATCATTTTGTATACTTATCTTCACAAGTTCAAAATGGACAAGATAATTTTTATTATCATAGGTACACTTGCTTTTGGCGAGATTGCCGCAGAGTATTTTAATCTGTTTGTTACAAACGATTTTATAAGACTAATAGACGGCTTTTTCCTCGGTGCGTTTCTGGGCATGTTGTTTATAAAAATTCTTGACTGGCTCGAAGGCAAAAAGGGATGGTAATTTTTAGTCTTAAGTTTGGCAAACAGTACACAAAAATATGAGTTTTCAATTTTGTTAATATTTTGTTACAAAATTGTGCGTTAATTTCGTATTAATTTTAAATAAACAACTCTAATATTAAAAAAACAATTTACATTTATTGTAGTAATTAGACTTAAGATGTATTCCCTAACCCCAAAAAAATGTTATAATAGAAAAACAGAGAAGAATTAAGTGTTCTCTTTACCCTTATTTAAGATATGTAAAGATATTGTTAACAAAATATGCTAAAAAGTCAATTAATTTTAAACCACTGTTTTTAATATAAATGTAGGAAATATTTTAGTAGGTAATGTCGGAGGAAAGACATGACAATTAGTGTGAACTCAAGAAAAAAACAAGCAAAAAAATCATTTGACGAATTGCTCAATGATTTAAGAACAAGCAATTCTGAAAAAGTCAGATATAATGCAGCTCGTATTCTTGGAGAAATAGGTGATTCACAGGCAGTTGAACCGCTTATTGATGTATTAAAAAATGATAAAAACGGTTCTGTTCGTTTGTATGCTGCAAGAGCATTGGGCGAATTAGGCGATGTAAATGCTACAATTCCTCTTATCGAATCATTGAGAGAAGATAGAAACGTTGACGTTCGTGTCCGTGCTGCTCGTGCATTAGGACGTTTGGGCGGCAAAGAAGTTGTAGAACCGCTTGTTGAAGCACTTAACGATGAAAACCCTCAAGTTTGTATCACTGCTACAGATGCTTTAATCGAAATCGGCGACGTTGCTACAGATGCTTTGATGGAATCTTTAGACCATGAAAAAGTTAACGTAAGATGCGACGCTACAAGAGCACTGGGTGAAATCGGAAACCCTAAAGCAGTTGATAAAATTATCACTATGCTGAAAGATGAATGGGTAAATGTCAGAATATATGCTGTAACTTCACTTGGCAAATTGAGCGACAAAAAAGCTGTTCCGGCTTTGATTGAAGTTATGCAAAACAAAAAAGAAAATGACCTTGTTAGAGCAGGTGCAGCAGCTGCGCTTGGTGTATTGAGAGACCAAAGAGCTCTTATGCCTTTGAGAGAACTCATCATGGCAGCAGACGAGCTGGGCGAACTCGAAGATACAGCTTTGAAATCATTCAAAAAAATCATGGCAGCTAACTGGCAGGCTATTCCCGGTGCTGCTCCTCAAAAGAAAACAGTTGGTGCTTAATTTATAGCATTTGGCTGTTGCTGACATAAACCAAAATTTAAAAAGCTCCTTAAAATTTTCAAATTGATTAAGGAGCTTTTTTATTGCGTTTGTAAAAAAATCTATTTGCTTGTTACTACCCATTTATTATCTTCAAATTTGTAGGTTTTACAGGCACCTTCTTTTATAAATTTTTTGAGCAGTATTGTATCGTTATATCCTTGCATTGTAAACACACGGCTTTCTCTCACTTTTATATAGTCTGCAAGCTGATATTTGTTAAGTGAGCAGACATAAGAGAGCTTTTCTTTGCTAAACTCGTTAATAGTTTGTATAACGCATTTTCCCTGTTTTGGCCCTCTTACAATACTCATTGAGCTTATATTGTTTGGCTGCGGCAGCTTGCCTTTTGAAACATGCGTTTTGCATGTTCTCAAGCTTTTAAGGTAGTCCTGGTCTACGTATGTGTTATAAACAGTAGGTTTGAAAAGTGAATAAAGACCGAAGATGATTAAAAATAAAACAATAGGAAATCCGTATTTGTCCATTAATTATCCTTTATATTTCATACATTGCAGCGTTATAAAGTTCATTTCTTCTTTTGAAATGTCCGTAAACGTCACAGCCGTAAGGAATTTAAAAGAGTTGTTAATTCTTATCGGGTTAGAATAAACCAGCTCGGCATGTGTGTTGATTTGTTTGCCCGCAAGGAAAAGCTCAATATCCAGTTTTGTGTATGCGTTCATTTGTTTGTCAGAGATAAAGGCCAGCCCTTTTGCGCAAATGTTTTTTGTTGTTGCTATGATTCTATCCACCTGTGTGCCTTCGAATTCAACTGTCATAGCAAAATCTGTTTCTATGTCTGCTCTTAAATATTCACGTCTTTGAGAGTGTTTGATATTGGACGGAAAAGAGAGCATGTAAAATGTTGTTTCGTTCAGGTAATTGCTCGATAAAATTCTGCTTGTTGCATTGTATACGCCGTCTTGAGCATAAATATTTATTTCGATTTCTTTTTCAGGGAGCTCTGTTTGTTTGTCAAAAAAGACTGTCAGCTTATCGTTTTCCACATAATAAATTGTGCAAAAATAGCTTTTGTTGTCCAGAATTATTTCCAGTTTATTTGAGGGTTTTAAGAAATTATAACTATCCAATACTAAACTCCCAAAAAATTCTTATGTTTATATTATACCATCATGATTCCACATTGTTGTTAATTTTACACAAAAAATATATAATTAATTTTATGACAAGACAACCATTTTTTTATGATATTACATTAAGGGACGGAAACCAGTCTCTTAAAAAACCGTGGAACTTAAAAGAAAAAGAATTTATCTTTGACAAACTCGTCAAATTTGGTGTTCAGGCTGTGGAGGCTGGGTTTCCGGCAGCATCAGACATGGATTTTGAGGCAGTAAAAAGGCTTGCTCAAATTGCGGATGACAACCTCGTAATAAGCGGACTGGCACGTGCTGTTGAGCATGATATCGAAACTGCTGTTAATGCGATAAGTTTTTCTAAAAAACCAAGACTGCATACGTTTATTGCAATGAGCCCGTTTAATATGAAATATGTGCTAAACAAAAAACCACAGGAGGTAAGAAAAACAGCAGTTGAGGCAGTGGCTTTTGCAAAAGAAAAAATCCAAAAAGTATCAAAACAAGGCGAAGTGCAGTTTTCTGTAGAGCATTTTGGCGATTGCATGGAAAATCTCGATTATGTAATTGATACATTAAAAGACGTTGTAAAAGCCGGTGCGACCGTAATCAACCTTCCCAATACCGTTGAAAGAACAAGGGTAAAAACTTTTGTGGACATGGTAGAAAAAGTTTATCAAGCACTGCCAAAAGACATAATGATTGCCGTGCACTGCCACAATGACCTTGGCATGGCTACTGCTGCAACAATAGAGAGCTATTTTGCAGGTGCAACACAGCTGGAATGTTCGTTAAACGGTCTTGGTGAGCGTGCGGGCAACACCAACATGTACGAGGTTGCGGTGGGGCTGCACAACAGCGGCGTGGATGTGCCGTTGAACCTTGGCGAAATTTATGAGCTTGCTCTTGTTGTGTCAGACATGTCAAAAGTAGAAATACCTGAAAAAGCTCCTCTCATAGGGCCTGAAGCACTTGCTCACAGAAGCGGTATTCACCAAGACGGTGCGGTTAAGACAAAAGACATGGAAAAAGGTGCCTACAGGCCGATTCATCCGACACTTATCGGCAGAAAAGATGACGAAAAAATCGGATTCACAAGCCAGTCAGGCAAAACAGCGGTGTTTGAGATTATTTCTGATGCCGGTTATCCCATTACAATACAAGAAGCTGTCAGAATTACACCAATTGTTAAAGAAGCGGCGCAAAAGGTCGGCGAACTTCCTGCAAGAAATATTATTGATATTTACTTTAACGAAGTATTCAATGTCAAAGGTGATTTCAGGCTTGTGGCGTTTGAAAAACTCGCTGAAAATATGTTTAATCTCAAATTTTTCCACAAAACAGAATTTTTTGACATGAACGCACAGGGCAACGGGCCTTTGGATGCATGTCTTTCTGCTTTAAAACAGGCCGGTTACCCTCAAAAACTGGTGGATTACGAGCAATATGCTGTTGACGGAAGAATTTTTGGTTCCGGTGCTACAGCCATGACCGTTATTCATTTTGAAGACCTTGACGGAAGGACAATTCTTGCCAGAGGCAAGGATGAAAGCACACTAAAAGCAAACGTAAAGGCAATCTTTAACGGTTTGAATTTGATGAGCAAAAATTAAACAACAAACTAATTGCAAAACTCAAACAGTCCTGTAAAATAGTTGTATGCAAATATTTGTGTATATTTTAAAAAGACTGCTTCAGGCGATACCTCTTTTGTTTCTGGTGTCGATAATAAGCTTTTTTATAATCAGACTAAGCCCCGTAGATCCTCTTGGCGAGCTTCGGCTGAACCCTTCAATCTCACAGGAGACTCTAAAATCCGAGCAACAAAGACTGGGGCTCGACAAACCTAAAATTGTTCAATACGGCTTGTGGCTCAAAAGCTTTTTAAAAGGCGACCTCGGTGTCACCGTGACGGGAGAAAAAGTCAGTACAAAACTATGGGAGAGAATCCCTAATACCCTTTTGCTCACAACGGTGGTGATTTTGCTCACGTGGCTGGTTGGCATACCGCTCGGGATTTATGCTGCTTTGAACTGGAAAAAGCCTGTGGATAGGATACTGACCGTTGTAACGAGTATAGGTATGGCAATTCCTTCGTTTTTCTTTGCGTTGCTGCTTTTGATATTTGCTGTAAAAACAGGCTGGTTCCCGACAGGCGGCCTTACTTCTTACAATTTTTCCAATCTTGGCCCTGCGGGCAAGATAATTGATATAGCTCATCACCTTGTGCTGCCTGTGATAGTTTTGTTTACTATTTCTTTATCAGGATTGCAAAGACAGATGAGAGGCAATCTGCTTGATGTTTTAGGGTCGGATTATGTTAAATTTGCACGTGCAAAAGGCTTGAGCGAGAACAAAGTTGTGTACAAACACGCACTAAGAAATGCTATCAACCCCATGGTTACGCTGCTGGGGTTTGAGTTTGCGTCTCTTTTGAGCGGGGCGGCGCTTACGGAGTATGTTTTTCAGTACCCGGGGCTCGGACGTTTGATACTCGAGGCTGTTATGAAATCCGATATCAATCTTGTTATGGCTTCTTTGATGATGGGTACGATAATGCTCGTTCTGGGCAATCTGCTTGCAGATATCTTGTTGAAACTTGTTGACCCGAGAGTGAGTGTGAGCTGATGGAAACAAAAAATTTATTTAAAAAACTTTTTGGCTCACAGATTTTTAAAGACAAATACGCTTCCACAGCGCTTGTTGTACTTTTGATACTGTATCTGGGCATTTTGTTTGCGGATTTTCTTGCTCCGTATTCAAAAGAGTTTTCCGACCGCCACAGGGCATATGTTCCTCCGTCAAAGATTTTTACTATTGACGAAAACGGCAAACTCTCGCGTCCTTATACATACAACTACAAAAGATACTTTAACCCCGAGGAGCTCAAAATTACTTACAAACTGGACAGGAGCAAAAAGTATTATTTAAAATTCTTTTCCAAGGGTGAAAAGTATAAATTTCTGGGTCTGATCCCCATGGAAAGACACCTTGTAACAGTAGACCCTGACGGGCGTTTGTTTTTGCTCGGCACAGATATAAACGGCAGGGATATATTTTCGCGTATACTTTTTGGTGGAAGGATATCTTTGACAATAGGTTTTTTGGCGCTGTTTATTTCGTTTCCTCTTGGAATGCTTTACGGAGGGATTTCCGGGTATCTTGGCGGAGTGGCGGATAACCTTATGATGAGGGTGTCCGAGGCAATAATGTCTATTCCGAGTTTTTATCTTTTGATTATTCTTGCGGCAATTTTACCCACAAATATGACAAGCATTCAGCGTTTTACTCTTATAACGGTAATTCTTGCATTGATAGGCTGGGCAGGGTTTTCACGTGTTGTGAGGGGTATGGTTTTGTCCATAAAAAATCAGGAGTTTGTCCAGGCAGCCGAATCCATTGGCGCTTCAAAACTTCGCATTATTGTAAAACACTTGCTCCCGCAGACTTTGAGCTATGTTATTGTTGCAATGACGCTTTCTGTTCCTTCTTACATACTGGCAGAATCCGGCTTGAGTTTTCTCGGGCTGGGAATCCAGCAGCCCGATGCAAGCTGGGGGAATATGCTCAAAGAAGCACAGGAGTATGTTAATATAATCTATCGCCCGTGGCTTTTGACACCCGGTTTCTTAATTTTTATTGCGGTCTTATCTTTTAACCTCATAGGTGATACAATAAGAGACATATTAGATCCGAAGAGTAAAGTTAGATAAGAAAAAATTAAGAATATGGAACATCTGGCATTTAACAACCTTATTATAGAAAAGAGTATGCTTTTAGACATACTGCTTGCTATAGTGCTCGGTTTTGCAATCGGTTTTGAGCGTGAAATTACAAACAAGTGGGCCGGTTTAAGAACCCACATGCTCGTGTGTCTGGGCTCTTGTATATTTACATTGCTGTCTATCCACGCATTCCCTGTGTTTGCGCACAGCCCGCAGGCAGATCCGGCGCGTATTGCCGCACAGATTTTGACAGGGATAGGTTTTATCGGCGGTGGTACTGTTTTAAGGCACGGTTATTCAATCTACGGGCTCACAACTGCTGCTACTTTATGGATTACGGCCAGTATCGGCATGGCTTGCGGATGCGGGTTCACCTCTCTTGCTATAATCTGCACGGTGCTTGCTGTGGGCACACTTGTTTTAATCAGAATTTTTGAAAAACAATATATCCACAAAGGCACAAAAAACCCGAGAAAATTTAAGGTAAGTTTTTATTCTCCGGTTGAGGCTGCTGACACAATTTATTCTAAAATAATTGAAAAATTTAACTCTATTTTTGAAATAAACAAAGCAAACTCTACATCCAACGAAGGAATGATGAAAATAAGTTTCAGATTAGATGTTTTTGACAAAAATCCCGTGCAGGCGTTGCACAAAGAATTGAACACGATTGAAGGAATTGAATCAGTTTCGATACAAGAAATGTATGAGTAAAATAGAAATTCTGGAATACTTGCGAACAATTTTGATTGCACTGCTTGTAGCACTTTTTTTGGCGGCGGTGGCAACAGGTTGTTCAAAAATCGTGGCGGAACACCATGCCAGAATGCTCGCAAGAATAAGCAATACAACAAAAGACAATGAAATGATTGCTTATCTTATTACAAAATACACTGAACAGGCGCAAAAAAATCCAGGAGATTACTCCATCCATGTGCGTTTGGGCAATCTTTACGAGCTCATGTTTGATTACAAACACGCAGAGGAGCAGTACAAAACAGCTATTGATAAGTCTCCGTACGGGGTGTACAGCTCTTATTTGGGTCTGGCTAATCTTTATCTTAAAACAGGAAAGTATAACAAAGCGCTTCGAATTGTTAAAAGGCTCAAAAACACAGACCACAAACCTTTGTTAATAGCCAAGGGTGATTTTTACATGAACCTTGGCGACCTTTTGTGGCAAAAAAACAAATACCACGACGCTGTAAAACAGTACAAAATCGCATTTTTCTATTACAAAAAAGTGGATTCCAACAAAAAAGATTCTGCGGTTGTGGGCATATTGGACTGTTACAACAAAATTGCGGATGAGGATTTTAAACACCACAGCGTTTTAAAAGCAATAGAAAGTCTGGAAACCGCGCTGCTCTACAAAGAGACGCCTATCATGTATTACAAACTTGCAATTTTGTACAAAGACGTTGACCCGCTGATTGCAAACAAATACATGGAAAAAACCTATGCTCTGGACCCCGGTATCATCAACTTTGACATATATGAAGAAATACTCATAAAGCTGGTAAAACAATACTACAGCGAAGGAAAAGACGTTGAGACAGATTTGTATAAACACAAACTAAAATCAATAAAAACTTTCCAAAAAAGATATGTTATTTCAGAAAAAGATGTGACAATAAACATTGAAAAACTCGAGGTAAAAAACAATATTTTTAAAACAAAACAAACCGTTAAAGTTAAATTTAAAATAGAAAATACATCCAAGCACGATTTTAATACTCTTTTTGTTATTGCCAAACTCCGCTACGACAACAAGAGCAAAGAAATCTTTAACCACAAATTTTATACAAAAAAATCACCCCTCAAATCTCGCAGCGAGTCACCGTCTTATACTTTCAAATACACCTACAGCGACAAAGACGAAATCTACACAGCAGAAAAAGTAAACCTCGATTTTTATGCGGGTAAAAAAGAAAACATGAGAAAAATTCCTGTTTACTCCGTCGAATTGCAAAGGTTTTAGCTTAAAATTGTAAAAAAATTATTAAAACTCTTCAAAAAAATGTAATTAGAAGGTAAAATTACTGTATAGGAGTAGTTGAAGATTGGGAAATTTGCTACATAAAGAGAATCAACAATTATATTCGGATGTTCCGCCGACAAAACTGCGCAACATTGACGAAAAATTCCGTGCTGCAAAACCCACCCCGTTTTGGAGATGGGTGGCTGACCAGTTCTTTTACAACATGCTCGAAAACAGATTTTTCTCTTTAAAAATTAAAAACAAAGAAAACTACGACAAAAGAGACCCGCAGTTTGCAAATATAATCTATGCTCCTCATAACAACTGGTGGGATGGCATTGTAGGCTACAACCTGTGCCGCAGAATTTTTAATACAGATATACGCATGATGATTGAGGAAATGAACAGATTTCCGATTCTGGCGAGAGCAGGTGCTTTTCCTGTTAACAAAAAATCTCCGCAGGCGTCTATGCGTGCTTTGCAGTATTCAGTGGATGAGCTTTGCGACAACAAAAAATCTTTATGGATTTTCCCTCAGGGCATTATTCGTCCTCCTATGTACCGGCCTATCGAGTTTCAGACAGGGCTTGCTTATATTGCAAAAAATGTTGCAAAAAAAGCAGGAGGGGTCAACCTTATACCTGTTGCCGTAAACTATCCTTTCCTTAGAGAAGACAAGCCCGAAGTTCTTTGCGAAGTGGGCGAGCCGATTATTCTGACGGATTATAATTTTGATAGAAAAGAGTTTACCCACCGTGTGGAAAAAAACTTTGAAGCGCTTTGCGACAAGCAGTTTGAAGACATCAGACACGGCAACATTGAAGATTACGAGTATTTGTACAAACAAAAACTCAAATGGTATAAAAAACTCGAAAAACGTTTGAAAAAAATTGATATGCCAAAAGGCTCCGGAGTTTAATCAAAATAACCCACATACGGCAGGTTGCGCATGTAGCCTTCGTAATCCAACCCGTAGCCCACAACAAATTTGTCATCAATTTCAAAACCGTAAAAATCAGGTTCTATATCTGTTTTTCGTGCTGCTTTTTTGTTTAAAAGCGTCACAACCTTGAGGTTTTTGGGCTTGTGAGTGCGGCAGAGCATCTCGAGTAAAAATTTCATTGTGCAGCCCGTGTCAATAATGTCTTCCACAATCAGGGCGTTTTTGCCTTCGAGGTTTGGCAGGGTCAAATCCATTGCTTGTACATGGCCTGAGGAGGTTTTTTCGTTTCCGTAGCTCGATACCCTTATAAACTCCATTTTAACAGGCATTTTGAGATGTTTTGACAGGTCGCAAAAAAACATGCTCGACCCTTTTAGCACGCATATGATGGTTAAATCTTCTTTTGTGCCAAAGGTTTTGTTTATCTCGTCAGCAAGCTCGCGGGTTCTTTTTTCAATCTGCTGCTGTGAGAATAAAATCTTTAAGTCTTCAACTTTTCTATCTGTCATAATTTTTTACCTGTCTTCTATTTTTAAAACATGCGTGGGAAGCTTGTCTGCTCTTAGCTTTTCGCTTACACACACACCGGCTGCCCAGAAGATTTCCTGACCTTTGGACAGGAGGAGAATTTCGTCCCGTTTAAATTTTTCTATTCCTTTGTTGATAAAAAGTTTTTTCAGCTTCATTGTGCCCTTCATGCCAAATGGCTGGATAACATCCCCGTGCAAGCGGGTGCGTAAGCGAAAATCGATTTTGCCATCAATCTGCACATATGCCGCAGGCTCGTTGGAGTGCGGAAAGACTGGCATTTTGGAATCTTTGTATTCTTCCAGCTTAAAAATTTTGTCATGAAAAACATACGTGCCGCATTTGTCGATTTTTATTTCGTCTTTAATCTTTGCAGGCTCAAGGTCTTCGATTGTGCAGATTTTTTCTTTTGACACAAACAGCCACAAATCCTTTGTTAAAGACAGAGTTTTGCCTGATTTTCGGTTTGCATTTTTTTGTATAAATTCATAAATTTCGTCCACTTTTTTGGAGTCATAATCCAGATTGTGTTCAATCAAAAAATCCAGTATAAACTTGTTTTGTACATCCTGTGAAAGCGCTGTGAATTTTTGAGTTACAAAAAAACCTTCTTTTTTGTCAGTGACCTGTGTTTTGATTTTTGACAGGTATTCTTTAATAATATTCTGCTCTGAAATTGCAATTTTAGAGAGGTTTAAAATAACGTCTTCAATTTTGGGGTTGATGGTTTTGAGCTCGGAAATTATCTGATGGCGCAAAAAATTGCGTGCGTATTTTGTGTCAAAATTGCTCGAATCGTTGTTGGGGACGAGTTTGTTCACCGTGCAGTAACGCACAATGTCCTTTCTTGAAAACGGCATAAGCGGTCTGTAAACATCGCAAAAATCGAGCTTTGAGTTCTCAAGAATCCCGCATAGACCTTTCACTCCCGTGCCTTTAGACAGCCTGTAGAGAATAGTTTCCGTGTTATCGGATTTTGTGTGCGCAAGAAAAAGCCCGTCTGCGTTGAATTTTTTGTAGCATTTTTTAAAGAATTCCTGACGTTTTTCTCTTGCAACAGTTTCAGTTTTTGGCGTGCCTACTGGCAGTGTTTCCGTATAAATTTGGATATTGTTTTCTTTGCAGTATCTTTCGCAGTTTTCCTGTTCAATTTCGGCTTCGCGTCCGCGCCAGTTGTGGTTGAGGTGCAGTGCAATGAGTTTGAACCCTGATTTTTCGCTTATGCGATACAGGATATCGAGCATGCACATGGAGTCATATCCCCCTGAAAACCCCACAACAAAAGTTTTGTTACTGTCATTTAAACCGTGCTTTTTTAAAAAATTTTTTACTTTGTTAATCATGACAAAAACAATTATAACGAAATTATTTTTTTTTTGCTAATCTTCGTTAAAAACCCACATTTTTCTTGTTTTCCACTGGATGATTGTCAAAAAGAAAATTATCAAAAACAGAATATAAGCACCTGCGCTGGCCTGACCGATGTTAAAGAATTCAAAAGCGTTTTTGTAAATCCAGTACACAAGAACGTTTGTAGAATCCATTGGCCCGCCTTGCGTCATGAGATAAATAAGATCAAACACCTGAAACGATGAAATGGTGGTGATTACCAGTACAAAAAATATTGTTGGGCTCAAAAGCGGAAGCGTTATTGTAAAAAATATCCTCAAAGGGCTTGCGCCGTCTATTTTTGCAGCCTCGTATATGTTGTTGTTTATTGCAGAAAATCCTGACAAAAAAATGACCATGTTGTAGCCGATGAGCTTCCACGAAGACACAATAATAAGTGCAATCATGGCTGTGTGCGCGTCATAGAGCCAGTTTATGTGTGTTTTTAAAAGATAATTCAACAATCCGATATTCGGGTCAAAAATCCACTCCCACACAATGGCTGCAACTATCATGGGGGTGATAAAAGGCAGAAAATATGCTGTTTTAAAAAACTCCGTGCCTCTTATTTTGTTGTTCAAAACAGCAGCCAAAACAAGCGGGATAACAAGCGCAATCACCGCAGTAGAAACCGCAAATACAAAAGTATTTTTAATTATCAAAAAGAACGAAGGGCTTGTCAAAAGCTCTTTGTAATTTTCTAACCCTACAAATCTAATGTCAGACAACAAATCCCAGCTGCAAAAACTCAAATAAAACGAAAAAATTACAGGCAGCACAATAAAAATAAGCGTCCCTAACAATGCGGGTGCAAGAAACATTTTATGCACAAATCTGTCATCAAAAAACTTTTTCACAAAACGATTATAACAGAGTTTGACAAAATAAATATGTGTCGCTTTTGGACTTTGGCAGGATTTTATGAAATAATAAGATACATTGAAAAGCACAACTAAGGGGTAAGTATGACTGAAACACTGGATTTTAGAGCATTCGGCAAAAACGATATAAGAGGAATCTACGGCGAAGATGTAACAGAAGAACTGTTTTACTTTGCAGGCAGAGGGTACATCAAATTTATACTCGAAAACCTCAACAAAAATGCAGACGAAAGAACCGACGCAAAAGACCTGTGGGTCAGCGTTGCAAGAGATGCAAGAACTCACTCCCAGTCATTAACGGATTCTTTAATAAAAGGTGTAACCTCAACAGGCGCAAATGTTTTGAATATCGGCATGGTGCCGACTCCTCTGGGGTATTATTCTGAATTTGCACAAATCCCCTCAAACGTAATCAGCAAAGGCAAAATTAACGGTGCACTTATTGTTACCGCAAGCCACAACCCGAGCGAGTACAACGGTCTTAAAATGACATTTGACAAAGGTTCTTTAACAGAAGAACAGATAAAAGAAGTAAAAAAACTTTCCATGGCAGAAGTCAATGCAAGAGAGACTTCTAACAGACACGGCATTATAAAAAAATACGATATCATTGAGCAGTATACAGAAAGTATTGTAAACAAATTTGCTTCTGTCGGCAGAGGCATAAAAGTCGTCACAGACTGCGGAAACGCTACAGCAGGCGTGGTTGCACCGCAGCTTTACCGCGATCTTGGGTGCGAGGTCGTGGAGCTTTTTACAGAGCCTGACGGAACTTTCCCTAACCACCACCCGAATCCAAGCGACGAAAAAACTCTTGATGTGCTCAAAAAAACCGTTGTTGAAGAAAAAGCTGACATTGGTATAGCTTTTGACGGCGATTCTGACAGAATCGGGATTGTGGACTCAAAAGGCAATGCCCTGACAGGCGACAAACTGCTGTTGATTTATGCGCAGGATATTGTAGAACCCCTTGCAAAACGCGGCGAATGCCCATGTGTTGTGTCAGAGGTTAAATGCTCGCAAGTGCTCTACGATACAATCAACGCCATGGGCGGAAACGCAATCATGACAAAGACCGGCCACGGCTATATCAAGTCTAAAATGAAAGAGGAAAATGCAATCCTCGCAGGCGAAATGTCCGGCCACACTTTCTTTAAAGACAGATACTACGGCTTTGATGACGCAATTTATGCGGGCTGCAGGATTATCGAAATTATTGCAAAACAAAAAGCATGCAATCCTGATTTTAAAATCGAAGACATGCTAAAACCCTTCGAAGGTGTCTGCACATCGAAAGAAGTAAGATTCCGCTGCCCTAACGAGTTTAAAAAATCAGTGCTCGAGGACATGGAAAAAGAAGTTGAAAAAAATCCGGATTTATTCGGTACAAAAATAAAAGATATAATTACCCTGGACGGTATGAGAATTATCCTCGAAGACGGGTTTGCAATGATTCGTCAAAGCAACACCGAACCTGTGTTTACGCTGCGTTTTGAGGCAAAATCCGAACAAAACTGCAAACACTACGAAGACACCTTTGTAAACCTTCTTGATAAAACTGTCAAAAAATATTGTTAACACTGTTTGTTCTTATCTTTTGTTTTGACTATAATTTAGTTAATGAGAGCTAAGTTACAGGTGGATAAAAAGTGATTAAAGAACAATATTTTCCTCAGGAAATTGAGAAAAACTGGCAAAAAGTTTGGGAAGAAAATAAATTCGGGCATACTTACGACGACTCTGAAAAGCCAAAATACTATGCGCTTTCAATGTTTCCGTATCCCTCAGGCAAATTGCACATGGGCCATGTGCGCAATTACACAATTACAGATGTTATTGCACGTTTTAAGAAAATGCACGGTTTCAATGTGCTCCATCCAATAGGCTGGGATTCTTTCGGCCTTCCGGCGGAAAACGCTGCTATTCAGCACGGCGAAAGCCCTGAAAAATGGACAGACGAAAATATCGGTTACATGAAAATGCAGCTGAAAAAACTAGGCCTGATGTATGACTGGGACAGAGAAGTTGCCACCTGCAAACCGGATTATTACAAATGGACTCAGTGGCTGTTTTTGCAGCTTTATAAAAAAGGGCTGGCTTACAAAAAAGAAGCTGCTGTTAACTGGTGTGACAACTGCGCAACCGTTCTTGCCAACGAGCAGGTAATCGATGGCAAGTGCTGGAGATGTGACAGCGTTGTTGAGAAAAAATACCTTTCTCAATGGTTCTTAAAAATTACCGACTACGCAGAAGTACTTCTTAAGGACATCGACAAACTCGAAGGCTGGCCGGATTCCGTTAAAACAATGCAAAAAAACTGGATTGGCAAGTCACAGGGAGCTATTCTCAAATTTAAAGTAAAAGAAATCGAAGGAATGGAAATCCCTGTTTATACAACCCGTCCTGATACAGTTTATGGAATCACCTACCTTGTTGTTGCACCCGAGTACAAAGATATTGAAAAACTCACAACACCCGAGCAAAAACAGGCTGTTGAAGACTACCGTGCAAACGCACGCAAAATGACAGAAATCGAAAGACTGTCAACTGAACGCGTTAAAACAGGCGTACCTCTTGGTACTCACGCTATCAACCCGTTTAACGGCGAAGAATTTCCGCTTTGGACTGCGGATTACGCTCTTGTTGAATACGGTACCGGTGCTGTAATGGCTGTACCTACGCACGATGAAAGAGACTTTGATTTTGCAAAAAAATATAACCTTCCTATGAAAGTGGTTATTGAAAATCCTGAAAACCCCTCTGACTGCAAGGATGCTGCGTATACTGAACCCGGTGTGCTTGTAAATTCAGAAGAATTCAACGGCATGGATAATGACAAAGCCAAAAAAGCTATTACACAAAAAGCTGTAGACGGCGGATACGGCGAATTCAAAACCCAGTACAGACTGCGTGACTGGCTGATTTCGCGTCAAAGATACTGGGGTGCTCCGATTCCTATAGTTTATTGTGAAAAATGCGGCCCGCAGCCAGTTCCCGAGGAGCAGCTCCCTGTAAAACTGCCTGAGGATGTTGATTTCAAAGTTCAGGGCAAATCACCCATCCTTACATCAAAAACTTTCCTTGAAACAACCTGTCCTGTATGCGGCGGCAAAGCTACAAGAGAAACTGATACCATGGATACATTCATCTGCTCAAGCTGGTACTACCTCAGATACGCAGACGCCAAAAACGCAAACGCACCGTTTGATAAGGCGCTTGCTAACAAATGGCTGCCTGTTGACCAGTATGTAGGCGGTATTGAGCACGCTATTTTGCACCTTTTGTATTCAAGGTTCTTTACAAAAGCGTTGAAAGACCTCGGTCTTGTTGACTTTGACGAGCCTTTCAAAAACCTTTTAACACAGGGCATGGTGCTCAAAGACGGCTCCAAAATGTCTAAGTCCAAAGGCAACACAGTAGACCCTGATGAAATCTTTGAAAACTACGGTGCTGACACTGCAAGACTTTTCATCCTTTCAGACTCGCCTCCGGCAAGAGACTTTGACTGGTCAGACGCAGGTGTTGAAGGCTGCTACAAGTTCTTAAACAGAGTATGGAGACTTTACTCAAGCCAGCAGGAAAATCTTATACTCGATTACAAGTTGCCTGAGGATGTGTCTTCGCTTTCAAAAGAAAACAACGACCTTGTCAGAACCACACATATTGCGATTAAAGGTATTACGCAGGATATTTCTAACGAATTCCAGTTCAATACCGTTATTTCAAAATACCGCGAGTTTGTGAATGCTATTTACGATTACGCAGGCAAAAAATCTTCCTTCAACGATGAGGACAAGAATGTATTGAGTTTTGCGCTTGTGACTCTTCTCAAGCTGCTTGCGCCTACAACAGTGCATTTGACAGAAGAAATTTATCACTCTATCGGCGGCAAGGGCTCTATCCACGAGACTGATTGGCCTGTTTTTGAAGAAAAACTCGCAAAAACTTCTGCAATTACGCTTGTTGTACAGATAAACGGCAAAGTAAAAGACAAAATAGAGGTTGATTCGGAATCTTCCAAAGAAGAGCTCGAAAAAGCCGCTATGGCAAGCGAAAAAATACAAGATGCAATCAACGGCAAAACAGTTGTAAAAACAATTGTAGTGCCTGGCAGACTTGTTAATATCGTAGTTAAATAGCAATTTCATATTAAAAGAGCTTAAAGTGTCACGATTAACTGTTACAATCGTGGCACTTTGTAACAATTAATATTACAAATGTAAAAATTAATCCGAAACTTGCAAAAAAGCATGGCCGATTGTGTTTATATATATGTAAGGAAAAGGTGAAGGTATTTATGTATAGCCCGCAATTTATGAGATTTTTAATCGGCCGTGACGCAGATGATTATGTAAACGAAGAAAAAAAACAGGAAGAATCAAAAAGTTTTGACAGCGTTATTTATCGTTGTTCAAAATACGCCACTGTGCCTATAGAAATTAAAAAGCATAATTAAAAATATCGAACAAAAGTTTTAATAAAAAAAGACTGCTGATTTATATTTAGCAGTCTTTTTTATTGTCCGAATGTATAATATTTATTCGTTTGCTTCAATCAATGCATTGATTTCATCAACCATCACATCGGGGTCTACGCCGTGTACTTTTGCGCCTGCTTCAAGATTTTCGAATCTTGCAGCAGCACAGCCGATACAGCCGAGTCCGTATTTTGCAAAAACTTCTAATGCTTCCGGGTGATTTTGAACTATATCAATTAATCCCATTTCTTTTGTAACTTTTCCTGCCATAATAAATTATCCTTTCCAATGTCAATGTCTTGACTTTGTTCTAAATTTCGTTAATTAGATTATACATTAAAAAATTAGTGTGTGGAGTTTATCGTGTCATTTTTAAAGAAAATCTTCAATAAACTTAAAGACATTTTTTGTATTCCTCAAGCCCCTGTCGGGTTACAAGCCATGGGCATACGCGCAAAGTACCTTAATAAAGTGAACGGCTTCAACTACAGCGCAAACAGGTTTTATACTGATTTGATGTCCCCTGTAAAAGACCCTTATCTGTTGAATTTGAACGATTTGTAATTTGCCCTCGTAATCTCGTTTGTCGTATAATTGATATAAGATTATTAAAACGATTAGAGGTTATATGCTGCAAACTTTGAATAAAATTAACTCTATCAGCGACCTTGCAAAAGAGGTTCTGCAAATAGAAGCTGATTCTGTGCTTGAGCTCAAAAACAGAATTGATGAAGATTTTGAAAAAGCCATAGACATTCTCTACGCCTGCAAAGGACGTGTGATTATTACAGGCATGGGAAAATCAGGCCACATTGGAAGAAAAATAGCCGCAACACTATCTTCAACAGGCACTCCGTCTTATTTTCTCCACCCTGCGGAAAGCACACACGGGGATTCGGGCATAATCACCAGAGATGACGTTGTGATAGCTATCTCAAACAGCGGTGAAACAGCAGAGTTGATGAATCTTCTGCCTTTAATCGAACGATTTGGCGTAAGAATGATTGCCATGACAGGCAAAAAGGAATCCACGCTCGGCAAAAAATCAGACGTTGTGTTAGATGTTTCTGTTGAAAAAGAGGCTTGCCCTCTGGGTAAAGCGCCCACAGCCAGCACAACAGCCACACTCGCAATGGGCGACGCTGTTGCTATTTGTCTTTTGAAAAAGCGTGGGTTCACAGAAGAAGACTTTCTCATGTTCCACCCGTCAGGCGCTCTGGGCCGCGGGGTATTGTATCACGTTTCAGACCTGATGATTACAGGCGACAGAATCCCTGTTGTGAACGAAGAAAACAATTTCCACGACACAATCCAGCTGATTTCCGCAAAAAAACTGGGATGTGCAATTATTACAGACCAAAACGGCATAATGACAGGTATCTTAACAGACGGTGATATCAGACGTACCTTGCTCAAGTATGACAATACTTCTACACTCAAAGCAAAAGATGTTATGACCCGCAACCCTAAAGTCATTATGACAAACGACCTTGCAGCAAAAGCTCTGCACATTATGGAAAAACACTCTATTACATCGCTTGCCGTGTGTGATGCAGCAGGCAGACCGGCCGGACTTGTCCACATCCATGACCTTTTGAAAGCAGGTGTTGCATAATGTACAGCGAAGAATTGGTGCAAAAGGCTGCAAAGGTTAAAGCAGCGGTTTTTGATGTAGACGGTGTTATGACAGATGCCTCTCTCACTTTTGATGAAAACGGTGTTGAATATAAAACTTTTAACGCAAAAGACGGACAGGGCGTTATTCTGCTCAACAAAGCCGGAATTGTAACTGCAATTATCACCGCAAGAGAAAACGGCACGGTCAGATACAGATTTAAAAACCTCGGTATGACAAAACTCTATGAAGGCTGCAAAAATAAAATAGCTGCGCTTCGCGATTTTATGGAAGAATTCAACCTTAAGCCGGAAGAAATTGCATACATGGGAGACGACCTGCCTGATATTTGTGTTTTAAAGACAGTAGGTTTGCCCTGCTGCCCTAATGACGCTGTGGATGAAGTAAGAGAACATGCCTTGTTTATCTCTTCAAAGAACGGCGGCAGAGGCGCTGTTAGAGAGATGTGTAATTTTATCCTTAAATCAACCGGAAAATACGAACAGGTTGTATCTGAAATAATCAACAGGAAATAGTTATGTCAAAAACGATTGCTCTTGTTTGCGGCGCTAAAAACTCTGCAGAGAAAGCTTTTAGGGATTATTTTAAAGACAGAGATGTTGAGATTGTTAAAACAGATTCTCTTTTAGAGGCGTCTGAGTGTGATTTGTGCGTACTTAACGGATACAGTGGGCATTTGAGCCAGCAGATGCTTGAGTGCACACAGTTTTTGAACATACATTATTCGCTTTTGCCCGCATTTGATTGCCGGAACCCTGTTGAAGAGGCTTTTAAAACCGGAGTCAAAGTCACGGGGGTTACGCTGAGCCTGCTTGATGATGACGGTACAAGGGGCAGAATTATTGCACAATATCCTGTTTTTGTTGATTTTTTCACCACAATTGATGAACTCGAAGACGAATTGGGAAAAGTGGTGCAAAAATTGGCCCCTTTTGTTGCGAAGAGCGTACTGGAGGATAAGGTTTTCAGCTATGCAGAGCTGTTATCAAATCAGGGAGGCTGCTTGGGCTCTTGTTCAGGCGGATGCAGCTGTTCTGACGAGCAGGACAGGGCATGACTTTTTTGTAATAATTGTTAAAAATACACTTTATTTTTAAGGAATTGGATGCTGATTTTTGGATAAAAAAATAGGGCTTTAGTCTGAAAAAGCCCTAGCTGTCTGGAATTAAGAATAGTTGGAAGTATGAAAAAGATTTAATTATATATAACCTTATTTTCATACAAATAACAATTACCCATGCGGGTATTTTTGAATAATTCTTCTGATTTTTATTTTTAATGAATAAAAAACATACAAAACAGCCGATTAAGTGTACAAAATGCACTTTTTCAATAATTCAATAAAATCAATGCTTTCGGGCGCATATTAAGATTTCTTTAAGGGGGGTTGACAAAGAAACCTTTATAGTACATAATGAAAATGTACTAAATAGTGTAGTTAAAACACTTAATTCAACGGTCACAACATAAGGACAAAAAAAATGAGAGTAAATAATATAACCCCAAACTACTCAAACAATATAAATAACACAAATAAATTATACGCTTCAAAACCTGTTTTCAAAAAAAGCCAAACAGACAGTATCGTTCCTACAGCTATTATGGAAACACTTGTTGAAGCTGCTAATGACAAAAAGAATCAAAACGCATTCATGAGCAAAATTCACTTCTTTAGAGATGTACTTTTCTCTGCTGAAACAACAAGAAAAGCACAGGAACTCAAAGACGCGGTTGAATCTGCTCAAAACATAATGTACCTTGCATAAGGCGCATTATTTAGCCGAGACATAATAACATTTCCCCCGTTATAAAATTTTTAATTTAATTTGAATAGATGCAGTAAATACAGACCAAACGGTCTGTTTTTTTTATGTTTTACATGTTTTGTTTAATCCACTCAATCATCGGCAAAAGTGCTCTGGCGCGGTGAGACAGGGTGTTTTTTTCTTCCGGTTTCAGGTCTGCCATGGTTTTGTTCAATTCGGGTATAAAAAATATCGGGTCATATCCAAAACCGTGTCCTCCGTGAGGTTTTGTGTCAATGTAGCCTTCAATTTTTCCTGTTTGCGTGTGCAGCTTTGTACCGTCAGGGTTTACAAGGGTCATGGTGCAGGTAAAGTGTGCATTTCTTTTGTCTTTAGGGATGTTTTGCATCTCGCCCAGAAGTTTTTTGATTTTTGATTTTTGGTCGGGCGCGTATCTGGCTGAATAAAGCCCCGGTCTTCCGTCAAGAGCGTCTACGCACAGTCCTGTGTCGTCGGCCAGAGCTGGAATACCCATTATTTTTGCGGCTTCTGCTGCTTTTATGTACGAATTTTCTTCAAAGGTTGTGCCGTTTTCAACAGGGTCAAACTCCCCTTCAACAAGCACAAACTCCACGCTGTCAGGGTGTGCTTCTTTTATCATTGCGTTAATTTCCTCGAGTTTGTGCGGGTTTGAGGTGCCCAGTGCTATTTTTATCATATTATTTCCCGAATCTTCTGTTTCTGTGTTCAAATTCAACTATTGCTTTTGAGAGCTCGTTTTCGTCAAACTCGGGCCAGTAGGCATCTGTTACATAAATTTCAGAGTATGCCAGCTGCCACAGCAGGTAGTTGCTTATTCTTTTTTCGCCGCCGGTCCTGATTAAAAGGTCAGGGTCGGGGATGTCTTTTGTGTAAAGGTGATTTGAGATTGTATCTTCTGTAATGTCTTCGCTTTTCAGACCTTCCTGTACAATGGCTTTGAGCGCGTTTGTGATTTCGTCTCTCGAGCCGTAGTTGAATGCAATGTTGAGGTTAACGCCTGTGTTGTCTTTTGTTTTGTTTTCGGCATTTTTGACAATATCAACGAGGTTTTTGCTCAATTTTGTGAGGTCGCCCAAAAATCGTATTCTTACGTTTTCTTTGTGCATATCATCGAGCTCGTTTAAGAGGGTTTTGGCCAGCAATCCCATCAAAAATTCCACTTCTTCTTTTTTTCTGTTCCAGTTTTCTGTGGAAAAAGCGTAAACAGTAAGATATTTAATGCCGAATTGGTCAAAAAGGCGCATGGTGCTTCTTAAAGAGTCAACGCCTTTCTGGTGACCCATGGCAGAGGGAAGGTGTTTTTCTTTGGCCCAGCGTCTGTTGCCGTCCATGATTATGGCTATGTGTTTAAGGTTTGTGTTTTTTACAATTTCTTTGATATCTTTTTTTTCGGCTGCTTCCACTGCTTAATCCCTTTTATGCTCTTGTTTACTCATATATTATAAAGCAAATATTTGACATATCTATACATCTTGTTTTACATGTATGTAACTGGTCGTAAAACGCCTCAATGGAATTTAAACCAAAACTTGTGAGAAAGGTACGGAAAGTATGGAAAATGCAAATCAGTTGGATGAAGTAAGGAGCTCTTTTGATAAGTCTATGGATGATTTTTGTCTTATTTGCGGTTTGTCCAAAATTCTATTAAATATTCTTGAAAATGAGGACAACAATATACAGGAGCGTGACAAAATAAGCCTTGCCACTGTTCTTGATCGAATGCTGCAAAAAGAAAAGCAAAATCTTGATTCAATCAGCACGAAGATTTTTGGTTATTAGACAGTTTTTTTAAAACTGTTTTAAGAATCTGATATCGTTGTTGAAAAACAGTCTTATGTCGTCAATAGCCCATTTGAGCATTGCGAGCCTTTCAACCCCCATGCCAAAAGCAAATCCTGTGTAAACTTCTGGGTCAATGCCGACGTTTTTCAACACATTCGGGTCTACCATACCGCAGCCGAGGATTTCGAGCCAGCCTGTGCCCGAGCATGTACGGCAGCCTTTACCTTCGCACATAATGCACTGTACGTCAACTTCGGCAGAAGGCTCTGTGAACGGGAAAAAGCTGTTTCTGAATCTTGTGGGCCTTGCAGAACCGAAGTAGAGTCTTAAAAATTCGTTCATAACACCTTTTAAATCAGCAAAAGTGATGTCTTTGTCAACAAGCAGCCCTTCTATCTGGTGGAAAAGGTTGTTTTTGCGTGCACTAACGGATTCGCAGCGGTATACTCTGCCCGGAGCCACTACTCTGATGGGCGGTTTTGAGGTGAGCATTTCGTGAACCTGTGCGCCTGATGTTTGGCTTCTCAGTATTACGTTTGGAGCAACTTTTGTGTAAAAAGTGTCTTGCATGTCACGCGCAGGGTGGTCTTGCGGGATGTTGAGCATGTCAAAGTTGAAGTATTCTGTTTCAACCTCGGGTGAGTTTTCATTATGCACAACGGAAAAACCCATTCCTTGAAAAATTTCTACAATCTCATCCACTGTTTGTGTCAGAGGGTGGACTTTGCCGTATGGTGTAAACGAACCGGGAAGGGTTACGTCAATTCTTTCTTTTTCCAGTTTTTCGTTTAATTCTTTCTGGTAAAAAATCTGGTATTTGTCGTTGAGTTTTTCTTCAATGTCTTTTGTAATCTGGTTGGACATTGAGCCTACAATTCTTTTGTCGTCGTTGGACATATCTTTTAAATTCTTTTTGATATTGTTGAGTTCGCTTTTTCTGCTCAAAAAAGTATTTCGTACTTCTTCAATATCAACTGTAGAGCACGCTTTTTCAATGGCTTCGAGTGCATTTTTATGAATTTTTTCCAACGTTTCTTTCATTTTTCAACCTCTAATTTTTGTTTCTTAACTAAATTATATAATAAATAAGGGAATTGATTATAATTATTTAGTGTATTTATTTTATAATTAATTTCAGAGGAATATTTAATCAGGGATAGTTATGAAGATTTCGATTTTAGGTTCAACGGGTTCTATTGGCAGACAGGCTATTGAAGTGATTCAAAAAATGCCGGGTTTTTTTGAGGTTGTGTCCCTTACAGGCGGTGCAAACCTTGATGTGCTTCGCTCGCAAATAAAACTCGTCAATCCCAAAAACGTCTGCGTAAAATCCGGGCAGGACGCTCTTGCTCTTAAAAAAGAATTTCCTAAAATCAATGTTTTGCACGGTGATGAAGGGCTTGTTGAAATAGCCGGTGACAAAACCAACGAAAGAATCCTTGTCTCAGTTTCCGGCAAAACAGGCCTGAAACCCACACTGGCAGCGATTGAAAACAATATTGACGTTGCACTGGCAAATAAAGAAACACTTGTTATGGCAGGTGATATCGTGATGAAACGTGCAAAAGAAAAAAACGTAAAAATTCTGCCCGTTGATTCCGAACACGGTGCAATCCACCAGTGCCTCTCAAACAGAGATGAAGTGGAAAAGCTTATTATAACAGCATCAGGCGGACCTTTTAGAAACAAAACCATTGATGATATCAAAAACGCAACCGTGGAAGAAACGCTGCACCATCCCAGATGGAACATGGGCAAAAAAATTACAATTGACTCTGCAACGCTTATGAACAAGGGGCTTGAGGTCATTGAGGCACATCATTTATTCAATATGCCGTATGAAAAAATTCAGGTTGTCGTGCACCCGCAAAGCATTGTGCACAGTGCTGTCGAGTATGTTGATGGAAGTGTAATTGCACAGCTCGGATTTCCTTCAATGCATATCCCTATCCAGTACACTCTTACTTATCCGCACCGCTTTGAGGGTATTGAAACACGCAGTTTTGATTTTGTTAAGGCAGGTCGTTTGGATTTTGATGCGCCTGATTTAGAAAAATTTCCTTGTCTTAAGCTGGCTTTTGAAGCCGGTAAACAGGGCGGAACGCTTCCCGTTGTTATGAATGCAGCTAACGAGGAGGCTGTTTATCTGTTTTTGGACAAAAAGATTTCGCTGTGGCAGATTTATGAAATTACTAAAAAAATGATGGATTCTCACACAAATATTTTGAACCCGTCTTTGGAACAAATTCTTGAAACAGACATGATTATAAGAGATTTTGTAAAAAAATCAACAGCAAATTAAATAAATTTACATTGTAAAAATTGATACATATTTTGAGATTTTTATTAAAGTTTCATGCTAAATTATACATAACCTAACCCCATTGGTAAAATATTTGAAGAGAAATTAGACAGTTATATTAGTCAAGGAGATTTATTAATATGCCCGATTATTTGACCAAAGAAGAAATCAGACAGTGGAGAAGTTCTTTGGAGAGAATCACTTTAGAGGAGTACGCTAAAAGATTAGGCAAAGTTATTTCAGACGAAAAAGAAACAAACGACATGGTTGATATGGTCTACAAACATTCTGCTCCTGTCAGATATGTATCTAACGACGAATCTTCCGTTGTAAAAAATAATTTTAAAGCAGAGAGAATCAGCTCTTTAGCACAACAATCTTTTGAAAGAGAAAAAGAAATATCTCTTGAAAAAGCAGAGAGAGATTTAAGAAAAACTCTCAACAAAAATAAACAGGCTGAAAAAGCTGCAATTGCAAAAGCAAAAGAATTAAAAGAAGTGAAAAAAGCGGAAGTAAAACCCGTGATGAAATCTAAACCTGAACCCAAAGTTCAGGTTAAACAGGTTAAACCCGCAGTGGTTGCACAAGAAACTGAAGATATTCAAATCACTTTTAAAAAGAACCTTACCCCGCGCGAGCAAGCTGTGTTTGAGCACTTTTTAAACAACAAAAACAGCATCGTATACGCAAAAGAGCTGGCACAGGTGCTTGATTTGCCCAGAGACTATGTGTACAAATACATTAAAAACCTCAGAGCAAAAATGAACGAAAACGCAATCCAAAATGCTGACAACGGCGGATTTGTTCTAACAGTAAATTAAAAGCTGGAAAATCATATAAAAAAAGAGGCCCTGATAAAGGCCTCTTTTTTGTTGCAAAAAACAAACTACTCAAAAGCAAGCATATCGTGTCCCGGCACTCTTTCCAAAGTGTTGTTTCCTTTTAACGGAGTGGACAATCTTTCTGCTAAACCTTTTCTGAATGATTGTTTTTCTTTGTTCATATCTTCAACATTAGATAGAATTTTTCTGAAAACATTTTTTCCTAACATGTTACCCATAGCGTACCTCTTTCTGCCAAATCTCATGGAAAGATTCTTTTAAGGCTTTTTAGTAAATTAAATAAACACAAATAAAATAATAAATGACCTAATATATATAATACCTCTTTTTTTGAGTTTTGCCAATACATTTGTAGTAGTAAATCCAAAATTGTTACAAAAACACTTTTTTAAATAGAGGGATTTTGATGAATTTTGTAAACAAATATTACCGAAAATCGAAAATATAAAGAAATGTAAACACGAGTTTGTTGACGCCAAAAACCAAGCCCCATAAGCTTTTCTGTAAGATAAGATAAGTGACGGTGGATAGTATCAAGTTCTCTTTAAAGTGTGCCGACACCAGTTATATCATTAGAAAAAAGCAAGGAGAACTTATGAAAAAGATTAACACTACCGATGCAAAAATGCCGGCAGAGTCTGCTAAAAACGGATTTTCCATGGCAGAAGCTTTGATAACTCTGTTAATAATATGCGTTGTTGCAATTGCTTCTGCTCCTGTTATAACAAAAAAACATAAGTCAAAGGTGAATCTTCCGCACGGTGCATACGCCTGTTACTGGAACGATGACAGGCTCGTGGCAAAATATGTCATAAACGGCACTGTTTCAGACGGCAAGGTAGTGTATGACAAACAAGAGGAGCGTTACGGTTGTGAATTTAATCCGCCTTCCAATGCCAAAAACTTTGTCGCTACTATAGTAGGGGGCGGCGGCGGTGGTGCCGGTGCGGGTATACAGGAAAGCACCAATATTCAAAAATATGATCTTGCCGGTTCTTATTCCTTTACAACTCCAATCTCAGGTATTTATCAAATACTGGCAGTTGGTGCCGGCGGAGGCGGCGGTGACCAATCCAGATACAAAGACAGCAGTAGAGCCTGTACAGGTTCTACAGGCGCGCTTGTTTATTTGCCTGCACAAATATTTCCAAAAGGTAAAAATTTTACTGTAAATGTTGGAAGAGGCGGTTCTACAGGTGTTGCCACACATTATTCTCTGGAAATGGGCGGTAATGGTGATGCCACAACAATAATCTCTGATAATGTTACCTATGCAAACGCCGGTGGCGGCGGGGGCGGTTGCAGTTATTTTTTAACAAATGAAGACGCAAAATTTAATAAAATTAAAGGATATCAGGTATCAAGCCCCAATACCCCGTTTTTTGTCGGTACACAGGTGAATGGTGTTTTGATATCAAGAGGCTGGGAAATTTCTTACAATGTGACATCCGCGCCTGCGGGCATTGCTAAATCTGACATCAAAAATGCAAAACTTGTAGATGGAAAAAGGCTGGGAGCTTTAAATGTGCTTGGCCAGCATCAGCAGTATGACAGTGATTACAATATGCTGTCGAGTTTAACTGACTATAGCAATCTTTTTAAAACACAATTTAACAGTGTTGCAAGAGTTTATACAGAGCCAAAAAACTGCCGTGACGGCAACTGGATGAATCAGGCAAAATGTAAAACCTACTCTCTTCATTACGGCTCGGGCGGCGGTGGTGCAGGTTACTGGGCTGACAAGTACAGCTTTACAAAACGTGAAGGCATACAGGGATATGCAGGCTTTGTTTACCAACCCGTATTTGCAGGTCTTGGCGGGGAAGCCGGCAAAATGACACAAATTCCGTATGCTGAAATGCCTCAAAAAAGTCTTTTATTCCCCGGCAAAGGCGGACGCGGGGGCAAAGGCAGTAATATATATTACAAAAATGCCTCTTATGTGCCCAATGGTGAATGGTGGATAGTGACCGATTCAGGGTATGTGTCGCAAACAGCAGGCTCTGCGGGTGAGCCGTCTTACATAAAAAACGGAACACAAATTTATGGCGGCAAAGGTGCGTCTGCAATAGACCCTTCTGATGAAAGAACTTATTCCAACAAATACAATGATGATGATTACATGCCCACAGGCGGAAACGGTGCTCTGGCAGATGTTCTCACGAATCAAAAAACAGGCACAGGAGGCCTTGGCGGCCTTAGCGGAGCAAACACCTCCTTCAACGGTTTGACGCAATCTGTTTTTGCTGATGGTGCTTTAATAAGCGGGTTTAACAAAATCTATGGCGCCGGAGCAGGCGGTGGCGGCGGAGCTGTTACAGCAGAAACTGCTGATTCCGTAAACCTTGGAAACGGAGGCGACGGTACATCCGGTCTTGTGTTTATCCAGTGGTAAGAAAAACTTCTAACACAGTACTTTAGACCTTTACTTTTGTGAAGGTCTTTTTTTAATATTATATGGACATTCGCTCATGTTAATACTAATATACAGGTATTATATAAAGGAGAATGTTTTTATGAAATTAATGGAAGGCAAAAAAGGTATTATTTTCGGCGTTTCTAACGCAAGAGGCATAGCATACGCAATTGCCAAACAAATCCACGAAGCAGGCGGCGAAATAGCTTTTACATACGCTAACGAAGCTATGGAATCACGCGTTCGTCCTCTGGCTGAAGAAATGAACTCAAAAATGATAGCAGAATGTGATGTTACCAACGAAGAACAGGTTAAACAGGTTTTTGCCGAATATGAAAAAACTTACGGAAAATTGGATTTTGTTATCCACGCCGTAGCTTTTGCTCAAAAAGAAGATTTGATGGGTGATTTTATCGATACATCAAAAGCCGGCTGGGATACAGCTCTTGGCGTTAGCGCTTATTCTCTGGTTACTCTGGCAAGAAATGCAAAACCTTTATTCAACGAAGGCGGCGCTATCCTTGCTTTGACATACCTTGGCTCGGAAAAAGTTGTTGCTAACTACAATGTTATGGGTGTTGCTAAAGCAGCGCTTGAATCTTCTGCCAGATATCTTGCTGATAACCTCGGCAAAATGGGTGTTAGAGTTAACTGCCTTTCTGCAGGTGCTGTTAAAACACTTGCTGCTAAAGGTATTTCCGGATTTGACAGAATGCTCAAAGCAGCTATTTTAAAATCACCTTTAAAAAGAAATGTATCTCTTGAAGATGTTGGCAAAACAGGTTTGTACCTCGTTTCTGACCTTTCTTCAGGTGTTACCGGTGAAATTGTACATGTAGATTGCGGATGTCACGCTGTTTATGCGTCAATTGACGAAATGGATGCTACATACGCATATCAAAAGGAACAACACTAAGAATATCCAAAGGGCAATCTCAAAGACTGCCCTTTAACTTTTTTATGGTATTGAATACACTAGATTAGATGGCGAAACAATATAAGGAATCAAAAAAATGATGAAAAAGAACAAAACAAAAATCGTTGCTACGCTTGGGCCTGCAAGCTGTGAAGAAGCAACTATAGAAGAACTTGTGCTCTCCGGAGCTACAATGTTTAGAATCAACACTTCTCACAACACAGCAGAAGCTCACGCTGAAACTATTAAAAGAATCAGAAACGTAGAAAAAAAATTAAAAACATTTATCCCTGTTCTGGTTGACCTTCAAGGTCCAAAAATCAGAGTAGGTAATCTTATCGAACCTATTGCAATCGAACCCGGCAAAGAGCTTGTGCTCGAATACGGACTTGAACAAACAGACCCTAACATCGTACCTGTAGACTACAAAGGCGTTGCTGACGATGTTCACGAAGGCGAATATATCCTTCTCGATGACGGTAAAATTAAAATTCAAGTTGTTGCAAAAGAAGGTTCAAAAGTACGTGTTAAAGTTATTAACGGCGAATTGCTCAAACCCAGAAAAGGTATCAACATCCCCGGCGGTACAAAGAGCCTTTCTGCTATTACAGAACGTGACGTTGACTTTATTAAATTTGCTGTTGACAACGATGCAGATTACCTTGCTTTGTCTTTTGTCAGAGACAAAGACGATATCTTGCTCGCTAAAAAATATTTGAGTCACTTTGGTGCTGATATACCTATCGTTGCAAAAATCGAAAAACCTGAAGCTGTTAAAAACATCAAATCTATTTTGAATGTTGTTGACGCTGTAATGGTTGCTCGTGGTGACCTTGGTATCGAGCTTGCTCCGGAAAAAGTGCCTATGGTTCAAAAAATGATTGTAGACGAAGCGTTTGCACAAAGAAAAACTTGTATCGTAGCAACACAAATGCTCGAGTCTATGATTGAAAACCCGATTCCGACAAGGGCAGAAGCTTCTGACGTTGCTAACGCTATCTTGGACGGTGCTGACGCTGTTATGTTGTCAGGAGAAACTGCTGCAGGTAAATACCCTGTAGAAGCTGTTAAAATGATGGCTATGATTGCTCATGACGTTGAACAAAGCAACTTCGTAAGCTACAACTTAGACCTCCCTATGAATCCTGACTATGAACCAACTCCTCAAGCTGTTGCGGCTGCTGCCGTTAAAATGGCTAACGATTTGGGTGCAAAAGCGATTCTTGCTTTCACTCATACAGGTTACACAGTTAAACTGCTCTCAAAATTGAGACCATCTGTTCCTGTTCTTGCTATCTCTGACAGCGAAAAATCTTGTAGAAAATTAAATCTGTTCTGGGATATGCACCCTTACCTCAAAGATTGGGATGTTGTTTTAAATGATGATTTATTGAAAAAAATCGATAAACTCTTACTCGAAAAAACAGAATTCAAAAAAGACGACAGAGTTATCATTATCGGTTCTATTCCTAAACTCATCACAGGCAGAACAAACTTTGTACGTGTTCACAGAATGTGCGCATTCTAGAAAACATTTTTGTATAATTCAAAAAGCAGACTTTTATTTAAGGTCTGCTTTTTTTATTAAAAAATGTAAAACGGAAAATACAAAATATAAAGAAATGTTAAGACAAGCTCTTGACCTCAAAATCCAGTTCCCATAAGCCTTTCTGTAAGGTAAGGTAAGTGACCCTGGATTGTGTTTTTAGGGATGAATAATTTTTTATATAGCTTTATCATGAAGAAACATATGCTATATAAGGAGTTATGATGAAAAAGATTTGCCGAAACTTTTGCCCTGCTTTTTCACTGGCAGAAGCTTTGATTACTTTGTTAATTATTTGTATTATTGTGCTGGCTTCTGTACCAGTGATAACAAAAAAAAGAAGGGACATGACAGAAGGCCCCAAGGGAATGTGGATTTGTACAAGAAACAGCCAGGGGCAGTACGTTTATTACGACAATCGCTCACCCAAAGGTGACATTAACAATATCGACAGTTGGACAGCAACAGACACTGATTCTTGCACGTTTACCTCCGGTTCACGACCTTACAAATATGGTATCACTGTAATTGGCGGTGGAGGCGGCGGCCGCTTTGAAGGATTTATTCCATTATACAGAGGCACTGCCTATACAATGACTGTAGGAGGCGGCGGTACAACGCGCGGTGGTGAATATCACGGCGGTTTGAGCAACTCTGTTAGCCATCCAAGGGCTGACGATGGAGGCTCTTCTTATCTTACTCGTTCAGGCGGCGGTGACTCCAAAACTTATATAGAAGTTGCAGGCGGACAAGGCGGCGACTCTGTAGGTTGTTCCAAATGGAAATGTCGCGGTGGAGATGCCGGCTATGGTAGAGGAGTTGTTTCTGCAAACTATTATTCATCTTTAGAAGTGAACGGAAACACTGTTTCTGCTTTCAGCGGACATGTCACGGGCAGTAACGGACAATGGGGCGACTATTACAAACGCTACAACCCCTACGGCCGCGGTGCAAAAAATTATTACAGAGACACTGCCGACAACGTTACAACCTATGGCGACGGTGGAGACCCGGGTGCTTGCCGTTCGTGTATATGGGCCAAAAACGGTGTGAACGGCTATGGTGTTATCTCTAAAACTTGGAAAAAATTTGGCATGGGTGGTACTTCTGCCATTCCTCAAACGTATTTTGTTCCTTCTTTAGAAGGCAAACTTGTTGTTACTATTCCTGATGCGGCCGGTCCGGAAGAAAAAGGCGGCACAACTGTTGCTAAAAATGTCAAAAACAATGTTGTGGGCCGAATATTCTACGGTTATGGTGCAGCAGGCGGCAAAGCTGACGAATCCTTGGAGGCTCCTTCTGCCGGTGAACATTCACAATTTTCTTTAAAAGGAGGAGGGGCTCCTGCGCCTGAATGTACTCCAAGATCCTATATCCCCGGTGGATATGCTCCTGTTACGGTTGCGGTCAAAAAATGTACAAAGGTGGTATGCAATATTGTAGAGGCTAATGAAGATAAAATTAAAGAAGAAAACGTTATGTCAACAGGTGTTGAAGTATTGCCTCAGGGTTTTGTAAAAGTTGGCTCAAAATATGCTCTCAAACAGTCTGTTGATGACAACAAACCGGAAGATATTACGCCTTTTGTTGTATCAACAAGCACTCCTTCCAGCCAATCTTTGTCTGATTATTTTCAATCTATAAAATTATATGAATATATAAAAGGCCGCTATACCACGATTATGAATAACCTTATAAGATGGATAAAAATTTCCGGATGTTTTCCGGAATATAATGAAGGTGATGAAGATAAAACCGAGTTTGCCGGTTATGATAACAAAGATACGGTTTACAATACTTATCGTTGTTTTAGAGATTCTAATATAAAATATGAAAAAATTTGTGCAGAAGATGTTGTAGAAACCAAAGAAACTCAAGGTTGGCACGCTGGTATGATACAGCCTGCAATCTGTAAAGAAAACGCTTCGCCGGGTACATCTTATGGTGCCGGCGGTGGAGGCGGTAACGCTTCAGACACTCCTGGTGTGTTTAGCAAAGGTGGAAACGGCGGCTATGGCGCGGTTATTGTGGAGTGGTAAAAATTATATTTCATATTTATATGAAATGTTTTTCTAAAACAGTACTTATTTGCCCTTGCATAGCAAGGGCTTTTTTTATCTTTTTTTGTTATGAAAAATAGTTTTGTCCGTGGGTTTTACTCTCTTCCTGCGGGTCTTTTGTCACACCTATCTGAAAACAGCTGCGCCCGTATTTTGCTTCAAGATTATCCCAGACCTGTGCTATCTTTTTAGCTTTTTGGGTCTTTTCATCTTCAAACAAAAACAATTGCGAGGCTGATTTTTCAGACAGCTTGTCCGCAAAAATCCCTGATGAGCGGTAAATTATGTTCGGGTTATAAATTTTATCCAGCAATTTGTCCGCATACTGATTTACAAGAAACTCACTGTCAGTCGCTTGAGGAAGAACAATTCTTTCTGTCAGCACCTCAAAGTCTTTTGTCCTTAGCATTACAAAAATAATTTCTGCCTGCAGCCCCAGTTTGCGCAGTTTTGAGCATACCTGATGGCTGTGGTAGTGAAGAGAGCCTTTTATGTACTCTTTGTCACTTGTAAAAGTGCCGAAAGCACTTGTTTTCTGGATAGATTTCGGGGGGTCAATTTTGCTTGTGACAGGGTTGGCGCTGATTCCTGACAACTCCATTTTTAGCTCGAGTCCGCGTTTTCCCCAGATTTTTTTCAGCCAGAAGTCGTTTTGTTTTACAATTTCGCTGCATTTATAAATCCCGTATTTGTGAAACAGAGCAGAGGTGTTTTTGCCTATGCCCCAGATGTCTTCTATATAGGTTTTTTTGAGAATGTCGTCTATTTCTCTATAGTGTATTCTGTGTATGCCGTTTAGAGATTTGTCTTTTTTGGCCTTTTCACAGGCAAGCTTTGCAAGGGTTTTTGTCGGAGCAAGCCCTATGGACACGGGTATGCCTATTTCGGTTTCTATTTCGTTTTTTATTTTTGCAATTATATCGCGGTAAGAGCAGCGGAAGAGTTTTTTTAATCCAGTCAAATCCAAAAAAGCCTCGTCTATTGAATACTGCTCCACATCCGGCGTGTAGCTCAAGAGCTTTGTCATAACGCGGTTTGACACATCGTGATACAGGCCGAAGTTTCTTGAGATATAAATTACGTTTTTGAACTCTTTTTGTGCTTTAAAAAGCGGATACCCCATTGGGATGCCTATTGCTTTTGCTTCTTTTGAGCGGGCAATAATACAGCCGTCGTTGTTGCTCAAAACGCAAACAGGCCGGTCTTTGAGTGCGGGGTTCATGAGCTGCTCGCACGATACAAAAAAGTTGTTGCAATCTACAAGTGCTATCTCTGCCATTGTGCATTACCTTATTAATGTATATTCATTTTGTTGAGGAAAGAAAATAAAGCGGGGGATGTATATCCCTTATCTAATTTGTGATCTGCAATTTATTAACATGAGACCCCCGCTTTTTTGATTTTATTAGGAAGGATATCTAGAGTTGATAAGTTTTCATTTTTAAAAGTATTACAGCTGTCTTGCAATCCCTGTTGCTACACCGAAGATAGTCAAAGATTCTTTTGGCTCGATAATCGGGTATTCTGGATTTTCGGGCTGGAGCCAGACTTTTCCGTCTTTTTGTCTGTAGGTTTTGAGCGTATAGCCGTTGTCTATAAACGCAAGTACAATGTCTCCGTTTTTTGCGTACGGTGTTTTTTTGACTATTACTTTGTCTCCGTCAAAAATACCTGCGTTGACCATCGAGTCGCCCGACACTGTGAACATAAATACTGACGGGTTGTCCAAATCAAAGTTTTCGTCAAGCGAAACTCTTTTTTCTATCGAGTCTTCGGCAACGGTTGCAAAGCCTGCTCTGACAGATGATGTAAAAAGAATCGCCCCGAAGCAGTCCGGATTTATGATAAATTTTCCGTTTTTTTCTATGATTAAGTCACACTCTTTGAGTTTATTAAAATACTGCCAGACAGAATTTTTGTGCTTAAACCCGAAAGCCTGTGCTATTTTTTCAAAACTCGGAAGAGGTTCTTTCCCGTATGCTTTTTTGAGGTTTTCAAAAAAGTTTTTTTGCTTCTCGCTTAGATTCAGATTCAACATAATTATATTATAGACAAATGTCTATAATATGTCAACATGTATTTTTTTTGCTTTAAAAAAAGGGTTTGAACACTTGATTGTGAAGAAATGTAAAATTGAAGTCTAAAAAACCTAAAGTTTATAAAAACAAATGCCGAGTACATGATTACAAGCAAGGGAAAAGGTTTAAGCAATAAGGAGTAGGTTATGTTAGGAAACATTAATTTATTTTTGAACAAACTGTCAGTGGAAGAAATCGCAAAATTAGACACAAACAAAGACGGACAGATTTCTAATGAAGAGGCTGAAGGTTCTTTATTCCAGTTTAAAGACAGATTTTCAGATACAGAATATCTCTCATTAACAGGTTCTGCCAAACCTGTTGAACAGCAGCCCGCAGTTAATGTTCCCACAACTTCATCAGAAGTTCCTGAAACTGCTAAAAATGCTGTGGAATTGAGAACATATTTTACAAAAATGAAAGACAGCTTTATCGAAACATATGTTGCAGGTCTTTTAGAAAGCGGCGAGCTTGAAGAAAGCGGCAAAAAATCACTTATTTTTTACATCAACACAAATGCAAGAACCTATATTGAAGATTACATTAAAAATAACGTAAAAACTCCTTACGATACAAGTGAAGTTTATGCAGGTTTTGAAACTTACATTGCAGAAAAACTCGAAGAAAGAAAAGCAGCACAAGCAGCTGTTGATACGCAATTGACAGACGCAGTGAATAATACTGATGCAAATTATGAAAAACTCACAGAAGCTACAAAAAAAGCAGACGCTGAATACATTACATCTGAAGAGTATGCTGAAATTAAAGGTATTGCAACAGACTACATCCTCGGAATAATGGCAGGAGGTCTGGAAAACGATGAGTTTGACGCATTTATGTCTGCTTTGAACCCTGAATATAAAAATGACACAAATTACAAAGTGGCACAAAAAGCTCTTGAGCTGCTCCAGACAGAGACTGACCCTATCAAAATGCAGGAAATAATCAACAATGCAAAAACAGCCATAGGCAATCTCATCGGAGACATGGACGAATACGGCGATGGCACAACTCCTTTGAGCGAAGCTGTTAAAACAAGAGCTAAATTTATTGACAACAAAAAATATAGTGAGCAGCTTGATGCTTACATTGATGATGCAATTGAATCAAGAACACATGAACCAAATCCGGAATTATTTGATCCTGAAGCAAGGCTCGAAAGATTAAATGCACTCAAAACAGCATTCCTAAGCCAGTACGAAGGTGACGGCACTGACCTTGAAACAGAATTTGCAGCTTTTGTTGAAAAATCTGACAAAGAGCTTGAAAATGTTTACGCAAAAGAAGATGTTTTAACAGAATCTGATACAAAAAATTATGAAAAAATTAAAGAAACTCTCGAAGCAGCAGGCCAGTATGCTAATGCAGAAGAAAAAGACGCAATCTTTGATGCAGCAGCTGATTATGTAATGGCAAATATTGTACAGGGCAAAACTGACAGCCTTCTTGCTTCTATCAACTCTCAATATGTTTACTTCCCTCAATATATCGAAGCAAAGTCTTTGCTTGATAACCTCAAAACGTCAGCAACTCCGGAAGCAGACTACACAAAAGCAAAAGAACTCATCAAAGAGCTTCTTGCTTCACAGGGTGTTGATAAAATTGAAAAATTTGTTGAAATTGAAGAAACAAAAAATGTTAACCTCTCAAGTGATTCTACATTAAAAGCTTATCTTTGGGGTTACAACTCCAATGATACAGTAGGCGGCGATGATCTTGTATATCCTTCTTTCAATATTGAAAATGGAAAAGTACAATGGACCAACGGAGACGACGCAGGCGATATTACAAAAACTTTTAATCAGTTAAACGAAAGAATCCATACAAAATTAAAAGAACAGTTAGGTTCTTTATATAACAAAGAAGAAATTGATAAATATATTGATGCAGCAATGGTAGAAATGGCAATGGGTCTTTCTGACATTACGGGTCTGCACAAAGTAAGCGAGCTTGTGGATAGCTTCCTTGCAAAATTTGATAATATTGCAACAAACGGCTTAAAACAAAACACAACAGCAAAATCTCCTCAAGCCCTTGATAGAACACAGGTTCTTGACGCAGCTGATGCTTATGATGAATACTCATCAGGCGTACAAAGCGGTTCTTGGCATAGAAAGAAAAAGAATACTGCAAAAGCTGAAGCTCAAAACCAGGCAAGAAATTACCTGAACGTATTAACAAATGCAGTATTGCAGCAGTATCAGGCAATGCTCGGCGACAAATATGACTCTGTAGCTATTCAAAAAATGGTAAATCAGGTAATCGACGGCATGGTTTACAATGATGGAACATATATGGATGTAAATACTCACCATAATGGCTACAAATGGGGCTTCAATGTTCAGACATTGTATATAAATTACTTCAACAACCTTGACGCAGCATTTGAAAGCTATTTAAAACAGGCAGGAATTACTCTTTAATAAAATGGTAACTCTTCGTTTTTGTCCAGTGTTTTAGCATCGTTTCTAAATATTTTTGATTTATAAATACCCCATTTTGCGAGTGCAAACAAAATACTTGTTTTTAAAACCCCGAAGCCGTATTTGCAGCTTCTCATAAAGTTGATTGAAGACGCATCGGGGAAGTATTTTGTGGGGCAGCTTATCTGGCCTATTGTGTAGCCTTTGTAAAAAATGAGTGCAAGCATTTCGTTGTCAAAAACAAAATCGTCGTCGCAGTCTTTTAGCGGGCATTTTTCAAGCACTTCTCTTGTAAAAGCACGAAAACCCGTGTGGTATTCTGTCAAACGTTCGCCCATCATGAGGTTTTGAAAAAGTGTCAGGCATTTGTTTGCAATAAACTTGTATAAAGGCATTCCGCCTTCCAGCGCACCTTTGCCGATAAAGCGAGATGCAATACACGCGTCATACTCGTCAAAAGCAAGCATTGTTGCCATTGCGGGTACGAGTTTCGGGGTGTACTGATAGTCGGGGTGTACCATTATCACGATATCTGCATCTGTTTTGAGCGCTGCTGTGTAGCAGGTTTTCTGGTTGCCGCCGTATCCTTTGTTTTTATCATGCACAAGGGTTGTTATGCCCAGTTTTTTTGCAACTTCTTTTGTTTTGTCCGAGGAGTTGTCATCCACAAGAATAATTTCGTCCACTATGTCTTTATAAAGCTCATTGTATGTTTGTTCAAGTGTTTTTTCTGCGTTGTATGCAGGCATGATAACAGCAATTTTTTTATTATTAATCATCCTTAACTCCTCGTTATTATTTAACTTATAGTATAATCAAAAGAGAGGGAGAATACAATTTGTATGGAAAAGTTTATAGAATTTTCTAAAAAATACTGCCTCAAAGAGCTCGGAATAATAACAATAGTTTCTTTGATAATGTATTTTATTTTTTACGGAAAACAAGATGTCTATCTTGTGGATGTGAGCAGAGAGGCTTATATCCCCTGGCAGATGCTCAAAGGCAAGGTTTTATACAAAGATATTTTTAATGTATACGGGCCTTTGGGATATCAGATAAACGCCATTGCCTATGCACTTTTGGGTGTAAAGCTCAACACGCTTTATTTAATGGGTTTTTTGAATTCTCTTGTGATTTGTTTTACAACGTTTTTTATTTCAAAACTCTTTGTTGATAAAAAAACATCGCTTTGCATTAGCGGTTTGACGATGTTTGTGTGTGTGTATGCAAAAAACTTTTTTAACTTTATTTTTGTATACTCATACAATGCTGTTTATGCTCTGTCGGGCTTTTTGCTTTCATTGTTGTTTGCTTTGCTTTTTTTAAGGGACAAAAAAACATCACAGCTTTTGTGTGCGTTTTTGTTTGCGGGTTTTTCTTTTGCAAACAAGATTGAGGATTTGCCTTATTTTGTATTTTTGTTTTTGTGTCTGCCTTTGTTTGTCAAATTTAATGTGGAAGGGGCATTTAAAAAATATCTTTTTGCTTTTTTCGCGTTTATGCTTTTTCCTGTAATATCTTTTGGTGTGCTTGTTTTGCAGGGCGTGAGTTTGAGTGATTTTATCAGCAGTTTTGATTTTATTCAAAAACTTGTTAAAGCTCCTGTTACAACTTATTTTTATTACAATTTCGGGTTGTATTTTAACCCTTATATTGTTGCGGATGTTTTGCATTCCGTGTGGACAATTCTGAAAACTCTTGTGCCGTGTGCGGTTGTTTTGTACGGGTTGAATTTGTTTGTTAACCGCTATGCGCAAAATAAATTTGTCAAAGCCGTGTGTAATTTTGCGGTGTTTATGGTTATGCTTTTTGTTTGTGCAAAATCCTACAACTTGCTAAAAATTAACTATTCAACGATTTTTGCCTGGGCAGGCATGGCTGTTTGCGTTATTTTGAAAGTGTTTGTGCTTGTTTTGGTTTACAGATTTTTTAAGTACAAAAAATTAAAAGAGCAGCGCGATATTGCCTCTAATCAGGATAAAATGTTTCTGTTTCTGGTTATTTCGGCTCTGGCTGTTTCTTTTAAAGGGCTTTTTGATGTTACAATCACGTGTTACGGCACTTTTACTTTAGCGGCTTTGTTTATACCGCTGTTTGTTTTCTTTGCAAAATATGTGCCGGATTATACAAAATATCTCGATAAAACAAGCTGGGATAAAACCCTTCAAAACCTTTGCATTATGGTTATGATGGGGTTCTTTTTCTTTGGAATCGACAGAATAACCGACGGACAGCTTTATAAACTCGCACAGCCAACCGGCACGCTGTTTATAAAAAAAGTTTATCCAATGCAAAATGACATGATAAGCTACATCAGAGAACATACTCCTAAAGATGCTGTTGTGCTTACTGTTCCGGAAGGGGCAATTGTCAATTTTCTTGCGCAAAGAGATACTCATAACATGTTTTATTACCTGATACCTGTTAATGTGCAGATATTTGGCGAGGATTTTATTTTGAAAAATATCGAAAACAATCCCCCTGATTATTTTCTTTACAACACGCTTGTTTATTCGGTTTACGGGGTAGGTGATTTTTGCTCTTATGCACCTAAAGTGTGTGATTTTATGGACAAAAATTATTATGTACAAAGAATGTGGAAAGGCCCTGTGACCTTTATATTGTATAAACACAAATAAAAACAATGGTTGCAATTTGATACTAATAAAGTAAAATTGAGTAATGAAGACGAAAAAACAAACAAAAACAAAACCACAGGATTGCCCCATAGAAGAGCTTTTTTCTCTTATTGGAAACAAGTGGAAAGTGCTGATATTAAGGGATTTGCTGGAGGGTTCAAGACGCTTTGGAGAGCTTAAACAGGCAACAGGGGCTTCTCAAAAATCACTTACATCAAAATTGCGCGAGATGGAAGACGCAGGCCTTGTTGAAAGGAAGGTGTTTGCTGAAGTCCCGCCAAGAGTTGAGTACACTCTCACAGATATTGGCTATTCGCTTGCGCCTGTGTTGGAGTCTATGGCTCAATGGGGTAGTGATTACAGGGAATATTGCGAGTTAAAAAATAGGTTGGATGGAAAGAAATAATTTTTGATTGTGACAAATAATTTAGCTATTGTAAAGAAATATTAAACTGACTTTCATGTGCCCTAAACCCTGTCATAATGCCTAATAGGATAGGATAGATGAGGCTGGATTATAGGATTAGCAATTCTTTTCAGCTTTGTGACTTAGTAAATATGTAGGTTACAAAAAGAAAGGAATTTTTTATGTCAGTAAGTTTCAATGCAAATCCTAATATGAATGCGAATTACACAAAGACATTAGAACAAAAGAAAAAAAGTGCTCAATTGATGGCTATAGCAGGTAGTGGCATGGCAACATCTGCATGTGCTCTGCATTTTTTAAAAGCTCCTTTGGCAGTTAAGCATCCCGGAATTGTGTTTGCGGGTTCTATATTAGGTATTTTGGGTTCTGCTTTTGGGCTTTCTCAAAGCGCAAGAATAGGACAAGAACTAAAAAAATATTATACACAGGAACCTTTGCAGATGTATTTGCCAAGGCTTAAAGAAGCTCAAGAAGCATATAGATATTATCAGGCCGAGAAAACTTTGTGATAAGACTCTGCCGCCCGCCCTGCTAATGGCAGGAGCGGGAAAGCAGCCACTGGCAACTTTTGATAGAGCCAAGTGACGACACTATATTAGATATGTTATAATCAGAGTATGGATAATCGTCAAAAGTTTTTATATATAATTTCTGGTGCTAATGGCAGCGGTAAAAGTACTTTAGCTGTGGTTCTATTAAAAGAAAAAAATTTAGAATTTTTGAATGCTGATGAAATTGCTAAAGAAATCTCTCCTAATGCTATTAATACTGTTCCAATTTCTGCAGGGAAAGAATATTTTAAAAGATTGAAATTGTTTTTTGATAACAATAAATCTTTTGCTGTCGAATCCACCTTGTCAGGTAATAATATTGTAAGAATTATTGAAAAAGCAAAAGAACTTGGTTATAAAGTAATCCTGGTTTATTCTTTTCTTCAAAATTGTACAACTTGCATTGAGCGGGTTAAAAAGCGTGTCGAAAACGGTGGACATAACGTGCCTGAAGAAGATATTATTCGAAGATATTATAAAAGTGTAGTTAAATTTTGGAATGAATATCGTTTTTTAGTTGATGAGTGGACTTTATTTTTCAATGGTTATGATTATGCACCGGTTATTGTTTCATTTGGGTCAAAAGATAATTTTGATATTATTAACAAAGAAATGCAGACCAAATTTAATAATATTTTGAAACTTGCACAGGAGCAAATAAATGACAGATAAAGATGCTTTAGAATTATTAAATATGTTTACAACAGCAACTCAAATTGCAAAAACAAAAAATAAATATGAGTTTCAGTTGAAAATGAATGAAGCTGTTTTAACAGAATTATTAAAAAAGGCTTTTCCTGCTTTAAAAAACGATATTGCTGTTAGTACTCTTGCTAGAAATATTCTAAACACTTAAGGAGTTTGTCCGAGAAAAATTCGTGATAATATTGCCGCTTAAAAGATAAATTAAACAACAGGTAGCAAAAAAATTCTTTCACCCGCTTTAACTTATTCATATATGAATATTCAAACCCCGCAAAATTCCGTAAATAACGTCAAACCGCCTTGCTTTAAGGGTATTGAGCGCGCAAGAGCAATTGTGAAATCTATGCCCGATTATGGCGAGATAGTTTTATACGAGCTTGATAAGAAGGATATTCCGTTTTTAATGGACATGCTAAAGAACATCAGGCTCGAAAAGCTTGCACCTAACGAGGGAAACCTTTCACAAAAAAATGAGTGGAAATACCTGATTAAAAAAGCAGCAGGCGGGCTAAAACGTGCTGAAAATGTTTATTTGACAGCGTATAAAAACAAGCCGTGCGGGATAATGTCTTTTATGCCGTTTTTTGATAACGAGCTTTGCTATGTTTCTTACACTGCAACCTGGCCATACAAAACCGGAGAAAATGTAAAATGTGCCGGTCAGGTTTTGTTCAGGCATGTTTTTGAATATGCAAAGTCTGTCAAAAAAGGAGTCTGTCTGGTGCTTGATGACAAAGCACCTGATGGAAAGAAAAGCAACAAGGTATTTTATCGTAAATTGGGGTTTGAAAAAGTAGATCAGCCAAAGCCAGAGCTAAAAATTTTGCCAAACAAGCAAACAAAAGGTGTTATAAAAGATATCCTTGATACGGTTATAGATTACAGGCCCTCAGGCGACGGCAAAGAGCTAAGGCTGGAAAAAGTCCTGGATATAAATTATTAGTGTTCAGTGTTACATTTGTGTAATATTTTGTAAAAAAATAGTTCTTAAAGTGCTATACTTTACACGTTGTATGAAATGTGAGGTGTTGTTATGTTAGATGAGGAAAAGACTTTAAAAAAAGAGCCTTCAAATAATTATTTCAAGAAATTTTGGATTATTTTTGCTTGTGTGCTTGTGCTGCTTATACCGTTGCAATTTTTGAAAGGATTAATTGAAGACCGTGAATATCACAGGAATGTTGCACTTACTTCTATAAAAAATGCCTGGGCAGATGAACAAGTTATTGCTCGTCCGAATCTGGTTTTGAAAAACGGAAAAAATCAGTTTTTTCTGGATTTAAATACATATAATGTAAATATTAATATTGATACTCAAATTAGAAACAAGGGGATTTTTAAAGTCCCTGTTTACACTGCAAATGTTGAAATAAACGGTGACTTTATTAACAAAGATTTTCATCAAAAAACGGCGGATGCTGAAATTTCTTTCGGTGTAAAAGATACCAAGGGTTTTATAGAAGAGCCACAGTTTAAAATTTATGACGGTCCGTATATACCCGTTGGAGAAAGAGCTGAAAGAAAAAATATTCCTGTATCAAAACAGATTCCTTTTTCTATAAAATATAAACTCAGAGGCATGAATTCTATTGCTGTACAGCCATCAGGAAAAACAAATAATATAACAATGAAAGGCACATGGACAAATCCTAATTTTGTCGGAGAATTTTTGCCATTAAATAAATCAATTGATAAAAAAGGTTTTGAAGCTACATGGAAGATTCCAAAAATATCCGGTTCGGATGCTGAAGCAAATTGCGGTGTAATGCTTTATTTGCCGGTGGATTCTTACAGAATGGCAACAAGAGCTATAAAATATGGATTTTTGTTTTTGTCATTAACCTTTTTGAGCTTCTTTGTGTTTGAAATTACATCAAAAGATAAAAGAAAAATTCATCCGCTGCAATATCTGTTAATGGGCTTGGCAATGTGTGTATTTTACCTTTTGTTAGTGTCTGTTTCCGAGTTTCTTTCATTTGGAATTGCATATCTTATCGCTGCACTAATGACAGTTTTACTTATTGGTATTTATTCTTATGGAGTGATTACAAAAAAGCAAAATACTAATTTTCCTATATTAATTTCAACAATTATTGCCCTATTGTACGCGTTTTTGTATGTGCTGCTTGTTTTGCAGGATTTTTCTCTGCTTTTGGGAAGCCTGGGAACCTTTGTTATCATTGCATTGATAATGTATGCGACAAAAGATATCGAATGGTATAATGAGGAAAAATAGACTTAATTTCAACAAAAAAGACTCCATCAGGAGTCTTTTTAATGGTGGGCAGGGGTGGATTCGAACCACCGTACCCTCGCGGGAACAGATTTACAGTCTG